>WBZV01000005.1_pt1 | contig 201238 bp, 181 predicted proteins | sample 5204221 | NCBI WGS metagenome assembly WBZV01 (sample SAMN12344360, study PRJNA552823) | activated sludge metagenome | biome: Activated sludge suspended growth; feature: Nitrification reactor; material: Wastewater; isolation source: activated sludge from nitrification reactor of wastewater... | reverse complement strand
AATCGGGCACCCGCTTTCCTTCGGGCAGGGAATCAAAAGGCTATTTGCAGGGAACCCTGAACCGGGCTTGTTCAACAACCGGTTCAGATCGTGGCTGCGCACGATCTAACCTTAATCGTTATGCGTCTTAGTTCGGTCCATGACAAGAGGTCAATTTCGAAATTACGTCAGACTCGGAACTTGGATCAGCCGCTAGAAACCAGCCATGAGATGTGCGATAGATGATTTTGCCGTCTTTCTCCGTTTGAATACTTAGAAACAATAAGCGGTGCCCCTCCAGATCTGAGCGTAGTTGTTGCATATTGAACATGCCGCCGCCAAACCGGTATACCAAGGTTTGCAGTTTCACTTCCTTTGGCTTGATAAACCTTTCGACCGTGACATCAACTTCGGCATGGATGCACCATGGTGCGGGTTTGACGTCTGGAACGATTGGGCAAGTATTGACCTCACGGTAGTTTGAAGTGGTGCTAACGAAGATGTGAGTTGACTTGCAAACACGCTCATCAAACGAGATGGCCGGCGGGGGCGTAGTTGATCTTGCCGCCGTTGCGACACAGGCCAACGCGCAAAGTGTGAGCGTGCTAGTGAGACGCATAACGTGCAAGCTCAGGGGCGCTGCGCGGCGCTTTATCGCGCAGCGTCCCCTGGAGCGGCGGGTTAGCCCGCGGCGTCATAGACAGCACATGGCCAGTCGTTGGAAAAGACGAGTACATGAGGCGTGAGGTTGTACTCTTCAGAATCGAAATCGTCAGATGCTTCTTGGGCGTGCTTCTGTGTAAGGGCACGTGGCGCTCCAATATTCCAAAAGAGACACAAGTCTCGACTGGGTATAGAAAACAGGAAGCCCTTCCCCAGAGCCGATTGCAGCTTTGACATTACCTGAGGGAGAAGGATACGGACGGAGGCAAAATTGTCTTCTGCAGTGACCCAAGCGACAGTGGCGCCAGGTGGCTTAGCAACGTGGAGTTCAACGCCTTGAGTAAGAGCTCCCAAGGTTGATATGCCGAGTGACAACAGTTCGTCAAAATTGCGGTCGAGGCGGGCAAGATGATCTGACGTAAGGAAGGAATACGCGCCATCCTGACGCTCGACTAGGCCAAGACAAACGCCTGGTGCGAAGACAGGCCCGGCGAGACCGAACTCTTCCTTCCATGCGGCTGGGTAGAACTGAGGCAATCGGCTCGTCATCCGAGTAAAGGGCTAATCGGGATAGGAGAAACCCTCACGGGTTCCCCCTCCCACACCACCGGACGTACGGGTCACGTATCCGGCGGTTCGATGAATTGAATTCCTACCGTGGCGCAAGGCAGGGTAGTCCCATGGTTTCGAAGAAGCGCAATGGTAGCGCAATGGCCAATGCCGGTGTCTTCGACAGCCGCCACGGACCATGCGCCGACTTGCTGGTGTTCCACGCTTCGCGCACGGTCACGCCGCGCTGGCGCAGTTCCCGGTAGCCGGCCGGCCCCCATTGTTTCCAGAGATAGCAGCGCAACTTGCGTCGTACCCACTTGTCAATTTCGCGCAGAGGACTCAGCACTTCGGCAATGCCGAAATACGCTTTCCAACCAAGCAGGGTTTCTCTTAGCTCCGCGACGATCTTGCCGATGGTGGTGCCTCTGGTACGACGGGTCAGTTCCCGTATCCGGTCCTTCAGCTCGTCGATGGCCTGGTCGGCGACCTTGAGCTTCTTTCCGTTACGGCTGACCGTGAAGCCCAGGAACTTGCGGTTCATGGGCCGATCCACCGCGCTTTTCAGCGGATTCACTGTGAGCCTCAGGGTGTCGCTGACATAGCGTGTCACGCTCGCCATCACCCGCTCACCCGCGCGTTTGCTTCTGACCAGGATGTTGCAGTCGTCGGCATAGCGGGCAAAGCGGTGGCCGCGCCGTTCCAGTTCCCAATCCAGTTCATCCAGCACCACGTTGGCCAGCACCGGCGAGAGCGGACCGCCTTGCGGCACGCCCAGGGTCGTGGCTTCGATGTTGCCCGCCACGCTGACGCCGGCCTTCAGGAAGCGATTGATCAGGCGTAGCAGATCGGCGTCTGGGCAGCGGCTTTTCAGTCGCGCCATCAGCCGGTCGTGATTGACCCGGTCAAAGAAGGCTTGCAGGTCCATATCCACCACCCAGCGATAGCCTGCCCGGATGGCCGCCTGCACTTCCCGCACGGCCTGATGGGCCGAGCGTTGCGGGCGAAATCCGTAGCTCTGGGGGTGAAAGTGCGGTTCCCATTGCGCCGAGATGACTTGCGCAATGGCTTGCTGAATGAAGCGGTCCAGCACCGTGGGAATGCCCAGGGGTCGGGTCTTCCCGTCCGGCTTGGGAATTTCCACGCGCTTGACCGGTCGTGGGCGATAGCGCCCGGTTTCCAGTTGCGCGCGGATTTCCGGCCAGTGGCGCCGGAGGTAGTCCGGTAGTTCATCGACCGTCATGCCGTCGATGCCCGGCGCGCCTTTGTTCTGGCGCACTTGCTTCAATGCGCGCTGCAGGTTGGCCCGGTCCAGCACTTGGGCCAGCAGCGCCTGGGTGTGAATCGACTCCGGTTGTCCTGGCGATCCAGCGACGAGTTCATCCTGCGGTATGGCCGCAGCCTGCCTGGGCAGGGGGTCAGATGCGCTCCCGTCTCTCTTCGTCACGGTCCCTTGTCTTTCATCGTTCGGGCCTTCGGCGGGGGCGCCGCCTACTATGCCCTCGGCTGACTTCTTCACGGTATTCAGCGCCCGTTTCCAGACGCCCAGCTTCGATGTTCTGAAGCACCGGGAAGATCTCCCGGGGTAAGACACGTTACCTTCCCTGCATAGACGCCGGATTTACAAAATGCACCCCAACCGCAGATGGAGGGCTTTGCGGTCACGTGCCCGCTCGCCCCGGATGCATCACGCCTCCTATCCGGTTTTTGTTCATCGCCCCGCAGTTTCGGATTGGACTTCCTTCAGACCCCGCCTCACGGCGACGCCCTTGCCCTTCTCCTTGCCTTCGGCTCTGCGAAAACCTGGCCATAGGACTTGCACCTATGAAGTAACGCGCCATGCCCGGCGCACACCCGTGGAGCTAACCTGCGCCGGAGCGCGAAGCGCGGAGGGAACCCAGCAGACGCCGAAGGCGGCTGTTGGGCGTCAGGTTGAGCGTAGGGTTAGCCGTCGGGCGATGGATGCTCATGGTTTTTGTATTTCTTTGCAGATGATGTCGAGGACGCCGCAGGCATTGAAACACAACTTGTAGTGCACAAATTCCTCGCGACCAGGGATGTCAGCAACCTGGGAGGCAAGCCACGAGGATTCTAGGACTTGAAATGTCGTGTCTTCTCTTGGCGTTGTAACGTCGTCATGCTCTTGCCACCGAAATGCCAATGTGTCTCGGAATTCGGCAGTTTGCGGCTGTTCTTGCCAATCGATGTAGCTAAGAAACAGGGTCTCGTTCGAGTAGTTTATTTCGACACGCTCGGCATCAGCGGTATGTACGCCTATGAACGTTTCGACAAAGCGTTGGGGCATGATGAAGACGGCTACGTGAAGTCGACACTAAAAAAGTCCAATATCCTGGCCGCAGGCCCAATAAGCTGGCGGACCGGACAGCAGAAACTCCTTGCGGTGCGCTAAGAGTTGACATATAACTGTTCATCCGTACAGTTCTCGTCGGCCATGAAACCGGACACCCCTCCCGTTGATGCTGCGTCACCGCCCCGGCTTGTCGATCTGGTTCGCCAGGCGATTCGCATTCGTCATTACAGCATACGCACCGAAAAAACCTATGTCCAGTGGATTTGCCGATTCGTCCGCCACCACGGCATGCGGCATCCGCGGGAGATGGGCGCGCGGGAGGTGACGGCCTTCCTGTCATCTTTGGCCGTGGAGGGGAACGTCGCTGCGGCAACCCAGCAGCAGGCGCTCTCGGCCTTGCTGTTCCTCTACAAAGTGGTTTTGGGGGTCGATCTGCCCTGGCTGGACGACATCGTCCGGCCCAAGAAGCCGGCGCGCCTGCCCACGGTGCTCAATGTCGACGAGGTGGCGCGCATTCTCGCGGCGCTGCCGCCGGGTTACGACCTGCTGGGGCGTTTGCTCTACGGAACAGGGATGCGCCTGATGGAATGCATCAAGTTGCGCATCAAGGATGTGGATTTCCAGCGGCGCGAGATTCTGATCCGGGACGGCAAGGGCGCCAAGGATCGGGTGACCGTGCTGCCCGAATCGCTGATCCATCCGCTGAGAGACCAGTTTTCCCGGGCGCGGGCGGTTTTTGACGGGGATCGCGAGGCGGGGCGCCCGGGGGTATGGTTGCCTCATGCGCTGGAGCGGAAGTATCCGGCTGCCGGGCGCGAGTGGGCCTGGTTCTGGATCTTTCCCGCCGCCGGTTTGTCCGTGGACCCGCGCAGCGGCGTCGAGCGCCGCCACCATATTTACGAGAAGGGGCTGCAGCGCGCCCTCAAGAAGGCGGTTGCCCTGACCGGCGTGGCGCGCCAGGTCTCGGTGCATACCCTGCGCCACTCCTTTGCCACGCATCTGCTCCAGGCCGGCTACGACATTCGCACGGTGCAGGAATTACTGGGCCATTCGGACGTTTCAACCACCATGATCTACACCCACGTCTTGAATCGCGGCGGGCGCGCGGTGGTGAGTCCGGTGGATGGGTTGGGGGCGCGTTGGCTGGCGGCGAACGGGAAGGCGATCGCCGATTTCAATGCGCACGTCGAGAAGGACGGCGTGTTTTCTGACGGCTTGCGGCGGTTTTGACAAGCTGTTCGTCGGGCGTATGATGAGCAACGTATATACGGATTTACATTGAGGTGGCACATGTTGGGACGAGCATTCAAGAGCGGTAATTCTCTGGCGGTTCGCATTCCCCGCGATCTGGGGGTGGTTGAGGAACCGGGTGAGGTGGAAATCGAACGTGTCGGGAACACCCTGGTTATCCGGCCGGTGGCCGCGCGCTCCCTGGCGGGGGCCGTGGATCGCTTTGCTGCATTCCCACCGGGCTTCATGTCCGAGGGACGTGAGCACCACGACGAACAGGAAAGGACCTGGTAGGCGATGCGTTACATGCTCGACACCAATATCTGCATTTACCTGATGCAGGGCAGCCCTCCCGGCGTGGTCGCGAAATTTTCCGGTCTGCGGGTCGGGGATGTGGTCATGTCCGCCGTGACCCATGCCGAACTCCGTTACGGCGTTGAACGGCACGAAGGCGCCAGGGTGCAGGCCACCACGGCCCTGGACGGACTGGTAAGCGACATTCCGGTCTTGCCCTTCGACGAAGCGGCAGGCGCGAGTTACGGCGTACTTCGGGCTTCGGTGCGAGATCGCCGCCGCGACGCGTTGGACCGCCTGATCGCCGCCCACGCCGTAAGCCGCGACCTGGTGCTGGTCACCAACAACGAAGCCGATTTTCGCGATTACCCGGGCCTACGCCTGGAAAACTGGGTGGCGCCTGCCGCCTGACGCTCCTGCAATTTCTGTACCATCCCCTGGCCCCTGTGCCATAATCCCCCGGACTTTTGAGGACTCCTATGGACGACAACAAGGCCAAAGCGCTGGCCGCGGCGCTGCAACAGATCGAGAAACAATTCGGCAAGGGCTCCATCATGAAGATGGGCGAGGCGGAGATCGACGAGGGCATCCAGGTGGTGTCCACCGGCTCCTTGGGTCTGGATATTGCGCTCGGCGTCGGTGGTCTGCCGCGCGGCCGGGTGGTGGAAATCTACGGCCCTGAGTCTTCCGGCAAGACCACTCTGTGCCTGCAGGTGGTGGCCGAGATGCAGAAACTGGGCGGCGTCGCCGCCTTCATCGACGCCGAGCACGCGCTGGATCCGCAATACGCGCAAAAGCTGGGCGTCCAGGTCGGCGACCTGCTGATTTCCCAGCCGGACACCGGCGAGCAGGCGCTCGAAATCGCCGACATGCTGGTGCGTTCCGGCTCGGTGGACATCATCGTCATCGACTCCGTGGCGGCCTTGACGCCGCGGGCCGAAATCGAAGGCGAAATGGGAGACCAGATGGTCGGCCTGCATGCCCGCCTGATGAGCCAGGCGCTCAGAAAGCTCACCGCCAACATCAAGAAGACCAACACGCTCGTCATCTTCATCAACCAGATCCGCATGAAGATCGGCGTCATGTTCGGCAACCCGGAAACCACCACCGGCGGCAACGCCTTGAAGTTCTACGCTTCCGTGCGCCTCGACATCCGCCGCATCGGCTCGATCAAGAAGGGCGACGAGGTGATCGGTAACGAAACCAAGGTCAAGGTGGTCAAGAACAAGGTGTCGCCCCCCTTTCGCGAGGCTATTTTCGACATCCTCTACGGCGAGGGCATCTCCCGCGAGGGCGAGATCATCGAGATGGGCGTCGCCCACAAGCTGGTAGACAAGTCCGGCGCGTGGTACGCCTACAAAGGGGAAAAAATCGGCCAGGGCAAGGACAACGCGCGGGAATTCCTGCGCTCCCATGCGGACACTTCCCGGGAGATCGAGGGGCGCATCCGTGAGGCCGCCGCAGGAACCGTGCTCAAGCCGACCCGCGCGGCCGCCGAGGATGCCTGATCTGCGGGTGGCCGCCCTGCGGCTCCTGGCCCGGCGCGACTACAGCCGGGCGGAGCTGGGCGCCCGCCTCGCCACGGGCGCCGAATCCCCGGACCAGCTGGACGCGCTGCTCGACGCCCTTGAGGCGGAGCAGCTGCTTTCCGATCAACGCTACGCCTGCCAGCGGGTCGCCACTCGCGGGACGCGCCTCGGCAACGCCCGCCTCTGCCAGGAACTCAGGGCAAGCGGCGTCGATGACGCGGCAATCGCCGCCGCCCTGCCCGAAGCCGGCGACGAAGCGGGGCGCTGCCGCGCCGTCTGGGCAAAGAAATTCGGCGCCCCGCCGGGGGATGCCGCCGAACGCGCGCGCCAGATGCGCTTTCTCCAATACAGGGGGTTCTCCTCCGACGCCATCCGCCGCGCCCTCGCAGGCGAGGACGACTGAACCCGCCATGGACGCCCCCACCCAGGCCACCCTTTCCGCCCACAACCTCAAGAAGCGCTACAAGGCGCGTACCGTCGTCCACGACGTTTCCTTCGAACTGAAAAGTGGCGAGGTCGTCGGCCTTCTGGGCCCGAACGGCGCCGGCAAGACCACCTGCTTCTACATGATCGTCGGCCTGGTTCCCGCCGACGGCGGCGATGTCTATATCGACGACGCCAAGCTTTCCCACCTTCCCATGCACGCCCGGGCCCGTCAGGGGCTTTCGTACCTGCCCCAGGAGGCGTCGATCTTCCGCAAGTTGAGCGTCGAGGACAACATCCGTGCCGTCCTTGAGTTACAAGGCCTATCGGAGGCCGATGTCGGCGATTCGCTCGAGAACCTGCTCTCGGAACTGCACATCGGCCATGTGCGGGAGATCAACGCCGCCGCCCTTTCCGGCGGCGAACGTCGGCGAGTTGAAATTGCCCGCGCCCTGGCCACGCGGCCGCGCTTCATCCTCCTGGACGAGCCCTTTGCCGGCGTCGATCCCATTGCAGTGCTGGAAATCCAGAAGATCATCCGCTTCCTGAAGGAGCGCAACATCGGCGTCCTCATCACCGACCACAACGTGCGCGAAACCCTGGGAATCTGCGACCACGCCTACATCATCAACGCCGGCGAGGTGCTGGCGGCTGGACGGCCGGACGAAATCGTGGACAATGAAAGCGTGCGCAAAGTCTATCTGGGCGAGCACTTCCGCCTCTGATCGAATCCTTCCATGAAGCCCGCCCTCCAGCTCAAGCTTTCCCAGCACCTGGCGCTGACGCCCCAGTTGCAGCAGTCGATCAAGCTCCTGCAGCTCTCCACCCTGGAGATGAACCAGGAGATCGAGCGCTACCTGCTGGAAAACCCCCTCCTGGAGCGGGAGGACGAAGGCGAAGCCTGGAACCCTGCGGCCGCGGCGGGTGACTCCTCCCGTGCCGAAACCGTGGAGAAGGGTGCAGAGCGGGAGGAGCACGACGGCGAACGCGAACGCGACACGGCAATGGAGGCTCCCGAGCCCCCTCTGGGCAGCGATGACGACCGCTGGTCTTCCGACGCCGGCACCTTCACCGGTGCGGGCCGCGACGACGACGACGATTCCGACGGCCACGACGTGCACGCCGGCACCACCAGCCTGCGCGACCACCTCGTCTGGCAGTTGGGGATGACCCAGCTCTCCGAACGCGACCGCAGCCTGGTGCGCTTCCTCATTGAGGCCCTGGACGACGACGGCTATCTGACGACTCCCCTGGAGGAGCTCTGGGAGACCCTGCCGCCGGAGTACGAGATCGAGCCGGAGGAGCTGGAGATTGCGCTGCGCCACATCCAGCACTTCGACCCCACCGGCGTCGGAGCACGCAATCCCCGGGAATGCCTGGGGCTCCAGCTGCGGGCCATGGAATCCGGCTATGACCGAGACATCGCCCTGACCATCGTCGACAAGCACCTCGACCTGCTCGCCGCAAGGGATTTCGTCAAGCTGCGCCGCCTGATGAACCTGGACGACGAGGATCTGAAGGCTGCCCAAGCGCTCATCGTCAGCCTGGACCCTCGCCCCGGCGCCCGCTTCGCGCCCCTGGAAACCCGCTACATCGTCCCCGACGTGGTGGTGAAGAAACTCAAGGGCAAGTGGTCCGCCTACATCAATCCGGACGCCTATCCCCGTCTGCGGGTGAACCGGCTTTACGCCGAAATCCTGGCCAAGCAGCGGCGCGGCAACGGCAACCTTTCCGGCCAATTGCAGGAGGCGCGCTGGCTCATCAAGAACGTGCAGCAGCGCTTCGACACCATCCAGCGGGTCACCCAGACCATCGTCGACCGCCAGCGGCAGTTCTTCGAGCACGGCGAAGTCGCCATGCGGCCGCTCGTGCTGCGCGAGATCGCGGACATCCTTGGTCTGCATGAATCGACTGTTTCCCGCGTCACCAGCCAGAAATACATGGCGACGCCGCGGGGCATCTTCGAACTGAAGTACTTCTTCGGCAGCCATGTGGCCACCGATACCGGTGGCGCCTGTTCCGCCACCGCCATCCGCGCCCTCATCAAGCAATTGATCGGCAACGAGGATGGCAAGAAGCCCTTGTCGGATAGTCAAATATCCGAAATACTAGGCCAGCAGGGAATCGTTGTGGCGCGCCGCACGGTCGCCAAATACCGCGAGGCCCTCAACATCCCGCCGGTCAATCTGAGAAAGACCCTGTAAGAAGGAGAAATCATGAATCTGCAGATCAGCGGACATCACGTCGAAGTCACCCCCGCGCTCCGCGAGTACGTCGAGAGCAAGCTTGACCCTGTCGTACGCCATTTCGACCGGGTCACCGGCGTCAACGTGATCCTCTCGGTCGAAAAGCTCAAGCAGAAGGCGGAAGTCACCGTCCATGTACCCGGCAAGGACATCTTCGCCGAGAACGCCGGTGATGATCTTTACGCCTCCATCGACGTGCTCTTCGACAAGCTCGACCGCCAGGTGCAGAAATACAAGCAGAAGGTGCAGGATCACCACCGCGGCGACAAGGCCGCCCACCACATGGCCGAGTAGGCCTCTCTCCCGCCGCGCGCCCTGCCGGGCGCCGCGGCGGGACGATTTTCCGTCATGAATCCCTTGATCAAACTCCTGCCGGCTGCCCACGTGCTTCTCGATCTCGAAGCCGGCAGCAAGAAGCGGGTCTTCGAGCAGGCCGGCCTGCTCTTCGAGAACAACGCCGGAATCGCCTGCGCGGCGGTATTCGACAGCCTGTTCGCCCGGGAAAAGCTGGGGTCCACGGGGCTCGGCCAGGGCATCGCCATTCCCCATGGCCGCATCAAGGGTTTGAAGCATGCCATCGGCGCCTTTCTGCGCCTGGCCCAGGCGGTTCCCTTCGATTCCCCCGATGGCCGCCCGGTCAATATGCTCTTCGTCCTGCTGGTTCCCGAGCAGGCCACCGAAGAACACCTGCAAATCCTTTCCGAGCTCGCCCAGCGCTTCGCCGACCGTGCCTTCCGTGAGGCGCTCGTCAGCGCCGCCGACGCCGCCGCCGTGGTCAACCTCTTCCAGAAGTAGGCGCCGGCCGTGCGGCACATCAGTCTCGACCAGCTCTACGAGGACAACCGGGACAAACTGCTCCTCAACTGGGTGGTCGCCCACGGGGCCGAGCGGCGCATCGAGCTGAAGACCTCCAACAATTACGGCGCCGATGTCGTCGGCCACATCAACGTCATTCATCCGGAACGTCTCCAGGTGATGGGGCTTGCCGAGTACGACTGGGTGCAACGCATCGGCGAAGCCAAATTTCGCCATCAGTTCCAGGAACTCCTCGCCGCCCAGTCGCCGGCCATCATCGTCGCCGAGGGTCTCGCCCCGCCCGAAGCCCTCTACCTCGCCTGCGAGGCGAGCGGCACGCCGCTCCTGACCACGCCCAAACCGTGCTCGGCAGTCATCGACCTCTTGCGCATCTATCTTTCCCGCCGGCTGGCCGACACCACCAGTCTGCACGGCGTGTTCATGGACGTGCTGGGCATGGGCGTCCTGATCACCGGCGATTCCGGGGTCGGCAAGTCCGAACTGGCCCTCGAACTCATTTCCCGCGGGCACGGCCTGGTGGCCGACGACGTGGTGGAAATGGCGCGCATCGCTCCGGCCACCATCGAGGGCCGCTGCCCCGGCATGCTGCGGGATTTTCTCGAGGTGCGCGGCCTGGGACTCCTCAACATTCGCACCATCTTTGGCGAGACCGCCTCGCGCCGCAAGATGAAGTTGAAGCTCATCGTTCACCTGCAAAGACCGGCCCAGGGCATGGAAGCGCCCCGCCTGCCGCTCGATGCCCAGAGCCAGGACGTGCTGGGCGTGCCCATCCGCAAGGTCGTCATTCCGGTGGCTGCCGGCCGCAACCTGGCAGTGCTCCTGGAGGCGGCGGTGCGCAACACCATCCTGCAATTGCGGGGCATCGACAGCATGCAGGATTTCATCGAACGGCAGCAGCGCATCATGCTTGACGAGGATGCTTGATTGCCTGATATTGCAGCGGCATTGCCCATAATCATTCTCTCAAGGAGGTACCCATGAAGCTCGTCATCGCAACCCTTTCCGTCGCTCTCGCCGCCTTCGCCGGCGGCGCCCAGGCGGCCACCGCCCAGCAGAACAAAATGAAGGAATGCAACGCCTCGGCGGGCGACAAGAAGGGGGAGGAACGCAAGGCCCACATGAAGGAGTGCCTCTCCGCCAAGCCGGCGGGTGACGGCAAGACCGCGCAGCAGGAAAAAATGAAGTCCTGCAACAAGGAAGCCGGAGAGAAGGGCCTGAAGGGTGCCGAGCGCAAATCCTTCATGTCTTCCTGCCTGAAGGGCTGACCCCCGGCGCCGGCGGCCCCGCTGCGGGGCCGCCGCGTTTTTTCACCATCCTTTACCCTCCCCCACCGCCTGCGGACCATGACCAAAGCGCTCACCCTCGTCCTTCTCGCCGCTCTCGCCGGCAATGCCGCCGCCTTCAGCTTCTCGGAAGAGGAAGCCCAGGAAAAGGCCGCCTCCGACGCGTCCCGCAAACGCCACGCGGCCCTGCTCGCCACGCCGTGCAAGCAGTCCATCAAGGACAAGCGCATCCTGGTCATCGTCGGCCAACGCACCGCCAAGGGCATGATGTCCGACCAGGGAGCCTTTTCCGCGCATTTCCAGGCCATCGACAAGCGCCTCAGACGCCTGGGGCTCAATTCCATCTCGCAGGAGGAGATGAAGGCCAGGATCGCCCAGGCGGAAATCGACGCCTACCTCAACAACGACATGAACGCGGCGCTCAACGCCTCGAAGAAGATGACTGCCGACTTCACCCTGCGCGGGATCATCTCCAGCCGCACCGGCTACAATCAACTGGTTCGCCTGCCGGAGGTCTATGTCAGCATGAGTTTCGCCCTCACCGGCCCCGACGGCCGGGTAATCTCGGAGGCCAGCGGTGCCGCCGAGTCGTACTCCAACAGCGACGTCGGCGGCATGGCGGTGACGCTGATCAACGAGCAGGCGGAAAGCGTGGTCGCCCGCCTGTATAGCGACTACTGCCGCAAAGCCGGCATCGGCGGCAAGGAAGGCAAGTGAGCGACCGCCGCTCGCTGCGCGCCAAAACGCCCCCCGCCGTCACACTATTCGAGGTTCTTCCGATGCAATTTCGCGCCTCCCTCGCCGCTCTCGCCACCTTCGCCCTGGCGGGTGGCGCCGCTGCCCAGCCGGTCTTCGACAACCCTTCGCCCACCGCCGGCAGCAGCACCTCGCAGCAGGCCAACGAGATGGCCGACAAGGGGATGTACAAGCCCATCGAATACGCCAACGCCGCCCGCCCCGGCCCCGCCGTTGTCGTGATCCCCGGCGAAATCAAGAGCAACAACGCGAGCTTCGTGCAGAAATACGGCCCCAACAACATCGCTGACTATGTCGAACTCGAATTGTCCAAGGCCAATTTCAAGATTCTCGAACGGGCCGACCTGGGCCCGCTCTTGAACGAGTTCACCCTTGCCTACACCATGGGTGACCCCGATTCCGCCCGCAAGATTCTCCAGAAGGGCAAATTCAAGACCACCAAATACGTCGTCAAGTTCGACGTCCTCAAGGCCGAACCGGTGGCCCAGGCGCAGCAGGGCTTCGATGGCCGCGCGGTCGGTTCGCTCATCGGCCTCCTGGGCGGCAGTCGCGGCTCCCAGGCCGCCGGCGTCGCCGTCGGGTCGGTAAAAACCGAGGAATCCACCGGCGTCTGGATCATCGGCATGCGTTACAAGATTATCGACGCCAACACCACCGAACAGGTGGCCACCGGCTACGCCGAGGAGAAGATGGAACTCGGGGCCAAGGGAACTTCGGTCCTTGGCTTCTCCAGCGGCGCCTCGGGTGGCCTCACCCTGGACAGCCTGGTCCAGCGTCTGGTCCAGAAGAACGTCTGGGAAATCGACTCCAAATACAAGTGAGCACCGCCCCGGGAGGGCATGATGGCTGAAATTCCGCAAAAACTCGGCAAGTACGAAGTTCGCCGCGAGCTGGGCCGAGGGGCCATGGGGATCGTCTACGAAGGCTGGGATCCCATGATCGACCGCCGCGTCGCCCTGAAAACCGTGCGCAAGGACCAACTCGACCGCACCGAGGTCGACGAAATCCTCTCCCGCTTCCAACGCGAAGCGCGGGCGGCCGGTCGCCTCAACCACCCCAACGTGGTGGCGGTCTACGAATACGGCGAGGACGCCGACGGCGTCGCCTTCATCGCCATGGAGTACGTCGAGGGTCGCGAACTCAAGGACTATTTCGACAAGCAGGAACGTTTCTCGATGAACGAGATCGTTCGCCTCATGAGCGAACTCCTCAACGCCCTCGGCCACGCCCACGAGCACGGCATCGTGCACCGCGACGTGAAGCCGGCCAACATCTTTCTTCTGAAGAGCGGCCAGGCCAAGGTGGGCGACTTCGGCATCGCCCGCATCGAGTCCTCCAACCTGACCCAGGCCGGTTCGGTGCTCGGCACGCCGGCCTACATGTCCCCTGAACAATTCATGGGACAAAGGGTGGACGGGCGCTCCGACCTCTTCTCGGCGGGCGTCATCCTTTACCAGTTCCTCACCGGGGAAAAACCCTTCGCTGGGCAACTCACCACCATCATGCACAAGGTGCTCAAGGAAGACCCCATCGCGCCTTCCGAGCTCAATGTGCAGGTGCCATCGGTGTTCGACGCGGTGATCCGCAAGGCCCTCGCCAAGCGCCCCGAGGAACGTTACCAGTCGGCCAAGGAATTCGGCGCGGCGCTCCAGGCGGCCCTCGGCGGCAGGGCTGCGGCGGATGAGGACGCCACCGTGGTCAACGCCGGTGACGATGCGACCGAAGTCTTCAGCGAATCGACTGTCGCCTACCAGCCCCCGCCGGCCGCGCCGGCTGCCGCCACCCCCCCCGCCGCCGCACCCGTTTATCCCGGCCGCGCGGCGCCCTCCGGCCCGCCCCCCGTGCCCGGCGCGGCGGCCCGCCGCGGCATCCCTCCCTGGGCGATCGCCGCCGGCGTCGGCGCGGTCGTCGTCATCGGCGGCGCCGTCGCCCTGTTGGGCGGCTCCGGCCCCTCCCAGCCCTCCGGCGCTCCCTCGGGAACCTCCGAGCCCGCCCCCACCGCCGCTCCGGCGGCCGCCAAGGCTCCGGCCGGGGCCGAGGACTCACCACGCCTGCTGACCATATCCGCCGTCGGTTATGCCGACGCCAGCGATCCCCGTTTCGCCAGCGATCCCAATTCCCTGCGCACCGCGCTGCGCGAGGAGACCCGCCGCGATCTCGTCGAGAAGGCGGTCGCTCTCTACGTGCAATCGAATTCCCTCGCCCAGAATTACGGCGTCCTGCGGGAAAAGCTCCTCGGGCGTGGCAATGAATTCATCGAGGCCGTGGTTCAGGAAGATACCCCTCAACCCGGCAAGGATGGCCTCGTTTCGATGACCGCCAAGGCGACGGTGCGCATCCGCGACGTGCAGAAGTCGCTCAACCAGATGTCCAAGGAAGACCGCGTCGATTTCATCCGCAACAACGGCGATCCGCGCATCGCCGTGCAGATCGCCACGGTCAGCGCCGCCGAGGGCGCCGCAAGCAAGCGTTCCCAGATCGTCGAGAATTCCCTCAAGGAGAAGATCCAGTCCTTCGGATTCCGCACCTGGAGCGAGGACGGCGGGGAAAAGAAGGCCGATTTCCTGGTGGTGGGCGAGGCGAAATTCAAAAAACTTTCGGTACGCCTGGAGGCTTCTGGCCTGGTCATCGACCGCTCCGCCATTACCTCCTGGACGATCAAGTGCATCGACAAGAAGACCGGCGAGGAAATCTACTACAACACTGCGGTTCCCCAGCGCATGACCTGGAACAGCGAAGACGAGGCGATGGCCGACATCGGCCGCCTGATCGGAGAAGAGTTCTCCAAAGGCTTCTTCCTGCAACACTTCCATTTCACCGCGCAGAAGGTTGCCCTCGGCGTCAATGGCTTGCCCGATGAAGCCTTCGCCAAGCGCCTGCAGACCGAAATCGCCGGCCTGCGCAACGTTCTCGGCGTGAGCGCGGGCAAGCTGGGCAGCGACAGCCGCTTTCAGATCGACCTGGCCGGCGGCGGCAGCAATCTGGCGGACCAGGTCTCGGCCAGTCTCGCCGTGCCGCTCAATCAGAAATTCGGCCGCAACTGCTTCAACGTGGCGGGCAGCAATGGCAACGAGGTGAGCATGAACTTCGAGGCGGCCTGCAAGGAGGCGGCGGTCGCCGCCCGCCTCGATTCGACGCCCCCGGCGGCGCTCTTCGAGGCTCCCGTCGCCAAGCGCGAAGCCATAGTCAAAAATCCCGAGGTTTTGAAGAAGCTGGCAATCTGAGAAATCAGCCACAAAAAAGCGGGTCTCGATGGACCCGCTTTTTTTACGCCCGGCAGCCCGAGCTTACATGTGCTCGAACTGCGCGAGGTCGGCGTTGGGATCGTTGCACGACGACCCGAAGGAGATCTTGCCGCTCCCCCGCAGGAGCATCTCCTCTCGCCGCAGCAGGGTCTCCCGCTCCCCGGCGATTGCCACGTAGCTGCCGTTGGTGCTTTGGTCCACGTAGAAATATTTGTCGCCGCGTCGCTCGATGCGGGCGTGCTGTCGGGACGATTTGCGGTCTTCGACGATCAGGTCGCAGCTCTGGTCACGACCCAGGGAGAGGGTGGGGTTCTTGTCGTCGAGCAGGTAGGCGCGGCCGCGGTAACGCACGCAGAGCTTGGTGTTCAAAATGTTGGAAGCCACGAGAGAACTGGCCTTCATGGTCAGCTCTTCGGTTTCGTGCCAGAGCACCTCGAAGACGTGAACGCCCTCGGCCTTGCCCTTGACCGACAACTGGTCGAGATCGCGGGTCGATTCGCGCAACAGGACCGGCAGTTCATCGATGGTCTGGGCGCTGGTGAGAATCTGCTCCGACTTGGCCAGCCCGACGATGCGGGCGGCCGTATTGACGGTATCGCCGAAGACGTCGTTGTTGTCCTCGATGGCAGCGCCGAAATGAAAGCCCACCCGGATGGCCAGCTTGACGCCGGAGACCGGCGGCAGGTCGCTGACCCGCTGCTGCATTTCGACGGCCGCCTGGAAGGCTGCTTCGGCCGTCTGGAAGGTGGCCATGACCTCGTCGCCGATGGTTTTGACGAGCCGCCCCTGGAAACCGTCGATGGCGCGCTCCATGCGCTTGATGCAGCGGTCCACGGCGCGGAGCGCTTCGCTGTCGCCCAGCCGCTCGTATAGCTTGGTGCTGCCGGACACGTCGGCGAAAAGCACCGCCAACCTGCGTTCTACGCCCCCCATGATGGCCCCTGTGAAAACCCGCTGATTAACCCGGCGTCCATGATACCAAAATCGGCAGTTCCACTGTCATACGCTCGCCGCGAGGGGGATGGTGCCATGCATGGGGAGCTCCTCGCGGTCGAAGGCAATGTCGCCCTCTTCGACCTCCGCGCCCAGTTCCAGGCCGGCGAAATCGAAGAGGCGATTGTCCGCGAGGTGGGAGGGAACGACGTTCTGCAGAGCGGTGAATACCGCCTCGCTGCGCCCGGGGTAGCGGCGATCCCACTCCTGCATCATCTCGCGCACCTTCTGGCGCTGGAGATTGTCCTGCGAGCCGCAGAGATTGCATGGAATGATGGGGAAACTCATGCCGCGGGCGAATTTGGCAATATCGGCTTCCGCGCAGTAGGCCAGCGGCCGGATGACCATGTGGGCGCCATCGTCGGTCACCAGCTTGGGCGGCATGGCCTTGAGCTTGCCGCCGAAGATCATGTTGAGAAAAAGGGTATGCACCATGTCGTCCCGGTGATGACCGAGGGCGATCTTGTTGGCACCCAGTTCCTTGGCGGTGCGGTAAATGATGCCGCGGCGCAGGCGGGAGCAGAGCGAGCAGGTGGTCTTGCCCGCCGGAATCTTCTCCTTGACCACGGAGTAGGTGTCCGCCTCGACGATGCGGTATTCGATGCCGAGCGACTCGAAATGGCGCGGCAGCACGTCGGCGGGGAATCCCGGCTGCTTCTGGTCGAGATTCATGGCGATCAGGCGGAAGCGGATTGGCGCCCGCTTTTGCAGGGCGAGGAGCAGGTGCAGCAGGGTGTAGGAATCCTTGCCGCCGGAGACGCAGACCAGGACCGTGTCGCCGTCGGCGATCATGGCGTAGTCGCCGATCGCCTTGCCGACCCGGCCTTCCAGGAAGCGCGCGAGTTTTTGCAGGGTGTGGGAAGGCGCGGGGGGCGCTAGGGAGGTGTTCATTTCACAAATGGGCGCTGCGGCCGCCGTCGACGTTGATGATCTGGCCGGTGACGTAGGGGGCATCGGCCAGGAGGAAGTGTACCGCGGCGGCGATGTCGGCGGGGCTCCCTTCCCGTGCGAGGAGCGCGTGCCCGACGATGCTCGCCTGCTCCGCCGGGGGAAACTGCCCGTCCTCCGGCCAGAGGATGGCCCCTGGCGCCACCGCGTTCACGCGCACCGCCGGGGCCAGCTCGGCGGCCAGGGCGCGGGTGAGCGTGAGCAACGCCCCCTTGGCGGCGCAGTACAGGGGGTAACCCTTGAGGGGCCGCTCGGCGTGGATGTCGGTGATATTGACGATCGCCCCCCCGACGGCGGCCAAATGCGGTGCCGCCGCCTGGGCGAGGAAAAGCGGAGCCTTGAAGTTGCTGCCCACCAGATCGTCCCAGGCGATCTCGTCGATCTGGCCCAGCGGCGTCGGAAAGAAACTGGAGGCGTTATTGACCAGGGCGTCGAGGCTCCCGAATCGATCGACGACGGCTTTCACGAGCGCCGGGAGTTCCGCCACGGCACGCAGGTCGGCGACGAAGACGGCGGCGGAATCGGGGCGCTTTCTGTTCAATTCCCCAGAGAGGGCCTCCGCCTCGCCCTGCGAGGTGCGGCAGTGCAGAGCGAGGCTGGCGCCGGCCCCGTGCAGGCGCCGCGCAATGCCCGCGCCCACCCGGCGCGCGGCACCGGTCACCAGGATCGTCTTTCCGTGCAGATCGCTCATCGGGAAGAAGCTTGGATCACGCGGGCTGCCCACGGGCAGCCAGCAGGGCCGCCAGATCGGCGGCGCGAATGGGCTTGGCAAGGTAGTCGTCCATGCCCGCTGCCAGGCAGGCATCGCGATCCGCCTGCATGGCATTGGCGGTCATCGCCACGATGGGAACCCGCCGCCAGCCGCGTTCGGTTTCCATGCAGCGGATGCGCTCGGTTGCCTCGATGCCTCCCATGACCGGCATCTGCATGTCCATCAGGACGATGTCGAAGCGGCGCCCGGCCTCGATGAGCGCCAGGGCCTCGCCGCCGTGGCCGGCGACCGCCACCCGGTGACCCCATTTTTCGAGCAGGCTGGTCGCCAGTTTTTGATTGACCGGATGATCCTCCACCAGCAGCACATCGAGCAGGGTGCCCTGCTCGCGCAAAGAATGCCGGGTGAGCAGGCGCCCTTCAGCACCGGCCGCCTCGGGCACCGCCGCCAGAAGACGGACGAGCGCGCCAGCAAGATCATGAGCCGACACCGGCTTGGGAAAATAGGCGGCGATGCCGCATTCGCGGCAGCGCTGGGCGTCGCCTCGGCTCGCGCCGGCAGTGAGGAGAAGCATGGGCGGGCAGGAGGTCGAAAAACGTTCGTGCAGGGTGAGCGCCAGCGTGTAGCCGTCCATGTCCGGCATTTGACCGTCGAGAACGACCACGTCGAAGCTGTCCGCCGTCGGCATGAGCTCCAGGCCACCCGCCGCATCGGCCACGGCGCTGCAGCAGAGGCCCCAGCGCTGCAGCAGGGTGGTGAGCACCCGGCGGCTGGCCGCGTTGTCATCCACCAGAAGCACCCGGCGCCCCGCCAGGCTCACCGGCGGCGGCGCGGACTCCGGCCCCTGGGGATCGGCGGCGAGGGCGAGCGAGAAGTGGAAGGTGCTGCCCCGCCCGGGCTCGCTCTCCACCCACAGCCGCCCGCCCATCAGCTCGGCCAGGCGACTGGAGATGGACAGGCCCAGGCCGGTTCCTCCGTAGCGCCGGGTGGTGGACGAATCCTCCTGGGTGAAAGCCTCGAAAATCCGGGCTTGCTTGTCGGCGGGAATGCCGATTCCCGAGTCGCGCACCGCCAGGTGGACGTGTCCATCGGATTGGACACGCGCTTCCAGGGTGATTTCGCCACGTTCGGTGAACTTGATCGCATTGCCCACCAGATTGACGAGAATCTGGCGCAGACGCCCGGGATCGCCCAGGACGTGCTGGGGAACCTCGGCGCCGATGTCGCAGATCAGTTCGAGGCGTTTCTCCAGGGCGCGCAGGCCGAGGGGTTTGAGGGTCTCGCCGATCACCTGGTGAAGGTCGAAGGGGATCGTCTCGACCAGGAGCTTGCCGGCTTCGATCTTGGAAAAGTCGAGGATGTCGTTGATGAGCGCCAACAGGGCGTCGGCGGAGCTGCGGACGATTCCCAGGTATTCCCGCTGCTCGTCATCCAGATCGGTGTCGAGCGCCAGGTCGGTCATGCCGATGATGCCGTTCATCGGCGTGCGGATCTCGTGGCTCATGTTGGCGAGGAACTGGCTCTTGGCCCGATTCGCCGATTCCGCCACCTCCTTCGCCTCCTGCAGGGCGAGCTCGCCGACCTTGCGCTCGGTGATGTCGATGATGGTGCCGAGAAGCCCGAAAACGCTGCCGTCCGGACGGGTAAGGGTCGCCTTGCGGTAGATGGTGTCGTGGCGCCGGCCGTCCTGGGAATGGACGGACGCCTCGTAGGTCTGGGTTCCGGAGGATACGAACAGCGCTTCATCGCGTTCGGCATGGACGCGCGCATCCTCGGGCGGCAGCAGGTCGTGCAGGGTGCGACCGAGAAAGTCCTCCCGGCGCACCTGGAAGAAAGCCTCGAAAGCGCGGTTCAGGCGCAGATAGCGCCCCTGCCGGTCCTTGATATAGACCGGCAGCGGGATCGCCTCGAGGATTTCCTCCATCAGGTGCAATTGCTCCTCGATGCCCGCCTCGGCAACCTTGCGGGCAGTGATGTCGGTACGGATGGCGATGTACTGCTCCGGCCGGCCGTCCGCCCCAAGGAGCGGCGCGATGGTGGCGCTCACCCAGTAGAGGCTTCCGTCTTTGGCGCGATTACAGACTTCGCCATGCCAGACCGCGCCGCGCGATATGGTTTCCCAAAGGCCGCTGAAGAACGCGGCGTCGTGCACCGCCGACTTCACCAGGCGGTGGTTCTGGCCCAGCAGCTCCTCCCGCGCATAGCCGCTGATCTCGCAGAATTTGTCGTTGGCATAGAGGATCGTGCCGCGGGTATCCGTGATGCTGACGATGGCGTGCTGGTCGAGGGCGAATTTCTGGTTGTCGAGGGCCCGCCGGTCTGCTTCGCGGTCGGCGATCAGCCAGGAAAGCAGGGTCGAAAGTTCCTCCAGGTCGGTCTGCCCGACCTGCGCCTGGGCGGTTCCCTCCGGCAAGAGGCCGCTGACCAGCTCACGCAGGGAGGAAAGCGCCCGCTCGCGCCGCTGCAACTCATCCCGCAGGCGGGTATTGGCCTCCGTCAGCTCGGCCGAGGAAAGCTCAAGGCTGCGGGTCCGCAGGTCGAGATCGCGGTCGAACTGCTCGTAGGCGGTCTCGATGCGACCAAGAAAATCGCCGATCCCGGCCAGCAGTGGCGCCAGATCGCCATCCACACCGGGCGCAGCGGCGGTCGCCGCCGCCTTCAGTCGTTCGAGGGCGGCCGCATCGGTAATCCCGAAGGAGCGGCGCAACTGGCTCAGAAGCCCCTTGTGCATGCGAGGGGCCTCAGCACTCGCCCAGGTAGGTGACGGTCATCGTTTGATTGTGCAGCTTGCACGACGCACCGGGACTGAAGGGACTGATTTCACCGTAGGAATAGAAGCCCGTGAGCACCGCCTTGTGTCCGAAGACGCTGCTCACCGCCTCGACCTCCTCGTCAACTCGACTGCCCATGACCAGCTTGCGTCCGACGCAGCTCACCAGGATGGCCAGCCCCTCGCCATTGGCGACGAGCATGTCGCGGGCTGCGCCGGCCGCCGCTTCCGCCCCCCCCACCAGTTTGTCGGTGGTGGCGTGCATGAGCTTGAGATAGCCCTCGGGATCGATCTCACCGGCCAGGGTGAGACTGCCCGCCGCCTCGTCGATGCCCAGAATGGTACGGATCAGCCCGACGCTGTCCTGGTCCCGACCCAGCATGGCAAACGGAAATAGCAGGCCGGAAGCCGGCAGGTCGCGGGCATGGCTGCCGAGGTAGCGGCGATACACCTCCAGGGCCGGCTCGCCGTCCAGGGCATAAAGCACATTGCCCTCGCAGCGGGTGACTTTACGCGGCAGGCCGAAGGGCTCCCATCCGCCGAAGGATCCGTGGGCGAAACGCAATGCCTCGCCACACAGTCCGACGGCGGCCACCGCCCTCTCGGACACCCGCTCACCGGCCAGGGTGTAAGTGCGGGCAAAGGCGCCGCCATCGCCCGCCAGGCCGCCGGTGATGGGAATGGCGCTGCCGAGAACACTGGTCATGCCGTCCACCAGACCGCTGCCATTGACCTGCACCCCGGGACCGAAGAGCAGCACGGAACGCAGGTCGGGCGCGGCAATCAGGCGAGCCAGCCGCTCGCCGGCGGCGAAGGAGTCGGTCATCCCGGCGAGCTCGGTGTGGCCGCGGGTGAGGCGCACGCGGTCGAAGGAAAGGGCGGTGAAGGTGCAACTGCCGTCGTCGACCCCGGCGGAGGTGATTTCTCCGGCCGTCGAACAGCCTAGCAGGGCAGCGGCGGGAAAGGCCGCCGACAGCCGGGCGGCAAGATCGCCCTGGACAAAGAAGGGGGTTGCGCCAAAGACGACGATCAGACTGGGCTGGCCTGGCCCCAAGGCGGTAATGGCCGAGGGGACTCCGGCAAGGTTGCGGGCGACGGTCTGAACGATGTGCATGGTCGGCTCCAGAACGAAGGGCCGGGCGCGGCGGACCGGCAAGGAGAGGAACGAAACCCCGGGAATGAAATCCCGGAGACGAAACCCCAGGCTGCCCCGCCCGCCAAACCCACCACGGCCGTGCCCGGTTTCTACCGGGCAGCCCGTCGAGATGGCCCGCGGCAGCGGCCTCGCGGACCGCTCCCGGGGAGATCGACCGCCAGCTCGCAAAATAGCACAAGCTGCCGCCCCTTGCCTCCCCCGGGTCGTGACGGGAGGTAGAATGCGCCCTTTGCGCGCCGTCCATGCCCCTGCCCGCTCCTTCCGAAGACGCCCTCGCCCATAGCCGGCGGCTTTGCGAGCATCTCCGCGCACGCATCGCCACCGCGGGCGGCTGGCTTTCCTTCGCCGATTTCATGGCGGCGACGCTCTACGCCCCCGGCCTGGGCTACTACGCCGCCGGCGCCCACAAATTCGGCGCTGCCGGCGACTTCGTCACCGCCCCGGAAATGACCCCCCTCTTCGGCGAAGCCCTGGCGGCCCAGGCGGCGCAAGTCCTCGCCACCAGCGCGCCCAGCGTCATCGAAGTGGGCGCCGGCTCCGGGCGACTGGCGGCCGATTTGCTCGCCAGCCTCGAAAGCCGGGACGCCCTGCCCGAGCGCTACGCGATCCTCGATCTCTCCGCCGACTTGCGGGAACGACAGCGCCAGACCCTGGCGGCAGCGGTCCCTCATCTGCTGTCGCGGGTGGTCTGGCTGGACCGTCTTCCGGAGCGTTTCTCCGGCCTCGTGCTCGGCAACGAACTCCTCGACGCCCTGCCCGTCCATCTGTGTTCCTGGCAGGACTCCGGCCCGCTGGAGCGCGGCGTCGCCTGCGCCGGCGAGGCCTTCGTCTGGGAGGAGCGCCTGGCGGACGGGCCGTTGGCCAGGGCAGCCAACGCAATCGCCGCCGCAACCCCGCTACCCCCCGGCTACCAGGGCGAGATCGGCCTCGCCGCCGCCGCCTGGGCCGCTGCCTGGGGAAGTATCCTGGAGGCGGGGAGCGTTCTGCTCCTCGACTACGGCTTCCCGCGGCGGGAGTTCTACCATCCCCAGCGCCACGGCGGCACCCTGATGTGCCACTACCGTCACCAGGCCCACCCCGATCCCTTCTGGCTCCCCGGCCTGCAGGACATCACCGCCCACGTGGATTTCACGGCCGTCGCCAGCGCTGCCGTCGGCGCCGGACTCGACCTCCAGGGCTACGCCAGCCAGGGGCAGTTTCTGCTCAATTGCGGCATCCTGGACCGCCTCGCGGAGCGGGAGCCGGATTCGTCCGCCTACATGCGCGGCGCCGGCGCGGTGAACAAACTGATCCTGCCCCACGAGATGGGCGAATTGTTCAAGGTCATCGCTATCGGGCGCGGCATCGACGACCCGCTCACCGGCTTCCGGCGCGGAGATCAGCGCCATCGGCTATAGGCAGCCGTACCCGATCAGCGCCGGCAAAGCACCGTGAAGCGATTGACCTGGCCGAGAACCATGTGGCCGAACTGGTCCATCAAATCCTGGCTGATGGTCTCCGGGTCCACCGTATAGGTGTAGTTTCCCAGGCGCTCGAGATTGCGCGTCTCCAGACGGATCGTCCCGGCCTCGTAATCCGGGCGCCAACGGGCGCTGACGCCGAACTCGGAATCGATCTCGAAATCGGCGAAGAGCAGGACACGCCGCTGGTTGTGGCGTTCGTTCATGCGAAAGCGCAGGCCGAAGTCGAAGATTCGCTTGCGGAAGCGGTCGGCCGCCGCCCCTTCGCACTGCACGAGGACGCGCCGCGGCGAAGCGAGCTGGAAGGAAAAGCTCACCATTTCGATGAGGGCGCCGGCACTGGGCGACTGGGTGCGATAGTCGGCGAAACCCTCCTGCCAGACGAGATCCCTGAGGACCGCCTGGGGGGCGATTTCGTAGTGACGCTCGATGGTGGGGCGCAGGATGTTCAACTGCTGCACCAACTCGTGCAGATAAAGAAACACCTGCCGCAGGCGACGGTCGATGCGCTCGTGGGCCTGGTCCCGCTGGGCGGCCTCCTGGTGCATCTGCTGTTGCCGCTCGCGCGCCTGCTCGCGCAATTCGCCCAGGAAACTGCTGCGTGCGACGACGCCAGAATCGCTGCGCGCCTGGTGGGCGGCCCCCCGCGGGCGGGGCACCGACTCGGGCCGCTCGGCTTCCGGAGCGATGGTGGGGAAGACGACGCCGGATTCGATGAAACCCGCCGGCTTGACCGTCACGTTCTCGCTGCGGGCGCGACGCTCGGCGAGATCGAGGTCGAAGGTTTCGATGTCGCGCAGCAGACCCTCGGCCAGCGCCTCCCACTCCGCCTCGTCCCGGGTATGTCCGTCGCGCTTGGCGCGGATGGCTTCGCCGATGACGGCGTCGAGGGAGGGCTTGTCGGGAGGGGAAGACATTGCTTTCGAGGGTTTGAGAACTACACTAACAGTATTCGCCTTTCCCTGAGGGAGCAAGCGCAGCATGGACCTATCCGGCATAGGCAGCCTCACCACCGCCCTTACCGCCACCCGCGACGGCGACGGCGTGGCGCTGGAAGCCTTGAAGAAGACCCTGGAGATTCAGGAGCGCACCGCGGCCCAACTCATCGAGGGTCTGCCAGAGCCCGACGCCGGTCGCAACCCGCCCCATCTGGGCAACGGGGTGGACGTCAAGGCCTGAGGGCGTCGAGCCACTCCCGCAGTGCGGCCGCCACGAGCGGCCATTCTTTTTCGTGCGACACCGCGTGGCCCATGCCGCGAAAGATGTGGTAGGGCAGCCCGTAGGCGTGGGCGGTGCTTTGCACCAGGAAGGCGGGAACCAGCATGTCCTTCTCGGCCCCCAGGATGAGCATGGGCGGCCGCGCCATGTGGGACAGGCTGGGCAGGTTGAACATGGACATGTCCCAGATGGCCCGATGGGATTCCCGCTGCATCTGCCCCAGCCAGCGCATGAGCATGGCCTCGGGGACCTCGCCGGCGAAGAGCGCCTCGCGCAACATCACGGTATCGGTATGGTTGCCACCCAGGATGCGGTTGAGTTCCATGAACAGATCGGGCTTGGCGAGCATGAGATGGAACTGCGCCGCCACCAGACCCTGGGGAGGCACCGAGCAGAGCAGTGCGACGCCGGCCAGGGAGCGCCGCTCAAGGAGTTTCTGGGCCACGAAACCACCCATGGAATGGCCGATCAGCACGGCGTCACCGCCCAGCCAGTCGATCACCGTCTCGACATCGTCCACGTAATCGCCGATGGAGTGCCAGTCGATGTCCTCGTGTCCCGCGCTGCCGCCGTGTCCGCGCAGGGAGAGGGCGTAGCTCGGGTAACCGGCCTCCGCCAGGGCGGGCAGCAGGGTATCGATCCACATCCAGCCGCCGGCAAAGGCGCCGTGGATGAAGACCAGGGGCGGCGCGCCCCTGCGGGGACGGGAAGGCCGGCAGGCATACACTTCCAGGCCCTCGACACGCAGGGTTTCCAGGTTCATTGCAAATTCCTTCTTTGAGCATCCGCCTCGATCGCTGGCGAGGGCGCGGCTTGGGCGGAGACGGGATGTGCCTGGGCGGCGCGCACCGCCGCCACCCGGGCGGCGTGGACGCGTTCGCGGATGCGTTCCGGCGCGCCGGCGGCGCGGGCGACGGCGCCGGCGTCCACCGTCCGGGCGGCGGCCAGGGCAGTGCGCAGGACATCCGGTGAAGAGTAGGCGGCGTCCTCGTGGCCCAAACGGCCGACGAAGTCGCTGTGGCAGACCTGGAGCAGTTCTTCGAAGCGCTGCGGACGGCGGAGCGCGTCGGTACGTTCGAAGAGGGTCACCAGAGTTGCCGGCCGCAGTTCGCCGGCGCGATGGATGTCGCCATGCCAGCGGGCGGCTAGCAGGGCGAGGTCGCGACATTCGCCGGGTACCTTGAGGCGGGTGCAGACCGCGGTCGCCAGCGAGACGCTCTTGGCCTCGTGGCCGTGGTGGCGCGGCAGGATTTCGGCGGGCGTCTCCGCCTTGCCGAGGTCGTGGGTCAGGGCGGCGAAGCGGACCGCCAGCCCGTATCCGTGGCGAGCCGCCGCGTCGATCACCAGCAGGGTGTGCAGGCCGCAATCGACCTCGGGATGGAAATCCGCCCGCTGCGGCACGCCGAAGAGGGCGTCCACCTCGGGCAGCAGGCGGGCAAGGGCGCCGCACTGGCGCAAGACCTCGAACTGGCGGGAGGGGCGCGCCTCCAGCAACCCCTTGGCGAGTTCCTGCCAGACGCGCTCCGGCACCAGATGGTCCACTTCGCCGGCGGCGACCATCGCCCGGGCCAGGTCCAGGGTTTCCCGGGCGATGGCAAAGTCGGCGTAGCGGGCGGCGAAGCGCGCCAGCCGCAGGATGCGCACCGGATCCTCGGCGAAGGCGGGGCTGACGTGGCGCAGCACGCGGGCTTCGAGGTCGGTCCGGCCGCCGTAGGGATCGACCAGCCGCCCCTCGGTGTCCCGCGCCATGGCGTTGATGGTGAGGTCGCGGCGCGCCAGGTCTTCTTCCAGGCTCACGTCGGGCGCGGTGTGGAAGACGAAGCCGTGGTAGCCGGGCGCCGTCTTGCGCTCGCTCCTCGCCAGGGCGTACTCCTCGCGCGTCTCTGGGTGCAGGAAGACGGGAAAATCGCGCCCGACGGGCTGGTAGCCCAAGGCCACGAGATCTTCCGGCGTGGCGCCGACGACGACCCAGTCGCGATCGACCACCGGTCGCCCGAGGAGCTCGTCGCGCACGGCGCCGCCGACCACGTAGATATTCATGGACGAAGCTCCCGCCCGCGGGCGGGAGTCCGGTAGGCGGGCGCGACCGGGCGACGCGACCGCGTCACGGTCGGAACGGCGCCCGTCTCAACGGCCGGCGCGGTAGCGGAAGGAATCGAGCTTGCGCTTGGGCAGCACCTTGCCGACGTAGGTGGGAGCCACCGCTTCCAGGGCCGTCGGACGCCAGCCCGCGGGGGGGCGGTAGCCGTCGCCGGCGACGCTGTCCACCTGCATGGAGCGCAGATTGTCGGGGGAAAGCATGGGCTGCGGCGCGAGCCACATGAGGCCGGCCTGGAGGTAGGCCCAGCCTTCGGAAAGCGCCACGACACGGGCCTCGCTGCCGGACAGCTGGCGGGCGTAGTCGACCATTTCGCGCAGGGTGTAGACGGTGGGGCCGCAAAGATCGTAGGTCTGGCCGATGGTCGAGGAATCGCTCAGGGCGTCGACGAAGGCGTCGGCCACGTCGGCGACCCACACCGGCTGGAAACGGGCGTGCCCGAAACCCAGGGGGAAGAAGGGCAGCTTGCCGAGCAGGCTGGCGAAGGTCGACAGGAAGGAGTCGCCCAGGCCGAAGATCACCGAGGGACGGAAAATGGTCACGTCGAGATCCCCCTGCGCGGCCCGCACCAGGGCTTCGCCGTCGCCCTTGGAGGCAAGGTACTCCGAAGGCCCGGCGGGATCGGCGTTGAGGGCGCTCATGTGAATCAGTCGGCGCACGCCGGCGGCCTTGCAGGCGGCGATGACCTTCCTGGGCAGCTCGACGTGGGCGCGGCCAAAGTCGCCGCTGTAGGGCAGCTTGACGTCGCGGCTGTGGAGAATGCCCACCAGGTTGATCACCGCATCCTGACCGCGAACCAGCGCGGCGAGGGTCTTCTCGCAATGGATGTCGGCCTCTGGCATTTCGACATTGGGCTGCATGATGAGCGCCTTGGTGCGCTCCCGCCGGCGGGTGGGAATGGTGACCTCGACGCCGCGTTCGGCGAGCCGGTTGGTGATGTAGGACCCGACGAAACCGCTGCCGCCCAGCAGCAGAACCTTCTTGATAGTCATGGTGACGCCCCGGTGTGGATGTGCGAAAGGACGCAATTTTACCGGGTATCCGGGGCCGTGGGTGGGTGGCGATGCGCCTTCCTCGATTGCCGCGCCGCGAACGCCCTGCGGGACAGCAATCCGGATTAGAATTTCCGCATAAAGCCCCTGCCCGCAAGGATTTCTCCGATGACCGAATCCCCGCCCCCTCCCGCCGCAAGTTCCGCAACTCGCGCCATGGATTTCGCCCGGCGGCCGCGGGTGAAAAAGACCGCACTGTGGGCGGTCGGGGCGGTGGTGGCCTTTGGCGTCTTCGGCTTCTTCGCCGCCCCGCCCATCGCCAAGTCCTTGCTCGAAAGCAAGTTGGGCGAGGCCCTGCACCGCAAGGTCAGTATCGGCGGCATCGACATCAACCCTTATACGCTGTCCGCCCGAATCGAAGGATTTTCGGTGAGCGGCGAGAGCCACGAGGTCTTCGGTTTCGACAGCCTCTACGTCAACGTGCAGGCCTCGTCGCTCTTCCGCGGCGGCCCGGTGGTGCAGGAAGTGAAGTTGGACGGCCCGCGCGTCCGGGTGACCCGGGTGAGCGAGGACCGCTACGACATTTCCGACCTCATCGACGAATGGACGCAGCCCTCCGATTCGCCGACCCCCCGTTTCGCGGTGAACAATATCCAGGTGAGCGGCGGCAAAGTCGTTTTCGCCGACCAGCCCACCGGACTCACCCATGAGGTAACCGATCTCACCCTGCGTCTGCCCTTCGTCTCCAGCCTGCCCTACCAGACCGACATCGACGTCGAGCCCCATTTTTCGGCCCGCGTGAACGGCGCCCCCCTGGTGCTGGAGGGCCGCAGCAAGCCCTTCAAGGAAACCCTGGAAAGCGAGCTCTCCCTCGACCTGGATGGCGTCGACCTGGTGCGCTACCTGGCCTATTCGCCGGTCAAGCTGCCCTTCGTCATGAAGCGCGGCGCCCTGGACAGCGAATTGAAGCTGCTCTTTAGCCAGAGCAACGACGTACCGGCAACGGTGAAGCTGGTCGGCGCGCTGCATCTGCGCGACCTCGACCTCGAGGAAAGCGGCGGCCAGCCCCTTCTGGGCTGGAAGCAGCTCGACGTGAGCCTCGCCGAGGCCGACCTCCTGAGGCGCCATTTCGCCGTCGACAACGTGCGCCTTACGGGGCTGACGCATCACCTGCGCGTCTCGCCGCGCGGCGCCATCAACATCCTCGACATCGCCGGCCAGTTGCAGGGCAAAGCCCCGGCTGCGGCGGCCGAGACGAGCCCCGGGCCAGCCCCCGCGCTCACCTGGGCGGTGCGCGAAGTCAGCGTGGTCGACGCCGCCCTCGGCTGGCGGGACGAATCCCGCGGCAAGCCGTTTGAACTCCGCCTCAAGGATGTCCAGCTCACCGCCCGCCACATCGACGGCGCTTTCGCCACGCCCATCGAACTCGACGCGCGCTGGAGCCTCGATGGCGGCGAGCGCCTGCGCCTGCGGGAAGGCTCGCTCAGCGCGGCACGCATCGACGTCGCCAAGCGGGAAGCCGATCTGGGGGAAATCGGGCTCGTCGGCGTCGATCTGCGGGTCACCCGCGACCGGCAGGGGGCGCTCGACCTGCCGCAGCCGCCCCTGTTGCCGACTGCACCGCCGCCGGCCAGGGTCGAGCCCCAGGCGCCCTGGAGCGTTGGTTTCCGCAAGCTGGACCTGAAGGACAGCGCCCTGCGCTACCAGGATCAGGCGATCAAGGAGAAGTCCGAGGAAGTCATCGACAATCTCTCCCTCGTCGCCGAGCACTTTTCCACCCGGCCTGGGCAGAAGACCACCCTGGCGGTGAACGGCCGCGTCAATCGTAAGGGCGCCCTGAAGGCCGAGGGCGACGTGCAGCTGCAACCCCTGGCCGCCAACCTGAACGTGGACGTGACCGGCCTGCCCCTCCTGCCGGTACAGCCCTACTTCACCGATCGCCTCAACGTCACCCTGGTGCGCGGCCAGGTTTCCGCCAAGGGCAGGCTGGCACTCGCCGAGGGCCAGGACGGCTTCGCCGGCGGCTACCAGGGCCAGATCACCCTGGGCGACCTGCACACCATCGACAAGCTGAACAGCACCGACCTCCTCAAGTGGAAGTCCCTCCACATCGGCGGCATCGACGCCAAGCTCCTGCCCTTCGCCCTGAACGTCGGCGAGGTGGCCCTGAGCGACTTCTACGCCCGCATGATCGTCACCCCCGAGGGGAAGCTCAATCTCTCGCAGATCGTTCGCCAGCCAGGCGACGCGCTGGCCACCACGGCGCCCGCGGCGCCGGCCGAAGCCGCAGCCAGGCCCGCCGAGAGCCCGGTCAAGCCCGCCGCGACACCGGCCGCCCAGGCTGCGGCGCCTGCCCGTCCGGTGCCACCGATCCGCATCGGCAAAGTCAGCCTGCAAGGCGGCACGATCAATTTCTCGGATTTCTTCGTGAAGCCCAACTACACGGTCAACGTGACCCGCATCGTCGGCTCGGTGAAGGGACTCTCTTCCGCCGCCGACACCCTGGCCGACCTGGAACTGCGCGGCAACTACGGCAACGCCGCGCCGGTGGAAGTCAGCGCCAAGCTCAACCCCCTGGCGGCGAAGGCCTTTCTCGATTTGAAGGGAGAAATTCGCGGCGTCGACCTCACCACCCTGTCCACCTACGCGGGCAAGTACGCCGGCTACGCCATCGACAAGGGCAAGCTTTCCCTCTACGTCACCTACAAGCTGGCGGATAACCAGTTGAACGCCGAGAACCGCGTCTTCCTCGACCAACTCACTTTCGGCGACAAGGTGGATAGCGCCGACGCCACCAGCCTGCCCGTCAAGCTCGCCGTGGCGCTGCTCAAGAACGGCCGCGGCGAGATCGACATCAACCTGCCCATTTCCGGCTCCCTCGACGACCCGCAGTTTTCCCTGGGCGGCATCGTCGTGCGCGTCATCGTCAATCTCTTCGTCAAGGCGGTGACATCACCCTTCACCCTCCTCGCCTCGCTGTTCGGCGGCGGCGAAGAGCTTTCCATGATCGACTTCGAATCCGGTCGCAGCGTGCTCTCCGCGGCTGCCGTCAAGCGCCTCGAAACCCTCGCCAAGGCCATGGCCGACCGCCCCGCCCTGCGCCTGGAAATCACCGGACGCGCCGATCCGGCGAGCGAGCACGAGGGTCTCCGGCGCGCCGCCCTCGACCGCGCCGTGCGGGCCGAGAAGCTGCGCGAAATGACCCGCAAGGGCATCGAGGGCAGTTCGGTGGAGGCCGTCGAGATCAAGCCAGACGAGTATCCGGACGTCCTGCGCCGGGTCTATAAGGAAGCCAAATTTCCCAAGCCCCGCAACCTTGTCGGCATGCAGAAGGATCTGCCGGTGGAGGAGATGGAAAGACTGCTCCTCACCAACCTGCAGGCCGGCGACGAAGACATCCGCCTTCTCGCCCAGCGGCGCGGCGAGGCGGTCCAGGCCTGGCTGGCCGAGCAGGGCAAGATTCCCATGGAAAGGCTCTTCCTGCTGCCGCCCCAGGTCGGCGCCGGCGAAGGCAAGGGGGACGCCAAGACCAGCCCCTCCCGCGTCGATTTCTCCCTGCGCTGAGGGGCACCTACGCCCCCTGGGGGGCTGGGGAACGAAGCGACCCTCGGGGGCCGTCAGCCTTGCGCCGGGCCGTCCCAAGCAAGGCTGCGCCCCCTCGGGGGGCCGGGGCGCGAAGCGACCCTCGGGGGCCGTCGGCCTTGCGCCGGGCCGTCCCAAGCAAGGCTGCGCCCCCTCGGGGGGCCGGGGAGCGGAGCGACCCTCGGGGGCCGTCGGCCTTGCGCCGGGCCGTCCCAAGCAAGGCTGCGCCCCCTCGGGGGGCCGGGGCGCGAAGCGACCCTCGGGGGCCGTCCACTCAGACGACCGTCTGCTCCAAAACCTGGGCGGCGGCAGCGTCGAACAGGGAGTGGCCGCTGCGGCGCAGCGCCTCCCCCTGCCGCAACTGGCGGTCGAGGATCAGCGGCGAAACCAGCAGGGCGTGGTCCCAGGCCGGATTGACGAAGAGCGGCCAGCCGTCGAGGGCGGCACCGCCCAGGTGGGCGAGGACCGCCTCGCCGGCGGGCAGGCGCAGTTCGATCCAGTCGCCCGGCTGCCAGGGGGGCGAGGCGAGCAGCGCACTGCCGGGAACCCGGCCCGGCAGGTCGAGAACCTTGAGGCGCAGGCCTTCACCGGAAACCATTTCCAGGCTGGGCTGGGGCGCCTCCGGGGCAAGGGCGCGGGGGGCGGCGAAGCTTCCGTCGGCGGGCGGCGCCGCGGCGGGCACGCCCGGCGTCGCACGAATAGCCGCCGTCTGCAGGGCGAAGCAGGCGTCCAGGAAGGGCGCGCGTTCTTCCGCCGAGACGCCGAGGCGGTCGAGCCCCTCGTTGATGCCCTTGAGCAGCACCGGCACCCCCTGCGCGAGGCGGCGGCGTTCTTCCGGAGCTTCCTTGGGTTCGACGCTCCAGATCAGATCGCGCGCCAGCTGGAGCGCTGCGGAGACCTCGCGGGAGGCTTCGCCGAGCTCGCCCCCCAGGCTTTCCAGATGGCGGCTCCAGGGGCCGCGGAGAAAGTCGGCGATGGGTGCCGGGACGGCGCCGCTGACCAGGGCGGCGAGGGCTTCCCGGGCGCGCCGGGCACCAGCCCGTTTGAGATTCCAGGCCTCGGCCAGGGGCCGGTAGGTGGCGGCGAGTTCGCCGGCTTCGTGGTCGCGCCGGGCGACGATGGCATCCACCTTGGCGATGGACGATTCGAAAATGCCCGGCGAACCGTCGAACTCGCTGCGCACGTAGGCCGCCATTTCCTGCAGGCGTTCGCACACCGGTTCGTCCGGGCTGGCGTCACGGGGCAGGCCCACCGCGGCGGCAGCCATGCGATCCAGCAGCCGGCGGGCGGGATGGCCGGCCTCGCCGAAGAATCCCGGCGTCGCGATGGCGGTCTTCAGAATGGGAATTTGCAGGCTGGCGATGGCCGACTTCACCGCATCCGGCAGGTCAGGGTCGGCGAAAATGGCCTCGAAGACGAGGGCCAGGGCGTCGAGGGTGGCGGTCTGGGGCAGGCCGGCGGCCGCCAGTTCGCCGCCGTCCAGCTCTCCGGTGCGCAGGGCGGTCGTCAGGCGACCTGGGGTTTCGGCGCCTTCGATGCGCTCCAGGGCATCGAGTCGGGACATCAGCCGGGCCAGCAACTCCACCGGGACGACGGTGGTCGGTGCACCGCTGGCTGCCACCGGGGCTGCCGCCCGCGCCAGCAGGGCGGCCTGCAGGGCTGCCGCCGGGTTGCCGGTTTCCGGAGTCGGTGCCACCCCGGGCGTAGCGGCCGGCCGGCTTTCCCGCGCGGCTGCGGCGCCGCTGCCCGTCGCCTGGGCAAGCAACTGGGCCGGTTCGACCCCCTGCCTGGCCAGGGCTTCGTCGAGTTCGCCGTAGAGGGCGGGCAGGTGCTTGCCGAGCGCTTCCTCGCTGCGCTCCAGGAGGGTCTGCCATTGGGCCATGCCGCCGCCCTGGGCGGCCAGCATTTCGCCGATGCCCTGGGCGAGGGCCTCGGGAGCCAGGGGCAGGTCGGCAGGCGCCAGATTGGGCCGGCGCAGCAGGCTCGCCATGCGCAGGAACAGGCGGCGCAGGGGCGCGGCCGCCGTTTCGCTCAGGCGGCGGGCCAGGTCGCCGAGGGCGATTTCCAGCTCCAGCTGATCGTCGCAGACCAGGGAAATCTTGGAGGCGGTGAGGCCGTCGGCCTGCTCGAAACCGGCGCGGCGCGCCGCCACGCTCTCGTCGAAGAAGCGGCCGGCGCCCAGACAGGCGGTCTCCACGCCCTCCGGCGGCGCGCCGGCTTCCCGCAGGGCCTGCGCCAGGCGGCGCAGAAAGGCGAGCCGGCAGGACTGGACGATTTCGTAGGCATCGACGGCGGCCGGCAGTTCCGGCAGGTTCAGGCGTTCGCTCACTGCTTTCCTCCTCCGGGCCCCTCGCGACCCCTGCTGGCGGTGCTCCGGCGCCCATCGCCGGATCGCGCTTCGGTTCTCGTGTTTATCCTCAGGGCAGGTCCGCGTCCTTCGGCCCATCCGCCACCCGCGGGCCGACCACGCCGAGCCGGGCCTTGAGGGAATCGGGCTTGCCGTTGAACAGCGCGGAATAATAAACCGCGTTGCTCATCACCTTCTTGACGTAGTCGCGGGTCTCGCTGAAGGGGATGGTCTCGGCATAGATGGCGCCTTCCAGGGGCGTCTCGGCCCGCCACTTGCGGGCGCGGCCGGGGCCGGCGTTGTAGGCGGCCGAGGCGAGCACCGGGTGGTTGTCCAGGTTTTCCAGGACCATGCGCATGTAGTTGGTGCCCAGGAGGACGTTGGTCTCGGTGTCGTTCACCCGCGCGTGGTTGTAGTCCTTGAGGCCGATCTTCCTGGCCACCCAGCGCGCCGTGGCGGGCATGAGCTGCATGAGTCCCGAGGCACCGACGTTGGACTTGGCGCTGACGATGAAGCGCGACTCCTGCCGCATCAAGCCATAGACCCAGGCGTCGTCGAGCGCCTGGGCGCGGGCGGCAGGCCGCACCTGTTCGCCGAAGGGCGCCAGGTAACGCAGCTGGAAGTCGTGCTCGTTACGCGTCTTGTCGGCGGTGTTGATGGCGCGGTCGTAGATGTCGTGGCTGCGCGCGAGCTGGGCGGCGGCGAGGAGCTGACGGTCGTCCATGCCGCGCAGGCTCCAGTTCCATTCCTTGACCGCCTCGGTGCGCAGGTCGAGACGGAAGAAGGCCAGGGCGCGCCGCAGGCCCGGGTTGGCAAGGGCCGCCTTCTCTTCGTCGCGGGTCAGGGGAGCGGCCGGCGGCGGCGGCGCGATGGCGCGGCCGAGCTCCTCGTCGGCGAGGTTGCCATAGAAATTGGGTTGCCCGGCGATGCGCTGGAAGAGCGCCGTCGCATCGCTGGTGCGACCACCCGCCTTGTGGGCGCGGCCCAGCCAGTAGGTCCATTCCGGCAGGGCGGCGAGACGGGCCGGCATGGCCTCGATGGTGGCATGCACGACGCCCCACTCCTGGGCGCGCAGGGCGGCGCGCACCTTCCACTGGTAGCCGTCGTCGGAAAGCGGCGTCTTGCCGGCGCGGGCGTACCAGGCCAGCGCGTCGGCCATGTGGCGCTTGGCGGCGTTGAGGCCGATCTGGCTCCAGGCCCACTGCTTCTCGGAATCCTGCATGCGCCCCTGCAATTTCTCCAGTTGCTCGGCGGCCGCCCGCGGATCGTTGGTCGCCACCCGCTGCACGGCGAGCGCCGCGAGTTCGCGCCCGCTGCGGGTCGCCGCCCAGGTGGCGGGCATCTTGTAGAGGTAGCCCATGGCGAGGTCGATCACCGCGTCCATCGGCTTGGCTTCCGGCGTCTGGGACTCGGGCAGGTAGTGCAGGGTCGACTTAGCCCAGGCGGTGCGGTTGGCCTCGAACTGGCGGCGCGCCCGCAGCCAGACGTCGTCGGCCAGCACCTTTTTTTCCCAGATCAGCGCTTCGAGGACCGGCACGCAGGCTTCCTGGGGCTCCAGGAGGGTGAGCCAGAGGGGCAGCGCCTCCTCCAGGGCCTTGCCGTCCTTGCGGGCGAGGCGGGCCTGCAGGGCGAGGCAGGAGAGATCCTGCTCCGGGTTGCGCAGGCTGTCGAAGGCGCTCTCCACCTCGGACCACTGCTGGCGACGGGCCATTTGGCGCAACCAATCGGCTCGCAGGCGCTCGGCGACGTAACTATCGGGGTGGCGGTCGGCGAAGGCGGAGACCGCCGCGGCATCCTGCTGCTCCAGCCGCATGCGGAGCTGGAAATATTCGACATAGGGCGCGAGATCGTGGCTGCTGCCGAGGGCGGCCGCCGCCTTGTCGAGGCGCACGGCGTCGCCGCTGCGAAAAGCCTCGCGGGCGGCGAGGAAGGCTGCGTCCCGCCCCTCCTGGGCGAATGACGGGGCGACGGCCAGGAGGAGGATCAGGGCAAGGCGATGCTTCATGCTAGATTGGCGGGGTGGAACCGATTACGACGACATCGGGCGAGGATAGCACGGCGTGGCGGCGGGCGCTGCGGGCCGAGATGGTCGCGCGGCGGGCGGCTCTGCCGCCGGAACGATACCGCGCCCTGTGCGCGGCGCTCGGCGAGCACCTCGCTGCCCTGCCCCACGAAGCCCTGGCGGTGGTGGCCTTCTGCTGGCCAATCCGCAACGAGCCCGATCTCGCCCCCACCCTCGCGCGCTGGCGGCAGCGCGGCAGCGTCACCGCGCTGCCGGTCGTGGTGGCCGCCGACGCCCCCCTCGCCTTTCGCCGCTGGCAGCCCGGCGAGGCCCTGGCGGAAGACCGCTACGGCATCCCCACCCCGCTAGCCGGCCCCTTCCTCGTCCCCAGCGCCATCCTTCTTCCTCTCAACGCCTTCGACGCCGCCGGATTCCGCCTGGGCTACGGCGGCGGCTACTTCGACCGCAGTCTCGCGGCCCTCGCGCCACGCCCCCTGGCGGTGGGCGTCGGCTTCGAAATCAACCGCGTCGCCAGCATCCACCCCCAGCCCCACGATCAACGCCTCGACTGGATCGTCACCGAAGCGGGCGCCTGGAAGATCGACGCCGGCTGATTCCCCCACCTGCCCAGGCCCTTCGTTATATGACTTTGGGCTGATTGACGACACCCGCCTTTGCACCCAGAATTCTCCAGAAAATCAATCCAGTGAATCACCCGCCGACGCATGCGTCGGCCTTGTTCTGGGGAATGTGAAGTGTCTGGGGATCAGGTGCGGGCCGCCATCGCGCGGGAAGATTTTCGCTGGCTGCTGGGCAGCCTGTGCGCCCTGCGTCGCCAGGCTTTCGACCCCGATCTGACGGCGAGGGACTTTCCGCCGCCCTTTTCCCGCCTCAGCCTGCACGAAGCTGCCCGCCGCCTGGGCTTCAAGACCGGCCGTATCGCCCTGGCCGGGCTGGACTGGCAGTGTATTTCCCCCATCCTTCAATGTCCGCCCCCTACGTGGGAGGGCTCGCCGCTCGTAGCAGAGGTGGGGGGACGGATTTTGCGGGACTGACTATGAGCATGAGAATATCAAAATCAAAAATGCTTCGCTTGTTGCGATTGATATATGTCGATTTGCCAATAGAAAGCGATAAGAATAAGGCGTATTTATACAGAACAACGAATAACTACTTTATTACCGTGATAGCGGCGATTTTACTCGTTTGCCTATGGAGCGGCGAGTTATCTGACGCATATCCTGAACTTTCAGTGGCAACCCTCGACCACGGGGTATTAATTAGGCATCCTTATAATCGGGGTGGAAAATACGTAAGTGAGCGAATTGGAATTCGTGTGAATGGCGCGGATCGATACTACAGAGTTACCGAGATGGGAGTTGTGTTCTGGAGCAGAGAAGACTGGAGCAAATACGAGGAGAGGGGCGCTGTAATCTGGCACCACGACGGCTGGGCTGTTCAGGTTATTGTTGATGGCGGGGCGCCTCATGGCATGTCTTACGATGAACTAAAGAAGCGCAGAGATAGATCTAGCTTCAGGCTTGGATTATCGTCGTTTTTTATCATTTGTTTGTCGTTTTCTCTAGCAGCTCCACCATTAAAATACTGGCGACGAGCGATAGAATTAATTTGAAATATATTTGAATATTAGCGCCGCAGAGAAAACAACAAAATTCTGTCGAAGGGAGCAGGGGCTGCGGCAGTTGCAATGCGGGTCGGCGGCCGCCAATCACGAACCCCATAGCAACCGTAATAGCCGGATGACAGCATGAACTCGGTAAATGAATCCAGCGGTGCGCGAGCCCCGCAAGACAAGGCAGAAACCATCCCGTTATACACAACTCACTTGACATAGCCGATCTCTCGCCGATGTTCGACGCCGAAGACGAAATCGCGCAAGCGCTGGATGCCGAGCCAGAGGGACTTGACGCCGGGTTCGCCGTCGCCCCTGCGGGCGAGGAATCCGCCCAGTTGTGCCATCAGGCGGACGACCTCGCGCAGCGCCGGCACCTGCTTCGGCGGCTTCTTTTTGTTGAGGACATAAGCGCCAACCCATTCCGTTTCGGAGAAGAACAGATCGGCCGACCATTCCGGATGGATCCGTCCGAGCCGAATCAGGCGGGCCAGGCGCCAGGAAACGACCAGATAGACCGCCAGGGCCAGTTCCAGCTTGCCCGCGCTCCCCAGTTGCAAGGCCTCCACCCGGCAGCCGTTCTTGAGCACATGGAACAAGGTTTCGATCTCCCAGCGACAGCGATACCAGTCGATCAACTCGACCGCCGCCGCCAGACCGGCGACCTCCCGATTGGTCAGCAAGCGCCATTCGACCGGCTTGCAGCCCACGGGCGCTCCGATTTCCGTGGCGATCAGGCAGGTCAGCGCCACAGGCCCGCCCTCCGGCGTCGGCACGTCGACCCGCTTGCTTCGCAGTTGCTGGCGCACGATGCGTTCCGGCTGCCCGTGACGCGAGGCGAGGGTGAATTCGATCTCGCCGAGCGGCACTTCGGCAAGGATGGCCGCCCACAATTTGCCGCCTTGCGGCAAACAGCGGTTGTGCTGGGCACGGATCAACCAGTCGGCCGGTGTCCCCAGCGCCTGCGCGCGCTGCATCAGGCCGACCATGTCGGCTTCGCGGTCGGCGACATAGACCAGTCGCGTTTGCGGCATCTTCGCCGCCGTCTCGGCAACCCGCTCGTAGCCTTCGATCCAGCGCGTACTCTCGCCGAGGCCCGGGCGGGTTCCGTCGGCCGCTTTCGGCGCCCTCGCCCACATCCAGGCGTCGATCACCCCGAGCGGTTCGCGTTCCGGGGTGACGGCATAGGTCGGGTGCAGATACATGCCCCGCTGGGCTTCGTAGGCGAGCGGCCCGAGGCCTTCGGCCTCCTGGCCGTTGAAGTCCAGTTCGGTGGTGTCCTGAAGACACAGCACGACCGGGTGTTGCGCCATGCGCCCTTCGCTGCAATCGATGTGCGGTTGCAGGATCGATTGCCAGTTCAGCCCGCGTTTGCCCGCGCTGGCTTGATCGAAGAAGCGGTACGCCGCCAGCGTCTCCGCCCAATCTCCGCAGGCGCCCGGGATGCTCGCCGTCGGTCGCTCGGCAAAGCGCGTCGCCAGTTTGATCAACCCCAGGTTCAGACGCTCGTCTCCCAATTTCGCCCCGCCCAATTCGTCTCCAGCCCAGTTTGCCATTGCGCACTCCCCACGAAAATGGGAATGGGCAAGCAACGGGTATACCAGACGGATTCAGTCAACTATTGAGCTCCAGCAGATCGGACGATCGGATTATGTCGGGTGGGTTGTGTATAACGGGATGGGAAGTGAGGGCGAAAAGAATAGGAATATTGAATTGGATACTGGTTTGCACGGTTTTGAAATTGTGGCCAGAAATGACTCTAATCCGGACGCAAAAGGGAGATAAGGTGCCGCGTTCAGCGAAAATGTTTGTCATTTTTTTAACGATGCTTCAAACCATTAACTGCGTAGCTCGAGAAAATATTTATATTTCAGACAATCAAACGTTAAAGGAAAAGGCACTTAGCATTTCAAGAAAAATTCGCAGGCAAGTATTGAAAGATGGCAAATGCGAATCTACAGGGCTAAACGTGGTGACAGACGACACCGCCGCCGTGATTCTAGCCAATAGCCAATTTTTTATTGGCTTTGAGCCAACGGTTAGTCCTATTTCATCGCTAAGCATTGTTTCTTATGTGGTGAAGCGTGTCGAAAATGACGAAGAGCTATATTATTTAGTCATCAAATCTGGGTTTGGCGAAATCCAGACAAAATTATGCGGACCAATTTATTATTAGCAGGAGGAGTTATGGCTGGCGTTAAATTCAAGTTGATAATAACTGGTGAAGGCCAAGGATGGATTGACGCACCAGGGGATATTTTCGATGGTGGCGAATGGAGGCTTGACGAGAACTCAATAAGCTTTATTAGCCCAGATGGAGCGAATCGAATGGTTTATTCGATTAGCCAAGATGGACTGAAGGTAACGGTCAAGATTACTGATGCTGATCGTGTATCAACTCATATACTCGAGCATGACCTAGATCAGAATAAAATCAAAGTTACCAGCACAGACCCCAGGGCTTCCGCACTCGAACATCATAATGGCGTGAGTCCCAGCATGTTCATCCGGATATCGTCGTTCCAGGCAGCGCGTTTGCGCTTGATCCGCAGGCTGGTTTTGGCGGAATCGGTCCTGTCGGCACGGATCAGGTTGAGGACGATCTTCTTGAGGAGCGAGAGGTTCTGGGGCGGATGGTCCTTACGGACCGTGCTGCCATCCTCGCCCATGGTCACGTCGAGAACCCAATGAAGCTGGTTTTCGATACCCCAGTGGGAGCGCACCGCTTCCGAGAGTTCCCGCGCGCAGAGAGTACGGGAACTGATGTAGTGGCGCTGCTCCAGGCTGGATTCCTTGCCCTGGCGAACGCGCAAGCTGTCGATGCGGCCGATGGTCTTGCAGTCGGGCCATTCCGCGGGATCGACAATGCCCTGGGCCGGCAGCACCCGCGCGACCTGGCAGACCACCCGGCCGTGGCGGCCGTCGAGATGTTCATGACGCTCGGCGGTCGCGCTCCCGTCGAGGAAGGCGCCAACGATGCCTTCGTGCAAACTGGGTTGGTTGCCCTTGACGGCCAGGAGATAGTCACCGCCCTGGGCGACAATGCGTGCGGCGATGTTCTTTTGACATCCCATGGCGTAGATGCTGACCAGGAGTCCTTTCACGTAGAGGGCTTCCAGCAGCGCCGGGATGGCCGTGATCTCGTTACTCTTCTCGGCCACTTTCTCCTGGCCCAGAACCAGCCCCAGTTCGGTGGCAAAGGCGCTGACCATGTGGATGGGCAGGGCCTCGCCGGCTCCGGAACCGCAGACCGTCTTGCCGTCGATCGCCACACTTCCGGAGAGCGTCGGAACGATGCCGCCAACCCAACGCCGGAAACTCGCCTCGAACTGCTTGGGGTCGAGAAGCCGGAAGACTCGCAGGAAGGTGTCCGCCGACGGAACGCCGTTCCGGAGCACCAGGAACCGCCGCAGCCAGTCCTCACGCTCCTGCGCCCACCAGGCGATCTCTTCCACCGTGTCGCAGTCGAAGAGGGCAGCCGCAATCGCCATCACCAGAATCTCCTGGAAGTCATGCAGCATCCCGTTGCTGGGCTGCCGTGGATCGTCGATTTCCTTCAGGCATTCCATCAGTGTCACCCCCTGCTTCGCGTCCATGGCATCCGCCCAAAAGACGAGAGTAGACGCGTTTTTGTAGGGGTTCACAAGATGGCGGCATAAGTGATGGATCGTGAACGACTTTTTTCAAGGACGAATGACAAATGCAACTAGGCGGTTCGAGTGCGGAAGCCCTGGCCTATTACCCTCGTCCCCTATTACCCCTTTACCGATGTCCCCTATTACCGCTATTACCGCACGTGCGGTGGCCTATGAACCCATCCAGGTATTTCTTCATCGCAGTCTTGGCAATGCTGACACTCTCGGCTCAATCCGAGGCCGAAGTCCTCTTAGACAAACCAGATGGTAGTGGGCCCGAAGTTCGACTCGATCTCGACAGGCCACAATCGAAGGGAATTAATGCCATTCTTGCGATGTATGCCCTTCAGGCTGGTGGTGGTTGTGACGGGCGCACTGATGAGGGAATCCAATGCATGATTACGAATGCTCTTGGTATTGGACCGCAATGCTCCAGCCAGCATATTGCACTCGTGCGCAGCTGGTTTAGACAAGGCATACCGCAGATGAGTGGATATGCAGCTGATTTGTACAAAAACACCCAGCAGCAAAGCGCATTGGAAAATATCTGCTATTCAACCCCTAACACCGCAACATCGGGGCGGTTTTGGTCAACTATCCACCTTACACAACGGAATCAAAATGTAATCGTCGACGCTCGGGGCGTTTGGTTTGTAGGAGAGCGTGGTGGAGATTTCGGATATCGGACTACGTATCGAATTAGGTCCGATTCAATTGATGTTATCAAGCACGTGGAGCTCAAAGCACCGGGTAATAAGATAAATAGGGGACATAAATGGAGTAAATAGGAGTAATGAGCTTCCCCCGAAATTTCGTCTGCCAAGGTTGACCTAAAATTGACATCACTTTTGGAAGGCAAGAAATGAAGATACCGAAGCAGGCATACACGGCCGAGTTCAAGGAACTGGCGGTCAAGCGGATCAAGGATGGCCAGAGCGTCAGCAAGGTTTGCAAGGAACTCGGGCTGAGTGACCAGACCTTGCGTAACTGGGTCAAGGCGGCGGCGGAAGGCAGACTCAGTGGCGCTGGCGGCAGGGCGGTGACACCGGAAGAGATGGAACTTTCAAGGCTGCGCGCCGAGAATCTCCGGCTCAAGCGGGAGAACGAAATCCTAAGAAAAGCGACGGCGTACTTCGCAAGGGATGTTCTGTGAAGTACGCCTGGATTGCCGAGCAGGCCAAGGCGTTCGCGCTGTCCGAAATGTGCGATGTGCTGGGCGTCAGCATCAGCGGCTACCGGGCATGGAAACGTGGCGGAGCACCGGATCGCAAGCGCCTGTCCGACCGTCAGATGCTGGCGCTGATCCGAGCCATTCATGCCGAACTCAAGGGGGCCTACGGTAGCCCGCGCATGATGCGGGAGCTGAGAGCCAGAGGTTTCTCGGCCAGCAAGGAACGGGTCGAGCGTCTGATGCGTGACAACGGCATCCATGCGCGCCACAAGCGGCGCTACAAGGTCACGACGGACTCGAAGCATGGCCTGCCGGTGGCGGAGAACCTGCTTGCCAGGAACTTCACGCCGACGGCGCCGAATCAGGTCTGGACGTCGGACATCACCTACCTGTGGACCGATGAAGGCTGGCTCTACCTGGCCATCGTGCTCGATCTGTTCAACCGCGAAGTGGTCGGCTGGTCGCTGAAGCCGCGCATGACAGCAGACATCGTGACGGATGCGCTGACCATGGCCTGGTTCAGGAAGCAGCCGGCACCGGGCCTGATGCACCACTCCGACCGGGGCAGCCAGTACGCCAGCCATGCCTTTCAGGACAAGCTCACGGCCTACGGGATGACCTGCTCGATGAGCCGGAAAGGTAACTGCTGGGACAACGCGCCAACGGAGAGCTGGTTCAACAGCTTCAAGAACGAGCGGGTGCATGGCGTTCGCTATGCGACGCACGCCGAGATCAAGGCTGCCGCCTTTGAATACATCGAGGTCTTCTACAACAGAAAACGGCAGCATTCGACCCTCGGCTACAAGCCGCCTGTTCAGTTCCTGGAGAACTGGATCAGCGAGCAGCATCAGGAAAAACTGGTAGCATGAAATCCACCCTTTGGCAGACGAAAAACCGAGGGAACTCACTGCCTGCGGGCATGTTCGAGGCGCCTTGGGAGTCGGATTTCATTGCTCCTGCTTCCCGGAAATGGACGACATGGCTGGCCGAAGATCGACATCAATAGTCGTCCGGTCGCTCCCCGCGCTGCGGCAAGCGCTCGCGGTACTACTGGCGGCGACCGTCGCGCTTTCGGCCTGCGACCGCAAGCCACGGCTACCGAACCCGGTGCAGTCGATGAATGGGCTGAGTTACATCCTCATCGACGACACCGCCTTCCTGATCCCGGAGAAGACCTGGCTCAAGGGTACCGCCCGCAATTCGACGGACGGCCAAGTCTGTTGCATTTTCCTGCACGCCACGATTCCCGACGTTCAGCCCTGGAGCCCTGAGCGCCACGATGAGATGTACTGGATCGCCGGTCCGGGGAAGCTTCTGGAGATCACCATCCACGGCGACCGCGCCGGCCAGGTGAGCAATTTCCCGGACGTTCCGAAAAGCGTCGCTCAGACCTCCGAATTCATCGAGGAACCCTCCGACCAAGCGGCGCAGGGGCTAAGGCAGTTTCGGCAATTGTGGCTCCAGTACAACGATAGCGATGCCGAAAAGGATGCCTCTCGCTTCGGTAAAGATTTTGTCCAAAGAATGCGGAGTCAATCAGGCAAACCCATGATGGACTCCACCCTCTACGAGCTCATCGAGGAGGGTCGCGTCAAGTATCGGGTCGATTGCAGCGACAACAAGGACGGCCTCTTCCAAAGCTGCCACCTGATGTTCCCCCTGAGGCAGACCTTGATGGTTGACGTCCACTTCGTCCGCGACCACCTCCGGGACATCGTCGCCATGGCCGACAAGCTGAGCAGCCGGCTGCACGAATTCGAAGCCGCCGGTCTCGCTCGCCAGGCCGCCCAGCAATCTCCCACTCAACCGCCCCGCCAATGAGCGAAAGGACGCTCGGTCATGGCGATGCTCGACTTCGCCACTGACCAGCGATCCGGTCTCATCACGCCGAATGGGCAGGAATGATTGCGGAGACCTGGGCGATGACGACGACCCTGAAATGCGTAACCACGGATTTCCGAGGCGCGAGAAATCAGCAGCTCAGTCCCGACGCAGCAGCAGCACGCCCCCGCCGGAGAGGGCAGCCGCCAGGGCGGCCAACACGGCCTGGCGCAGGTCGTAGAGCCCGGCCCGCAGAGCGAGTTCCAGGGTGTAGCCGTGGTGCAGGGCGAGCAGCATGGCGGCCAGGGCAAGGGCCAGCCAGCCCAGATGCAGCGGGCGACCCAGGGCGCGTTCGAAGGCCACGCCGGCGGCCAGCGACTGGCCGGCCAGGGCGACGACCAGGGCGAGGAGGCTGAAGGCGTAGAGGCTCATTGTTGCCGCCGGAAATTCCCTGGGCCGGGGTGCCTCATGGCGAGCAGGCCGCCGCGAGGCGGGCGAGGGCTCTGTCTAGGGTGGCGCGGGAGCAGCCGAAATTGAGGCGCACCCAGCCGGGGGCGCCGAATTCGGCGCCTTCCGAGAGGCCGAGTCCGTGGCGCTCCAAGAGCGCGGCCGGGCGTTGCGGGTCGAGGCGGCGGGCGTCGATCCAGGCGAGGTAGGTGGCCTCCACGGGGCCCATGGCCAGCCCGGGCAGGGCGGCCACCGCCGCCTGCACCCGGTCGCGGTTGGCGGCCAGATAGGCGATGAGTTCCCGGTGCCAGTCGGCCGCGGCGGTGAAGGCGGCTTCGCAGGCGACCAGGCCGAGGACATTGACGTGCGGGACGACGCCCGCCATGGCCCGCCGCAGGCGGCGGCGCAGGCCGGAATCCGGGACGACGGCGAAGGCGCAGCCCAGGCCGGGCACGTTGTAGGTTTTCGAGGGGGCCATGAGGGTGATGCTGCGGGCGGCGGCATCCGCGCTCAGGGTCGCGAAGGGGCGGTGGCGGCGGCCGGCGTCGAGGATGAGATCGCAGTGGATTTCGTCGGAACAGACGACGAGGTCGCGGCGGGCGGCGAATTCGGCGAGGGCGGCGAGTTCCTGCGCTTCCCAGCAGCGGCCCACCGGGTTGTGGGGATGGCAGAGCAGGAGGAGGCGGGTTTCCGGCGCGCAGGCGGCTTCAAGCGCCGCCCAGTCCCACTGCCAGCGGCCGCCTTCCTGCCGGAGTTCCACCCTCGCCAGGGGGCGGCCCGAATCGACGGGGGCGGAAAGAAAGGGCGGATAGATGGGGGTGGCCGTCAAGACACCGCCCTCCACCGCCCGGCAGGCGAGATTGAGCCCTGTCACCAGGCCCGGCAGCCAGACCAGCCACTCCGGCTCTATGGACCATTCGTAGCGGTCTTTAATGTAAGCGAGCACTGACTCCGTGAGGGAGGGCCAGGGCTGGGGATAGCCGAAGACGCCGTGCTCGACGCGCCGGCGCAGGGCCTCGACGACGGCGGGCGGCGCCGCGAAATCCATGTCGGCCACCCACAGGGGCAGCACGTCGCGGCCGGCGTAGCGGCCCCACTTCACCGAGTCGGTATGCCGGCGGTCGGGTGCCGCGTCGAATGCGCTCAAACTTCGAGGTGCTGGAAGAGCGCCGTCGACAGATACCGTTCGCCGAAGGAGGGAATCACCACGACGATGAGCTTGCCGGCGTTTTCCGGCCGCCGCGCAAGTTCCAGGGCGGCCCAGGTGGCGGCGCCGGAGGAGATGCCCACCAGTAGGCCTTCTTCGGTGGCCATGCGGCGGGCGGTGGCGAAGGCGTCGTCGTTCTTGACGCGGATCACCTCGTCGTAGATCGCCGTGTTGAGCACGGCGGGAACGAAACCGGCGCCGATGCCCTGGATGGGGTGCGGTCCCTTCTGGCCGCCGGAGAGCACCGGCGAGGCGTCGGGCTCGATGGCGACAACCTTGACTCCGGGTTTCCTCGCCTTCAGCACCTCGCCGACGCCGGTCACCGTGCCGCCTGTACCGACGCCGGAAACGAAGATATCCACCTGGCCGTCGGTATCCCGCCAGACTTCCTCGGCGGTGGTAGCGCGGTGCACCTCCGGGTTGGCCGGGTTCTCGAACTGCTGCGGGATGAAGTATTTCGCGTCGCCCTCGGCCAGGGATCTGGCCTTGGCGATGGCGCCGCCCATGCCTTCGGGGCCGGGGGTGAGGATCAGCTCGGCGCCGTAGGCCTTGAGCAGGAGCTTTCTTTCCCGGCTCATGGTTTCCGGCATGACGAAGGCGCACTGGATGCCGCGGGCCGCGCAGACCATGGCCAGCCCGATGCCGGTATTGCCGGAGGTGGGCTCCAGCACCACGGTGTCCGGCCCGATCTTGCCGGCCGCCTGGGCGGCGTCGAGCATGGAGACGGCGATACGGTCCTTGACGCTGTGACCGGGGTTGAAGAATTCCAGCTTGGCGACGACGGTGGCGCCGCAGCCGGCGGTGACGCGATTGAGCTTGACCAGGGGGGTGTTACCCACCAGATCGGTGACGTTGTTGGCGATTTTCATGGCGGACTCCGGGATGGGAGGGAAGATTGTAGGCGACTCAGGAAACGTCGGGTTCGGGATTCTGCTGTCCCGTCAGGCCGCCAGCTTTGCACTGGCCAAGCGATTCAGGCTTACCCCCTGCTCCGCGGCCTGCAAAGCCAGGGCCCGATGCACCGCGGGCGGAATGCGAACGCGGAATTCGCCGCTGTAACGTTTCTCGGACAGCGGGACCGGCACATCTTCCCCGTTGGCGGCCATGTCCGCCACCACCTCGGTCACCATCCGGCGGATACCCTGCAACGCGGCCTCCGGCGTCGTCGCCAGCCACGAGAGCGACGGAAATTCGATGCACAAACCCACGTGCTCGCCGTCTTCCGGCGACCAGGTGACGCGGTAGGTGTAGTGATCAACGCTCATGGTGCAATCCTTTCAATTTCTCGATGGCCAGCAGAACCTGTCTGACCTGATAGGCCTTGGCCTTGCCCTGGGCGGCCTGGATGTTGATCCGCGGATCGCCGGCCCACGGCGTCTTGAAAATGGCGTGACCGGTGCCCGACTGGCGCGCCTGCCCAAAATAATGCTCGCAGACCTTCGTCACATCCTTGAACCGCACATTCGCCGGCTCGCGCCGCATCTGCGCGACAATCTTCAAGGCAACGTTCAAGGAAAATGGTATCAATAATGGGACCAGCCCTCAAGTGGCCGCCTACGCCATCGAATGCAGTCCGATCAGGTTGCCCTCGGTGTCATTGACCAGGGCGATGAAGCCGTGCGGGCCGATGGACCACTTGTCGCGGAAGATGCGCCCGCCGCTCGCCGCCGCCCGGGCCGCCTCGACGCCGCAGTCGGCACAGCCGAAATAGACCATGGTTCCACCGCCGCCGGAGGGACAGCCGGGCATCTTCACGAGGGTACCGGTGGCGCCGTAGTGCTCCATGGAGGACGGGAAGGCCAGCATTTCCATGTCAGGAAAGGCGCTGCCGTCCGGATTGGGCAAGGGATTGAGGGAGCACTGGAAAACGGCCTCGTAGAAGGCTTTGGCGCGGGCCATGTCCTGCACGTAGATTTCGAACCAGACGACGGAGTTTTGCGACATGGGAATCTCCTGGGGGAGGGGTTGCGGGGAGGGCTTGCGAAGGAAGCGGTCGAACCGGCGGCCGGACGGGGGGCTGCGCCCCGAGCCGGCGCCGCGCCGCCAATGTTACTGGAATATCCCGGGGTTCGACCGGGCCATGGCAGGAGGGTTCCGTCACCCTCGGCCGCTGCTGTGGTTCAGCCCAGGAAAAGCCTGTACGCCGGATTCTTGCTCTCGTCCCAGTGGGCGTAGCCGAGGGTCTTGAGGAATTCCCGGAACTGGCCCATTTCGCCCGGCGGCACCTGCATGCCCACCAGCACGCGCCCGTAGTCGGCGCCGTGGTTGCGGTAGTGGAAGAGGCTGATGTTCCAGCCGGCGCTCATGTGGTTGAGGAAATTCATGAGGGCGCCCGGCCGCTCGGGAAATTCGAAGCGATAGAGCATCTCGTGCATGCCCTTTTCGCAGACCTGCGGCGCGTGGCCGCCCACCAGATGGCGGATGTGGTTCTTCGCCATCTCATCGTCGGTGAGATCCAGAGTGGCATAGCCGTGCTTCTCAAGCTGTTCGACGAGCTTGGTCGATTCCGCCCGGTTGGCTACCGAAATGCCGACGAAAACATGGGCCTCGGAAGCCGTGTGGTAGCGGTAATTGAATTCGGTGATGCTGCGCTTGCCGATCAGGGAAACGAATTTCTTGTAGGCGCCGGGCTTCTCGGGCAGGGTCACCGCCAGCACAGCCTCCCGCTGCTCGCCGATCTCGGCCCGCTCGGCGACGAAGCGCAGGCGGTCGAAGTTGGTGTTGGCGCCGGAGGCCACCGCCACCAGGGTCTTGTCCTTCAACTTGTGCTGGGCGGCGTAGGCCTTGGCGCCGGCGATGGCGAGCGCCCCGGAGGGTTCCAGGATGGAGCGGGTGTCCTCGAAGACGTCCTTGATGGCGGCGCAGATGGCGTCGGTATCCACTAGAACGACTTCGTCCACCACCTCCTTGCAGACGCGGAAGGTCTCCTCGCCGACGAACTTCACCGCGGTACCGTCGGCGAAGAGACCCACCTGATCCAGCCGCACCCGGTGGCCCTTGGCGAGCGAGCGGGCCATGGCGTCGGCGTCGAAGGTCTCGACGCCGATGATCTTCACGTCCGGCCGCAGGCGCTTGATGTAAGCGCCCACTCCCGCGATCAGCCCGCCGCCACCGATGGCGCAGAACACGGCGTGGATGGGCTTCCCATGCTGGCGCAGGATTTCCATGCCGATGGTGCCCTGGCCGGCGATGACCTCGGGGTCGTCAAAGGGGTGCACGAAGCTCAGCTTCTCGGCCTTTTCCAGCTCCAGGGCGTGGGCGTAGGCCTCGTCGAAGGATTCGCCGTGGAGTACCACCTCGCCGCCGCGGCGGCGCACCGCCTCGACCTTGATGACCGGCGTCGTGATGGGCATGACGATCACCGCCCGGCAGCCGATCCTGGCAGCCGACAGGGCGACGCCCTGGGCGTGGTTGCCGGCGGAGGCGCAGATGACCCCGCGCTTCAACTTTTCCGACGAAAGGCTGGCAATCTTGTTGTAGGCGCCGCGCAGCTTGAAGGAAAACACCGGCTGCATGTCCTCCCGCTTCAAGAGGACGCGATTGCCCACCCGCCCGGAAAGGTTGCCGGCGAGTTCCAGGGGCGACTCGATGGCGACGTCGTATACCTGTGCGTTGAGGACTTTTTCGAGATAATCCGGGTGCATTTGGCGAGGCCGAGTGTGAAAGGTGAAAGGTGAAAGGTGGGGGCGCTCACCCACCTTTCACCTTTCATTTTTCGCTGAACGGGGGATTCTACGGGTGGAGTGGCTGAACGTCACGGCGGAAGAGGGGCTCTGGGGCGTCCTGCTGGTCGCTTTTCTTGCCGCGACCCTGCTCCCCGGCGGTTCGGAAGCTGTTTTCTGGGGATTCGTAAATCTTCACCCGCAGGAATTATGGCCCGCCCTCGCCGTCGCCACCCTCGGCAATACCGCCGGCGGCATGGTTTCTTGGCTTTGCGGCCGCTTGCTGCCCCGCTGGCGACGCCTCGACACCCTACCCTATCAGGACAAGGTCGCCCGTTGGGGCAGCCCCATCCTCCTGCTGGCATGGCTTCCCGTCATCGGCGACCCACTCTGCGCTGCGGCCGGATGGTTAAGGTTGCACTGGCTCCCCTGCTGCCTGTTCATGGCGGCGGGGAAATTCGCGCGCTACTGGCTGATCGCCCTGGCCGTCTGAAACTTTCCTGCGCATGCTCTGGGTCTTGCATTCCTGCATCTCAGAGGATGCGGCGATGCCTTGCGCTTACCCCTGCGGCTTATCCGCAGCTTGGTACGGCTGCGGTCGACGCGGCCTAAGTGCGGTCCCCTTCACACCCAGTTTTCCAGCATCAACCCCGGAACCCGCTCGAACTCCCGCAGATTATTGCTGACCAGCGTCAATCCCTGAGCTCGGGCCTGGGCGGCAAGGTGCAGGTCGTTGACGCCGATGGGCTGGCCCTGTTTTTCCAGGGCGGCGCGGATGCTGCCGTAATGGTAGGCCTCCCGGTCGCCGTAGGGCAGGACGCTCAGGCGGCTACAGAAATCCTCGACCACGGAGAGGTTGTGGGCGGGGTCGCTGCTTTTCTCGGCCCCATGGACCAGTTCGGCAAGGGTGATAGCTGAGACAGCCATGCGTCCGTAATGCCGGTTGAAGGTTGCCAATGCCTCGATGGGACGGCGTTTGATGACGTAAATGGCGATGTTGGTGTCGAGAAGGTGGGTCAACACGGATCAAAGACCCTCCCGATCCGCCTGATCCTGGCTGGCGCGTTCCGGCAGAAAATCGTCGGTAGCGGTCTTGCCAGCAAGGAAGAAACTGTCCCAGGCGGCTTCGGCGGGTGCGATGATGCGCTCCTGGCCAACAGCGCGCACATCGACCTTCTTGATCGAGTCCGGAAAGCGCAGTTCGGCGGGCAGACGAACTGCCTGGGTGCGGTTGTTGGTGAATACGGTGCTGGCGGACATGGCGAACCTCAAGGATGCTATATACCCAAACGATATACGTTTGCCTCGCCCCGGGTCAAGGACAAGCCGCCGCTTCTTGCTGCGTTGAAACCTTCCCGCGGTCCCCCGGTCTACCTCCCCCCCGCGTGTTGCGCCGCAATACGATAAAATTCTGCTTTTGACGGACTCCGGCCGCCGCCATGACCGCCCGCCTGCGCGAAATCCCCTACAACTACACGTCTTTTTCGGACCGCGAGATCGTCATCCGCCTGTTGGGGGCGGAAAACTGGGCCATTCTGGACACCCTGCGCAGCGAGCGGGTCACCGGGCGCTCGGCGCGCATGCTCTATGAAGTGCTGGGCGACATCTGGGTAGTCCAGCGCAATCCTTACCTGGAAGACGATCTGCTCACCAACCGCGAACGGCGGGAAGCTCTGGTGGAGGCCCTCCGCCATCGCCTGCGGGAAGTCGAGAAACGCCGCGTCGCCTCGGAGCAGGAAGACCCGGCCCGCTCCGCCAAAGTCAAGCGTCTGGTCGAAGCCGCCCAGAGGGCGGTGGATCGGTTCGCCGCCCATTTCGGCGAAACCCTGGACCTGCGCCGCAAGGTGCTGCGCGTTTTGGGCAAGCACACGCGCCGCGACAACATCTGCTTCGACGGCCTCTCCCGGGTCTCCCACGTCACCGACGCCACCGACTGGCGGGTCGAGTACCCCTTCGTGGTCCTCACCCCGGACACCGAGGAGGAAATCGGCCCCCTCGTGCGCGGCTGCGTCGAGGCCGGGCTGACCATCATCCCGCGCGGCGGCGGCACCGGCTACACCGGCGGCGCCGTGCCGCTCACCCCCTATTCGGCGGTGATCAACACCGAAAAGCTGATCGACATCGGCCCCGTGGAGGAAACCGTGCTTCCCGGGCACACGGCGCCCTATTCCACCATCCGCACCAGCGTCGGCGTGGTCACCGAGCGCGTCGCCGAGGCCGCCTCGGCGGCCGGCCGCGTCTTTGCCGTGGACCCGACTTCGGCTTCCGCCTCCTGCATCGGCGGCAACATCGCCATGAACGCCGGCGGCAAGAAGGCGGTGCTGTGGGGCACCGCCCTGGACAACCTTGCCTGGTGGAAGATGGTGATGCCGGACGGCAACTGGCTGGAGGTGGAGCGCCTCAACCACAACTTCGGCAAGATCCACGAGCAGGAAACCGTCCAGTTCCGCCTCAAGCGCTTCGATGCCAAGGGGTACAAGCCCCTGGGCGAGGAAATCCTCACCCTGCCCGGCGCCGCCTGCCGCAAGGACGGCCTGGGCAAGGACGTCACCGACAAATTCCTGGGCGGCGTGCCCGGGGTGCAGAAGGAAGGATGCGACGGCATCATCGTCGCCGCCCGCTGGGTGTTGCACAAGATGCCGCCGGTCACCCGCACCGTCTGCCTGGAATTCTTCGGCCAGGTGCGCGAGGCGGTGCCCTCCATCGTCGAAATCACCGATTACTTCAAGCCGGGCGGTGCCGGCAACGCCGCCGGCGTGCTGCTCGCCGGCCTCGAACACCTGGACGAGCGCTATGTGAAAGCCGTCGGCTACGCCACCAAGGCTAAGCGCCACGGCCGGCCGAAGATGGTGCTCATCGGCGACATCGTCGGCCACGACGAAAATGCGGTCATGGCCGCCGCCTCCGACGTGGTGCGCATGACCAACAGCCGGGGCGCCGAGGGCTTCATCGCCGTCACCCCGGAGACGCGCAAGAAATTCTGGCTCGACCGCTCCCGCACGGCGGCCATCTCTCGCCACACCAATGCCTTCAAGGTGAACGAGGACGTAGTCATCCCCTTGCCCCGTATGGGCGAGTATTGCGACGGCATCGAGCGAATCAACATCGAGCTTTCCATCCAGAACAAGCTGGCCCTGTGCGCGGCTCTGATCGAATTCCTCAAAGGCGACCTGCCGCTCGACCGCGGCGATGTCGGCCTGGAAACCGATGTCCTCATCGGCGACCGCCGCCAGGCCGCGCTCGATTACGTGGAGGCCGTGCGCCTGCGCTGGGAATGGCTGCTGGACAACCTCGACCTGCCCCTGGCGGAAGCCGAGTCCCGCTTCCTCTCCTACGGCGTGCAGGCCGGGGAACTGACCAACAAGGCGGCCAACCCGCGCCTCTTCCACCGCCTGCAGGATTATTCGGTGCGCGTTTCCTGGAAGCAGGAGCTGAAGGCGCGGCTCTCCAAGATCTTCGACGGCGCCGTCTATCGGCCCATCCTCGACCGCCTCACCGGCATCCACAAGGAGGTCCTGCGCGGCCGTGTTTTCGTCGCCCTGCACATGCACGCCGGCGACGGCAACGTGCATACCAACATCCCGGTCAATTCCGACAATTACGAAATGCTGCAGACCGCCAACCGGGCGGTGGAGCGCATCATGCACCTGGCGCGCTCCCTCGACGGCGTCATTTCCGGTGAGCACGGCATCGGCATCACCAAGCTGGAATTCCTGACCGAGGAAGAAATCGGCCCCTTCCGCGCCTACAAGGCCAAGGTGGACCCGGAGGGCCGCTTCAACAAGGGCAAGCTGATGCCCGGCGGTGACCTCAATAACGCCTACACGCCGTCCTTCAGCCTGCTGGGGACCGAATCGCTGATCATGGAGCAGTCCGAGATCGGCAAAATCTCCGGGATGATCAAGGACTGCCTGCGCTGCGGCAAATGCAAGCCGGTGTGCTCGACCCACGTGCCCCGGGCCAACCTGCTCTACTCGCCGCGCAACAAGATCCTCGGCACCTCGCTGCTGATCGAGGCCTTCCTCTACGAGGAGCAGACCCGGCGCGGCATTTCGCTGATGCACTTCGACGAGTTCAACGACGTCGCCGACCATTGCACCATCTGCCACCGCTGCGAAAAGCCCTGCCCGGTGGATATCGATTTCGGCGACGTCACCGTCGCTATGCGCAACTTCCTGCGCGAGCAGGGCAAGACCCGCTTCAACCCGGGCAAGGCGGCGGCCATGGCCTTCCTGACGCTGAAGGATCCGGCCACCATCAAGCTCATGCGCACGGCCATGATGTCCTGGGGCTTCAAGGCCCAGCGCCTGGCCCATACCGTGGCCAAGGGCATCGGCCTGGTGCGGGAGACGCGCAAGGCGCCGCCGGCCACGCTGGGCGCGCCGACGGTCAAGACCCAGGTCATCCACTTCCTCAACCGGCCGATGCCGGGCAACCTGCCCAAGCGCACCTCGCGGGGCCTGCTCGATATCGAGGACGACACGGTCATTCCGGTGATCCGCAATCCGCGGAAAACCACGGAAGAGTCCGACGCCCTCTTCTACTTCCCGGGCTGCGGCTCGGAGCGGCTCTTCTCGCAGGTGGGGCTGGCCACCCAGGCCATGCTCTACGAGGTGGGCGCCACCACGGTGCTGCCGCCGGGCTACCTGTGCTGCGGCTACCCGCAGACGGCGGCGGGCGAGGAGGACAAGGGCCAGAAGATCACCACCGACAACCGGGTGCTCTTCCACCGCGTCGCCAACACCCTCAACTATCTCGACATCAAGACCGTCATCGTCTCCTGCGGCACCTGCATGGACCAGTTGCAGAAGTACCAGTTCGAGAAGATATTCCCCGGCTGCCGGCTCCTCGACATCCACGAATACCTGCTGGAGAAGGGGGTGCGGCTCGAGGGGGTGAGCGGCTCCCGCTACATGTACCACGATCCCTGTCATTCCCCGATGAAGACCTACGCGCCCCTCAAGGTGGCCAACGACCTCATGGGGCAGGCCGTGCCGCTTTCCGACCGTTGCTGCGGCGACGCTGGTTCCTTCGCCTACGCCCGCCCCGATATCGCTACTCAGGTGAAGTTCAGGAAGCAGCAGGAAATCGAGACGGTCGCCGGTGAACTGCGGAGCGACGGCTTCACGGGCGACGTGAAGATCCTCACCTCCTGCCCCGCGTGCCTGCAGGGACTTTCTCGCTACGACGACGACGCGGGAACCAAGGCCGACTACATCGTGGTCGAGATGGCCCGCCGTCTGCTGGGCGAGAACTGGATGGCCGACTACGTCGCCAAGGCCAACCAGGGAGGGATCGAGCGCGTCCTGCTTTGAGCCGGAAAGACTGCCAAGCCGTGTGAACGCGGTGGATTTTCCCGTTCGCCGCCGGAAAAGCGGCGGCTGGATGCCGGGTTGCGGCGTTTTTCCTGCACTTGTGGCGCGTCGCCAACACCCGAGGCTGTTTTGCTGCACTGCAATGTGAAATAGTACCTTTGGCATAGTTTGACCTTGGGCTATTCTTCAGTCCAAGCAACCACCCAAAGGCACACAGTCATGTCCCACTGCGAACTCTGCCAAAGCGACGGCGGCAATCTGCTGTGGAAAACCACGGCCTGCCGTGTCGTGCGCGTGGCCGATCCGCAGATTCCGGGGTTCTGTCGTGTCGTCTGGAACGCCCACGTGCAGGAAATGAGCGATCTTCCCCGTGCCGAACGCCAGCATCTGATGGATGTCGTGTGCGGCGTCGAGCAGGCCGTCCGCACGGTGTGCCACCCTGACAAGGTCAATCTCGCCAGTCTGGGCAATGTCGTCCCCCATCTGCACTGGCATGTGATCCCGCGCTGGACCGACGATCCTCACTTTCCCGATCCCATCTGGGCTTCCCCCCGCCGTCCGGGCGCCGCCCAGCGCCCCGCCGTCGATGACGCGGCGCTGGTCGCTGCCCTGGATCAATTTCTAGCGGGTGTCAGGGAGGCGTCATGAGCGCCGTCCCCCTTGCATCCATGATCAACATTCCCGACCTCCGCTCCGGAATCGCCTATCTCGGTCGCCTGCCCCTGGCGAATCCGGCGGTGGCGGAACGGGAGCTGGTGCAGTTCCTCGATTGGCTGCTCGCCACCCCGCCCGAGGCGGACGATCTCTTCGCGCTCCTGGAGCAGGCGCGCATGCCCCTTTCCTTCGTCGAGGAGGAAATGGCGCGGCGTTACCACAACAAGCCCCTCACTCTGGGAGAACCCGAGGAAGCGGCGTTCCAGCAGGTCACCGCAGCCTGGCGGCGAATGGAGAAGGCTTACGCCCTGTGCGCTCGCCTGCAACCTCCCCAGGCGGGTCCCGATTACCGTACCCGGGTTGCGACGATCCTCCACCGCTGCCTCTACTACACCGGGATGATCATCCTGGAGCATTACCGGGCACGGCGCGAATTGCCACCCGGGCTCTGGCTCGACCTGCACGGCTATTACGAGACCGCCGAGGAATGGGGGGTCGCCATGACCCCGGTGGAAGATGCCCTCGACAGCGAGCGGAAGACGACCCACTGCACGGCGATCTACGCCATGCTGCTGCTCATCGACATCGCCGGCCCCTACAGCCATAGCATCCGCGATCTCAACCTGATCCGCCGCTGGGCAGGCATGTGGGCGCCCCTGGTGAGCGTGCATCGCCTTGCCGACGATGACCAGGTTCCCGCCTACGTGCTCGAACTCATGAAGGACCAGCCGCTGCATCCGCCCCAGGGTTCACTGGCCCCAGGCGATGACGGGCGGCAGCTCGAAACCGGGCGTCTGGCGATCCAGCTCAAGACCTCCCTCACCCAGTTGCGCGAGCGCATCCTTCCATCACGCCTGGGCCTTGGCGAGGAGACGCCGAGTCACGTGATCCGCCTCCTCGATCAGGTGGCGCGTCCCTGGACTCAGCAGGCCGCACCGCGCCGCTTCCGGCGTTTCCCTACCTCAGGCACCGCCCGCGTTGCCGTAGGGTTCGAGGCCATGCACTATTTCGTCAGCGGCCGCGAGTTCGTTCAGCCCGCAGCGGCCCGCACCTATTCGCGCGGCGAGTTCGATACGCTATTCACCTTCAGGGATCGCATCGATCCGCAGGCGCCGCTCTCGATACGCGAGCAGGTGGATTTTCCCGCCGACGACTGGGATGTGATCAATCACTCCGCCAACGGTTTCCGTCTCGCGCGCAGCGAGGCCGGGCAGAAGGTTTTGCACGACCAGCTCATGGCGCTCTGCCCACCGGATGGCGAAAACTTCATTCTTGCCCACTCCTGCTGGTTGATGCAGGAGGAGCGAGGCGGCGTCGTCGCCGGGATCGCCGTGCTGCCGGGGCTGCCGACCGGGGTCGCCCTGCGCCCCGAAGCTTCCCAGGCCACCGGCGAGCCCTTCGTACGCGGCTTTCTTCTGCCGCCTGTCGCTGCGATCGGGGAACCGGCTTCCTTGGTCATCCCATCGGGTATGTACTCGGCGAGCCGGATTCTCGAAGTCGAGGATGAGCACGGCCATTGGCGGGCGGTGATGAAAAAGCTCAAGCAGCGAGGCAGCGACTTCGAGCGGGTCACTTTCGAGGTGATCTGATCGCTGTCGCGGGGGCGCTCCGGCGTTCGATGGGCAGCGGGGGAATCTTTTCAGGGTCTGAGGTACACTGGTGGCCTCGCCTATGGAGATCGCCATGGCCGGCCTCGACAAAGACACGCCCATCCCGACGGATATCCGCCTGAATCGCAATTCCCGCACGCTGCTCGTCACTTACGAGGATGGCAGCGCCTACGAGCTCTCCCATGAGTACCTCAGGGTCTTCACCCCCTCCGCCGAGGCACGCGGACATGGCCCGGGCCAGGAGACCCTGCAGACCGGAAAGCGATCGGTCTCCATTGACGCGATCGAACCGATCGGCACGTACGCGCTGCGCTTCGTTTTCTCCGACGGGCACGACAGCGGCCTCTATTCCTGGGATTTGCTCCACGATCTCTGTGTGCATCGCGACGCGCTGTGGGAGGAGTACGTGCGCCTGCTCGAAACCCGCGGCGCATCCCGCGACGTCGATACCACCAGCCGCCCGGCTGCCGGCGGCGGCTGCGGTCATCACCACTGAAGGCTCCCATGTCTGAACAGAGCACCCATTTCGGCTATGAGTCGGTGGCCGAGCGCGACAAGGCGCGGCGCGTCGCCGACGTCTTCGATTCCGTCGCCAGCCGCTACGACCTCATGAACGACCTCATGTCAGCCGGCATGCACCGCCTCTGGAAGGCCTTCACCATCCAGCGCTCAGGCGTGCGCGAGGGTTCGCGCGTCCTCGATGTCGCCGCCGGCACGGGGGATCTCGCCCAGGCCTTTGCGCGGCGCGTCGGCAAGAGCGGCCAGGTCTGGCTTACCGACATTAACAATGCGATGCTCGCGCGCGGCCGGGATCGGCTACTCGATCAGGGACATCTCGTGCCGGCGGCGCAGTGCGACGCGGAAAAGCTCCCTTTTCCCGATGACTGGTTCGATTGCGTGAGCGTGGCGTTCGGCCTGCGCAACATGACCCACAAGGACAAGGCTCTGGCTGAAATGCACCGTGTCCTGCGTCCCGGAGGACGGCTTCTGGTCCTCGAGTTTTCGCAGGTCTGGAAGCCCTTGGCGCCCCTGTACGACTTTTATTCCTTTCAGGTCATCCCGCGGGTGGGAAAGCTGGTGACCCAGGATGAGGCGAGTTATCGCTACCTTTCGGAGTCCATTCGGGTGCACCCCGGCCAGGAGGAGCTGAAGGCCATGATGGAAGCTGCCGGCCTGGAGAAGGTCGAATATTTCAATCTCAGCTTCGGTGTGGTTGCGCTACACCGCGGCTACAAGTTCTGATTCTGCTACACGGAGACCGACTCATGACCCGAATCACCCTATTTTTCACCGCAGCCGTCCTGGCCCTTGGCCTGACCGTCAGCGACGCGGAGGCAAAGCGTCTGGGCGGCGGCACTTCGCGCGGCATGCAGCGAGATTCGGTAACGCAGCAGCGGCAGACGGCGCCCGCCTCTCCCACCCAGCCGCAGCAGGCGGCGCCCCAGTCGGCTCCCCAGGCTCAGCCTGCCAGCCCGGCCGCCCAGCCCAAGCGCAATTGGCTTGGCCCCATCGCCGGTCTGGCCGCCGGGCTGGGGCTCGCGGCGCTGCTTTCTCACTTTGGGCTCGGTGAAGGCGTCGCCAATTTCCTCATGATTGCGCTGCTCGTGATGGCTGTGTTCTTTGTCTTCCGCCTACTCTTCCGGCGCAAAACCGCCGAGCACGGCGACAGTGGCATGCAGTACGCCGGGGCCGGCGCACCCGCCGGCGGCGCTCCCGCTCCGTGGCAGCCGTCCTCGTCCGCTCCGGCAAGTGCCCCTACGGCGGTTTCCAGCGCGCTTCCCGCCGGATTCGACCAGGATGGCTTTTTGCGCGTCGCCAAGGTGAATTTCCTGCGCATGCAGGCTGCCCACGACGCCGGAAATCTCGAAGATCTGCGGGAGTTCACCACGCCGGAAATGTTTGCGGAGCTTCGTCTGGATATCGACGAGCGCAAGGGCGCCGCCCAGACCACCGATGTCATTTCTGTCGAGGCCAGCTTGATCGAGGTGGTCACCGAAGGCCAACGCCATATCGCCAGCGTGCGCTTCCAGGGGACGATCCGCGAGGAGAAGGCGGGTCCGGCGGTGCCCTTCGACGAGGTCTGGAATCTAGTCAAACCTGAGGACGGTAGTCGCGGTTGGGCGGTCGCCGGCATTCAGCAGATGGCCTGAGGGCGGGGCGTGCTCCAGCGATTGCTTCTTCGCGCACTCAACCACTTGCTGGAGTCGGCTCCCTGGGCGCGGGAGCGGCTTCGGGGACACGCCGGACAACTCGTCGAGCTGGGCAGCGGGGCATTGCGGGTCCGCTTCTCCATCGACGGAGAGGGCACTTTCCGCAACTCCGGTAGCGGGGATGCGGCTGCGGTGCTCATCGAACTACCGCCCGAGGCAGCGGTCGGTGTTCTGCTCGAACCTGCCTCTCTGTTTTCGCGCGCACGGCTTTCAGGCTCCGCGGATCTCGCAGACGCCCTCGGATTTGTTTTCAAGAACCTGCGCTGGGATGCCGAGAGCGATCTGGCCCGGGTGCTTGGAGACATCCCGGCTCGCCGTTTCGTTATGGTGGCGAGCAGTCTTGGCGCATGGTTGCAGGATGCTGCCCGGCGTGCGGCCCTCGGGGTTTCGGAGTTCGCCACGCAAGAAGTAGACCTTTTGCCGCCGCGCAGGACGCTGGAGGCCTTTTCGTCAGACGTCGCAGGATTGCGCGACGATCTCGCCCGGCTGGAAAAGCGGCTTGCCCGGCTCCGACATTCCTCGCGTTAGCACTCCGTCAGCTCGACGCGGATGGCCGGGGAAATAAAAAAGGCAGCCGAAGCTGCCTTTTTCTTTCCGTTTCCGGAACTCAGTGCGTGTGCTTGCGCAGCCTCTGGATTGCCTGCAGCTGAGCGATGGCTTGCGCCAACTCGGCTTCGGCTGCCGCGTAGTCGATTTCGGCCTGGCGGTTGGCCAGGGCTTCTTCGGCACGCTTCTTGGCTTCGAGGGCCTTGGCTTCGTCCAGGTCGTGGGCGCGGATGGCGGTGTCAGCCAACACGGTGATCATGTCGGGCTGCACTTCCAGCATGCCACCGGACACATACACCAGCTCGTAATCGCTCTGGCCTTGCACCTTCAAACGAATGGTGCCCGGCTTGATGCGGGTGAGGAGCGGCGTATGGTGCGGATAGACGCCGAGTTCCCCGGCTTCGCCAGGGAATACGGCGAATTCCACCACGCCGGAGAAGATGGATTCCTCGGCGCTGACGACGTCGCAGTGAACAGAAATGGCCATGAGTGGCTCCTATGCTGGTGACGCTTTACTGCAGCGTCTTGGCCTTCTCGATGACTTCCTCGATGCCGCCGACCATGTAGAACGCCTGCTCGGGCAGGTGGTCGTATTCGCCGGCGCAGATGCCCTTGAAGCCCTTGATCGTATCCTTGAGAGACACGAACTTGCCGGGGGAGCCGGTGAACACTTCGGCCACATGGAAGGGCTGGGACAGGAAGCGCTGGATCTTACGGGCGCGGGACACGGCCAGCTTGTCTTCGGGAGACAGTTCGTCCATACCGAGAATGGCGATGATGTCGCGCAGCTCCTTGTAGCGCTGCAGCGTCATCTGCACGGCACGGGCGACGCCATAGTGCTCTTCGCCCACGACCTGCGGGTCGAGCTGGCGGGAAGTGGAGTCGAGCGGATCGACGGCGGGGTAGATACCCAGCGCGGCGATGTCACGGGACAGCACGACCGTGGAGTCGAGGTGCAGGAAGGTGGTGGCGGGAGACGGGTCGGTCAAGTCATCCGCGGGCACATACACGGCCTGGATAGAGGTGATGGAACCCACCTTGGTGGAAGTGATGCGTTCCTGCAGGCGGCCCATTTCCTCGGCCAGCGTCGGCTGGTAGCCCACGGCGGAAGGCATACGGCCCAGCAGCGCGGACACTTCGGTTCCGGCCAGGGTGTAACGGTAGATATTGTCGATGAACAGCAGGATGTCGCGACCGTCGTCACGGAAGCGCTCGGCCATGGTCAGGCCGGTCAGCGCGACGCGAAGACGGTTGCCCGGGGGCTCGTTCATCTGACCGAACACCATCGCCACCTTGTCGAGAACGTTGGAGTCCTTCATTTCGTGGTAGAAGTCGTTGCCCTCACGGGTACGCTCACCCACGCCGGCGAACACCGACAGGCCCGAGTGCTGCTTGGCGATGTTGTTGATCAGCTCCATCATGTTGACGGTCTTGCCGACGCCGGCTCCGCCGAACAGGCCGACCTTGCCGCCCTTGGCGAAGGGGCAGATCAGATCGATAACCTTGATGCCGGTTTCGAGCAGATCGACTGAGGAAGACAGTTCGTCGAACTTGGGAGCGGCCGCGTGGATCGGGCGCACTTCGTTGGTGTCGATCGGACCGGCTTCGTCGATGGGACGACCCAGCACGTCCATGATGCGGCCCAGGGTGCCCATGCCCACCGGCACGGAGATGGCAGCTCCGGAGTTGTTGACCTTCATGCCGCGACGCAGGCCATCGGAAGAACCCATGGCGATGGTGCGGACGACGCCGTCACCGAGCTGCTGCTGCACTTCGAAGGTCAGCCCATCTTCCGCCATGCCGTTCGACTCGGATGCGTCGAGCTTGAGGGCGTCGTAGACCTTCGGCATCTCGTCGCGCGGGAAGTGGATATCCACAACGGCGCCGATGCACTGAACGATTGAACCTTGACTCATATTCAAATCCCCAAAAATAAAAATCTACGCGTCACACCGCGGCGGCGCCGCTGACGATCTCTGAAAGTTCCTTGGTGATCGCAGCCTGCCGGGCCTTGTTGTAAACCAGCTTCAACTCACCGATGACGTTCTTGGCGTTGTCCGAGGCAGACTTCATGGCGACCATCCGGGCGGATTGCTCGGAAGCCATGTTTTCGGCCACGGCCTGATAGATCAGGGCCTCAACGTAACGGACCAGCAGTTCGTCGATGACGTCCTTCGCTTCCGGCTCATAGACATAATCCCACTTGGTCTTGGCCGAACCGACGGCATCGCCGGAAAGGGGGAGCAACTGCTCCACCACCGGTTCCTGCTTCATGGTGTTGATGAAACGGGTGTACACGATGTACAGCGCGTCGATTTCGCCCTTGATGTAGGCATCGAGCTGAATCTTGACAGGCCCGATGAGCTTTTCGAGGTGCGGCGTATCGCCCATGCCGGTCACGTGAGAAACCACGTTCACGCCATTGCGCTGCATAAAGCCGAAGCCTTTGTTACCGATACAGGTTGCCGCAATTTTGGCACCGGCCCCTTCCCATTCCTTCATCTTGTTGACTGAGAGGCGCAACGAATTGCTGTTTAGACCGCCGCACAAACCCTTGTCGGAAGTGACGAGGATAAGGCCGACGTTCTTTACGGCGTCGTGCTTGACCAGGAAGGGGTGCCTGTACTCGGTGATGGCGTGCGACAGATTTGCCGCCACGCGCCGGATCTTTTCGCCATAGGGACGGGCAGCCCGCATCCGCTCCTGCGCCTTGCGCATTTTGGATGCGGCCACCATCTCCATGGCCTTGGTGATCTTGCGCGTGTTTTCGACGCTCTTGATCTTGTTGCGAATTTCCTTGCCGCTAGGCATGGCGTTCTCCTAACAGATCAGACCCAGCTGCCCTTGAAAGCCTCGATACCGGCGGCGAGTTTCTTTTCGGTCTCGCCGTCGAGCTCCGCCTTCGACTCCATGGTGTTCATGACGTCGGCGCAGTTGGTCTTGAGGTAGCTGATCATGGCCTTTTCGCATTCGAGGGCGCGCTTCACCTCGACGTCGTCGAAGTAACCCTTGTCGGCGGCGTACAGCGTGACGGCCATTTCGGAGATGCTCATGGGGGCGTACTGAGGCTGCTTCATCAGTTCGGTCACCAGACGGCCGCGCTCAAGCTGCTTGCGGGTGGCGTCGTCCAGGTCGGAAGCGAATTGGGCGAAGGCCGCGAGTTCGCGGTACTGGGCAAGAGCCAGACGCACACCACCGCCGAGCTTTTTGATGAGCTTGGTCTGAGCGGCACCACCGACGCGGGACACGGAGATACCGGCGTTGATGGCCGGACGGATACCGGCGTTGAAGAGGTCGGTTTCCAGGAAGATCTGGCCGTCGGTAATGGAGATGACGTTGGTCGGAACGAAGGCGGAGACGTCGCCGGCCTGGGTTTCGATCACCGGCAGGGCGGTCAGGGATCCGGTCTTGCCTTTGACTTCACCGTTGGTCAGCTTCTCGACCCAGGCTTCGGAAACGCGAGCGGCGCGCTCCAGCAGGCGGGAGTGGAGATAGAACACGTCGCCCGGATAGGCTTCGCGGCCCGGCGGACGGCGCAGCAGCAGGGAAACCTGACGGTAACCCCAGGCCTGCTTGGTCAAGTCGTCGTAAATGATCAGGGCGTCTTGGCCGCGATCGCGGAAGTATTCGCCCATGGTGCAGCCGGAGTAAGGCGCGATGAACTGCAGCGCGGCGGACTCGGAGGCGGTGGCGGCGACGATGATGGTGTATTCCATGGCGCCGTGCTCTTCGAGCTTACGCACCACGTTGGCGACGGTGGAAGCCTTTTGACCGATGGCGACATAGACGCAGAAGAGGTTTTTCCCCTTCTGGTTGATGATGGCGTCGACGGCGACGGCGGTCTTGCCGGTCTGGCGGTCGCCGATGATCAGCTCGCGCTGGCCACGACCGACGGGGACCATGGAGTCCACGCACTTCAGACCGGTCTGCACCGGCTGGGAAACGGACTTCCGCCAGATGACGCCGGGGGCAACCTTTTCGATCTTGTCGGTCAGCTTGGCATTGATCGGGCCCTTGCCGTCGATGGGACGACCCAGGGAGTCAACGACGCGGCCGAGGAGCTCGGGACCGACGGGCACTTCCAGAATGCGGCCGGTGGTCTTGACCACGTCACCTTCAGAGATGTGCTCGTATTCGCCGAGGACCACGGCACCGACGGAATCGCGCTCGAGGTTCAAGGCCATGCCGAAGGTGTTGCCGGGGAATTCCAGCATTTCGCCCTGCATGACATCCTGCAGGCCGTGCACACGGCAGATGCCGTCTGTCACGGAGACCACAGTCCCCTGAGTGCGCACTTCGGTGGCACCCTGGAGATTCTGGATCTTGCTCTTGATCAGTTCAGAAATTTCGGAAGGATTCAACTGCATGAAATTCTCCTAGTTGTTCAGTGCCGTCGCCATGGCGTCGAGCTTGCCGCGAACCGAGGCATCCAGCATCTGGTCGCCAACGATCACTTTGACACCGCCGATAAGCTCGGGGTCGACGGACACCGTGGCCTCGAGCTTGGTCTTGAAGACGGCTTCGAGCTGGGGCACAAGGGCCTTGACCTGGGTGTCATCGAGGGGAAAGGCCGAAACGATTTCGGCCTGCTTGGTGCCCTCTTCAGCCTGCTTGTAGCTTTCGTACAAGCCGGCGATTTCGGGCAACAGCCCCAGACGGTCGTTGTTGGACAGCAGCTGGATGAAGTTCGACAGCTCCGCATCTACCCCCGTACCGCAGGCAGACCGGAAGAGGTCGACCAGTTGCGGGGCCGCCACGTTGGGATCGCCGACGGCCGCACGGGCCGCAGGATTGGCCGCCACCTGGCCGAGCAGAGCGACCTGCCCGGCCCACTTGGCCAGATTGCCGCTTTCCTTCGCGGCCCGGAAAAGGGCCTCGGCGTAAGGACGGGCGATAGTTACGGATTCGGCCATTTTTACAAGCCCTGTTTCAGGGCGCCCAGCATGTCGGCATGCACGGACGCATTGATTTCCTTGCGCAGGATCTTCTCGGCACCGGCAACCGCCAGTTCGGCGACGCGCTCACGCAGTTGCTGCTTGGCGCGTTCGACTTCCTGTTCGATTTCCGCCTTGGCGCCGGCGACGACCTTGTCGGCTTCCACCTTGGCAGTGCCCTTGGCTTCTTCGACGATCTGCTGCGCACGCTTTTCGGCTTGAGCGACGAGATCCGCGGATTTCTCCTTGGCTTCCCGCAGCGCATCGGCGGAACGCTTGGCGGCGAGTTCTTGCTCGTTCTTGCCGCGTTCTGCTGCAGCCAGGCCATCGGCGATCTGGGCTTGACGGTCGGCCATCGCCTTTTGCAACGGCGGCCAGACATACTTCATCGTGATCCAGATGAAGATCGCAAACCAGATGGCCTGGCCAATCAGTGTAGCGTTGATATTCACGCTAACCTCCTGGTGAATGGGGTTTCAGGGGTGCGGATTAGTGCTTCAGCAGGGCCAGGAACGGGTTGGCGAAGAGCAGGAACAGGGCGATACCAACGCCGATCATGGTGACGGCGTCGAGCAGGCCGGCGACGATGAACATCTTGACCTGCAGGGTCGGGATCATTTCAGGCTGACGGGCAGCGCCTTCCAGGAAACGGCCGCCGAGAATACCGAAGCCGATGGCGGTACCGAGAGCGCCGCAGCCGATGAGGATGGCAACAGCGATGGCGGTGTTGGAGAGGACGGTTGCGAGTTCCATGTTTACTCCTCAGAAAGTGAAAAAAGGTGTTGCGGGGTTAAAGGTAAAACGACGACGAACTGCGAAAACTCAGTGCGATTCCGCAGCCATGGACATGTACACGATGGTCAGCATCATGAACACGAAGGCCTGCAAGGTGATGATCAGGATATGGAACAGTTCCCAGGGCAAGGCCAGGGGAAGCTGGTAGAGACCAAGCAGGGCGATCAGGATGAAGACCATTTCGCCAGCGTACATGTTGCCGAAAAGACGCAGGGCGAGGGAAATGGGCTTGGCGATATCTTCGACGACGCGGAAAATGAAATTCACCGGTGCCAGCTTGGCGCCGAAGGGTGCGGAAAACACTTCGTGCAGGTAGCCGCCGAGGCCCTTCACCTTCAGGTTCATCCAGATCATGATAAAGAAGACGCTGATGGACATCGCGAAGGTGAGGTTGGGGTCGGTAGTGGGTACGAACTTGAAGGGCAGGTGTTCATTGCCGGTGATCTTTTGCGCGGCGAAGGGCAGGAAGTCCACCGGCACCAAGTCCATGGCATTCATCACGAAGACCCAGACGAAGATGGTGATGGCCAGCGGGGTGACCAGGGCGCTCTTGCCGTGGAAGGTGTCACGCACCTGCTGATCCACGAGGCCGACGACCATTTCGACGAAGTTCTGGCCGCCGGAGGGAACACCAGCGGTGGCCTTGCTGGCCAACATGGCCATCAGACCGAAGACCACGAGACCCAGGAAACCGGAAACCAACAGGGTGTCGAGGTGGAACACCCAGAATCCCGAGCAGACGCCATCAACCTTGGCGCTGTCGGCACAGACGGCCAGGTTGGTGAGGTGGTGTTGGATATAGCCTGCGGTTCCGCCTTCTGCGCTCATTTTTTCTCCAATCGGCCTAGCCTTGCTTCAACAATGCCAGCCAGTAGATGACGAAGGTTGATGCGTAACCAAGAAAAAGCGGCAGGACCGCTACCTCCTGGTACCCCACAAAAACAAGGGCAAAGCCGACCAACGTGAGGAGAAACTTGAAGCCCTCACCTGCCGCCTGCGCCCGGTAAAGCTTTACCGGATCACTACCGGTCGTCAGTCGCATCGCCCGCAGCACGTAGCCCAGGTTGGCGATGACGCCGATTGATCCCCCGATCAGGACCGAGACCGCCGAATGCGCATCGACGAACCCCCAGGCGATCACCCCCAGGATGATCGCGAGTGCCGCTTGCCGGCTGAGAATCCAAACTACTTGCTCGGGCAAGACAGGCCTCGGTCTAAAGCGGCGCAAATGTACCAGATGCACATTTTTGAGTCAATTGCTGCATCGCAGCAATTGACTCAGGTATGCAATCTGCACGCCGCCCTCCGCGGGCCTCGATAGTACCCCGAATAGGGTGATCCCAGCGTGCCGCTCGAGCGCGAATCGAAGGAGCGCTCGGGGCAGTAGCCCGGTCAGGAGCCGTATTGACCACGAAAACGTTCCAGCAGGCCTTCCAGTTGCTCCAGATCGCCGAATTCTATGGTGACGCGGCCCCGCCCCTGCTTGTTGGCGCGAATGGCCACGGCCGCGCCGAGACTGTCGGAGAGCGCCTCCTGCAGGCGCAGGAGATCGCGATCCACTGGTTTGGCGGCAGGCGCCCGGGGCGGATTGAGAAGCTGCTGCACCAAGCGTTCGGCCTCGCGAACCGAGAGACCCTTCTGGACGATGCTCTGGGCTGCACCGATCTGCTGGGCGGCCTTGAGGGGGAGCAGCGCCCGGGCGTGCCCCATGTCCAACTTGCCCGCCATAAGAAGCTCCTGCGCGGGTTCGCATAGCTGGAGCAAGCGCAGAAGATTCGAGGTCGCCGGCCGCGAGCGACCGACAGCGTCCGCCGCCTGCTCGTGGGTGAGGCCGAATTCGTCGACGAGGCGCTTGATGCCCTGGGCTTCTTCCAGGGGATTGAGGTTTTCGCGCTGAATATTTTCGATGAGCGCCATGGCAAGGGCCTGCTCATCGGCGATGGAACGCACCAGGACCGGCACCTCCGCCAACCCGGCCAACTGGGCGGCACGCCAGCGGCGTTCGCCGGCGACGATCTCGTAGCGCTCGGCGCCGGGCGTCGGATCCACGGCGCGCACCAGGATGGGCTGCATGATGCCCTGGGCCTTGATGGAGGCCGCCAGTTCCGCGAGGGAGGCCTCGTCCATGCGGGTGCGCGGCTGATATTTACCCGGCTTCAAGCGCTCCACGGGAAGCACGCGCTGCTCGTCGGAGCGCTTTTCATCGCTGCCGGACAACAGGGCGTCGAGCCCGCGACCCAGACCCTTCATCTTGATCATCATGCGGCGATCCTTTCGAGGATTTCCTGAGCCAGGGCGGAGTAAGCCAGGGCTCCTTTTGAACCTTTGTCGAAGGCTATGACCGGTTTGCCGTAGGACGGCGCCTCGGCCAGACGGACATTGCGGGGAACGATGGTGCGATAGACCTTGGCCCCGAAGTGGCTCTCCAGTTCCGCCGATACCTGCTGGGTGAGCGTGCTCTGGGGGTTGTACATGGTGCGCAGCAGGCCCTCGATTTCGAGGCGATGATTGAGGTGGGTGCGCACCTTGCGCAGAGTCTCCACGAGGTCGGAGAGCCCCTCCAGGGCGTAATACTCGCACTGCATGGGAATGAGCACGGCGTCGGACGCCACCAGGCCATTGACCGTCAGCATGTTGAGGGCCGGCGGGCAGTCGATGAGGACGAAATCGTAGTCCGCGCGGCCGGCCTGGAGGGCGTTGCGCAGGCGGAACTCGCGCTGGTCGATGTCGATCAGTTCCACCTCGGCGCCGGCCAATTCCCGATTGGCGGGCAGGACGTCGAAGGCAAAGTCGGTGGTGAGCCGGACTTCTTCGAGGGAAGCGGCGCCGATAAGCAGCTGGTACACCGTCGGCAGGGCTTCCTTCTTGGTGATACCGGCGCCAGTGGTGGCGTTGCCCTGGGGGTCCATGTCGATGAGCAGCACCCGCTGGCCGGCCGCTGCCAGGGAGGCGGCGAGATTGACGGCGGTGGTGGTCTTGCCGACGCCGCCCTTCTGGTTGGTGATGGCGAGTACTTTCATGAGCCCGCTTTCAGGATGATCAAATGTCGTTCGGCGCGCATCCCGGGCACATGCAGGGGCTGCACGGCGGCGACCGCGATGTCGGCCGGCAGGGCGGCCAGTTCGGCTTCCGGCCGCTGGCCCTTCATGGCCAGCCAGTTTCCGCCAGGGGCCAGCAGGTGGCGGGTGAGGGAAAGAAATTCGCCCAGATCGGAGAAGGCACGACTGCTGATCTGGGCGTACTGGCCAGCCAGTTCCTCGACCCTGCCATGGATCGCCTGCACGTTGTGCAGGCGCAGCTCGATGGCCGCCTGTTGCACGAAACTGACCTTCTTCTGCACCGCGTCCACTAGGGTCACCCGCAGGTTCGGACGGGCGATGGCCAGGGGGATCCCGGGCAGACCGCCGCCGCTGCCCACGTCGAGCAGGGGGCCGTCCGCGACCCACGGCAGGATGGCCAGCGAATCGAGGAGGTGATGCGACTCCACCTGCTCGGGCTCGCGCACGGCGGTCAGGTTGTAGGTCTTGTTCCACTTGAGCAGCAGATCGCGAAAGGCGAGCAGCTGCTCGGTGGCCTTAGCGGGCAGGTCGATGCCGAGTTGCGCGAGGCCCGCCGCCAGATAGGCCGTGCTCATGCGGCGCGGCCCAGGGCGTGACGCTTCAGGTGGATGAGCAGCAGCGAGATGGCGGCCGGGGTGACGCCCTGGATGCGGGACGCCTGGCCGATGGTCTGGGGCCGATGTGCGGTCAGTTTCTGCTTGACCTCGTTGGAGAGGCCGGCGACGCTTCCGTAGTCGAGGTCGGCGGGCAGTGCAGTATGCTCGTAGTTGGCCGATTTGGCCACTTCCTCCACCTGGCGGTCGATGTAGCCCTGGTACTTGGCGGAGATCTCCAGCTGTTCGATGACCAGCGGGTCGCCTGGGCCCTCGCCGGCGCCGGGCAGGGTCAGTAGGTCGGCGTAGCTGACGTCCGGCCGGCGCAGCAATTCGAACAGGTTGTATTCGTGGTCGATGGCCTTGCCCAGGACGCGAACGCAGTCTTCGGCCGGCGTGATCCTGGGATTGATCCAAGTGGACTTCAGCCGTTCCCGCTCGGCCGCGACGGCGTCCCGTTTGCGACAGAAGGCGTCCCAGCGCGCATCGTCGACGAGGCCCAATCGACGGCCTTGTTCAGTGAGGCGCAGATCGGCATTGTCCTCGCGTAGCGAGAGGCGATACTCGGCCCGACTGGTGAACATGCGGTAGGGGTCGGCAACGCCGCGGGTGATGAGGTCGTCCACCAGCACGCCGAGGTAGGCCTCGTTGCGCTTTGGGCACCAGCCTTCTTCGCCGCGCCCGTGGCGCACGGCGTTGATGCCGGCCAGCAGGCCCTGGGCGGCGGCCTCCTCGTAGCCGGTGGTGCCGTTGATCTGACCCGCGAAGAACAGGCCGGCGATGGCCTTGGTCTCCAGCGTGTCCTTGAGGCCGCGCGGGTCGTAAAAATCGTATTCGATGGCGTAACCGGGACGCAGGATGTGGCAGTTTTCCAGGCCGCGGATGGAGCGCACCAGGGCAAGCTGGATGTCGAAGGGCAGGCTCGTCGACACGCCGTTGGGGTAGATTTCGTGGGTCGTCAGGCCTTCCGGTTCGAGGAAGACGTTGTGGCGGTCCTTGTCGGCGAAGCGGTGGATCTTGTCCTCGATGGACGGGCAGTAGCGCGGCCCGACGCCCTCGATCACCCCGGTATACATGGGCGAACGATCCAGGCCGCTCCTGATGATGTCGTGGGTACGTTCGTTGGTTTCGGTGATCCAGCAGGGCAGTTGCCGCGGGTGCTGCGTGGCGTTGCCGAGGAAGGAGAAGACCGGCAGCGGATCGTCGGAGTGCTGTTCCGCCATGACCGAGAAATCGATGGTCTTGCCGTCCAGGCGCGGGGGCGTGCCGGTCTTCAGGCGCCCCTGCGGCAGCTCAAGTTCCTTCAGCCGGGCGGCGAGCGACACCGAGGGTGGATCGCCCATGCGCCCGCCCGTGTAGTTTTCCAGGCCAACGTGGATCTTGCCGTTCAGGAAGGTGCCGGCGGTGAGCACCACGGCTTGGGCCTCGAAACGGATGCCCAGTTGAGTCACCACGCCGCAGACCCGGTCGCCGGCGACGATGAGGTCGTCGCAGGCCTGGGCGAAGAGGGTCAGCCTGGGCTGGTTTTCCAGGCGCGTGCGGATGGCCTGTTTGTACAGCACGCGGTCGGCCTGGGCGCGGGTGGCCCGCACCGCCGGGCCTTTCGACGCGTTGAGAATGCGGAACTGGATGCCGGCCTCGTCGGTGGCCGCCGCCATGGCGCCGCCCAGGGCATCCACCTCGCGCACCAGATGGCCCTTGCCGATGCCGCCGATGGAAGGGTTGCAGCTCATCGCCCCGAGGGTGTCGAGGTTGTGGGTCAGCAGGAGAGTCTTCGCCCCCGCTCGGGCCGAGGCGAGCGCAGCCTCGGTGCCGGCATGGCCGCCGCCGACGACGATGACATCGAAACGGGTGGGGTAGAGCATGGGGGCGGGAATCCAGGGGGGCCGAACGGACGCTCGGGCGGGGGAGCGCGATTTTACGTCAGGGGGCTGAAAATTAACAGGATTTGCCGGTGCGCCGCGGGAATGCGCGGCCTCCGGAGCCTGGCCGGCTCGCACGCCCCCAGACTGGCCGCAGAGCAATGCAACCCCTGGGCAATCGCCCCGGCGACGCTCGGCACAACCCTTTACCCCCCTCCGGTCTTGGCGTACCGTTCTCTTCCGATCCCACACCGCCTTCGCCATGGACGCCCTCGACAACGACGAGATGTTGCTGGTCCTCCAGCAGTCGCTCACCAAGAAGCGGGTGCTCATCGTCGACCGCCACCCGCCGGCGCGGGAAGCGCTGCGCGTCATGCTTTCCGCCCTGGGGGTGGCGGCGGTCCACGGGGCGGGCAACACCGCCGAGGTCGTTCGCCAGGTCAAGAGCTTCCGCTTCGACATCGTCCTCTCGGACTTCATCCTGGAAGACGGCCGCGACGGCCAGCAGTTGCTTGAAGAATTGCGTCACGCCCACCTCATCCCGCTGGCGACGGTCTACATGATCATCACCGGCGAGCGCAGCTACAACAACGTGGTCGCCCTCGCCGAGCTGGCCCCCGACGACTACCTCATCAAGCCCTTCAACGCCGAGCAGTTGCGGCAGCGTCTGGTGCGCTGCATCTACAAGAAGCACGTCCTGCACCACATTTACGAGCAGATCGAGAAGGGTGCGCTGCAGGAGGCCATCGCCGCCTGCGACCGGGTGGTGCAGCAGCATCCCGCCTACGTCTACGACGCCCTGCGCTTCAAGGGGGAATTGCTGCATTCCCTCGGCCGCACGAGGGAGGCCGAGGAGGTGTATCGCCGGGTTCTCGAAGGCCGTGTCGTCCCCTGGGCGAGGATGGGTCTCGCCACCGCCCTCCTTGCTCGGGGAGCCCTCGACGAGGCCGAGAAGCTGGCCCAGCAGCTCACGGTCGATGCCCCGGATTTCCTCGCCGCCTACGATTTCCTGGCGGCGGTCCACGAGACGAGGGGCCAGTTGCAGGAAGCACAGGAAGCCCTGCAGCGGGCTGCCCAGGTCTCTCCGAACAACACCCTGCGGCAGCGCCTGGTGGGAGACGTCGCGGTGCGCAATGGCGACCTCCTCGCCGCCGAAAAGGCCTATGGCAAAGTGCTCGAGCGCCATCGCGGTTCAAGCTTAAAGAGCGTCGATGACTTCGCCAATCTCGCCCGGGTCCTCGTCGACCGGGGCGACAGCGCCGCTTCGCGCCGCATCGTCGCGGAGTTGCGCCGTGATTGGCGGGGCGACAAGCTCGCGGAACTCGCCGCGCTCGCCACTGAAAGCCGTTGCGCCCAGGCCGACGGCGAAGGCGGCCGCGCGCAGCAGTTGCTCGACCAGGCGCTGGAATTGCATCGGCAAGCGATCAGCGAGGCAGCGGACAAGGGGCGAAGCGTCTCCCAGAGGGTGATCGTCGATCTCGCCCACGCCTGCTTCGCCGCGGGCCGCCCCGACGCCGGTCGCGACCTGGCTCGCCAGGTGGCCGCGGAAAACAACGAGGACCGCCAGATCCTCGGCCAACTTGGAGGCGTCTTCGAAAAAACGGGCCAGGCCGACGCGGGCCGCGAATTGCTGGACCAGGTGAGCCGGGAAATCGTCGAGCTCAACAACCGCGGCGTACTCGCTGCCCGCGGCGGCGATTTCGAGGCGTCGGTGGAACTCCTCATGCAGGCCGCCGATCAGGTGCCCAACCTGCAATTCCTGGTCAACGCCGCCAAGGCGATCTTCACCCTGCTCGATCAGAAAGGCTGGGATGCCGATCTGGCCGCCCGCGGCGCCCGCTACCTGGAACAGGCGCAGCAGAAGGACCGCCGCAGTCCCAAAGTGGCCTCGGCCCGCGAACTCCACGCCGCCGTCGCCCGCAAGTACGGGGTAGCCGCGGCGGAGCAGCGGCGCTGATCGCTCGCCGAAACATCCTGCAAACACTCGTTCCCTCCCGCGTTCATCCGATCGCGAAGGCGCGCGTTAAGCGCTCAAAGGGCTCCATTTCCCCAGGCGCCCAAACGGAGTCCGCCATGTCCCCCTTGATTCGCATTGCGCTGTTCCTCTTCTGGCTTACCAGCCTTTTCCCTCTTGCCGCCTTGGCCGATCCTCCCGGTCGCGTCGGCCGCATCGCCGTCCTCGACGGCCCGGCGCTCCTGCGCGTCGACCGCCAGGACGCGGGAAGCGCGGCTTCGCTCAACTGGCCGATCGCGGCGGGTGCCATCGTCGATACGGATCCCGGAGCCCGGGCCGAGATTTGGGTAGGTTCCACCGCCGTTCGTCTGGGGAGCCGGACCCGCCTGGAATTTTCCCGCCTCGACGACGAACGGGTCATCCTCAACCTCGGCGAGGGCGCACTTTCGGTCACCCTGCGCGACAACCAGCAGGCGGCTGAAATGGAAGCCCATACTCCGGGCGGCCGCATCCGTTTCGCCGGGCCGGGCCGCTACCGCATCGATACCGCCGAGGGACGCACCAACGTTTCCGTCCACGCCGGCAGCGCCCTGGTCGACGGCCGCGATCGCAGCCTGTCGGTCAGCGCCGGCCGCGCCGCGAGCATCGACCCGGACGGGCGCGCCACACTCTACGGCGAACTCTTGCACGACGCCCTGGACGACTGGGCGATGGAGCGAGATCGCGCCACCCTGGCTGCCACCGCGATCCGCCACGTGTCGCCGGAAATGACCGGCTATGCCGATCTAGACGCCTATGGAGATTGGGGAGCGGTCGCCGATTACGGCACCGTCTGGTACCCGCGCGGGGTTCCGGTCGGCTGGGCGCCCTATCGCCAGGGTCGCTGGGCGTGGGTCGAACCCTGGGGCTGGACCTGGATCGACGAGGCGCCCTGGGGATTCGCGCCCTTTCATTACGGCCGCTGGCTGCATATTCGCGGACGTTGGGCCTGGGTTCCAGGGACCCGCGCGGCACGGCCCATCTATGCGCCTGCCCTGGTCGCCTGGGTTGGCGACGGCGGCTGGAGCCTCAGCGTCGGTAGCGGCCCGGCGGTTGGCTGGTTTCCCCTCGGACCGCGGGAAGTCTTCCTGCCATCCTACCGTTGCAGCGACCATTACCTGCGCCGCGTGAACGCCGTCCATGTGCGTCGGGACGCCATCGATCGCGCCGCGCGGGAGGGGGGCGGACGCCGCTTCGCGTACAGCCACCGCCCCGACGCGGTGACCGTCGTCGCCTCGACCACTTTCAGATCCGGTCGCTCCATCGACCCCGTCAGCACTCGCCCGCCGCGCGAAACCGACCTGCGCGGCGCACCGGTCTCTCCCCGTTCGCCCGATATCCGCCGCCCCGCCGCGCCAGACTCCCGTCCGCGCCCCGGCGAAGCTCCAGGCGTTGCTCCGGAGTCCGCGGGCCCGGCAGGTCGACCGGGCAACCCCGATGGGCGGGAGTACGGCCGCCAGGTCGACCCGCGCCGTCACCCGGACCCGACGCAGCGCACGACCGCCGCAGGACGCCGGGAAGCGGAACTGCGCTCGGAGAGCGCGAGCCCCCGGCAATCGGAAACACCGCCAGCCAACGAAGTCAGACGAGAAGGAGTGCCTGGCCCGGCGCCGACACCTGCTCCGGTGATCACCCGCGAGACCGCCCCCCTGCCGGAGAGCAAACCCCACCCGCAGCCCCCGCCGCGCCGCGAGGCCGTGCCCGGCATCGGGGCAGCCCCCGGCGCGGCCACGGCGGAGCGCCCGCCGAGCGGCGAAGCGCCCGCCGAGGCGCGCGAAACCGGCCGCGCGCCCTGGGGGCGCGATCGCCAGCCGAGCGTCGATCCCCGCCGGCCGGAACTTCCGGCGACGCCGCCCAGCCGACCCGCCGCGCCGGTGAATCCCGTCGCACCCGGCGCAGATGCGCCGCTCCCCGTCGCCCGGCCGCATGCGCCGGCGCGTCCCGCGGAAGCGCCGCAGGGGCCACTTCCCCTCGAAAGCCGCCCACAGCCTGTGCCGCCGGTGGGCGCTTCCCGCGCGATGGGCGGCGGCCCTTCCAGCCCCGCGCAGAGTGATCCGATGCCGCGTCCGCAGCGCCCGCAGATTCCGGAAAACACGCCCCCCCATCCGGCGCCGGCGCCCGTCGCCGCGCCGCCGCGCCCTCCCCAGGTCGAACCCCGCCATGAGCCGCCGCCCCGAGGTGACAGCGGCGGCCACGACGCGGCGGCACGCGGCGCCCCCGCCTTTGGTGGTCGCGGACAGGAAAGCCGGCCGGCGCCGGCCGAACGGCGAGCGCAGCCAGGTAAGGAGCGCCCTGAGCGACAGCCCTGATCAGGAATCCGGCGCCCGCAGCTCGGACGCCTCGATGACCCTGCAGAAATGGCTCAACAATTCTGGATCGTGCTTGATCCCCGCCTCGGCATGGAGGATGTCCATCACCGCGCTATGGCGGCGTGCCTTGTGGTAGGGGCGGGTAATGGCGATGGCGTCGTAGCTGTCGGCCAGGGAGATCATACGCGAGGCCAGGGGGATGGCCTTGCCGGCGAGGCCATCGGGATAGCCGGAGCCGTCGAAGTGCTCGTGGTGGTGCCGGACGACGCGCGCCGCGTCGCTCACCCGCTCGTCGCCGCAGGCGCGTAGGATGCGCTCGCCGATGAGGGGATGCTGCTTCATGGTCTCCCATTCCTCGTCCTCGAAGGCCGCCGGCTTGCGCAGCACCTGGTCGGGAATGCCGATCTTGCCGATATCGTGGAACTGGGCCCCGAGGGCGAGGGTCTCCAGCTCGACAACGGACAGTTCGCAGCACCGTCCGAGTTCGATGCTGAGGCGGACGACCCGCTCGGAGTGCAGGCGGGTATGGCGGTCCCTTTCGCCGAGGGCGGCTGCGAGGGACTGGGCGAGGGGAGCAAAGGGAGCGGCGGCGCTGAGAGGGTCGAGCATGGCGATTTCCCGGGAGGAACTCCCGAGAGACAGCGGTGACGCCCAAGAGTTGCACGGCGGACCGCAGGACCCGCGAAATAGCTCCCCGGTCAGCGAGCTTCCAGAAGCTGGCCGATCTGGTCGACCATGACAGCCGGAGCTGTCGCATAGGCAAAGCGCTTGATGAAGCGCCCGTCCGAGCCGAGCAGGGTGATCCCCGCCGAATGGTCCACCGCGTAGCGCTCGGGGGGATTCTGCGGATCGCGGACCTTCTCGTAACGCACCTTGAAACTGTCCGCCGCCCGCCGCACGAGGAGGGGCGAGCCGCTCAGGCCGACGATGCGGGGATCGAAGAAGGCGGTATAGCTCTGCAGGGCGGCCGGGGTATCGCGCTCCGGGTCGACGGTGATGAAGATCGCCTGGACACGCTCGGCCCGCGGCCCGAGGCCGGCGAGGACCGCCGCCACTTCCGCCAGGGTCGTCGGGCAGACGTCCGGACAGGCGGTGTAGCCAAAGGCGACGAGCTGGAAGCGGCCGCGGAAATCCTCGCTGCTCACGGCACGCCCGCGGGCGTCCATGAGCAGGTAGCGGGGCACCAGCTCGACCGGCTCCGCAGTTGCGGCGGACGCCGCTTCCCCGGCCAGCGCCACTCCAGCCCAGGCGCAGGCGGCGACCAAGATCAGGACCGCGAGCCGTTTCACCGGGCGGCGGGAAGGGCCGCCTGGAGACGTCGCTCGGCCTCGGCGAGCTCGCCGCTCAGGGTCTTGCCGTCCGGGCAGGGGCCCCCTTGGCCCTGGGCGAGGTAGGCGGCGGTGGTCGCCTTCTCGAAAATTTCTCCGTACTCACGCAGCTTGGGCGCCCCGGTGGTGACGGCGTTGCGGGCGCGACTGCCGAGCGCCGGCTGCTGACAGGCGAGGGCGACCCCGTTGATGCGTCCGAGCTCCTCCAGGGCTGAAGCGGCGGCGGGTTCAACGGCACCCGCTGGCAAGGCCGCGGCAAGCAGGACGACAGACAGGAGAAGATTGGGCTTCATGGCAAATCCAGGGAAGGAAGGGCAGCGTGACAGTTCGCCCGACAATCGCAGGATTATAGCGAGCCCCATGCCCAGCTCCAGCGTCTGGATCAAAAGCGAGCGCGTTTGGCGCGCGCGTCGTCTAGGGCGAGGCAGAGTTGTTCGGCACCGTCCAGCAGGCGTGGGGTATGGCGCTGCACGAGATCCGGATGAATGACGTGAAGATTTCCCCTGCGTACCGCGGCAAGACGCGGCCAGCGGCGCCATTCGGCGAGTTGCTCCGGGTTGGCCTCGCCACTGCCGGAAGCGACGATGACCTCCGGGTCGGCGGCGAGAACCGCTTCAACACTCACCGTCGGCGCCACCGCGGAAAGACCGGCGAAAACATTCACGCCGCCGCACAGGCGGACGAGATCGGAGATGATCTGGGTGCCGCCGACGGTCATCAGCGGCGCGTGCCATATCTGGTAGAAGACCTTGACCGGCGCCTTGCCGGCCTGGGCGGCGGCGAGAACCTTCAGGCGATCCCGGTAGGCCACCGCCGCGGGGACGGAACCGATACCCGCCAGTCGACCCAGATCTTCGAGCTGGACGGCAACGTCCTCTAGGCGCTTGGGCTCGAAGACGAAGACGGCCAGGCCGAGGGCGCGCAGGCGCTCCAGTTGGACCTGGGCATTGCCGCTCTGCCAGGCGAGAACGAGATCCGGCCGCAGGGCGAGCACGGCCTCCAGATCGACCCGCCCGGCGTCGCCGACGATGGGGACCCCCCTTGCGGCCGGCGGAAAATCGCTGTGGCGCACGGTGCCCACCAGACGGTCGCCGCTCCCGGCCGCGAAGAGGGCTTCGGCCAGATGGGGAGAGAGTGCGACGATTCGCTGTGCCGGCGCCGGCAGGCGCAACGTCCGGCCGCTCGCGTCGGTGACGACGATCTCGGCACGGGCCAGCACGCAACACCACAGAAGCAGACTGCCGACAAGGCCGCGGATCAACTGCCCGCCCCGGCGGTTTCGTGGTGGATGCGCTGCAGGGCGACCTGCCGCTGAATATCGCGCAGATCGGCCTCCCGGCCATGCAGGGCATAGCCTTTGCGCACCACCGCAAAAACCATCTTGGCGTCGCTTCCGGCCATCAGGCTGCGGGTCTGGGCGTCAGCCAGTTCGTGGTCGGCCGCGGCCAGCGCCGCACGCAGAACGTCGAGTCGGGTATCGGTGGGCAGCTCGGTAGCCAGGAGCGCCGGCCGCAAACCGGCAAGCCGGGGTGTTCCGCGCTCGGGCGACGCCACGGCAAGAAGGGCGACGTAGCTCGCTTGCAGGGCGAGATCAAAGGCCTTCACGTCGCTGTCCCGCAGGCCAAGGAGCAGCTTCTCGGCGGCGATGCAGTCGCCGGAGCTCACCTGGCTGCGGGCCAGGGCCAGTTGATCGGCGGGGGAGACCGCCCCCGGCATGGAATCGTTGGCGATGACGTCGGCCAGAGCCGCCCGCGCCGCATCCGCGTCGCCGTTCAGGGTGGCAGCCTGGGCGAGCAACCGCTTGCGCAGAAAATTGCGCGGCGTTTTGCGGGCCACTTCGTCGAGCACTTTCTGGGCTTCGGCATGCTCGCCCTGAGCCATGCAGATACTCGCCTTGAGGTCGGAGGCGTCGAAATAACTTGGCGTCCCGGCGACCACCCGCTCGATTTCCTCGCGGGCTTCGCTGAGTCGGTTCTGGCGATGCAGGGAACGGGCGACCCCGGCCCGCGCCCAGGGAAATTCGTAGTCGGACAGGATGTTGCGGTAAGCCGCCTCGGCCGCACTGGCGTTACCGGCCGCCAGATGGGTCTCGGCTTCCTGCCGGAGTATCTCGAAGCGGTAGGGACGACCGGCGTCGTTTTCCCTGCCGCGAGCGAGCACCGCCAGGGCAGCGGCGTAGTCCTGGCGCCGCTTTTCACGGTAATACTCGGCGAAAAATTTCTTCTTGGCGGAAATGCGCTCCAGGCGCATCAGGAGCTTGTCCGGCGAAAAGGGCTTGATGATGTAGTCGTCGGGAACGAGTTCGACCGCGGCGACGACCTGTTCGTAGGCCTGCTCGCCGGTGACCATCATGAAGATGGTGTCGTCGGAAAGCAGGTTGAAGCGCCGCAATTCCTCCAGCAGTTGCTGACCGGAGCGCCCCTCCCCCAGCATGTAGTCGCAGAGCACGATGTCCGGAGCGTTGTTGCGGATGCGGTAGAGGGCGTCCTGATAGTTGGACGCGAACTCGACGGCGAAGGCGCCCACCGTCTGGGCGATGGCGCGCAGGCTTTCGCGGGCGAGGGGCTGGTCGTCGATGACCAGGAAACGCTTGTTGCCGTAGGTGCTCATCCGGGCAGCCGCAGCTCGAAGACGGCGCCACCCAGGCCGCCGCCGTTGGCGAGGCGCAAGCTGCCGCTGCGGCCGTGCCGCTGATGCAGTTCGGCCAGGCGTTCGCCGACCCGGAGGCCGGTTCCGCCCTGGGTGGCGGTGGTCGGGTCGGCGTAGCCGGGACCGTCGTCCTCGACCCGCAGGACGAGATCACCTCCTTCGATCCGCGCGCTAAGATCGACCCGCGAACGGGCATAGCGACCCGCGTTCTGTACGGCGTTATTGAGCATGTCGGCGATCAGATCGCGATCCAGGGGCCACTCGTCAATCACGGGGCAGTCGGCATTCAGGTGGATTCCGCCGCGTTCCAGGTGGCTGCCCTGGTCGAGCACGACTTCGTCGCAGAGATCGGCGACCACCGTGGGAACCACGGCCAGGGTGGCGCCCTGGCGCAGCAGGCGGTAGGTGGCGAGGGTGCGCGACAGGCGTCCGGCCGCAGCTTCAATCGCGTAGCGAGCCTCCCCCAGATCGATGCCGTGGCTTTGCTCGGCCGCGGCGATGAGCGTCTCGGCGGCAAACAACTGGTTCTTGGCGTCATGGACGCCGGACGCCAGGATATCCAACAGGCGGTGCATGGTCTTCTCCCCCGGGGTCTTTCGGCCCTCGCCGGAAGAATACTCCGACTCTCCGCGGCGGGGAAATGGCGGCCGCGGCGAGCGCCAGAGGCTGCACGCAGCGTCGCCGACGCTCAGTGAGCGGCTTCCCAGTTCGGCCCCACCCCCACCTCCGCCACCAGGGGCACGGAAAGCTCGGCCACCTGGGTCATCAGTCGCGGCAGGTGGATGCGCAGGTCCATCAGTTCGGCATCGGGCACTTCCAGAACCAGTTCGTCGTGCACCTGCAGGACCAGCTTAGACGCCATGCGCCGCTCGTCCAGCCAGCGCTGGACGGCGAGCATGGCCAGCTTGATGAGATCGGCGGCAGTGCCCTGCATGGGCGCGTTGATGGCGGCGCGCTCTGCGCCCTGGCGGCGACCGGCCTGGCTGGCCCGGATGTCGGGGAACCACAGGCGGCGGCCGAAGGCGGTCTCGACGTAGCCCTTGTCGCGGGCCGTCTGGCGGGCTTCTTCCATGTAGCGGGCGACGCCGGGGTAGCGGGCGAAGTAGCGGTCGATGTAGGTCTGCGCCGCGCCGCGCTCCAGGTCGAGCTGGCGGGCCAGCCCGAAGGCGCTCATGCCGTAGATGAGGCCGAAGTTGATGGTCTTGGCGACCCGGCGCTGGTCGGGGCCGACTTCCAGGGGGGTGACGCCGAAGATTTCGGCGGCGGTGGCGCGGTGCACGTCTTCGCCCTTCGTGAAGGCTTCCAGGAGGCGGGCGTCGCGGGAGAGGTGGGCCATGATGCGCAGCTCGATCTGCGAATAGTCGGCGGAGACGATGCTGCTGCCCGCTGGCGCCACGAAGGCGGTGCGGATGCGCCGGCCTTCCTCGGTGCGCACGGGGATGTTCTGGAGATTGGGGTCACTGGAGGCGAGCCGCCCGGTGGCGACGCTGGCCTGGGCGTAATGGGTATGCACGCGGCCGGTGGCCGGGTTCACCGAGCGGGGCAGCTTGTCGGTGTAGGTGCCCTTGAGCTTGGACAGACTGCGGTGTTCGAGCAGCAGCTTGGGCAGGGGGTAATCGAGGGCCAGTTCGGAAAGCACTTCCTCGTCGGTGGAGGGCGTACCCGAAGGCGTCTTCTTCTTGACCGGCAGGCCCTGCCGCTCGAAGAGGATTTCGGCGAGCTGCTTGGGGGAGGCGAGGTTGAAGGGCTGCCCGGCCAATGCGTAGGCCTCGGTCTCCAGTGCCATGATCTTCTGCCCGAGTTCGTGGCTTTGCCGCGCGAGGGCGGCCGCGTCGATGAGGACGCCGTTTCTTTCCATGCGCCAGATCACCCGCTGCACCGGCACTTCCAGTTCGCCGTAGATGCGGGCGAGGCCCAGCTCAGCAGCGAAGCGGGGAAACAGGGTTTCATGGACGCGCAGCGTGACGTCGGCGTCCTCGGCGGAATAGGCCGCAGCGCGCTCGACATCCACCTGATCGAAGCCGATCTGCTTGGCGCCCTTGCCGCACAGGTCTTCGTAGGCGATGGTGGCGAGCCCCAGGTGGCGGCTGCACAACTGGCCCAGGTCATGCCCCTTGTCGGATTCCAGCACGTAGGATTGCAGCATGGTGTCGTGGGCGACGCCGGCGAGAAAGATGCCGTGGTTGGCGAAGACGTGCTGGTCGTACTTGGCGTTCTGCAACACTTTCGGCTTGCCGGCATCCTCCAGCCAGGGTTTGAGGCGGGCCAGCACCTGCTCGCGGTCGAGTTGATCGGGGGCGCCGGGGGCCGTGTGGGCCAGCGGGATGTAGCAGGCCTCGCCGGCCTTCACCGAGAGGGAAACGCCGACGATACGGGCGGCAAAGGCGTCGAGGCTGGTGGTTTCGGTATCCAGGGCGGTGAGGGGCGCAGCGTCGATCTTTGCCAGCCAGGCTTCCAGCTGCGCCCAGGTGAAGACGGTTTCGTAGGCCGCCCGGTGCTCGCCGGAGGCGTCCAGGCTGGGGGCGGCGGCCTGGGTCGCCGGTTCGCCCGCCGGCGCGGCGCCGGATTCCAGCTCCTTCAGCCAGGTCCTGAATTCGAAGCGGCTGAACAGGGCCTTGAGGGTTTCACCGTCGCGGGGCTGCGGCGCCAGCTCGCCGGGGGCGGGAAGATTCGGCAGATCGCAGGCGACCGTCACCAGCTTCTTGCCCATGGGCAGGAAATCCAGGTGGGCCCGCAGGTTCTCCCCCACCACACCGCCGATTTCGCCGGCGTGGGCAACGACGCCGTCCAGGTCGCCGTACTGCGCCAGCCACTTGAGCGCCGTCTTGGGGCCGCACTTGGCGACACCGGGGACGCCGTCCACGCTGTCGCCGATCAGGGCCAGATAATCGACGATGCGCTCCGGCGGCACGCCGAACTTGGCCTCCACCCCGGCCGGGTCGAGGAGTTCGTTGCTCATGCTGTTGAACCAGCGCACCCGGGGACCAACCAGCTGGGTCAGATCCTTGTCACCGGTGGAGATGAGCGTATCCATCCCGGCTGCGTCGGCCTGGACGGCCAACGTGCCGATGACGTCGTCGGCCTCCACCCCGTCCACCATCAGGAGCGGCCAGCCGGCGGCTTGCACCGCCGCATGGATGGGTTCGATCTGGCGCACCAGGTCTTCCGGCATGGGCGGGCGGTGGGCCTTGTATTCGGGAAACCAGTCGTCACGGAAGGTCTTGCCCTTGGCGTCGAAGACCACCGCCCGGTAGTCTGCCTTGTAGTCGGTTTCCAGCCGGCGTAGCATGGAAATCACCCCATAGAGCGCGCCGGTGGGCTCGCCGGCCTTGTTTCTCAAGTCGGGCAGGGCATGGAAGGCGCGGTATAGGTAGGACGATCCGTCCACCAAAAGGAGCAGAGGCATATGACAGAAAACAACAAGTTCGTTCAGCCGGCGGAAGCCGACGCCCTGCTGCAAACGGCCTCGGCGCGGGAATCCTGGCGCATCTTCGGCATTATGTCAGAGTTCGTCGAAGCCACCGAACGGCTCTCCGCCATCCGCCCGGCGGTCACCATCTTCGGCAGCGCGCGGGTTCCCGCGGATTCTCCTTACTACCAACTGACGGAAACCATCGCGCGCCTGCTCTCCGACTCTGGCTTCGCCGTCATTTCCGGCGGCGGCCCCGGCATCATGGAGGCCGCCAACAAGGGCGCCTTCGACGGCAAGTCGCCCTCCGTGGGGCTCAACATCCAGTTGCCCCACGAGCAGCGCGCCAATCCCTACCAGGACGTCTCCCAGACCTTCCGCCATTTCTTCGCCCGCAAGTACATGTTCGTGCGCTTCGCCAGCGCCTACGTGGTGATGCCCGGCGGCTTCGGCACCCTCGATGAACTCCTCGAAGCGCTCACCCTCATCCAGACGGGAAAGAGCCGCAAGATTCCCATCATCCTGGTCTGCTCGACCTTCTGGGCCGGACTGGTGGACTGGTTCCGCACCCGGCTGGCGGACGAGCGCATGATCGATCCCTCCGACATGGACCTCATCCAGGTGATCGACGACCCAGACCGGGTAGTGGAAGCCATCTTCAAACACTACGAGGCCCGCCCCTTCGCGCCCCTGCCCAACGAGCGGGAGATGATGCTCAACCTGTAATAGAATCAGCCCTTCGCCCCCCGGGAAACACCATGCGCCGCTTCGCTTTCCTTCTCCTGCTCGCCGCCCTCCCCGCCTGGGCCGAAAGCCCCAGGCCCGCAGGCCTTCAGCCCCTGCCCGCCGTGCCGCCCCCGCCGCCGGGCATGGAAGCCTTCGACGAAGCCCTCGAACCCCAGGTCACCATCGTCCGCAACGACAAGGAGACCCGCGAGGAATTCCGCGCCAACGGCAAGCTGTACATGGTCAAGGTCACCCCGATCGGCGGCAAGCCCTACTATCTGGTGGATCATCAGGGCAACGGCCAGTTCGTCGAGGCGGACATGGTGGGCGGGCCGGTGGTGAAGCCTCCCATGTGGGTGATCCACAGCTGGTGATGTTCCTCTTGCCGCGGCATACCGCGCGGCTTGCAGGTAGGCCCGATGCCTGAACCTTCCGCCTTCCCCCTGGCGCCACCCCCCTTCGACGGTGCGAGCCGCCGCGTCGACCCGGGCGCCTGCTTTGACTGGCTGCGCCAGGGCTGGGCTCTGTTCGCGGCCAACCCCGGGGTGTGGTTGGCGGTGGCGGTCATCGCCCTGGTGGTCTATTTTGGCCTCGGCATCGTTCCCCTGGTGGGAGGCGTTGCCGCCAATCTCCTGCTGCCCGTGCTGACCGCAGGCTTGCTTGACCTTGCACGGCGGCAGTCCCGCGGCGAGACGATCGAGATCGGCGGGCTCTTTGCCGGCTTTCAGAAGCGTACAGGGGAACTGGTCATCCTTGGCCTCATCGCCACCCTGGCCCTGATCGCCCTGGCCCTGCTGGCGGGCATTCTCGTCGGTGGCGGCCTGGCCGGGGGAGCCGTAGGCATTTCCTTCGGCAGGCCCGCGGCTTTTGGCGCCGGCCTCCTGCTCGGCAGCCTTTTCCTGGGGGGCTTGCTGCTCGCGCTTGCCTTGCTTCCGCTGACCATGGCGCTGTGGTTTGCGCCGGCCCTGGTTTTCTTCAACGGCATGCCACCGAAGGCCGCCATGAAGGCGAGCTTCGCCGCCTGCCTGCTCAACTGGCTGCCCTTGCTGGTCTATGGCGTGATTCTCTTTGTGCTCGCCTTCTTCGCCGCGCTCCCCCTGGGCCTCGGTTTCCTCGTCCTGCTTCCTGTCCTTGCCGGGGCGCTGGAGGCCTCCTTGCGCGACGTCTTCCCCACTGCCTGATGCGTGCCAATCGTCTCCCTCCCGTCGCAGGATGGCACTGGATCACCGGCGGCGCGGCCATTTACCGCCGTAACCCGCCCTTGCTCGCAATGCTCGTCGTGGCGTACTGGTTTACGGTCATTCTGCTTTCCGCCTTCCCGGTGATCGGCACCGTCGCCGCCTCACTAGCCATTCCCGGGCTTTCGGTGGGTCTGATGCAAAGTTGCCGCCTGCTTTCCCTGGGTCAGCAGCCGGGCCTGCCCACCCTTTATTCCGGATTGCGTGAGCACCCGCGCACCCTCGCCGCCCTGGGCGCTCTCTACCTCGCCTGCACGCTCGGCATCCTCATGCTATCGGCGCTCGCTGACGGCGGCGACCTGCTGCGCTTCATGCTTTCCGGTCAGCCCCTCGACCGGGAGACGGTGGCGGGAGGAGGGCTGCTGGCGCCGACGGCGGTCGTGCTTCTCTTCCTGACGCCTCTCCTCCTCGCCTACTGGTTCGCGCCGGTACTCGCCGCTTGGCATGGCCTGCCGGTGGGCAAGGCGCTCTTCTTCAGCCTGGCGGCCTGCTGGATCAACTGGCGCGCCTTCCTCGTCTATGGCATCGCCCTTGCCCTGGCGGGCGCAATTCTTCCCGGCATCGTCGTCGGCATCCTCGTGCTGATCGTTCCGGCCGCCGCCAATTTTGCCACCGCGCTGATCACCCTGCCCCTCATGCTGGTCCTCGCCCCCATCGTTTTCGCCAGCTTCTACGCGAGCTATCGCGACGTCTTCGCCATCGATGCCAGCCCCTGAACCCCTGGGTGTCTTCGGCGGCACCTTCGACCCGGTCCATAGCGGCCACTTGCGGCTGGCCGAGGACGCCCGCGAAACGCTGGGACTGGCGGCAGTCCGCTGGATCCCCGCCGGAAGACCGGCCCACCGGGATGCGCCTGGCGAGAACTCCGCCCATCGCCTAGCCATGGTGCGTCTGGCCCTGGCCGGCAACCCGCATTTCAGCGTCGACACCGCCGAGGTCGATTCCAACGCTCCGAGCTACACGGTACCCACCCTGGAGCGTCTGCGCCGCGAACTCGGCGCCGAGCGGCCCCTGGTGCTGCTGCTCGGCGCCGATGCCTTCGCCGGGCTCAGCACCTGGCACCGCTGGCGGGACATTTTCGACCTCGCCCACCTGGGGCTGGCTCTGCGCCCCGGTTTCGTCCTCGACGCCGCCGGCCTGCCGGACCCGTTGGCGGCGGAGCTCGCCCGGCGCGACGCCGCCGCCGCTGCCCTGCGATGCGCCGCCGCCGGCCGCATCGTCCGATTCACCATGACCCAGCTGGCCATCTCGGCCACCGCGATTCGCGCCCTGCTCGCCGCCGGCCGCAGCGCCCGCTATTTGCTGCCCGACGCGGTTGTCGACTATATTGACCGTCACTCCCTTTATCGCAGGCCCTGATGGACGTCCGCAAACTCCAGAAAGTCGTCGTTTCCGCCCTCGAAGACATCAAGGGCAAGGACATCGAGGTCATCAACACCACCCGCCTCACCTCGCTTTTCGATCGCATTGTCATCGCCACCGGCGATTCCAACCGCCAGGTGAAGGCGCTGGCCCGCAACGTCCAGGAGAAGGTGCGGGAAGCCGGCGGCGAAATTGTCTCTGTGGAAGGCGAGGACAACGGCGAGTGGGTGCTGGTCGATCTCGGCGACGTGGTCGTCCATGTCATGCAGGCGGCGGTGCGCCAGTACTACAACCTGGAAGAGCTCTGGCAGGCCACCCCCGCCCAGCGCCGCAAGGCGGTGGAATCCCAGGCCGCATGAAGCTCACCCTGGTGGCGGTGGGTCACCGCCAGCCGGCCTGGGTGGACGAAGGCTGCAACGAATACCTGCGGCGCATGCCGCGGGAGCTGCCGACCCGGATCGCCGAAATCAAGCCCGAGCCGCGCGGATCGAAATCCCGGGAGCAGTTGCTGGCCGCCGAGAAGGATCGCATCCGCGGGGCGCTGCCCGCTGCCGCCCGTCTGGTCGTCCTCGACGAGCGGGGCGACGATCTCACTACCCTGCAGTTGGCCCGGCGCCTGGAGACCTGGATGCAGGACGGCCGCGACGCGGCCCTGCTGATCGGCGGCGCCGACGGCCTGGACGAGGAACTGAAGGCCGCGGCCGACGATTCGCTCCGCCTTTCCAGCCTGACGCTGCCGCATGGCCTCGCACGCCTGCTTCTCTGCGAGCAGATATACCGGGCGGGCACGGTGCTGCGGAATCATCCGTATCACCGGGAGGGTTAGGGATTCAGGATCGAGGATTTTGGATTTAGGCGTTTGGAGTTTATTGATATGCGGATTCATCTGGCTTCGCGCAGCCCGCGGCGGCGGGACATTCTTGGGCAGATCGGGGTCGCTTTCGACACCATCGTCTTTCGGTCCGGCGAACGGGCCGATCCGGAGACCGACGAGGCGCCGCTTGCCGGCGAGGATCCCCTCGCCTATGTCGAGCGCGTCGCCCGTGCCAAGGCGGATCACGGCGGGCGCATCGTCGGCTGGAGGCATTTGGTGGCGCAGCCTGTCCTGGCTGCCGACACCGCCCTGGAGCTCGACGGCCGGATTGTCGGCAAACCCATCGACGGCCGCGATGCCGAGGCGATCCTGCGGCGCCTGTCCGGCCGCAGCCATCGCGTGCTGACCGGCGTGGCGGTGCACTTCCGGGGCCAGACCGAGTTTCGAATTTCCGCCAGCGAAGTAGGCTTCCGCCCCCTCGACGACGACGAAATCCAGCGCTATGTGGCAAGCGGCGACCCGCTCGACAAGGCCGGCGCCTACGGCATCCAGGGACGGGCAGGTGTCTTCGTCCGCCACCTGGCCGGCAGCTATACCGGCGTGATGGGTCTGCCGGTCTGCGAGACCGCCGAGCTCCTCAAACCCCTGGGCTTCCGCTTCTGATCGTCCGTCGCGGCTGAGCGACAAGGCCGATGAGGCGTTCCGCCGCCTGGACGGCGCCGTCGAGCAGGGGCGGCGGGGGCGGCGGCTCCCGCCAGAGCGCATCCAGCTCCCGCCACAAACCAGCCGCCTTGCCGGGTAACGCCAGGGTGCCCGGCGGGAGTTCGCGGCAGCGACCGTGGCGCTTCTGCCAGGCAATGAGGAAATCCTGTTCCGGCCAGTCGGGACGTCGCTCGTAGAGCACCGGCGTGCCGCAGGCGGCGGCCTCGCAGAAGGTGCCGTAGCCCGGCTTGGTCAGTACCGCATCCACCGAGGCGAGAAGGTCCGGAAAGGGCAGTCCTGTTTCCTCCCAGGCCAGCGCGTCGGGGTGACGACAGGCCCATTCGCCAGGCACCAGCCAGCGCACCCCCACGTCCACCGGCCAGTCTTCCAGGGGAATGCGATGGGCAATGCCTCCCAAGGCGACGAGGACATTGCGCCTCGGCCCGACGAAGCCGAGCTCTCGACGCTGTCCGCGCCGTGCCACCGGCCCCACGACCTCCAGATTGTCGAGCTCGTCCATCGGCATGCCGGGCGTGACGCGCAAAAAGGCGCGCGCCGAGCGGTAGGCGGCGAGCATCTCGGCATGCACGGCGCCGGCCCAGGGCAGGGCGCCGAAAAAGTGGCGGAAGAGGTCGGCCCAGTTCAGCGAGCACACCGCCGCCGCTGGGATTCCGGCGGCCGCCGCCCCCGCCAGAGGCAGATAGCTGACGTTGCTGAGAACGAGATCGGGCGCTGATGCAGCCAACCGCTCCGCTTCCTCAGCTACCCGGCGCCGCCAGTCGGCATGAACCTCGCGGTAGAGGCGAGCGCTGGCCGGCAGGTCGATGGCCAGGGCGTCCCGCATGCAAAAACCAAAATCGCTGGCACCCGGGAGATAGGCGAACCCCATGGACAGCCGCTGGCGCAGTACGTCCTCCGGCAGCCCGCTGCGCACCGTGAGGACGAGGTCCGCCCGCCTTTCCGCCAGCGCTTCGAGGATGGGGGCGGCGATGGCGAGATGGCCGAGGCCGTGGCTGGAGATGTCGACATGGAGGCGCATGAGCCGCAAGCATGCCCGAGCCTTCCGGCCCTGCCAAACCCGGCGGCCCCGGCCGCGGGGACGCGGCGGCCCTCACGAGGTGAAGGCCGGCGGGAGTATCCTTCGCGAATGCGCCTCCTCATCATCGAAGACGATCGCGCGATCGCCGAGAACATTTACGAGTACCTGGAATCCCGCGGGCATCAGTGCGATTACAGCGACTGTATCGCCAGCGCGGTCGTTCTCCTGGGGCAGGAGCGCTTCGACGCCCTGATCCTCGATCGCAACCTGCCGGACGGCGACGGGCTTGCCCTGGCGCGACGCCTGCGAACTGAAGGGAATCCCGTGCCCATCCTCGTGCTCACCGCCCGGGATGCGCTGGAGGACAAGTTACTCGGCTTCGAGTCTGGCGGCGACGATTACCTCGTCAAGCCCTTCGCCCTGCAGGAACTTGAAATTCGCTTACAGGCGCTAGCCAGGCGCCATGTGGGCCGCGTCGCGAATCCGGTCTGTCGCCTCGGCGACCTGGAATTGAACGTGGCCAAGCAGGAGGTACGCCTGGCCGGCCGCGCCCTGAGCCTGCCGCCCAAGGCCTTGAGCGTGCTCGGGGAATTGCTCTCCCAGCCCGAGCGCGTGTTCTCGCGGCGGGAACTGGAGATCGCGGTGTGGGGCCGCGAGCAGGAGAGCAGCGACAACCTGCGCAGCGTGCTCCTCACCCTGCGCCGCGCCCTGGGGAGCGACACCCCAATTCAAGTGGTGAATGTCCATGGCCTGGGCTACAAACTCGTCAGCGGCTGACGGCAATCCGGACCCGGCCTGGCGCCGCTGGATTCCCGGAGGCCTGCGCGCGCGCATGGCCCTGTCGGTTGCCGTCGTCCTGCTCACCTTGCTGGTCGCCCAGTCCTTTGCCCTGCTCTCCCTCTACGAGGAGATGGAGGAAGAGTTCATCGACGGCCTCATCGACGAGCAGGTGCAGTACAGCATCGAGCACAGCCGAAAACTGGGCACGCCGATTCATCCGCAGACCCCCGACATGACGATGTACCGCTTCCCGGTGGGCAGCGCCCCGCCGCAAGGGCTTGCCCCGACGCTGGCGGCGTTGGCGGTCGGCAACCACGAGGACACCTCGACCGGGCGCGAATTGCACGTCGCGGTGCGCGACGCGGACGGCTTTCGCTACGTGCTGGTCTACGACGAATCGGATCATCTGGACCGCGAAACGGCCGTTGCGACGGCCGTCGTCCTCGGCTGCATCACGCTGATCGCCCTGTCCCTGCTGTTGGTCTATGCGATCGCCACCCACCTCACCCGAGGTCTGGAGCGCCTCGCCGGCCGCGTACGCGGCGAGCGCGACGGCGCCTCCTTCGCCGAGCCCGGCCTGGACGACGAACTGCTCTGCGTCGCCCGTGCCCTCGACAGCATGGAAGCGCGGCAGACGGCTTTGCTGGCCCGCGAGAGGGATTTCAACTCCAATCTATCCCACGAATTGCGGACCCCCCTGGCGAGCATCCGCAGCGATGCGGAAATGCTGCTCGCCGACCCTTCCCTCTCGGAGAAGGCCCGCCGCCGCGCCGCGCGCATCGTCGCCACCACCGACCGCACCACCCAACTGGCCAGAAGCTTGCTGCTGCTGGCCCGCGAAACCCAACCTCAGGGCATCGAGACAGTTGACCTGCGAGCCGCCGTGGAGGAGGCCTGGGGACTCCTCCAGCCGGGCGAGTCGAAGCCGGCTTCCCTGATCCTGCGCATGGACGCCGGCGCCCGGGTCGATGCCGACGCCACCCTGCTCCAGCTCGTACTTCACAATTTGCTGGACAATGCGCTGAAGCATGGCGAAGGCCGGCAGATCGAAGTCAGCCTGGACGGGAGCTGCCTCAACGTCTGCGACCGTGGCCCGGGATTTGCCCTGGAGGAGCCGGAGCGCGGCTTCGAGCGATTCCGGCGCGCCGGAACGAAGAGCGGTCACGGGCTCGGGCTGGCCATCGTCGAGCATGTCTGCAAGGCCTCCGGATGGCAGGTGCGCGCCGCCCATCGGCCGGGCGGCGGAGCCTGCGTGAGCGTCGATTTTGGCCGCGTAACCCGGGCGGCTGAGGGTGGCTGAGGGCCGCGGGGCGCTCACACTTTCCTCACGTTTCCCTCACGGATTCGCCACACCGCCGAGCGTAGCCTGGGCGGATGCCTCCTCCTCTCCGCTGGCTCCTGTCGAAATCGCGGCCGACCGTCTCCGCCGAAGTCCTGCTGCTTGGCTTGAGTGTGTACTTCACGCTCGTCTGCAACAGCCCCCTGCTTCAAGCGCTGCTCGCCGGTCGCCCGTGGGGCGGCGCCACCCTCGCTTATGTCCTGGCGCTGGCGGTCGCGCTGACTGCCCTGCACTTCCTGGTCTTTGCTCCCTTCCTCACGCGCTGGACGAGCAAACCGCTGCTGGCGGCGGCTGTTCTGGTTTCCGCGAGCGCCAGTTACTTCGCCGGACAGTACGGCGTGCATTTCGACCCCGGCATGCTGCGCAACGTGTTGCACACCGATGCCGCGGAAGCCGGCGAGTTGCTGACCGCGGGTCTTTTCCTGCACCTTGCCGCCTACTCGTTCCTGCCGCTCGCGGCGCTCTGGCGTGTCAATCTCAGCCGGCCTCCCGTGGCCCGCGCGGTCCTGCGCCGCGTCGCGGCGATGGGGCTGGCGCTGCTCCTCGGCGCCGCCGCGGCGGGCAGCGTCTTCAAGGAGATGTCGAGTCAGTTCCGCAAGCACAAGGAAATCCGCTATCTGGTCACCCCTGCGGCGCCGCTCTGGTCCCTCGCCCGTGTGCTGGTCAGCGACGCCCACGGCGCCCCGCGGTTCCGCCAGCCGGTCGGCACGGACGCACGGCTCGGAGGAAGCTGGAAATCCACTGGCAAGCCGGTACTGCTCGTCTTCGTGCTTGGCGAGACCGCGCGGGCGGCCAACTGGGGCACCTATCGTCCGCCGGGCAGCGCGGCCGACCGCGACACCCACCCGGAACTGTCGGCGCGCGGCGACCTCATTCAGTTTGCTGAGGTCGACAGTTGCGGCACGAGCACCGAAGTGTCCCTGCCCTGCATGTTCTCGTCGCAGGGCCGCCGCCACTACGACGAGGAGGCGATCCAGGGCAGCGAAAACCTGCTCGATACGCTCAAACATGCCGGACTGCGGGTCGCCTGGGAGGACAATCAATCCGGCTGCAAAGGCGTATGCGCCGGCGTGGAACGCCTGCGCCCGGACAGCGCCGCGCAGCCCGAACTCTGCCCCGCCGGCCGCTGCCTCGACGAAGCCCTGATCGCCAGCAGCCGCCAATGGCTGCGCGGCAATCCGGGGAGCGCGGTCCTTGTGCTTCACCAGCTCGGCAGCCACGGGCCAGCCTACTACCGGCGTTACCCGGCGGCTTTCCGGCGCTTCACCCCAGCTTGCGAGAACGATGATCTGTCCCTTTGCAGCCGCGAGGAAATCGCCAACAGCTACGACAATTCGCTGCTCTACACCGATCATGTGCTGGCGAGCACCATCGCCATGCTCGAAGACCTGGAATCGACCTACGACACGGCGCTGATCTATGTTTCCGACCACGGCGAATCCCTGGGCGAAAACGGGCTCTACCTGCACGGCGTGCCCTACGCGATGGCGCCCAGGGAGCAGACCCGCGTGCCGATGCTCCTGTGGCTCTCGCCGGACTTCGCCGCGCGCAGCCGTCTCGACATCGGCTGTCTGAGGACGCGGGCGGCACAGGCGGCTTCCCACGACAATCTCTTCCATACCGTCCTCGGCCTGCTCGACATCGGGACGACGGCGCGCGATGCGGCGCTCGACCTCAGCCATGCCTGCCGCACCTGAGGCCTTGCCTGTCGGCGACGTCAGGCCGGCGGCGGCGAATGCGCCGGGCGCAGAGAATCCCTGGCTGCTCATTCAATTCCTCCTGCTCGGGCTCGCCGCCCTGCTCCTCTTGGGCCTCTTCGAGCGCTCCGATCTCGACCGAGATCTCGCGCGCTTGTTCTTCGACCCCGCCCAGGGGAGCTTTCCCGGACGGCGCTCCTGGTTTCTTGAGGCGGTCATGCACTTGGGCGCCAAGGAAGTCGGCAGCCTGCTGGTCGCCGCTGCAATGGTCCTCTGCTGGCAGGGCTGGACGGGAAAACTAGCCTGGCTTCCCCGCCCCAATGCCCTGCTGGCGGCGATCGGCATGCTGGCGATTCCCTTGGCGACGACGACGCTCAAACTGCTCACCAGTCGATACTGCCCCTGGGACACCGTCGATTTTGGCGGCCACATGCCCTACCTGCATCTCTTCCAGCCGGCCCCCGCCGGCTTGAAGGCCGGCCAGTGCTTTCCGGCCGGCCACGCGTCGACGGGCTACCTCTGGATCGTCTGGGCGGTAGCCCTGCGACCGGCCGGTCGCCGCCCGGCGCGTTGGGCGCTGCTCGGCGCACTACTCGCCGGCAGCCTCCTGGGCGCCGCCCGCATGGCGCAGGGGGCGCATTTTCTCTCCCACACGCTATGGACGCTGTGGCTGGCCTGGGCCCTCAGCCTCGCCCTGGCGCTTCTGGTCAGGGCCGATCTCCGCCTGGGAAGCGGGGTTCAGGAAGTGCCGGCTTTCAGCCCGTCCGAACGATCGAGCCAGGCGAGAAGAATGCTGTAAAAGCGCTCCGGCTCCACGGGTTTGGCGATATGTTCGACCATGCCCGCCTGGAGACAGCGCTCGCGATCCTCGACGAAGGCGTTGGCGGTCATTGCCAGGATGGGAGTGGTAGCGTTCAGGGAATCGGCGCGAATGGCCAGGGTGGCGTCGATACCGTTCATGACCGGCATCTGCATGTCCATGACGACCAGGGCGTAAGGCTGGCGGCTGGCGAGGGCGACGGCGGCTGCGCCATCGGCGGCGAGGTCCACGAGAAGACCGACGTCTTCGAGGAGGGTACGGGCAATTTCCTGATTGACCGCGTCGTCCTCGGCGAGAAGAATCCGCCGTCCGGCATGGTCGCGCCGGATGAGCGCCGCGCAGTCGCGGGCCTCGGCAGCCGGGGCGGGAATCACCGCCTGACTGGTCGGCAAACTGACTTCGAACCAGAATCGGCTGCCCTCGCCGGGCCGGCTTTCGAAGCCGATGACGCCCCCCATCAGTTCGACGAGGCGCTTGCAGATGGCCAGCCCTAGACCGCTGCCGCCGTAGCGACGGGTCATCGAGCTGTCGGCCTGCTCGAAGGCGCTGAACAGGCGACCCTGGTCGGCGAGGGGAATGCCGATGCCGCTGTCGTCCACGGAAAAGCGCAGGCGCAGGAGCGGCCCGTCTGCCGGCAGACTTTCGACGCGGGCTGTGACGGCCCCCTTTTCGGTGAACTTGACCGCGTTGCCGCAGAGATTGATGAGCACTTGACCCAGGCGCAGGGGATCGCCAATGAAGCGCAGCCGGGCGAGATCGGGGGGCAGCTCGGTGTGGAGAGCGACTCCCTTGCTCCGGGCCTTGGGGTCGAAGAGGCTGACCAGATTTTCGAAGAGCGGCAGGAGTTGGAAATCGATGGTCTCCAGTTCGAGACGGTCGGCCTCGATGCGGGAGATGTCGAGAATGTCGTTTATGAGGCCCAGGAGGTGTTGCGTGGCGGTCCTGGCGCGATCGAGGAGCTCGCGGCCCTTGGGCTCCGCCATGCGCGCCCGGGCCAGGGAGATGGTGCCGAGGATGCCGTGGAAGGGGGTACGCAGCTCGTGACTCATGTTGGTGAGGAAGGCGCTCTTGGCGCGGCTCGCCGCTTCCGCGGCGTCCCGCGCCAAACTCAGTTCGGCGGTGCGGGCGGTGACCATGGCTTCCAGGTGCTGGCGATGCTCCGCGAGTTCACGCTCCAGGCGGTGTTGCTCGGTGATGTCGTGGCCGATGCACAGAATGCCCTGCGCCCGGCCGGCGGGGTCGACAATGACGCGATTGGCCCAGCGCATCCAGAGGCGGCGGCCGTCGCGGGTGATGTTCTCGTTCTCGTTGTTGGCGTAGCGCTCGGGATCGGCGACGATGGCATCGAGCAGACCGCCCAGGTCGCGGCCACTATCCTCCTCGCGCTGCGGGACGATGGTCCCCACGGCAGGTTGGTCGATCACTTCGGCGAGGCGATAGCCGAAGATCTTTTCCGCCACTTCGTTGATGTAGGTGATTCGCCCGTCTGGGGCGAGACGGACGATGACGGCATTGGCGTTTTCGACCAGTTCGCGGTACTTGGCCTCGCTGGCCCGAAGTGCACGGGCAGTTTCGATCCGCTCGGCGATTTCCGTCACCAGCCGGCGATTGAGGCGCCCGAGCCGGGCGAGAATGATCCACGAAGCGAAAAGCGCCACCAGCGCAATTGCACCGGCCCAGGGCAGCCACGGGGGAAGGCCCCGCGGAGCCGGTTCGTGGAGGAATCCGTCGAGGGGGAAATCGGCCGGCATCTTCCCCTGACTCGCATAGACCTCGACCACATGGCGCCAGCGACCGGGACTCATGTAGCCCGGCTCGACGATGTCCGTTCGGGTCAGTTCACGGATGCGCTCGGCCTCGAAGAGCAGGTGGGCGCGGGATTTCTTTTGGGTGTCGTAGCGGGCGAGAATCAAATCGGCGAGGGACTCCGGATCGCGTTGGGCATGGACCAGCCCTTTCAGGGTCGCCCGCCGGAACGCTTCGACCGTCGCCGCGCGCTTCGCCACCAGGTCGCTTCGTGTAAAAAGCATGTTGCCGAGGAGATCGATCCCCGCGGAGCGCGGCGCCAATACCAGATACTCGTGCTGGCGATCACGGATCAGGAAGGGCTCGTTGGAAACATAGACCACCTTGGCGGCGACCTTGCCGGCGTCGAGGGAATCGAGAGTCCAGTCGTTCTGGTCGACGAAGCGGATCTGGCTGGGGCGCAGTCCCGCCGCGCGCAGGTAGGCCTCGATTTCATCGCGGCTGTGGGGATCCACCGCAATCGGGCGATTCGCCAGATCGTGCACCGTGGCGATGCCGCCGGAACGGCGGGCGAGCAGCGCAATGGGGGAGTGCTGCATGAGGGTCGCCAGCACGACGACCGGCTTGCCCTGGTAGCGCTCGACCACCAGCGACGATGTCCCGACGCCGAAATCGGCGCGCCCGGACACCACCTCCGCCACCGCGTCGATTCCCGGTCCGCCTTCGCGCAGCTCGACTTCCAGTCCTGCCTCGCGGTAATACCCATACTCCTGGGCGGCGTAGAAGGCTGCAAATTCGAACTGGTGCTTCCAGAGGAGCTGGACGCTGACGCGCTCCAGAGCCACCGCCGGGCCAGCCAGGCAGAGGGTAAGCAGGCAGATAAACGAGGCAATCCGGGACATGGGCGGGTGAAGGCTGGGGGCCGGCGATCATAACGCGCGGGGAGCACATTCCCCACAGGAATCGCCGGCCACTCGAACCGGCTTTTCGGGGAGGACCGCGGCGGCCGTCCGAGGTTCCCTCCGCTGCCTGCCGCCCGTTCTTCCGCCCCGCCCTGGCGCGCCGCCGCAACCCCCTCCCGGCAGGGCGTTAGAATGCGCACCTTTGCCGCCTGAGCGGCCCCGCCCGCTGTCCGACCATGATCGCCCTCAAGAACGCCACCCTCGCCCGCGCCGGCCGCCCGCTGATAGAGGGTGCCACTTTCCAGCTTCATGCCGGCTGGCGGGTGGGCCTGGTGGGCGCCAACGGCTGCGGCAAATCAAGCCTTTTCGCCCTCTTGGCCGGCGAGTTGCACGCCGAGCAAGGCGACGTGGAGCTGCCCGCCGCCTGGTCCATCGCCCGAGTGGCCCAGGAAACCCCCGCCCTGCCGACGCCGGCCATCGAGTTCGTCCTCGACGGCGACCGCGAGCTGCGCCAGGTGGAAGCCGATCTGGCGGCCGCGGAGGCCAGGGCCGACGGCGAGGCCATCGGCCACCTGCACGCCCGCTACGGCGAGATCGGCGGCTACGCGGCCCGCGCCCGGGTGGCCGAGGTGCTGCACGGCCTGGGCTTCGCAGACGCGGATTTCCAGAGGCCGGTAGCGGAATTCTCCGGCGGCTGGCGGGTGCGCCTCAATCTGGCCCGCGCCCTTTCCTGCCGCGCCGACCTGCTGCTCCTCGACGAGCCCACCAACCACCTGGACCTGGATGCCGTGCTCTGGCTGGAGAGCTGGCTGAAGGCGACCCCCGCCACCCTGCTCCTCATTTCCCACGACCGCGATTTCCTGGACGCCGTGGTCTGCAACATCCTGGCCATCGAGCAACGGCGCATTACGCTTTATTCCGGTGGCTATTCCGACTTCGAGCGCGCCCGCGCCGCCCAGCTCGCCGTTCAGCAGGCCACGTTCGAGGCCCAGCAGAAGCAGATCGCCCACCTGCAGCGCTTCATCGACCGCTTCAAGGCCAAGGCCACCAAGGCGCGCCAGGCCCAGAGCCGTATCAAGGCCCTGGCGCGCATGGACATCGTCGCCGCCGCCCACGTCGATTCGCCCTTCCATTTCGACTTCCGCCTACCGGCCAGCCTGCCCGACCCGCTGCTGGTGCTCACGGGCGCCGCCGCCGGGTACGGCGACAAGCGCATCCTGGAGGCCCTCAGCCTCACCCTGCGGCCGGGCAGCCGCATCGGCCTCCTGGGCCGCAACGGTGCCGGCAAATCCACGCTCGTCAAGCTGCTGGCCGGCGCCCTGCCCCAAGCGGCCGGCGAACGCCAGGAAGCCAAGGCGATGAACATCGGCTACTTCGCGCAGCACCAGCTGGAGCAGTTGCGGCCCGACGAGTCGCCCTTGCAGCACCTCGCCCGCCTGGAGTCGACCACGCCGGAGCAGGAGCTACGCGACTATCTGGGCGGCTTCGACTTCCGCGGCGACATGGCCACCCGACCCGTCGGCCCCTTTTCCGGCGGCGAAAAATCGCGGCTGGCCCTGGCGCTCCTCATTCGCAACAAGCCCAACCTCCTGCTCCTCGACGAGCCCACCAACCACCTGGATCTGGAGATGCGGGAGGCGCTGACCTTCGCCCTGCAGGATTTCGAGGGGGGCGTCGTACTGGTCTCCCACGACCGCCACCTGCTGCGTACCTGCGCCGACGAGCTGTGGCTGGTGGCCGATGGCAAGGCGGAACCTTTTGACGGCGACCTCGACGACTACGCCGCCTGGCTGGCCGCCCGGCGGACGACGGAAAAAGCGCCGGAGCCCGACGCCGCGACCCAGAAAGCCGAACGCAAGCAGAGGCGGGAGGAGGAGGCAGCCAGCCGGCAGGCCCTGCTGGCGCGGCGCCGGCCCCTGCTCAAGGAGATCGAGCAGCTGGAGGGGAAGCTGGCCCGCTGGAGCGAAGAGAAACTCGCCCTCGACAGCCAGCTCGCCGACCCTGCCCTCTACGCCGCCGGAGCCGACCGCCTCGCCATCGACGCCCTGCATCGGCGGCAGGCGCAACTGACCAGCGACATCGCCGCCGCCGAGGAGCGCTGGCTGGAGGTCCATGACGCGCTGGAAGCCTTGCCGGCGCCCTGATCGGTTAAAATCGCCTTCTTTTGCCCGTGGGCTTTGGGGGAGTTGGCTGTGAAGATCGTCTGTCTTGACCTCGAAGGGGTGTTGGTTCCGGAAATCTGGATCGAATTCGCCCAGCGCACCGGGATTCCCGAACTGAAGCGCACCACCCGGGACGAGCCGGATTACGACAAGCTGATGCGCTACCGCCTGGGTCTCCTGCGCCAGCATGGCCTGGGCCTGCCCGACATCCAGAAGGTCATCGCCGCCATGGGACCGATGGCCGGCGCCAAGGATTTTCTCGATTCCCTGCGCGACGCCTACCAAGTCATCATCCTCTCCGACACCTTCTACGAATTCGCCAAGCCGCTCATGCAGCAACTCGGCCTCCCCACCCTCTTCTGCCACAGCCTGGAGGCGGACGCCGCGGGCATGCTGGTCAACTACCACCTGCGCATGCCCAACCAGAAGCAGGAGGCCGTGAAACGCTTCAAGGAGCTCAACTTCACGGTGGTCGCCGCCGGCGACAGCTACAACGACACTGCCATGCTGGGCGAGGCCCACGGCGGCATCCTCTTCCACCCCCCGGAGAACGTCATCCGCGAATTTCCCCAGTACCCGGTGGTCCGCGACTACGCCGGCCTGCGCCGGGAAATCGATAAGGCGTTCGAGAGGCAGGATTTGGCAAGCAGGACTTAGGATTTAGCAAGCGATCCCACCGGCCAGCGCGTTCGGTTTTCCCTAAATCCCAAATCCTCGATCCCAACTCCTGAAATATGCATCGCGACCGCTTCTACACGCTTTCCGCATCCTGCCCGGACCAGGTGGGCATCATCGCCCGGGTTTCTGGTTTCATCGCCGAGAACGGCGGCTGGATTCTGGAATCGAGCTTTCATGCCGACGCGGTCAGCGCGCGCTATTTCATGCGCATTGAGATCAAGGCGGATTCCCTGCCCTTCCTGCTCGCCGAATTCCGTGAGCGCTTCAGGGCGGCGGTGGCCGAGCCCTTGGGGATGAACTGGCGCATCACCGACAGCGCGGTGAAGAAACGCGTGGTCATCCTGGTGTCCAAACAGGAGCACTGCCTTTATGACCTCCTGGCGCGCTGGCAGGCCAGGGAGCTGGATATCGAGATTCCCTGCGTGGTCTCCAACCACGATACCTTCCGCGGTTTCGTCGAATGGCACGGTATTCCTTTCCACCACGTACCGGTGAACAAGGAGAACAAATCCCAGGCCTACGCGGAAATGGCCCGCATCTTCGAAGACGTGCGGGGCGACAGCATGGTGCTGGCCCGCTACATGCAAATTCTTTCGCCGGAGCTATGCGAGGCTTTTTCCGGCCGAATCATCAACATCCATCACTCGTTCCTGCCCAGTTTCGCGGGCGCCAAGCCCTATCACCAGGCCTACGAGCGGGGCGTCAAGCTGATCGGCGCCACCTGCCACTACGTCACTTCGGAGCTGGACGCCGGCCCCATCGTCGAGCAGGACGTGATCCGCATCGACCATTCCGATTCGCCGGAGGACATGGTCCGCTACGGCAAAGACATCGAGAAGACGGTGCTCGCCCGGGGGCTTCGCTACCACCTGGAAGACCGCGTGCTGGTGCACGGTAACAAGACGGTGGTCTTCCGCTGATCGCGCGCCGGGGTGAGAATAGCGGTCGACGCCTCCCTGGCGTCCCCCCCCATGCCCAAGACTGCCATTCCGCTTCTCTTCCTCGACCTGCGCCGCAGGCGACAAGGGGCCATCGTCGTTCCCCAAGGCTTTTCCGTGCGGGAGCCGGATCCCGACTGCGCAGTCAAGGATGCAGCAGCCGTGCTGGTGGCGGTCGATAGCCGATCAGGCTTGCGGGAATGGCAGGAACGCCTTCTACCCTGCTGCCCCCAGGGCTTTCCCCACGTTGTGTTGTGCGATCCCTACGGCCCGCTGCTCGCCCGCCAGGCGATCGCCGGCGGGGCGGCCGACTGCTGTGGCAGCGCGGACCGCGAGCGCATCGCGCTCATTCTCTTTCGTCTGGCTCGCGACACCGCACGGGAGCCCGTCGCACTGAGCGCTTCCAGTTATGCCATGCGGATGCAGGCGGCGCTCGATACGCTGCCCTCCCCCTTGTTCGTCAAGGACCGCAACTGCCGCTACATCGCCTGCAACCGCGCCTTCGAAGCACAGATCGGGGTGCCCCGCAGCCGGATCATCGGCGCATCGGTCTATGATGTCGCCCCGCCCGATCTGGCCGCCGTCTATGAGGAGGCGGACCGAAGCCTGCTACGGGCGGGTGGTACGCAGATTTACGAAGCTCAGGTGCGCTTCGCGGACGGCAGCCTGCATGATGTGCTCTTCCACAAGGCGGTCTTTGCGGACCCTTTGGGGGACGCGGATGGCATTGCCGGTGTGATGCTCGACATCTCCGACCGCAAGCGGCTCGAAGAGCGCCTGCAGGTGCTGGCCGCCACGGACTTCCTCACGGGCGCCTACAATCTCCGGAGTTTCTACGATCTGGCCGGCAAGGAACTGGCGCGGGTCGAGCGAGGGGCGGCTCCCTTCTCGCTCATCGTCATGGACCTCGACCGCTTCAAGGACATCAACGACCGTCTGGGCCACGCCGCCGGCGACGAGGCCTTGCGTCTGGTGGTGGCCGCCGCCCGCAGTTCGCTGCGGGAGCAGGACATTCTCGCCCGCGCCGGAGGCGACGAGTTCCGAATTCTGCTCCCTGAGACTCTGCTCTCGGCCGCCTCTCAGGTGGGCGAACGTATTCGGGAAGCGGTGGCCAAGTTGCGGGTCTCTGACCAGGAGCACCAGATACCTTTATCCCTGAGCGCCGGCGCGGCGAGTTTCAGATGCGGCGACCGCGGGATCGACACCGTCGTCGCTCGAGCCGATGCGGCCCTCTATCGCGCCAAGTCCAAGGGGCGCAATCGCCTCGACTGTGAGGATCAGCTTCCGTAGGGCCTGATCGCCGCCGGAGCGACCGGCAGATAGTGGCTCACCGGACGCTCTCCCGCTTCCCAGTGGTGAATCAGCAGGCCGCCCGGCTCCTCGGTCCATGCCAGGGGTCCGGCGGCCAACGCGATCTGGTGGGCCGGCGAGGGCGCCGTCACGGCCGGGCGCCCTGCAAAGGTCGTGGCAACGAAGCGATGGACGTGACCGCACAGCAGAGCGGCCACTTCCGGGTGGCGTCCCAGCCAGTCGGCCAGAATCCCCTCGCCGCGACAGCGGATACGGTCCATGCCGGGGATTCCCACGGAAAACGGAGGATGATGCAGCGCCAGGAGCGCGGGGCGACGGTCCGCCATGACGGAATCGAGCCAAGCGATATGGGCGGGGGTGATCTCGCCCCAGGATTTTCCCGGAACCAGGGTATCGAGCAGCAACAGAACACCCGCCTCCAGATCGACCCGCTGGTGACAGGCCCCGATGCGCCCCGGGAAGGCGAAGGCGCTGCGCAATTGACGGCGATCGTCGTGGTTGCCGGGAATCACCGCGTGGGGAATCCCGAGTTCGTGCAAGCGGTCGGCCAGCCGTCGGTACGTCGCGGCGTCGCCGTGATCGGCGAGGTCGCCGGTGAGGACGAGGAAATCGGGCCGCGGGTCGAGCCCATTCAGGCGCAGGAGCGCGGCGCCAAAGGAGGCCCACGTGTTGATGCGGCCAAAAAGCAGGGCGCCGTCGGCGGTGAGATGGAGGTCGGAAAGCTGTGCGATGCGCATGCCCCAGCCTACCTCAGGGCGCGGCCAAAAAAAAGCGGGCGCCCGTGAAGGCGCCCGGAAGGAGAGAGCTTGAAAACTTAGTGGTGGTAGGCGGTTTCGCCGTGGGAGGTAAGGTCGAGACCTTCGCGCTCCTCGTCCTCCGGCACCCGCAGGCCGACGACGATGTCGGCGATCTTGTAGGCCACGAGGGAGACGACGCCCGACCACACGATGACGGTGCCGACGCCCCACAGCTGGGAAATCACCTGGGCGGTCATGTCGAAGTCACCGACCTTGTTGGCCACGTAGTCATAGACGCCGGTGCCACCCAGGGAGGGGGCGACGAAGACGCCGGTCAGGATGGCGCCCAGGATGCCGCCGACGCCATGCACGCCGAAGACGTCGAGGGAGTCGTCCGCACCGAGCAGCTTCTTAAGGCCATTGACGCCCCACAGGCAGACGACGCCGGCGAGGAGACCGATGACCAGGGCGCCGACCACGCCGACGAAGCCCGCCGCCGGTGTGATGGCGACCAGACCGGCCACCGCACCGGAGGCGGCACCCAGCATGGAGGGCTTACCCTTCAGAATCCATTCGGCGAACATCCAGGAGAGGGCCGCGCAGGCGGTGGCCAGCCAGGTGTTGACCATGGCCAGGGCGGAACCGCCGGAGGCTTCCAGGGCGGAGCCGGCGTTGAAGCCGAACCAGCCGAACCACAGCAGGGAAGCGCCGATCATGGTGAAGGTCAGGCTGTGGGGAGCCATGGCGACGTTGCCCAGGCCGGTCCGCTTGCCGACCATGTAGGCGCCGACCAGGCCGGCGACGGCGGCGTTGATATGCACCACGGTACCGCCGGCGAAATCGAGAGCGCCCTTCTGGAAGAGGAAGCCGGCAGTCTTGCCGGCCGCTTCGGCAGCGGCGGCGTCGGTATAGGCATCCGGACCCGCCCAGTACCAGACCATGTGCGCCATGGGCAGGTAGGAGAGGGTGAACCAGATCACCGTGAACAGCAGGACGGCGGAGAACTTCACCCGCTCGGCGAAGGCGCCGACGATGAGCGCGCAGGTGATGGCCGCGAAGGCCCCCTGGAAGATCACGAAGACCAGTTCGGAGATGACCACGCCCTTGGAGAAGGTGGCGCCGACGGAATCGACGGTGATGCCCTTCAAGAAGAGCTTGTCCAGCGTACCGAAGAAATCGTTGCCCTCCGTGAAGGCGACCGAGTAGCCATAGACGCACCACAGGACGGTAATCAGGGAGAATACGACGAACACCTGCATGAGCACCGAGAGCATGTTCTTGGAACGCACGAGGCCGCCGTAGAAGAGGGCCAGACCCGGGATGGACATCAGGATGACCAGGGCGGAGCAGACCATGATCCAGGCGTTGTCGCCCTTATTGACCACGGGAGCGGCGGCCGGCGCTGCCGCCGGGGCGGCTTCGGCAGCCGCGGCGGGAGCCGCAGCGGCGGGGGCGGCAGCGGCCGGCGCGGTCACCGCCGGAGCGGCTTCCGCCGGCTTGTCGTCGGCCCAGGCAGGAGCGCCCAGGGTCACGGCGCCGAAGAGCGCCAAAATGGCAAAAATTCTTTTCATGGCACGCGACTCCCTTTACAGCGCATCGGTACCGGTTTCGCCGGTCCGGATGCGAATCACTTGTTCGAGATCGAAGACGAAAATCTTGCCGTCACCGATCTTGCCGGTGCTGGCGGACTTTTCGATGGCTTCGATGACCTGATCGATCTGCTCGTCCTTGATGGCGGCCTCGATCTTCACTTTGGGAAGGAAATCGACCACGTATTCGGCACCCCGATAGAGCTCGGTGTGACCTTTCTGCCGGCCGAAACCTTTTACTTCCGTGACGGTGATGCCCTGCACGCCGATGGCGGACAGCGCCTCACGCACTTCGTCAAGCTTGAAGGGCTTGATGATGGCGGTTACGAATTTCATGAGTGGATCCTCTGAAGTTGGAAAGCTGATCCCCGTCGACGCCGGCCGGGTCGCCGACGGGGTTTGGGTCAAATTGCGTTAGAAGGTCTTGGTGACGGAGAGCACCGCCACGCCGCGACCGGCGTCCTTGTCGTCGCTGCCCAGGTTGCCGTTCTTGTTCAGGGAGTTGGTAAAGCAGTAGAACTCGGCCTGATTGCAGCTGCCGTTGGCGTTGGTGCCGACGTAGGCCAGCCCGAAGACCCAGCCGTTGATGTCCTTGGTCACGCCGACCTTCCAGTCGGTGTAGCTGATGCCGCGACTGCCGGTGGTGTTGTAGCGATAGTCGTTGGCGAAGAAGTGACCAACGTGGGCATTGACGCCCCAGCCGTTGCCCAGATCGTAATTGCCGGACAGGTCGAGGTAGCTGCTGCCGTCGGAGTCCGGCAGGTCGAAATAGTCGCTCACCGCATAGCTGTACTTGAGGCTGAGGAACTTCCAGCTGGCGCCGACATAGACCTCGGTGTTGCTGACCGTGCCGCCGGAACGGGCGGAGAGGTGCTTGTAGTTCGTGTTGGACAGGGGACGGGCTGAGCTACCCGGGTAGTAGTAGTAGAGGACGCCGACGTCGACGCCGAAGTCACCGAAGGCACCCTTCCAGCCGCCGTAGAAGTCCATTTCCAGATTGCCTTCGGCGTAGCCGGCACCGGAATTCACGTTGGAGTTCCAGTTGCCCAGGTAGAGGCCGCTTTCGTGGCTGTAGTCGATGCCACCTTGGATGGCCGGGCGACCGAAGGTCTGGTCGATGCCGCGGAAGCGGTAGCTGGACGCGAGGGTGAGGTTGCCGGTGATGGTATGCGGGCTCTTGGCTTCGGGAGCTGCCGGGGCAGCGGTCTGGGCAAAGGCCGGGACTGCGAAGGTGGCCGCGAGGGCAGCCGCGATCATGGACTTCTTCATGGGTTCTCTCCTGACAAAAATGAAAATTGTGCAACACAGCAAAAGCATGACCTGTGCCAGTGCAATTTTTTGATGGAAATCAATGGATTGCCCATGGCATGGCGGGACACACCCCGAGTCGTAGCACCGGATTGGTGCGCCGAAGGACTTGGGCGCACCAATCCGGAACGTCCGCCATCGGCGGTCTCGACGCGGGGCGCGTCATGCTACACTGCGCGCCTCCCCAAAGGATGCAGGCATGCTCGATCAAAAGCTCATCGACGACCTCGGCGCCAAGCTGAGCGCCCTCCTCGCGGCGACCCCCGCCCGCGACCTGGAAAAGAACGCCAAGGCCGTAGTGGCCGGCTTTCTCGCCCGCCTCGATCTGGTCACCCGCGAGGAATTCGACGTCCAGGCCCAGGTGCTTGCCCGCACCCGCGAGAAGCTCAAGGAACTCGAAGCCCGGGTCGAGGCCCTGGAGCGCCAGCGCCCCGGGCAGTAGCGCGCCCATGGGCCTGGCCGTCGTCCACAGCCGCGGCCTCGACGGGCTCGCCGCGCCACCGGTGCAGGTGGAGGTGCACCTGGCGGCGGGACTCCCCAGCTTCACCCTGGTCGGCCTGCCCGACGCAGAAGTGCGCGAAGCCCGCGACCGGGTGCGCGCCGCCCTCGTCAATTCCGGCTTCGACTTTCCGCCCCGCCGCATCACCGTCAATCTCGCACCCGCCGACCTGCCCAAGGAATCCGGCCGCTTCGACCTGCCCATCGCCCTCGGCATCCTGGCGGCCAGCGGGCAGATCGCCGCGCGCCTCTTGGATTCCCACGAGTTCGCCGGCGAGCTTTCCCTGAGCGGAGAACTACGCCCGGTGCGCGGCGCCCTGGCGATGGCCCTGCAGGCGGCGGGCGACGGCCGCCATTTCGTCCTGCCCGAGGAGAGCGCCCAGGAAGCCGCCCTGGCGGGAAGCGGCGCCATCCTCGCCGCCCCCAGCCTGCTCGCCGTCGCCGCCCATCTCTGCGAACGCGAGGCGCTCGCCGCAGCTGCCGCGCCGGCGCCGGAACCCACCATCGGCACGCCGGACATCGCCGAAGTTCGTGGTCAGGCACAGGCCAAGCGGGCCCTCGAAGTGGCGGCGGCCGGAGGGCACTCCCTGCTCATGCTGGGGCCGCCGGGCGGCGGCAAGTCGATGCTCGCCGCCCGTCTGCCAGGCCTGCTGCCCCCCTTGCCCGTGGAGGCGGCGCAGGAATCGGCAGCGGTGCTTTCCCTGGCCGGCCAGTTTCGCCCCGCCGCGTTCTCCCGCCGTCCCTTCCGCAGCCCCCACCACACCGCCTCGGCGGTCGCCCTGGTGGGGGGCGGCAACCCGCCGCGCCCGGGGGAGATTTCCCTGGCTCACCGGGGCGTGCTCTTTCTCGACGAATTGCCGGAATTCGATCGCAAGGTGCTGGAATCCCTGCGCGAACCCCTGGAGAGCGGGCGCATCCATATCGCCCGCGCCGGCCGGCAGGCCGATTATCCGGCGGAATTCCAGTTGGTCGCCGCGATGAACCCCTGTCCCTGTGGCCATCACGGGGCGCCGTCCGGACGCTGCCGCTGCACGCCGGATCAGGTGGCACGCTACCGGGCGCGCATTTCCGGGCCGCTCCTCGACCGCATCGACATCCAGATCGAAGTGCCGGCGGTGGCGGGCGAAGTGCTGCTCACCCGCCCCGTGGGCGACTCCTCGGCGACCGTCGGAATGCGAGTGAGCGCCGCCCTGACGGCGCAGTTCAGGCGCCAGAGCAAGGCCAACGCCCGCCTCGGTCCGGCGGAAATCGACCAGCATTGCAGCCCCGACGAAGCCGGCGCCGCCCTCCTGCGCCAGGCGATGGCCCGTCTCGATCTTTCCGCCCGGGCCTGGCACCGCATCCTCAAGGTCGCGCGCACCGTGGCCGACCTGGCGGCTTGCGAGACAGTGGGCGCCCCCCACGTGGCCGAGGCCATCCAGTACCGCCGGCTGGCTCGTGACTGAGCTCACCAAGACCGGCGCTCCGGCCCCGAGGGGAATCGCCTTCCTGCTCGCCGCCCTGGCGGCCCTGGGGCCCTTTGCCATCGACACCTATCTGCCCTCGTTCCCGGAAATCGGCGCACGGCTGGGGGTGAGTCCCCTCGCGGTGCAGCAGACCCTGTCGGCCTACCTGCTGCCCTTCGCCCTGATGACCCTGTGGCACGGTGCCATTTCGGATGCCCTGGGACGCCGCAGGGTGGTACTCGCCGCCCTCGCCCTCTTCAGCCTGGCTTCTCTGGGCTGCGCCTTCGCCACCCGCATCGAGCACCTGTGGATCCTGCGCGGCGTCCAGGGCATAAGCGCCGGGGCCGGCATGGTCGTCAGCCGCGCCATCGTCCGCGACCTCTTCGACGGACCTCCGGCCCAGCGGCTGATGTCGCGGATCACCATGATGTTCGCCTTCGCTCCGGCCCTCGCTCCCCTGATCGGCGGCTGGCTGCAGGCCTTTTTTGGCTGGCGCTCGTCCTTCGCCTTCCTCGCCGTGCTCGCCGCCGCTCTCGCCCTCGCCTGCCACCGCCTGCTGCCCGAGACACTGCCTCCGGAACGACGCCAGACGCTGCACCCGGCTTATCTCCTGGCCACCTATCGGCGGGTCCTCGGCACTCCCACCTTCCTTTTCGTGTGCGGCGCCATCGCCGCCAACTTCGCGGGGTTTTTCCTCTATGTGCTCTCCGCCCCGATGTTTCTGATGACCCACCTGGGGGTGTCGGAGACCGGTTTCCTGTGGCTCTTTGGCCCCTCGATGAGCGGCCTGCTGACGGGATCCTGGCTCTCCGGACGCCTCGCCGGGCGCCTCTCGCGCCCGCGCACCCTGCTGGCGGGCTACGGCCTCATGGGCGCTGCGGCCGTCGGCAACCTGCTCATCAATCTGCTCCTGCCGCCTGGCCTACCCTGGAGCGTCAGCCCAATTTTCTTCTACACCTGCGGCATGGCGCTCGCCGTTCCCACCCTGACCCTCTACGCCCTCGATCCCTACGGTGCCCAGCGGGGGCTGGCGGCGTCCTGCCAAACCTTCCTACAAGCCAGTTTCAACGGTCTGGTGGCCGCCGCCCTGGCACCGCTGCTTTGGCATTCGACCCTCAGCCTGGCGCTCGGCATGGCCGGACTGCTGGCCGCCGGCGCGCTCTGCGCCGCCCTGCACCACCGCGGCCGGGCCGGGCCGGCAGCAACTAGTAGCCTCCCCCACAGATAACGAAACATGAAAACTCGTCTTTGCCCCGCTGGCGTTGTTGCTCTTCCTTGCAATAGCTTCGGCTATTGTTGCGGTTCGCGCCTAGCCAGCGGCACAAATCCTTCACTTTCATATTGTTCCGCCATCGATGGGGCATGCAACTAGCTGAACGAACTTTTCGGAGGAAGCCATGAAGACCCCCGCCTGGCTCAATGCCGCCGCCACCGCCCTGGTGGGCGCCCTGCTCCCGGCCTGCGACGGCCTAAATCTGCAGGAACTGAAACCCGGCGTATCGACGGCCGCCGAGGTCCGTGCCCGCATGGGCAACCCGGCCATGGAATTCCACAACGACGACGGCACCGTCACCTGGGAATACAACCGCCAACCCAACGGGGTCGAATGCCACATGCTCAGCTTCGACGCCAATCTGGTGCTGGTAAAGATCGAGCAGGTGCTCACCGCCGAGAATCAGGCCAGGGTGCGGCCCGGCATGGGCAAGGAGGAAATCCGCCGCTTGCTGGGCAAGCCGGGCAAGGTGGAGGTCTTCAACAATCTGGGGGAAGAAATCTGGGACTGGCGCGTGGGCGGCACCATGGCCACCGAGGAGGCCCACTTCCACGTCCATTTCAACCTGGACGACGGTCGCGTGAAAACCACCTCGCGGCGAATCCAGACCTACAACTGAGAGTGGACGGCCCCCAGGGTCGCTTCGCTCCCGGCCCCCCGAGGGGGCGCCGCCTTGCTGGGGGCGGCCCGGCGCAAGGCTTGGACGGCCCCCAGGGTCGCTTCGCTCCCGGCCCCCCGGGGGGGCGCCGCCTTGCTGGGGGCGGCCCGGCGCAAGGCTTGGACGGCCCCCAGGGTCGCTTCGCTCCCGGCCCTCCGGGGGGGCGCCGCCTTGCTGGGGGCGGCCCGGCGCAAGGGGTGCCTACCGGCACGCACTTGGCACGGCATCGCCCAGCTAGTAGACTCCGCCATCTGCCGAGGAGCGCTGCGACCCCTCCACCCTGCCAGGGGGCCAGGCTCGGCAACGATCAACGGCGCTCGCAAACCCACAAGTGTCAAGCCGGTTTGCAGCGCCGTTTGCTTTTGCGGTGTCTCCGGTGCATTTTGATTTGCCGAGGTGATCCATGCAGCCTGATCGTACGTCCGAACTCTCCGCCCTTCTCGCCCAGCGCCTCCTCGTCCTCGACGGCGCCATGGGGACCATGATCCAGCGCCACGGGCTGACGGAAACCGATTACCGCGGCGAGCGCTTCAAGGATCACCCGCACGACTTGAAGGGCAACAACGACTTGCTGGTGCTGACCCGGCCGGACGTCATCGGCGGCATCCACCGGGATTACCTGGAAGCCGGCGCCGACATCCTCGAAACCTGCACCTTCAATTCCACCGCCGTCTCCCAGGCCGACTACAACCTGACCGAGATCGTCTTTGAATTGAATTTCGAGGGCGCCAAGCTGGCCCGCCGCCTGTGCGACGAATTCACCGCCGCCAACCCGGCCAAACCCCGCTTCGTCGCCGGCGTCCTCGGCCCCACCAGCCGCACGGCGTCCATTTCGCCGGACGTGAACGATCCCGGCTACCGCAACGTGACCTTCGACGAGCTGGTGGCCAACTATGTGGAAGCCGCCACCGGCCTCTGCGAGGGCGGTGCCGACATCCTGCTGGTGGAAACGGTGTTCGACACGCTCAACGCCAAGGCGGCCCTCTTCGCCATCGAGAAATACTTCGACGCCGCCGGCCGCCGCTGGCCCGTGATGATCTCCGGCACCATCACCGACGCTTCTGGCCGCACCCTCTCAGGCCAGACGGCGGAAGCCTTCTGGAACTCGCTGCGCCACATCCAGCCGCTCTCCTTCGGCCTCAATTGCGCGCTGGGCGCCAAGGAACTGCGCCAGTACGTCGAGGAACTGTCGCGCGTCTGCGACTGCTACGTTTCCGCTCACCCCAACGCCGGCCTGCCCAACGCCTTCGGCGGCTACGACGAGACGCCGGACATGCTGGCCGACGAGATCGAGAGCTGGGCCAAGGGTGGCATCGTCAATATCGTCGGCGGCTGCTGCGGCACCTCGCCAGACCATATCCGCGAGATCGCCGGGCGCGTGGCACCGGTAACGCCCCGTGCCCTTCCGGTCATCGAGCCGGCCTTGCGCCTCTCCGGCCTCGAACCCTTCAACGTCAATCCGGGCGCTCTCTACGTCAACGTCGGCGAGCGCACCAACGTCACCGGCTCCCGCGCCTTTGCCCGCATGATCCTCGAAGGCCGCTTCGACGACGCGCTGGCCGTGGCTCGCCAGCAGGTGGAAAACGGCGCCCAGGTCATCGACATCAACATGGACGAGGCGATGCTCGACTCCATCGCCGCCATGGACAAGTTCCTGAAGCTGATCGCCTCGGAACCGGACATTTCCCGCGTGCCGATCATGATCGACTCCTCCAAGTGGGAAGTCATCGAAGCCGGCCTCAAGTGCATCCAGGGCAAAGGCATCGTCAACTCGATCTCGATTAAGGAAGGCGAAGGCAAATTTCTCGAACAGGCCAAGCTCGCCCGCCGCTACGGCGCTGCGGTGATCGTCATGGCCTTCGACGAAAAGGGCCAGGCCGACACCTACGCGCGCAAGATCGAAATCTGCGCCAAGGCCTACGAACTGCTGACCGGCATGGGCTTCCCGGCCGAGGACATCATCTTCGACCCGAACATTTTCGCCATCGCCACCGGCATTCCCGAGCACGACAACTACGCCGTCGATTTCATCCAGGCCACCCGCTGGATCAAGGACAACCTGCCCCACGCCCATATTTCCGGCGGCGTTTCCAACGTCTCGTTCAGCTTCCGCGGCAACGACCCGGTGCGCGAAGCGATCCACACCGTCTTCCTCTACCACGCCATCCAGAAGGGCATGACCATGGGCATCGTTAACGCCGGCATGCTCGGCGTGTACGACGATTTGGCGCCGGAACTGCGCACCAAGGTCGAGGATGTCGTCCTCAACCGCCACCCGGGTGCCGGGGACGCGCTGGTCGATTTCGCCCAGACGGTCAAGGAAGGCAAGGCCAAGGACAGCGGCCCGGACCTCAGCTGGCGCGAGCAGCCGGTGGAAAAGCGCCTCGAACACGCGCTGATCAAGGGCATCACCGATTTCGTCGTGGCCGACACCGAGGAAGTCCGCGCCAAGCTGGCCGCTGAAGGGCGGCCGCCGCTCGCCGTCATCGAAGGCCCGCTGATGGCCGGCATGAACCACGTCGGCGACCTCTTCGGCGCCGGCAAGATGTTCCTGCCCCAGGTGGTCAAGTCAGCCCGCGTCATGAAGCAGGCCGTCGCCCATCTGGTGCCCTTCATCGAGGAGGAGAAGGCCAGGTCCGGGCTCGGCTCCAAGGGCAGGATCCTCATGGCCACCGTCAAGGGCGACGTGCACGACATCGGCAAGAACATCGTCGGCGTCGTGCTCGGCTGCAACGGTTACGACGTCATTGACCTCGGCGTCATGGTGTCGTGCGAGAACATCCTGCACGCGGCGCGGGAGCACAAGGTGGACATCATCGGCCTCTCCGGCCTGATCACGCCGTCCCTGGAAGAAATGGCCCACGTCGCCGCCGAGATGAAACGTCAGGGCCTCTCTCAGCCGCTGCTCATCGGCGGCGCGACGACCAGCCGCGCCCACACGGCGATAAAGATCGCTACCAACACCGACAGCCCGGTGGTCTATGTGCCGGACGCCTCCCGCGCCGTCGGTGTCGCCACCAAGCTGCTCTCCGTCGAGCAGAAAGCGGGCTATGTCGCCGAGATTGCCGCCGAATACGAGGCGGTGCGCGCCGAACATGCCGGCCGCAAGGGCGCGACGCTGGTATCCCTGGCCGAGGCCCGGGCCAACCGCTTCCCGTGGAATGGGGCGCACGTTCCCACCGTTCCCAATGTGGTCGGTGCCCAGGCCCTCGACATCGATCTCGAAGACCTCACCCTCTTCATCGACTGGACCCCTTTCTTCCAGAGCTGGGATCTCGCCGGTCGCTACCCGGCCATCCTGGAGAGCGAGACCGTCGGCGAAACGGCCCGTCAGCTTTTCGAAGACGCCCGCCGCATGCTGACCCGCATCGTCGAGGAGGAGTGGCTCTCGGCACGCGCGGTCTTCGGTCTGTGGCCCGCCGCCGGCCAGGGCGACGACATCGTGCTCTATGCCGACGAATCACGCCGCGAGGAACTCTCCCGCTGGATCGGCCTGCGGCAGCAGCACAAGCAGCCGCCCGGCCGGGCCAACCTTGCGCTCGCCGATTTCGTCGGCCCCCGTGACTACTGCGGCGCCTTCGCTGTCACCGCCGGGCTGGGCATCGAGGCCAAGGTTGCCGAGTTCGAAGCCGCCCACGATGACTACTCCGCCATCCTCCTCAAGTCCCTCGCCGACCGCCTCGCCGAAGCCGCTGCGGAATGGTTGCACCAACGGGTCCGTACGGAATACTGGGGCTACGCGCCGCAGGAAGCGCTCACCAACGAAGCGCTGGTGGCCGAGGCCTACGCCGGCATCCGCCCCGCCCCTGGCTACCCGGCTTGTCCGGATCATACGGCCAAGCGCGAACTCTTCGCCCTCCTGGACGCCCCCGCCAACGCCGGCATGGGCCTCACCGAATCCTGCGCCATGACCCCCGCCGCCGCGGTCTCTGGCTTCTTCATCGGCCACCCCGAGGCCCGCTATTTCGCCATTCCCAAGATTGGCCAGGATCAGTTGGAGGACTGGGCGGCACGCAAGAGCATGGGTCTCGACGAAGCGAAACGCTGGCTGGCGCCGCTGCTGTGATGGTCAACGACCTGGCAGGCAAAGCGTCGGCAACCTAGTAGCCTGCCCCATAGGTGGCGGAACACTATGAAAGCGAAGGATTTGTGCCGCTGGCTAGGCGCCGCAGTTGGCAGACCCGGCAGCAATAGCCGAAGCTATTGCGAGGATGAGCAACAACGCCAGCGGGGCAAAGACGAGTTTTCATGTTTCGTTATCTGTGGGGCAGGCTACTAGCAACCTCGGCGTGACGGATTCGTCGGGGCCCTCAGGCGGGTGCCCGAAGCGACGCGACGACGCGGCAGAACGAACACCGAGGTCAGAGCGCGGCGCCTCCCCGGCCCACCCGGCGCAGCAGGGCGCCCAGCAGGCGGCGCCAGAAGCCGGGGCGGGACGCGACCGCCTCGGCGGGGGGCGGCGCCGGCGGAAGCAGGGGCGCGGCCGTGGAAACGACCGGCGGCGAAGCGAGCGGGGCGGCAACGGCGGCCTCGGGCATGGAGACCACGGGGGACGAAGTCGCAGGAAGCACCTCCGCCGCCAGGTCAGCGGCCGCGGTTTCGACAAGCATCACCGGCGCGGCGGACTCCCGCGGCAACAACGATGCTTCCACGCCAACCGGGGCGAGGTTCTCGCCCCGCGGCAGTTGCGCCGGGCCGGCCGGATCGAGGGGAATGGGAAGCTCGGTCGCCCCAACCTGCACGACGGCATGGACCGCCGCTGGGGTTACGGCCGCCTTGCGTCGCCGCGGTCGCGGCGGGGAAGCGGGTTCGTCGCGCAGATAGCTGGATTTGCGCTCGTCGAAGTGTTCGATTTCGTCGTAGGTGAGCATGGCCGTGTCCCTTCAGAAAGACGCTGGGGCGCGACGCCGCTGTGTCGTTTGGAGAAGCCGCGAAAAACCAAGCCAGAAAAAGCGCACCCAGAGGCCAAGCATAACAGCAATTGCTGCACTGCACAAATTTCAGCTCCGCGCCGCCAGGGCTCTCTAACGTGGCGAGACCGCTTCCGCCACCACCCGATGCCGCGGACAGCTCACGAGATGGTCGTTGACCATGCCCGCCGCCTGCATGAAGGCGTAGCAGATGGTGGAGCCGACGAACTTGAACCCCGCGCGGGAGAGGGCCTTGCTCAGGGCGTCGGATTCGGGGGTGCGGGCGGGAACCTCGGCAAGGGAAGTCCAGGCGTTCTGGATGGGCTGGCCGCCGACAAAGGCCCAGAGGAAGTCGCTGAAGGATCGCCCGTCGGCGGTGAGGGCGAGGCAGGCCCGGGCGTTGCCGATGGCGGCGGCGATCTTGGCGCGATTGCGGACGATGCCGGGGTCGGCCAGCAGGGCGGCGACCTTGGCGTCGTCGTAGGCGGCGATGGCCGCCGCGTCGAAGCCATCGAAGACACGCCGGTAATGTTCGCGCTTCTTGAGGATGGTGGACCAGGACAACCCAGCCTGGGCGCCTTCCAGGATGAGGAGTTCGAAGAGGGCGCGGTCGTCGCGCAGGGGAAGGCCCCACTCTTCGTCGTGATAGCGACGGTAGAGCTCGAAGCCGGTGCACCAGGGGCAGGGTTCCATGGCGATCTCGCGGAGGATGGGGGTTTCGCCCGATGGCGGCAGGCGCAGGGTCGAGTAGTATGAGGGATAGACGTGCGGGGCGAGCGAGGAGGCGGTCGTGTTTCCAGACATTCGGCGGGCGGTGCACAGGCTGCGGCGGGCGGCCGTCGGACTCGCCCTGTCGATCCCGCTGATCGCAGGCATCACCCCCTCCCCTGTCGCTGCCGAGGACAGTTGCGCCCGCAGCCTGCCGCCGCTCAGCCAGGACTTCAATCCGGGCGGGCCGACGCCGCCGCCCCATCCCGGCAGAGTCATCCACATGCCCCACGTCCTGCGGGACGAGTTCCTGGTCGCCTCCTGGCTGCAAGGCTTCTACAACGCGGTGCCCGGCTACGACCGCGGAATCAACTGGGGCGGCCCGGAAATCACCCGCGACGCGGACCCCACGGGGATGATGAATCGCATCGCCGACGCCGCGGAATTCTTCGACCTGTCACGACCGCTGGAGACCGACACCCTCATCCTGAGCAAGTACTGGGTCGATGTGCTGCGCCAGCAGGGGCAGGTGGAGGCGGCGATCCAGGTGGCCAAGAACGAGGTCAAGAACAACGCCGCCGCCATGAAGAACCGTCTGGCCTGCGGGCAATCGGGCAATTACTCGAACCGCGGCCGCGATATCGTGATGGGCGACGACTACAGTTTCAGCGTCCATCTGGCCATCGGCTCGTTCAGTGTCTATTGGGAGGCCAGCTGTCGCGTCGGGCCGAAGCGCTGCTGTATCCCCGAAGGCAGCAGTGAATCGGGATTTCGTGAGGAAGCCGAATACCACTGCGACGTGGATTTCACCCTCTACGACAACTACAACTTCAGCATTCGCTCGGGTACGGGTGGCACCGGCTGGCTCAAGGCCATCAACCCCATGGGCTGGTTCGGTACCAGTTTTCATCAGTACGGGCGCTGGCGACAGACAGTGTCCGGCAAGCTGGCCCACGACATGAGCGTGCCCGCCGCGGCCTGCTGCAAGCGCCCGGTGAGTGAGCCACCGCCCCCTCCCCCGCCGCCCCCACCCCCGCCGCCGGAGCCGCCTCCCGCCCAGCCTCCCGGTGACTCGGCGCCCCCGGCGACGGCGCCCTGTCCGGAGTGCGACCCCATCGCCGCGCAACTGGCGGCCGCCGAGGAGGCGGTCGCGGCGGCCGAGGCGCGCATCGACGCCCTGCGCCGCGCGCAGGCCGAGAATCGGCGTCAGCGGGCCGACCTGGAGGCGAAGCTGCGCGATCTCCAGACCGAGCAGGACAGGGGCGAATGGACCGCTTCGGGCACCGACCCGGACACCGGCATCACCAAGGATTACGACGCCACCCGCGGCGACGGTCAGGTCCACGTCACGGTGCGCGACGCGAGCGGCAAGGTAACCGACAGCTACAGCTATCCCCGCAGCCGCAACGCGAGCGAGATTCGCGCCCGCATCGAAGCGACCCGCAAGGCTCTGGCCGAATTGCAGGCTGAAGGCGCACGCCTGGATGGTGAGGTGGCGGCGGCGATTCAGGAAAAACGGCGGCTCACCGCCGAGGTACGGCGCCTCCAGGCGGAACTGGAAGCTTGCCTGAAGCGCTGCCGCGGCGAAGTGGCGGAGGCCCCCCCCGGGCCGGTGGGCGCGCTGCCCGGCGGACCCTGCACCTTCCCGCCGGTCAAGCCGGCCACCATCGGTTCCCGCGAGCAGTTCGGCTACGGCGGCAGCCAGAAAGCGGCGGAAGTCGGCAAGGCCGCCCTCGGTCTGCTGGGAGGCTTGCTCGGCGGACGCAGCGGTCGCGGCGGTTCGCCGCTGGGCGGCGACGACAGCGGCGGCAGCCCAGCCCTCGCCGACGACCCGGTCCGCGACAAGCGGCTATTCAGCGATGCGGAAACCGGCACGGCCATCAAGGTCGGCGCGCTACAGCGCCCGGATGGCAAGCTGCTGGTCAGCATCGGCGTCGATAAGGCCGAGGACAAGGGGGTCGTGCACTTCGCCACCCTGGAACGCCTGCAACCCCAGCCCGACGGCGGCTGCCGCCTGCAGGTGGCCGAGCCCGTCGAATGGCAGCACTACGAAATCTGGGAGGACTGGTGGGCCAAGATTCGCATCCGGCGCTACGAAAGCGTCAATGGCGGCCCCTGGCGCCAGACCCACGACAGCGGCTGGGTCGACTGGGGCGGCGGCTCGCGCCTCCTGGAGAGCGGTGTTCTCGCCCCCGACCAAATCCCCCGCACGGCCTGGGGGTCGATGGGTGCCGACCGGGCCTTCGGCGGACCGCGGGGCGCCGGCGCGGTGTTCGACCTGGGACCGATCCAGGCGACCGGGAACCCGGTCGCCGAGCGGCTCGTGGTGCACGTGACGCGGCCCGGCCAGGATCCGGTGACGACCGTTCCGTTCGTGCTCTACCCGACTCCGGGCAGCGACGGGCGCCCGGCTTTCCGGGACACGCCGCCGGACACCGGCGCGTCCGCCCCGCGCTGAACGGGGGACGACTACTGCGCGCCGCTGACGCGGCCGCCGCCGGAGGACTCGCCGTCCTCGTGCATGTGCTTCATCGCGTAACGCCCGATGTAGACGCCCATCACCAGCACAAAGACGATGGTAAACAGGCTGAGCAGGCCGATGTCGGAAGTAAAGAGGAGTTCCCACGCCATGATTGTCCCCCTTGGCGAAATCGCGGGCCGCGGAATGCCGCCCTGGCAAGGGGTGCGTCGCAAGGGTCGTGCCGGGTGGGGGGGCGGGCCGACCGTCCCGCGCGGCGCGGCGCGGCAGATGGCCATTTCCCTTGCGGGATCAGCGTCCGGGGGAACCGCGGCAGGTCGCCCCCCAAGGTGCCGGCAGTCGCTCCCTTGGCACCCAAATCGCCAATTTCGGCAAACCAGCGGCGCGCCCTGTCAATTCCGGCACGGACTCAGTGGCTGGTGCCTTCGGACTTGGTGATCTTGTTCCAGACGTTGTACTTGCCCACCGGTTTCCTCATGGGCAGGCGCTTCACTTCCTGGAGGGTGGCGGCGTCGTAGATGATGAGGGCTCCATCGTCCTCCCACAGGCTGGCGAGCACGTACTTGCCGTCCTTGGTGAATTCCACGTGGGCGAAGGTCTTGCCGGGCACGGGTTTCAGTTCGGCGACGACTTCGAGCTTTTCCTTGTCGATGACCTGCATGGTGTCCTTGAATTCGCGGCTCATCATCGAGTCGGTCCAGGCGTAGCGGCTGTTTTCGTGGCTGCGCATGAAGAAGCCGGGGCCGCGGGTCTTGATCTGCTTCACCGTCTTCCAGGTGGCCATGTCGATGACGCTGATGAGGCCCTCGTTCAGGTTCGGCGTCGCCATCACCGTGCGGCCCTCCCATTTCCAGCTGATGCCTGAGCCCAGGTGGGGCATACCGGGAAGTTCGAGGTCGGCGATTTTCTTCCGTGCATCGAGATTCACCACCTGGCCGGTCACCGCCGCCTTGGCGTCATTGCGGGAGGCTCCCATCACCTCGTCGTAGCCCTGGGTGAAGTAGAAGTCGTCGAGATAGTCGTCGAGCTGGCTGCGCCGGGGGTTGAGGAAGCCGGGGACAAACTTGCCCTCGCGGTACTTGAAGTCGTGGATCATGCCGGCCGGGATGTCGTCCGCCTTAGGGTTGTAGGACACCTCCCAGACTTCCTTCAAGTCTTTCAGGGCGGCGACGAAGCTCTGCCGCGGCGAGGCGTCGTACACCGCCGAAACGCGGGAGCTGACCTTGCCCTCGGCGTCGGTGACCGGCAGGATTTTCTTCAGATTGAGGTCGGCGTCGAGGATGACCAGGCTGTGGGGCAGGTAGTTGGCCACCGCCACCCATTGGCCGTCGCCGGACACCGCCGCGTTGCGGGTATTGATGCCGGCGCGCACCTCGGCCACCACGGCGAGATTCCACAGGTCGAACTTGGTGATCCAGCCGTCGCGCGAGGCGAAGAAGACGAAACGCCCGTCCGGCGTGAATTTCGGCCCGCCGTGCAGCGCGAATCGGCTCTGGAAGCGGTGGATGGGCTCCAGCTTGTCGCCGTCCAGGATGGAGACGTGGTGGTCACCGGATTCCACCACGACGAAGAGGTTCATGGGGTCGGCGGCGAAGGCCGGTTTGTCCGGCAGGCCGCCCGGCGCGCGATGGACGACGCGGGAAGCGTCGATTTCGGCCTTGCCCCAGACCGGCGCCGGCTTGACCGGGGTATAGACGAAATCAGCCAGGGCCTTGAGCTCGTCGGCCGCGAGCTGGGCGCCGAAGGCCGGCATCTGGGTGGCCGGGCGGCCCTCGCGGATGACTTTTTCGGCTTCCGCCTTGCGCAACCGGGCGAGGTTCTCGGGCAGCAGTGCGGGGCCGATCCCCCCAAGGCGGTCGGCGCCGTGGCAGGCGGCGCAGTGCTGCTTGAAGTTGGCGGGGGCGTCGGCTGCCTCGGCCAGATTGGCCATGGCAGCCAGGAAATAGGCGGCGAAGCCGGCGGCGGCGAGGGTCTTCCAGTCGATCACGATGCGATCTCCTCGTCAGCCAGGTAGCAACCCGGGTCTTCCGCCCAGGGGTCGCCGGTCATCTGCTGCGCGCGGACGCGGGTATTGCCGTTGCAGATGGGCAGGTAGGCGCAGGTGCCACAACGGCCCTTGACCGCTCGCGGATACTGCTTCAAGCCGGCCATGAGGGGGTCTGACGTATCCGGCCAGATCGCGGAGAACGGCCGCTCCTTCACGTTGCCCAGGTTGTGATGCCACCACATGGTATCCGGGTGGACGTTGCCCAGGTTGTCGATATTGGCGACGTTGATTCCCGAGGAGTTGCCGCCCCACTGCCGCAGCTTGGCTTCCACGTGGGCCGCCCGCTCGGGGAAGCGGCGGCGCACCCAGTGCAGGAAATAGACGCCGTCGGCGTCGTTGTTGCCGGTGGTGAATTCCTTGTCCAGCCCCCGTTGGTGGTAGTCCCAGCAGGTCTCGAAGAGGAGGTCCATGGCCCAGCGGGTGAGTTTGTGCTGGGCGTCGTCCTTGCGATTCTTGTTGCCGCGGCCGGCGTAGTTGAGGTGGGAGAAGTAGAAGCGGTCGATGCGCTCCTCCTCCACCAGTTTGAGGAGGCCGGGCAGGTCGTGGGCATTGTCCTGGGTCATGGTGAAGCGCACGCCGATCTTGAGCCCGAGGTCGCGGCACAGGCGGATGCCTTGCAGGGAAGCGTCGAACGCCCCGTCCAGCCGGCGGAATTTGTCGTGGGTGGCCCCCAGGCCGTCCAGCGACACGCCCACGTAGTTGAAGTCGCATTCGGCGATCTGGCCGATGTTGGCTTCGGTAATGAGGGTGCCATTGGAGGAGAGGCCCACGTAGAAGCCCATCCCCTTGGCCCGCTTGGCAATCTCGAAGATATCCGGCCGCAGGAGCGGCTCGCCGCCGGAGAGGATGAGCACCGGCACGCGGAAGGATTTCAAGTCGTCCATCACCGCATATACCTGGTCCGTAGAGAGCTCACCGGGGAAATTGGTGTCGGCGGAAATGGAATAGCAGTGCTTGCACGTGAGATTGCAGCGGCGGATGAGATTCCAGATCACCACCGGCCCCGGCGGGTTGCGCTTGGGGCCGAGGGGCGTCGGGGCGGCCACTTCGGCCAGGTATTGGGAGATACGGAACATGGGAGGCTCGCTGAACAAACGCCGCCATTCAAAGGCAGCGCCGGGAGAATAGCCTTGACCCGGGTCAACCAGAAAAAAATATCGGTCGTCAGGAGGGCTCCGCCCCGGCAGATGGGTCCACCGCCTCCGGTATACTGGCCTCCCCGCGCCATTCCCTTGCGCCCCGCGGCGAACCCGCCAAAGAACCTCCAAGAACAATTCCATGACCGACCGTCGCCTTCTCGACGCCCCCGACATCACCCTGCCCGCCGCCTGGCAAGCGGCCGTGGCAAAGCGCCTGGCAGCCGGCGACACCGTGCGCGCCTGGATGGAAATCGATCTCGACCGACGCCTGCACTTCGGCCAGGGCGTTCTGGTGGTCTGCGACCGCTGCCTGCTCGCGCGGGATCCGGCGAGCGGTGAGTGGAGCGCGTGGGACTACCGCGGCGACCTCGTCCTCGACCACCACGACCACGCCGGCGTCGGCACCCTGGAACTCGCCGACAGCGCGGGCCGCCTGGCTGCCTGGCGCTACACCCTGGCGCATAACGTGGCGGCCCTCAAGCTTCAGAAGGAATTCGCCCAGCGCCAGGAGAGCGCCGTTTCCGGACGGCCGGTGCCGCCCCCCGAGGAGTTCGTCTGCCCCAAGTGCAAGGCCCCCCTGGAGCCCGGCGTCGAGGAATGCCCGATCTGCACTCGGGAGACCGCCACGCCGCCGTCCACCTGGACCCTCTTCCGCCTGTGGCGCTTTGCCAAACCCTACAAGGGTCAGCTGCTGGCCGGGTTCCTGCTGACCATGGCCTCCACCGCCGCCACCCTGGTGCCGCCCTACCTGACCATGCCGCTCATGGACAACGTGCTGATTCCCTTCCAGAACGGCAAGCCCATCGACGTCGGCCTGGTCACGCTCTACCTGAGCGGCCTGCTCGGCGCTGCCCTGCTCGCCTGGGGCCTGGGCTGGGCGCGCACCTACATCCTGGCCCTGGTGTCGGAGCGCATCGGCCGCGACCTCAGAACCGCCACCTTCGAGCACCTGCTGCAACTCTCGCTCGAATACTTCGGCGGCAAACGCACTGGCGACCTGATGGCCCGCATCGGCTCGGAGACGGACCGCATCAACGTCTTCCTCTCGCTGCACCTGCTCGATTTCGCCACCGACGTGCTGATGATCGTGCTCACCGCCATCATCCTTTTTTCCATCCACCCGGCGCTCGCCGTCGTCACCCTGCTCCCCCTGCCCCTCATCGCCTGGATGATCCACGCGGTGCGCGACCGCCTGCGCACCGGTTTCGAGAAGGTGGACCGCATCTGGGCCGAGGTGACCAACGTGCTGGCCGACGTCATCCCCGGTATCCGCGTGGTCAAGGCCTTCGCCCAGGAAAAGCGCGAGGCCGCCCGCTTCCGCGAAGCCAATTTCCACAACCTGGCCTTGAACGACCGCATCAACAAGACCTGGTCCCTCTTCGGCCCCACCGTGACGCTGCTCACCGAGGTCGGCCTCCTGGTGGTGTGGGGCTTCGGCATCTGGCAGATCAGCAAGGGCGAGATCACCGTCGGCGTGCTGACCGCCTTTCTGGCCTACATCAGCCGCTTCTACACCCGGCTCGATTCCATGAGCCGCATCGTCTCGGTGACCCAGAAGGCGGCGGCCGGGGCGAAGCGCATCTTCGACATCCTCGACCACGTCTCCAGCGTGCCGGAGCCCACCAACCCAGTCCATCTGAAGGACATACGCGGCGAGATCGAGTTGCGTAGCTGCGGCTTCCGCTACGGCACCCGGGCCGTCACCCGGGACGTGAGCCTGAACATCCGGCCCGGCGAGATGATCGGCCTGGTAGGCCATTCCGGCTCGGGGAAGAGTACGCTCGTGAACCTCATCTGCCGCTTCTACGACGTCACCGAGGGCGCCGTGCTGATCGACGGCGTGGACGTGCGCTCGGTACCGGTCGCCGAATTCCGCCGCAACATCGGCCTGGTGTTGCAGGAACCCTTCCTCTTCTTCGGCACCATCGCCGAGAACATCGCCTACGGCAAACCGGACGCTTCCCGCGAGGAGATCATCGCCGCCGCCCGCGCCGCCCACGCCCACGAATTCATCCTCCGGCTCCCCCACGGCTACGACTCCCTGGTCGGCGAGCGGGGTCAGGGTCTCTCCGGCGGCGAGCGCCAGCGCATCTCCATCGCCCGGGCGCTGTTGATCGACCCCAGGATACTCATCCTCGACGAGGCCACCTCGTCGGTGGATACCGAGACCGAGAAGGAAATCCAGAAGGCGCTGGACAACCTCGTGCGCGGCCGCACCACCATTGCCATCGCCCACCGCCTGTCGACGCTGCGCAAAGCCGACCGCCTGGTGGCCATGGACCGCGGCCAAGTGGTGGAAGTGGGCAGCCACGACGAGCTGATGGCCCGGGAAGGTCACTACTACCGCCTTTATCAGGCCCAGGCCCGCAACGTCGACACCGAACTGGAACTGTCCAGCGTCGCGACCCCGGCCAAGGAGCACGCCGCATGAGCGCCCAGCCCCTGCAACTCTCCCGCAGCCCCTTCGGCCGCCTGGTGCTCGCGACCGCCGACGGCCCCCAGGAAGTGGTGCCGGTGCGCGCCTTCCCCATCGCCGAGCCGGAACGGGGCATTTCGCTCGTGGACGGCGACGGCCACGAACGGGCCTGGATCGACCGCCTGGCCGACCTGCCCGACGCCCAGCGGCAACTGGTGGAAGAGGAACTCGCCAGCCGCGAATTCGTGCCCGAAATCAGGGCCATCCGCGAGGTCTCCAGCTTCGCGACGCCGAGCACCTGGCAGGTGGACAGCGACCGCGGCCCCTTCGCCCTGGTGCTCAAGGGCGAAGAGGACATCCGCCGCCTGTCCCAGACCATGCTGATGATCGCCGACAGCAACGGCATCCAGTTCCTGATCCGCGACCTGTCCCGGCTGGACCGGGGGAGCCGCCGGCTGCTCGATCGCTTTTTGTAGCCTTGGCTTTCCCACCCGGTTTGCAGGATCATTACGGCTTCGGGTAATCCGGTTCAGGCCGCCGCACGTTATGCCTGGACTGGCGCCCGCCCCAGCCGACGCCCCCGCGGAAAATCACAATCCATGACGAAGAGAGACATCGAGTTCCTCAAGATCACGCACCTGAACGGTCCCAGCCTGTGGACCTACCGCCCGGTACTGGAAGCGCTGATCGACATCCATGATCTGGAGGATGCTCCCTCCAACACCATCCCGGGCTTCGTCGATCGCCTCTCGTCCTGGCTACCGTCGCTCGTCGAGCACCGTTGCAGCTATGAGGAGCGCGGCGGCTTCCTGCGCCGGCTTCAGGAAGGCACCTGGCCCGGCCACATCCTGGAACACGTCACCCTCGAATTGCAGAACTTGGCCGGCCTGCCCGGCGGCTTCGGCAAGGCCCGGGACGGCGGGCGCCGCGGCGTATACAAGGTGGTCGTACGCGCCTGGCAGGAGGACGTCACCCGCGCCGCCCTTCATGCCGCCCGCGATCTGGTCATGGCTGCCATCGAGGACAAGCCCTTCGACGTGGCCGGGACCATCGAGCGTCTCTCCGACATGGCCGATTCCCTCTGCCTCGGCCCCAGCACGGCGAGCATCGTCGATGCCGCCGACGAACGGGACATCCCTACCATCCGCCTGATCCCCGACGCCAATCTGGTTCAGATCGGCTACGGCGCCGCCATGCGCCGCATCTGGACGGCGGAAACGGACCAGACCAGCGCGATCGCCGAGACCATCTCTCGCGACAAGGATCTGACCAAGAGCCTCTTGTCTTCCTGCGGCGTCCCGGTGCCCGAGGGCCGCGAGGTGGAGAGCGCCGAAGACGCCTGGGAAGCCGCCCAGGACATCGGCCTGCCGGTGTGCATCAAGCCCGTTGATGGCAACCATGGCCGCGGCGTCTTCATCGACGTGAAGACCCGCGAAGAGGTGGAAAAGGCCTATGCCGTCGCGCTGGACGAAGGCAGCGGCGTTCTGGTCGAGCGTTCCCTCCCCGGCACCGAGCACCGCCTGCTGGTGGTGGGGGGCAAACTGGCCGCCGCCTGCCGCGGCGACATGGTGTGCGTGGTCGGCGACGGCAAGTCCACGGTGCGGGAGCTGATCGAACTGCAGATCAATTCCGACCCCCGCCGCGGCCCCACCGAACTCCACCCGCTATCCCTCATCCGCCTCGATTCCGCTGCCACCATGGAGCTCTCCCGCCAAGGTCTGGACGCCGGCTCGGTGCCACCCACCGGCAAGGAAGTGCTTATCCAGCGCAATGCCAACCACGCCTTCGACGTCACCGACCAGGTACACCCGGACAATGCGGCGCTCGCCGCCCTGGCCGCCCGCATCGTCGGCCTCGACATCGCCGGCATCGATCTGGTCGCCCAGGACATTTCCAAGCCCTTGCTCGATCAGGGCGGCGCCATCGTCGAGGTGAATGCCGGTCCCAGCCTGCTCATGCATTTGAAGCCCGCCGTCGGCGACCCGCGCCCGGTGGGCAAATCCATCATCGATCACCTGTTCCCGGACGGCGCCAGCGGGCGTATCCCCATCGTCGGCATCACCGGCTCCAAGGGCAAGACTTCGGTCGCCCGCTTCCTCGGGCACCTCGCGCGGCTTTCCGGCAAGTATGTGGCGCTGGCGTCCTCCGACGGCCTTTTCCTCGATCAGCGGCATGTCCAGAAGACCGACGCCGCCAACTGGGCCGCGGCGCGCCGTGTGCTCCTCAATCGGGCCTCCGAACTTGCCATTTTCGAAAATGGCGCCCGTGCGATCCTTGGCGAAGGCCTGGCCTACGACCGCTGCCAGGTGGGCGTGGTGACCAATCTGGATCCCGAGGAAACCCACCTCGATTACGCCATCGACGACCACGAAATGCTCTACAAGGTGCTGCGCACCCAGGTGGATATCGTCCTGAAAGGCGGCGCCACGGTACTCAATGCTGCCGACCCCCAGATCGTCGAGATGGCCGAACTCTCGGACGGCGAAGTCATTTTCTTCGCGCAAGATGACGCCAACCCGGTGGTCGTCGCCCACACCGGCCGTGGCGGCCGCGCGGTGGTAGTGCGGCGGGATGAAATCGTTCTTGCCGCCGGCAACACGGAGACACGGCTCGCCCGCCTCGGCGACGTTCCCTCCCTGCGCGCCGGAGAGGAAGCCTACCGGGTGGCCAACGCCCTGGCTGCCGTGGCCGCCGGCTGGGCCCTCGGCATTCCGGTGGAACTGCTCGCCGCCGGCGTCCGCACTTTCGAGCAGGAAACCCCGGCAAGCTCCCGGCGCCCCAAGAAGAACTGAGCTGCAGAGAGGATAGACACCCCATGGAAGTCTCACGCATCCGGGCCCTGCGCGGCCCCAACCTGTGGAGCCGGCACACCGCCATCCAGGCCATCGTCGAGTGCAGCGAAGCGGAGCGTTCCATCGACGCCCTGCCCGGTTTTGAAGCCCGTCTGCGGGAGCGCTTTCCGGAAATCGATTTCCTCAACGTCACCGGCCACAATGAGGTCATCTCCCTCGCCCACACCCTGGAATTCGCCGCCCTCGGCCTGCAGGCCCAGGCAGGCTGCCCGGTAACCTTCAGCCGGACCTCCGAGACGGTGGAACCCGGCACTTTCCAGGTGGTGGTGGAATACAGCGAGGAAGACGTGGGCCGTTTGGCCTTCCAACTCGCCGAGGAGCTGGTGAGCGCAGCCCTGGCCAACCGTCCCTTCGATCTCGCGGATGCCCTCTACCGCCTGCGCGATCTCGACGAGGACATCCGCCTCGGACCTTCCACCGGCTCCATCGTTTCCGCCGCCGTGGCGCGCGGCATCCCGTACCGCCGCCTGACCCAGGGCAGCCTGGTCCAGTTCGGCTGGGGCAGCAGGCAACGCCGCATCCAGGCCGCGGAAACCGACATGAGCAGCGCCATCGCCGAATCCATCGCCCAGGACAAGGAACTGACCAAGCAGTTGCTGCACGCCGCCGGCGTCGCCGTACCCCTGGGTCGCCCGGTGACGAGTGCCGAGGATGCCTGGGCCGCCGCCCAGGAAATCGGCGGCCCAGTGGTGGTCAAGCCGCGGGACGGCAATCAGGGCAAGGGTATTTCGGTCAATATCCGCACCCGCGAAGAAGTGATGGCGGCTTTTGAGACCGCCATCGAGTTCCGCGACGACATTCTGGTGGAACGTTATCTGCCCGGCCACGACTTCCGTTTCCTGGTCATCGGCGACCGCCTGATCGCCGCCGCCCGCCGGGAACCGCCCCAGGTCATCGGTGACGGCGTGCATACCGTCCGCCAGCTGGTGGATATCGTCAATAGCGATCCGCGCCGCGGCGAAGGCCACGCCACCTCGCTCACCAAGATTCGCTTCGACGACATCGCGCTGGCCCGCCTCGCCTTGCAGGGCATGAACGCCGACACCGTCCCGCCCAGGGGCACCCGGGTCATCCTGCGCAACAACGCCAATCTATCCACCGGCGGCACCGCCACCGACGTCACCGACGACGTGCATCCGGAGCTGGCGGCCTGCGCCGTCGCGGCGGCCCAGACCGTCGGCCTCGACATCTGCGGCATCGATGTGGTCTGCGATTCCGTGCTCAAGCCCCTGGAGGATCAGGGCGGCGGCATCGTCGAGGTCAACGCCGCCCCCGGCCTGCGCATGCACCTCTCCCCCTCCTTCGGCAAGGGCCGCAACGTGGGCGAGGCCATCGTCTCCATGATGTTCAGGCCGGGCGAGGACGCCCGCATCCCGGTGGTGGCGGTGGCCGGCACCAACGGCAAGACCACCACCGCCCGCCTGATCGGCAATATCCTCAGCCGTAACGGCAAACGGGTCGGGATGACCAGCACCGACGGCGTTTATATCGAGGGAAGGCGTATCGACAGCGGCGATTGCAGCGGCCCCCGGAGCGCCCGCAACGTCCTGCTCCACCCGGGCGTCGACGCTGCGGTGTTCGAAACCGCCCGCGGTGGCGTGCTGCGCGAGGGGCTTGGCTTCGACCGCTGCAACGTGGCTGTAGTCACCAATATCGGCATGGGCGATCACCTGGGCCTCAACTACATCACCACCGTCGAGGATCTCGCCGTGGTCAAGCGGGTCATCGTCGAAAACGTCGCCAAGAGCGGGCACGCCGTACTGAACGCCGCCGATCCCCATGTGGCGGCCATGGCGGCCACCTGCCCGGGCAACGTCATCTACTTCGCTCGCGACCGCTTCCAGCCCATCATGGCGACCCACCGCGCCCAGGGAAAGCGCGTCGTCTACGCCGAGGGCGACTCCATCGTCTGTGCCGAAGGCAAGGAAGAGCAGCGCATCCCGCTGGCCTCGATTCCCATCACGCGGGGCGGCACCATCGGTTTTCAGATCGAGAACGCCATGGCCGCCACGGCCGCCGGCTGGGCCCTGGGCCTTCCCTGGGAAACCATCGCAGCGGGGCTGGCGAGCTTCGTGAACGACGCGCAGACCGCCCCGGGGCGCTTCAACGTCTTCACCTATCGAGGCGCCACCCTGATCGCCGACTACGGCCACAACCCGGACGCCATCCAGGCCCTGGTGAACGCCATCGACACCATGCCCGCGGGCAAGCGCTCGGTGGTCATCAGCGGCGCCGGCGACCGCCGCGACGAGGATATCCGCCAGCAGACCGAAATTCTCGGCGACGCCTTCGACGAAGTCATTCTCTACCAGGACGCCTGCCAGCGCGGCCGCGAGGACGGCGAAGTCCTCGGCCTGCTGCGCGACGGTCTGACCAACGCCCAGCGTACCCACCACGTGGAAGAGGTGTATGGCGAATTCCTTGCCATCGACAAGGCGCTGGCCCGCCTGGAGGCCGGCGACCTCTGCCTGATCCTCATCGACCAGGTGGAAGAGGCCCTGGCTCACATCACCAAACGCTGCGCCCAATAGCGGCCTAAATCCGCAAACCGCTCTTCTTGAGGATGCGGGTCGAAAAAAGCACGTCGCTCCCACGGCAGGACTTCCCCAGGAGGCGGCGGATGTCTTCGGCCTTGGTCAGGACTTCTTCGCGGTTGCTGCCGTGGACCATGGCGAAGAGGTTGTAGGGCCACGCCGGCAGCGCCCGGGGACGGCGGTAGCAGTGGGTGACACAGTCCAGCGCGCCCACCTGACCGCCGAGTTCGTCAATGCGCTCGTCGGCGACGTCCCACACGGTCATGCCATTGGCCGTCCAGCCGATGGCGTAGTGGTTGGGCACGGCGCCGATGCGGCGGATCACGCCCGCGGCCAGCATGGCGCGCAGCCTGCCCATCACTTCCTCCACCGGCAGCCCGATCTGTTCCGCGATGGCGTGGTAAGGCCGCTGCACCAGGGGCAGGCCGCCCTGGGTGGCGACGATGATGGCGCGGTCGGCGGGCTCGAAGGCGTAGGCTCTCACACGCGGGATTCCAGCTTCATCTCGACGAAATACTCGGCTTCCTTGGGGAAGGCGAGGACGGGCAGCCCGGTGGCCGCCTCGATCCTGGCAATGGCGGCGGGGATGCCCGCCGGAGTCTCGGTGGCCAGCACGAACCACATGTTGAGGGCGTGTTCCCGGCGGTAGTTGTGGGCCACTTCCGGCAGGGCGTTCACCGCCGCGGTGACGGCGTCGTAGCTTTCTTCGGGAACGGCCAGGGCGGCCAGCACGAAGGCGCCACCGAGACGCTCGACCTGCACCATGGGACCGAAGCGGGTGAGTACCTTGCTGTCCAACAGGCGCTGCAGGCGGACGATCAGTTCGGCTTCCGCGATGCCCAGGGAAACAGCGGCCTCGGCGTAAGGCCGTTCGCTAATCGGAAAGCCGCCCTGCAGGGTGTCGATGAGGCGCCGGTCGACGGCGTCCAGCTCCGCCGCCGGACGCTCACGCATAGCGTGCGCCGTTCTGCTTGAAGCGGGTCAGGGAAAAGAGCACGTCATGGGCGCAACCCTCCAGACGGTGGCGGCGGCGCAGATCGGCAATGGTCGCCTCGACTTCGCTCCGTTCCCGGCCGTGGATCATGCAGAAAAGGTTGTAGGGCCAGTCCGGCAGCACCCGCGGGCGTCGGTAGCACAGCGTCACAGCCGGCTCTTCGGCGAGTTCCCGGCCCAATTCGCTCACCCGCGCGTCGGCGACGTCGTGCACCAGCATGGCGTTTGCGGTGTAGCCAAGCTCCCGGTGGCGGACGACGACGCCAAAGCGTTTGATGGCACCATTTTCCAGCCATTGGCCAATGCGGGAAAGAACCTCGCTTTCGGAAGCGCCAATGCGCTCGGCGATGAGCGCGAAGGGGCGGATGAAGAGCGGCAGCCCCTCCTGCAACACCGACACCAGGCGGCGCTCGGCCTCGTCAATGGGCGCCTGGGGCTGGACGGGCCGCGCCTCCGCGTGCCGCCGGGTGGCCTGCTCGGCCTTCAAGGGAAAGCCCAGGTCGATGTGGAATTCTTCCAGCAGCGGCAGGGCCAGCACCGGATGGCCGGCGGCCTTTTCGATGGCGCCCAGGGTGGCCTGGAGCCGCCCTTCGCTGCCGGCGGTGACGACGAACCACAGGTTGTAGCGGTGCTCCCGCTCGTAGTTGTGATTGACCTCGGGGAAGCGATTGACCGCCTGGGCGACCGCTTCCAGGCGCTCCGCCGGCACCGCCATGGCGGCCAGGGTGGAAGCGCCGATGCGCTTGGGGGCGAAGACGGCGCCGACGCGGGAAATCTTGCCTTCCCGACGCAGGGCTTCGAGGCCACTCAGGACGGCCTTCTCAGCCACCCCCAGACGAGCCGCCAGCTCGGCGAAAGGTGCCGGGCAGAGGGGGAATTCCCGCTGAAAATCGTTGAGGAGGTGGAATTCGAGGGTGTCGTCCATGGTCAGAAGCCGGTGCGATGGGCGCGGGAAGTAAAGAATATCCCCGAAGGGTTGTCGGCGGCGATTTCACCCAGGGTCTTGAAGCTGGCGGTATCGACGATGACCACCTTGTTGTCGTCCCGGGCCGAAAGCCAGACGTTCTCGCCGCGCGGGGCAAATTCCATGTGCAGGATGCCCTTGCCCGGCTCGAAGGCGTGGATCACCCGGCCGGCCAGGGTGTCGATGACGTCCACCTTGCCGTTGTCGGGGAAGGCGAAATTGACCCACACCTGGCGCCCGTCGGGCCGCGCCATGACGAAGACCGGCTGGCCGCGCACGGGGATGCGCCCGACTTCCGCCCAGGTCGTCGCATCGACCACCAGTACCTCGTGACGGCCTATGGCGGGAAGGTATGCCTTGCCCTGGGCGACGGACCAGCCGCGCAGGTGGGGCATCTTGAAGACCGGCAGTTTCTCCTGGCCGCGGCCGTAGTTTTCCAGAATCTTGCGGGATCCCTTTTCCGGCTGCCAGAGGTCCAGCAGGGCGACGCCGTCCTCGCCGAAGAGTCCGGCCAGGAAGTGACGGCCGTCCGGCGTCACCAAGCCGTCGTAGGGCTCCTTGCCGGCGGGGAAGCGCTGGGTGACCGGGTGGCGCGGGTCGCTGAAATCGCTGACCCGGATTTCGCCGCCTTCGAAGAGGGCGTAGGCGAACTTGTTGCCCGGGGCGTCGGCGAGCCCCACCACCTTGGAGAATTTGCCCGGGGCGTACTCCGCCGGTACCTCCGAGAGGAGTTCCAGGGTCTCGGCGTCGAAGGCCTTGATGCCCCCCGGCGTGTAGTTCTGGACGACAACGAGGCGGCCGTCCTGGGAAATGGAACCGCCGATGGCGTTGCCGGACTGGATAACCCGTTTGACGATGCGGGCCTCCAGGAGGTCGATCTTGGTCAGCCCGCCGTCGCGGCCGAAGACGTAGGCATAGCGACCATCGCGGGAATAGACGGCGGAGGCGTGCGACAAATCGCCCAGGCCGCCGATGCGGGCGTAGGCGCTTCTGCGGGTGGTATCGACCAGGGTCACCTGGCCGCTGGCCCGCTCGATGATCAGCCCCAGGTCGCCGGTGCCGCGTAGTTGCGGGCCGGCGCAGGCGGCGAGGAAGGCGGAGATCAAGGCGAGTAGGAGGAGTCGCACGGCGGGCCTCAACGGGGGAATTCGGACAATAGTTTATCGACGATCCAGCGCGCCTCGTCTTCGGTGACAAAACGCTCCCAGGGCGGCATGGCGGTACCCGGGCGCCCATGCACGATGGTGGCCACCAGGCCTTCCGCCGGCTTGTCCCGGAGAGTTTCGGGCAAGAGCGCCGGACCCAGACCGCCCTTCAGGGTCATGCCGTGGCAGGAGCCGCAATCCTGGCGCACCAGACGGACCAGTTCCTTCTGGCGGTCGGCGAGAGGGTCGGCGGCAAAGGCGCCGCTGGCGCCGCACAGCAGTACCGCCCACACAGGGAATCTATTCGGTGACAAGGACGACACCCTTCATCTCGGGATGGGGTCCGCAAGTGTAGGGGTAGCTGCCGGGCTTGTCGAAGCTGCGTTGCCAGGTTTCGTCAGGGAAGATGCGGTCCGATTCGCGGCCGCCCTCGGCGGGAAAGAGAATCGAATGACTCGTGCGCTTCTCGCGATTCACCCACTGCACCACGTCGCCCACCTTGACGCGCACCTCCTGCGGCAAGTACTGGTAATTCCGGATTTCGACCTGCACGGTCTCGCCGGCGCGGACAAAGCCCCCGGCGCCTGCAAAAAAGACGGCGAACGCCAGCTTCGCCAGCGCTCGCCCGAGGATTGTCCAGCCGAAGTGCATGGCTGGAACGAGGGTTACTGCTTCACCGCCTTCACGTCCCCCTCAGCGCCGATGCCGAGGGTGTAGCCGAAGGAGATGTGGTGGAAACGTCCGACGGCGTGGTCGGCGTGGATGGCGACGCCGAAGGGAACAGCCTTGCCTTCCGCCAGGCCGATGCCACCGGCCAGCTTGCGAGTGAAGGTGACGGTGTAGGTGTCGCCCGCCTTGCTGCCCTCGGCCTTGACGTCGGCGGTACCGCCTTCCATGGTGCGCTTGTCGGCGACGGTGCCGTCGACCGCCTTGGCGCCCTTGGCGCTCTTCCATTGCATCAGATCGAGCGCGCCCTCCTTGACGTACTTGGTCTTCTTGTCGTCGGCGCCCGGCATGGTGCGGGCGTCAGCGTGGCAGGAGGCCCAGCAACCGACCTGGGCACCCTGCGGCACCTTGTCGTTGGCGAACATCACGGTGGCCTTGACGTCGTTGTCCTTGTCCGCCGGGTCCACTGCGCCGGCGGGCGCCTTGAAGGTCAGGCGGACGTAGAGACTGGTCGCATCGTAGGCGGCCTGGACGCCGACCGGGAAATTCATGGTCTTGGGCGCGCCCTTGGGCTCCATGTCCTTGCTTGCCAGGCGCTTCAGGTCGAGGGACAGCTTGCCCTTTTCGTCGTGGCAACCGGCGCAGCTCTCGCCCTTCTTGAGGCCGGAGGAACCGCTGTGGTCGGATTTCTTGGTCGCCCACTCGATGGGCGTGACGCCCGGGTGGAACACTTCGATGTTCTTGGTGGGCACCTTGCCCCAGTCGGGGGCGGCAAAAGCCTGGGAACCCAAGGCAAGGAAGGCACCTGCCACGGCCAGGGAAACAAAATTCTTCTTCATGGTGTGATCTCCGTTCTAAGAGTCGATTGATCCGTGACGCCGACGATCACTCGTCATCGTCTTCCTTCATGCCTTTCGGCTTCTTGTGGGCGATGCCCTTGTGGCAGTCGATACAGGTCTTCTTTTCTTCCAGGGCGATCTTGTGCATCTTGGAGGCGCGGGTTTTCTGCCTTTCCACGTCCATGCCCTCGAAGCTGTGGCAATTGCGGCATTCCCGGGACTCGGCCTTCTTCATGCGCGCCCATTCGTGCTCGGCGAGTTCCAGGCGCTTGGCCTCGAATTTTTCCGGCGTGTCGATGGTGCCCATGATCTTGCCATAGACTTCCTGGCTCGCCTGGATCTTGCGCGCCATTTTGTGCACCCAGTCCTTGGGGACGTGGCAGTCGGAGCAGATGGCGCGCACACCGGTGCGATTCGAATAGTGGATGGTCTGCTTGTATTCCTGGTAGACCGTGTCACGCATCTCGTGGCAGGAGATGCAGAATTCCAGGGTATTGGTGGCTTCCATGGCGGTGTTGAAGCCGCCCCAGAAGAAAACCCCGGAAACGAAGCCGACCAGCAGCAGGGTCAGCAGTGAATATTTTGCGCTGGGGCGCTTCAGCGTCGCCCAGAGCCCCGTCTTGTTGCCGTCTCCCATGATGGGATGCCTCCCGCGTATTGTGGTTTGTCGATGCCCGACAGAATAAGGGGGCTTTCGCCCCCTCATCCTTGTGCTCGATCAAATTGCCGATCGATCAGTAGATGTCGTGTTGCGTGTTGTAGACGTTGAACTTGCCGGTCGGGGTGATCATCTTGGGATCGGTGATCACCTTCTTGAGCTTCAGGGTCGCGTCGTCATACACGACGATGGCGGACTGGTCGGTCTTGCCGCCCCACAGGGATATCCAGACTTCCTTGCCGTCGGCGGAGTATTCCGGATGCACGGCACGCTTGGTCGCCTTGGTCGCCGGCAGGCCGGAGTCCTTGGCCACGTTGAGGATGGCCTTGGGCTTGGAGAGGTCGGACATATCCCAGACGGAAACCGATTCAGCCAGTTCCTTGTCCGGATTCTGCGGGGAATCGGCCCACAGGTTCTTGGACTTGGGATGGGTCTTGACGAAGAGGTTGCCCGGCACGTGCTTGATTTCCTGCACGACCTTCCAGTTGTACTCCTTGTACTTGGCGTTCTTCTTGTCGTCGGAAGCCGTCGAGATCAGCGTCACCACATCGGCACCGAGGTGGCCGGTGGCCCAGACGGGACCGAACTTGGGATGGACGAAGTTGGCGCCGCGGCCCGGGTGCGGAATCTTGGCGACATCGATCAGCGCCGCCAGCTTGCCGGACTTGGTATCCACCGCCGCGATCTTGTTGGAGGCGTTGGCCGCCACCAGGAAGTAACGCTTGGAGGCATCCCAGCCGCCGTCGTGCAGGAACTTGGCGGATTCGATGGTGGTGGTCTTCAGGTTCTTGATGTCGGAGTAATCCACCAGCAGGATCTGCCCGGTTTCCTTGATGTTGACCACCCACTCCGGCTTGATTTCGGACGAGACGATGGAGGCCACGCGGGGTTCCGGATGGTATTCGCCATCGACGGTCATGCCGCGGGTAGAGACGACCTTCAGGGGCTTGAGCGTATCGCCATCCATGATCACGTACTGGGGCGGCCAGTAGGAACCGGCGATGGCGTACTTGTCGTCGTAACCCTTGAACTTGGAAGTATCGACCGAGCGGGCGTCGAAGCCGATCTTCAGTTCGGCGACGACAGCGGGCTTTTCCATCCACAGGTCGATGAGGGAGAGGCGTCCGTCGCGGCCGATCACGTACACATAGCGGCCGGACTTGGAGAGGCGGGAGATATGCACCGCGTAGCCGGTCTTGACGATGGAGCGGATTTCCTTGGTATCGCCGTCGATGAGGGCCACTTCGCCAGTGTCACGCAAGGTGACGGAGAACATGTTCTTGAGGTTGAAGTTGTTCATCTGCTTGGTCGGGCGATCCTTGACCGGAACGATGACCTTCCAGGAATCCATGGTGTCCTTGAAGCTGTACTCGGGCGGCACATCCGGCTTGTTCTGGATGTACTTGGCCATCAGGGCGAGTTCATCCTTGGTCAGGATGTCGTCGAAGTTCACCATGCCGCCGTCGGTGCCGTAGCCGATGATCTTTTCCAGGCGCTGCTGGCCGAGCTTGAGCGTGCCGCCTTCGATGACGTTGCCGTCCTTGTCCTTCTTGCTCCAGTGCGGCTCAAGGTTTTTGCCGGTGGCGCCCTTGCGCAGCACGCCGTGGCAGCCGGCGCAACGCTCGAAATAAATCTTCTTGGCCTTTTCCTTCTCGTCGGGCGTCATCGCCAGGGCGTCGTCGCCGGCGGTCTGGGCGAAGGCCGAACCCATGGCCCCCGCAATGGCGGTCAGCGCCAGAATCCCCACTGCTTTTTTGATCATCTTCCTCTCCTTGAATTGAATGAACCGCGCAAAAATCCCCAAACGCGATGGGCGGTAGGTTGAACCACCGGGTAGTCAGCTTCCTTGATTTTCATCAATCAACATCAATTAGGCGTTTACCCGGCAAATCATGCAATTACCGCAACTTTCGAACTAGCGGTACTAGCTCTTCGGTAGTAGTTGGGAGCACCTCGCTCCCCGCCCTATTGGCAGGACCGGGCGGCGGCATTAGGATGGCCGGCCTGGAAAACGGTCTGGAATAGACGATGAGCACAAGCGCAATGGCGGGGGGAAAAGTCTGGCTGGTGGGTTCCGGCCCCGGCGACCCCGACTTACTCACTGTCAAGGCTGCGCGGCTGATCGGCGGCGCCGACGCGCTCGTCTACGACCACCTCGTCGGCGAAGGCATCATCGATCTGGCTCGCCCCGACGCGCGGCGCATCTACGCCGGCAAGGAGGCTTCCAACCATACCCTGCCGCAGGACGCCATCAATGGGCTGTTGGTCGATCTGGCCCGCGAGGGGCTTTCGGTGGTGCGCCTTAAGGGCGGCGATCCCTTCATTTTCGGGCGCGGCGGCGAGGAGTTGGAAACTCTAGTGTCCTCTGGCATTCCCTTCGAAGTCGTCCCCGGGGTGACTGCGGCCGCCGGTTGCGCAGCCTATTCTGGCTTTCCCCTCACCCACCGGGATCACGCGCAGGCCGTGGTGCTGGTCACCGGCCACCTCAAGGACGGCACGGTCAACTTGGATTGGCCCGCACTGGCCCGCCCGCGCCAGACCGTGGTGTTCTACATGGGAATCGGTGCCGCTGCGCACATTTGTCGCCAGATGGTCGCCCACGGATTACCCGAAACGACGCCCGCGGCGGTGGTCCGTTGCGGCACTCTGCCGGGGCAGCAGACCCTCCTCGCCACCCTGGGAACCCTGGCCGTTCGTCTCGCAGAATCGGGCATCCGTCCGCCGGCGCTGATTGTCGTGGGCAGTGTCGTCGATCTCCACCATCGCCTGAGCTGGTTCGAAAGCCGGTGACTTCCCTACCGCTCGCGCCGCTTGCCGCCGCCAGCTTCCTGGCCCTGATGTCGCTACCCTCTCAGGCCTATTCCGGCCCGGAATTGCTCGCGGACTGTCAGGCCGCCGAGGCCTTTTTCTCGGAAGGCAGGCGCCCCGACCCCTACCAGTCGGTCCGCGGCACCCGCTGCCTGGCCTATGTTTCGGGCTTTGCGGATGGTTTCGGCGTAGCCGATGGCCTCGCGGAAAAGGTGGGTGTCCAGCTCAATGCACTCTGCCTTCCAGCGGATTCGAGTCGCCAATTCCGGCTGGTGCGGGCGGTGGTTTCGCATCTGGAACATCAGCCGCCGGGAGCCGACGCCGACCCGGCCACTCTGGTCGCCGGTGCGCTATCGCGCGCCTTCGCTTGTGCCCAATGAGCCTTGCCGCGCCGCCATGCGCGCCTTGTGGGGGTTCGGCGATTCGGGGATAATTCGCCCTCCTCGGCCGAGGTGGCGGAATCGGTAGACGCAGCGGATTCAAAATCCGCCGCCGCAAGGTGTAAGGGTTCGAGTCCCTTCCTCGGCACCATCGCGAACGGACCATCAAGACGTCGCCATGCCGGCGACCGGCGATCCGCGCCGACAGCGGGTTCGGGGTGGCTTCGTCCCTTTTGCCAAGTACAGACATGGACTTTCTGGGTATCGACACCAGCTTTCTCCTTGCCGTCGCCCAGATCGTGATGATCGACATCCTGCTCGGCGGCGACAATGCGGTGGTCATCGCCCTGGCTTGCCGCCGCCTTCCCGTCGCGCAGCGTTCACGCGCCATCTTCTGGGGCGTCGCCGGGGCGATCGGCGTACGCGTGGTGCTCATCTTTTTCGCGCTCCAGCTGCTTGCCCTCCCCTACCTGAAGCTTGCCGGCGCCGCCCTCCTCCTGTGGATCGGCATCAAACTCCTGCTGCCCGAAGAAGACGAGGAGCACTCCGGCATGGCTGCCAGCGACACCTTGTTGGGAGCCATCCGTACCGTGATCCTGGCCGATGTCGTCATGAGCCTGGACAACGTGATCGCGGTGGCCGGCGCGGCGAAAGGGAATCTCTCCCTGGTGGTTTTCGGCATTCTCATCAGCATTCCGATCGTCGTCTGGGGGAGCCGCTTCGTGTTGCGCCTGATGGACCGCTTCCCTTACGTGATCGCGCTCGGCGGCGCGCTCCTGGGTTGGATCGCCGGCGAGATGGCGATCACCGACAAGGTGGTGGCCGAGGCGCTATTCCCAGGCGCCAACCCGGGTGCCCTCAAATATGTCGCCGCAGCCTGCGGTGCCACCCTGGTCGTCGTGCTCGGCAAATGGCTGGCCGGCCGACGGCTCGCGCCCCGTGAGCCGCAGGAAATCGATCTCGATGCCGGACCGGGGTCCGGCAAGGCGCCCTGAAAGAGAGGTTCCCATGTTCGTCACCCTCATCGCCGTCGATGGCTCCGAGAGCAGCCGCCGTGCCGCCGAGCATGTCGCCCGCCTCGCCCAGGCGGGACTGAAGTCCGAGGTGCATGTGCTCAACGTTCAGATTCCGGTGGATTCCGGGCATGTCCGCATGTTCGTCGAAGGCGACCAGATCGACGCCTATTACCGCGAGGAGGGACTGGCCGCCCTGGCGCCCGCCTGTGACGCACTGGGCGTGGCGGAATTGCCGTACATCCGGCACGTGGCGGTGGGCCACGTGGCCGATACGATCGCGCGCTACGCCGAAAGGCTCGCGGCCGCACAGATCGTCATGGGTTCCGGTGGCGGAGATGCCCTGCGCCACACGGTCCTGGGCTCGGTCGCGAGGGACGTGGCTGCGCACTCAAAAATCCCGGTGACCTTGGTCTGCTGACTCACCGCAAGTGCGCCGGGCACGGCGGATTCGGAAGCGCACCAATTGCGTGCATGCTTCGCGGACACGGGCGGCGAACTCCGCTAAAATCTCCCGATCCCAGGACTTGAAGCCTGGATTCGGCGGACGACAACCATGGAAAAACTGAGCTGGGACGAGCGCTTCAGCGTCGGCGTGAGCGAATTCGACGCCCAACACCGGCGCCTTGCCGAGTTGATCAACCAGTTGACCGATTGCATCGATCAGCCTGTCTATAGCGAGGCGGTGGCGGACGTGCTGCATGCCCTGTCGGAGTACGCCAGCAGCCATTTCGAGGCGGAGGAATCCCTCCTCCAGCGTCTCGCTTACCCGGAACTCGAATCTCAATGGAAGGACCATACCGAGTTCTGCGAAACCGTTGCCAACGCCTGCTACGACGCCAGTTGCGGCAACGCCGACCTGCCCGCCCTGACGGCCTACCTCAACCACTGGTGGACGGACCACATTCTGCGTCTCGACCATCGCTACAAGGCGTTCGTCGCCCAGCACATGGGCTCGGCGCCTCAGGACCGCTGAGCCGGCGCGGCGACGCACTCTGCTACAATGCGCCCCCCGCCCGGCGAAGCCGGCGCCCACGGCGCTCGCCAAGCGGCAGCCGCCTCACTGCAGAACCCGCCGCGCCATGGCCTTCACCGTCGACGACTTCGACTTTTCCCTCCCGCCTGAACTGATCGCCCAGCACCCTGCAGCCCAGCGCACGGGCAGCCGACTGCTGCATGTGCAGGGTGCGCGCCTTGACGATCTGCGCTTTACCGATTTGCCTCCCTTGTTGGCCGCCGGGGACTTGCTGGTGTTCAACGACACACGCGTCATCAAGGCGCGCCTGGTGGGCGAAAAACCCAGCGGCGGCAAAGTGGAGGTCATGCTCGAGCGCATCCTCGATAGCCGGCACGCCCTGGCGCAGGTTCGAGCCAGCAAGGCCCCAAAACCGGGTAGTCGGCTACGTCTGGAAAACGCCTTCGAAGTCGAAATCACCGGCCGCGCCGGGACCAATGACGAATTCTTCGCCCTCGCACTGTTGGGCGCGGGCGATCTCTGGCAACTGGCCGAAAACCACGGCCGACTGCCCCTGCCCCCTTACATCACCCATGCCGCCGCCGGCGAGGACGATGCCCGCTACCAGACGGTCTATGCCCGGGAGCCCGGCGCCGTCGCCGCGCCCACCGCCGGCCTGCATTTCGACGCCCCCCTGCTCGCCCACCTGCGCGCCCAGGGCATCGGCACCGCCTTTCTCACCCTGCACGTGGGGGCCGGCACCTTCAAGCCGGTACGCGTGGAGCGCATCACCCTGCATCGCATGCACAGCGAGCGCTTCGCCATCCCCCCTGCCACAGCCGAGGCCATCGCGGCCACCCGCGCCGCCGGCGGGCGGGTCATCGCCGTCGGCACCACCAGTCTGCGGGCCCTGGAATCCGCAGCCGATGAAGACGGGAGCGTGCGCCCAGGCCCCGCAGAAACGGACATCTTCATCACCCCCGGCTACCGCTTCCGGGTGGTGGATCGCCTCGTCACCAATTTTCACCTGCCGAAGTCGACACTGCTCATGCTGGTCTCAGCCTTCGCCGGCCACGACGCCATTCGCGCCGCCTACGGCCACGCCATCGCCCAGGGCTACCGCTTTTTCAGCTACGGTGACGCCATGCTTCTGGAGCGTTCCGATGCAGTTTGACCTCCTGACCACCGACGGCGCAGCGCGCCGCGGCCGCCTCACCCTGACCCATGGTGTCGTGGAAACCCCGGTCTTCATGCCGGTCGGCACCTACGGCACGGTGAAGGCCATGACGCCGCAGTCACTGCACGACATCGGCGCCCAGATTTGCCTGGGCAACACCTTCCACCTCTGGCTGCGTCCGGGGCTGGATGTGGTGCGCGCCCACGCCGGCCTGCACCGCTTCATGAACTGGGACAAGCCCATCCTCACCGATTCCGGCGGCTTCCAGGTCTTCTCCCTGGGTGCCATGCGAAAGATCAGCGAGGAAGGCGTGAAGTTCTCCTCCCCCGTGGACGGCGCCAAACTCTTCCTGACGCCGGAAGAGTCCATGCGCATCCAGCACGTGCTGAATTCCGACGTGGTCATGATCTTCGACGAATGTACGCCTTACCCGGCGAGCCACGAGGAGGCCGCCAGGTCCATGCGCCTGTCGCTGCGCTGGGCGAGGCGCTCGAAGGACGAGCACGACCGCCTGGGCAATCGCAACGCCCTCTTCGGCATCGTCCAGGGCGGCATGTACGAAGACCTGCGGGACGAGTCCCTGGCCGGGCTGGACGCCATCGACTTCGACGGCATGGCCATCGGCGGCCTCTCGGTGGGCGAGCCGAAGGAAGACATGCGGCGCATCCTCGCCCACACGGCGCCCCGGCTTCCCGCCCACAAGCCGCGCTACCTGATGGGCGTCGGCACCCCGGAAGACTTGGTGGAGGCGGTGCAGGCGGGCATCGACATGTTCGACTGCGTGATGCCCACCCGCAACGCAAGGAACGGCCACCTGTTCACCCGCTTCGGCGACGTCAAGATCAAGAACGCCCGGTACAGGGCCGATACCGGGCCGCTGGACCCTTCCTGCACCTGCACCACCTGCACCCAGTTCACCCGCGCCTACCTCCACCATTTGTTCCGGGCCGGCGAAATCCTCGGTTCCATGCTCAACACCATCCACAACCTGCATTACTACCAGACGCTGATGGCGGAAATGCGCGCCGCCATCGCCGCCGGAACGCTCCCCGCCATGGTCGCCCGCTTCCATGCCGAACGGCAGGGCGGCGTCTGATCAGCGGTGATAAAATGCCGCGTTTTGCTTCGAACCCGTAAGGAAACTTTCCCATGATCAGCCTTGCCCACGCCCAAACCGCCGCTCCCGCCGGCGGTTCCGACTTCACCGGCCTCATCATGATGGTGGCGATGTTCGCCATCGTCTGGCTGATGATGATCCGCCCGCAGATGAAGCGCGCCAAGGAGCACAAGACCATGGTCGAAGCGCTCCAGAAGGGCGACGAGATCGTCACCCAGGGCGGACTTGCCGGTCGCATCACCAAGGTGGGCGAGAATTTCCTGCACGTCGATGTCGCCGAAGGCAAGGACGGTGCCGTCGAGGTCATCGTTCAGAAACAGTCCATCGCCAATCTGCTGCCCAAGGGCACCCTCAAGACCTTGTAAACCGGCAAGAGGGAAAAAGCAGGGGAAGAATCAAACCCCCGACGCTCTTGCCCTTCCCTCTTCTCCCTTCCCTCTTCCCGCCATGAATCGCTATCCCCTCTGGAAATACCTCGTCGTCGCCGTGGCGCTGTTGCTGGGCCTCGTCTATACCCTGCCCAACTTCTTCGGCGAATCGCCCGCGGTCCAGGTTTCCAGCGCCAAGGCGACCCTCAAGGTCGATGAGCGGACCCGCAGCCGCACCGAGGAAGCCCTCAAGGAGGCGGGAGTTAGCCACGAGGGTATTTTGCTCGATAGCAACGGCGTCAAGGCCCGATTCAAGGACACCGATACCCAGTTGAAGGCCAAGGACGCCCTGGAGAAGGCCTTCAACCCCGACGCCGCCGACCCCCACTACGTCGTCGCCCTCAACCTCCTTTCCGCTTCGCCAGCCTGGCTCACCGGCCTGCACGCCCTGCCCATGTACCTGGGCCTGGACCTGCGGGGCGGCGTGCATTTCCTGCTCCAGGTCGACATGAAGGGCGCCCTCACCAAGCGTCTCGATTCCACCGCCGCCGACCTGCGCAGCCTCCTGCGCGACAAGAATCTCCGCCACGCCGGAATCAGCCGCGAAGGCGAGCGACTGGTCATCCGCTTCCGCGAAGCCGAGACCCGCGACAAGGCCCGCACCACCCTCGGCGACAGCCAACCCGATCTCGTCATCGTCGAACAGGGCGAGGGCAGCGAATTGCGACTGGTCGCCACCCTCAAGCCGGAAGCGGTCAAGCGCCTGGGCGAGTTCGCCCTCAAGCAGAACATCACCACCCTGCACAACCGGATCAACGAACTGGGCGTCGCGGAACCCGTCATCCAGCAGCAGGGCAGCGATCGCATCGTCGTCCAGTTGCCCGGCGTGCAGGACACCGCCAAGGCCAAGGACATCCTCGGCCGCACGGCGACCCTGGAAATCCGCATGGTCGATGATTCCCCCGGCGCCCTGGAAGCCGGGCTGGCCGGCAATCCCCCCTTCGGCACCGAGGTCTATACCGAACGCGGCGGGGCACCGCTGCTGGTCAAGAAGCAGGTCGTCCTCACCGGAGATCGCCTGACCGACGCCCAGCCGGGCTTCGACAGCCAAACCAACGAACCGGCCGTCCACCTCAACCTGGATTCCGCCGGCGCCCGCATCTTCCGCGACGTGACGCGGGAGAACGTCGGCAAGCGCATGGCCATCCTGCTGATCGAAAAGGGCAAGGGCGAGGTCATCACGGCGCCCGTCATCCGCACCGAAATCGGCGGTGGCCGGGTGCAGATCTCCGGTCGCATGAGCACCGTCGAGGCCAACGACACGGCTCTGCTGCTGCGCGCCGGCTCGCTCGCCGCCCCCATGGAGATCATCGAGGAACGCACCATCGGCCCAAGCCTGGGTGCGGAAAACATCAGGAAGGGCTTCCATTCCACCCTCTGGGGTTTCGCCGCCATCGCCCTGTTCATGATCCTCTACTACCAGATGTTCGGGTTCATCTCGGTGCTCGCCCTGGCCTCCAACCTGCTCTTCCTGGTGGCCATCCTGTCGCTTCTGCAGGCTACGCTCACCCTGCCCGGCATCGCCGCCATTGCGCTCACCCTGGGCATGGCCATCGACGCCAACGTGCTGATCAACGAGCGCATCCGAGAAGAGCTGAGGAACGGCGTTCCCCCCCAGGGGGCCATCTCGGAAGGCTACGAGCGCGCCTTCGGCACCATCCTGGACTCGAACATCACCACGCTCATCGCCGGCCTCGCGCTGCTCATCTTCGGCTCCGGCCCGGTGCGCGGCTTCGCCGTGGTCCATTGCCTGGGCATCCTGACCTCCATCTTTTCTTCGGTAGTCGTCTCCCGGGCACTGGTCAATCTCATCTACGGCCGCCAGAAGAAGCTCGCCAAGGTAGCCATCGGCGCCGTCTGGAAGGCGGGCACGGCCGCCGCCAAATAAGGGGAAACGAACATGGAATTTTTCCGCATCAAGAGCGACATCCCCTTCATGCGCCATGCGCTGAAGTTCAACATCATTTCCCTGCTGACCTTCATCCTGGCTGTGGTTTTTCTGATCGCCAAGGGCTTGCACCTCTCCGTCGAATTCACCGGCGGCACCCTGATCGAAGTCCGCTACGAGCAGGCCGCCGACCTGGAAAAAATCCGCGGCGCCCTGGGCAAATCAGGGTTCACGGACTACTCGGTGCAGAATTTCGGCTCCTCGCGGGACGTCATGATCCGCCTGCCCCTCAAGGCAGACCAGAACACCGCCCAGCTGGGCGAGGCGGTGACCCAGGCCCTGGCCGCGGACGCCCCCGGCGCCAGCTTGAGCCGCGTAGAATTCGTCGGCCCCCAGGTCGGCAAGGAACTGGCCGAAAACGGCGCCCTGGCGCTCCTCCTGGTGGTCATCGGCATCGTCGTCTATCTGGCCTTCCGCTTCGAATGGCGCTTCTCGGTTTCCGCCATCATCGCCAACCTGCACGACGTGGTGATCATCCTCGGCTTCTTCGCCGCCTTCCAGTGGGAATTCTCCCTCTCGGTCCTGGCGGCAGTCCTCGCCGTGCTGGGTTACTCCGTGAACGAATCGGTGGTCGTCTTCGACCGGGTGCGCGAAACCTTCAAGAAAAAGCGCGGCCTCAGCACGCCCCAGGTCCTGGACCACGCCATCACCAGCACCATCAGCCGCACCATCATCACCCACGGCTGTACCCAGTTGATGGTGCTTTCCATGCTCGTCTTCGGCGGCGAAACCCTCTACTACTTCTCCCTCGCTCTGACCATTGGCATCTGCTTCGGCATCTACTCCTCGGTCCTGGTGGCCAGCCCCCTGGTCATGTGGCTGGGCGTCTCCCGCGAACAGTTCATCACCCAGAAGAAAGTCATCGAAGGCGCCAACGAAGACGGCGCCGTGGTCTGACGCCCCGGCCAAGACCATGCAAACGGGGCGCCGCAAGGGCGCCCCGTGTCGTTCGTGCGAGCGCGAGTCAGACGGCGAAAACGTGCTTGGCGCGCAGGGTTGGCCCGCCCGCCTCGATCTTCAGCAGGCGGGCGATGTTTGGATGCTTGCCCGGATTGGCGCGCTCGTCATCGCTGTGCTCGGCGAAGATTTCCAGACCCTTCTTCGCGGCCTCGGCCGTAATGGCGCCGTAGGTCTGGGCCAGGTGGTTGTAGACGGCCAGCGAACCTTGGCTACCCGCCTTGTTTTCGATGGTGGCGACGATGTTTCCCTCGGCGTCCAGCAGATTGAGCGCCGACAGATGGGAGACGCCCGGCAGTTTCTTGAGATTTTCCGCGAAGTTGCTCATTTCCAGTCCTGTTTTGCCTTGACCATACCGATGATCAGGCCGGTGATGAAGGTGGCCGTAGGCACGGCAAAGGCGATGGCCTTGATACCGCGTTCCGGGCCGTAGAGGGCGAGAACGCTCAGCGCTGGTACCAGCCCAAGGGCGAGACCGATGAAGGCACCCTTGATGCCGCCAACGATGACCTCCCGTTGCGTCGTATTTCGGTCACCGGCACAGAAGGGGCAGTAAATCGCCCCCTCCGGCACCTCCCGCCCGCACTTGCTGCAATTCATCGCGCCCAACCCACGGAAACCACCCCCTAAATCCTTGATCCTGAATCCTAAATCCTCCGGGCCAGTTCGGCCGCCTTGCCCGTGTAATCCCAGGGCGTCAGCTTCAGCAGTTCCGCCTTGGCGGCTTCGGGAATGGCCAGGCTGGCGACGAAGGCCTGCATGCCCTGGCGGGAAACCCGGGTGCCGCGGGTCAATTCCTTCAGTTTCTCGTAGGCCTCTGGCACCGCGTAACGGCGCATGACGGTCTGGATGGGCTCGGCGAGCAACTCCCAGTTGGCGTCCAGGTCGGCGTGCATGAGATCGGCGTTGATTTCCAGCTTGCCCAGGCCCTTCTGCAGGGAGTCGTAGGCGAGAAGGGTGTAACCGAGGCCGACGCCCATGTTGCGCAGTACCGTGGAGTCGGTGAGGTCGCGCTGCCAACGGGAAATGGGGAGCTTCTCGGCGAGGTGCTTCAACACCGCATTGGCCAGGCCCAGGTTACCCTCGGAATTCTCGAAGTCGATGGGATTGACCTTGTGCGGCATGGTGGAAGAGCCGATTTCGCCGGCCTTCACCTTCTGCTTGAAGAAACCGAGGGAAATATAGCCCCAGATGTCCCTATCCAGATCGATGAGGATGCTGTTGGCCCGCGCGAAGGCGTCGAAGAGCTCGGCCAGGGCGTCATGGGGTTCGATCTGGATGGTGTAGGGATTGAAGACGAGGCCCAGGGATTCGACGAAGCGCCGGGCGAAAGCCTCCCAGTCATAACCGGGGTAGGCGGCGAGGTGGGCGTTGTAGTTGCCCACCGCCCCGTTGATCTTGCCCAGCAGCTCGACGCCGGCGATGCGGGCACGAGCGCGTTGCAGGCGGTAGGCGACGTTGGCCATTTCCTTGCCCATGGTGCTGGGGGTCGCCGGCTGACCGTGGGTACGGCTCATCATCGGCACCTCGGCGTAGGCATGGGCCAGTTCCCGCAGCTTGGCGACGACCTGGTCGAGGGCCGGCAGCATGACCGCTTCCCGGGCGCCCTGGCACATCAGGGCGTGGGAAAGGTTGTTGATGTCTTCGGAGGTGCAGGCGAAGTGGATGAACTCGCTCACCTTCACCACTTCGGCGTTTCCCTTGGTCTCGCCCTTGATCCAGTATTCCAGGGCCTTGACGTCGTGGTTGGTGGTGGCCTCGATGGCCTTCACCTCGGCGGCCTGGGCGGGGCCGAAATTGGCCACCAGGGCGTCCAGTTCCGCCACCGTGGCGGGCGAAAAGGCGTCGATTTCCGCGAAATGGGGCTCGGCGGCCAGCGCCTTGAGCCATTCGATCTCCACCTTCAGGCGGGCGCGGATGAGGCCGAATTCCGAAAAATGCTCGCGCAGGGCGTCAACCTTGCCGGCATAGCGGCCGTCGAGGGGAGAAAGGGCCGTGAGGGGATGGGCATTCATGGCAGCGTCCGGAACCTGAAAAGGGCGCTATTTTATCCGCCCGCGCTGCAACGCAGCAAACGAGCGGGAAAATCCCGATGACCGTGAAATGCTCCATCCCGGCAAACCCGGGCGCTCTAGGCTATAATCGGCCGACCCCAAAAACGGAAGACCCACGAAAAAACCATGAAGCTGATCGGATCCCTGACCAGCCCATTTGTGCGCAAGGTCCGCATCGTGCTGGCAGAAAAAAAGATCGACTACGACTTCGAAGTGGAGTCGCCGTGGATCGAAGGCAGCAAGGTTCCCGACCATAACCCCCTGGGCAAGATTCCCGTCCTCCTGCTGGATGATGACACCCCCCTTTTCGACTCCCGCGTGATCGTCGAGTACATCGACAGCGTCACGCCCAATAACAAGCTTTTCCCAAGCCCGAGCCGCGAGCGCATCGAGGTCAAACGCTGGGAAGCCCTTGCCGATGGTGTCTGCGACGCCGCCGCCAGCGCCTTCCTGGAGGCCAAGCGGGTCAAGAAGGAGCAGAGCGCTGCCTGGATTGAGCGCCAGCGCGCCAAGGTCGCCCGCGGCCTGGAGTTCATGGCCAAGGAACTCGGCGAGAAAACCTACTGCATGGGCACCCACATCTCGCTGGCCGACCTCGCCGTCGGCACCGCCCTGGGCTATCTCGTCTTCCGCTTCCCGGACATCGACTGGCGCACGGCGCACCCCAATCTCGCCCGACTCTACGACAAGCTGATGCACCGGGCCTCCTTCGCCGACACCGTTCCCCGCGAATAAGCGGGGTTCGACGCGGCCACGGCCCCGGAACCGAGTTCCGGAGCCGGCCAGCCCCGTCAGTAGGCTGACGGAACCGGGGGATTGACCGTCGCCGCCTTCTTTCCCTGAGACGCCACATGCCAGGTTCCCCCCTGGCCGTCACCGTTGCGTTCTCCGGGCTTGGTGTCGCCGGCGAAGAAGTAAAGCGGCTTGCCCTTGAAGGCCCACTGCGTACCCCCGTCCTCCCGGGCGACGATGCTGAAGTCGCCGCCGGCCAGCGCCGGATTGGCGACGGCAAACGGCGGCCAGGCGGCGGCGCACCCACCGCTGCAATTGCTCTTGCCGGCGGAGTCTTTGTCGAAGGTGTAGAGCGTGCGCCCTTCCTTGTTGGTCAGGACACCGTCCTTTTCGACGGTGGGATTGGCCTGGACCAGACCTGCAATGGCGAGAACGGCGGCGGCGATGACGATGCGCTTCATGGTGATCTCCTGTTCGGTTGAAGTGGGGCGGGAGCGTTCGTCCCGTGAGCCCACTTACGGGGCAGCCCTCCGATCGGATGCAGGGCTTACCAAAGTTTGACGCAATGCCCCTTGAGCAGGAACTCGCCAGGGACATCGCCCGGACTTGCCGGGGCTTCCTGCACCGTGACCGCCAATTGGGCAACGTTGGCGAGCAGGCGTTCCGCGCTATCGGCCATCACGACGGCTCCGGCGCCCTTGGCCGGCACCGTGCCCAGCGGAATGGGCGGCAGGGATTTGCCTTCCTTATCGCGGGGAAGGCCCCAGAGCTGAAGAATCCTGCCGGCGGGAATCTCGATGGGGTGAAGAACCTTGAAGGTCAGGCGCTGGCCGTGACGGGTCGCGCTGGCCAGGACCGTGGGACGCCCTTCGCCGTCGAGGAGCAGCCCGATGTAGCTTTGCGGCAGCCCCTGCTGGCGCTGGGCGAGTTGATCGAGGGTGGTGAAACGCTCGGGCATCTGCATCACCAGGGCGAGGCTGGCGACGACACCGAAGGTCAGCCCCAGGAGCGGACTCGCCCAGGCCAGCCAGCGACTGCGCCCGCCGCGCGGAATTTGCGCTTCGCCGCGCGCCCGCCCGCCCGGCAGGCGGGCGGCGACCCCGCGCCAGACACGTTCGGGCGGCGCCACCGGCGGCACCGCTACTGCCAGCCCGTCCAGACGCCGCTGCCAGGCTGCCGCCGCATCCCGGGCCGCGACGCTGCGCAGGAGGTGCCTGCGAAAACGCCGGCGAGCCCGGGGCGCCAGTGTACCGAGGGCGTATTGGGCGGCCAGATGGTCGAGAAGCGCCGGACGGTCGTAATTCAAGCGGCGGCCTCCAGACAGCGCTTCATGGTTTCCAGGCCGCGCCGGATCCAGGCCTTGACCGTTCCCAGGGGCGCCGCCATGCGCTCCGCCACTTCGCTGTGGGAAAGCCCATGGTAGTAGGCGAGGGCGAGACTCTGGCGTTGACCGGCGTCGGCGGCTTCCAGGCAGCGGCGGATGGACAGGGCGTCGCAGGCGGTTTCCAAGAGGGCCAGGGGTTGCGGGCCGTCATCCGGGAGATCGCGTTCCACTCCGTCTTCGTCGCGGGGGAGTTCGGTCTCGCGCCGGGCGGTGGCGCTACGCACCTGGTCGAGCGCCTTGTTGCGGGCAATGCTGATAAGCCAGGTCATTGGCTGCCCGTGACCGGGGCTGTAGCCGGCGGCGTTGTGCCATGCGCTCACGTAGGTCTCCTGCAACAGTTCCTCGGCAACATCCTGCCGCCTGGAGATACGGAGGATGACGCCGAACAGATGCGCCGAAGTGCGGTCGTAGAGCGTCCGCAACGCCGCCTGGTCACCCAGGGCGACGCGGGCGATGAGATCGTGGAGGGTTTCGGGGCTGGAAGCGGTCATGGCGCCGGCGTGAGCTGCAAGGCCATGATGATGCCATGGATTCGCGCGGAGCGAATCAGCGGATGACGCCCCCCCCGAGGCAGACGCGGGATTCGTAGAGCACCACCGACTGCCCGGGCGTGAGCGCCCACTGCGGTTCGGCAAAATTGATCGCCGCCGTCTCGCCGTCCACCCGCGCCACCTCGCAGGGCTGGTCTGCGGTCCGGTAGCGGGGCTTGGCCGTGTAGACCCAATGGGTGTGGGGCGCCTGCCCCGAAACCCAGGACAGTTGCTCGGCCAGCAGGGAATCCCGATAAAGGGCGGGATGGTCGTGGCCCTGTACGACATGGAGGATGTTCTTCTCCATGTCCTTGCCGGCCACGAACCAGGCGTCGTGGTCGCCGCCGCCGGGCTGTCCTTTTTCCTTGACGCCGCCGATGTGAAGGCCCTTGCGCTGGCCAAGAGTGTGAAACATGAGGCCGTCGTGCTCGCCAAGGAGCTTGCCGTCGTCGAGGCGACGGATTTCGCCATGTTTCGCCGGCAGGTAACGAGCCAGGAATTCCTTGAAGGGGCGCTCGCCGATGAAGCAGATTCCGGTCGAGTCCTTCTTGGCCGCCACGGGCAGCCCCTCGGCTTCGGCGATTTTCCTCACCTCCCGCTTGTAGAGATCGGCAAGCGGGAAGATCGTCTTCGCCAGTTGCGCCTGGTTGAGGCGGTAAAGGAAGTAGCTCTGGTCCTTGCTGCCGTCTTCGGCCTTGAGCAGCTGGAAGCGGCCGTCGAATTCCCGCACCCCGGCGTAGTGCCCGGTGGCGATCTTGTCGGCGCCGAGTTCGAGCGCGTGGTCCAGGAAAGCGCGGAACTTGATCTCCGAATTGCACAGGATGTCCGGATTCGGCGTGCGGCCAGCCTGGTACTCCCTGAGAAATTCCGCAAAGACGCGTTCCCGGTACTCGGCGGCGAAATTGACCACCTCGACGTCGATGCCGATGCGATCGGCGACGCTCATGACGTCGACGAGATCCTCGCGGGAAGAGCAATAGTCCTCGGTGTCGTCGTCTTCCCAGTTCTTCATGAAGAGACCGACGACCTTCCAGCCCTGGCGTTTCAGGAGCAAGGCCGCCACGGCGGAATCGACGCCCCCTGACAGCCCGACGACCACGGTTTTACTCGACACTGGGACCCTCGCCTTCCATCCAGGCGGGCAGCGGAATGATGACCGCCGGCTCGCCGTTATCCACGAACCAACTATCCACGGCGAAGCGCTCTCCGCTCGCCCGTTCCTCGATGACCGCCGAGAAATGCTGTGCGACGATGAATCGCGTGCGCCGCTCCGGCTCCAGCACCTGATGCCAGCGCAAAGCCCCGTAGGCCTCGATTCGCCGCAGGAATCGGGTGGTGGTGGTGGCGTGATCGATGCAGTCCATGCGCCCCTCCACATCGGCATCGCGGGTATTGCCGGCCCGGTCGGCGGCGACCGGGGTCTGCTCGCCGGCCCACCGGTAGAGACGACCGACCGCCTGGGCGAGCAGGGCGCGCTCCGCTGAGGCGCTCGCTGAAAGGCCGAGCAGTCGCGTGACCTCCAGCCACTGGTAGTCGTCGAATTCGACGTCCGCCTGGGCACTGCAATCCCAGTTGTAGCAGACGGCCACCCGCTCGACGGCACACAGGGGCGATGAAAAGGCCAGAGACAAGGCCAGAAACAGGAGCGACAGTCCGCGAATCATGCGTAGTGGGTCAGGATTTCGAGCGGGTAGGCGCAGCCGGCGAGGCTGTCCTCGATACAGCGCAGCACCAGGGGGCTGCGGTGACGCCCGGCCTCGCGGCGAATCTCTGCGGGGGTCAGCCAGTGGGTGGCGACGATGCCGGAATCCAGTTGGCGATCCGCTTCCCAGCCGACCAGGTCGCCACCGAAGGCAAAGCGCAGGTAAGTGACGTCCCGGGTTGGGTGCCGCCAAGTGTAAATACCCACCAGGTGCGTGGGTCGGAAATGGTAAGCAGTTTCCTCCAGCGCCTCCCGCGCGACGGCGCGCACCAGGGCCTCGCCGCATTCGAGATGGCCGGCCGGCTGATTGAACGCCAGGCCGGCCTCGGTTTCTTCCTCAACCAGCAGGAAGCGGCCATCGCGTTGCACCACCGCGGCGACGGTCACATTGGGTTTCCAGACGTTTTTCTCGCTCACGGTGTGGGGCTGCGGGCTGCGGACAAAGGCCCGATTCTACCCGAGGAAATCGGCTAGAATGTCGGGCTTTCAAGGGACAAGACTCGGAGACTTCCCCATGTCCATGGCGGATCGCGACGGATTCATCTGGTACGACGGCAAACTGGTGCCCTGGCGGGACGCCACCACCCACGTCCTCACCCATTCCCTGCACTACGGCATGGGTGTCTTCGAGGGCGTGCGGGCCTACAAGACCGAATCCGGCACCGCCATCTTCCGCCTGGAAGACCACACCGACCGCCTGTTCAATTCGGCCCACATCTTCCAGATGGCCATGCCCTTCGACAAGGCCACCATCAACGAGGCGCAAAAAGAGGTCATCCGCGCCAACAAGCTGGAATCGGGCTACCTGCGCCCGCTCGCCTTCTACGGCTCGGAAAAGCTGGGCGTCTCGCCCAAGGGCGCCAAGGTGCACATCGCCATCGCCGCCTGGCCCTGGGGAGCCTATCTGGGCGAGGAGGGCCTGGAGCGCGGCATTCGCGTCAAGACCTCCAGCTTCACCCGCCACCATGTCAATATCAGCATGGTGCGCGCCAAGGCCTGCGGCCACTACATCAATTCCATCCTCGCCAACAACGAAGCCACCAACGACGGCTACGACGAGGCCATGCTGCTGGATCCGGAAGGTTACGTGGCCGAAGGCGCCGGCGAGAACCTCTTCATCGTCAAGAAGGGCAAGCTGTACACGCCGGACCTCACCTCCTGCCTGGAAGGCATCACCCGCGCCACGGTGCTCGCCCTGGCCGAGGAAATGGGGATTCCGGTGCTGGAGAAGCGCATCACCCGCGACGAGGTCTACGCCGCCGACGAAGCCTTTTTCACGGGCACCGCCGCCGAAGTCACCCCCATCCGAGAGCTGGACGGCCGCCAGATCGGCATCGGTCGGCGCGGCCCGGTTACCGGCAAACTGCAAGCCAAGTACTTCGACGTGGTCTACGGCCGTTCCGCCGAGCATGCGGACTGGCTCGCCACCGTTTAACCTTCTCCGGAGAAGCGCACCATGGCCGACAACACCCGCACCGTCGAAATCGACGCTCACGACCTGCCCCTGCACTGCCCGCAGCCCAACGCCCCCCTGTGGTGCCAGCACCCCCGCGTCTACCTGGATGCCACCAAGACTGGCGAAGTGGTCTGTCCATATTGCAGCACCCAGTACGTCTTCAAGGGCGAACTGCCCAAGGGACACCACTGAGAGGCAGGATTTAGGATCGAGGATTTAGGATTTAATATCCGGCCACCCTGGCAGGCACGGCCGGTTCCCCCTAAATCCTAGATCCCAAATCCTGAATCCCAAATGAAGTCTCTCATCGTCGCCCCCTCCTGGATCGGCGACGCGGTCATGGCGCAGCCGCTCTTTCGGCGGTTGCAGGCCCGCCACCCCGGCATGCAAATCGACGCTCTGGCGCCCCGCTGGGTGGCTCCGGTCTTGCGCCGCATGCCGGAAATCGCCGCCGTGCTGGACAACCCCTTCGGCCATGGCGAGCTTTCCCTCAAAGCCCGTTGGCGCCTGGGCCGCGAGCTTGCCGATCGGGGCTACCGGCGGGCCTACGTTCTGCCCAATTCGCTCAAGTCGGCGCTGCTTCCGTTCTTTGCCGGCATTCCGGAGCGCGTCGGCTTCACCGGCGAATCCCGCTACGGGCTGATCAACCGTCGCCACGTCCTCGACGAACTCGCCCTGCCACTGATGGTCGAGCGTTTCGCGCAACTCGCGGAAGCCCCCGGCGCCCCCCTGCCGCGGCCGATTCCGCCGCCGCAACTGCGTTCGACTCCCGAACAGCAGGCCGCAGCCCTCGCCAGCCTCGGTCTGGAGCGCCCGACCCGGCTGGTGGCTTTTTGCCCGGGAGCCGAGTACGGCCCGGCCAAGCGCTGGCCGGAGGCCCACTTCGCGCAGTTGGCCCGTTCCCTGGTCAGTCGTGGCCACGCAGTATGGCTTTTCGGTTCGGCCAAGGACAAGCCGGTGGGGGATGCAATCGTCGAACGCACCGCCGGGGCCTGCCGCAACCTCTGCGGCGCCACCGGACTCGACGAGGCGGTGGACCTGCTGGCCCTCGCCGAACTCGTGGTGTGCAACGATTCCGGCCTCATGCACGTGGCGGCGGCCCTTGGCCGGCCCCTGGTGGCTCTATACGGCTCGTCCTCGCCGGGTTTCACCCCGCCGCTGGGGGAACACGCTACCATAGCCAGCCTCAATCTTCCCTGCAGTCCCTGCTTCAAGCGCGAATGTCCCCTGGGCCATCTGGACTGCCTCCAGCGCCTGGAGCCGGATCGCATTCTCGCCGCCTGCCTCGAACGCCTCGCCCCATGACAAAGCCCAGCCATTTTCCCAGCCCGGAAGACGTCGAGAACGCATTTTACGAAGCCGTCGCCCGAAGTGACGTGGAGGCGCTGATCCTCGCCTGGGCAGAGGACGAGGACGTGGTCTGCGTCCATCCCACCGGCGCGCGCATCGCCGAGTTGCCGCTCATCCGGGAAAGCTGGCGGCAAATCCTGGCCAACAGCCGCCTGCGGGTCCGCACCGAACTTCAGCACCGCTGGCAGAGCATGGTGCTGGCGGTGCATCACCTCACCGAAACCCTGTATCTGGGCGACAGCCCGGAACCCCAGGGCACTCTGCACGTCACCCACGTCTTCACCCGGGGATCTCACGGCTGGCGCCTGGTTTCCCGCCACGCGTCGGCGGCCGGCGACGAAGCGGCGGCCAACGTCGAGTCCGCCGGCCCGCATACCCTCCACTGACCCCGGTCGCCGCGACCGGCCCGCCTTGCTCCCCTACGCCGCCCCCGCCTGGCTCCCAGGCGGCCACGCCCAGACCCTCTGGCCCCTGGCCATCCGCACTCCCCTGCCCCCCGGGCGCCGCGAGCGCTGGAGCGCGCCGGACGGCGATTTCGTCGACGTGGACCGCCTCGACGGCTCGCCGGAGCGACCGCTGCTGGTGCTCTTCCACGGCCTCGAAGGCAGTTCCCGCAGCCACTACGCCGCCTCCATGGCCCACGCCTGCAAGGCCGCCCGCTGGCCCCTCGCCCTGCCCCACTTCCGCGGCTGCTCCGGCGAATTGAATCGCCGCCCGCGGGCCTACCATTCCGGCGATTCCGACGAAATCGACTGGATCCTCGCCCGTCTGGTCGCCGAAAACGCCGGCCGGCCGATCTTCGCCGCCGGCGTCTCCCTGGGCGGCAACGCGCTCCTCAAGTGGGCCGGCGAGCAGGGGGCCGACGCCTCGCGGCGCGTGCGCGCCATCGCCGCCGTCTGTGCCCCCCTCGACCTCGCCGCCTGCGGCCACCACCTGGCCCGCGGCTTCAATCGCGTCTATACGCGGCACTTCCTGACCACCCTCAAGGCCGTCTCCCGCCAGCGCCTGCAACAGTTCCCCGGCCTCTTCGACGCACTCTCCATGGAAGCCGCCCGTAACCTTCACCAGTTCGACGACGCCGTCACCGGGCCGCTGCACGGCTTCGCCGGTGCCGACGACTACTGGGCGCGCTGTTCGGCGAAGCCTTGGCTTGCCGACATCCGCGTGCCCGCCCTGGTGTTGAACGCCAGGAACGATCCCTTCCTCCCCGCCCGCTATCTGCCCGGCCCCGGCGAAGTCGGCCCCGGCGTCACCCTCGAACAGCCCGCCACCGGCGGCCACGTGGGCTTCGTCAGCGGCGCCTTCCCCGGCAATCTGGACTGGCTGCCCCAAAGGCTCTTACACTTCTTCCGATTCGCAACGTCATAACGAGAACCCCATGAGCAACGCACCCGCTTCCTTGCCCGCCGAAATCTTCAAGGCCTACGACATCCGCGGCATCGTCGATAAATCGCTCACCGCCGCCGTCGTACGGCAGATCGGCCAGGCCCTTGGCTCCCTGGCCTTCGAGAAGGGCCAGACCGCCATCGCCGTCGGCCGCGACGGCCGCCTTTCCGGCCCGGAGCTGGCCGGCGCCCTGATGGACGGCATCTGCGCCGCCGGCATCGACGCCATCGACGTCGGTTGCGTGCCCACTCCGGTCACCTATTTCGCCGCTTATGAGTTGGGCTGCCATTCCTGCGTCTCGGTCACCGGCAGCCACAATCCGCCGGACTACAATGGCCTCAAGATGGTGATCGGCGGTGAAACCCTGGCGCTGGATGCCATCCAGGATCTCAAGCGGCGCATCGAAGCCGGTAACCTCAGGGAAGGCCAGGGCCAGCGCAGGAGTGCCGACGTCAAGGGCGCCTACATCGCGCGCATCGTCGGCGACGTGAAGCTCGCCCGACCCCTGAAGATCGTCATGGATTGCGGCAACGGCGTCGCCGGGGCCATCGCGCCGGAACTCTTCAGGCGCCTGGGCTGCGACATCGTGCCGCTCTACTGCGAAGTGGATGGCAACTTCCCCAATCACCACCCGGACCCCTCCAAGCCCGAGAACCTCGAAGACGTCATTCACGCGCTGAAGACCACCGACGCCGAGATCGGCATCGCCTTCGACGGCGACGGCGACCGCCTGGGTGTCGTCACCAAGGACGGCGAGATCATCTACCCCGACCGCCAGCTCATGCTCTTCGCCGCCGACGTGCTTTCCCGCGTGCCGGGCGGGCAGATCATCTACGACGTCAAATGCACGCGGCTGCTGGCCTCGTGGATTCGGGAACACGGCGGCGAACCGCTCATGTGGAACACCGGCCACGCCCTGGTGAAGAAGAAACTCCGCGAAACCGGCGCGCCGCTGGCCGGCGAAATGAGCGGCCACACCTTCTTCAAGGAGCGCTGGTACGGCTTCGACGACGGCCTCTATACCGGCGCACGCCTCCTCGAAATCCTGGCCCGGGCGGAGGACGGCAACCCGGTGCTGAAGGCACTGCCGAATTCCCCCAGCACGCCGGAACTCAATATCAAGATGGCCGAGGGCGAGCCTTTCGCCCTCATCGACAAGCTGAAGGCCCAGGGCAGCTTTGCCGGTGCCACCGAAGTCATCACCATCGACGGCATCCGCGTCGAATTCGCCGACGGCTTCGGGCTGGCCCGGCCGTCGAACACCACGCCGGTGGTCGTGCTGCGCTTCGAAGCCGACACCCCGGCGGCCCTGGAGCGCATCCAGGCCGGCTTCCGGACGGCCATCACCGCCGTCTGGCCCGGCGTCCAACTCCCCTTCTGACCCGCCCCGGAGGCCCCATGCTGCTCACCACCACCCCCACCGTCGAAGGCCGCGCCATCCAGGCATACCACGGCGTCGTCACCGGCGAAGCCATCATCGGCGCCAATTTTCTGAAGGACATGTTCGCCGCCATCCGCGACATCGTCGGCGGCCGCGCCGGCGCCTACGAAAAGACCCTGCGCTCGGCCCGGGAAACCGCCTTCGCCGAACTCAGCGAAGCCGCCCAGGCCCTGGGCGCCAACGCCGTGGTCGGCATCGACATCGACTACGAAGTGCTCGGCGAAACCAACGGGATGCTGATGGTGGCGGTGAGCGGGACGGCGGTGACGGTGGGGTGAGGGAGGCTAATCGGCGGTCAGGCGCCAGTTGCCCTGAGTTTGAATTTGCTCATAGCAAGACGGAATCCATGACACTCCCCTTCGAAGCTTCCCGCTCCTACGTCTACAACGCAGCACGCTATGAGCTGCTGCCCCGCATCGCCGAAATCGCCAAGGGCCGCGGCGACGAGCCTTTCCTTTTGCGCGAAATTTCGAAGAAACTCCTTGCCGAGACCTACACGCCGGAGCAGTTGGAAATCAAGGTCAAGAAGGCGATGAGCGAGGCCACCGAGAAGATGAGCACCATCTTCATGTTCTACATCCCGTTCCTCGCAGAGAACTTGAGGGTCTTCGAGAACCTGGGCGGCGGGATGTTCAAGAACATTTCCCTCGAAGAGGAAATCGCGGAAGCCGAAGCCGCCGCCATCGACCTTGAATCGGACGACGCAGGAATCATCTACGCCTACTCCTTTCCGACAATCGTCAGAAACGACGGCAATCGCTTCCCGATCAAGATCGGATTGACCACGACGGGCGACGCCGACGCCCGCGTGACGCAGCAATGCAAGACGACTTGCTGCTTCGAATATCCGGTCATCCTCGGCACCTGGGAGGTTCAGCGGGTCGCGGCGATGGAGGATGCCATTCATTCCACGCTGGAAGCGCGTGGTTCGAAGCGGCAGGCCCCGGGCACGGAATGGTTCGACACGACCCTGGACGAAATTCAGAGCGTCATCCGGTTCATCCAGCCTGCGGCGAACCCGCGCGGCCGTCCGTAAGAACGGCATAGAGAATCTCGCAGCAGCAGTTTCCGCTGGGTGGCATCGTTCGTCTGCAACCCGTCTTTCCGCGTGCCTCTCAAGCGCATGCCGCCCTGCACCCCGGCATGCGCCAAACAACCGACCCGTTCAATCACCGCACCATGCCCTGCACGATTGCAGGCCTGCCTCCCCGAACCGCGGGTCAGCGCTCCGCAACGCTGGCTCACGGAAGTCTCCGTCCCGCCCGCAAAGCCCGATGGCAGAATGGCGCCATTCAACGCCGGGCAAGCGGCGACAAGCTGAAAGCGACACAACGATGATTCTGGTGACCGGGGGTAGCGGCTTTGTGGGGGGCGCGGTGATCCGGCGGCTGGCCGCCGCGGCTCCGCGCGGCGTGCTGGCGGCGGTGCGGCGCCCGGGGATCGTCTTTCCGGGGGACGTGCGCTCAGTCCCGGTGGACGACCTTCTCGCGACGACCGACTGGAGCGCGGCGCTCAACGGGGTCGACTGCGTGGTGCACTGCGCTGCCCGGGTGCACGTGATGAACGAGGAAAGCGCCGACCCGCTGGCCGAATTTCGCCGCGTCAATGTCGCGGGAACCGCCCACCTCGCCCGGCAGGCGGCGGCCTGCGGCGTCAGGCGCTTCGTATTCCTGAGCTCCGTCAAGGTCAATGGCGAATCGACCGAGGAAGACCTTCCCTTCACGGCTGACGCCACCCCAGCCCCCGCCGACCCCTACGGCGTCTCCAAGCGGGAGGCCGAGGACGTCCTGCGCGGAATCGCCGGCGAAACCGGCCTCGAAGTGGTAATCCTTCGCCCTCCCCTGGTCTATGGGCCGGGCGTGAAGGCCAACTTCGCGTCGATGATGCGCTGGCTGGCCCGCGGCGTTCCGCTGCCCTTCGCCGCCGTGACGGCCAACCGGCGCAGTCTGGTGGCGCTCGACAACCTGGTCGATCTCATCGTCACCTGCCTGCACCATCCGGCCGCCGCCCAGCAGACCTTCCTGGTCAGCGACGGCGAGGATCTGTCGACGGCCGACCTGTTGCGCCGCATGGGCACCGCCCTGGGGCGCCCGGCGCGCCTGTTCGGCGTGCCGCCCGCGCTGCTGAGGCTGGCCGCGACGGTGGCGAATCGACCCGGCGTCTATCAGCGCCTGTGCGGTTCGCTGCAACTGGACATCACCAAGACCCGGCAACGCCTCGGCTGGACGCCCCCGCTTTCGGTGGACGAGGGGCTGCGCCGGGCGGCTGATGGATTGCGTGGATAACGGGGGATTCACGAACACTTATCCCTTGCCTCACCCCCCCGGATTCGTCTCTACCTATGACGCGCCAATGGTTGTGCCGAGCGACTCTTCCCATCACTCACAAATGCATCTGGCTTTTTATGCAGGTTATTTGACAACATTCTTGGCAGATTTTTTGATTCGCCCGTTTGTTGATAAGCACATCAAAGGATATGTTCTCGCCCGTATTCCTATTCCAAAGTTCGATGAGGCAAATCCGATAATGCGCCGCACATCTGAGCTCTCACTATCAGCAGCGATTGACGGCTGGTCACCCAAGGGCTTCGGTTGTTCGCCTTCTGGACACAGCAGGCATTCTGCCGAACGCGTAGTAATCGACGCTTCGTGGCGACTTATCTCCGGCATTTCAGCGGATCAGATAACTTCACTATTTGATTCATTTGAAAGCATCAAGACAGATGAATTGCTCCGATTGAGCGGGCTCGACGTATACCGCACCCACCGCCTGGTACTGGAGGCGTGGGATCGGCTGGCATCGGGCTCGTGCACATAGGTACGACGATGGCATCGACCGAATCGCAACGCCCTGAAGGGCTGGCCCAACAAATCCTGTCTGCACTGAAGGCACAACCGAGCCAGCGGGGCAGTGATTTGGCAAGCCTATTGGGCGTTGGCCGCAAGGAAGTCAATCAATGCCTGGCCAACGAGCTGGCGGGGCGCGTGGTGCAGGATTCCGGCTACCGATGGTCACTGCGACTTGGCGGCGGAGTGCAGACTCCCGTTGCCCCAGCAGCAACCACTTCGTTGACCGAGTTGGCCCGTCTTTGCCGCTACTACCTTGAGTGCATCGGGAACGACACTGGGGAAGGCGTTAGCGTATTCGCGGCCACCAAGTATGGCGAACCGGAATACACCGAACTTCCCGCGCTACCGGTACTCGACCCGACGGATGCGTGGCGGATTTCGCCGGGGGTCCGGCGAGTGCTCAGTAAGGTTCGGGCCGATCGGGGCAATCTGGTTGCATGGCTGGGTTATCCGGTTCGTTTGCGCGAGCATCGCACCACCAAATGGCGCGGCTTCTTCGTGGAGCCGGTCATGCTCTGGGCTATCGAGTTGCCCGAGCAAGCAGGCGATTTGCCTCGCATCGTCGATGATCTGCCGGTCCCCAATTTCTCCGTGCTGCGCTCCTTAGCCATGGGCGATGCGTCGGCGGTCGTCGAGGAGGCGGCACGCCTGGATGAAGAACTCGGCCTGAACAGTCCGCTGGAGGACCGCCCCGAAATCGACGAGCTGCTGGAGCGGCTGGTGGCAATCCGCCCCGATTGGGATTGGCAGGAGGCGCTTACGCCCGAGGCTTGTGCTGGCGATTTACCGCTGGCGGACATCGACAAGGCCGGAATCTACAACCGTGCAGTGATTCTCCCGGGAAAGCGCTCCCCCTACACCCAGGGTCTGGAATCCGAACTCAAGCAACTGGAAGAGGTTCCGGAGAGCCGCCTCGCCGAAACCGCGCTGGGCAAGTGGCTGTCTGGCGCGACGGGCGGCCCGGTTCAGGGCGACACACGACCACTGATCGAAGTGGTACCCATGAACTCGGAGCAGCGGGCTGCCGTTGAATCGGCTCTGGCGGCACCGCATACGGTGGTGACCGGTCCGCCGGGGACTGGCAAGTCGCAGGTGGTGACCAACTTGCTGGTCAATGCGGCCTGGCGGGGCATGAAAGTGTTGTTCGCCAGCAAGAACAACAAGGCGGTCGACGTGGTGGAGACTCGCGTCAATGGGCTGGGAAATCGGCCCGTCCTGCTCCGACTCGGCAACAAGGAGTACCAGGCCAAACTCGCCACTTACCTGACGTCCATGCTGTCGGGCCGGGTTGGCGAGGACGACCGCATCAGTTACGAGGAGGGATTGGCGCATCACACACAGTTGGCCCGGCGACTCAAGGATCTGGATGATCTGCAGTCGAGAACGCTCGAAGCGAGGAACCGGGTCGACAAACTGGAGGCCGAGGTTGAAGCCTTGCGCAAGGTGTTCGGACCGGACCGGTTTAAAGCGCTCGACGCTTCTCAGGTCGCCGCCTTACCTGCATTGGTCGATGCTGCGGAGGTAAAGGCTGACGCGATGGACCCGGCCAAGTTGGGCTTCTTCGGCAGGCTCGCATTGGCGGCGACACGGGCGAAGCGGCTGGCGGCCCTGCAGGCTGCGCTGGCGAACCTATCGAACGTTGCCGCCCATCTCATGCTGCCGCCCATCTCGACCGGCGAGGCAATTGACCTTGGGTCTATTCGGAGCCAGTTTCGACTTCTGCGCGAACGTGGGGTCGCTGCCAGAAACGTTCTGGCCTATCAGGATGCGCTGGACACACTCCGGAAAAGCCCAGCCTTTGAAGACATCGCAAAGCAGCGCCAGGAACTCAATGCCCAGATCGCGGATAACTCCTCCCGACTATGGAAGGACTGGGTAAACCTTACCCCAAGCCGACTGACGGCGGCTCAGCGCAAGGATATTGCCGATTACGCGGCCTTGCTCCAGCTTATGACCGCTCCGGATGCCCAGGCGGTCAATAAACAGGTCTGGGCCAGGGCGCGGGCGCTACAGACAAGCGTCAGCGCGATGTTTTCCTGTTGGGCAGTCACGTCCCTTTCGGCGCGGGGAAAATTGCCGTTCGAGCCGAGGCATTTTGATCTGGTGGTCATCGACGAGGCGAGTCAATGCGACATTGCCTCGGCCTTGCCCTTGTTGTTCAGAGCCAAGCGCGCGGCGATCATCGGCGACCCGATGCAGTTGCGGCATATCAGCGCTGTCACTGGCAGCAAGGATTCCGACCTTCAGTACAAGTATGGATTGGTGGCAAACCGGTCCGCCTGGATGTATTCGGTGAACTCGCTGTATGACCTTGGCGTGAGAGTGGCCGAGGCCAGCCAAGTCATCAATCTCCGCGACCATCACCGCAGCCACGGCGACATCATCGAGTTCTCGAACACGGCCTTTTACGCCGGCAAGCTGCGGGTCGCGACCCGATACACCGCGCTCCGGCGACCAAGGAATGACCAGCCCGGCGTAGTTTGGCAGGACGTCAGGGGAGAAACCATTCGTCCCCACGGCGGCGGTGCGCAGAATCCACCGGAGGCGTTGGCAATCGTCAGCGCTTTGGAAGATCTGCTGGTTCGGCGCACTTACCGTGGCAGCGTTGGTGTGGTGACCCCGTTTCGCGCACAGGCGCAGCTCATTCAGGCTCATATCGCCCAGCACCCAAAGCTTTCTCAGTTAGGCGACAAAGCGGAGTTGCTCGTCGATACGGTGCACCGTTTCCAGGGCGACGAACGCGATGTGATGTTCTTCTCCCCAGTCGTGTCCGACGGAATAACGCCGGGCGCCATGAGCTTCCTGCGCAGCAACGGAAATCTGTTCAACGTCGCCATCACCAGGGCGAGAGGCTTGTTGCATGTCGTTGGCGACCGAAGCGCCGCGAGCGCATGCGGCGTCGACTATCTGGAGCAATTTGCGGCGTATGTGGGCAGGCTTGGCGATGCGAGGCAGAGTCAGGAAGAAACTCCCGTAGCGGCTATGGGCCCCACCTACCCGAGCGTTTCGCGGCCCGAGCGCGTGTCGGACTGGGAGAGAGAGTTCTATCGGGCGCTCTATGCGGCGGGCGTCCGGCTGATCCCACAGGTTTCAGTGGAGCAATATGACCTGGACTTCGCCATCTTCGTCGGCAATCGGAAACTGAACGTCGAAGTGGACGGCGAGCGTTACCACCGTAGCTGGACCGGAGAATTGTGCCTGCGCGACCAATTGCGCAATCAGCGGCTCATTGAGCTGGGGTGGGAAGTGAAACGATTCTGGGTCTATGAGATCCGCGACCGGTTGCCGGAATGTGTGGATATGGTCAGACAGTGGGTTGAACGCGCCGAACGGGAGACGCGATAATGACGTTTGCAACTCGCTGTTTAGTACAGACAAGCAACCGGACTGGGAGAAAAGCAGTACGGGGGGCGAAAAGGTCCGCGCCGGTCTTCCGTCTCAGCGCGTCTTGGGGTTCAAGCTGCCGCGGTTGTACTCCTTGTCGCCGGGCATGACCGTGCGGGTGCCGGGGAGCCAGCCGCCCTGGGCGTCGATGGGGCGGGTCTTGTTTTCCGGGTATTGGGCGGCGACTTGCTGGGCCTCGGCGGCTTTTTTGGCGTCGACGTATTCCCAGCGACCGTTGGGGAAGAGACGGACTTTCTCGCCGCCAACCGTCGTCGCTTCGACGGGGCTGCGGTCGAGGTCGGCGGCGAAGGCGGCGCCGCCGGCGAGGAACAGGGCGAGGGTCAGGGCGGCCTTCACAGCTTGCCTTCCACCCAGGCCTTGACCGAGGCCAGCGCCCCGGCCAGGTTCTCCGGCTGGGTGCCGCCGGCCTGGGCCATGTCCGGGCGGCCGCCGCCCTTGCCGCCCACCTGCTGGGCCACCATATTCACCAGTTCGCCGGCCTTCACCTTGCCGGTAAGGTCGGCGGTGACGCCGGCGATCAAGGTGACTTTGCCGTCGGCCACAGCGGAAAGCACCACGGCGGCGGACTTGAGCTTGTCCTTCAGTTTGTCCATGGTCTCGCGCAGCGCCGAGACGTCGGCACCTTCCATGCGGGCGGCGAGTACCTTGGCACCCTTCACGTCCACCGCGTGATTCACGAGGTCGTCGCCCTGGCTGGCGGCAAGCTTGGACTTCAGGCGGGCGAGTTCCTTTTCCAGGGCGCGGACGTTGTCGAGAACCTGGGCGATCTTGGCCGGCACTTCGGCCACCGGCGCCTTGAAGGCGGCGGCCGCCGCATCCAGGGCCGCCTGCTGCTGCTGCACGAGGGCCAGGGCGTTGTCGCCGGTGAGCGCTTCGACCCGCCGCACGCCGGCCGCCACGCCCGCCTCGGCGACGATCTTGAAGAGGCCGATGTCGCCGCTGCGGGCAACGTGGGTGCCGCCGCACAGTTCGCGGGAGGAACCGATGTCCAGCACCCGCACGCTGTCGCCGTACTTCTCGCCGAAGAGCATCATGGCGCCCAGCTTCTGGGCTTCCGCGATCGGCAGGACGCGGCAAAAGGTGGCGGCGTTGGTCAGGATTTCGCCATTGACGATGCTTTCCACCCGGCGGATTTCGGCGTCGCTCAGCGGCTGGTTGTGGACGAAGTCGAAGCGCGTCTTGTCCGGGTCCACCTGGGAGCCCTTCTGCTGCACGTGCTCGCCCAGCACTTCCCGCAGGGCCTTGTGCAGCAGGTGGGTCGCGGAGTGGTTGCGCATGGTGCGGCTCCGGGCCTGCACGTCCACCTTGGCGGCGACGCCGTTGCCCACGCTGAGCGTGCCGGTCTTGACCACGCCGTGGTGGCCGAAGACGGCGGCCTGGATTTTCTGTGTATCCTCGACGGCAAAGATGCCGTGCACCGACTGCAAAGCCCCGCGGTCGCCCACCTGGCCGCCGGATTCGGCGTAGAAGGGGGTGTTGTCGAGGACGACGACGCCCGTCTCGCCTTCGTTGAGCTGGTTCACCGGGGCGCCATCCTTGTACAGGGCGAGCACGTTGGCCTGGAACTCCAGGGTGTCGTAGCCGTGGAAGGTGGTGGCCGGGCCGTCGTATTCGAGGTTGGCGGCCATCTTGAACTTGCCGGCGGCGCGCGCCTGCTCCTTCTGGCGGGCCATGGCGGCGTCGAAGGCGGAACCATCCACCATGACCTTCCGCTCGCGGCAGATGTCGGCGGTGAGGTCCAGGGGGAAGCCGTAGGTATCGTGCAACTTGAAAGCGGTCTCTCCGCTGAATATCCCGCCCTCGGGCAGGGCCTTCAATTCGCCTTCGAGGATGGCCATGCCGTGCTCGATGGTTTCGAAGAAGCGGTCCTCCTCCTGCTTGAGGGTTGCCATGACCTTGGCCTGGTTCTTGGCCAGTTCCGGGTAGGCCATACCCATCTCGGCGACAAGGTCCGGCACCATCTTGTGGAAGAAGGCGGCCCGCGCCCCCAGCTTGTAGCCGTGGCGGATGGCGCGGCGGATGATGCGGCGCAGCACGTAGCCGCGACCTTCATTGCCGGGGATGACGCCGTCGGCCAGCAGAAAGGCGCAGGCGCGGATGTGGTCGGCCAGCACCTTGAGCGACGGGCTGCCCATGTCGGCGCCGGAAGTCTCCCGAGCGGCGGCCTTCAGGAGCGTCTGGAAGAGGTCGATCTCGTAATTGGCATGCACGCCCTGCAGCACGGCGGAGATACGCTCCAGGCCCATGCCGGTGTCCACGGAAGGCTTGGGCAGCGGGTGCATGACCCCGGCTTCGTCGCGATTGAACTGCATGAAGACGTTGTTCCAGATTTCGATGAAGCGGTCGCCGTCTTCTTCCGGCGATCCCGGGGGGCCGCCCCAGTGCTTTTCGCCGTGGTCGTAGAAAATCTCGGTGCACGGGCCGCAGGGGCCGGTGTCGCCCATCATCCAGAAATTGTCGGAAGCGTAGCGGGCGCCCTTGTTGTCGCCGATACGGATGACGCGCTCCACCGGCACGCCGATTTCCTGGGTCCAGATGTCGTAGGCCTCGTCGTCCTCGGCATAGACGGTGACGGTGAGCTTGTCCTTGGGGAGCCTGTAGACCTCGGTGAGGAGCTCCCAGGCGTACTTGATGGCGTCGCGCTTGAAGTAATCGCCGAAACTGAAATTGCCCAGCATCTCGAAGAAAGTGTGATGGCGGGCGGTGTAGCCGACGTTTTCGAGGTCGTTGTGCTTGCCGCCGGCGCGCACGCATTTCTGCGAGGTGGTGGCGCGACTGTAGGGGCGCTTGTCGAAACCCAGGAAGACGTCCTTGAACTGGTTCATGCCGGCGTTGGTGAACAGGAGCGTCGGGTCTTCATGGGGCACCAGCGAGCTGGACGCCACGATCTGATGGCCTTTGGAGGCAAAGAAGTCGAGGAACTGCTGGCGGATTTCGGAGCTTTTCATACGCGGGGGCCTCGCGGGGCGGTCAATGCGAAAGGCTGGATTTTAAACCCGAAACCCGCCGTCGGACGGGCTTGGCGGGGGATTGCGGCAAGGGACACGCTACACCGCGCCGGGAAGACGTCTCGCTGCGCAAGATTCGGCTCGACGGCAATGCCGCAAGGGAGGAAGCTCGCACTCCAGGACCCATCGACGAGCAGAAATTCATGACCAGCGAAGGCCCCTCGAGATCCCCCGCCAAGGTGCGCGACCGTCAGTCCGCCGCGGACTACGAGCGCGTTGTCCGCGCCATCGCCTTCATCGCCGAGCGGGTGGGCGAGCAACCCGAACTGGCGACGGTGGCGGAGCACCTGAGTCTCAGCCCCTACCATTTTCAACGCCTGTTCAGCCGCTGGGCGGGCACCAGTCCCAAGCGCTTTCTACAGGTGCTCACCGTGGAACGCGCCAAGTCTCTCCTTCAGGATTCCGCCCCCCTGCTGGCGGTAGCCGGAGAACTCGGCCTGAGCAGCAGTTCCCGCCTCCATGATCATTTCGTGCAGTTGGAGGCGATGACGCCGGGCGAGCACCGCGCCCGCGGTGCGGGTCTCACCATCGCCTACGGCTGTCATGCGACCCCCTTCGGGAAGATTCTCCTGGGCGTGACGCCGCGGGGCATCTGCCGCCTGGATTTCATCGAGGCCGAGAACGAGGGCAGCGCCGCCCAGCGACTGGGCGCCCTCTGGCCACAGGCCGAACTGCGGGAATCGCCGGGCGTCACCGCCCCCCTTGTCGAGCGCCTGTTTGGCGGGCCTGCCGACACCGCCCCGCCCTGCCCGCTGCACGTCCGCGGCACCAATTTTCAGCTTCAGGTGTGGCGGGCACTGCTGCGCATCCCGTCGGGTGCCCTCGCCAGCTACCGCCAGGTGGCGGCCGCCATCGGCCGGCCGACGGCGGCGCGGGCGGTCGCTTCGGCGGTGGCCGCCAACCCGGTGGCCTTCCTCATCCCCTGTCACCGGGTTATCCGGGAGAGCGGCGAACTCGGCGGCTATCGCTGGGGATTGGCGCGCAAGCAGGCGATCCACTGCTGGGAGGCGGAACGAGAAGCGGAGCGAGAAGCGGCTCGGAAAAGCTGAGCGGTCAGCGCCGGCAACCGCGACGACAGAAAATCCCCGGTTCCGTTCAGGCGTCGTCGGCCAGATTGGCCCAGCACACCCGGTTGCGACCCTGCTGCTTGGCAGCGTAGAGCTGGCGGTCGGCGGCTACCAGGAGTTCCTCGGCGCTGCCCTGGCGGCCGGTGACCGTGACGCCGCCCACCGAAACGGTGACCTCCGGGGCCACGCTGGAATGGGTGTGCTCGATGCCCAGAGCACGGACCTTCTGACGCATCGCCTCGGCGACTTCCTGGCCGCCCGCCGCGTCGCAATCCGGCAGGATGATGGCGAACTCCTCGCCGCCGTAGCGCGCGGCCAGGTCGCCGGGCCGGCGCAGCGCTTCCCCCAGGGTGCGGGCGACCAGTTTCAGGGACGCGTCCCCCGCGGCGTGGCCGTAGTGATCGTTGTATTGCTTGAAGTAATCGACATCCACGAGCGCCAGACCGAATCGCAAGCCGTTCCGCAGGCTGCGCGCGATTTCCTGGAGGAGCGCCTGATCGAAGGCCCGGCGATTGGGAATTTCGGTGAGGCCGTCGCGGCCGGCCAGGGTTTCCAGGAGTTTGCGCTGCCGCACGAAGCGCGCGAGGTTCCACACCCGGGCCTTGACGATGGCCGGGCTGAAGGGCTTCCCGATGTAGTCGCTGGCGCCCAGGCGCAGGCCTTTTTCTTCATCGTTGGTGGAATTGAGGGCGGTGAGGAAGATCACCGGAATTTCCCGCGTGGCGTCGTTGTCCTTGATGCGGCGGAGCACCTCGTAACCGTCCATGTCGGGCATCAACACGTCGAGCAGCACGACGTCGATCTGGTCGTCGCTGGCCAGGCGCTCCAGGGCCTGCTCGCCGGTCTTCGCCAGGATCACCTGGTATTCGTCCTTGAGCAGGGCGACAGGGACGGTCCGGTTGATCTTCTCGTCCTCCACCACCAGGATGCGCTGTTTGGGCTGCGGCGTCATGCGGAATCTCCTCGATTGAGGGCCACCAGCATCCCGCATACGAGATCCCTGGCCTCCTCGAATTCTACATCTTCGACATGGGCGGCAACGCGGGCGAGCCGGTCCTCCCAATCAGGATTCGCCCCCTGGCGCAGGCTTTCGACCAGTTCCTGCGCATCCGAACTCCCCAGATCCAGGAGCTTCAGGAGCTGCGTGAGATCGGCCGCACCGGGAACCCCGTTGCCGCCCGACGGGGCCACCGGAGCCGGTGCGGCACCGATGCTGCGCAGAGCGTCGCAGAAGGCGCCCAACTCCCGCGCCAGCTCCGCTTCCAGGGCGGCGTCCGGGCGCTCGCCTGCAGCGGCGTCGCCGATCAGCGCGTGCTCCAGGGCGGCGGCGGCGCTCGCTACCGTGCCGGCCCCCAGGGTGTCGGCGGTGCCCTTGATCGAGTGGGCCAGGACCCCGGCGCGCCGGAACTCGCCGCCCTCCAGGAGCACGTCGAGCTGGCGCGGCGCGTCGGCGTAGGCCTGGACGAACTCCGCCAGCAGGCGCGCGTAGAGCCCGACGTTGCCGCCCACCTGGGCGCGCCCCCGCTCCGGATCGAACCCGGCGAGGACAGGATAGCCACGCGGGGCGGCGGCGCTTTCCCGGGAGGCCGGCGACGGCACCGCCTCCTTCCTTCCCATGGCCGGTCGGATCCACTGCAGGAGAACCGCCTCCAGCCGCTTGCCGTCGATGGGCTTGGTGAGGTGGTCGAACATGCCGGCGGCGCGGCTCTTCTCGCGGTCGCCGGCCAGGGCGTGGGCGGTCATCGCCACGATGGGCAGATCCGTGAGGCCGGGGTGGGCGCGGATGCGGCGGGTCGCCTCGTAGCCGTCCATGTCGGGCATCTGGATGTCCATCAGGACCAGATCGTGGCGACCCGTGCAGGCCTTGGCGACGCCGCTCTCGCCGTCGACCGCGATGTCGACCCGCATGCCCGCCTGTTCGAGCAGTTCGGTGGCCACCTGACGGTTGATGGGGTTGTCTTCGACGAGCAGCACGTGGGCACCGCGGATCGCCGCCAGGGGCGAGGCGGCACCCGAGCGGGCTGCGCTCGCCGCGCCGGAGCGGTTACCGCCCGGCAGACCGAACAGACCGAGGACGGTCTCGGCGAGCAGCGCCTCGCTCACCGGCTTGACCAGGAAGCCGTCGATGCCGGCCTTGTCCGCCTCGTGGACGATTTCCTCGCGGCCGTAGGCGGTGACCATGAGGACGGCCGGCATGTGGCGCAGATGCAGATCTCCGCGGATGCGGCGGGTGGTCTCGATGCCGTCCAGGCCGGGCATGCGCCAGTCCATGAGCACCAGGTCGTAGCCGCGGCCGGCAGCGTTTTCGCGGGCGATGAGATCGAGGGCGGCCTCGCCGCAGTCGACCTGCTCGGCCACCAGATCGAGGCGCCGCAGGAGAGTATCCAGGATAGTGCGCGAGGTGGCGTTATCGTCCACCACCAGAACGCGGCGACCGGCAAGGCCGCTTGCCGCCGCGGGAGCGACGGCCTCGTCCTCCGCCGGCCGGCAGGGCAGGTCGAACCAGAAGGTGCTGCCCCGCCCCTCGGCGCTATCCACCTCCAGGCGCCCGCCCATGAGTTCGACCAGCTGGCTCGAAATGGCGAGCCCCAGCCCGGTGCCGCCGAAGCGCCGTGTGATCGAGCCATCCGCCTGCTGGAAGGGCTGGAAGAGGTGGGCGCGCTGCTCCGGACCCATGCCGATGCCGGTATCGCGGACAGAAAACCGCAGCAGGTCGCCGTTCCCGTCGGTCAGGCGATGCACGCCAACGACCACCTCGCCCGCGGCGGTGAATTTCACGGCGTTGCCGGCCAGATTGATGAGCACCTGACCGAGGCGCAGGGCGTCGCCGACGAGAGTCGCAGGCACCGTGTCGCCCCGCTCGAAGAGGATTTCCAGACCCTTCTCCTCGGCCTGGCCGACGACCACGCCGGCGAGGTTGTCGAGAACTTCGTCGAGGGCGAAGGGCAGCGCCTCGACGCTCATGCGGCCGGCCTCGATCTTGGAGAAGTCGAGCACGTCGTTGATGATGCCCAGGAGAGCGTTGGCCGAACCGCCCAGCTTGCGCACGTAGTCCCGCTGGCGCGGCGTCAGCTCGGTGCGCTGGAGCAATTCACCGAGGCCGATGACGGCGTTCATCGGCGTGCGGATTTCGTGACTCATGCGGGCGAGGAAATCACTCTTGGCCCGCGTTGCCGCTTCGGCGTCCCGGCGCGCCACGTCGAGGGCGGCCTCGACCTCGATACGCTCGGCGATCTCCCCCTGCAACTGGTGGTTGGTGCGCTCCAGCTCGGCGGTGCGGGTGCGCACCAGGTCGTCCAGGCTGCTGTGGATGCGGGCGTTTTCGATGGCGATGGCCATCTGGGAGGAGAGGATTTCCAGCACCCGCACGTGGGCGGGCGAGAAGGCGCCACTGGCGAGGCGGTTTTCGAGGTACAGGAGGCCGGAAAGCTTGCCCGCATGCACCAGCGGCAAGCAGAGCAGCGAACGCGCGCCGTGCCGCAGAATCGCCGGGTCGCGACCGAACTGCTCGTCGGCGGGGGCGTCGGCGAGCACCACTGCCTGCCGCGTGCGGGCGGCGAAGGCGACCACCGAGCGGGCCACCGGCAATTCTCCTGTCATCGCGGCGGCGTCGAGGGATAATGAAGGCAGGGCGTTGAAGTCGCCCCCCTCCTCGGCCCGCGCTTCGATGCTCAGCGTCCCCTCGACGTCCAGGATCAGAAAGCCGCGGTCCGCGCCGGCGTTGGCCAGCGCCACGTGCATCAGTTTGCGTTTCAAGGATTCCGGGTCACGCTCGCCGGCAATGAGGTGCGATGCATTGACGATGGCGTCCAGATCGAGGCTGTCCGCCGCCCGCGTGATGGCGCCCCGGGTACCCTGCTCGGATCCCGTGCGGCGGCTGCGACCCGCCGAGCCCCTCTCCCGATGACCGGCGGCGAAGACCTCAGCATATCGCTCCGCGAGCTGGTCGAGCTTCCTCAGGGCGCCCCACGCCTGATAGCCGCGGTAGGCCTGGCGCAAATGCACGACGGCAAAATCCAGGCGGCCGCGGTCTTTCCAGAAACGGCATGCCAGTTCGTTGGCCAGGGCTTCGTCGTGAATGAAGCCGCCCTGGGCAGCGAGGCGGATGGCGATGTCGTAGAGGTTGAGGGCGTCGCCCACCCGCTCTTCGATACGCGCCCGCTCGGCTTCCACCAGGGCATGCTTGTGGCGGAAATTGTCGGCACAGTGCCGCGCCCAGCGTTCGAGCAGCGCCTGGTTGGATTCCACCCGGTCGATGATGGCCGGCCGCGGCAGGGCGTCGTCCAGGGCGATCAGGATCAGGGAATGCAGGTAACGCAAGTCGGCTTCGGTGACGTAGGAGGCGATGAAGTGGGCCGTCGCGGCGGCCTCCTCGATACTCTCCCGCGCCGCGCCGTAGTCGCCCATCAGATAGAGGTTCCAGGCCCGCACGGTGTGGTAGAAGCAGAGCGACGAGCGGCTGTTGTGTTCGCGGCAGGCGGCGATGAATTCGGCTTCGCTGGCCTCCGGGGTGTCGAAGGGCGCCTCCACCGGCGTGCGACCGAGGAGATTCATCACCACCGCCCGCGCACCCTGGATGGAATCGCTGGCCAGGTGATTCTTCACCTTGCGGGTGAAGGCCAGGGCATCGTCGATCTGGCGCAACTGGCGCTCCAGCGGGGTGCCGCGGTACATCCGGTTGATGGTGCCGCCCCACATCATCAGGTAGCTGACGAACTGGTGCTCGCCCGCCTCCAGCCCGGCGTCGATGCCGGGCTGCAGGTAAAGGTCGCTCTCCTTGACGTGGCGCATCCAGTGATTGACGAAGGAGACCATGATGAGGCTCGCCCGGCATTTCAGGCCGCTGTCGGGGAAACGCTCGGTGAGCCGGATGGCGAGGCGGGCGAACTCGTAGCCCTCGGCGAATTCGCCAAAGTCGCCGCACAGCACGCCGCCCAGGCTGGCGTAGCCCTTGGGGGATTCCGGCGTATGTCCGTAGCTGAGCGACAGATGGGTCATGCGGGCGAGGAACCAGCCGTAGAGATCCCGCTGGCCGGCGAAATAGGCGGCGGTATGCACCGGCATGAGAACCTTCATGGCGATGCGCTGCACCGGATCGGTCATTTCCGGCAGGTCGATGAGGGAGGCGATGGAGCGGTCGGCCAGGGCGGCGCGGATGGGGGCGAGTTCGGCTTCCAGCGCCTGCCGCAGGTCGGTGCGGGGGACTTCGATGTCGAGCAGGGCGAGGGCGCCGCGCGCCTCTTCCACCGCCTCGGCGTTGCGGCCCAGGACGGTGTATTCGGTGATCAGCAGGGCACAGATTGCCGCCCGGTCGAGGACATCGACGGCCCGCGCGCGCACGACGGCGATGTCGGCCATGGAACGCTCGTAGTCGCCCGCCAGGTAGGCGACTTCGGCGCGCCGCCGGTAGAGGGCCAGCGCCGTGCCGTGCTGCGCCTCCCAGACATCCGACGGCAGGCAGGCGATGGCGGCGTCGAGATATTCCAGGGCCGCCTGATAGGCGTTCGCCCGCACCGCCCGTTCCGCCGCCCGGCGGTCGAGACCGGCGAGGACGAAGCGCTCGGCGGGGTCGTCGATGAGGGCGAGACCAGCGTTGAGTTGATCGGCCACCTCGAAAATGCGGTCTTCGAGATCCTCTTCCGGCAGGCGGGCCAGGAGCAGGCGGCCGATGTCGAGGTGCAGCGCCTGGGCACCCCCGCCGTCCATGAGGGCATAGGCGGCCTGCTGCACGCGGTCGTGGCTGAAAGCAAAGCGATCCGGCACTCCTTCGCCGACGCTCTTGAGGAGTTCCGCGCGCAAAGCCGGCAGGAGATCGTCGAATAGGGTCTCCGGAGGCGAGCGATGGATGATCGCCAGGGTATCGAGGGAGAAGGCATTGCCGATGCACGCCGCTTCCCGCAGGGCGGCCTGGGTTGGCCCAGGAAGGTCGCGCAGGCGATGAATCAGCAGATCGACCACGTTGTCGGTGATGGCCTCCGCCTCGATGCGCGCCAGATCCCAGGTCCAGCCCGGACGTGCGCCGTCGGCGCCGAGGGCGTAGGCGATGAGCGACTCACGATGGAGGGAATGAAGGAACTGGCCGACGAAGAAGGGGTTGCCCAAGGTCTTCCTGTGCACCAGGGCGGCCAGCGCGCTGGCGTCCGCGGCTGCGGCGTGCAGCGAGTCGCCGATCAGTTCGGCGACCGCCTGCTCGCTCAAGGGAGTCAGGGTGATCTCGGTGAGCGGCGCCCCTTCCTCGCTCAGCCGCTGGATCATGCCGCGCAGGGGATGGGCCGCATCCACTTCGTTGTCGCGATAGGCGCCAATGAACAGGATGTGACGCAGATCCTCCCCGCCCGCCAGGGACTCGAGTAGCCGCAGGGTTGCAGTGTCGGCCCACTGGAGGTCGTCCAGGAAGAGGAGCAATGGATTTTCCTCTTCGGCCAGGGCCTGGATAAATCGCCGGAAAACCCCACGAAAGCGATGCTGCGCCTCGTTGCCGGAGAGCTCAGGCACCGCCGGCTGCGGACCGATCAGTTCCTCGATGTCCGGAATCACATGGGCCACCACCGCGCCATACTCGCCCACCGCGGCGAGCACGCGCTCCCGCAGGGCGGCGCGCTGACTTTCCCCGAGCAGCAGGGTTTGCCGCAAAAAATCGCTGAAGGCGGCGACCAGGGCGCTGTAGGGCATGTTGCGCTGGAACTGGTCGAACTTTCCCGCCACCAGATGGCCGCCAACCCCAGGGAGGGAGCGGCAGAACTCACGCACGAGGGTGCTCTTGCCGATGCCGGAATAGCCGCTCACCATCACCAGTTGCCGCGGCCCGCGACCGGCACCGAAGGCGGCAATGAGACGGTCGATCTCCGCCTGGCGACCGACCATGCGCTCGACCAGATGGAAGCGCTGCGGTACGTCGGCGGCACCGAGGGGGAAGTCTTCCAGAGGTTCCCCGGTGGCCAGGGCGTCCTGGCAGCGCACCAGGTCGGCACGCAGGCCCCAGGCGCTCTGGTAGCGATCTTCGGCGTTCTTTTCCAGCAGGCGGGCGACGATGCGCGCCACGCAGATCGGCACGCCGGGGACGAGTTCGGCCAGATCCGGGGGCCGCCGCGCCAGGTGGGCGTAGACGATCTCCGCAGCATCGGTGCCGGGAAAGGGCGGCTGCCCGGCGAGCATTTCGAAGAATGTGGCCCCCAGGGCATAGAAATCGGCGCGGTAATCGAGACTGCGGTGCATGCGCCCGGTCTGCTCGGGGGCGATGTAGGCCAGCGTGCCCTCCAAGGCTTCCGGACTGCGCAGGACGGGGGTGAGGCGAGGAAGCCGGGAGGCGATGCCGAAGTCGATCAGTTGCACGGCTCCGTTCGCGGTCACCACCAGGTTGCCGGGGCTGACGTCCTTGTGGATGACGTCAGCGAGGTGGACCTCGGCCAGGGCTTCGGAAGCGCCGATCGCGATTGCGAGAAATTCCGGCAAGCGTAGCGCGCCCCGCGCAAGGCGCCGCGCGAGGGATTCGCCGCCCTGGTCCTCCAGCACCAGGGTATGGCCCTCGGGCAACCGGAGGAAGTCGATCACCCGCACCACCCCGGGGGAACCCAGGCTCTTCAGGAGTTCGAATTCCTGCTGGTAGCGCTCGAAGTAGCCGCGGGTAAGCTCGCCTTCCTTCAGGACCTTGAGGACCACGGAGCGCTGCTCGCCGCGCCGGGTCGCGCGCAGCACGCGGGTCGTGGCGCTCTCGTAGAGCACGTCCTGGGGCGAGAAGTCGTCAGCGTGCATCATGGCGCGGTCGGCTCCCGGGTTAGTCGCAGGCGTAGACCTGAACGATGTTGTAGGTGGAGTCCGCGACATAGACCCGCCCCGCCGTGGCGTGCATCAGGAAGGGCATCCATACCCCGCCCTCGGCAGTGCTCAGCTTGAAGAGCGAAAGGCCGGAAAGGAAGCGGGGAGCGCCTTCGCCGAGTTCGAACACCTTGAGGGCGCGATTCACCAGGTCGTTGACGTAGAGGCGGTCGCCGTCGATGGCAAGGCTGGTGGGCAGCATGAAGCGCTCGCCGTCGGGCTCGCCCTCCTGCCAGTAGCCCTGCTCCCCGAAAGCGAAAAGCGAACGGCCGTCGCGGTCGAAGACGCAGATGCGGTCGTTGAACTGGTCGGTCACGTAGACGCGTCCGCTGGCGTCCAGGGCAACGTCGGTGGGCGTGAAAGGCGCCTCGCCCCGCGCTCCGCCTTCCCAGACGAAGGTGCGCACCGGGCGGGCCGTCCCGCTGGGCAGGATCTGCCATTGGGCGAGGCGATTGTTGAGGGTATCGGCGATATAGACCTGACCGTCGGAAGCCGCCGCCATGCCCTGGGGACCGGAAAGGCAGGCCGGCCCCTTCCCCTTGCAGCCGAAGGGGAGGCCGAAATTGACCAGATTGCCCAGAGGGCCGACCTGGTAGAGGCTCACGGACCCGGTGTCGAAATTTCCCGCCAGAAGAATGGGGCTGCCGGGAACCCACTGCCCAAGGAGGGGAAAATCCGGAACGAATGCGGCAAGACCCAGATTGCCGGCGAGAAACCAGCCATCGACCTGCACCGGCGCCGGAACGTAGGCCGGCCCCCGCGCCTGGCAGCCGGTCAGACGCCAGTTGCCGGCATCGAGCACCAGGCGGGTGTCGCGCAGCCACTCGGCGGCGCCGGAGCGCGCCAGGGTGGCGCGCGCGAGACCGCCCCACCAGGCGTCGTACTGGCTGGCCAGGGCGGCGCTCGCCGACTGCGGCCAGGAGGTATCCGGCGCGCCGGCGGCCGCGGCACACCCGCCGATTTCGGGAAAGGCGATGACCGAGGTGACGCAGTTCAGCTGCTCGGTGGCCGGCCCTTCCCGGGCGTCCCGCCGCCGGCCCACGGCAGCGAGCAGGGTCGCCGTTGCCCGCGGGGCGGTGGAAAAGTCGATGCGCACCTTGAGAATGCGCGAGGTGAAGGGTTCGCTGATGAAGAAGACGTCCGCCTCGCCCCCGTCGCAGATGACGTAGGGACTGACCAGGGCGTTGTCTTCCAGGAAGTAGTAAAGCGGATCGTCGGGAGAATTCACGGGCTCCGGGCCGTGGTGCCAGCCCGCCCGCAACCCGGCCACGGTGGCGAGGAAGCGCCCGTCGGTGTGATAGACCGAGATGGTGTTGGCGACGTGGTCCGGTACGAAAACGCGGTCGCCGACGACATTCACGTCGCGCATGATGTTCAGCATGCCGACGCCCCGCGGTGTTCCGAAGCGGTGGGCGATGAGCGTGCGGCCTCCGGCGGCGACGTAATCGGAGTCGATGCGGGCATCCGCCGGACAGCGCAGGATTTCGTAGTTTCCCGTGTTGGCAATATAGAGTTGCCCGTCGGCGTCGGAGGCCAGCCCCTGCGGCCAGGTGAGATCGTGGCAGCGCCCCGCGACCCGCACGGCGCGGAACTCCGCCAGGTAGCGCCCCGCCTCGGTGAAGCGTACGCAGCGGTTGCGAAGCGGCTCCCGGGCATCATGGAAGAATTCATCGTTGACCCACAGGTCGAAGCCCCCCTTGCCGCTCCTGACCAGGGTCAGGCCGTTGGGATCCTGCAAGGGCGAGAAGCCGGTCTGCGGCGTATTGCCGATGGCGCGCTCGAAGCGGGGGATGGCACCCGAAGTGTCGAGAACCACCACCCGGCTGTTGCCCATGTCGGAGATGAAGACGCGATCGGCCTCGGGATGGGGGCACACATGAAAAGGCATGCGGAATGGCCGACCCGCCTCACCCGCCGCGCCGGCCTCTGGCGCCGGGAGTACGCAGCGGATCTCGCGCAAGGCGGAATCGAAGACCAGGAGGCGGTCGTTGCCGGTATCGCACACCCAGACATTGCCCGCCCGGTCGCGGGCCACCCCCACCGGCGAATTGAGAGCGAGCTCCGGCGTCACCGGTCCCGGCACGGTGTCCCCCGGCCGGACTGTGGCGCCGAAGCAGGCGAGGTGCCTGATCTGATGCGGTGTGCTGTCTCCCATCCCCTGCCCCTTGCGGTGATGTGGTGCCGGCGATTCGCCGGTCATTTATCGGAACCGGCAAGTATTTCCGCCAAGGCCCGCAGCGGTCAAGCTGCGCCGCAAAAGGCAGCGACCCGAACCCTCGGGAAGCTGTACGCAGGATGTGGACGCGCTATCATCGACGGCAGTCCCCCCGCGAGAATCCCATGTTCGATCCGAGCTTCGAGATCTGCAGCGTTCCCGTCGCCGAAACCACCCTGCACCTGCGTCTGCGTCCCAACCCCGGGCGGCCGCCGCTGCTGCTCCTGCACGGCTACCCGGAAACCCACGCCCTGTGGCACAAGGTCGCCCCGCGGCTCGCCGAGCGCTTCGCCCTCGTCATCCCCGATCTGCGGGGCTACGGCGATTCCGGCAAGCCCGCCTCTGAGCCGGATTGCGCCAATCAATCCAAGCGCGCCATGGCCCGCGACATGGCGGAGCTGATGAGCGCCCTCGGTTACCCGCGCTTCCACCTCGCCGGCCACGACCGCGGCGCACGGGTGGCCCACCGATTCTGCCTCGACCACCCCGAGCGCGTCCTCTCCGCCTGCCTCATGGACATCGTCCCCACGGCGACCACCTTCGCCCTCACCAATCAGGCGCTGGCGACCACTTACTTCCACTGGTTCTTCCTCATTCAGCAGGCGCCCCTGCCCGAACGCATGATCGGCGCCGACCCCGCCGCCTGGCTCAAGGGCTGTCTTTCCCGCTGGAGCCTGGGGAACGACGCGGCCTTCGACCCCGCCGTCGTGGCGGAATACGTGCGCTGCTTTTCCGACCCCGAGGCCATCCGCGCCAGCTGCGACGACTACCGCGCCGCCGCCGGCATCGACCTGCGCCACGACGCCGAGGATTGCGACGAGCGCATTCGCTGCCCGCTGCTGGTGCTCTGGGGCGCCAGGGGCTTCGTCGGGCGCAGCTACGATGTCCTCGCTCTGTGGCGGGAAAAGGCGGAGGACGTCTCCGGCCGCGGCCTGCCCTGCGGGCATTTCCTGCCCGAGGAAGCGCCCGAGGCGGTGGCCGATGAACTGTCGCGCTTTCTTGCCGGAGCTTGCGCGCCGTGACGCCGACCCCCCGCGCGAAGCGCGCAGCGCCTGTCAACAACTCGGCCTGCGCCGACGAGGAGCGCTTTTGTGCCCTCTTCGACGCTTCCCCCGACGCCGCCTGGATCAGCGACGGTGAACGCCTGGTCGAGTGCAACCGCGTGGCGGCGAAGCTCTTGGGCTACGCCGACAAGACGGCCCTGATCGGCGTCGATCCGGCAAGCCTTGCGCCGGAGTTGCAGCCCTCCGGCGAGGCTTCGGCCGCGGCGGCCCGGGCGTGTGATGCGCGGGCGCGGGAAGACGGTCTCCAGCATTTCGAATGGGTTTTCCGGCAGGCGGACGGCAGCCCCCTGGTCGCGGAAGTCAGCCTGGCGCCGGTTCGCCTGCAGGGGCGGGCTCACCTCTACACCGTCTGGCGCGACGTCACCCTGCGCCGCGAGCGCGACGCGCGCATCCGCCAGTTGCTCGACGAGCAGCGCGTGCTCTTCGAGAACGCGCTGGTGGGCATCATGCTCGTGCAGCGCCGCCGCATTCTCAAATGCAACCAGCGCATCGCCGAGCTGTTCGGCTACGCCGATCCGCAGGAATTGGTCGGGCAGAGCGTCGAAATCTTCTATCCCGACCGCGCCAGTTTCGAGATTTTCGGCAAGGGCGCCTACGGCGACCTCGCGCGTCAGGGCAGCACCAGCCGCGAAGTGAAAATGCGGCGCCGCGACGGCAGCCCCCTCTACGTCCTGCAGAACGGCTGTTCCCTCGACCCGGTGGCGGTTTTCGACGCCCCCTCGGTGTGGGTGTATACCGACATCACCCAGCACCGGCGCACCGAGGAAGCCCTGCGGCAATCGCGGCAGAGCTTTTCGGTGGCCTTCGAGTCCTGCCCCATCGCCGCCTCCATCGCATCGCCCGAAGACGGCCGCTTCATCGAGGTAAATGCCAACTACGAGCGCGATTTCGGCTGGACGCGGGAAGAACTGATCGGCCGCAGCTCCCTGGAGATCGGCCTGTGGCCGGACCGCGCGGCGCGGGATGCCTGGCTGGCGGCGATGCGCGCCGCCGGGCGCCTGGTGAATCACGAAACCGTCTGGCGGGCGAGGAACGGCGAGCTGCGCCACGTGAGCCTGTCGAGCGAGATCATCGCCATCGGCGGCGAGGCGCGCCTGCTGGCCTACGTGAGCGACATCACGGCGCGCAAGCTCACCGAGGCTGACCTGCGTATCGCCGCGGCCGCCTTCGAATCCCAGGAGGCGATGATTGTCACCGACGCAGCAAGCGTCATCCTGCGCGTCAATCAGGCTTTCACCCGGCTAACCGGCTACAGCGCCGAGGAACTGATCGGCAAGACACCGCAGGTCTTCAAATCGGGCCGCCACGACGCCGCCTTCTACCACGACATGTGGCGCACCATCGCCGAGACCGGCCGCTGGCAGGGCGAGATCTGGGACCGCAAGAAGAACGGCGAGACCTTTCCGAAGTGGCTGACCGTTTCGGCGGTAAAAGACGAGACGGGGGTCGTCACCCACTACATCGGCAGCCAGTTCGACATCACCGAACGCAAGCTGGCCGAGGAACGCATCCAGGCCCTGGCCTATTCCGACCAACTCACCGGGCTGGCCAACCGCGCAAGCCTGAGCGAGCAATTGGGACATACGGTTCGCCGCGCCGCCCGCAACGGGCGCATCTTCGCCCTGATGCTGCTCGATCTGGACAATTTCAAATCGGTGAATGACTCCCTGGGCCATCACGTCGGTGACCAGTTGCTCGTCGCCGTGGCCGCTCAGTTGCGGGGAGCGGTGCGGCAAAGCGATCTGGTCGCCCGCCTGGGAGGGGACGAATTCGTCATCCTGCTGCCGGAAATCCACGGCCCCGCCGACGCTGCCCACGTCGCCGACAAGATTCTCGCCGCCCTGGCCGCCCCCGGTCTGGTCGCCGGGCACGATGTGCGCACCAGCCCGAGCATCGGCATCTGCCTCTACCCGAGCGACGCCAGCGACAGCCTCGACCTCCTGCAAAGGGCCGACGCGGCGATGTACCACGCCAAGGCCAACGGGCGGAACCAGTACCAGTTCTTCCAGGAGGAATTCCAGCGCGCCGCCCTCGAGCGCCTGGCCCTCGAGGCCGACCTGCGCCGCGCCGTCGCCGAAGGCCAGTTCCTGCTGCACTACCAGCCCCAGCTCGACCTGAAGAGCGGCCGCGTCGTTGGGGTCGAAGCCCTGGTGCGCTGGCGGCACCCGCAGCGCGGCCTCGTGCCGCCCAGCGATTTCATCCCGCTGGCCGAGGAGACCGGACTCATCCTGTCCATCGGCACCTGGGTCATCGAGGAGGCCTGCCGCCAGCTCGCCGAATGGCGCAGCCAGGGCCTCAAGGATCTGGGCATGTCGATCAACCTGGCCGCCAATCAGCTTCTCGATGCCGACCTGCCAGCCAGCGTCCGGGCGCTCATCGCCCGCCACCGGATTCCCCCCGCGCTCATCACCCTGGAAGTCACCGAGTCCATGTCCATGGCCTCGCCGGAAAAGACCATCGCCTCGATGCAACAGCTCGCCGCCCTAGGCGTCTGGCTGTCCATCGACGACTTCGGTACCGGCTACTCGTCGCTGGCCTACCTCAAACTCTTCCCGCTCCACACGCTGAAGATCGACCGCTCCTTTGTGAAGGACATCGAAACCGACCGCAACGACGCGGACATCTGCGACGTCACCGTGCTGCTCGCCCACCGGCTGGGCCTCGACGTCGTCGCCGAAGGGGTGGAGAAGCCGGCCCAGCTCAAGTACCTGCGCTCCATCGGCTGCGAGAAGGTGCAGGGCTACCTGGTCAGCCGCCCTCTGCCGGCCGACGAACTCGCCCGCTTCGTCGCCGGCGCCGATTCGCGAAAATGGCGGAGCGGCGTCGATTTGTGGGACGAACCCGGCGGGGTATGAGGCGGATTCCGCTGCACAACTGATCAATCCGAGCGAATTTCCACCGTCAGGTGGATGATGTCTTCGATGCCTCCCAGGGCTTGCCGGATGCGGCGCACCTCGTCCTCGCCGCCGCTTCGCAACGCGACGATGCAGGCGTGGCAGCCGTTTCCGACGCGCCAGACGTGGAGGTCGGCGACGACGGCAGCGGGTGCCGCGGTGGCGATGGCGCGGCGGACAGCGTCGGCGACAGCGCCCGTCGGGGAAGCATCGAGCAGCGCGGCGGCGGTATCGCGGATGAGGCCGACGGCCCAGACGGCGACCAGGGCCGAGCCGGCCAGCCCGATGGCCGGGTCCATCCAGGCGAGGCCCATGAATTTGCCGGCGAGCAGGGCGACGATGGCGAGCACCGAGGTGGCGGCGTCGGTCAGCACGTGCAGGTAGGCAGCCCGCAGGTTGAGGTCGTGGTGGTGAGGGTGGCCGTGCTCATGGGCGTGCCCGTGATCTCGGTGGTGGTGCGCCTCGCCCGGCGCGTGCAGCCACCAGGCGGAAAGCAGGTTCACGGCCAGCCCTAGCACGGCCACCGCCAGGGCTTCGTCGTAGGCCACCGCCACCGGCGCTGCCAGGCGCTGCGCCGATTCCACCGCCATCACGGCGGCGATGCCGAGGAGCAGCAGGGCGCTGGTGTAGCCGCCCAGGACCTCGATCTTCCAGGTGCCGAAGGTGAAGCGGCCGTCGCCGGCGTGGCGGCGGGCCAGCACGTAGGCGCCCCAGGAGAGCCCCAGGGCGAGCACATGGGAACCCATGTGCCAGCCGTCCGCCAGGAGGGCCATGGAGCCGGACCACCAGCCGACCACGATCTCCAGGATCATGGTGGCGGCGGTGAGGGCTACCACCCGGCGGGTGCGGGCCTCGGCGACGGGGGAGCCGCCGTGGGGGATGGGGCTGTGGCAGAGGGGATTTTGCATGTCCGAGGGAGGCTGGATCGGTGGGTCGGCCGCCGGGGCAGCGTCAGTAGACCAGGGTTTTCCAGTCAGGATCGAGGGCGCGGGCGACGAAGGCGGTGGCGCCGACAAAGCCGCCGCACTGCGCGATCAAGCGTTCGTCCGGAGCGATCCAGGAGGCGTTGGCCATGCTGCAGGCGAGCAATTTGGTGCCCTCCGCCGCCAGTTCGTCGAGGAAGCGCTGGATGGATTTCTCCTGCACCGAGTTGGGGAAGGCCGCGGCCGCCACCCCCTCCACCAGCCAGCGCACGGCCGGCCCGGCGAAGTGGATTTCCACCTCGCAATCCAGGGCGCGGGCGGCCAGGGCGTGCACCAGGGGCGTCACGCAGAGGTCCGGCCGGTCCGGCGTGGCGGACCAGATCATCAGAGCGAGATGGGGCGCTTCAGTCGGCAAAGCGGGCCTCCGGTTCGACGGACAGGACATGGCGACGATAGGCGGCGGCATCGATCAGCCCGACCCGCTCCTCGATCCAGGCGGTGGGGCGCGCGCGCACCATCCAGCCGGCGCCGTAGGGGTCGCGGTTCACCAGGGCCGGCTTCTCCTCGGCGGCCTCGTTACCCTCCAGTTGCACGAAGGAAATGGGGGCATGCACGGCGATCACCGTCTTGCGGCTTTCCACCGTTCCCATGCCGCGGCCGGCGGCGACCTCCGCGCCCTTGGGCTTGGCCGTGAAGGCGATGATCTCGCCGGCCAGGAAGACTCCGAAGGCGGTGGCCCCGATGCGTACATCCCCCTCGCCGGCCTCCTGCACCCACATGTCGGTGCGGGGACAGTAGAGGCGGTCGTCCGGGATGGGGCCGTGGAAGGGGGTGTGGGACATGGCGGCAGTTTAGCGGGGTCGCTCCATCATTCGGCCGCGATCAGGCGGAACTGTTCCAGGGCGGCCGGCTGCGCTCATAGGCCATCTTGCGGAAGAGCAGGTAATCGCCGCGCACGGTGGCGTGAACGATGAGGCTACATCCTCGGTTGGCCGTATTGATGGGTCGGCCGGGTCGGTGATGAGCAGCCCGACCACGGCAGCGCCAACAGAAACCGTGGCCTCGCGCAGCTCCGCGCCGAGGCGGTGGGCCACCACCTCCATCATGGCGACATTGGGATCGTTCGGGTGCATCGATTCATGCCTGCAAACGCTCGTCGAGGATTTCGATGGCGATGGCTCGCTCGCGGGGGCTACCGCCGCGAATGGCGTCGAACAGGGCCAGCAGTTCGTAGAGCGCCGGGTTGCGCGCCGCCGCCTCGGGGACCGTCGGGTACAGCGGATAGAAGGCCTCGCCCCGCACCATTCCCGCCTTGTGGGGCCACACCGGTGGCGGATCGTTGGGCTGCACGATGCGGTCCTTGAGGGGCGGCGCGGCATAGCTCGTAGGCATGCCGCGGGCCAGGGAGTCCCGAACCGCGGGAAAGACATAGCGGGCACCATGCTGGACGAAGAGGCGCAGGGCCTCGCGCACCACCGTCGCTTTACCGGCCGCATCCTTGCGCGCGAGCTGTGCCTGGGCGGCCCGTTCCAGGCCTGCATGGACCTCGGACGCCGTCAGGCCCAGTTCGCCGCCGAGAACGACATAGGGAGGGGATGGCCCGCGTTCCAGCGAAAGCCGCAGCAGGACCACCAGATCCTGGGGGCGGAGACTCCACTGAGGGTTGGCCTTGGAACGTGCCATTGAAGCCTGCCATATGCCATTCGCGAATAGCGAATGTAATGGAATTACCTTTGTAACGCAATATGTTGCGTTGCCTATTCTCAATTCGGGAATTGCAAACGCCGCAAGTGGAGACGCCTTGCCATAACCGAAATCAGCCCCGGGCGAACTCGATCACCGGTTGGGCGCTGCCGTAGGCGGCGACGATCACCCCCGCCTCTACCGATTCGTCTACCACTCTCGGTTCCACTGGCGAATCCCGTCCGCCACGGGCATAATCACATTATCTATTCACATATCAATTCAACTGCCCATTCACTCACGATGCCAAGTCACGACGAAGCGATTCGCCAGCAGTTGTCCGCAGGTCCGATTCCCGCAAGGCAACTCATTGATAGCATTGGCGTCAGTCAGCCAACGGTTTCCCGTGCACTGGCTGCCCTGGGCGACGAGGTGGTTCGTCTGGGGGCTGCGCGATCCATTCAATACGCCCTGCGCGACCGCAGCCGCGGCTTCGGCGACCTGCCCGTCTATCGGGTCGATGGGGACGGCCGGATCAGTCATGTCGGCGATCTGGTGCCCGTGCGTCCCGAGGGATACGTGATGCTGCGGGAGAACGGCAAGGCCCTGCACAGCGACGGTCTGCCCTGGTGGCTGATGGACATGAAGCCCCAGGGCTATCTGGGGCGCGCCTACGCGGCGCGCCACGGCGAGGCGCTCGGGCTGCCGGCCAATGTGAACCGCTGGAGCGACGCGGATGCCATCCGTGCGCTCCTCGCCCAGGGGCACGATCTGGTGGGAAACCTGTTGTTGGGCAATCTCGCCCGGGCGCGATTCACCAGCGCCGACGATCCGCCGCCGATTGCTCATGCGGCCAAGCCGGCGTCCTACGTGGCGCTGGCGGCCGAAGCTGCGCGGGGCGAGCTACCCGGATCGTCGGCGGGCGGCGAGCAGCCGAAGTTCACGGCCTACGCCGAGACGGAACATGGTTCGCGGCACGTGATCGTCAAGTTCAGCGATCCGGTCGAGTCGAGCATATCCGAGCGGTGGCGGGATTTGCTCCTGGCCGAACACTTGGCGTTGCAGACCTTGCGCGCTGCGGGGGTGCCGGCGGCGGCGAGCTGGATTCACGACCATGCGGGCCAGCGCTTCCTGGAAGTCGAACGCTTCGACCGGGTTGGCATCAGGGGGCGCCGCGCCCTGTTTTCGCTGTTGGCGGTCGATGCCGAGTTCGTCGGCTTGGGCACAGGCCCATGGCCGGCTGCGGCGCGGCGGCTGGTCGGCGTAAAGACCATTCACCCGGAGGCGGCGGTGGGCGCATCCCTATTGTGGGCTTTCGGCACGCTGATCGGTAATTCCGACATGCACTTCGGCAACTTGTCCTTCATGACCGAACAGGGTGGGCGGCCCTACGACCTGGCCCCCTGCTACGACATGTCACCCATGGGGTTCGCTCCGCGCAGCAGCGGCGGGATGAATGACCGGCTCCCGGAACCTGTGCTCCATGAGAGCGTGCGCCCCCAGGAATGGCGCGACGCGCTGGCTCTGGCCAATCGCTACTACCAGGCGCTGTTCGCCACAGAAGGATTCAGCCCGCGCTTTTCGCCCTGCATCGAAGCGCTGGCGAACCACATCGAACTGGCGGCAAAGCGGATTTCACGCCTCGGTGATTGACGGGCCGGGGTGCTGCGGCGGGGAAGGTGGCGGAAGGAAGCAGGAGTCGAACCTACCCAGGCCTGTGTGACAGGCCCTGACGGTTTTGAAGACCGTCCGTCCCACCGGGGAGCGATTCCTTCCGTTGTTCATGGCTGGCCGAACTGCTCGGGGGTGCCGCGCAGCACGTGGGTGTCGAGGACGCGGCGAGTGTAGCCGACGCGGTCGAAGAATTCGAGGATATGGATGGCCACCTTGCGGCCGCCGCCGATGTCGTCCCGCAGGGGGGCGGCGCGGGCGGCACCGTCGCGGGCGGCAATGGCGGCGACGCGCCGGGCAAGGTCGGCGATGGCTTCGGCGGTGAAGTAGTGATCGTGGGCCACCGGGTAGGCCTCGCCCATGCGGGCGACGCGCTTCATCAGGGCGCGCACCCTGTCCTCGGCGATGCCGGAGGCGCGGGCTACGTCCCGCACCCGGGGCGGTCCGTAGGGAGCGGCGTCGAGCAGGGGCCTCAGGGTGCGCCAGAGATCGCGGTCGGCGGGGACCAGTTGCACACGGTGGTCGGGGAGATGCAGCCAGGCATGAGTCTGGGTCAGGCGGCCGGCAGCGAGGAGGGTGTCCACCAGGGCATCGAAGGCGGGGCGCGCCAGGGCGGGCAGAGTGAGGCGACGCAAGCGGTCGCGCTCGACGCCGGGCATGTCCGGGGCGCGCTCGTGTTCCTGGGCCAGTGCTTCCAGGGCCCGCTCCTGCAACGCCTGCCAGCGGCTGGCGGCGAAGGCGGTGTCGCCGACGACGGTGAGGCCGCGGCCAGTCACAAGGCGGGCCAGGGTGGCGTCGTCAAGGTTGCGGTTCAGCGCGTGGCGAGCGAGGTCGACGCCTGCCGCCTGGTTCTCGGCGGCCAGGCGCAGCGCCACCGCCGGATCGGGGTCGGCCAGGGCGCGCAGCATGGCCAAGCGCTCGGCGCTGCGCCGATGCCGGCTGGGCGGGAAGATGTCGAGCACCCGGCCACCGCCCAGGGTGGCGCGGGCCCCGGCGTCGCGCAGGATGAAGCGGTCGCCGGCCAGGGCGCCGATGTCCCGGTCGGCCTGGATGTGGGCGAGACCGCCACCGCCGGGGGTGATGGTCTCGCCCTCGAGGAGGGCGATGCGGGCGGGCACGTCGCTGGCGCCCAGGTGCAGGTGCACCAGCGCGCCGTGCTTCAAGGGCGGCTGGCCGGACAGCACCTGGACGATGGCGTCGAAGCGGCGAACCGGCTCATGCAGGCGGGGCGCCAGCGCCCACATCCCGCGGGCGACTTCCTGCTTTTCCGCGCCCGCGAGGGCGAGGGCGATGCGCTGGCCTGCCCGCCCGGATTGGGCGGGCCGATCTTGGACGCGCAGGTTCCTCACCCGCACGGCCTTGCCCGGAGGCGACAGTATCAGGGTGTCGCCAACAGCGACCCGGCCGGCGAAAGCAGTGCCGGTAACCACGGTGCCGATGCCGCCGAGCGTGAAGCAGCGATCCACCGCCAGGCGGAAGCCGCCGGTGGCCGGACGGTCTCCCAGCGTCGCGGCGGCGGCGTCGAGATGGGCCCGCAGCTCGACGATGCCGGTACCGCGGGGGGCGGCGACCGGAAAGATGGGCGCTTCAGCCAGGGCGGTGGGGCCGAGCAGTTCGGCAACTTCGGCCCGAACGGCGGCAACGCGCCCCGCCGCCACGGCGTCGATCTTGGTGAGGGCCACGGCGCCCTTGCGAATACCCAGGAGTTCGATGATTTCCAGGTGTTCCCGGGTCTGCGGCATGGGGCCGTCGTCGGCGGCGATGACCAGGAGGGCGAAATCGATGCCGGTGGCGCCGGCCAGCATGTTGTGGATGAGCTTTTCGTGGCCCGGCACGTCGACGAAGCCGAGGACGCCGCCCGTCGGCACGGGCGTGTAGGCATAGCCGAGATCGAGGGTGATGCCGCGGGCCTTCTCTTCCTTCAGGCGGTCGCAGTCCACGCCGGTGAGGGCCTGCACCAGGGTGGTCTTGCCGTGGTCGATGTGGCCGGCGGTGCCGACGATCATGGCGCCCTACTCCGGCAGATGGACGAAGCCATCAGCGTCGAGCGGGAAAAAGGGATTGAAGCAGACCTCCCATAGATAGCCGTCGGGGTCGGCAAAATAGCCGCGAAAGCCGCCCCAGGGAGCGCGCTCGCCGACGCGGACGCGGCGTCCTCCCGCGGCGACCGCCTCGGCCAGGGTGGTATCGACCGCCGCCTCCGACGCCACGTTGTGGGCCAGGGTGAAGCCGGGAAACCCGGATCCGACTGCGGAAACGCCGGCATCCTCGGCGAGCGCGTCGCGGCTGAAAAGCGCGAATGCGACGCTGCCGGCCTGAAAGAAGGCAACTGCCGCCTGACTACCGGAAGATTCGCGCCAGCCAAGATCGCGATAAAAGCGGCGGCTGCGCTCCAGATCGCGAACCCCCAGGGTGATGAAACTGATGGCTTGCTTCATGGCGACTCCCACTGCGGCAGTTGGTCGACAAAGCGGACTTCGTCAGCCTCTTCGAGACAACGCAGGTCCAGCCAGAAGGCATCGTCGCGGACGTGCCCGATGACCGGCACCGGCAGGGCGCGAAAAGCCGCCTCCAGGGCGAGCAGCGCCTTGCCCGGACGTTTGGCCACGGGTCGCAGCACCAGGGCGGCGGAGGGCAGGCGCTCCACCGGTAGGGCGCCGCTGCCGATCTGGCTGGCGCAGGGTTCGACGGTGACCGTGGCGAAGGCGCCGACGGCGGCCTGGACGGCGGGCAAGAGGCGCTCCCCGGCGGCGGCAATGGCGGCGGCCGGCCGGGTGAGCAGGCGCAGGGTGGGCAGGCGGTCCTTGAGGCGGTCCGGATCACGGTAGAGGCGTAGGGTCGCTTCCAGGGCGGCCAGCGTCGTCTTGCCTACCCTGAGCGCCCGTTTCAGCGGGTTCTTCTTGATCTTGGCGATCAAGGCCTTGCGCCCGACGATGAGGCCGGCCTGGGGGCCGCCCAGGAGCTTGTCGCCGGAAAAGGTGACGATGTCCGCCCCGGCGGCCAGGGCCTGCTGCGGCGTCGGCTCGGCGGGCAGGCCGTGGGCGGCGAAGTCGCACAGGGTGCCGCTGCCGAGATCCACCAGGAAAGGCAGGCCGGCGGCGTGGGCGATGCGCGCCACTTCGGCTTCCGCCACCGCCTTGGTGAAGCCGGTGACGGCGTAGTTGCTGGTGTGCACCTTCATCAGGAGCGCCGTTTTCGGGCCGATGGCTTCTTCGTAATCCTTGGCATGGGTGCGGTTGGTGGTGCCGACTTCCACCAGCTTCACCAGGGCCCGGCGCATGACGTCGGGGATGCGAAAGGCGCCGCCGATTTCCACCAGTTCGCCGCGGGAGACCACGGCCTCCTTGCCCTGGGCGAGGGCGTTGAGGCAAAGGAGTACGGCAGCGGCGTTGTTGTTGACCACGGTGGCGGCGATGTCCGGGTCGCCGCCGGCGATGATCTCCGCCAGCAGGGGCGACACCAGGTCGTCCCGGTCGCCGCGCCCGCCGGAGGCGAGGTCGTATTCCAGGGCGCAGGGGGCGCGGGCGGCGTCGACCATGCGGGCGATGGCTTCTTCGGCCAGCTGGGCGCGGCCCAGGTTGGTGTGGAGCACGGTGCCGGTGAGGTTGAAGACCGGCCGCAGCCTGGTCCGGCCGGCCTCGTCGGCGCGGCGGCGGATGGCGGCGAGCAGCGCGGCTTCGTCGGGCAGCGGCAGGCCGCCTTTGGCCCCCTCCCGGGCGCCGGCCAGTTCGGCGCGGACACAGGCGGTGACCGGCTGGCGGCCGTGACAGTCGATGGCGTCGGCCAGTTGCTGGAGCAGGCGGTCGACGGACGGAAGGCGGAGGTTCGGTGGGGTCATCGTTTTCACCCGGACCGGGCAGAAAGCGTAGGAGAAGAAACGACAGGCTACTCGCTGCCGGCCCCGATGAGCAAGAGGTTCGGCCCGGCCCGCTCGAAGCCGGCTTCATCCACCAGCATGTCGAGGGCGATGGAGGCGAGGTCGTCGGCCACCGGATCGACATGGGCGTTCTTGCCGTGGTAGATGATCTTCAGGTAGCTGTGGCAGGCGTCGCAGGATTCGGCGCGGGCGATGCCGTCGTCGCCGTCGATCTCGTGCAGGGCGACCTTCTCGTCGTCGCCGCACATGACGCAGGTGGCGCGGGGGATGTTCCACTCGGTGTTGCACAGGGCGCAGTGGGCGTAGCGCAGGTTCTCGACGGGGCCGTCGGCGCGGACGACGCTGGCTACCGGCAGGCTGCCGCAACAGGGGCAGATGCTGCGGGCTTCCATGGGCGGCAGGCGCTCGGCGTCAAGCTGGGCGGCGAGGTGGGTGAACAGCACCTGGAGGGCGGCGGCCACCAGGGGCAGGCGTGAGAGGTCGTTCTTGTCCGGCTCGCTGGAGAGGAGCTGGTCGGCCAGCTTCTCCAGGCCGTCGCTGCTGGTGACCAGGAGCGTTGCGAGGGTGTCGCGCAGGCCTTCGGGGGCGTCCTGCTGTACCGTTTCGACGATGCGGCCGAGAGCGGCGCGCCAGACGGGGGGGCGTTTGTAGGACGCAGCGGTGAGCGGGGGCATGCGGTGGCTGCGGGCGCGTTCGAGTTCGTCGGCATCGGGCAGGCCGAGGTCGGCGACTTCTTCCAGGGCTTCGTGCTGGGCGCGGGAAAGGCGGCCGAGGAAGGCCAGCCACTCGCCCAGGCTGTGATCCTTGGCCAGGGCGTCGAAGCGTTCGGCACGGTCGAGGAAGAGGCGGGCCGGATCGGGCAGGCGGATGGAGGGGACGTCACCCGCCGGGGTGATGCTGAAGACTTTGGAGGACATGGCTAAAGAAAAGAAGGGGGCGCCCGGATGATCACCCGGGCGCCCCGCGAGCGCAAGCTGGACGAACGGTCTAGGCCGCAGGTCGGGCGGCCCGGACGAGGTCGAGCCCGCAAACTCGACCTCGGTCCCTCATTTTCCTGTGACCTGGCGATACCAGCCCTTGTGATGCTGCCTGGCCCAGGCCCGGGTCACCGTGCCGTACCACATGGCGCGGAGGGTGCCCTTGACCCAGATGGCGGCGTAGATGTGCACCATGATCAGGCCGATCATGAGGGCGCCGATGGCGGCATGGACCACGGCGCCGAGGCGCACCAGGGTGACGTCGAAGCCGAAGTAGGCGCGCCAGATGAGGATGCCGGAGACGGTCATCAGCAGCATGCCCAGGGCGAGCGCCCAGAACAGGGCCTTCTGGCCGCCGTTGTACTTGCCTTGCTCGGGCATGGCGTGGTCGTCGCCATTGACCATTTCCCGCACCCGGCCCAGCCATTCCTTGTCCGCCGGCGTCATGGCGTTCAGATGCTTGAAGCGGAGGAACAGGGCAAGGAAGGAGACGGCCATCAGCACCCCGATGAAGGGATGCAGGATGCGCGCCCACACCGGCCCGCCGAACAGCTGCGTCAGCGGAAAGAACGCCGGGTGGAAGAAGGCCAGGCCGGAGAGGGCGAGCAGGATGAAGCTGATGCCCACCACCCAGTGATTGGCCCGCTCGGATGCCGTGTAGCGTTGCAGGTCTTTCGGATCGCGGATCATTTTTTCGCCTCCGTAGGGCCGCGCCAGGGACGCGACGAGTCATCGACGCGGAAGCCGCGCAGCGGCTGAACCGGAATCACCCCTTTCCGCGGGAAAGGGGCCGGGGGAAAGGTTGTCATGATTCCTCCTCTTCGACTTCCCGTTCGGTTTCTTTCGAAACCTCGTTCGGTCCCTTGGTCACGTAATGGAACAGGCTGCCCAGGGCGACCCCGGCCAGGGCCAGGGTGGCCAGCGGTTTGCTGATCCCCTTCCAGAGCGACACCAGGGGGCTGATCGACGGATTGGCCGGCAGGCCGGCATAGAGGTTCGGCTGGTCGGCATGGTGCAGCACGTACATGACGTGGGTGCCGCCGACGCCTTCCGGATCGTAGAGGCCGGCCTTGTCGAAACCCCGCTCCTTCAAGTCGGTGACGCGCTTCTCGGCGTAGTCCTTCATGTCCTCCTTGCTGCCGAAGTGGATGGCGCCGGTGGGGCAGACCTTGGCGCAGGCGGGGGCTTGGTTCACCGCCACCCGGTCGGAGCACAGCGTGCACTTGTAGGCCTTGCTGTCCTTCTTGGAAATGCGGGGAACGTTGAAGGGGCAGCCGGTGACGCAGTAGCCGCAGCCGATGCAGTTTTCCTGATGGAAATCGACGATGCCGTTGGCGTACTGGATGATGGCGCCGGGGGCCGGGCAGGCCTTGAGGCAACCCGGGTCGGCGCAGTGCATGCAGCCGTCCTTCCGGATCAGCCACTCCAGCTTGCCGTTCTGCTCCACCTCGGAAAAGCGCATCACCGTCCACGAGTTTTCCGTGAGGTCCATGGGATTGTCGTAGACGCCGTGGCAGTTGCCCACTTCGTCGCGCACGTCGTTCCACTCCATGCACGCGACCTGGCAGGCCTTGCAGCCGATGCAGGCGGACACGTCGATGAGTTTGGCGACCTCCACCGTCTGCCGGGCCTGGGGCGCCGGCGTGGTGGTGGCGGAGCGCTGTTTGATGTCTAGCGATTGCAGTGCCATGTCACGCCTCCTGAAGAGCCGTCTCGAAGAAGGCGTGCCCCCCGCGGGGGGTGACGAACGCAGTGAGTCTGGGGGTCGTCATGATTTCTCCTTTACGCCTTCTCGATGTTGACCAGGAACGCCTTGTACTCCGGCGTCTGCACGTTGGCGTCACCTACGAAGGGGGTCAGGGTGTTGGTGATGAAGCCCGGCTTCGTCGCCCCCTTGAACCCGTAGTGGATGGGGATGCCCACCGTGTGCACCTTCTTGCCGTCCACATCCAGGGCCTTGATGCGCTTGGTCACCACCGCCACGGCCCGGATGAAGCCGCGGTTGGAGCGCACCTTGACCTTGTCGCCCGCCACGATGCCCTTCTCCTTGGCCAGTTCCTCGCCGATTTCCACGAACTGTTCCGGCTGCATGATGGCGTTGATCACGCTCTGCTTGGTCCAGTAGTGGAAGTGCTCGGTCAGGCGGTAGGTGGTGGCCACGTAGGGGAAATCCTTGGCCTTGCCGAAGGCCTCCATGTCGCCCTTGTACACCCGGGCCGCCGGGTTGCTGGTGGCCTTGGGGTTCTTCGGGTGCAGTGGGTTGGCTTCCAGCGGCGTCTCGAAGGGTTCGTAATGCTCGGGGAAGGGGCCTTCCGCCATCAGTTCGCGGCTGAACAGGCGGCCGACGCCTTCCGGATTCATGATGAAGGGCATCACGTTCTCTTCCGGCTTGGCATCGGGGCGCATGTCGGGCACGTCGTTGCCGGCCCACTTGTCGCCCGCCCACTTGAGCACGGTCCGCTTGGCATCCCAGGGTTTGCCGGCCAGGTCGGCGGAGGCGCGGTTGTAGAGAATGCGCCGGTTCACCGGCCAGGCGAAGCCCCAGTTGAGGGTCTGGCCGAGGCCGGAAGGATCGCTGTTGTCACGCCGGGCCGCGTTGTTGCCGGCCTGGGACCAGACGCCGCAATAGATCCAGTTGCCGCAGGTGGTGGAACCGTCGTCGCGCAGCATGGCGAAGCTCGGCAACTGCTCGCCGGCCTTGACCAGCACCTTGGTCGGATCCTTGGGGTCGAGCACGTCGGCCAGGGCCTTGCCGTTGATCTCCCGCAGCAGCTCTTCCGGCGCGGGCTTGGCCGGCTGGGCGTAGGCCCAGGTGAGCTTGAGGATGGGGTCGGGGAAGGCGCCGCCATCCTTGGCGTACATCTCCTTCAGTTTGAGGAAGAGAGCGGCCAGGATTTCGGTGTCGTCCTTCGCGTCCCCCGGCGCCTCGGCGGCCTTCCAGCGCCACTGGATGACGCGGCCGGAATTGGTGAAGGTGCCGGCCGTCTCGGCGAAAAGCGAGGTCGGCAGACGGAAGACCTCGGTCGGAATCTTGCTCGGATCGACTTCGTTGAACTCGCCGTGGGGCTTCCAGAATTCCGACGTGTCGGTGGCCAGCGGGTCCATGATCACCAGATACTTCAGCTTGGCCAGCGCGTCACCCACCTTCTTCTTGTTGGGCACCGAGGCCAGCGGGTTGAAGCCCTGGCAGAAGAAGCCGTTGATCTTCCCTTCGAACATGGCGTTGAAGATGGACAGCGTGTCGGACGCCCCCGCCAGCTTGGGCAGATAGTCGTAGGCGAAGTCGTTCTCCTTGGTCGCCGCGTCGCCCCACCAGGTCTTGCACAGGCTGGTGAACCACTTGGGGAAATTCTGCGGGAAGTTCATCTGGCCCGGGCGCAGGGCCTTGGGCGTGCGTTTTTCCAGGAAGGTGGTGCGATCCTTGTCGGCGTCCATCGGCGCCCCCAGATAGCCCGGCAAATTCTGGGCGTAGAGGGCGAAGTCGGTGATGCCCTGGACGTTGGCGTGGCCGCGCAGGGCGTTGATGCCACCCCCCGCCATGCCCATGTTGCCCAGCAGCAACTGGATGATGGCCATGCAGCGGATGTTCTGGGAACCGACGGAATGCTCGGTCCAGCCCAGCGCGTACAGGTTGGTCATCGTCTTGTTGGGCGCCGCCGTCTCGGCGATATAGTCGCAAATCTTGAGGAAGGCGTCCTTCGGCGTGCCGCAGATCTTGCTCACCACTTCCGGCGTATAGCGAGCGTAGTGGGCCTTCATCAACTGGAAGACGCACTGCGGGTCTTGCAGGGTCTCGTCCACCTTGGCGAAGCCGTCTTCGCCCAGTTGGTACTTCCAGCTGTCCTTGCCGTAGCTGCGTTTCTCCTCGTTGTAGCCGGAGAAGATGCCGTCCTCGAACTTGTACCCCGCATCAACGAGGAAGGCCGCGTTGGTGTAGGCCTTGACGTAATCCTCGTGAATCTTGCCGTGGGTCAGCAGGTGGTTGATGACGCCGCCCAGGAAGGCGATGTCGGTGCCGGCGCGGATCGGCGCGTAATAATCGGCGACGGAAGCCGTGCGGTTGAAGCGCGGATCGACGACGACCAGTTTGGCCTTGCGGTTCTTCTTCGCCTCGATCACCCACTTGAAGCCGCAGGGGTGCGCCTCGGCGGGGTTGCCGCCCATGACGAAGACCAGATCGGCATTCTTGATGTCAACCCAGTGGTTGGTCATCGCGCCACGCCCAAAACTCGGAGCCAGACTGGCCACCGTGGGAGCGTGTCAAATGCGCGCCTGGGTATCGAGCGAGGTGATGCCGAGGGCCCTGAGGGTCTTGACCGTCAGGTAGCCGACTTCGTTCTGCGCGGCGGACGAGGCCAGAAAGCCGGTGGTGGTCCAGCGGTTGACGGTGACGCCGTCAGCGTTCTGGGCCATGAAATTGGCGTCCCGGTCGGCCTTCATGTGCTTGGCGATACGGTCGAAGGCCTCCATCCAGGAAATCCGCTTCCACTCCGCCGTGCCCGCCTCGCGCACCTCGGGCCACTTCAGGCGGTTGGCGCTGTGGATCATGTCCTTCAAACCGGCGCCCTTGGGGCAGAGCGTGCCGCGGTTCACCGGATTGTCCGGATCGCCCTCGATGTGGATGATCTCCGCGTGGGCGTTTTTGGACTTGTCGCCGGTGGTATAGATGAGGACGCCGCAGGACACCGAGCAGTACGGGCAGGTATTGCGCGTCTCGGTGGCGCGGGCCAGCTTGAAAGTGCGCACTTCCGCCAGGGCGGCGGTGGGCGAGAAGCCCATCAGGGCGATCGACGATCCCCCCAGCCCGGCGGCGCAGACTCTGAAGAACTGTCGCCGTGTAACGTTCATTGTCGTGCTCCTCCTTGGTTGCGACCCGACGTCGCGCCAATCATCATACGCATTGAGCGTCCCGAAGTGCCAGGCGCGGCGGAAATCCCCTCACCCGCCCCGGGGGACGGGCGGAAAAAAGCCCCGCCGTTCGCTCACGGGTGTTTGGCCACGAAATCCCCGCAGAAGTTCGCAAATCCCGATATTTCCCCTGGATTCTCCCCCCGCCCTGAGCGTTCGCGCCTGCCCTTTCCGCGGCGCCGCGAGGAAGCGAAACGGCGGCACTCACGCCGCCTGCTGCAGGCGCTGCCAGGCGGCGGGCGGCTGCCCGGTCAGGCGTTTGAAGGCGCGCGAAAAGGCAGCCTCGGACTCATAGCCGGTCTCCAGGGCGATCGCCGCGACGTTTGCCCGGCTTTCCCGCAGGAGCTTGGCCCCCAGCTGCATACGCCAGTTGGCGAGGTACTGCATGGGCGGCAGGCCGACGCATTCGAGGAAGCGTTCGTGGAGGGCCGAACGGGATAATCCGATGGCGTTCCCCAGGGTGTCTACCGTCCAGGCCTCGGCGGGGCGCTCGTGCATCAGCGCGAGGGCGCGTCCGACGTGGCGGTCCCGCAGGGCGGCTAGCCAGCCGCTGCCGGAATTCTCGGGCAGCGATTCCAGGTGGCGGCGCGTCGCATCGACGAACACCATTTCGCTGACCCGTTCGAGGACGACGGCACTCCCCGAGCGACGGTGGCGCGACTCGGCCACCGCCTGTTCGAGCATGGGCGCGACCCAGCCGCCCAGGGCGCTGGCCGAGAGGTGCAGCAGGCGCGGCAGGGCGCCGATGAGGGGGTTGAAGGGACGCAGGTCGCAACTGATGAATCCGCAGACCAGCACGGCGTCGGCTTCCGCCGTCGGCATCTCGACGTCCAGCTCGGCGGCGCCGTCGTGCAGGGAAATAACGATGGGCTTGGGATGGTCGCGCGTGGTGGCGCGCCATGACTCGTCGCCACCGGCCGCCTTCAAGCCCGGCGCGCTCGACAGGATATGCGGATCGCCGCGCGGGAACATGACGATGTCGCCGCCGTTGAAGCGCTGCGGCGGCTGGCCGTCCACCGCCGCCCAGCCGCTGCCGCGCATCATCATGTGGTAGGCGATCACGTGTTCTGCCCCGGGGCTGAGCGCGTTGGCGAGTTCCGCCGAGGCAGGCGTCTCGGCCACCCAGGTGCCGGCACAGCTCACGTAATAGAAGATCGCACCGCGCAGGCGGACGTTGCAGAGGACGTCGGAGAGGGGATCACGGTTCATGACGGCTCCAGGGAGACTCCCCCCGCCGGCAGGACGTGGGGCACGAGCATGTTCGATTCAGGATTCCAGGGCAAGTTTTGCGGACAAGCGGCGAAGTGCGTTCCGGAGCGCGGCGCAAGAATGGCATCACGTCGCAAGCATGGCGACGGACCACCCCACCAAGGAGACTCTCATGACCACAGTACTCGAATCCCGCCCGACCACTCCGGACTATGCCGCCATCAAGCAGCGCCAGCAAGCCACCTGGGCGAGCGGCGACTTTGCGGTCATCGGCACCACCCTGCAGATCGTCGGCGAAACCCTCGGCGAAGCCGCCGACGTGCGGGCTGGCGACCGCGTGCTCGACCTCGCGGCCGGCAATGGCAACGCGACCCTGGCCGCCGCCCGCCGCTTCGCCGACGTGACCGCCACCGACTACGTGCCGGCCCTGCTCGAAAAATGCCGCCAGCGCGCCATGGCGGAAGGCCTGCAGGTGAGGATCGACCATGCCGACGTCGAAGACCTGCCCTACGCCGACGGCAGCTTCGACGTCGTCCTCTCCACCTTCGGCGCGATGTTCGCGCCCAATCAGGAGCAGACCGCCCAGGAGATGCTGCGCGTCGTCCGCGCCGGCGGGCGCGTCGGCCTGGCCAACTGGACGCCGGAAGGATTCATCGGCCGACTGTTCAAGCTGATCGGTCGCTATGTGCCTCCCCCCGCCGGAGTCCGTTCGCCCGCGCTGTGGGGCAGCGAGTCGCGCATCGTCGAGTTGTTCGGCGCCCGCGCCGCGGACATCCGCTGCGTGCGGCAAGAGTTCAATTTCCGTTATCGCTCCGCGGCACACTGGCTGCAGGTGTTCCGCGACTACTACGGTCCGACGCACAAGGCCTTCGCAGCCCTTGACCCGGCCGGTCAGGCGGCTCTGGCGGCGGACATCACGAGCTTGCTGTTGGAATTCAACGTCGGCGGTGCGAACTCCTTGATCGTCCCGGCCGAATATCTCGAAGTCGTCATCACCGTCGCCTGAACGTCCCGACGAAAAAGAGGAGACTCCCATGAAAAAAAACGCTTTGATTCCGCTGCTGACGTTGCTGGCCTACGCCACAAGTACGCTGGCGGCAAGTGTCGAGATTCCGGCGGCGCTCGCACCTGCCGCAGGGGCAGAGCGCCTGCTCGAACTCTCGGCAACCGGCGTGCAAATCTACGAGTGCCGGATTTCCCCCGAAACCGGGCGCACCGCCTGGGTTTTCGTCGCACCCGAAGCGCGCCTTTTCGACGCGGCCGGCCGCGAGGTCGGCCACCACGGCGCGGGTCCGTACTGGCAAACCAACGATGGAAGCCGCGTCGAGGCTACCGTACAGGCCCGGGTCGACGCGCCGAGCGCGGGCGCCATCCCCTGGCTGCTGCTCAAGACACGCGCCGCCGACTCCGCCGGACGCCTCGCCCGGGTGACGAGCATCCAGCGCATTGACACCGTGGGTGGCAGCGCGCCGAGCGGCGGCTGCGACTCCAGCCAGGCCGGGCAGATCGCCCGCATCCCCTACAGGGCCCAGTACCACTTCTTCGTTGGGCCTTGAGACGATGCGACCGTAAGGAAGGGCCCGAGCCTGTCCGAACAGCCGTGCGCCTACTGCGGCTGCATGAAGGACGCCTTTTCCTCGAGGCGGATGGACGAATCGTCCACCGCCTCGATCTCGAAATGAATCGGATTGGCGCCCTTCCTGCCTGCCTCGGCTGGCACCAGAACGGTAGTAAGGACCGAGCGCAGGCTGGCCGCGGGGACCTCAACTTCGGGCTCGCCGGCGAGTTCGATGCCCTCCAGGCCGCTGACGCTGACGCGGTAGCGGCGGGGCTGCTCCTCGGTATTCATGAACTGGAGGGTGTAGACGTTTTCGATACGGCCGTCCTCGGCCTCCCGGGCCAGGGTGGCGCGGTCGCGAATGACATCCACCTTGAGGGGTATACGGTGGGCCATGAACCACGCGGTCGCACCGACGATCACGGTCAGGATGACGGTGTAGAGCAGGATGCGGGGCCGCACGATATGGCCGAGGATTTCCTGCCGGCTCAAGTGGCGAAGCAGCGCGTTTTCGGTCGAGTAGCGGATAAGCCCGCGGGGATAGCCCACCTTGTCCATGATCTGATCGCAGCCGTCCACGCAGGCAGCGCAGCCGATGCATTCGTACTGGAGTCCCTTCCTGATGTCGATGCCGGTGGGGCAGACCTGCACGCAGACCCCGCAATCGACGCATTCGCCGAGACCGGCAGCCTTGAAGTCTGCACCCTTCTTGCGCGTGCCGCGGGGCTCGCCGCGTTCCGGATCGTAAGTGACGATAAGGGTATCCGGGTCGAACATGACGCTCTGGAAGCGGGCGTAGGGGCACATGTACTTGCACACCTGCTCCCGCAGGAAGCCGGCCATGAGGAAGGTGAAGCCGGCGTAGAAGAAGATCCAGAAGGTCTCCCAGGGGCCGAAGGAAAAGGTCTTCGCCTCTTCCAGCAATTCGTGCATCGGCGTGAAGTAGCCAGTGAGGGTGAAGCCGGTCCACAGAGCGAGCAGGCCCCACAGCGCGTACTTGGTCGCGCGCAGCCGCAGCTTGCGGCCGCCCAAGGGCTCCTTGTCCAATTTCAGGCGGGCGTTGCGGTCGCCTTCCACCCACTGTTCGATCCACATGAAGACTTCCGTATAGACCGTCTGCGGACAGGCGTAGCCGCAAAACAGGCGACCGGCGATGGCAGTCACCAGGAAGAGCGCGTAGGCGGAGATGATGAGCAGCACCGCCAGATAGATCACGTCCTGGGGCCACAGAACGAGGCCGAACAGGTAAAACTTGCGCTCCACCAGGTGGAAGAGCAGCGCCTGGCGGTCGTTCCATTGCAACCACGGGCCACCGTAGAAGATGGCCTGGGTGATGAGGACCAGGGCGATGCGCCAGTTGTCGAAAGTGCCGCGCACCCGCTTGACGTGGATCGCCTTGCGTTTTTCGTAAAGGGATACGAGGGCGGGCGGCGCGGCGGCCAGGGTGGAATCGGCGGAGTCGTTCACTGCGGAATCCTCAGGGAGTCGGAAATCGGGGCGCCGCCCTGCCGGTTGACGGCGATCAGGGCTGCGGCGGCGGGAGTGGCCGGGCGGGGTGCGACCAGCCGACGGGAAACGAATTCATCCCGGCTGAGGCCGGAAAAAAGGGGATTACGGCCGCGCTCCTCGCCCAGGCAGCCGACGCGGCGCTCGCACTTCAGGCGCCCCGGATAGAACAGCGTCTCGTCGGGGAGAGGCACGAAGACGCGGCGCACCGTATCGAAGAGGCGCGCCGGATCACTGTCCGGCTCATCGGTGGCGCCCCCGTCGCCGGGAACCAGACAGTCGCCGGTAAACCAGCGATCCCCTAATTGAAAGCTGAGGCAGCCAGCGGTGTGCCCCGGCGTGTGCGCGGCAATCAGGCGCAGACGGCCGACGGGCAACGTATCGCCATCGTCCAGGCGGATATCCGCGGCAATGCCCGCGCAGCGCCCGGCCACCGCGAGCGCTCCGGTAGCCCCGCAGAGCGCCGCACTGGCGCTCCGGTGGTCGGAGTGGAGGTGGGTGTCGATCACGCGCACCAGGCGTCCGCCCATTTCGTCGATCACCCCCAGGTAGAGCAAGGCATCCTCCGCCACCGGATCGATGAGCAGCGCCTCCCGCGTCCTGGGACAGAGCAGGAGATAACTGAGGCTGCCGCTCTGCCGATCGGCGAACTGGCGCAAAAGGGGCGCACCGGACGTACCCCACTGCCGCGCCGGGCTCCGCTCCGCGGACTCGACGCAACGGGACGGCGGGGCGGAAAGCGGTGCGCTTCGGACGTGAAGGAGGGATTCGCTCATGGCAGCCAGACAAAAAAGGCGGAAACGAACCGCCCCGGAGGCGGAGCCAGCGTCGCCACCCACCGGGAAGCGGCGGCGACTTCAGGGGAGTCTCTGTCGGGAATCTCCCCTCGCCCCTGCATCCGTCGGCCGGACCCGCGGAAGGCGGGTATCCGTCGGGCCGGCACAGGCGGTCGTTTCCGCCCTATTCATATCAATTCCCATGCCAGCCCGGACCTGAACTTCAAGTGACGTAAAATCAAGGCACTAAATTGAAATCGGGGAGCGTCGGCCGAGGTTGCCGGGCAATCCTCGCCAAATTTGACGTGGATTCGTGCCGAATGTGACAATCCACCGATGACCCCCCCTCCCCTCGCCGATCTCCTCGCTTTCCTGGAAGACCTCCCGGAACCACGCATCGTCATGGACGCCGACTACCGTATCGTGGGCGCCAACCGCGCCTACCTGCGCGAATTTGGCGCAGAGGGCCCGGTACGCGGGAGAACCTGCTACGAGGTTTCCCACCGCTTCTCGGTGCCCTGCGACCAGGCCGGCGAATCCTGCCCCTTGAAGCAAAGCCTGGAGACAGGCAGCCCGCAGCGGGTGCTGCACCTGCATCACACCCCACGGGGTGAAGAGCATGTGGATGTCGAGACCAACCCCATCCGCGACGCCGAAGGGCGCATTGCCTATTTCGTGGAAACCCTGCGCCTGGTCCGCCAGGCCAGTAGCCGACCCGCGTCCCAGGGGCTGGTGGGGCGAGCGCCGGCCTTCACGCGCATGCTGGAGCGCGTCCTGCGGGTGGCCGGGGCCGGAGCCACCGTCTTGCTCCTGGGGGAAACCGGAACGGGCAAGGAACTCGTCGCCCGCGCCGTGCACGAGGCCAGCGAGCGGGCCAGCGGCCCTTTCGTCCCCGTCGATTGCGCCGGCCTCACCGAAACCCTCTTCGAGAGCGAACTGTTCGGTTACGAGAAGGGTGCCTTCACCGGCGCGGGCAGCCGCAAGCAGGGGCTGGTGGAAGCGGCCAGCGGCGGCACCCTCTTCCTCGACGAGGTGGGCGAACTGCCCCTTTCGCTCCAGGTGAAGCTTCTGCGCCTATTGGAGACCGGCACCTACCGGCGGGTCGGCGGCCTGGACGCCCTGCGCGCAGATTTCCGCCTGGTGGCCGCCACCCACCGCGACCTCGCCACCATGGTCCGGGACGGCGGATTCCGCCAGGATCTCTACTACCGACTCAACGTCTTCCCCATCCGCAGCCCGGCGCTGCACGAGCGGCCGGAGGACATTCCCCTCCTGGCCGAATCCCTGCTGGAGCGGGTCGATCGCCGCAACGGACGCCGCTTCACCCCCGCCGCCCTGGATTGGCTGTCCAGCCGCCACTATGCCGGCAATATCCGCGAGCTGCGCAATCTCATCGAGCGCGCCACCCTGCTGGTGGATGGCGACGCCCTCGACGCCCCCCATCTGGCCTCCGCCGCGGACCCCGAGGGCGACCTTTCGCCCCGCCCTGCCCCCGCCGGGGCCTTCGCGGTGGGCAGCCTAGTCCCCCTGGAACGCCTGGAAGCGGATTACCTGAACTGGGCCGTGGCCCGCCACGCGGGCGACATGGCGAGCCTGGCTGCCGCCCTGGGGCTCAGCCTGCGCACCCTGTACCGCAAGTTGCAGGGATTGCGGGAGAGTTCATAGACGGTTCCAGGCTGTTAGTCCGACTTGCCCGCACTCCTGCACCGTTCGGGCGGGCCTGCTCGTCCAACCCTGCGGGTGTATCTGGGCAGGCATGCGGACGGGCCGGGGCGGAAGGTTTCGGGGTGGAGAGGCAATGCGAGCCCTGTGTTCAAATCCTCGTTACTCGCCGAAAGTCTCGCCCCGCCAGCCTTCGGCGAAGCGAATGGCATCGTCGAGCCAGCAACTGAAATCATCGGCAAAGCCCGAAGGATCGGCGAGGAACTCCTGCTCGCCGCCGGCCAGCGGATTGGGTTGCCTCGCCCGCCGCGACATGCGGCCCAGCACATCGGCAATGCCGGCCAGATCGCCATAGCTTTGCAGCCAGTCTTCGCGGGCCATCAGCGCCAACGCACCCCGGGCGGACCCGGGCAACTCGTGCTGGCGAAACTCGATCTGCCGATACACCCCTGAACAGAAGGTATCGAGCCCCTCATCGCTGTGTTCAGCCCAGTCACGGGCCAGCAGATGATCGTAGAAGATATCGACCAGAACCCCCGCATACCGCCGCCGCCCGGCCGATACCCGCGCCCGGCTGCGGCAGAAGGCGGGATGGGTCTCTGCGAAAATGTCGATCGCCCGATGCAACGCCACGCCCCGCGCCAAATCCGGCGGCAGGATGCCGGGCAGCGGCCCCTTGACCCATGCCCTTCCACACAACTCACTGTGCATAATCTGAGCTGATGATTTTTCCTGCCGATTTCGCGTTTGGCCGCCGCGAGCTGGTCCACCCCTTGCTTTCGAGTAGTCTTTTCTAT
>WBZV01000004.1_pt1 | contig 204951 bp, 204 predicted proteins | sample 5204221 | NCBI WGS metagenome assembly WBZV01 (sample SAMN12344360, study PRJNA552823) | activated sludge metagenome | biome: Activated sludge suspended growth; feature: Nitrification reactor; material: Wastewater; isolation source: activated sludge from nitrification reactor of wastewater... | reverse complement strand
AGCGCAGCTTTTTCGACCCCCACTGGGAAAAGAAGTCGATGCAGGTCTCGGGCTGGGAGCGCACCACCCTCTACGGCGTGGTCATCAATCCTAAGCGGCGCATCCACTACGGCCCCCTGGCGCCGGCCGAGGCGCGGGAAATCTTCATCCGCCAGGGCCTGGTGGGGGAGGAGATCGACGACGCCTACGCCAAACGCTGGTCCTTCTTCCAGCACAACCAGAGGCTCATCCGCGAGATCGAGCACCTGGAGCACAAGCAGCGCCGCCAGGATGTGCTGGTGGACGACGAACTGATCTTCGCCTTCTACGACCATTTGATCCCGGAAGGCATCCACAACGGCGCTACCTTCGACCATTGGCGCAAGGAGGCGGAGCGCGACAACCCCAAGCTCCTCTTCCTGGCCAAGGACGACCTCATGCGCCACGCCGCCGCCGGGGTGACGACGGAGTCCTTCCCCCACCAGGTCAAGGTCTGCGGGGCGGAATATGTGCTTGCTTACCATTTCGAACCAGGTTCCCCCCGAGACGGCGTGACCCTCACCCTGCCCCTGGCCCAACTCAACCAGATCCCGGCGGCCCGCATGGAATGGCTGGTGCCGGGGCTGCTCAAGGAAAAACTCGTCCAGCTCATCAAGACCCTGCCTCAGAAGATACGGGCCAAGCTGGTGCCGGTTCCGGAATTCGTCGAGGAATTCATCGCCGCCGTCGCCGGTGACGAAAAGCAGATGGGTCAGGGCCTGATCGGGGCGTTGATCGACTACATCCTCGAAGCCCGGGGGCTGAATGCTCGCGGCTGGGCGGTGACCCCTGACGCCTTCCGCCCCGATACCCTGCCTGACCACTTTTCGATGAACTACAAGCTGGTGGACGAACACGGCCGCCAGCTCGACATGGGGCGCAGCCTCGTCCAACTGCGGGCCGACTGGGGACGGGAAGCGAAGCAGGAATTCGCCGAGTTGCACGAGACGCCCGCCCAGTACGCCAGGCTCACCGACTGGACCTTCGGCGACCTGCCGGAGCTGATGGAAGTGCCGGTGGCGGGGCAGAAGGTGCTGGGCTACCCGGCACTTGCCGACGACGGCGAGACGGTGAGCCTCAAGGTCTTCGACAGCCAGGAGGAGGCCGAGCGCGTCCACCGGGCCGGCCTGCGCCGCCTCTTCATGCTGCAGTTCCGGGATCAGGTGAAGTATTTCGACAAGAACATCCCCGGCCTCAGCCAGATGGCCATGCAGTACATGGCCCTGGGCAGCGCCGAGGACTTGAAGCGCCAGATCGTCGATCTCACCTTCGAGCGGGCCTGCCTCACCGAACCGCTCCCCACCGATGCCGCCGCCTTCAAGGCCCGCTGTCTCGAAGCCAAGGCACGCCTAGGGCTGATCCTGCAGGAGATCGCCCGCCTGGTGGGTACGGTGCTCAGCGAGTGGCAAGCCGTGGTGAAGAAGCTGCCGGCATTCAAGGCGCACGGCGCGGCCGTTGCCGACATCGAGGCCCAGATGAAGCGGTTGATGGGCAAGCATTTCATTGCCGATACACCCTTCGAGCGGCTGCAGCACTACCCGCGTTACCTGAAGGCCAGCGTCGTGCGGCTCGACAAGCTCAAGGCCAACCCGGGCCGGGACGCCCAGCTGATGGCCGAATACGGGCCGCTATGGACGAATTACGAGCGGCGGGCCATTCAGCTCGCCAAGCTGTGCATGGCCGATCCCCAGATCGAACAATTCCGCTGGCTGCTGGAAGAGTTGCGGGTCAGCCTCTACGCCCAGGAACTGCGCACGCCGGTGCCGGTCTCCGTCAAACGACTGCAAAAGCAATGGGAAGGATTCCAGTATGGATAGTCTCTTCGTCGCCCTGATGCGTACCCTCGCAAGCCTCAAGGAGGGCAAGGTCTGGACCTACGTCCTGGCGCCCGCGGCGTTCTCCCTGGTGCTGTGGATCGCGCTGGCCTTCTGGGGGCTGGGCGTGATCGTCGACTGGCTGCTCGGCCACCCGCCCATGACCCTGCTCACCGCCTGGGGCGTCGCCTGGCTGGCCCACCTCCTCGCCTACTTGGGGGGCTGGATGGCGATCTTCGCCTGCGCCTACATCACCGCCTCGCTGCTCGCCGCCGTGGTCATCCTGCCGCTGCTCCTCAAGCACCTGGCCAAAAACGAATACCGCGACGTGGCGGCGATGGGCCGGGACAGCTTCGTGGCGGCGACGGTAAACAGCGTCGTCGCGACATTGCTCTTCGTCCTCGGCTGGCTGTTGACCCTGCCCCTGTGGCTCATCCCCGGTCTTTCCATCGTCCTGCCCCTGCTGCTCATGGCCTGGTTCAACCGCCGCACTTTCGCCTACGACGCGCTTTCCCTGCACGCCACCGCCGAGGAATGGAGCGCGTTGCGCCGGGAGCACAAGCGACCGCTGTTCCTGCTCGGTCTCACCCTCGCACTGCTCGCCCACCTGCCAGTGATCGGCCTCCTGGTTCCGGCGCTCGCTGCTCTATCCTTCGTCCATTTCGGGCTGGAAGCCCTGCGTCGCTCCCGGGGCGGCGCCGTCGTGACCATCGAGGGGGAGCGGGTATGAGCGAAACGCGCGTCTTCGGCGCCATCATCATCGGCGACGAGATTCTCTCCGGCAAACGGCAGGATAAGCATTTCGAGAAGATCGCGGCAATGCTGGGCGAACGTGGCCTGCGTCTGTCCTGGGTGGAATACCTGGGGGACGATCGCCAGCGGCTCACGGAAGTCTTCCGGCGCACCATGGCGGCCGGCGACGTGGTTTTCTCCTGTGGCGGTATCGGCAACACTCCGGACGACCATACGCGGCAGGCGGCGGCCGCCGCCCTGGGGGTCGGGCTGGAGATCCATCCGCAGGGCGTCGAGGAGGCGCGGGTCCGCTTCGGCGACGACATGACCCCCCAGCGCCTGCAATTGGTCACCTTCCCCGCCGGCGCCGGGATCATCCCCAACCCTTTCAACCGCATCCCCGGCTTCATGGCTCGGGAGCACCATTTCGTTCCAGGTTTTCCACAGATGGCCCACCCGATGATCGAATGGGTGCTGGACAGCTTCTACCGGGATTGCTTCCAGCCGGTGGCGGTCCGGGTGGACCGCGCCTTTCTCCTAACCGGACCGACGGCCTACGAAAGCGCCTTGCTCGATCTCATGGAGCATATCGTCGCCGCCTACCCGAACCTGCGGCTCTTCTCCCTGCCCTCGATCCAGGGTACAGAGCGCCGCCACCTGGAACTCGGCGTCGAGGGTGACCCGGTGCTGGTTGATCGGGCCATGGAGGAAATCCGCGTCGAAGTGGAAAAGCGCGGCATCGCCTGGTGCTGGCGCGACGATCCGGAGCGGTCGTAGACGCAAAAACCCGGCCGAAGCCGGGCTTCCTTGCGGCGCGGATAAGAGCTTACTTGCCCTTCTTCGCGGCGGCGGCCGTTGCGCTGGTCTTGGCAGCCTTGGCGGCGACCTGCACGTTGGCTTCAGCGATGTCGGACAGCTGTTTGGCCATCGAGGACATGTTGTCGAAGGCTTTGGTGGAGGCGTTGAGCATCGACTTCATGGCCGCGGCGAAGACGTCGCCGCCCACGGGAGCGCTGGCACCCGCCTTCTCGACGGCGCTGGAGGCGTTCTTGGTGAAGCTGCTGTACTGGGATTCGAGAACGGAAGTGATTTCCTTCTGCATGGACGACACCAGGTCGTAGATGCTGCGGGAGTAGTCGGTCCACTTATCCACGTTCGGCTTGGCGAGCTGGCTGTTGAGCTTGGCCATCTCGTTGGCGTCCTTGGCCTTCAGCAGTTGCTGGGTGTTGGACACGGCGGTGTTGAAGAACTCGCGGGAGGCCGCCATGTTGAGGGCGGTCAGCTGCTCGACGCCACTGAAGGCCGTGCGCAGCAGAGCCATCATGACTTCGGCGTTGGCTTTCTGGGCGGCAGCGAGTTGTTCGAGATTCGGTGTATTGCTCATGGGTGGTTCCTCCGGAAAAGAGTGGTTTGGGTTTCGCTGTTTTCCTTGCTGGGGAGGAAGAACCCCCGCTCGCGGCGGGGGTTTCATTATTGCTTTGTGTTGATTACTTCTTGCCCTTGCCGGCGGACACCGCCTTGACGGTGGCGTTGGTCGCTGCAGCCACATTCGCTTCGGCGAGTTCGGCAACTTGCTTGGCGGCCTTGTTCATGTTGCCGAAGGCGGAGTTGGCGGCGGCGATCGCGCTCTTCACGGCGGCGACGGCGACGTCGGAACCGGCGGGAGCTGACTTGGCAGCCTTGTCGAGCAGGGCGGAGACGGTCTTCTGGAAGTCGCCGAACTGGGCTTCGACCATCTTGGACAGCTCTTCCTGGGTCTGGGCGGAGATTTCATACACGGAACGGGAGTAGGCGACGGCCTTCTCGACGTTCGGCTGGGTCAGGGCGGCCTGGATGGCCAGGGCTTCCTGGACGTCCTTGGCGCCGAGGAGGGCCTTGGCGCCGGACACGCCGTCTTCCAGGACGGAACGGGCGGTGTTCAGGTTGAGGGCGGCGATGCGCTCGGCGGAGGCCAGGGCGGTATTGGCCAGGGCCAGCAGGGAATCAACGGTGGACTTGTTGGCGCTGGCGAACTGCTCGGGGGTGCTAAACATGGTGGTTCTCCTGAAGGGTGGTAAGACGGAATCGGTACGAAATGCGAAGCTGAAAAAATCGAATGTTGCGTTGCCCAGTGCTTTCTTGCCCGCTTGTCGGGACCCCCGGCCGTCCGGGTCGCCCTGCGATGCTGCACTGCATCATGGACTCCATTATAGAAGCCCACGGATCGATGTCAAGCCTTTTTTGTGCGCTGCACAAAAAAGCCGAAATGCCTGGATTTTCCTGCAATCACGGGCGTCTTTCGGGTTCTTCCGAGGCCATGATATTGCGCTGCCAAAGGAACGCGAGGGTGGTTCGCGCTCTGAGCTTTTGCGGAATTCGGCTGCGCGATCCGAGCGCTGCGAAGGACGATGCTCGCGCCACGCCGAACCCGTGTTCGGTCGCGTCGCTGCGCCGCGTCCGTCCCGCTAACTCAGTGTTCCGGCGCCTGCTCCAACATACCGGCGCCCTTCAGTTCCAGGCGGTCGCTGCGCCGCGCGGGTTCCGGCGGCGGTGCTTTCTGGCGCGGGGTGATGATGGCACGTACCCGGGGAGGCGGTCCCTTGGGATCGCGGAGTTCGCCGGCGGTGACGAGGAATTTTTCGTTGATCGAGTCGTACCAGATGTAGTCGCCTTTGATCTGGTCGTCGCCGCTCTTGATCCAGGCGCGGTGGAAAAGCTCGGCCACTTCGTTGCGGGTGTCGTACTCGACACGCTCCGCCTCGCCCTCGATGTACTCGTCACGCCCCTCCCGCTTCTGACGAAAGCGCGCGAGGCTGCCCTTCCCGGCGAAGGCGGTGCCGCGCTGGAAGCCGTAGGCGTCTTCGGTGACGATGATTTTTTCGCAGCGAATGACCAGGGTGCCCTTGGTGAGCACCACGTCGCCCTCGAGAATCTGGACCTTGTTGGCGTCATCGACCGTGACCCGCGACGCTTCGAGCTGCATGGGTTTGTCGCGGTCCGCCTTTTCCGCCTGGGCGGTGGCTGCCAGGGTGGCGATCAGCAGGGCCGAAAACAGGGCGCGGATCATCATCGTTGAGCTTTCTGGCGCTCCAGCAGGCCGGTGACCTGGGATTTGATCACCAGCGTCGAGGTGTTGTTGTTGAGACTGAGGCCTACGCCCCGCGTCCAGGATTTGCCGTAGGTGATTTCGACTGGGCTGTCGGTAAAAGCGATCCCGGCATCCGGCTGCACGGTGAGGTCGGGCATGCGAGCCACAAGCTCCGGGCGACCGGCTTCGGCGACCCGGGTGGCAATGACATCGTCCCAGAAGAAGACGGTCTCTCCCTGGGCGGCGACGAAGCCGTTGCGGGCGGAGAGGGTCATGTCTGGGGCGCCGGGGCGCGTCTGGACGAGATGGGGTTGATCGATGAGGGAGGTATCGTCGTCGCCGTAGTGAACCATGTGGGGCGCGCGCAGGTGATAGCGTTGCTGTCCCTCGGCGTCGAAGCGCCTCACCGTGAAATTGTCGACGTAGCTGTCCGGGTCGTGGCGTGTCTTGCCATCCCTCTGGGTCAGTGCGACGTTGGCCGCCTGCTGCAGCCAGAAGCTTAGCGCCGCCAGGAAGGAGAGCAGGACGATGGGGTAGATCTGCCCGGTCCAGCGCTTCATGCGTCGTCCAGGTAGGGGGAAAGCACGGATTCCAGGCGGCCCTGGGCGAGCAGAATGAATTCGGCCGCCTCGCGTACGGCACCTTGGCCGCCGCGCGCGTCGGTGACCGCGTGGGCGTACTCCTTGACCCGCGGATGGGCGTTGGCGGGAGCGACGGCGAAGCCGGCCAGACGCATGACCGGCAGGTCGATGAAATCGTCGCCCATGTAGCCGACCTCCGGCCAGTGGAGGCCGAGGTCGGCGATCAGTCCGGCGAGGATGCTGCGCTTGTCCTCGTTGCCCTGGAAGACGTGGCGGATGCCGAGGTCGGCCGCGCGGGCGGCGACGACACCGGAACGTCTGCCGGTGACGATGGCCAGCTCGATGCCGGCCCGCTGAAGGAACTTGAGGCCGAGGCCGTCCATGACGTTGAAGGTTTTCAGCTCGCGGCCTTCGTCGGTATAGGTAAGCCCGCCGTCGGTCATCACGCCGTCGATGTCGAAGGCCATCAGGCGGATGCGGGTGGCGCGTTGGCGGGCGTCCATCAGATCACCCTCGCGGTGAACAGGTCGTGCATGTTGAGGGCGCCCAGCAGGCGAGAGTCGTCATCGGCCACCAGCAGCGCGTTGATGCGGAAGCGCTCCATCATCTCGACGGCTTCGACGGCCAGGCGGTCCGGGCCGATGTGGCGCGGGTTGGGCGACATCAGCTCGGCGAGGGTGGCCCGCGCGATGTCGACCTGCCTCTCGAAGGCGCGTCGCAGGTCGCCGTCGGTGAAGATGCCGCGCAAGCGGCCGTCCGCATCGGTGATCGCCACCAGGCCCAGGCCGCCGCGGGACATGGCGAGGATGGCGTCGCGTAGCGGCGTCGTGGGCGGGACGGCGGGCACAGCGTCGGCGCTGCGCATCACGTCGCGTACGTGGGTCAGCAGGCGGCGCCCGAGGGAGCCACCCGGATGGGAGCGGGCGAAATCGTCGGGCCCGAAACCCCGGGCGTCGAGGAGCGCGACCGCCAATGCATCGCCGAGGGCGAGGGCGGCGGTGGTGCTGGCGGTGGGGGCCAGATTGTGGGGACAGGCTTCCTGAGCGACGCCGGCATCGAGATGCAGGTCGGCTTCCCGGGCGAGGGAGGACTGAGCGTTGCCGGTCATCGCCACCAGCTTGGCGCCCTGGCGTCTCAGCAGGGGAAGGATGCGCACCAGCTCGTCGGATTCGCCAGAATTGGAAAGCGCCAGAAAGACGTCGTCGCGGGCGATCATGCCAAGGTCGCCGTGGCTGGCTTCCGCCGGGTGGACAAAATAGGCCGGGGTGCCGGTGCTGGCCATGGTCGCCGCGATCTTTCGCGCGATGTGGCCGGATTTGCCCATGCCGCTCACGATGAGGCGGCCACGACTATGAAGGATGAGTTGAACGGCGCTGGCGAAAGCGGCATCCAGACGCTCCGCCAAGCCGCTCACCGCGGCCGCTTCGATGGCCAGCGTCTGGCGAGCCAGGTCCAGAGCCCGTTGCGGCGAGAAGTTGGGGGCGGCGGCGCTTGATTCCATGCGTTTCATGCGATGATGGTGCCCGGAGTATACCCGACTTCGCCTGCCGACCTTGAACGCCCTCTCCCTCGTCCTCGTCCTGCTCGGCGCCTCGGTGGCGGCGGTGGTGCTCTTCCGGCGCCTCAACCTGCCGCCCATTCTCGCCTACCTGCTGGTCGGCAGCCTGATCGGACCGCACGCCCTCAACCTCCTGCAGGACGTCTCGCGGGCGCAGCATCTGGCGGAATTCGGCGTGGTCTTCCTGATGTTCTCCATCGGCCTGGAGTTCTCCCTGCCGCGCCTCTACGCCATGAAGCGCATCGTCTTCGGCCTGGGGCTGCTCCAGGTGGTGGTGACCATGGCCCTGGTGGCGGCGGCAGTGATTTTCCTGGGCCTCTCCTGGCACCTGGGAATCGCCCTGGGCGGGGTGCTCGCCATGTCGTCGACGGCGGTGCTCAGCAAGCTTCTGGCCGAGCGACTGGAACTCGACTCGCCCCATGGGCGGGATGTGATGGGCGTTCTGCTCTTCCAGGATCTCGCCGTGGTTCCCCTGCTGGTGCTCCTGCCGGCTCTTTCCCAGCCGCCGGAGATGCTGGCCATGCTGATGGGCAAGGCGGTGCTCAAGGCGGTGGCGGTGCTCGCCCTTATCCTCTTTTTCGGCCAGCACCTGATGCGGCGCTGGTTTCACGTCGTCGCGCGCGCCAAGTCGTCCGAGGTCTTCGTCCTCAACGTGCTTCTCATCACCCTCGGCTTGGCCCAGATCACCGAGTTGGCAGGGCTTTCCCTCGCCCTCGGCGCCTTTGTCGCCGGCATGCTGATTTCCGAGACCGAGTACCGCGTACAGGTTGAGGAGGACATCAAGGCTTTCCGGGATGTCCTGATGGGTCTTTTCTTCGTCACCATCGGCGTGCGCCTCAACATGGAGATACTGTTCGCGAACTGGGGCTTGATCCTCGTCGTCGTCGTGGCCGTGCTGGCCGTAAAGACACTGGTCGCCGGACTGCTCGCCTGGCGGCTGGGCGCCTCCCCGGGCAACGCCATCCGTGCCGGACTCTGGCTTGCCGCGGGCGGTGAATTCGGCTTCGTTCTGCTGGGCGAAGTGGGGGGCATGCCCAGGCAGGTGGAGCAGGTGGTCCTCACCGCCCTGGTGCTGTCCATGCTTGCGGCGCCCTTCATTGTTCAGTACAGCGAAAAGCTGGTCATGCGCTTCGTCGCCAGCGAATGGTTGCTGCGCTCCATGCAACTCACCCGCATCGCCGCCCAGACGATGACTACCGAGAAGCACGCCATCGTCTGCGGCTTCGGCCGCAACGGCCAGTATCTGGCGCGCTTCCTCATGCAGGAGGGGGTTGGCTACGTGGCCCTTGACCTCGACCCGGATCGGGTCGGCGAGGCGGCGGCGGCGGGGGAGAATGTCGTCTTCGGTGACGCCACCCGGCGGGAGGCGCTCACCGCCGCCGGGCTGATGCGGGCCAGCGTGGTGATCGTCGCGGTCGCGGATACGCCGGCGGCGGAACGGATACTCCACCACGTCCATGAACTGCGCCCGGAATTGCCGGTGGTGGTGCGCACCCAGGACGAAAAGGACATGGACCGCCTATCCAGGGCCGGAGCCGCCGAGGTCGTCCCGGAAACCCTGGAGGCGAGCCTCATGTTGGCCTCGCACGCCCTGGTTCTCGTTGGAGTGCCGCTCAACCGGGTGCTCAAGCGCATCCGCCTGGCGCGTTCCCAGCGCTACAAACTGTTGCGCGGGTTCTTCCACGGCCTGTCGGACCGCGACGAGGACGATTCCGGCCAGCCCCGCCTGCATTCGGTCTGGCTGGGCAAGGGGGCAGCGGCCATCGGCCGGCGCCTGGCGGATCTGGATCTGGGGGGGGTGGCGTGCGAGGTCAGCGCCATTCGCAGACGTGGCATCCGCGCCGTCGAGCCGGACCCCGAAACCCGGCTTGAGGAGGGCGACGTGGTCGTCCTGCTGGGGGGGCCGGAGGCGGTCGAGGGCGGCGAGGAGAGGCTGCTGCGTGGGTAAGCTGCGGGGAACCAGGCGGTATAGCCCCGCGGCGCTGGATCAGTAGCCGACGCAGACCGTATAGGCCTGACCGTCCACGACGAGGTTGGTGGCGATGGGGGCAGTGCCGCGGGCAGAACCGGTGGCTACCGCCTGCACCGAACCGCCGGCGGTGTTGCCGTCGTCCATGGTGGTGTCGATTTGCCGCACGTAGCGCCCCAGGATGCCGTCGGAGCAGACGTAGAAGGAGCCGCGCATGCCCTGGATGAAGGGAGCGGCGGCACCCGCACCGCTGATCCCGCTTTCGATACCGATGCGGCCGCCGTCCGCGTTGGTCGGAGCATAGTTGGCGTCGGCGACGTTGGTGGAACCGGTGGCCAGGTTGGCGAGGCGGACGTGCTGCCAGAAGACGAAAGTTTCGGCGGCGACGCCGGCGGCGTTCCAGTCGCCGTCCAGGCGTCCGTTGTTGACCGTGCACAGCCCCGCTGCGGCAGGGGCGCAGACCGTCGCGACCCCCGCGCCGAAGGCGTTGTCCAGTTGGTTCTGGTTTTGATCCCCGGGAAGGGCGCGGAAGCGGTCCTGATAGCCGTAGACCAGGGCGGACACGGTGCGGAAGTCGCCCACCATGTTCTTGACCCGGGCGCTGTTGATCAATTCCTGCCCCTTCAGGACGCCACCCAATAAAAGACCGATGATGACCAGGACGATGGCAATTTCGACCAGGGTGAAACCCGCTTGCTTGTTTTTCATGGCATGCTCTCTCGACAGAAGTCGAAAAGACGTAAGCAAATCCCGTGCCTATTACTTTAGTAATATTTTCCGCACTGTGCGCCGTCTTTTTGCCATAGAAGTGTCAAAATCCTGACACGTCAGTCGAAAGATGAACGCTTCTCCATTGAATTCCCTCGCCAACCGACTGTCGCGCAACCCGAATGTCCTGCTCGCGGCGCACCTCCTGGTGCTGCACGTGATTGCCTTCGGCGGCTGGCAACTCCCTGCGGTGCGCCTGCTCTGGCCGGTGGCCGTCGGCCTCGTCCTGCTCTGGCAACCCTTCGTGGCCGGTGAGCGGCGGATCGGCCCGGCCCACGCCGCGGTGCTGGTCGCCGTCGTCCTCGCCTCGACCCTGGTGCTCAATCCCTGGCTCCTGCTCATCTGGTGCGGGGCGCTGGCGGCGGTCATTGGAGGGCGGGTGTTCTGGACCGCCAAGCGCCTGGAACGTGTCGGATTTCTTTACGCTTTCGGTTTTCTTCTCGGTCTGGTCATCCTCGGCATCGTTCCGGAAGCGGCGCCGGGGGCGCTGACGCTCGAGCCGCTGTCGCGGGAGCAACTGGCCTACAGTTACCCGGCCCTGCTCGTCGTCCTGCCGCTTTTCCCCGCCCGTACCGCCCACCGCCGGGCGGGCGACGCTTTCGACTTTCTCTACGGTGTGCTCGTCTTCCTCTTTCTTGCCGTCTTCGTGCTGGGCAGCATCGCCTACATGCTCATCGGGCGAATCAATTACCTGGAGGCGGTCTTCCGTACTTCCCTTTCCCTGGCCGGCGCGCTCCTGATCCTCGCCTGGCTATGGAATCCGCGGGCGGGATTCTCGGGGATAGGCGCCGCTTTCACTCGCTACGTCCTGTCCATCGGCATGCCTCTCGAACAATGGCTGATGTTCATCAAGGAGGAGAGTGATCGCCAGGGCGATCCAGAGCACTTCCTCCAGGCAATCATGGTTCGCCTGCTGCAACTCCCATGGGTCACCGGCGTGCGTTGGGGTGCCGATGGGGTGGCGGGGGAAGTGGGGACGCTCTCGCCGTTCCGCTATGCCTATGCCCGGGGCAGCCATTTACGCCTCGAATTGTGCTTTCGTCAGCGACCTTCGCCGGCGGTGCATTGGCACGTGGACTGGTTGCTGCGCCTGGCAGCCGAGTTTTATCTGGTGAAACGGCAGACCCGGGAATTGAACCGGGTCGCCTATCAGCAGGCGGTCTATGAGACTGGCGCACGGGTGACCCACGATGTGAAGAACCTGCTGCAATCGCTGCACACCTTGTGCTACGCAGCCGCCCAGCCGGGTGAACCCGCAGCCCTGGCCGACCTGCTGGGAAGGCAGTTGCCGCAGATCGCCGACCGCTTGAAAGCGACCCTGGAGAAACTACAGAAGCCACCCCGGGTGGCCGACGATCTGGTCGGCGCCCGCGAATGGTGGGATACCCTTCGCCAGCGCTACTCCGGCACGGCGATCACCTGGGTGAATGGTTATTGGCATGAGGGCGCGATGGTGCCTCGTAGCCTGTTCGACAGCGTCGCCGAGAATCTCCTCCAGAATGCCCTTGCCAAGGCGCGGCGGGAGGACCGCCTGGAAATCGTCGCCGAACTGGCGCCGGGGGCGAAGGGCTGGGTTTTGCGCGTCTGCGACAACGGGACTGCTATTACCGAGGGCCTGTCGGCGCGTCTCCTGAAGGGACCGGTGGCCTCCGAGGACGGGCTGGGTATAGGCCTCTATCACGCCGCCCGCCAGGCAGAGGAACTGGGTTATCGACTGGCGCTGGAAGAAAATCGGCCGGGACGGGTGGGATTCATCCTGGCGGTTCGGCCGTGAGCGATTCGGGCGGCTGTTGTGCGAGGTGATCGCCGCTGGCGGGATTTTCCTCCCGGGGGCCGATCAGCCGGTGGACGACGGTGTCACCCTTGCCCTTGAGGTAGAGCGTCTGCGGGTCATGGAACTCGAAGTGATCGCGCAGGCGTTTCCAGGTGGTTTCGTCCACCTGGATCATGCCGGGCACCCCCTCGCTGGTGATCCGACTGGCCAGATTGACGGTATCGCCCCAGAGGTCGTAGATGAATTTCTTCTTGCCGACCACTCCCGCGACCACCGGGCCGGTACCGATGCCGATGCGGATTTCCAGGTGCAGGTGATTCACACTGAAATCCCGGTGCAGCAGGTCACGCATGGCGAGCGCCAACTCGGCGATGGCCACCGAGTAATTCTCGGGGCCGTCGTTGAGGCCGCCTGCCACCATATAGGCGTCACCGATGGTCTTGATCTTCTCCATGCCGTACTGCTCGGCCAGTTCGTCGAAAGAAGAGAAGATGCGGTTGAGCATCGAGAAGACCTGCTGCGGCGAGAGCCCTTCGGCCAGACGGGTGAAATTGACAATGTCCGCGAACATCACCGTGACGTCCGCAAATCCGTCGGCAATGGTCTGACGATCGTGCTTGAGCCGCTCGGCGACGGGCGCCGGCAGAATGTTGAGCAGCAGCCGTTCGGAACGCTCCTGCTCATCCTTGAGCAGGCGATGGGCGGATTCCAGTTCCGCCTGGGCGCGTTCCTTGGCCAACGTCGAGTAACGCAGAAGGAGGTACGCGATGCTGGAAATCGCGGCGAAGTTGAGCGCGAAGAAAAAGACGCTGGTGCGGACGGAGACCAGAGGGCGGGCGGCCGGGGCGAAACTGATGGCGTCCGCCAGGAGGTAATCGAAGAGACCGGAGAGGGCCGTGAGAAAGAGATAGGCGACGAACCAGGCAAGCGACTCCCTCGGGCCGAGAATGAGTATCGCGCCGATGGGCGCCAGCAGGCCCCACAGGCTCACCCCGCTCGCGGTGATGAAATTGCCGATGCTCCACTGGACCACGAAGGGTACAAAAAGGAAGAGCGCCAATTGGGTGTGACGGAAGAAATTGAAATTGCGGGTCTTGAAGAAGAGCAGGAGGTTGCCGGCCAGCAGCAACTGGAAGCCGATGGCGGGGGTGGCCGAGAATTGCGGACCCAGCTGCCAATATAGGAAGAGCCAAAGGATCGCCCCCAGGCTGACGAGGCCGGTAGCGAAGATGAGGAGCGACTTGCGCAGACGCGTCTCGGCGTCATCGCCGGGGTCGAAGCCCGAATCGCGAAAGCTGAACGAGGGTTTGGTTTCTTTCATGGGGGGCGCGGCGGCCAGAACGCCTGCAAGCGCAGTGTGGCAGCCGCGCCCGGCGCGGTCAATAAGCCTCCGGCATCGGCCTCGCTACTGTCCAGCCCGCCTCAGGGGAGCCGGCCGGCGGCGATCATACGGTTGAAAAGCACGTGCGGGGAGAGCCAGACGACCAGATCGTCGAATGCGCCGGCCTCGACGGGGCGCGGAGTATGGGAAACGAAATCGCGGTCGCCGTCGGTATTTTCCAGCTCGTCGGCGCTGGTCGGCGCCGGGTTGGCTCCATTGGCGGCGTTGGTCGCCCCGAGCCCGTTGGGTCCGTGCGAGACGAGGACGGCGGGTAGGGTGGTGGCCAGGGTCGCCGCACAGGCCGCGTCATCGCACACCCGCAGGTCGCCGGCGCTGGAGAGCGTGAATCCCACGTCGGAGCGCGAAAAGCTGGAATGGACCCGGTAGCGCACGCGGTTTCCCCAGGCGTCCAGGGGGGCGAGACCCAAGGTGGACCAGGGAAAACGCCCCTCCGCATTGCTACAGGCGTTGGCCACGCGGTTTTCCATCCCGTCGTTGTCGGTGTCCGGGCAGGGTAGATAGGGCTTGCCGTCGGCGGCGTAGTGCGAAGCGGCGAAACCGAGGAGCGCTTCTCGGCCTTCCTGCAGCAGAGCCTGGGTTTCGCTGCGCTGGCGCTGCTCGTTCTGGGCTCCCACGGCAAGAACCAGACCCCCCGCCAGAAGGGAAACGATGACCAGGACGATGGCCAGCTCGACGAGGGTGAATCCGCGTTCGCCCCCTTGCGTCATGGCGTGACCTTTGCCGTCTTGCCGCCCAGGGTGAGGAGGGCATCGGTCTCGCCGATGCGGGTGTAGCCGGTGAGCGGGAACCAGCCGTTGGCAGTTAGCCAGCCGAGGGTAGCCGCATCGAAGATCATTTCCTTGTAGGGCAGGCTTCCGGTGGGCTGTCCGGGTTCCGCGGCCCCATCGGCGGAGGTATCCGCCCAGGGGAATTCACCGTGGTCGTTGTAATAGCGCCGCAGGCCGCCCACCGCGGCTTCACCGATGAGCTCGCCAAAGACGCGACGGATCAGCGGAGCCGACCAGTCGGCCAGGGTCACCGGAAGAACACGGTCGTTGAAGCCGCCCGCCGGGCCGCTGGTGACGAAGGCGACACCGCCGGCATTGCCGAGATCCAGCCAGTCGGCGGCGGCCGGCGGGTTGGCGGCGCTGGGCAGGCTGCGGTTCTGCCCTGCCAAAGGGGGGCCGGGGGCGATGATGAGCGCGACTGCCGCGTTGGCATTGCCGTCCAGACTCAACTGACCGACGCTGGTCGTGTTGATGGGCGCATTTCGAAAGCCCGGCGAGAGCACCACCCAGAGCGGCGCACCGGAATGGTCCCGCAGGACGCCGGATTTGAGGGTTCGCCACGCCAGGGGGCCGGAAACCGGCGCAACGGCGTTGCAGGCCGCCAGAGCCTGGCCCTCGTTGGCCGTCCCCAGCAGTGCGGGGTCTTGCGGGCAGGGGAGGAGTCCGGGGTGGGTGGCGTGGCCGGCGGACCAGCCGAGCACCGCCTCCTTCGCCAGTTGCAGGGCCGTGGCGGTGGCCATCTCGTCGTCGCGACGGTGTCCCGCACCGTTCCAGGCGGAGAGGAAGGTGGCCGTGCCGGCAAGGAGCAGGAGAAGGACGAACATGAGGAGAGCTATCCCGTCCTGGTGAGCGGGATGTGCCGCGCCGGCGAGGGATCGGAAAGCGGGTGGAGGCGAGTTCAAGGGTGCCGCTCGCCGCGCCGGACGGTAATCGACCCGCCGTTCAGGAGATCCTGCGGCGGGCTGCCATCGCCGAGGCGGGTCTGCCCGGGCTTCAGTGGGCCGGCGAGTTGTCTGCTGGCCGTCTGGCTTTCCACTGGAACGCCATTGATCCACGCCGTGCCGTGCCCATCGCTCCGTTCGACGCGGCCATTCAGGGTGGTCGGGCCCTGGGCGGCGGCCGGCAGGGAAGCGCCGTCGCGCAGGCGCAGGCGGTCGAGTTCGGCGCGCTGTTCCGCGGTATGGAAAAGACGGCCAAGGGGAGGCGAGGCGAGGGCCTGGGGCGTGGCGGCGAGGCAGAGGAGGGCAAGCAGGATTCTCAAGGCCGCTGCTCCGCGGGGGTGCCTGGAAGGCGCGCGGTGATCCAGTCGAGGTCGCACTGGGCATCCTGGCGCGGCAGGCTTCCCTGGAGGACGGGCTTGCCCAGGGTGCAGGCGCGCACCACCACCAAGGCGGGCGCCTCGCCGCGCAAGAGTGCAAGGTAGCGCAGCAGATCCTCCTCGTGCAGGAGTTGGAGGCGCAGCTTCATGGGGCTGGAGTAGAACGCCACTTCGTTCGGGGCGTTGGCCGGGAGGGGCGTGCTGGGGCCGAATTCGTAGCTGATTTCCGGAATGCGCAGCCGGCGCTGCGCGGAGCGCAGAAGCTCGGTCCATTCCAGGCGTCGCTCCCTGCCCAGGGTGCCATCGCGCTGCATGGCGACGAGCATTGCGGAACGCTCCTTGATCTCCTCTTCCTCGGTGCGCACTCGCCGCAGGCGATCCGACATCTGGCGCGCCTTCGTTTCGGCGGCCTGGCGTACAACACGTGCTTCCTCACGCACTGCGCGGCTTTGCAAGGCGAGGGTGAGGGCGAGAGCCGCCATGCCGAGGAAGGCGGCCAGGTGCCAGCGCAATTTGCGGAGATCTGAGCCGGAGAGGGTCACGAAGTTTTGCGCCGTGAAATAAGAATCTGGAACCCAGGGGGGGGCGCCGCCGCCTCTTCGCGGGTGCCCCCTTTGAGACTGCTGGAGGAATCGATGTCGAAGGGCTGTTGGCGGACCACAACCTGCACCTCAGGGTCGAGGCGCAACGCAGCGACGAAGGACTCGAAAATTGCGAGGACCGCCCGCGGATCGACACCGGCGCCGCGCGCGACGACGCCACGTACCAGCGCGGAGTCGCCGTTTCGGGTATCGGAAAGACGCCACTCGACGGTATCCAGCTCAATGGCCGGGTTGGCGTCGAGGGCCTGGGAAAGCGTCTCCAGGAGCTCGGCCGGACCCGCGGGCTGCGAGCGCAACTCGAGGTAGCGATCCGCCGCCTTGCGCAGGACATCGTTATCGATGCCGAGTTGGGGAAACGTGGCGGCGATGCTCTGATAACGCTGGCGCTGTTCTTCTTCGCGAAGGGTGAACTCGCCGGCCTCGCTACGGTCGCCGTAGGCCTCGGCGAACTGTTTGCTCGCTAATAGCAGGCCGGCGACGAGGGCGACGGCTCCCGCGCCGAGAAGCGCGCGCTTGAGACCATGGATGGCGAAATCGTGGCGCGCCTCTTCGGGAGCAAACTGCTCGCGCGGTGGCGTGCGCCCCAGCAGGAAGGCAAAGAGTGCGCTGCCCTGGGCGTCTTCGGGAGAGGACTTGAGGCCGACCCGGCGGGCTGCTTCGGCCAGGGAGAGCAGACGGTAATCGAGGGGCGTCCGAGCCGCACAGGCTTCGCCAATGGCCGGCAGCGCCTCCTCGGGGGCGACGACGTAGGCGGCGAGGGCGTCGTTGCGACCCAGGTGGCGCTGGCCGGCCAGGTATTGGTGCAGTTTCTGCCCCTCGGCCGCCACGGCGGCCGCGATGCCCGCGGGACTCATGTCGTAGAGCGGCGCTAGGCGGGAGAAGACGGACGTGCCATCGACCAGGAAACTTTCCCGGATCGCCTGGTCCTGGACAGTAAACAGCAGGCAGCGGGGGGGAGGCTTGACGAGGGCGCGCAGCAGCCGACAGGCCAATTGCGAAACGGTGAAAACGCCGGAGAGCGGCACACCGGCGCTTGCGATGGCGTTGAGCCAGGGCTGGAGCTGGGCCGGGGCCGTGAGCGCCGAGAGCAATACTTTTTCGTTGCGGCGCCGATCTTTCTCGTAGCCCAGGGAACGGATGCTGGTGAAGGCCGTGCCGAAGAACGCCTGGCCGGTCTTGCGGGTGAGCAGCGTCTGGCGGTCCTTGCCCCGCAGGTAGGGAATGGTCTCGACCTGATGGCTTTCTTCTGCAAGGTTGCACAGGAGGGGGCAGGGGATCGCCGTGCGGGGAGCCAGAAAAGCGGCGAAGGCTGCGAGCCCTTCGGGGGTGGCGTCGAATTCCGCCTGCCGCACGATGCCGGTCGGACTCCAGGCAAAGGCCGTCATCCGGTGAGCGTCGAGATAGAGGATGGGGCGCTCCATCATGTCTTGACCCGGGTGATGACATCGTAAATGGGGCCGATGATGGACAGCATGATCCAGCCCAGGAGGGCGCCGAGAAGCAGGGTCAGCAGAGGTTCGACGAGGGCCTGGGCCTTGGCGACCGACTCCCGCACGTCGCGGTTGTAGAAGTAGCCGACGTTCTGCAGGGCCTTGTCGAGAGCCCCGGTATTTTCGCCGACCCGCAGCATGCGGATCACCAGCGGGGGAAAGAGCCCGACGTCGCGGAATGCCTGGGTGACGTTCTTGCCTTCCCGGATGGCGGCCTCGACGCGCTCCAGGGCGGCCTGGACAGCGCGATTGCCGACCACGTCCTGGGTGCTGCGGATCGAATCGAGAACAGGAATCCCCGCCGCGTAGAGCATGGCGAAGGTGCTGGCGAAGCGGGCCAGGACGATCTTGCGCAGGATGTCTCCCAGGAGTGGCAGGCGCAGGAGGGCGCCGTCGAGACGCAGGCGGGCGCGGGGATCGAGGCGCAGGGAGGCGAAAAGTGCGAGAACCGCCAGGCCGGGCAGAGCGAGCAGAAGCGGCCACCAGCCGGCGATGAAATCGGAAACGAAAAAGAGCGCCTGGGTCTGCCAGGGCAGGGTCTGTCCCATGTTGCGCACGAACAGCTTGAGCTGGGGAACCAGGTAAAGCATGAGGAAAGTCGTCGCCATGACAACGACCAATCCGACGAAACTTGGGTAGAGGAGCAGCTTGCGGGTGTGGGCCGCCAGTTCATCTTCCCACTTGAGGGATTCAGTCAGATTCGCGAGGACTTGCGGCAGGTCGCCGGAAATCTCGCCGGCGCGTACGAGGCTCACGAAGACCGGGCTGAACACGTTGGGATGAGTGGCCAGAGCCTGCGAGAGCGTCTGGCCCCCCTCGATCCCCTCGATCAGGCTCGCGACGACTTCGCGGAAACGCGGGTGCTCCAGGGAGTCGCGCAAATCCGCAAGGCCGTCGAGGATCGGAACGCCGGACCCGGTCAGCTGCTCCAGGTGAAAGCAGAAATGGATCACTTCGCGGCGGGGGACGCGACCGCCACCAAGAAAGCTGCGGTATAGAACGGGCTGCCCGGTGATGAGATCCAGATCCATGCGCTTCAAGCGCATTTCCAGGTCAACCAGATTGACGGCGTCGAGCCTGCCGAGAATTCGCCTGCCCTCCGCGCTCACCGCCTTGTAGTCGAAGAGCATGGCTACATCCGGTCGGTGAGGTCCACGACGCGGCCGAGTTCCTCCAGGGACGTAGTGCCGTCGAGAACCCTGCGCAGGCCGTCCTCGGCCAGGCTGGTGAAGCCCCGCTGCTGCGCGCGGGCGCGGATTTCGTGGGTGGTGGCGCGGCGGGCGATGAGTTCGTCGATACCGGCGTCGATACGCAGTAGTTCCATGATCGCCAGGCGGCCGCGATAACCCTGAAAATCGCAGTACTCGCAGCCGGTTGGGCGGTAAAGCACGGGACGCATGACCTCGGTGGTGATCCCCACCAGTCGCATTTCGTGATCCTCCGCCGTGTATGCCGACTTGCAGTGATCGCAGAGGCGCCGCACGAGACGCTGGGCGACGATGCCAATGATGTTTCCGGCAAGGATGTCGGGAACGACACCGATGTCGAGGAGCCGCGGGATTGCGCCGATGGCCGAGTTGGTGTGCAGGGTGGAGTAAACCTGGTGCCCGGTCATCGCCGCGCGAAAAGCCATTTCAGCGGTTTCCGCGTCGCGGATTTCGCCCACCAGGATGACATCGGGGTCCTGGCGCATCATCGAGCGGATGCCGTTGGCGAAATCGAGCTTGGCGGCGTCGGCCACCGTGGTCTGACGTACCAGGGTCATCGGGTACTCGACGGGGTCTTCGAGGGTCATGATGTGGATGCCCTCGTTGTTGATGTGACCAAGCACCGAGTAGAGGGTCGTCGTCTTGCCGCTGCCGGTGGGCCCGGTGACGAGGATGATGCCTTCCGGCCGCGCCATCATGAGCTTGAGCTGCTGCAAGTGCTCCTGTGCCAGGCCGAGGTGGCCGAGGGGAACGATGCCCTTTTGGCGGTCCAGGACGCGCAGGACGAGGTTTTCGCCATGGATGGTCGGCTGGCAGGCGACCCGGAAATCCACCGCCCGTCCGGAAACCGTGAGTCCGATGCGGCCATCCTGGGGGGCGCGCATCTCGGCGATGTTCATGCCCGAGAGCACCTTGATGCGTACCGTCATCGCCGGCCAGTAGGATTTGTGGAGCGCGCGAATCTGCCGCAGGATGCCGTCGATGCGGTAGCGGATGCGCAGGAAATTGGCCTCCGGCTCGAAATGGATGTCGGAAGCGTCCTTCTTCACCGCGTCGGTGAGGATCGAGTCGATCAGACGCACGACCGGCTGACTGTACTGGTCGTCGGTGGCGGCGATGCTCTTCCAATCCACCTCGCCGGTTTCGATCTCATGCAGGATGCCGTCAATGGACAGCTCATGGCCGTAGTACTGGTCAATGGCGCGGTCGATTTCGGATTCGCCGGCGAGCAGCGTTTCCAGTTCGGTACCTTCCGGTATCAGGGCGCGCACCCGGTCGAGGCCGATGATGTCGTTGATGTCCGAGACCGCCAGAGTCAGACGCCGCAGGACGACGTCGAAGTCCAGGGGCAGGAGGTGATGGCGCTTGGCGGTCTCGCGGGGGACGAGCTTGAGCGCCTGCGGGTCGACGACGGCGTGTCCGAGGTCGATGCTCTGGCGGCCCAGGCTTTCCGAGAGGGCGTCCCGCAAGGTGGCTTCGGAGACGAATCCGAGGGCGACGAGCAGTTTGCCGATCGGCTGGTTGGACTTCATCTGCTCCAGGAGCGCGATGCGCAACTGGTCTTCCGAGAGTATCCCCTCGGCGATGAGGATCTGCCCCAGGGGGCGGCGCTGGGCGGGGGCGTTCATCGCGGGATGGCGGTGAGTTCGAGCAGGCGCCGTTCGGCCTGGCCGCGTTCAAAGGCAGCCGCCCGCTTGCCGGCCGCCTCCAGGGCAAGCCGGTAATGTTGGGCGGCGAGGCGGGGCTGGCGCAGCTGATCGAGGCTGACTGCCAGATTGAACAGGTAGTCGGGATTGTCGCCATCCGCGGCGACGGCGTTGAAATAGGCGGCCTGGGCGTCCCGCCAGCGGCCCTGGCGGGCGTACAGATTGCCCAGGGCGAAGTTGAGCGGAGGCGACTCGGGTTGCCCGGCGAGCAGGGACTTCAGGCGACTTTCGGCGCCGGCCGCGTCGGCGAGGGCGGCGGCGCTCAGGGCGGCCGCCAGCACGGCGGGATCCTTGGGGTCGGCTTCCAGAGCGAGCTGGTGGTAGCGATCGGCATCGGCGGCCCGGCCTTCCCGCTGGGCGATCGCCGCCAGAGCCATGAGGGCGTCGAGGTTGCGCGGGTCGCGGCGCAGCGCTTCTTCGTAGCCCTGACGGGCGGCCGACAAGGCGTTTTCCTGCATCTGAGCATGGGCGCGCAGCAGCGCCGCGTCGGGTTCCGGGCGAGATTTGCGCAGCCGGATGGCCGGCGCCGCATCGCCGCCTGCCGGCGCGAGGCTCTCTCCCTCTCCGGCCGGCGGCCGAGCGGTGGGCGGCGCTTCGCCCTCGGGCGGACTGCGCCGAGGCGAAGCGGGGGGGTCGGAAGGAAGCGTGCGCGGGGGCGGAGGCGCGAGGGCCGATATCTCGCCGCCCAGGGCGGGAACGGGCGCCGCCGCAGCGGGCGGGGCGGGCGGGGCGGGCGGCGGCGCGGCGGCGGCGGTGCGGGAGGGCGTCGCCACCCCGGGCGCTGGCGCCAGACCGGAATGCCCCATGCGCTGAAGTTCCCACCACACGTAGGCACCGATGGCCACGGCGGCCAGGGCAAGGATCACGAGGGCGGTGAGCAGCGGGCGCCGGGTTGTGGGAGCCTCCTTGACCGAGAAAACGTTGCGCGCCGTCTGTCGGTCACTCTCCGCGGCGAAGGCGGGCTCCGCCGCCGGAGACACGGGTTCGGCCGCGGCGGTCTGCGCTGCACCCGGGGGGGTGGGACGCGTCGGCATGGGTTCCAGCGCCAGATCGGCGGGTGCCGGAGGGCGGGCGGCTCCCGTGATGCGTCGGGCGGCGTCCTGCTTGTTTTCCTCGGCGCGGCGCAGGGCGTCCATCAAGAGGCTCATGGCGATCGCTCCTGAGCCTTGGGGCAGGGGGGCGAGGCGCTCATTCCCCTTCCCGCAGGTGTGGCTTCACTGGCGCCCGGGGCCGACATGGAAAGGAAGGGCCTCCGCCGGCTGGGGGAAGAAGGAGGCGTCCGGCAGGTATTCCCGCAGGCCCGCGTAGTCTCCCGCCAGGCTGGCATCCTTGATGATGACGGGGCGCAGGAAAATGACCAGCTCGGTCTTGGTCGCCGCATTGTTGCGATTGTTGAAGACCTCGCCGAGCAGGGGAACCTGCCCAAGGCCGGGCACGCGGTTGTTGCGGTAGTCGATGCGGTCGTCCATCAGGCCACCGAGGACGGCGATCTCGCCGTTGCCTACCCGCATCACTGACTCGATCTCGCGGGTGCGAATCTGCGGAACCCGATTGCTCACCGTCGTCAGATTGGGATTGGGGTCGGTGACGAAGTCGGAAACGCTGGTCACCGTTGGCCGGACATTGAGGATGACGTCCTGGTTTTCGCCAATCTGCGGCGTGACCGCCATGACCAGTCCCACGGAGACCGTCTGCGGGGTCGTCGTGTAGGCGATGATCGGGTTGGCGTTGAGGTTGCCTGCCGTGACGTCTGCCTTGACGTTGAAATAGACGATGTTGTCCACCACGGTGAGCAGCGCGGTCTGGTTGTTCATCACCGACAGGCGAGGGCTGGAGAGAACCTTGGCGGTGCCGAAGGTTTCCAGGAAACGGACGCCGGAAGTGACGGTGTCGCCGTTGTAGGTGAAGTTGTTGCCGGCGTTGGTGGCGCGCAGCGTGTTCATGGCCAGGGAAAAACTGCGGCTGCCGATCAGGCGCGACCAGTCGATGCCCTGCTCGTAGCCGTCGCTCAGCTTCACTTCGACGATGGTGGCCTCGATCATTACCTGGCGCCGGGCCGAGCTGACGACCCGATCGATGAATTCCTGAATTCGTTCGTGCTGCCGCTGGGTGGCGCGGACGGTAATGACCCCGGTTTCGGCGTGGACAATGACCGAAGCGGCTTCTCGGATGGTACTGCGCCTGACTATGGTCGTTCCCGTGCCTTGGCTGGAACTGCCCGGTGCGGGGTTTGAAGCTAACGCGCTGGCGACCGCCTGGGCTGACCTCGCGCCGGTCACCTGAGGGAGCGCTGCGGCTCCGACGGCCGTCTGGCTGACGGATTGCTCGGTCACCGTTTCGCTCGTTCCTTCGGGCAGAATCTTGTCGGTCTCGTGGAGGATGTCCTTGATGTTCTTTTCCAACTGCTCCCAGAAGCGGTTCTTCGAGGTGTTCTCGATGCGGGTGGCTGAGACGTTGCCGCTGCTCGTCGCGCTGCCGCTCGCCCCGCTACCGCCGGCGCTCCCGCTCAGGGTGGCGATCTGGGTGTTGGCCGACACCGTCGTGGTGACGTTGCGCGCCAGATTCACGTAGTCGACCTTGTAGTGCCGCAGGAAGGGCGAATCGGGCATCACGGCGAGGTTGGGGCCGTCCAACTCGAAACGCATATCGACCTGCTTGGCGATGCGGCTTAGCAGTTGCGGCAGGGTCTGGTCGATGGCGTTGAGAGTGACGTTGCCGCTGATGCCGGGATGGATGTCGACGTTGAGACGGGCGTCGCGGGCGAGCGCGAAAAGCAGATCCTTGACCGCCACGTTATTGACGACCACGCTATAGGTCTCCGCTTTGGGCAGGGAGCGTGGCTTCGGGAGCGCCAGGGTCTGCTGGACCGGTGCGGGAATCCCGCCGGCGGGAGCTTCCCGCGTGGTCGTGGCCGAGAGGTGGCCCTTGGTGGGTTCCCTCGGCGTCGGTGCCGCGCAGGCTGCCAGCAGCATGGCGGCAACCATCGCGGCGGACCATCCCATTTTCATCCGGCGTTCTCTCCCCGTGCTCGTCGCGGCTGGTGTACGCCGCGGGCATTCCAATCGCGCAATAGTAACCGATCCGCAAGGGCGTGGAAGCACGCCGCTCATTGCAGCCTGGACACTTGACGCGGGTAGGGATCCAGGCGGCGCAGGGCTTCCGGTAGCGCGCCGATGGCGGCGCTGGCTGCCTCGCGGGAGTCAAACTCGCCGAAGACGATGCCCAGCCGGTCGCGACCGGAGCGATCCGAACGATAGGTTCGCACCTGCTCGCTGTCGATCGCGCTGGCATGGCGACGCAGAAAGGACTCGATTTCACTCGCGCTGGTGGTATCCGCGGCGTAGAGCTGGATGAAGTAATGGCGCGGCCGGGCGTTTGCCAACCAGGCGTCGAAGCGCTCCAGGCTGCGGCGGGTGAGAGGGCCGAAGGGGGCGGAGGTCGCGCGCGGGGAGGCCGTGGGCTCCGGGTCGGGAGCGGCGGTGGGGGCCGCAGGGGAGGGCGATGCCGCGGCTGCAGGGGCAGCCTGGGTGAGGGGCGTGGGGGCTGGGGATGGGGCGCTCTCTGCAGCGGGGGCAACTGGGGGAGGCGATGCCGTTGGGCGCAGCAAGGCAAAGGCGAGCGCGACCAGAACGGCCGCCAGCAGTCCTGGAACCAGCAGCCCCTGGCCGCCGCTCCACCCGCGTCCCTCGAGGGGCTGAAAGCGGGCGTCGCGAATGGCGGTGCTCACTTCCCGGTGATCGACCTGGTGGCTGTTGGTGGAATAGGCGGCGAGAAGGGCCTTGTCGGCGAGGATGTTGATGCGCCTGGAGAGCCCCTGCGAGGCGCGGGCGATGGCTTCCACGGCCGAGGCGGTGAAGGGCATCGGGCCGCGGTAGCCGGCGGTGCGCAGGCGGAACTCCAGGTAGGCGGCGACCTCCTTGGCCGGCAGCGGCGCTAGGTCGAAATGCTGGGTGATGCGCTCCCTCAATTGCCGCATGTCGGCGGCGGCGAGGCGTTGGTCGAGTTCGGGCTGGGCGAAGAGGGCAATCTGGAGGAGTTTGCTGCTCTTGGATTCAAGATTGGAGAGCAGGCGCACTTCCTCCAGCGACTCTGAAGGCATCGCGTGTGCTTCGTCGATCAGCAGGACCACGCGTCGTCCCTCGGCGTAGCGCTCCACCAGCGCATCCTGAATCGCCCGCGTGAGGGAATGCGTACTGCGCCCGTCGGCGGTGATCCCCAGTTCATCGGCGATGGCGCCGATGATCTCCTGGCGGGAGAGGGAGGGATTGGCCAAATAAATGGTTTCCACGGCGGGCGGCAGTTTTTCCAGCAACATGCGGCAGAGCATGGTCTTGCCGCTGCCCACCTCGCCACTCACCTTGACGATGCCTTCGTCCTGGGTGATGGCGTAGATCAGGGCGTCGAGCGTGGAGCCACGATGGGCGCCGGCGAAAAAGTAATCGGTGTGGGGGGTGATGCGAAAAGGGGGTTCGCCGAGGCCGAAATGGGCGAGATACAGGCTCACTGCCGCCCTCCGCCGGCCATGCGGTTGTAGAGGGTCGTCCGATTGATGCCCAGCCGGCGGGCGGCCTGGCTCACATTGCCGTTGGAGAGTTGCAGGGCGGCCTCGATGTAGCCCTTTTCCCACAGGGTGAGTGAGCCGTCGAGATCGATCTGCCCGGCCTTGCGCAAATGCTCGGTGGCGGAACGAACTGCCGCGTCGAGGTCGTTGGCGGCGAAGGAGAGCGTTTCTGGCTGACGCTCTTCCCCTTCGTCGAGTTCGCCGGCGATATCGGCGGCCCCGAGGCGGCGTCCGGGATACTTGGCCGTAAGCCGGATGACGATGTTGCGCAATTCGCGCACGTTGCCTGGAAACGCGTAACGCAACCAGAGCGCCTCGGCCGCGGCGTCCAGGGTAAAGGGTTGCACGGCGGTCTGCCGTGCGTAATGAAGGCGGAAATGGTCGAGGAGGAGCAGGCGATCCTCACCCATTTCCCGCAGCGGAGGAACGCCGATGGAGAAGACGGAAAGCCGGTGATAGAGATCGGCTCGAAAGCGGCCCGCCTTGACTTCCTTGCGCAGATCGCGGTTGGTGGCGGCGACGATGCGGGCGCGTGACTGCCGCGTCTGGGTTTCACCGACCCGCTGGTATTCGCCGTTTTCCAGGACGCGCAGGAGCTTGGGCTGAAGGTCGAGCGGCAATTCGCCGATCTCATCCAGGAAGAGCGTGCCCTCGCCGGCATCCTCAAAATACCCGGTTTTGGCGGCGGTGGCGCCGGTGAAGGCGCCCCGGGCGTATCCGAACAGGGTGGGCTCGACGAGGCTCGGCGACAGGGCCGCGCAGTTGAGCGCCAATAGGGGCTGACTACGGCGGCGGGTCCGGTGGTGCAGGCAGCAACTGACGACCACGTCCTTGCCGCTGCCCGATTCCCCTTCCACCAGCACGGGAAAATTCGAGTCACCGTACTGGCTGATCTGCAGGAGTAGGCGTTGGATGGGAAGGCTCTCGCCGATCAGGCGGCAGGCGACCTCTTCGTGCGCGCCCGCAGCGGCGGGCGGCGAGAAGGCCCGAGCCTGACGGAGCAGGCGCAGAAGGTCGCCCGGATCGCAAGGCTTTCCGACGAAGTCGATGGCGCCGAGGGTGCGCGCATGGCGGGCGTTGTCGTCACCATTCTGGCCGGAGAGAACGACAATCTTCATCGTCGGCGCGAAGGCCAGCAGGTCGCCGATGAGGGCGAAACCCTCGTCCGGGCGGTGGGGGAGGGGGGGAAGACCGAGGTCGACGATGGCCAGGTCGGGAATGTCCTTCATCTGCCGCAGAATCTGCAGGCAATGCGGTCGCGAGTGGCTGACCAGCACCTCGTACTCGCGCGCCAAGGCGAAGCCCAGGGAGTCGCTGATCAGTGGGTCGTCGTCAACAAGGAGCAGCAGGGGCTTGGCGGTACCGGTGGGATTCAAGGCGCGAACCGGGGAATATTTCACGGGATTATAGCCCCGGCATCGGAGAGGGGGGGGCGGCCACTCTGGTAGAATGGCCAACTTTCAAGAGGAAGCGCGTTTTGTCCGACGACATCCTGGTCGATATCGACGACCTGCATTTCACCTATGACGGCCGGCCGGTGCTCCAGGGGATCGACATGAAAATCCCGCGGGGCAAGGTCGTCGCCATCATGGGCGGCTCGGGTTGCGGAAAGACGACGCTCTTGCGCTGTATCGGCGGCCAGCTCAAGGCCAGCCGCGGCGAAATCCGGCTCGGTCAGGAACGCATTTCCGGCATGAGCCAGCGGGATATCTACCGCCTGCGGCGCAAGATGGGCATGCTGTTCCAGTTCGGTGCCCTGTTTACCGACATGACGGTCTTCGAGAACGTCGCCTTTCCGCTGCGCGAACATAGCGACCTGCCGGAATCGATGATCCGCGATCTGGTCTTGATGAAGCTTGAGGCGGTGGGCTTGCGCGGCGCCCGCGACCTCATGCCGGGAGAGCTCTCCGGCGGAATGGCAAGGCGCGTGGCCCTGGCGCGCGCGGTGGCCCTCGACCCCATGTTGATCATGTACGACGAACCCTTTACCGGGCTCGACCCCATCGCCCTCGGCGTCATCGGTCGCCTCATCCGCCGTCTCAACGACGCCCTGGGGGCGACGTCGATCATGGTGACCCACGACGTTCAGGAATCGCTGCTCATCGTCGATTACATCTATTTCGTTTCCGAAGGACGCATCGTCGCCCAGGGGACGCCGGACGAAATTCGCGCTTCCCGCGATCTCTTCGTCCACCAGTTCGTTCACGCGGAGCCCGATGGTCCGGTGCGGTTTGATTATCCGGCAGTCGATCTGCGGCAGGATTTCCTGGGAGCGGGGCGTGGCTGAACGCGGCAACCCGATATCCCGGCTTGGTCACGGCATGGTCGAGGCCGTCTGGCGCCTCGGCTTTGCGAGCCGCTTTCTGGTCGCCATCCTGCTGTTCTCCGGCACCGCCTTCCGGCGCCTTCATCTCACGCTGCGGGAGGTGTTCTTCAGCGGTGTGTTGTCGATCGTCATCATTGCCGTCTCGGGTCTCTTCGTCGGACTCGTCCTCGGGCTCCAGGGCTACGAGACCCTGCAGCGTTTCGGCTCTACCGAGGCGCTTGGAGTCCTGGTCGCCTTGTCCCTGACCCGGGAACTCGGGCCGGTGGTGGCGGCGCTCCTCTTCGCCTCGCGTGCGGGTACCTCGGTGACGGCAGAAATCGGCCTCATGAAAGCCACCGAGCAACTCAAGGCCATGGACATGATGGCAGTCAATCCCATCGCCCGCGTGGTCGCGCCGCGCTTCTGGGGCGGCGTCATTGCCATGCCGCTCCTGGCGGCGCTCTTCTCCAGCATGGGCGTGGTCGGCGGCTGGCTGATCGGGGTTGTCTTCATCGGTGTTGATGATGGCGCTTTCTGGTCGCAGATGCAGGCTGCGGTGGATTTTCGCTACGACATCGTCAATGGCGTTATCAAGAGCGTGGTGTTCGGGTTTGCGGTCGCCTTGATTGCCGTATTTGAAGGCTATGACTCGATTCCGACCGCGGAGGGCGTCTCCCGCGCCATTACCCGTACCGTCGTCACGTCGGCGCTCACCATCCTGGCGCTCGATTTCGTCCTGACTTCCTTCATGTTCCGGGGAACCTCATGAACCGTACCGTTCTCGACCTCTGGGTTGGCGTTTTTGTCGCGCTTGGCATCGCTTCCCTGTTGTTTTTAGCGCTGAAAGTGGGAAATCTCTCCGCCGCCCAGCTCTCCGAGGCTTATACCCTCTCCGCCAAGTTTGATAACATCGGCGGGCTGAAGGTACGGGGGCCGGTCAAGAGCGCGGGCGTGGTCGTCGGGCGCATTGACGACATTCGATTCGATGCCAAGACTTACGAAGCGGTGGTGTTGCTCAAGATCGATCAGCGTTATCGCTTCCCCAAGGATACTTTCGCCTCGATTTACACCTCCGGCCTGCTTGGCGAGCAATACATCGGCCTGGAGGCGGGCGGCGACGAAAAGATGCTGAATCCCGGCGATACGGTCGGCAAGACGCAGTCGGCGGTGGTTCTGGAAAAATTGATCAGTCAGTTCCTTTTCAGTAAGGCGGCAGAAGGGCAGGAAAAGCAATGATGGCGACGGGCAGAAGTGCAAAGAAGGGCAGCCTGTGTGGCTTGGCCGCTGCTGCGGCCTTGGCGGCTTTGCTGACCGGTTGTGCGAGTAGCGGCAACCCCCGCGACCCCTACGAGGGCTTCAATCGCGCCATGTTCGCTGTGAACGAAGGTATCGACAAGGTCGCCAAGCCCGTGGCCCAGGGCTACGATGCCGCGGTTCCCCTGCCGGTGAAGGCTGGCGTCGGAAACTTCTTTGGCAACGTAGGCGACCTCTGGATTGGTGTCAATAACGGCCTGCAGGGCAAGGCGGGTGACGGCGCCAGCGATATGGCGCGCCTGCTGATCAACTCCACCATCGGAATTTTTGGCCTTTTCGACGTCGCCAGCGAAATGGGCCTCGAAAAGCATGATGAGGACTTCGGCCAGACGCTCGCGCGCTGGGGGGTTGGCGATGGCGGCTACCTCTTCTGGCCCTTCATTGGTCCTCGCACCCTGAGAGATACCGGCGGTTTCATGGTCGACAGCTTTGCCGACCCTGTCCACTGGGCCATCGATCATGTTCCCACCCGTAATTCCGCCTACGTCGTTCGCTTCGTCGATGTGCGCGCGAGCCTCCTGCCGGCGGACAAGGTGGTGGACGAGGCGGCTCTGGACAAATACGCCTACATTCGGGACGCCTATCTGCAGCGGCGCCGCAGCCAGATATTCGACGGAAATCCGCCGCGTCTGCCGGAAGAATAAGCGGCGTTTCGCTCAACCTCCTCAACGGTTTTTCCCCCATGAAACGATTTTTCGGCTTTGTCCTGCTGTCTTTCTTTGCGCTTGCCGTTTTCGCCCAGGAGGCGCCGGATGCGCTGGTTCGCCGCGTGACCGACGAGGTCCTCGAACTCGTCCGCAAGGATAAGGATATTCAGAACGGCAATGGCCGCAAGGTGGTGGAGTTGGTGGAAACCAAGGTACTGCCGCACTTCAACTTCGGCCACATGACTGCTCTGGCGGTCGGCAAGGAGTGGCGTCGGGCGACGCCGCAGCAGCAGGAGCGGCTGGTGCTGGAATTCAAGACCCTGCTCGTGCGCACCTATTCAAATTCATTGACCGCCTATCGCAATGAAACCATCCGCTACAAGGCCTTCTCCCTGCCTGCCGGGGCGAGCGATGCCGTGGTGCGGACCGAGATTCTCCAGCCGGGCAACAAGCCGATCCAGCTCGATTACAACCTTGAAAAGCTGGAAAACGGCTGGAAAGTCTACGATGTGGTCGTGGCAGGCATCAGCCTGGTCACCAATTACCGGGACCAGTTCGGCCAGGAGGTGCGCGCCGGGGGCGTCGATGGCCTGATTCAGACCATCGCCACCAAGAATCAGTCCCTGGAAGCGGCGAAAGCGGAGAAAAAATGATCGAGCGCCGCGCGGGCGGCTGGCGCGTGGTCGCCCCCATGGTGTTGGCCAACGCGGCTTCCTTGCTTGCTGCCGGCGATGCCTTGGTTGACAGCAGCCCTGCGGTGGTGGACCTGGGGGGGGTCGAGGCGGCGGACTCTTCCGCCATTGCGGTGCTGCTCGCCTGGGCGCGGGCAGCCGATGCGCGCGGCGGTTGCCTCTCATTCCGCAATGCCCCAGCCGGATTGACCGCCCTCGCCGCGCTCTACGATCTCGACGGCATTCTGCCCCTCGCCTGATCCCAGCTCTGCTGCTGTGTCCTGTGCCGTTTCCCTCGTCGATGTCGTCAAGCGCTTCGGACAGCTGACGGCTCTCGGCGGAGTTTCCCTGGATATCGCCAGGGGCGAGTTTTTCGGGCTTCTCGGCCCCAACGGCGCGGGCAAGACGACGCTGATTTCCTGTTTGGCGGGGCTCCTGCGGGCCGATTCGGGGAGTCTGACCGTTCTAGGCCAGGACGTCATCCGCGACTATCGGGAAGCCCGCCGGCTCCTTGGGGTCGTACCGCAGGAACTGGTCTTCGACCCCTTTTTCACGGTACGTGAAACCCTGCGCATCCAGTCGGGCTACTTCGGGATTCGCAAGAACGATGACTGGATCGACGAGATTCTCTCCAACCTCGATCTGGCGGGCAAGGCGGAGGTCAATATGCGGCGCCTCTCCGGTGGCATGAAGCGGCGGGTCCTGGTCGCCCAGGCTCTGGTGCACAAGCCGCCGGTCATCGTTCTCGATGAGCCGACTGCCGGCGTCGACGTCGAGTTGCGGCAGGGACTTTGGCAGTTCGTCCGGCGTCTCAATGGCGAGGGCCACACGATCATCCTCACCACGCACTACCTGGAGGAGGCCGAGGCCCTGTGCGGGCGAATCGCCTTCATGAAGCAGGGAAGGGTGGTCGCCCTGGACACGCCGGCGCGGCTGCGGGATCAACACGCCGGGGTCTCCCTGGAGGAGGTTTTCGTGCGGGTGATGAGCAATGCTTAGTTTCTGGACGCTGTTTTCCAAGGAAGTGATGCGCTTCTGGAAGGTTGGCTTCCAGACCGTTGCGGCGCCCGTCCTGACCGCCCTTCTCTATCTCCTCATCTTCGCGCACGTCCTGGAGGCGCACGTGTCGATCCACGGCGTTCGCTACACTGCTTTCCTGGTTCCCGGACTGGTCATGATGCAGGTGCTCCAGAACGCTTTTGCCAATTCGTCGTCCAGTCTGATCCAGTCAAAGGTCACGGGTTCGATTATCTTTGTTCTCCTTCCGCCCATCTCCTACGGCGCCTTTTTTGCCGCGTACGTTCTCGCCGCGGTCGTGCGGGGCCTGGTGGTCGCCCTGGGGGTGCTGTTCGTCACCGCTTGGCTGGTTCCCCTGCGCGTTGCGGAGCCCCTCTGGATACTTCTCTTCGCCCTCGCGGGGGGCGGCGTTCTCGGTTCCCTCGGCGTCATTGCCGGCATCTGGGCAGAAAAATTCGATCAGCTGGCCGCCTTTCAGAACTTCCTGGTCATGCCCCTCACCATGCTTTCCGGGGTGTTCTACTCCATTCACTCATTGCCCGATTTCTGGCAGCGCGTGTCCCATTACAATCCAGTCTTTTACATGATCGACGGCTTCCGCTACGGGTTCTTCGGCGTCTCCGACGTTTCGCCGCAGATGAGCCTGACCGTGGTCGTCGCCAGCTTTGCGGGGGTTTCGCTGCTTACACTCGGGCTACTCAAGCGGGGCTGGAAACTGAGGGCATGAACCCATGATGCAACCCGAACAGATCAGAGCGCTCATTCTCGCTGGCTTGGCCTGCGAATATTTGACGGTGGAGGGTGACGGCCACCATTTCGAAGCGGTGGCCGTGAGCGCCGAGTTTGCCGGCAAAAACCGCGTGCAACGCCAGCAGCGCGTGTACCAGACCCTGCGCGAGCGTCTTGCCTCCGGCGAACTGCACGCCCTGTCGTTCAAGACCTACACCCCCGAAGAATGGAGCGCCGTCCGTGGATAAACTTCTCATTCGCGGGGGAACCCCGCTGGCCGGCGAAATCGCGATTTCCGGCGCCAAGAACGCGGCGCTGCCGATTCTGTGTGCATCGCTGCTCACCGATCAGCCCTTGCGCCTGAGCAACGTGCCCCATCTCAATGACATCGCGACCATGTTGCGCCTGCTCGGACAGATGGGAGTCTCGGTCGCCCTGGAGGAATCCGACTCCCTGGTGCTCGACGGGCGGGGCCTCAACAACCCGCTGGCGTCCTACGAGATGGTGAAGACCATGCGCGCCTCCATTCTCGTCCTCGGCCCCCTGGTCGCCCGCTGCGGTGAGGCGCGGGTGTCCTTGCCGGGCGGCTGCGCGATTGGCGCGCGGCCCGTCGATCAGCACATCAAGGGCCTGCAGGCCATGGGCGCGGAGGTCAAGGTCGAACAGGGCTACGTGCATGCCAAGGCCAGCCGCCTCAAGGGCGCGCGCATCTGCACCGACATGGTTACCGTGACGGGGACTGAAAATCTGATGATGGCGGCTTGCCTTGCCGAGGGAGAGACGATCATCGAAAATGCGGCCCGCGAGCCGGAAGTCGTCGATCTCGCCAACTGCCTGGTTGCCATGGGAGCCCGCATCTCCGGCGCCGGGACCGATGTCATTCGCATTCGAGGTGTTGATCGGCTGTCCGGGGCGGAGCACGCGGTGATGCCCGATCGCATCGAGACGGGAACCTATCTGTGCGCCGCCGCAGCCACGGGAGGCGACGTGCGCTTGTTGAAAACTTCGGGCGCCTACCTCGATACCGTGATCGACAAGCTCATGGATGCGGGCTGCGATATCGTCACCGAACGCGATGCCATTCGCCTGACGGCTCCGGCGCGCCTCAAGGCGGTGAGCGTGCGCACTGCTCCCTACCCGGCTTTCCCCACCGACATGCAGGCCCAGTTCATGGCGCTCAACGCCGTGGCTGACGGTGTCGCCACCCTGCGCGAGACCATTTTCGAAAACCGCTTCATGCACGCCGTAGAACTGATGCGACTCGGGGCCGACATCCAGATCGAGGGCAGCAACGCCATCGTGCGCGGCGTGCCGCGCCTCGAAGGCGCCACGGTCATGGCCACCGACTTGCGCGCCTCGGCCTCGCTCGTCATTGCGGGCCTGGTCGCCGAGGGCGAGACAATCATTGATCGAATCTACCACCTAGACCGTGGCTACGAGAGGATCGAAGAAAAACTTGCCCGCCTCGGTGCATCCGTACAGCGGGTGCACTGAGGGGGCGACCCCGGGGTTGGGTTCGCTCACTGCCCCCCGGGTGGCATCCCGCGCTTCGGGCGACCCGGACGGACTTGGCCGGCGGGCGCTTCAAGAGGGGCGCTTGTCGTCCGGTTCGAAAAAGACCCAGCGAATCTCTGGAAAGGCAGCCTTCATCTCGTCCTGGACGCGATTGACGTCCGCGACGAGGCGGCCTGCGTCCCCGACTTCACATAAGCGGGCCTTGACCGCCACGAAGATGTAGCTCCCCATCTGCAGACTCATGAGGTTGTACACCTCGGCGACCTCACTGCGCCCGGCAAGCCAGGCGCGCATGGCGGAGACCGTGTCGGGGGCGGCGCTCTCGCCAATCAGCAGGCTCTGTACTTGAAAGCCGACACCAATGGCGACGATCACGAGCAGGATGCCAACCGCGATACTGCCGACGGCGTCGAAGAGCGGGTTGCCGGTTAGCACGGCCAGACCGATGGCCGCCAGGGCGAAGGCCAGTCCAAGCAGGGCCGCGATATCTTCGCCCATGACGACGATCAACTCGGCTTCGCGACTTTCCTTGAAGTAACGCCAGAGCGGCATGGGGCCGGCCTTTTCCCGAATTTCGGCGATGCAGCCCTTGAGGGACCAGGCCTCCAGGACGATGCCCACGGCCAGGACGGCGATGGCGACGAGCGGGTTTTCGAGGGGTTCCGGGTGGGATAGTTTGTGCACGCCTTCATAGATGGAAAAGGCGCCGCCCAGGGAGAAGAGCATCAGGGCAACCACGAAAGACCAGAAATAGGTGGCCTTCCCGAAGCCCAGGGGGTGCTGCTCGGTCGGTTCCTTTTTTGCCTGTTTCAGCCCGAGGAGGAGGAGCAGTTGGTTGGCGCAGTCGGCGCTGCTATGGACGGCCTCCGCCATCATGGCGGAGGAGCCGGTGTAGACGGCGGCGGCTCCCTTGGAAACGGCGATGCCGGCGTTGGCGGTGAGGGCGTAGATGATGGCGCTCATAGGGGGGCTGACCTTTGCGGTAAAATCCGCTTTTTACCACGAGATCATTCCGTGAACGGCATCACCATCGCCCTGTCCAAGGGCCGCATCTTCGACGAAACCTTGCCGCTGCTGGCGGCGGCGGGGATCGTTCCCAACGAGAACCCGGAAACCTCAAGGAAGCTCATCATCGGCACCAACCGGCCGGAGGTGCGGGTGGTCATCGTCCGTGCCACGGACGTGCCGACCTACGTCCAGTACGGCGCCGCCGACCTCGGCGTGGCCGGCAAGGACGTCCTCATCGAGCACGGTGGCGATGGCCTCTACGCGCCCCTGGATCTCAACATCGCCAAGTGCCGCATGATGGTGGCGGTGCCCGCCGGCTTCGATTACGAGAATGCGGTGCGCCAGGGCGCCCGCCTCAAGGTGGCCAGCAAGTACATCAAGACGGCCCGCGAGCACTTCGCCGCCAAGGGGGTCCATGTGGACCTGATCAAGCTCTACGGCTCCATGGAACTTGCCCCCCTGGCCGGCCTGGCCGACGCCATCGTGGACCTGGTATCCACCGGCGGCACCTTGAAGGCCAACAACCTGGTGGCGGTGGAAGACATCATGGCCATTTCCAGCCGCCTGGTGGTCAACCAGGCCTCCCTCAAGGTCAAGCGGGAAACCCTGCAGCCCATCATCGACGCCTTTGCCGGGGCGGTGGAGAAATAGCATGACGGTTCCCATACAGCGCCTGTCCACGGCCGACGCCGACTTCACTGCCCGTATCGATGCCCTGCTGGCCTTCGAGGCCGCCGCCGACGAGAACATCGAGCGCACCGTCGCCGGCATCCTGGCCGACGTCAAGACCCGGGGCGATGCCGCCGTGGTCGAGTACACCAACCGCTTCGACCGCCTGTCCGCCGCTGGCATGGCCGATTTGGAACTGGGCAAGGCCGAACTCCAGGCCGCCCTCGACGGACTGTCTGCCACGCGCCGCGCCGCCCTGGAAGCCGCCGCCGGCCGCATCCGCGCCTACCACGAGCGGCAGAAGATGGCGGGCTGGACCTACACCGAGGCCGACGGCACGCAGTTGGGCATGATGGTCACGCCGCTCGACCGGGTCGGTCTCTACGTGCCCGGCGGCAAGGCCGCCTATCCCTCGTCGGTGCTGATGAACGCCATTCCGGCCAAGGTGGCGGGGGTGGAGGAATTGATCATGGTGGTGCCCACCCCGGACGGCGAGAAGAACCAATTGGTCCTGGCCGCCGCCTGCCTGGCCGGTGTCGATCGCGTTTTCGCCATCGGCGGTGCCCAGGCTGTGGGGGCGCTGGCCTACGGTACCGCCACCGTGCCCCAGGTGGACAAGATCGTCGGCCCCGGCAACGCCTACGTGGCCACCGCCAAGCGCCGGGTCTTCGGCATCGTCGGCATCGACATGGTGGCCGGCCCCTCCGAAATCCTCGTGGTGTCCGACGGCTCCGGCAACCCGGACTGGGTGGCCATGGATCTCTTTTCCCAGGCCGAGCACGACGAACTGGCCCAGTCCATCCTGATCTGCACCGACGCTGCTTTTATCGACCGGGTACAGGCCAGCATCGACAAACTCCTGCCCACCATGCCGCGCCGGGCCGTGATCGAGACGTCGCTGACCAATCGCGGCGCCTTCATCCGGGTGCGCGACCTCGCCGAGGCCATCGCCATCGCCAACCGCGTGGCGCCGGAACACCTGGAGTTGTCCTTGGCCGACCCCGATCCCTGGGTGGAGCACATCCACCACGCCGGGGCGATCTTCATCGGTCACTACACCTCCGAATCCCTGGGCGACTACTGTGCCGGCCCCAACCACGTGCTGCCCACCTCCGGCAGCGCCCGCTTCTCGTCGCCCCTGGGCGTTTACGATTTTCAGAAGCGGACCAGCCTGATCAAGGTGTCGAAGGCCGGGGCGCAAACCCTGGGCAGGATCGCATCGACGCTCGCTCAGGGCGAAGGCCTGCCGGCCCACGCGAAGTCCGCCGAATACCGGCTAGAGTCCTGATGGCCGGGGAGGGTGCTCCCGACCCCGGCTTGAAGGAGCTCTTCCTCGGCTTCTCGTCGGTGGGGCTTTCCGGCTTCGGCGGCGTCCTGCCCTTCGCCCGCCGCATGTTGGTGGAAGAGCGGCGCTGGCTCGCGGCGGAGGAATTCAACACCCTGCTCGGCCTCTGCCAGTTTCTGCCCGGTCCCAACGTCATCAATCTATCGGTGGCCGTGGGTTCGCGCTACCGGGGGATAGCCGGAGCGCTCGCCGCTGTGGGCGGACTGTTGGGCGGGCCCATGGTCATCGTCCTTCTGTTGGCGCTGCTCTACGACCACTACGGGAGTCTGTCCGTCGTCCAGGGCATGCTGCGGGGTATCGCCGCCGTCGGCTGCGGGCTGCTCTTTGCCACCGCCATCCGCATGGGGGCGGCGATTCGCGATAAGGCAGTCTTCCTGCCCTTCGCCGTCCTCGTCTTCGCCGGCATCGCCCTCCTGCGCTGGCCCATGCCGGCAGTCATGGTGGGGCTGGTCATGCTGTCGGGGGGCGTCGCTTACTGGCGTTTGCAGGATGCCGCTCCTCGCTGACCTCTTTCTCCACTTCGCCCTGCTCTTCTGCGTCGCCTTCGGCGGTGCAACGGCCCTCTTGCCGGAAATGCAGCGGGTGGTGGTGGAACAGAAGCACTGGCTGGACGACACCACCTTCATTCACCTCTACGCCATCGCCCAGGCGGCACCGGGGCCCAATGGTTTGGTCGTCACGCTCATCGGCTGGAAAGTCGCGGGACTCGCCGGCGCCCTGGTCGCTACCCTGGCCATGTGCCTGCCCATGAGCGTGGTGATCTATTTTCTCATCCCCCGCTGGGAACGATTCCGCGGCGCCCGCTGGCAGCAGGCCATCCAGCTTGGCGTGGCGCCCCTGGCGGTGGGGCTGGTGTTCGCCGGGGCGACCCTGATCGGCGGCGGTGCCGGTCTTGATTGGGCAGGATGGACCCTGGCGGCGGCCGCCGTCGTCCTCAATCTCCGCAGCAAACTCCACCCTCTGTGGCTCATCGCGGCCGGTGCGGCGGCTGGCTTGGCGGGCTGGGTCTAAGCCTTGTCGTAGGGATTCTCCAGGGAGGCGATGACCTCTAGGAAAACCCCTCGAATCTGGGTTTCGTCGCATTCCATCAGGAGGGCGTCCTCGAAGGCGTCCTGGGCCACCTGGCGCAATTCGGCGAGATTTTCCCGCAGCACCTTGATCTTTTCGGTGCAGGAGACCACCGAGCCGTCCGGGCGGTGCCAGCGGATTTGGTCGGTCTCGGAACTCATGGCGTCCTCCTGGGGTTGTTCACTTGGATGGGATGCCCGCTGCCGAGTTCGCTGCTCTGCGGCCCGGCTTCGCCGCGCGGCGTGCGACGGCGACCGCGCCCCGCACTTCGCCTTCGGCGCTTACCACGGCGAAGCTCATCTCCACATAGATCGTCTCCCCGGCGGCGGTGAGCGCCTTGGTCAGGGTTGGCACGCCGGCACCGCGGGTGCGACCGGCTTCCAGGCAGCGATGATAGGCCGCCCAATGGGCCGGGCGCAGGCGCTCGGGAATGATGAGATCGAGGCTCTGGCCGCAGGCCGTCCTGGCGGGGTAGCCGAACATCGCCTCGGCAGCGGCGTTCCAGGTGACGATGAGACCCTTCCGGTCAGCGTAGACGAGGGCGTCAGCCAGTTGCTCGAGTATCGCCGCCGCCGGGGTCTCGCTCATGACAGGATTCCGCCCAGGGCGGTGATGAGACGGTCGCACTCGCTGTCGGTCCCGATGCTGATGCGCAGATGCTGGTCGATGCGCGGCAGGCGGAAGTGGCGGACGATGATGCCCCGCTCCCGCAGGGCCAGGGCGAGGGCGCCGGCGTCCCGCGCCGGGTGGCGGGCGAAGACGAAATTGGCGGCGGACGGCACGACGGCGAAGCCGAGACCGCAAAGCGCCGCGCAGAGCCTTTCCCGGCTGGCGATGACGGCCAGTCGCGTACGCTTGAAGTGCTCGCGATCCTCCAGGGCGGCGACGGCGCCGACCAGGGCGAGGCGGTCCAGGGGATAGGAATTGAAACTGTTCTTGACGCGCTCCAAAGCTTCGATCAAGTCACGGTGGCCTACCGCATAGCCGACCCGCAGTCCAGCCAGGGAGCGGGATTTGGAGAGGGTATGGACGACGAGCAGATTGTCCCGGCTGCGGGTGAGGGGAATGGCCGTCTCACCTCCGAAATCCACGTAGGCCTCGTCGACGACGACCACCGAACCCGGACTGCCGGCGGCGATGACATCCACCGCCTCGAGGGGTAGCAGACGACCTGTGGGGGCGTTCGGATTGGGAAAGATGATGCCGCCATTGGCTACCCCGTAGTCTGCCGGATCGAGGGCGAAATCCTCGGTGAGCGGTACGGTGCGGTGTTCGATGCCGTAGAGGCCGCAATACACCGGGTAGAAGCTGTAGGTGATGTCGGGGAAGAGGATCGGCTCCGGGTGCTTCAGTAGGGCCTGAAAAACGTGGGCCAGCACTTCGTCGGAGCCGTTGCCGACGAAGACCTCGGCCGGGCTGACTCCATGTTCCCGGGCGACCGCGGCTTTGAGCGCTTCGCCAGAAGGATCCGGGTAAAGGCGCAGGCGCGCGCCCTCGTTCCCCAGTTCAGTCCGGATCGCCTCCAGCACGCGGGGAGACGGCGGGTAGGGGTTCTCGTTGGTGTTGAGCTTGACCAGATCGGCGATCTTGGGTTGCTCGCCGGGAACGTAGGGGGTGAGACCGCGAACGGTCTGGCTCCAGAAGCGACTCATGGCGACGAAAAACCGGAATAAGGGCGAGATGGTATCATGCGGCCTCGCCCGTCAGACCGCGGTAACAAGCTCGTTTTCCCATGCGCCAAGCCGAAATCACCCGCAACACCCTGGAAACGCAAATCACTGTGCGCCTCGATCTCGATGGCGCCGGTCGTGGCCGCTTTGCCACCGGCGTCCCTTTTCTGGACCACATGCTCGACCAGATCGCCCGTCACGGGATGATCGACCTCGACGTCGAGGCCCGGGGAGATCTCCATATCGATGCCCATCATACTGTCGAAGACATCGGCATCACCGTCGGGCAGGCGCTGGCGAAGGCCTGGGGAGACAAGAAGGGGTTGACGCGATACGGCCATGCCTACGTCCCGCTGGACGAGGCGCTGTCACGGGTGGTGATCGATCTGTCGGGCCGCCCCGGTCTCGATTTCAATGTCGAATTCACGCGAGCCTGGGTGGGGCAGTTCGATGTCGATCTGGTGCGCGAATTTTTCCAGGGGCTGGTCAATCACGCCGGCTTGACCGTGCACGTGGATAACCTGCGGGGAGTCAACGCCCACCACCAGGCGGAGACCGTCTTCAAGGCCTTTGGTCGCGCCCTGCGCATGGCCGTCGCACCCGACCCGCGCATGGCTGGTGTCATGCCTTCGACTAAGGGAACCTTGTGAGCGTTGCGCCGGGTATTGCCGTCATCGACTACGGCATGGGCAATTTGCGCTCCGTTGCCAAGGCATTGGAGCACGCGGCACCCGAGCAGTCGGTCGTGGTTACCGCCGATCCTGCGGTGGTCGCCGCTGCGCATCGGGTGGTCTTTCCCGGCCAAGGGGCCATGCCGGACTGCATGCGCGAACTCGACGCTCGCGGCTTGCGCCCTGCGGTCCTGGAAGCCGCCCGCAGCAAGCCCTTCCTCGGCATCTGCATCGGCTTGCAGATGCTGTTCGAGCATAGCGACGAGGGCAATGTTGCCGGTTTGGGCATCTTTCCGGGCCAGGTAAGGCGCTTTCCCGAGCAGCGGATGATTTCGCCCGCCGGGGCGCGGCTCAAGGTGCCCCACATGGGTTGGAACGAAGTTGGCCAGAAACCCCACGCGCTGTGGAAAGCCGTCGCCGATCGCTCTCGCTTCTACTTCGTGCACAGCTACTGCGTGGAACCCGGCGACGCCTCCCTGGAGGCCGGGACGGCGGACTATGGCATCCCCTTTACCTGTGCGGTGGGGCGGGATAATATCTTCGCCGTCCAGTTCCACCCGGAGAAAAGCGCCCGCGACGGGCTGCAGTTGCTCAAGAACTTCGCCCAGTGGCGTCCCTGATTTCTTCGCTCCGGCGTCTGCGACTTTCCGCGTTTCCCTCCCTCGCATTCCATGCTCATCATTCCCGCCATTGACCTCAAGGACGGCCAGTGCGTCCGTCTCAAGCAGGGCCTGATGGAACAGGCCACCGTGTTTTCCGAAGAACCCGCTGCCATGGCCCGCCATTGGCTGGATCAGGGCGCCCGGCGTTTGCATCTTGTCGATCTGAACGGCGCCTTCGCCGGCAAGCCCAAGAACGAACCGGCGATCAAGGCCATCCTGCGGGAAGTCGGGGGCGAAATCCCCGTCCAGCTCGGCGGCGGCATCCGCGACCTGGACACCATTGAGCGCTGCATCGATGACGGCATCAGCTATGTCATCATCGGAACGGCGGCAGTCAAGAATCCGGGCTTTCTGCATGACGCCTGCGGTGCGTTTCCTGGTCATATCATCGTCGGACTCGATGCCAAGGATGGCAAGGTCGCCACAGATGGCTGGTCCAAGCTCACCGGCCATGATGTCGTCGATCTGGCTCGGAAATATGAGGATTACGGCGTTGAAGCGATCATTTACACCGACATCGGCCGCGACGGCATGTTGTCGGGGGTGAATATCGAGGCGACCGTGCGGCTCGCCCAGGCACTCACCATTCCGGTCATCGCGTCGGGAGGCCTTTCCAGCGTCCCCGATGTCGAAAAACTCTGCGCGGTCGAGGGCGAGGGAGTCATTGGTTCCATCGCGGGGCGGGCGATCTACGACGGCACGCTTGACTTCAAGGCAGCCCAGGCGGCAGCCGACAAGGCATCGCGCTGATGGGGCTCGCCAAGCGGATCATTCCCTGTCTGGATGTCACCGCCGGACGCGTCGTCAAGGGCACCAATTTCGTCGCCTTGCGTGACGCCGGAGATCCTGTAGAGATTGCCCGTCGCTACGACGAGCAAGGGGCGGACGAGGTCACTTTTCTCGATATCACCGCTTCTTCCGATCAGCGCGACATCATTCTGCACATCGTCGAGGCCTGTGCCGAACAGGTCTTCATTCCTCTGACCGTCGGCGGAGGCGTGCGCCGGGTGGAGGATGTGCGCCGCCTGCTCAATGCCGGCGCGGACAAGGTGTCGATGAACACGGCCGCAGTGCAGAACCCGGACCTCATTCATGAAGCTTCCAGCAAAGTCGGTTCTCAATGCATTGTGGTGGCCATCGATGCCAAGGCGGTGGCGCCGGGCGCCTGGAATGTCTTCACCCACGGTGGCCGCCAGGACACCGGGCTGAATGCGGTCGCCTGGGCCAGGCAGGCGGAGGCCCTTGGGGCTGGCGAGATTCTGTTGACCAGCATGGATCGGGACGGCACCAAAAACGGGTTCGATCTGGCCCTTACCCGCGCCGTGGCCGACGCCGTGGGAATTCCCGTGATTGCTTCGGGAGGGGTCGGAAATCTGCAGCATCTTGCCGATGGCGTCAGCACGGGCGGCGCGGACGCGGTGCTCGCGGCTTCGATCTTCCATTTTGGCGAATACACGGTGAGGCAGGCCAAGGAATACCTGCGGGACCGGGGCATCGAAGTGCGTCTATGAAGTGCGCCCGGCACTGCCTTGCCGCGGCCGCGCACGATTCCGGGGCGGCGAAGGCGTGGCGATGAGCGATCTCGATCACGCCCTGCCTTGGCTGGACGCCCTTCAATGGGATTCGGAAGGCATGATCCCGGCCATCGCGCAGGACGAGGCGACCGGGCGGGTTGTCATGTTCGCCTGGATGAATCGGGAATCCCTTCTCGAGACGGTGGCTTGTGGGCGCGCGGTATACTGGTCCCGTTCGCGGCGGCGGCTCTGGCGGAAGGGAGAGGAGTCCGGTCATTTCCAGCACATCCGTTCGATACGCACCGATTGCGACGGCGATGTCTTGCTGCTTACCCTGGTTCAGGAGGGAGGCATCGCCTGCCACACCGGCCGCGAAAGTTGCTTTTTCAACGAATTGAGAGGGGAACGCTGGATTCCCGTCGACCCGGTTTTGAAAGATCCCAAGGACATCTACACCAAATGAGTACCCACGACATCCTGCACCGTCTTTCCGAGACCCTGGCCACGCGCAAGCATGCCGATCCTGAAAAGTCGTATACCGCCAAGCTTTTCGCCGAAGGTCCCGATTCCATCCTCAAGAAGATCGGCGAGGAATGCGCAGAACTGATCATGGCTGCCAAGGATGGCAAGCGTCTGAACATCGTCTGGGAGTCCACCGACGTGATCTACCACGTGCTCGTCCTGCTGGCGTTCTATGATTTGGGAATCGAGGATGTTTCGCAGGAAATGCGTCGTCGCGAAGGGATATCGGGTCTCGACGAGAAGGCGGCGCGGAGTCAGAAGCGATGAGCGACTGCATTTTTTGCAAGATCGTCGAAGGCAGGATTCCTTCGGCCAAGGTCTATGAGGACGGGGATATCCTCGCTTTCAAGGACATCAATCCTGCGCGGCCCGTTCATATCCTGGTGATTCCGAAAAAGCACATCACCTCCCTCGCGACCGCGGTGCCGGAGGACGCGCCGGTGTTGGGTGCGATACTCGCGAAAGCCAATGAGATCGCCGTCGCCCAGGGTAGTCCCGACGGATTCCGTGTCATCATCAATACTGGGCGGGTGGGTTGTCAGGAGGTTCCTCACCTGCACGCGCACATCGTGGGGGGGCCGGAACCGGTCGGACCCATGCTCAAACGACTCTGAGGAGAGAAACATGGGCAGCTTTTCCATCTGGCATTGGCTCATCGTTTTGGTGATCGTCATGCTCGTTTTCGGCACGAAGAAACTGCGCAATATCGGTCAGGACCTGGGTGGCGCCGTCAAGGGATTCAAGGACGGCATCAAGGAGGGGGGCGCTGACAAACCTGCGGAAGCCGCTCCGCCTGCGCAGGTTTCGGGCCAGACCATCGACGTCGAGGTCAAGGAGAAGACCAAGAGCTAGGATTCAGGATCAAGGATTTAGGAATGAGCAACCGAGCGCGCGTTCGCGCCTGACCGGCCCGTCCTCGATCCTGGATCCTCGATCCCAGATCCTGAATCCAGCATGTTTGACATTGGTTTTTCCGAACTCATCGTCATCGGCGTCGTCGCCCTGATCGTCATCGGTCCCGAGAAATTGCCGCGGGTGGCCAAGACGGTCGGTCACCTTCTCGGGCGGGCGCAGCGCTATGTGAGCGACGTCAAGGCGGACATCAATCGCGAAATCCAACTCGACGAGTTGAAGAAAATCCAGAACGAAGTTGCTGAATCGGCAAGAGGGATCGAGGAAGGTGTGCGCAAGGAACTCGAATCCACCCGCAGTTCCCTTGAATCTCCGATACAGGAATCTGCGGCTGAAATCAGCGCGACTTATTCGGACGCCGCGGGCACGCAGGACGCAGCGGCCTCCGTGGCGGTTGGTGTGCCCAAAACTCCGGCATGAGCGAAGCGCAGGAAGAATCCTTCATTTCCCACCTGGTCGAACTGCGCGATCGGTTGCTGCGCTGCCTCATCGCCATCGGTGTCGTGTTCGGCATCCTTTGCATCTACCCCGGGCCGGGAACGATCTACGACCTGCTCGCGCTGCCGCTCACGCAGACCCTGCCGGAGGGCGCCAAAATGGTCGCCATCGGGGTCATTACGCCCTTCATGGTGCCCCTGAAGATTACCGCCATGGTCGCGTTCGTCGTTGCCCTTCCCTTCGTCCTCTACCAGGCGTGGGCATTCATTGCGCCTGGACTCTACGCCCATGAAAAGCGCCTCGGCATCCCGCTCATCGTTTCAAGCACCCTGTTGTTTCTGCTCGGCATGTCCTTTTGCTATTTCTTCGTCTTCGGGCAAGTGTTCAAGTTCATTGCCGGTTTCGCGCCCAAGAGCATTACTCCGGCTCCGGACATCGAAGCTTACCTGTCCTTCGTGCTCACCATGTTCGTCGCCTTCGGCGTTTCCTTCGAGGTGCCGGTAGCGCTGGTCGTGCTCGTCCGCCTTGGCGTCGTCAGCGTCGAAAAGCTGAAGGAATGGCGGGGCTACTTCATCGTGGGTGCCTTCGTGGTCGCCGCCGTGGTCACCCCGCCGGATGTTGTCTCCCAACTCGCGCTGGCGCTTCCGATGTGCCTGCTTTACGAACTGGGAATCCTCGCGGCGCGCCTCGTGTCCCGGCCCGCACCGCGCAGTGCGGACGAACTGCCCGCGTCAGATAGCGATCAGACCTGAGCCGGTGGGGGTGCCTCGCCGGACCTATTCCTCGCGAGGTTTCATTGCCGGGCGCTTGCCTATGCGTACCTGGGCGTCAATCAGTCCTTTGTCCCGCCGCAGGTGAAACTCGACTCGCTCGTCGGGTTTGAGCGCAGCGATGAGGTCAAGCATGACCTGAGAATCCTTTACCACTTTTCCGCCGACCGAGAGCAGCACGTCGCCGGGACGCACGCCAGCGGTATCGGCGGGGCTGCCGCGCACCACGCCGGCGATGAGGGCGCCGCCGGTATCGGGTAGACCGAAGGACTCGGCCAACTCAGGGGTGATGTCCTGGGCTTCGACGCCAATCCAGCCGCGGGTCACGGATCCGTTCTGAATGATCTGCTCCATGATGTCTTTGGCGCTGGAAACAGGGATGGCGAAGCCGATGCCGTGGGATCCTCCGGTGCGGGAATAGATGGCGGTGTTGATTCCCACCAGATTTCCCGCGACGTCGACGAGCGCTCCTCCCGAATTGCCCGGGTTGATGGCTGCGTCGGTCTGAATGAAATTTTCGAACGTGTTGATGCCCAGATGGGAACGGCCAAGCGCAGAAACAATGCCCATGGTCACCGTTTGCCCGACACCGAAGGGGTTGCCGATGGCCAGCACCACATCGCCGACCCGCAAGTGCTCCATCTGGCCGAAAGTGATGGCAGGCAGGCGCTCGCCGGCGATGTGCAGGACAGCGAGATCGGACTCGGGATCGCTGCCGATCACGCGGGCCTTCTGGGTGCTGCCGTCGGCGAGGGCGACCTGGATATCGTCCGCAGCCTCGACGACGTGGAAATTGGTCAGAATGTAGCCAGAGGGGCTGACGATGACCCCTGAACCCAGACTGGAATTCCGCTGCGGGCGGCTTTCAGGACGCTCGCCGAAAAAGTGGCGGAAGAGGGGATCGTCGAGGAGAGGGTGGCGTGGCGCGCGGACCTCCTGGGTGGTGTAAATATGCACCACCGCCGGAAGAGCTTTGCGCGCTGCCTCCCGGTAAGAGAGGGCCGCCCGCCCGCTTTCCTCGCCCGCGAGAACGGTTGCCTCGTGCAGGGAGACCACTGCTGGACGTTCGCGCGGCAACCATTCCGGCTTCAGGGTGCTGACGACGAACAGGACTGCCAGCAGAACCGTCACCGTTTGTGCAAAAATCAGCCACAACCTCTGCATGAAAGACCGGAACGATGAGACGGGAAGAATTAGTGGATTATCTCGACCAGCTGCTGGATTGCGGCCGCTTTCGGGATTATTGCCCAAACGGGCTGCAAGTGGAAGGACGCTCCGATGTTCGGCGCATCGTCACCGGGGTGACGGCATCGCAGGCGCTGCTCGACGCGGCGGTAGCCTGCGGTGCTGACGCGATCCTGGTTCACCATGGGTACTTCTGGCGAGGAGAGGACGGTCGCATCACAGGCATCCGAAAAAACCGCCTCGCCACCCTGTTGGGGGCTGGGATCAACCTTTTTGCCTACCATCTTCCCCTCGACGCCCATCCGGAGCTCGGCAACAACGCCCAGTTAGCGTGCCGTCTGGGTTGGCAGGCGGAAGGGCGCTTTGGCGATCAGGACGTCGCTTGGCTGGGGTGTCCGACGGTTCCGCTGTCCGCGGCCGAGTTGCGTGACCGCATGGCGGAAGTTCTGGGGCGGGAACCTCTCCTGATCGGGGACTCGGGGCGGCAAGTTCGGCGCATCGCCTGGTGCAGCGGCGGTGCCCAGGGTTTTTTCGAGCAGGCCATAGCCCTCGGTGTCGACGCCTACGTGTCGGGGGAGGTGTCCGAGCAGACGACCCACCTGGCGCGGGAAAGCGGTGTTGCCTACCTGGCCTGCGGACACCACGCGAGCGAGCGCTATGGCGTACAGGCGCTGGGGGCACATCTGGCGGAGAAATTCGGACTCGACTGCCGTTTCATCGACATCGACAACCCGGTCTGACCACCGCCTTGCGTCGGCTCAGGCTGCCTGAAGCAGACTGTGCGCCACACCCGCGCTACAGTGATAACCGTCCTCCAGCACACGCAGAAGCAGGGCGATTTCCTCGACGACCTCTAGGGGAAAGCCTGCGCGCTGGCCCTGACGGTTGTCCTGGATGAGTCCGTGCAGAAAGTCGTGGCTCGCCTGGGTGCCCCAACTCAGAGTGAGCCGACGGGTGACATGTCCGTAATCCTCCAGGGACTTGAGTCCTGAGATCGGGGTCTGCGATTGTTCCCACTCGGGAACCTGGAAATTGAAGCGACGGCCAATACGGCGCATGAGCGTTTCGTACTCTGGCTGCATATCGCCGCGGCGGTAAAGATTCAGCAGCATCAGCCAAGGCTCGATACGATCCGGAGCGCTATGCTCAATGAACGAGGCGAGACTGTCAGCCGCACCCCGCACGCGCCCAAAGGAGAGCATGATTTCAGCCAGTTGAAGCGCAGACTCGCTCTCGTCGACGATCATGTCCTCACCCGGGGTGTTGGCCGGGGCGGCGGAGGCTGCAGGCAGCGGTGGCTGGGAAGGATCGCCTAGGATGAAATCGATTTCGTCGCTCACCGGAGCAGTCGTCCGCACCGTCTCCGCACGCCGAAGCGGGGCAGTTCCCGCAGGCATGCCGGGCGTGGCGGGCGTCTCGGCCGTGGTGTCGCGTTGAGCGGGCGGCTGCGGCGGGGGAGGTTCTGCTGCACTGCGGGGGCGGCGACCCAGGCGGTGAGCCGCCAAGGCGACAAGAACCCCGCCGGCGAGTGCGCTCGCCAGAAGCTCAATCCAGTGACCTGATTCGGGGCGTTGTGGCAGTGGCGGGGGAGGCAGCGTGATTGTCGCCGGTGGTGGTTGGGGCGGCGCCTGCAGGGATTGAGCCATCTGCAACTGCTGCTGTAGGGCGAGCGCTTCGGTCGCCAGATTCATGGCCTGATTCAGTTTCTCAACCTGTTGATTGAGGAGGTTCAGCGTGGTCTCCATTCTGAGGATGCGTTCCTCCACCTCCGGCAGGGTCGCCTTTAGCGTTCCGGGTTTTTCCCGGGCGGCCGATTCCTCGGGTGGGGCGCCTAGAACCAGGCGGTCTCCACGCGGGCTGCGCTCGGCAGGTTTGGCGATCGCCCGTGCGGTAGCGGTAGTGTCGGGCTTCGCCGTGCCAGATGGATTTGCGTTATCGCTGGCCGCCGCCTTGGGCGCGGCGGCGCGGCGGGGGCGCTCCGGCATGCGTACGCGTGCGCCAGCTTCCAGCGGCTGGTCGATTTCCAGGTCCGGGTTGGCGCGGCGCAGGCCAGCAAGCAGGCGTCGCCTGCGCGCCGCGTCGTCCGGCGCAAGGCTCTCAGCGATACTCTCCAACGTATCGCCATCAAATGCCGAAAGACTACGCCCAGGACCCGGGTTTGAGGCAGGATTTTGAGGGTGACTCGGCCGTTGGCCGACGCTCTCCGCCGTTTCAGCGAGCGGCAAAGCGACCGGGGGTTGCGGCATGAGCACGTAGTCACGCTCCAATTCCACACCGCAATCGGCGCGCAGGGCGATCACGAACGCCGGGTCTTGAATCGCCTTGCTGCCGGCGATGATGATCCGGTAGCCATCGCCGACGCGCAGCAGACGAATGCGGGCCGCGGTGAGAACTGGAAGATCGGAATTCTTGAGGGGAGCCAGCCGGAAGCAGGCGGTGGCGATGCCGGAGTCGTCGCCAACCAAGGGGATTTCGGCGCGCAAGGGCTCACCGATGCGAGATTGCAGCGATATCTCTCCGAAGCCTGCCGCCAGGGATTGACCCGCGGTGAGCGCCGCGGCGATGGCGGCGAGGCGAAACATGGTAGGCTTCATTGATGCCCCTATTCCAGACGTTTCGGGCAATCTATCACTTTGGTCTTAGTTCTAAAGTGAATTGTTCCACGGTTCCACGGCGACGCCGGTTTGCTGACACCGTGCGTTTCCCTTGGCCTTTTGCGTCTGCGCCGTCGTGATTGGCGGTTCACTACTTCCTCGCCGGGGAATCTGGGTGGTCGCGCGGCAACTCCTTGCCCACGCCTTGCCAATTCTTGTTGCCCAGCTTTCGTCCATCGGCATGATGCTGGTCGATACCGCTGTCCTGGGACATGTGGGCGCCGCCGACCTTGCTGCGGTAGCAATTGGCGGAGGACTTCATGTCTCGGTCGTCTTCGCCCTGGCGGGAGTTCTGCAGGCGCTGGCCCCGGTGGTGGCCCACCTGCGTGGCGCCGGCAGGGACGGCGAGGTGGCGGGGATGTTGCAGCAGGGATTCTGGCTGGCGATCGCGTGTAGCGTTCCCGGAATACTCATTTTGCGTTTTCCGGATGCGGTCATCGGAATCGTGACGATGGAGCAGGCCGTAGAAATCCGTGTTCGCGAGTACCTAGGTACCCTTGCTTGGGGTCTTCCGGCCGCCCTGTTTTACCGAACGTTCTACGGATTCTGCAATGCCCTGGGGCGACCGCGGGTACTGATGCTCATCGGTCTTGCCAGCCTAGCCGTCCATGCGCTGCTGGCCTGGGGATTTGCCCTGGCGGGCTGGCTCGGCGAACCTCTGGGAACCGTCGGATGTGCCTTTTCCAATGTACTGATCGCATGGACTGCCTGCGTCGCGGGAGCCGCGTACCTTCACTTCGGTTCCTTGGGGATGCGCTACCGACCGTTCGCATCCTGGCGTTCGCCAGACCCGGCAAGTCTGAGGGAACTGCTCCGCCTGGGCCTGCCGATGGGGGTGTCCAACCTGGTTGAAATCACCTCGTTCACCCTCATTGCCCTCTTCATCGCCCCGCTCGGCGCAGAGATCGTTGCGGGACACAGGATTGTCGCCAATTTGGCCGCCCTCTGTTACATGTTGCCGCTCTCTGTCTCCCTGGCGACGCTCGCCGCCGTCGGCCAGTCGGTGGGCGCCCGCGACCCGGTTGCTGTCCGGACCGCCGTGTCGGCCGGACTGCTTCTCGGGGCGGGTCTCGCGATGCTTGCCGGCGGTGCGCTCTGGCTGGCGTCCGAATCGGTCATCTCCGCGTATACCGACCAGACCTCGATACGCGCCATCGCGCGCGAGTTGATCCCCTATATCGTTGCCTATCAGTTTTTCGATTCGGTCCAGACGGTATCCGGGCACGCTCTCCGTGCTCACAAGGTGACGTTTCTCCCGATGTTGGTGCAAACCCTGTGTTTCTGGGGGATCGGGCTCGGAGGCGGCGCATGGCTCTGCTACTGGCTCGTTCCGCCCCTCGGCGTATCCGGATTCTGGGCGGCGGCGGTGGTGAGCCTGCTGGTTGCAGCAGTATGTCTGGGACTCCTGCTCAAGCGGACGCTGCGGGAGATCGGGAAGGGATAATTATGAATTCTGACTGCAAGCTTCATGAAAGCTTGTGCTAGTATCCTGGGTTCTTCGACGCTCTAACGGGGCGGAATCCGGCCAACCCGGCACTGCCGCCCTTCGCTCGCAACTCAACTCAAGCAAGGAAAGCGCATGAAAATTCACGAATATCAGGGCAAACAAATCCTGAAAAAGTTCGGTGTGACGGTTCCGCGCGGCATTCACTGCACGACGGTGGATGACGCGGTCAAGGCGGCCGAAACTCTGGGGGGCAGTATCTGGGTGGTCAAGGCCCAGATCCATGCCGGCGGCCGGGGCAAGGGCGGTGGCGTCAAGGTCGCCAAGTCCCTCGAACAAGTGCGCGAATTTGCGGGCCAGATTCTCGGCATGCAGTTGAAGACCCACCAGACCGGCCCGGAAGGCCAGAAGGTGCGCAACCTCCTGATCGAGGAGGGTGCCGACATCCAGCACGAGTATTATGTGGCCGCGCTGACCGACCGCGCTTCCCAGGCAGTGGCCATGATGGCCTCCTACGAGGGCGGGATGGACATCGAGGAAGTCGCCCACAAGACTCCGGAAAAGATCATCAAGGTCTTCATCAACCCGCTGGTCGGCCTGACCGACGAGCAGGCGCTGACGCTCGCCAAGGGCATGGGGATGCCGGAAGGCTCCATCGGCCAGTGCGTCGATACCCTGAAGAAGCTCTACACCTGCTACATGGAGACCGATGCGTCCCTGGCCGAGATCAACCCGCTGATCCACCAGGGCGACGGCACGGTCAAGGCGCTGGACGCCAAGTTCAACTTCGACTCCAACGCCCTCTACCGCCAGCCCGAGATCGTCGCCATGCGCGACCTGGACGAGGAAGACGCCGACGAAATCGAAGCCTCCAAGTTCGACCTCGCCTACATCTCCCTCGACGGCAACATCGGCTGCCTGGTAAACGGTGCCGGTCTGGCCATGGCCACCATGGACACCATCAAGCTGTTCGGCGCCGAGCCGGCCAACTTCCTGGACGTGGGCGGCGGCGCCACCACCGAGAAGGTCACCGAAGCCTTCAAGATCATGCTCAAGAACCCCAAGGTCAAGGGCATCCTGGTCAACATCTTCGGCGGCATCATGCGCTGCGACACCATCGCCACCGGCGTCGTCGCCGCTGCCAAGGAAACCCACCTGTCCGTGCCGCTGGTCGTCCGCATGAAGGGCACCAACGAGGATCTGGGCAAGCAGATCCTGAAGGATTCCGGCCTGCCCATTATCTCTGCCGATTCCATGGCCGAAGCCGCCACCAAGATCGTCGCCGCGGTCAAGTAAGGAGCTACCGAGAATGTCCATCCTCATCAACAAAGACACCAAGATCATCACCCAGGGCATCACCGGCAAGACCGGCCAGTTCCACACCGAAAAGTGCCAGGAGTACGCCAACGGCAAGAACTGCTTCGTCGCCGGCGTGAACCCCAAAAAGGCGGGTGAGTCCATCTTCAACATCCCCATCTTCGGTTCCGTCAAGGAAGCCGCCAAAGAGACCGGCGCCACCGTCTCCGTCATCTACGTGCCGCCCGCCGGTGCCGCTGACGCCATCTGGGAAGCTGTCGAGGCCGACCTCGACCTGGCCATCTGCATCACCGAAGGCATTCCCGTCCGCGACATGCTGATCGTCCGCAACAAGATGAAGGCCAAGGAAGCCGCCGGCGGCAAGAAGACCCTGCTGCTCGGTCCGAACTGCCCTGGCCTCATCACCCCGGACGAAGTGAAGATCGGCATCATGCCCGGTCACATCCACAAGAAGGGCCGCATCGGCGTCGTTTCCCGCTCCGGCACGCTGACCTACGAAGCCGTCGGTCAGCTCACCGAACTGGGCCTTGGCCAGTCTTCCGCCGTCGGTATCGGTGGCGACCCCATCAACGGCTTGAAGCACATCGACGTCATGAAGATGTTCAACGACGATCCGGACACCGACGCCGTGATCATGATCGGCGAAATCGGCGGCCCGGACGAAGCCGAAGCCGCACAGTGGTGCAAGGCCAACATGAAAAAGCCCATCGTCGGCTTCATCGCCGGCGTGACCGCGCCGGCCGGCAAGCGTATGGGCCACGCCGGCGCGCTTATTTCCGGCGGTGCCGATACGGCGGATGCCAAGCTCGCCATCATGGAAGCCTGTGGCTTCAAGGTGACGCGCAACCCGTCCGAAATGGCGAAGCTGCTTAAGGCCATGCTCTGAGCCTTCCTGGCGGAACCGAAAGCGCCGGCTGGTCCGGCGCTTTTTTTATTTTTTGGCCTGGATTTTTCCCGGTCAGTTGGGTCTAAAATGCCGCAACCCCGATAGCATTGTCCGGTAAGTCAAGTCGCCCAGGAGAGCGGCAAACGCATGAGTAACGCAGGTACCCCCAGGGAAGGGTGGCGCGTGGAGCGTCGCCGGGGTTTGTTTCCCCGTAGCTGGTTTGTTCGAATCTTGCTCGTCCTGGGCGTGGCCGTGTCGGTCGCTGTCTGGCTCGAAATGCGGGAGTCCTGGGTACAGGCCCGCTTCTTTTCAGAGTGGGCGCAGGGGTCTGGGTATTCGGTTGAACCTGGCGGAAACCCGGACATCTGGTTGCCGGCAGTTGGCCCCTACGACGAGCGTCTCGGTTACGCGCGACTGCGCGAGGCGCTGCCGAGGCTGGCTGCGGCGGGCTTCGAGGTAACTGCCCAGGCCCGCCAGACGCACGGGTTCCGGGAAATCACCGGCCGTGGCCTCTACCCCATCTATCGCGAGAAATCCCAGGCTGGTCTGAGCGTCCTCGATCGGCGGGGAGAGTCCCTCTACGCCACCCTTTTTCCACAGCGGCAGTATGGCGGCTTCGAGACGATTCCTCCTGTGGTGGTGGAGTCCCTCTTGTACATCGAGAATCGGGAGTTGCTCGATGCCGATCATCCCCGCCGCAACCCGGCCGTCGAATGGGACCGTTTTGGACGCGCAGTGATCGGGCAGGCGGTGCGGGCCGTGGATCCGGACGGGGCCAGTCGGGCCGGGGGTAGCACCTTGGCGACCCAGATCGAAAAATTCCGTCACTCACCGGGTGGGCGCACGCAGGGGGCGCGTGAAAAGCTCCGTCAGATGGCTTCCGCTTCGCTGCGGGCCTATCAGGCGGGCGAAGAGACCTTCACCGCCAGGCGGCGTATCGTCCTCGATTTCGTCAATTCGGTTCCCCTCGGTGCGGTGCCCGGAGTGGGGGAGGTGAATGGTTTGGGCGACGGGCTCTGGGCTTGGTATGGGCGCGATTTCAACGAGGCCAACCGCTTGCTGCTAGCCGCTTCCACGGATCCCGTCGCAGCGGCCGCGCCATTCAAAGAATCGCTTTCGCTCTTTATCGCCCAGCGGCGCCCCTCGGAGCTACTCGGCGAAAATGCCGCCCGGCTCGGCGAATTGGCGGACAGCCACCTGCGCCTGCTCGCCCGCGACGGCATCATCTCCGAACGTCTGCGCGATGCTGCCCTTGCCGTTGTGCTCAAGCCGCGGGATACGCCGCTGCCTCCGCCGCCGGTCTCGTTTGTTGAGCGCAAGGCGGTGAACGCCGCGCGGGCGGTCCTCGCGGATTTTCTGGACGTCGACAACCTCTACGCCCTGGATCGCTACGACCTCAGCGCGCGCACCACTCTCGACGCGGCGGCGCAAAACGCGGTGACCCGCTTTCTCGCGGGGCTCAAGGAGGATGCGACGCTCAAGTGCCTGGGCCTCAAGGGAGACCGACTCTTGACGCGCGGCGACCCGGCCGAGGTTCGCTTCAGTTTTACCCTCTTCGAGGCGACGCCGCAGGGGAATCTGCTGCGCGTTCAGGCCGACAACGTCGATCAACCGCTGGACATCAACGTGGGTACCAAGCTCGATCTGGGATCCAGCGCCAAATTCCGAACCATGGTCAGCTATCTGGAGGTGGTCGCCGATCTGCACCGTCGCTATGGAGGCTTGGACGCCGAGGGGCTGCGCGGGGTTCGCACCGGTGGCGGCGACAATCTCACACGTTGGGCGCTGGACCACTTGACGCGAGCTGAGGACAAGGGGTTGCCGACGATGCTGGATGCGGCGCTGGAGCGCCGCTATTTGGCGAGTCCACAGGAAACCTTCTTCACCGGCGGTGGCTTGCACACTTTCCAGAATTTCAAACGCGAAGACGACGCCAAGGTGCCTAGCGTGTACGAGGCGCTGGAACAATCAGTCAATCTGCCCTTCGTGCGCATCATGCGCGATGTGGTCCATTACCACGCCTTCGAAGCGGAGGATGCTCCGGGGAGCGATCTGCGCACGGGTGAGGAAGCCGCGCGGCGGCGCTTCCTGAGTCGCTTTGCCGACCAGGAGGGGCGTGCCTTTCTCGCCCACTTCTATCGGAAATATCGCGGCACTCCGCCGGAAGATCTGCTCCCTGCGCTGATATCCGACCTGCGTCCCCTGCCTAGTCGTCTGGCGGCCGCTTTTCTTGGCGTCGAGCCACAGGCGGATTTCGCCGCCTTCGCGGCATTCATGGCCGGGCAACTCGGCGAGCGAGCGGGGAGCGAGGTGCAACTCAGGAAACTCTACGCGACCTACGCGCCCCTGCGGCTCAATCTCTCCGATCAGGGCTACCTCGCCCGCGTCCATCCGCTGGAGCTCTGGCTGGTCGGCTATCTCAAGCAAAATCCAGGGGCCGGCTTCGATCAGGTGGTTGCGGCCAGCGTGAAGGAGAGACAGGAAGCCTATCGTTGGCTGCTCAATTCCCGATTCCGCCACGCGCAGGATGTACGTATCCGTATTGCCCTTGAGGCGGTTGCCTTCGAGCGTATTGCCGCGGCCTGGAAAAAGGTCGGATATCCCTTCGAGCGCCTGGTTCCCTCCTTTGCCACGGCGATCGGCAGCTCGGCGGATCGCCCGGCGGCGCTCGCGGAATTGATGGGGGTCGTGATCAACGACGGCATTCGCCAGGCGACGGTCAGGGTCGATGAGTTGCGCTTCGCGGCGGGTACGCCGTTCGAGACCCAATTGGCCTGGACTCCGCGACCCGGCGTGCGCGTCTTGCCGGCGGAGGTCGCTGCGGCGGCTCGCAAGGCGTTGTTGCGGGTCGTCAATAACGGGACGGCTCGACGCGTGAAGGACACCTATCGCGACGCAGACGAGAAGCCGCTGCCGGTGGGGGGAAAGACGGGCACCGGCGATCATCGTTTCGACGTGATCGGTGCTGGCGGGCAGGTCAAGTTTTCGCGGGTGGTCAATCGCGCCGCCACCTTCGTTTTCTACGTCGGTGATCGTTTCTTTGGCACCGTGACTGCCTTTGTTCCCGGCGAGCAGGCGGCAGCCTATGATTTCACCTCGGCGCTTCCGGTGCAGATATTCAAGGAGATGGAACCCCTGTTACGGCCCCTGGTGTCCGGGCGTCCGGGGGCGATGCGTCCCCGCTGTGCCGGGCAGGGAGGGTGATATGGCGGTCTATTTGAGCGAAAACGATGTGCGGCAGGTCGTCACCATGGCGATGGCCCTGGAAGCGGTGGAATCTGCCCATCGCGAACATTCCCGTGGCGAAGCCGTCGACGTGCCGCGGGCGAGGACTCGCCTGCCGAAAACCACCCTGCACGTGCTGCAAGGTGCCCTGCCTCAGCAGGGCGTGATCGGCTTCAAAGCTTATACGAGCAATCGCAGCGGCAATCGTTTTCAGGTGCATTTGTTTGATGCCGAGAGCGGCGAGCCGAAGGCGATCATTGCCGCCGATCTGCTGGGAATGATGCGCACCGCCGCGGCAAGCGGTGTCGCGACGCGCTGGTTGGCTCGGCCTGCGAGCCGGGTACTAGGCCTTTTCGGATCCGGTTGGCAGGCCGAAGGGCATTTGCGGGCGGTGTGCGCCGTTCGCCCCATTCGGGAGGTGAGGGTGTTCTCGCGCCGTGCGGACCGTCTTTCCGCCTTCTGTCAGCGCATGGGGAGCGAACTTGGGCTTGCCGTGGCCGCGGTCGCAAAGCCCCAGGATGCGGTGCAAGGTTGCGATATCGTTGGTACCGTGACCAGTGCTTGCGAGCCACTCTTCGATGGCGCCTGGCTGGAATCGGGGGCCCATATCAACGCGGCTGGCTCGAACGCGCTGATTCGCCGTGAGCTCTCCGAAGAGACCGTGCGTCGCGCCGCACTGATCTGCGTCGATTCCGTTCCCACAGCACTCGCCGAAGCTGGTGATTTGCTGCCATTGCTTGAAAAAGGGCGAATCAACAGCCGACAGTTCATTGAGCTGGGAGACATCATCTCGGGACTCCGACCAGGGCGACTTGGGGAGGACCAGATCACTCTGTTCGAATCCCAGGGTATGGCGATTCAAGATCTTGCCCTGGCAGTGCGCGTACTCGCTGCGGCGCAACAGAATGGCCTGGGGACGGCACTTCCAGGCGGATGAAATTTGACTATGTTGAGAAGCACGCGTAAGAATAGCGGTTAAATAATTGTATTTCTGCCTATTGCGTCGAAAAACAGCAAAGGAAAAGGGGGCATGGGTAAATCAGGTTTCTGGAAGACCGATTGGTTTCTCGGCGTGATCGTTTCGGTGGCCATGCTTATCGCAGGTGGCTACGAAGTGATCCAAAGCCTGGAGCGCAAGGCCTACGACATGGGGGTGCGGGCTTCGACGCGGACTCCATCCGATCGCATCGCCGTCGTCGCCATCGACGACTACAGTATCGCCAATATTGGTCGCTGGCCCTGGTCGCGGGATGTTCACGCCAAGTTCGCAGACCTGATGACGGGCGCCCAGGCAAAAGTCATTGGGAGCACAGTTTTTTTCTCCGAACCCGAAGTTGCTGCGGGTTATGGTTACGTCACCCGTCTCACGGAAATCGTTAGTCAGGCGATTGCCGAAGGCAGTGCTGGGCTGGCCGAACTGGAGAAGATTGGCGGCGTTCTCAAGGAGGCGGAGATTGCCCTCAACACGGACCGAAAACTTGCGGAGAGTTACGGGAAATCGGGGGCTGTCCTCCTGCCCATGGTCTTTCAGCTGGGCGAAGCCCGTGGCCGCCCGGACAAGCCGTTGCCGGATTTCGTGGTGGCCAATCGGGTGCCGCAGGTCGCTCCGGGAAGCGGTTTTGCCTTGCCCGGTGTACAGGTGCAGTACCCCGTCGAAGCAATCGGCGCCAAGGCGGCGGGGTTGGGGCACCTGAACGCCAATCCGGATGTCGACGGGGGTGTTCGGGCCGAGCCCCTGGTGGTGCAGTATTACGATCAGTACTATCCGTCGCTTTCGCTGATGATCGCTGCGCGCAGCCTCAATCTGGGTCCGGCGGACATCCGCGTGCAACTTGGCGAGGAGGTCCGTCTCGGCAACCTGCGCATCGCCACCGGAGCGGCGAGCGAGATGAACACCTTTTTCTACAAGGACGTCGACGGTCGCCCGGCCTTTCAGATCGATTCCTTCTACGACGTCCTCGCGGGCAAGATTCCGGCGTCCAAATACGCGGGCAAGATCGTTCTGGTCGGCGGTACGGCAGCCGGGGTCGGCTCCGTGCAGGTGACGCCGGTGTCGCCGACGATGCCTCCGGTGCTGACGCTGGCCCACTCGGTATCCAGCATCCTGCAGGAGCATTTCTTCGTCACTCCCTCCTGGGGCGGATTGGCGAGCCTGGGGGTATTCCTGCTCGTCGCCGTCTATCTGATCGCCTTGCTGCCCCGTCTGTCGGCGGGACTCGGCGCCGCCGCGACGGCTGCTCTGTTGGCGGTCCTGATCGGCGCCCACTTCGGGCTCATGGTCGGATCCGGCCTGTGGATTCAGTTGATGGGCGCGGCCAGCCTGCTTGTCGTCGGGCATCTCCTGCTCACGACGAAGCGCTTCCTGGTCACCGAGCGGGGAAAGCAGAAATCGGATACCGAGTCGGCCGAGTCCAATCGCATGCTCGGTCTTGCGTTCCAGGGCCAGGGACAGCTCGACATGGCCTTCGACAAGTTTCGCAAATGCCCGATGGACGAAGGGTTGATGGAAAACCTCTACAACCTCGCCCTGGACTACGAGCGCAAGCGCCAGTTCAACAAGGCCGAGGCGGTCTTCCGCTACATGGCGGATTTCAATCCCAAGTTCCGCGACCTTCAGCAGAGAATCTCCAAGGCCAAGCAGATGTCCGAGACGGTCATGCTCGGCGGGCGCAGTCAGGGCACGGCCGGCACGGTCATTCTCGCCGACGGACAGGTGGAAAAACCCATGCTCGGCCGTTACCAGGTGGAAAAGGAACTGGGCAAGGGCGCCATGGGCGTTGTGTACCTGGGTCGCGATCCCAAGATCAATCGGGTGGTCGCCATCAAGACGATGGCGCTGGCTCAGGAGTTTGCCGAGGACGAACTCGCCGAGGTCAAGGAGCGCTTCTTCCGCGAGGCCGAGACCGCTGGCCGCCTCAACCATCCCAATATTGTCACCATTTTCGATGCCGGCGAAGAGCACGACCTCGCCTACATCGCCATGGAATTCCTCAAGGGCAAGGATCTCGTCGGATGCACCAAGGCGCCCGGCCTGCTGCCCCTGCCCTTGGCGGTTTCGGTGGTCGCCCGGGTCGCCGAGGCCCTCGACTACGCCCACCACAACAACGTGGTGCATCGCGACATCAAGCCGGCCAACATCATGTATGAGCCCGAGTCGGATCAGGTCAAGGTCACCGATTTCGGCATCGCGCGCATCACCGATTCGTCCAAGACCAAGACGGGCATGGTTCTCGGAACGCCTTCGTATATGTCACCTGAGCAGCTGGCGGGCAAGAAGGTGGACGGCCGCTCGGACCTCTATTCCCTCGGAGTGACGCTTTTCCAGATGTGTTGCGGCCAATTGCCCTTCGTCGGTGACTCCATGGCGCAACTGATGTACAAGATCGCCAACGAGGAGGCTCCCGATGCGCTGTCGGTCAATGGAGCCATCTCTCCGGAACTCGGCGCAGTCATCGCTCGGAGCATGGCGAAGGATCCGGATCGGCGCTATCAGCGGGGCAACGACATGGCCGCCGATCTGCGCGCCTGTCTGGCAGGGGGCGGCACACTTTCGGGTTCGGGCTCTGCGGGGAGCACCTCGGGTGACGTCGATATCACGCTTTAGGGAACGAGGACGATGAACTTGGCTGAGGTTCTTGAAGTAGTCACCCGGACGGACCCGGGGGTCGTTCGCTCCCATAACGAAGATGCCGTCTTCGGGAGCGCCGACCATGGCCTGGCCATCCTGGCCGATGGAATGGGTGGATATAACGCCGGCGAGGTGGCTAGCGGCATGGCGACGACGCTTCTGTCGTCCAACCTCAGCGGTCTGGTCCAGACCTGTAGCCCGCAGGAACTCGACGTGGAGACGGGCAAGCGGCTATCCCATCGCCACATCCGGGATCAGGTGGCGGGGGCCAACGAGGCCATCTACAACGCGGCCCAGAGTCAGCCTCAGTATGCCGGGATGGGAACCACCCTGGTAATGGCCTGGTTCTACGACAATCTGCTCACCGTGGCCCACATCGGCGACTCGCGCCTCTACCGCCTGCGCGGCGACGAGTTTCAGCAGGTCACCCGCGACCATTCGCTGCTCCAGGAACAGATCGACAGCGGCCTGATCACCGCCGAGGACGCCAAGTACTCCCAGAACAAGAATCTCGTTACCCGTGCCCTGGGCGTCGACCCGCAGGTGGATCCCGAGATTCACGATTACGACGTGGAGCCCGGCGATGTCTACCTGCTGTGCTCCGACGGCTTGAACGACATGGTCGAGGACGAAGAGATCGCGATGACCCTCCAGAGTCTCGCGTCGAACCTCTCCCTGGCGGGCGATCAACTGATACAGATGGCAAATGACAATGGCGGCAAGGACAATGTTTCGGTTATTCTTGTCAAGGTTCGCGGCGACTTCGCGGCGCCGCGGGGCTGGTGGCAACGCTTTCTGGCCTGGTTCAAGTGAAATGAGGATGGCGACATGGCAAAACTGATCCTTTCGATGGACGGACTGGTGCTCAAGGAGATCTCGCTTAACAAGGAGCGCGTGACCATCGGGCGCAAGCCGCACAACGACATCCAGATCGACAATCTGGCGATTTCGGGTGAACACGCGGCCATCGTCACGATTCTCAACGATTCCTTTCTTGAGGATCTCAACAGTACCAACGGAACCCTGGTAAACGGCCAGCCGGTGAAGAAGCATTTCCTGCGAAACAACGACGTGGTCGAACTGGGCAAGTACAAGCTCAAGTATGTGAGCGAGCAACCTGCAGGCGGCGCCGGGCCTGCTGATTTCGAGAAGACCATGTTGATCCGGCCAAACGTCATGAAGGCCGCCCCGGAGGCCCCCAAACCCGCAGCCGAGGCGCCTGCCATGGCCAAGGCGACGGAGAGCCAGCCGGCCGGGCTTCAGGCCCCTGTTGTTCCCGGGCCGACCCCGGCAGCAGTCGCCGCCGGCGCGGCAACACCTACCACGGCGCCCCCCACGGCGGCCATTCAATTGCTGACCGGGGCCAACGCGGGCAAGGAGCTTGAACTGACCAAGACCCTCACCACCCTCGGAAAGCCGGGTGTCCAGGTGGCGGTCATTGCACGTCGTCCGCACGGATTCTTCATTACGCATGTTGAAGGTGCGCAGTTCCCCATCGTCAATGGCAACGTTCTTGATGCGCAGGCCCATCAACTGGCTGATCACGACGTGATCGAGATCGCCGGCATCAAGATGGAGTTCTTCTTCAAGACCTGACGCCAGCGCCTCCCCGTTCGTCAGGCCAACTTGAAAAAACATCTCATCCGCTACCTCCTCGGCGCTGCGTGTGTCCTGCTGTTCGTGGGCCACGGGGCCCGGTTCTGGCAGCTTCCCTTCTTCAGCCTGCTTGACGGCTACCTCTACGACGTGCGGGTGCGCATGTCAGCTCCCGGTGGCAAGGACGATCGCATCGTGGTCGTCGACCTCGATGAAAAGAGCCTGGGCGAGGTCGGGCGCTGGCCCTGGGGACGTGATGTCGTCGCAGAGATGGTGCGCAAGCTTACGGACGACTACAAGGTCGCAATCGTTGGTTTCGACGTCGTCTTTGCCGAGCCCGATGACAGTTCCGGGCTCAAAGTGCTGGAAAAGCTCGCGACGGAACAGTTGCGGGGAGAGAAGTCTTTCCAGGACGTCCTCCCCGCGCTGCGTTCCAGCCTGAATTACGACCAGGTCTTTGCCGAGACACTCAAGGGCAGGCCGGTCGTGCTTGGCTATTATTTTTCAGGGATCGACGATGCTCGTCGGAGCGGCAAGTTGCCGCCGCCGGTTTGGCCGGCCGGTCAATTCGGGAGCCGTCCGGAGATGCTTCTCGACTGGAAGGGCTACGGCGCCAACCTCGCCGTATTGCAGCACAGTGCAGCGGGCGCCGGTCACTTCAATCCGATCGTTGATTTCGACGGCGTCTCCCGTCGGGTTCCCCTGGTGGTCCGTCATGAAGGGGTGTATTACGAGGCCTTGTCGCTGGCAATGGTTCGTCTCCTGCTTGGCGGGGTCCCCGTCAGTCCCGGATTTCCCGAGGGAAAGACCACTTTGGAGTGGCTGGACTTAGGCGGTGAAAAGGTCGTCCTGCGGATTCCCGTTGATGAGTGGGGCGCCGCGCTCATCCCTTACCGGGGTGGCGAGCGAAGTTTTCCCTACGTTTCTGCCGCCGACGTTCTCAAGGGGCGGGTAGACCCCGCCCTGCTCAAGGGGCGTGCCGTCCTTGTGGGGACTACGGCTCCGGGTTTGATGGACCTGCGCTCCACGCCGGTCGGCGCGACCTATCCAGGGGTTGAGATTCACGCCAACATGATCGCCGGCATCATGGACGGCTCGCTTCGCCATCGACCAACCTACGTACTGGGCGCCGAGGTGGTCGAACTCCTCATCGTCGGTGCCGCCCTGACCCTGCTTTTGCCGCTCCTCTCCCCGCTGAGAGCCTCCTTGCTCACTGTTGCGGCGCTGGTGATCGTTGTCGCCCTCAATCTGCTTCTCTGGCATGCGGGGGGGATGGTGCTTCCCTTGGCCTCCGTGATCCTGCTTTGCCTGCTCCTCTATGGACTGAACATGTCCTGGGGTTATTTTGTCGAATCCAAGAGCAAGCGGCAATTCACCGAGCTTTTTGGTCAGTACGTGCCTCCGGAACTGGTCGATGAGATGGCCCGGGATCCCGAACGCTACAGCATGGATGGCCGCAAGGAGGAGCTGACCGTGCTGTTCTCCGATGTGCGCAATTTCACCACGATTTCCGAGGGGCTGGACCCGCGGGAGCTCACGCAGCTCATGAACGAGTATCTCGGTAGCATGACCGAGGTCACCCGAAAATACCGCGGCACCGTGGATAAGTATATTGGCGACGCCATCATGGCTTTCTGGGGCGCTCCGGTCGTTGATCCGGAGCATGCGCGGAACGCGGTCATGACCGCAATCGACATGCAGAAGGAAATGGCCAACTTGCGACAACCGTTCCTCGCCCGGGGCTGGCCAGAATTACATATCGGCATTGGCGTGAATACCGGCACGATGACCGTGGGCGATATGGGATCTCCGGTGCGCAAGGCCTATACGGTGATGGGAGACGCAGTCAACACGGGGTCGCGTCTGGAGGGGCTGACCAAGGAATACGGCGTCGGCATCCTGGTGGGCGAAGGCACCAAGGCAGCGATCAAGGACATGGTCTTCCGCGAAATCGACCGCGTTCGCCCCAAGGGCAAGGGCGAGCCTCTCGCCATCTACGAGCCAGTCGGCATCGCCGGCGAAGTCTCTGCCGAGACCCTGGACGAGTTAAAGCTTTGGCAGCACGCCCTCAGGCTTTACCGTAGCCAGGAATGGGATCAGGCCGAACTCCAGTTGCACAATCTGGCGCGGCGCGCTCCCGAGCGGGCGCTCTACCGTCTCTACATCGAACGCATCGCGGAATTGCGTCGCGACCCGCCCGGCCCCGGCTGGGACGGCGTCACCACCTTCAAAACCAAGTAGCCATGATGCTCAGAGTCCTAGGTTGCAGTGGCGGCATCGGCGGAAGGCACCTGCGGACGACCTCGCTGCTGGTCGACCACGATGTCCTCATCGACGCCGGGACCGGCGTCGCCGATCTCTCCATCGCCGAACTGGCGATGGTCGATCACGTCTTTATCACCCACACGCACCTGGACCACATCGCCTCCCTGCCGCTGATGATCGACACCGTGGGGGATCGACGCTCGTCTCCCCTCACCGTTTACGGTACCGAAGCGGTGCTGACCATCCTGCGCAACCATATCTTCAATTGGGCCATCTGGCCGGATTTCTCCGAGATTCCGACGCCCCAGAATCCCTTCATGCGTTTTCAGACCATCGAGCTTGGCAGGAGCCTGAATCTGGGGGGGCGCCGAATCACCCCCTTGCCGGTGGACCATACCGTTCCGGCAGTCGGCTATCAGCTCGATTCGGGAACCGCCAGCCTCGTGTTTTCCGGGGATACCGGCGTCTGCGATGCGTTCTGGAGGGCGGTCAATAAGATTCGTAACCTCAAGCATCTCATCATCGAGTGCGCCTTCTCTAACCGGGAGGAGCAACTTGCCATCGTGTCGCGGCACCTCTGTCCGAAGATGTTGGCGGCTGAACTGCTCAAGTTGGAGCGCGCCTGCGACATCTACATCACCCATTTGAAGCCTGGGCAGATCGAGTTGACGATGGAGGAAATCGAGGACTGTCTGGGGAATTTCAAACCCCGCATGCTTCAGAACAACCAGGTCTTCGAGTTCTGACGCCATGAAGGCCGAGCTTCTCGGGCGTCTGGTTCCCATCGGCGGCCTGTCCGCCGAGCGCCTGCGTGAGTTGGCCGGAGTCTGCGCGGTAGAGCGTTTCCCCATCGGTTCGGACCCAGGCTTCGGCATTGACCTTCAAAAGGTCTCCATCTACCTCCTGAGAGGAGAACTCAAGCTCGAACTCGCTGCCGGCGGCGTTTTGGTCATGGTCGGCGGATGCGAAGACGCCCTTTGGGCCCTGGGGCGTCGCAAGGGCGCGTTACGGGGGATCAAGGCCATCACCGAAGTCGAGGTCGTTCGTATCGATGACGACCTTCTGGATATCATGATGACCTGGGATCAGCTCTCGGCCGAAGGCAACCGTCCTGCCAAGAACGCCCAGGACGACTCGCTGTGGAAGACCATCACCGGGGCCATCAGCCTCCACACCCAGCCGGGAACGGGGCTGTCCCTGCTGCCCCCGGCCAATATTCACGAGCTGATGCTGCGCTTCGAGCGCATCAAGGTGAAGCGCGGCCAGGTCATGTTGCGCGAAGGTGAAGTCGGCGATTGTTACTACATCATCGAGAGTGGTCGCGCCCAGGTGACCCGTGCCGTCGGGGGCGCCGAGGTGGTGGTTGCCGATCTCAAGGGTGGCGAGGCTTTTGGCGAGGAAGCTCTGGTTTCCGGCGCAACGCGCAATGCTTCGGTGACCATGAAGAGCGATGGCGTTCTCCTTCGGCTGGGCAAGACGGATTTTGACGAGTTGCTGCGCGAGCCGCTCCTCCACGCCGTCGACCGTCAAGAGGCGAATGCGCGGGTTGCGGCGGGAACCGCACGCTGGCTCGACGTGCGCTATCCGGCAGAATTTGCGCAGGATGGCCTGCCAGGGGCGCGCAACATCCCCCTGAACGAGTTGCGGGCGGCTTTCGGCCTGCTGAGGACCGATATCGAGTATGTCGTGTATTGCCAGAGTGGCCGACGCAGCTCGGCGGCCGCCTTTCTGCTTGCCCAACATGGCTTCCAGGCCAGTTGGCTGGAGGGCGGTCTGACCGCCGGGGATCAATGAAATGAACGCACAAGCCAGAAGCGAGGCCGCCACCGGAAACGATGTCGCCGGCCGCCTCGTCTTCCTCAAGAATCTGCACGGGGTGACCAATAAGATTCACGCCACCAGCGCGGTGGACGAGATCATGCTGGAGCTGTCCAAGGACATTTGCGATCTCTTCAACGCGGATCGGCTCACCATCTACGTCCTGGGCGAGGACAAGCAGTCCATCGTTTCCCGCGTCAAGACCGGACTCAACTCTTTCAAGGACATCAAGCTGCCGATCGCCGATCAGAGCATCGCCGGCTATGTGGCCGCGACGCGCCAGCTCGTCAATATCAGCGATGTCTACGACGATGTCGAGCTCAAGCAGTACAGCCCGAAAATGCAGTTCCTCAAGGAAGTGGACAAGCGTACCGGCTATCGCTCGAAGCAAATGCTTGTCGCTCCCATCCTCGACGACGCCGGGGAGCTGCTGGGGGTCATCCAGCTCATCAACAACCGCGCGGACGTGCCGTTTCCGCCGCTCGCCGTCGAGGGCGTCGGCGAACTCGCCAAGACCCTCGCGGTTGCCCTCACCCAGCGGCAGAAGCCGCTTTTCGTCATCCGCTCCAAGTACGACTATCTGGTTGCCGATGGCGTGCTTTCGGCGCCGGACCTCGAACGGGCCCAGCGCATCGCACGGGAGAAGGGCGCGGACATAGAAGCCGTGCTGACCAAGGAATTCAGCGTCAAGCCGGCTGCCATCGGTTCTGCGTTGTCCAAGTTCTTTGGCGTGCCCTACGAGCCGTTCAAGCCTGATCGGGTCAAGCCCATCGACCTCCTGCGTCACATCAAGCGCGAGTACGTGGACGAAAGCCACTGGCTGCCCCTGGAAGATACGCCGGAGGGCCTCGTGGTCATGGCGCCGGACCCGGAGCGGGTGCGGAACTCGCGGGTGGTCAACAATATTTTCCCCAAGAGCAAGATCGTCTATCGGGTGACCACGCACTTGGAATTTGTCCAGTCGGTCGATCAATACTTCGGCGCCCTGTCCAACATGGGGTCGGTGGACGACCTGCTCTCTGGCATGGGAGATTTCGACGAAGGCGACCTCGCCGGCGACGACGCCGCGGCAGCCGCCGACAACGAACTGGTGCGGCTGGTCAACAAAATCATCGTCGAGGCCTACCAGCAGGGTGCCTCCGACATCCACGTCGAGCCCCGGCCGGGCAAGGAGAAGACGATCATCCGCTTCCGCAAGGACGGCTCCCTGGTCAATTACATCGAGGTGCCCGCGTCCTATCGTGCCCCCTTGGTGACGCGCCTGAAGATCATGTGCGATCTCGATATTTCGGAAAAGCGCAAACCCCAGGACGGCAAGATCAAGTTCAAGAAGTACGGCCCCGTGGACATTGAACTGCGGGTCGCCACCATCCCCACCGCCGGCGGGGTCGAAGACGTGGTCATGCGCATCCTCGCCGCCGGCGAGCCGATTCCCCTCGACCAACTCGGGCTCACGCCGCGCAACCGGGAAAATCTCGTCAAGTGCATCGAAAAGCCCTATGGCCTCTTTTTCGTCTGCGGCCCCACCGGTTCCGGCAAGACGACGACCCTGCACTCGGTCCTTGGCTATCTCAACAAGTCCGACACCAAAATCTGGACTGCCGAGGATCCCGTCGAAATCACCCAGAAGGGCCTGCGCCAAGTACAGGTCAACAAGAAAGCGGGGCTCGACTTCGCCACCGTGATGAAGGCCTTCCTGCGTGCCGATCCGGACATCATCATGGTTGGCGAAATGCGCGATCCGGAAACCACCGGCATCGGCATCGAGGCCTCCCTCACCGGTCACCTCGTCTTCGCCACCCTGCACACCAATTCCGCGCCGGAATCGATCATTCGCCTGCTGGACATGGGGATGGACCCCTTCAATTTCGCCGACGCTCTCCTCGGTATTCTTGCTCAGCGGCTAGCCAAGCGCCTGTGCAAGGAATGCAAAGAGGCGTATCACCCGGGTCAGGACGAGATCAAGGCGCTGATCCACGAGTATTGTGAGGAACTCGCCAATACCGAGAGCTGGAAAAAGGATCCCAAGGGCTCGATGGAAGCGCTCTACAAGGACTGGGGCGCCCGCTACGCCAAGGACGGCAAATTCACCTTCTACCGTGCCAAGGGTTGCTCGGTCTGCAACGACAGCGGCTATAAAGGACGCGTGGGCCTGCACGAGCTTCTGGTGGGGACGGACCCCGTCAAGAAACTGATCCAGGAGAAATCGCGCGTCGCGGAGATTCTTGCCTGCGCCCTCAACGAAGGCATGCGTACCCTCAAGATGGACGGCATCGAAAAAGTCGTGCAGGGGATTACCGACATGAAGCAGGTCCGGTCAGTGTGTATCAAATAGGAGTGACCATGGAAACCCTGGATCAACTCTTTCGCCGCCTCGAACAGCTCAACGACATCGGCGCCTCGCTCTCCAGCGAACGCAACGTCGATCGCCTGCTGGAAAAGATACTCGTCGCGGCCAAGACCATCACCCATGCCGACGGCGGCACCCTATACCTGGTCGCCGAAGATCAGCGTCACCTCCATTTCGAGATCGTCCGCACCGATTCTCTGGGCATTGCATTCGGGGGCAGCAGCGGCGCGCCGATCTCCAGCAAGTTTGCCGACCTTCCCCTCTATCGGGAAGACGGTCGCCCCAACGACGGTATGGTCGCCGCCTACGCGGCCCTCACCGGGCAGACGGTCAATATCGAGGATGCCTACAGTGCGGAGGGATTCGATTTTTCCGGCACTCGCCGTTTCGATGCCGGGACTGGGTACCGGTCGCAGTCGTTCCTCACCGTACCGATGAAAAATCATGAAGGCGAGATCATTGGCGTCCTGCAACTCATCAATGCCATCGACCCCAGCGACGGTTGCGTGCACGCATTCGCAGTCACCGACCAGCGGCTGGCAGAGTCCCTTGCGTCGCAAGCTGCCATCGCCCTCACCAATCGCCAGCTCATCGCCCAACTGGAAGACCTTTTCGAATCCTTCATCAAGCTCATCAACACGGCGATCGACGAGAAATCTCCCTATACCGGCGGCCACTGCCAACGGGTTCCCGTGCTCACCATGTTGCTCGCCGAAGCGGCCGACGCCCAGACGGAAGGCCCCCTCGCCGACTTCAGTCTGACCGACAAGGATCGCTACGAACTACGCATCGCGGCTTTGCTCCACGACTGCGGCAAGATCACCACGCCCGTGCACGTCGTCGACAAGGCGACCAAACTGCAAACCATCTTCGACCGCATCAGCCTCGTGGACACCCGCTTCGAAGTGCTCCGACGCGACGCCGAAATCGCGCGTTACAAGGCGGTCGCCGCGGGAGAGTCGGAATCCGACGCCGACCAGCGATTGCGCACCGAACTGGCAGCGCTGGAATCGGATCGCGAATTCCTGCGCCACGCCAACATCGGCGGCGAGCGCATGAGCGACGCCGACATCGAGCGCGTGCGCCACATCGCCGAAACCCGCCGCTGGCGCAATCCCGCCGGCGAAGAAGTCCCATTTCTGTCCGCCGATGAAGTCGAAAATCTCACCATCCGCGCCGGAACCCTCACCGCCGCCGAGCGGGAAATCATCAACCACCACATCGTCGCCACCATCAAGATGCTGGAACAGCTGCCCTGGCCCAAGCACCTGAAGAACGTCCCCGAATACGCCGGCGGCCACCACGAGCGCATGGATGGCAAGGGATATCCCCGCGGTCTCACCCGCGATCAGATGAGCTGGCAGGCCCGCATGATGGGCATCGCCGACATCTTCGAAGCCCTCACCGCCAAGGACAGACCTTACAAGGAAGGGATGAAGCTCTCGCAGGCGCTGGGGATCATGCGCAAATTTGAGAGCAATGGGCACATCGATCCGGATTTGTTCGGAGTCTTCGAGGCGGGGGGGGTGTGTCGTCAGTATGCAGAGGAATTCTTGGATCCCTCTCAGATCGACTCGTAGCCCCAATGAATTGCGACATTTTATCGAGCTTAACTTCTCTGGATCGCGCCTAGGGGCGTGACAAATTGCGCAGACAGATGACAAAATTGGGCACCTGGTCGATTCGGAGCGGGCAATTCCAAGGCATAACTCCTCGGGGAGTCTGGTACGTTTTTAGCTTCAATCCCCGCGAAACACTGACCGGGGGGAGCGCCATGCAGAGGGGTTTTACACTAATCGAACTAATGATAGTTGTGGCGATTATTGGTATTTTGGCGGCAATTGCTGTTCCTTGGTATGGCGAAGCTGCTCGCAAGGGCGAGGACAAGGCGGCGCTGTCCGATGCTCGCAATGTATTGACCCAGGCTATAGCAGCCTCACGCCAGTGAGCGGGGGTGGCCTGGCATGAATTATGTTAGTCTTTGATCAACGGATTTTCCGTTGGCTATTTCCTAGGAGGACTTCGTTATGAGAAAGCTGCAAAAGGGTTTTACCCTGATCGAGCTGATGATTGTGGTGGCGATCATCGGAATTCTGGCCGCAATTGCCATTCCGCAATTCAGCGAATACACCAAGAAGGGCGAGGATAAGGCGGCGCAGTCCGATGCTCGCAATATCATGACTCAAGCTGTTGCTGCCAGTCAGCCTTAATTTGGAGAACGGAAATGGATGCGAGAAAAACTCTTGAGGTGGTCGTGCTGGGTGGGACTCTGGTTTTGTCCATGAACAACGCGTTCGGCCAGGTTGACGCGTGTTCCAACGGAAGTGCAATTAGCGGCGGTGTTACATCGGCAGGTTTCGTTCGGGCTGCCTTCAACCCGAAGTGCTCGGCCAATGTGTATGTCAGCGTCATGGACTCGACAGCCTCCTTCTCGGTGAAGAGCGCATCGGCCAAGGGTAAGACCTTCTTTGGCGGCTCAACCGAAAGCGGCGGCATTGCCGTGTGTGCCACGTTCGCGACGTTTTCTGCTCCCGCGGCGAGTGCGAACGGTTGCTGAGGTCGCTTCGATAAAAAAGGCCGGCAATGCCGGCCTTTTTTCTTGCCTGTTTTCTTAGCGTTTCCTGAAATGAGTGTCGCGTCTGCGGATTCCATTCGCCGGATACGTTCCGGCATCGTCGAGAATGCCCGGGTGGCTTGGCTGCTGGGAGTGCGAAGTCGGGCCGTGCGCGGCGTTCTGGTTCTGGGGGTTCTGCTGCTCCTGATGGCCTTCCTCGCCGGAGCTTTCTCGCTGCGGCAGCCGATCGTGGTGACCCTGGACATCGGCTTGAGCGGAATTCGGTTGATGACTTTGCTACTCGCACTCTTCTGGGTCCAGGAGGCCTTTTCCCGGGACATCGAGCGGAAGACGGTAGTTCTTCCGATGATCTTTCCCGTTCCCCGCTGCGTCTATGTACTGGGGCGTCTGGCCGGGGTCTGCGGCCTGCTCGCCTTGGCCGTCGCCATCTGGGGGGCCTCGCTCTATTTCGCCACCCAATTTGCCGACTGGGGCTATGAGCAGTCGTCGCGACCGCTCTTCGGTGCGGGATATCTCTTGGTTCTCGGAGGCATCGTGCTGGATGCCGCCGTAATCGCTACCTTCGCCCTCGCCGTATCCAGCGTTTCTTCCACGCCGCTGTTGCCGCTGATTTGCGGCGCGATGTTTGCCATCGCAGCCCGGGGGATCGGACCCGTCGTCGATTATCTCGAGTTTTCCGCGAAGGCGGACCCGGCGCTCCGCAACGGTCTGCTCCCTATCCTCAAGGCGGTCCGCTGGTTAATACCCGATCTTTCTCAGATTGATTTTCGAGCGATCTGTCTCTATGGATACTGGCCGGCGGCCGCGGAAATTATCTCGGCCTTGGTTCTCACCCTCGGCTATCTGTTTATCATGGCTGGGGTAGCGGTTGCCGCATACGAGAGAAGGGAATTTTCATAGTGGAGTTCCAGATCTGATGGGCCAGGCTCTTTTCTCTGCTCTGTTCTCGAACGAATACCTTGAGAGGGTGCGCCTAGAATGAACGATCTTACGCCGGACCAAAGGCTCGACTGTCTTGCCGCGCAGATAGACTCAGGAAGGCTAGGCGAAGCCATCGCGGAGCTGACGCGTGGCGACAGGGTCGAGAATCAGTCCGCCCGAGGAGCATTCCTCCTCGCGGTCGCCCGGGTTCGCGACGGCGACAAGATCGGCGCTAGGCTATCGTTTCAGAACTGTGTTGATCGAGATCCCGGAGTCGCCGCGGCCTGGAGGGCGATCGCTGCCATCAGCTTCGAGTTGAGCGACTATCCGAGGGTTATCGAGTCCCTCGTCCAGTATCGCAAGTTTTTTCCGTACGACCGCGAGGCGCTGGGGTGGCACGTCTTTTCGCTCCAGGAAACGGGCGCGTCGGGTGAAGCTCGGACACTGGTCGAGGATTATCTCGAGGTCTATCCCTATGACCCCCAGGTCGCTGTCGCCGCTGCCTTCGTCTATGAGCGCAATCGGCTTTTCCTCCGAGCTGCGTTGTTTGCCGGGCGCAGCAGGGACAACGAAATGGCCGGCGAGCTTCTCCTGACGTGCGCCGTCAACTTGTCCGCAGCGGGATTGGCCAAGGCGTGTCTCGATGGGTTGTATCTCGACGCCGTGTCCAGTCAGGCGAATTCTCTCTATGCCAAGTATCGCTGCGAACTGGCCGGGCTGGAGGGCAACCTGTCAGACGCCCTGCGGTGGCATGAACGGGCAACGGCCCTCGGTTACGACGAAAAGGAACTCATGCTGAATCGTTCGCTCCTGCTGTTGTCAGCAGGGCGATACCGTGAAGGATGGGCTTTCTATCGACTGCGGCATCGGGACTGCAAGAGACTTCTGTTGCCCAAAATTCCGGAATGGAACGGCGAGGATCTCAGCGGCAAGACCATAGTCGTGCATAGCGAACAGGGTTGCGGGGACGTCATCCAATTCATTCGCTATCTTCCTTACTTGCGGGAAACGGGGGCGACCGTCCTCTTCAATTCCTACCCCGATATTCTCAAGCTGTTGCAGAGCGATGCACGTGCGGAGACTGGAGTAAGGATCGATGCGGAAATCCTTGATCGCATCGATTATCAGACCTTCCTGATGGATTTTCCGGCGGTGTTGCGGCCGCAGGGTATCCTGGATTTCGAACACGGAGTTCCGTATTTGTTCGCGCCTGAAGCCAAGGTTGCTGCCTGGCGGCAGAGACTCCAGGGCTACACTGGCTTCCGGGTGGGAATAGCGTGGGCCGGCAATCCACAACACGCCAACGATCACAACCGATCGGCCGCCCTGATGGATTTCGAACCGCTTGCCGCCGTTCCCGGAATTGCCTGGTTCTCGCTACAAAAGGGGAGCGCCGCGAGGGAACTGGAGACGGAGTGCCGTTTGCCGGGTATGGTGTCCCTGGACAGCGAGATCGTAGATTTCTCGGACACAGCAGCAGTTCTCGCCAATCTCGACCTGGTAATCTGTGTTGATACGTCGATCGCCCATCTGGCGGGAGCCCTCGGGGTTCCCTGCTGGGTGGTCCTGCCCCGACTTTTCCAGGACTGGCGCTGGTATGTTGGCGGCGATGGGTGTCCCTGGTACCCGACACTACGCGTGTTCCGGCAACGTGTTGGAGGCGAGTGGACTCGCCTGTTTGCCGATCAGGTCAGACCTGCTCTCGCGGACGCGGTCCTGACCATCAAGGGCGCTGCCTTGGAGCCGGGTCTTCGTTCGTTGCTTGAGTTTCTCGCTGGTGACGCGGTGTGTGAGCTGGGGGCGCGGCCCGACGTTATGGCGGGAGATTTCGCGGAGTGGATTTCGGTCGCACGGGCGCTCGCCCTCGATCATGATCGACCAGAATTGCTGGAGGGCCTGTGGGCACGGATGGCCGGCGCCCAAGACGCATCCCTGACTGCCGCCTGGGGTGAGTTGCTCCTTAAGCGCGGCCAGAGCGACAATGCCCTTGAATGCTGGCGCGCCTTGCGAGAAGCAGATGTCCTGCCACGGGCGGCCTATGTCGCGTGGGCCGGCGTGTTGCTCGGCAGGGCACCTCTTGATGCCGAGGCGCTGTGTCGTGATGCAATTACCCGCTTTGGCGAATCCGGGGAACTGCTCACGCTCTTGGGCAGGGCGCTCATCGCACAGTGGCTTCCGGAAAAAGCGCAATCGGCATTCGAGGCAGCCATTCGATGTTGCGACCGCCTCGACCAAGCCCATGCCGGGCTAGCCGGCATCCTGCAAGCCCGAAACCCCTGGTTGGCCTGCGATCACTACCAGCGGGCAGTCATGGTGCGTCCATCTGCTGCGGAGCACTGGCGGAGCGTCGGCTATCTGGCGATGAATCGCGGTGCGGATGTGCTGGCGGAAATGGTATTCGGCCAACAGGCTGCCGCGACTGGCGACGGGTATGTCGGCCAAATGGGAGCCTTGGCCAATCAGCACCGTCTGGCCGAAGCCGAGCGCATGCTCGACACGGTGGATCGGGAAAGGTGTGCCAGTTGGCAAAGCCGCTATGGCCTTGCCTACGTCAGCGCAATCTTGAATCCCGATGCCTGTGAGGGCGAATTGCGCTCACTGGTGCAGGATTTTCCTGGGTCGCGGGATGCGCATCTGCTCTATGGATTCTGGTTGCTTTCGTTCGGGCGGTTCCGGGAAGGATGGGCGGAATATAGGCGGGGGTATGCTTCTGGTCTGCCGGACATCCCGGCGTGGCAGGAAGGGGCGCCCCTGGGAAAGAGAGTCCTGGTCTACCAGGATCAGGGCTATGGCGATCTCCTCCAGTTTCTCCCCCTGGCTCGCTTGTTGGGCAATCAAAGCCTGCTCGATTTTGCCGTGATGCCCGGGGCAGAATCCTTTGTTCAGCGGGAGTTTCCCGACTCGCGAGTGTTTCGGCGGGATCGCCCAGCTTGGTGTGCGGCAGACTACGACTGCTGCGTCGGAATCATGGATCTTCCCGGATTGCTTGACGTCGACCTGCTGCACCCTCCGGTTAGCGCTGCTTATTACACTGCTCCCTCGGATGCGCTTCCCCAAGAATTGCTCGATGATCTGCGGCGCCATCCGGATTTCAAAGTGGGAATCGTCTGGGCCGGAAATCCGGTCCATGCGATGGACCGCTTTCGCTCTTCGTGCCTCGACGACTGGACGTCACTGCGAACGGTGGATGGCGTAAGTCTCGTTTGTCTGCAAAAGGATGCCCCTTCAAATCAGGCTCTAGGGTGCCCTGATCTGCGCTTGCTCAATTATGCAAGCCAGTGTGACACCCTTCTAGAGACTGCCCAGCTGATTGAGATGCTCGATCTGGTAATTGCCGTGGATACCGGAGTGGCCCATTTGGCCGCCGGACTGGGGAAGGAAACCTGGATACTGATCGCCGATGCCGCGACCGATTTCCGTTGGGGGAGAAATACCGAACACTGTCCCTGGTACCCGACGGTACGACTTGTTCGTCGCGGGAGGGATCAATCCTGGGCGGAAGTCCTTGAGCGCGTCAGTATCGAGTTGCGTGACCGCCTTAGAAAAGACTGAGCCCTTGAATTGCCCTCAATTCCGCAGCAGGATTGCCTGGGGCTTGTCGGTCTTGGGACTGGCAATGTACGTGGCCGGGAATTCAATGCCGCGTCCGCCGCGCGAATCTCCGGAAGAACTGAGCGTCGCCCTGAGCGTGCCTGTCCAATTGCTGCTGCACGGGGGAGACCGATTCATGGCCGCCAATGCGGGGATATGGCGGGCGATAGTCGTCGATACGACCAAATTGCCAAGAGAGGCCCTCGAAGTTCTGACGCGCGTTCAAGTCGACGCGTCGTGGCTCAACCCAGCCCACGAAGACAACTATTACATTGCCGCCGCGATATTGCCCTGGGAGGGCCAGGTCGATGGCGCCCAAATCGTATTGAAACGAGCGATGGACGCGCGGACGACCGATTACCTTCCGCCATTTTTTTATGGCTTCAATCAACTACAGTTTTTTGGCGACGCCAGGGGCGCCTATGAAGCCGCATTGATCGGCGCGGAGCACGCCCAAGACATTGGCGATCGTCAGTTGCTTACCGTTATCGGAGCCAAGTGGTTGGAACGTACTGATGATGCCGACGCAGCGCAGCGTGTCGTTCTCGCCTTGGCGGAAAGCACTTCGGATAAGGCATTGAAGCAGCATCTGCTGCAACGATCAGCACGGTTGCGGGGGCTAGGTATATTGCGGGAGGCTGCGCGAAAGTACGAGCGCCGGGAGGGCAGGAAACTGGAGCGCCTTGAGGATCTGGTGGGGGCGGGCTACTTGGAGAAACTACCACAAGATCCTGTTGGAAGTGGCTACGGCATCGCCAATAACTGGCCGGTGCTACGCAGTACTGAGGGGAGCAGCGGTCAATGAGCAAGTGGGCGATCAGCTTGGAGCGGGTGACCAAGGTGCACTCCGGCGGGTGGCGCAAGTCTCCGGTTCCCGCAATCGTCGATGTGGATCTGGAGATTGGCTTCGGGGAATCGGTCGGATTTATCGGGCACAACGGAGCAGGGAAAAGCACTTCGATTCGGATTGCGCTGGGACTTCAATCGCCGTCATCCGGAACTGCGAGGCTCAAGGGTGGCGATCCTAGAGACTCGGCCAACCGGGTTGGTGTTTCATACTTGCCTGAAAATCCGCTCATGTACGATTATTTGAGACCCATTGAGCTACTCAGGATGGCGTGCCGGCTGAACGGCCTTGCCGCGCACGATGTCGATCCGCGCTGTGACGCGTGGCTTGACCGTTTTGGACTGGCTGGGATCGGCGGTAAGCGAATCGGGCAACTCTCCAAAGGTATGACCCAACGAACCGCTTTGGCAATGGCCTTGGTGACCGACCCGGAGGTTCTGGTCCTCGACGAGCCGTTGTCCGGACTTGACCCCCTCGGGCGCCGCGAAGTCGTCGAAATTCTCTCTGAGTATCGCTCGAAGGGGGGAACGCTGTGGTTCTCATCGCATGTGCTGACGGATGTGGATCAGTTGGCGGATCGATTTGCATTCATTCATCGTGGTCGGATCAGGGTGGTAGGGCGGCCGGAGTCCTTATTGAACGAGGCTGAATCGGGTTACGAGCTTGTGGTCGCGAGCGGACAATCGCTGCCGGGCTTCGACAGCATTGGTATTGGAAGAGCGCGTAGAGTCGTCCGCGCAGACGAGCTTGCGGCGCTGGTTTCTTGCCTCTCGGCTGACGGTGTCCGCCTGATCAGCATTCGGGATACCAATACGCTGGAACAGGCCTATTTGAATTTCGTTCGCTCCCAGGAATCCGTCTCAGGGGGGCACCGATGAATCGCGGGGCGTCTGGCCTGCCCTTGATTCTTCTGATGCTGTGGTTAGCCCTTACAGCCACGCCGCGAATCCCGATTCTTTGGGACCAGCTAGATCCGCTCTTCTTTCTGTGGGCAGACGGCGACTGGATGCTTGTCGACAGCTGCTATTACCTGCTTACTGCAATCGCTTGCCTTGATCTCGCTCGGCGCTGGATCAACCCCGGAGATTGGCCATGGGCGGTGATCATGGGCTGGGGGGGCTTCGCAATTTGGTCGTTTGCCAGTTGTTTCTGGTCCCCCTTTCCCAGGTTCTCGCTCCATGAATGGGCACACGACAATCTTCTAACCTTGGCGGCATTTGCCCTGGGGTACGCGGCAATAGCCTCAAGAGCGCTACGGCGGCGGGATTTCGCTTTCGCGAGCATCGTCATGCCGATCTACCTAGTGATCGGCTATGTGTTCCTTTTTCGCGAAAAGCACTGGATCGCATTCGATGTGGGCCTCACGAGCACCTGGCTTGCCTATCTGTTTCCGATGCTCTTCTGGTGGTTCTGGCGTGAGGCCGATAACGATGACCCCAAACGTTTGTTCCTGCCCGCCTTTACACTGATTGCTTGTCAGGCGATCGCGTTTTTCGCCTTTCCCCAGCGCATGGTTGTGCTTGCGCTATTCGTCATCGTTTGTCTCATACTCCTTGCGATGTACCGATATGAGCTCATCCCTCGTAAGACCTTCGCCTGGAGGGCGGGCAATGCTCTGCTTCTTGGCTACCTCGTTCTGTCGTATCTGCTGATTTCCCGGGGGCGTCCCGCCTCGTACCTTGCCGGTGAAGTCGGTGGCGACTCTTATCTTCAGGTATTCGTGAAATCGGAACGCTACGAGATATTTCGCTATTGGTTTGATGTCGGTGCCGAACACGTGTGGACCGGGGTCGGCCTTGGCTGGCAGGTGCCGGCTCTCGTGTACAACCACCGTTATCTTGCCGATACGCCTCTCAACAGCGTCCTGTTTTCCCATGGGCACAATGTCCTTATAAACACCTGGTTGCAGCTCGGTATCGTCGGAGTCGTACTCCTGGTTGCCTGGTATTCGACGGTCGTTCGGATCGCCGCGCGACAGCTCGTGTCGGGATCGGCTTTGGCGAAGGGAATGTCCCTCGCGCTCTTGGGGCTGGTCGCGGTTTTTTTGCTCAGAAACCTGAGTGATGATGGGCACCGTGAGGGAAATCCGGTATTGCTCTGGGGATTGATAGGTGGAAGCTTGGGCTACCTGAGACTATTGCAGTCGGCAGACAGAAAAAATTTTCCTGAGGGAGGAAGAGGCAATGGAAGTCATCAAGTGTGAAGGGCCTTACGTGTTGACCCGGGGGCGCCACGGACTTTTCCTGGCGAATACCCTGGATTTTTACGTCGGCAGGGCCATCAGTACCTACGGTGAATACGGCGAGATCGAATGGCAATTGATCGACCAATTGATGCGTCCGGGCATGGATGCCGTGGAAGTGGGGGCGAATATCGGGACGCATTCCGTGGCGATGGCGCGCAAGCTGGCTCAATGGGGAAAGCGATTGCTCGTCGTCGAGCCACAACCAGTTATCTTCCAGAATCTCTGTGCCAATATCGCACTCAACGGCTTGTTTAACGTTCAGGCAGAGAACGTTGCGTGTTCGGACCTGTCAGGAATGCTTAGTTTTACGGAGCCTGACTATGGAGAAGAGAACAACTTTGGTGGCGTTCAGATGGCTGAGTATTCGGGCAGTGGCCCCAAGGTCCGGGCGCTTCTGCTTGACGAACTGATCGGTCAGGACTGGGATGTTGGCCTGATCAAAATTGATGTTGAGGGATTCGAGCAACGGGTTCTGGAAGGCGCCCGGCAAGTGATCATGCGTTCAAGGCCTGTTCTGTATCTCGAAAACGACAGAGTCGAAAACTCCCAGGCGCTCATCGAATGGCTATGGTCGGCTGGGTACAGGCTGTGGTGGCACCTTCCGCTGCTGTTCAATCCGGAAAATTTTGCGGGCGCCCAGGAAAATCTATATGGACAGGTCGCGTCGTTCAACATGCTCGCAGTCCCGGAGGAGTTCAATACCAACATTGATGGGTTGCCGCTGGTCGAGGACGCGAGCTTTCATCCTCTGCGACCAACGGCGCGCTAAATGCGGAACGGTTCAAATGAAGCGCGCAGAAAGAGCGCAACGCAGGTATGTGTGATCACCGTTTTCCCGCTCTCTTGTGCTGAGCCACCAAAGTCCCCCTTTCTTGATGGCCCAGTCGAACTCGGTACCGGTCAGCAGCAGGGAGGCGGTGCGTCCCAGAGTGGGCTGATGGCCGACGATTAGTACCGATCCGGAGCCTTCGGGCCAGTTGGCTTGGCAAACGATGTCAGCAGGACGCCCGGTGATTCCCAGAGTCGCGGAGGTTGAATAAGCAACGTTGAGGGCTGCTGCCGTATCCTGGCAACGTCTGGCTGGACTCGCCCAGATTTTCAGGTCACCGGGGGCCTGCCGCAGTATCCACTTCGCCATGACTAGGGCCTGCCGCTCACCCTTCGCGGTGAGCCGCCGCTCCAGATCGATGGGGCCATCTTCGGCCTCGGCGTGGCGCCAGAGGAGTAGGTCCATCGGGTTTTCAGCGCTTCCAGGGGGGTGCCTGGGCGAGCCAGGTGTCGAGCGCTTCCGACAGTTCGGTCAGGAGCAGGGCGTGGCGGCCGTGGAGCCAGCCGAGGACGGGGCCGCTGCGGTCGCGGGTGGGGAGTTGGGCGAGGAGGTCGAGGGCGGTGACGTGATCGTTGATGAGGCCGAGCTCGTCCTGGAGTTGGGCGAGGGCGGCCAGGTAGGGTTTGAGCCGGCGGGCGGGCAGGAGTGCGGCGAAGAATTCCACCGCATAGCGCAGCTTCTTGAGGCGGATGCGCAACTGGTGGCGCTCGCTGTCGCTCAGGTCGGCGTGGGCGCGGGCCAGGCGGGCGGCCTGGCGGGCGCGGCGGCCGAGACTGGCGGTGGCGAAATCGCTGAGGGTTGCCTGGTCGGGCGGGTCGTCGAGGGCGATCACCGCGGCAGTGAAGTCGAGCACCAGGCGCGGATACTCTGGCAGGGCGAGCAGGCTGCGGACGGCGGTGCGGGCGTGGCGGGCGTTGCGCCGGCCGGTGGCGAGCAGGCGCAGGGAGGCACGGTCGTCGGGAAAGGCGCTCAAGATGGGGGGCAGGGTTTCGCCCACGAAGACGTCCCAATTGCGCGCCTCGCCCAGGGGGGCGGCCAGGGTTCCCAGGGCCCCGCCCCAGATGGGCGCGAAGTCCGCCGGCAGCACCGGCGCGAAGAGCTTGAGGGCGGAGCGCATGCGGCGCAGCGCGACGCGGGCCTGGTGCACGTACTCCGGGTCGTCGCCGATGGCGGCGCCGGCCTCGTTGCGTTGCAATTGCTCCAGGCAGGCGAGGGCGATGCGGCGGAACGCTGCGACCGGCGTAGCGTCCCGCGTCAGGGCGGGAGCGCGCGCCTTGAAGGGTTGGGCGTCGTCGCCGCGGAACAGTCGGTAGCCGCGTTCGGCCTTGCTCGCCGCGCTGGGTCGGAGCGGCAGGCTGGCCTGGAGTTCTCGGGCCAGGGCGAAGAGGTCTGCAACGGTGCCGTTGAGGAGTTCGAGCTCGACTTCGCACAGCGTTTCATGCCGCTCGCCGCTTACGATGTGGCCGCGGTCGAGGGCTACTTCGATACGCGAACCGCCCTCTTCCACGATCCAGGTGCGGCGACGGAAATCGGTCGTGAAGGCGGGGGAAAGCCTGGGCGCTAGGGCTTCCAGGCGGTCGCGCACGCCGTCGTCATCGACGTGGGAGAAATCCCAGACGCCGGGCTTGGCTGGGGCTTCCCATTCGTTGCGGGTGGCCAGGCCGCCGGTGGCAGCTTCGCCGGACTTCACCGTCAGCAGCTGCTGCCAGCCCCGCTTGCGCAGGCGCAGGGCGAGCCGGCGCCGCCAGAGGTCAAGTTCCGCCGTATCGAAATAGGTGTTGCGCAGCAGCTGCGTTGCGGAGGCTGCGCCGGCCAGACGGGGGTGGCAGGCCAGGGCGCCGGCCGCCTTCGCGGGAAGCGACAGCTTCAGTTCGATTTCCGTCGCCATGGGTTCGGGCGGATCAGCGATCGTGGGCGCGCAGCTTGTCGATATCGGGAATGTGGATCTTGCGGCCTTCGACGACGATCAGGCCGTGCTCGCTCAGTTCGTGCAGGATGCGCGAGAAGTGCTCCTGCGTGAGATTGAGTCGCGAGGCGATGATCCCCTTGTTGGTAGGCAGGGTGATGGTCAGATTCTTGCCGTGCTCGGTCACCGGAAGTTCGCGAATGAGGTAGCCGACGATGCGCTGTTTTCCCGAGTGCAGGGAATAGGATTCCACGTCGGTCATCAGTTGGTGCAGGCGCATGGCCATGCCGGCGATCATCTTGCGGCACAGCTTGGGGTCGCGCTCCAGTTCGTCGAAGATGGCGGCCTTGGATATGTGCAGGAGCAGCGAATCGGTGAGCGCCTGGGCGAAGACGATGTAAGGCTTCTCCATGAACATGATCGCTTCACCGAAACTCTGGCCCTGGCCGATGATTTCGACGACCTTTTCACTACCCTGGGGGGAGGTGAAACCCAGTTTGATCTGGCCGTAGACCACGAGATGAAAGCCGTTGCAGACGTCCCCCTTGTGAAAGAGGATATCGCCCTTGCCGGCGTGGATTTCGCGGGTTCCCCGGGCGACTTTGGCGATCTCCTGGGGCACGAGGCCGTTGAACAGGGGCACGTGGGAAAGCAGCGCCTCGATGTTGATGGGGTGATTTCCTTGCATGATCGGCCTTGCCAGACGAAACCCGGGCATCTTGGCACCGCATTAGTGCAATAGCAATACGCCCTAAGCGCTATTGCCGCGTCAATTGGGCGTAGAGGAGAGGCAGGCGGCGGGGGAGTTCCGCGGGTTTCCTGATCACGCAGAATCCCGCGGGGCCGAAGATGTAGGGCAGGTAGGCGCCCGCCTCGCGGTCGATGGTGACGCAGAAGGGGGTGAGCCCCCAGCGGCGGGCTTCGTGGACGGCCATGCGGGTATCTTCGATGCCATAGCGCGAGTCGTAGAGATCCAGGTCGTTGGGCTTGCCGTCGGTGATGATGAGGAGCAGCCGGCGGCCGGCGGGCTGTTCGGCGAGGATGCGGCTCGCCTGGCGGAGCGCCGCCCCCATGCGCGTGTAGTAGCCGGGCTTGATGGCCAGGATGCGGCCGCGGGCCAGGGCGTCGTAGCGGGCAGCGAAATCCTTCAACAGATGGAAGCGGATGTTCTGCCGGCGTAGCGACGAAAAGCCGTAGATGCCGAAGCGGTCGCCGGTGGCCGACAGGGCCTCGGAGAAGAGCAGCAGCGCATCGCGGACGACGTCCACGATGCGGTGAGTGTCGGATATCCAGGCGTCGGTGGACATGGACAGGTCGGCCAGCAGCAGGCAGGCCAGATCGCGCTCGCAGCGGGCCTGGGCGAGGTAGCTGCCGATGTCCGGCGTGTGGCCCGAAGCGCGGTCGGCCACGTTGCGCACGCAGGCGTCCACGTCCAGTTCGGGGCCGTCGGGCTGGCCCTTGAGCCAGCGGCGCTGGGGGGCGAGGGCGGCAAACTGGCCGCGCAGCTTCCTGGCGGTGGCGGCAAGTTGCTCCGGCAGGGTGGCGGGCGCGGCATCCCGGGCGATCATCGGCTGCACCCGGCAGTGGTCGGGCAGCAGTAGCGCGCTGCGGTAATCCCACTCGGGCAGCGGCAGGCCGGGGCCCAGAGGTTCGTCGTCCTCGGCGGCGGAAGGCAGATCGAGGTCGAATTTGACGCGGGAGACGCTGGTCTGGCCGTCCCGCGTGAGCGACAGCTTGTCGAGATCCTTGGCGGCATCCTTGGCGTTGGGGTCGAGATCGTCGTCGTAGGCGCGGTTGACCCGCACGTACTCGCTCCAGGTGGGCAGGCTCTCGGCGCGGAAGCTGAAGACGAAGGCGTTCTTGTTCTCCGGCTTTTCCACCTGCTCGGCCTTGTGGGCCTCCTTTTCGGCCTCCGTGCTGCCGCTGCCTTCCGGGGGCGGCGGGCCGTCGCCCTCCGGCGTGTGGCCCGGCAGGGCAGCGGCTGGGGCGTCGATGAGCCAGAGCAGCACCGGCTGGGGCGGGCGGGACTTGCGGGAGGTGAGCGGCGGCAGACCGGCCACGCTGCCGGGATCGGTCAGGGCCTGGCGGATGGCGCTCTCCTGGGCGGCCTCGTCGGGCTGCAATTCGGCCGGGCCGATGCGGCCGGCGAGATGGGCCGCCACCAGACGCTCGTAGCGGGGCCTGAGGCCGGGGTAGTCGCGCAGGGCGGCCTGGGTGGCCCGCTGGCTGCGCGTCAGCCAGGGCTTTTCCGGTGCTTCGTCGCTGGCGGCCAGGGCGGCCAGCCACAGATAAAGGTCGCGGTTCAGCGCCCGCTCCGGGAAGGCGGTGATCTCCGGCGGCAGGCGCAGGGTTTCGTCGTCCCGGCGGGCCTGGGCGACCCGTTCGCCACTGCCCGCCACCCGCTGCAGCCAGCGGCGGCGGGCGCCGTGGGTCTCGGAGGTGGCGGCGGCCACCTTGAGGCCGGGGTCGCCGCCGAAGGCGCGAAAGAGGATGCCGGCGGTTTTTTCGACTTCAGCCAACTTGACTGCGGCGTCGGGGTAGTGGCCCCCGGAGGCCTTGGTTACCCAGTTGTGCCAGAGTTTGCCGATGAATTCTTCCATCAGGCGCGACCTCCGGCGTCCTCGTCGGTGCGGGAAAGGGCGGAAAAGCGCGCCTCGTTGCGCCGCGCCTCGTCGCCGCCCACCCAGCGCAGGAGTTGCCCGCCGGGGTTGTTACGATTGACCGTGCCACAGGCCGACACGCACTGGCCGCACTGGGTGCAGGCGAACATCCAGCGTTTGACGTTGCGCGGCTTCAAGCGCATCGGGCAGACGGCATCACACGCGCTTCCGTTTCCGCCGAGGCAAGTCGCGCAATCGGTCAGCCGTTCCCGCTCGAAGCCGACCACCATGGCGCCCTTGTTGCCCATCCAGGCGAAGCTCTGGAAGAGGCCGATGGCGCAGGCGTAGCGACAGAACAAGTGGCGGGCGAAAAGGAATTCCAGGCTCAGCACGGTGGTGGCCGCGGCGAGGAAGATCACCTCGTACTTGCTGAGGCTGAAGGTGAAAAGCCCGTGATAGACCTGAAAGGGCGGCATCAGGTAGGTGAGGCCCACCAGCGCCCAGGCAAAGGCGAAGGCCACGGCGGTAGGGACGACCGCCAGCCAGGTGCGCTTGTCCCGCGGGGCGGGGCTGCCGTCGGGCTCCCAGGGGGGAGTTTCCTTCTTGTCCCAGACCGAGTGCTTGCCGCTGGCCATCAGCATCAGGCGGTTGATGGTTTCCACCACCGAAAAGTGCGGGCACAGCCAGCCGCAGTAGAGGCGCCCCCACTTCCAGGCCACGCCGACGATGAAGGCCAGGGTGCCGAGCACCGGCAGGAAGAGAAACAGCACGATATTGCCCGCCGCCTGCAAGGAGCCGATGCGGCCGGCGATGAAATCGTCCATGCCCAGATCCCAGACGTGACCGAGGAAATAGGCGTGGTTCTCGGTAAGGTCGTAGCGAAACAGGTCGAAGACGGGAGTCACCGTAAACAGGGTGAAAAAGGCCATCTGGGCGAGCAGACGGTATCGCTGCAGGGCGGGTTTATTGCGCATGGCGGTTGGTGCCGCGGGCGGCGTGGCCATGGCCTCAGCCATTGCGGGGGCCGATCAGCGGGTAGCGCCAGGGCTGCCCGGCCAGGGCCTTGGACAGCCCGAACATGCCGAAAAGCACCAGGGTCGAGTGGACGCAGGTGAAGTACATGATGACCAGTACCCAGGTCCATTCCCAGTAGAGGCCGCCGAGGGCGATGAAGAGGGCGCTGAGGGAGACGATGAGGATGCCCCCGTAAAGGCTCACCCAGAACGTCTGGCGCAGATGGGCGCGGGCCAGCGGTGGCGCCGTCGGGCCACGCTTGAGCCACAGCCAGGCGAGCACTGCGAAGGCGATGCCCGGCGCCAGCAGCAGATTGGTGAGGTAGAGGGACTCGGCCACGACGGCCAGCCCCTGCCCATCGGCGTGCGGTTCGGTGCGGAACCTAGCGTCCGAAGGTGGCATTGACGATTTCCATCAACGCCTCCACCGTCTCCTCGTCGTCGGTGAGGCTTTCCACCAGGGCGGCGCGGCAGGCGGCGGTGACGTCGAAGCCGGACTTGATGAGGGTGGCGGCGTAGACCAGGAGCCGGGTGCTGGCGACTTCTTCGAGGTCGCGGTCCTTCAAGGCGCGGAAGGCCTTGCCGATGCCCACGAGGCGCTTGGCCAGGTCGGCGTCGCAGCCGGTTTCGCCGATCAGGATGGATTGCTCGCGCTCGCTCGTCGGAAAGTCGAAGCGCATCGAGACGAAACGCTGGCGGGTGGAGGGCTTCAAGCCCTTCAGGAGATTCTGGTAGCCGGGGTTGTAGGAGACGACCAGCATGAAGTTGGGCGGCGCCGCCAGGGTTTCGCCGGTGCGGTCGATGGGCAGGATGCGGCGGTCGTCGGCGAGCGGGTGCAGCACGACGGTGGTGTCCTTGCGCGCTTCCACCACCTCATCCAGGTAGCAGATGCCGCCCTCGCGCACGGCGCGGGTCAGCGGCCCGTCGCACCAGTAGGTGCCCTGGTCTGAAATCAGGTGGCGGCCAACCAGGTCGGCGGCGGTGAGGTCGTCGTGGCAGGCCACGGTATAGAGGGGCAGGCCGAGGCGCGCCGCCATGTGAGAGACGAAGCGGGTCTTGCCGCAGCCGGTGGGGCCCTTGATGAGGAGCGGCAGGCGTTCCTTGAAGGCGTGCTCGAAAAGGGCGATCTCGTTGCCGGAAGGCTCGTAGAAGGGCAGGGAATGGTCGGTCATCGGTTATTTGAGGCTGAGCCAGTAGGCCAGGAGGATGAGGCTGGAAACCAGTATAAGCCAGCCTTCCAGCACCACGCGCCAGAACACGGGGGCACCGCGCAGTTCCATGAAGTCGAGAATGACCAGGCGCCCCTTGACGAAGGCAATGAGCAGCATGGCGACGATGGCCCCGGTGCCGGCGGCGCCGACTTCGCCCAGATACCAGGTGATGCCGGTGGCGACGAGGAGCACCAGCCAGGCGCGGTGGGCCGGATTGCTGAGAAAGTCTGTCATGGCGTCTTACCTCATCACGTAGACCAGGGGGAAGAGCACGATCCACAGGAGATCGACCATGTGCCAGTAGGCGGCGCCGCTCTCAAGACCGTGCGCGTCGTGGCTGCCGTAGACCCCTTTCCTCGCCTGCACCCAGAGGATGGCAAGGATGACCATGCCCAGGATGACATGCATGAAATGGAAGAAGGTCAGCGAGATGTAGAACATGTAGAAGGTGTTGGTGGACAGCGAGATGCCGGCACCAAATTTGGCGGCGTACTCGAAGACCTTCACCGCCAGGAAGCCGCCGCCGCACAGGAAGCCGAGCAGGATGTTGCGCGGCACGCCTGCCCTGTCGTCCCGGTGGGCGGCCTGCACGGCGAGCACCACGAACCATGAGCCGGTCACCAGCAAAAGGGTGTTCAAGGCCCCCGCGTTGCGGTCCAGGGTCTGCTGGTAGAGATTGAACATCTCCACGTTCTTGGTGCGGGCGAAGGCGTAGGAGGCGAAGAAGACGGCGAAGGCCAGCATTTCGGCCAGGATGAAGACCCAGATGGCCAAGTCGCCAGGCAGTCGCCTGGGCGCGGCATCCGCGGGGAGTGGGGGAGCGGAGGACATGGGGCGCGATGATACCGGCCGGGGGCTGGGTGGCGACTTGATTTGGCGTAAGAAGGCGAGAATCGCCGGCCGAAGCCAAGTGGCCTGTTGCTTGTGGCGATGGCTCGGCCCCCTGACGGCGCATATGCTGGAATGGTATGATGCGACTGCCCGAGCGCCGATCAGCGCTTCCTGCCGGGAACCCTCGGCGCTCGGGATTGCCCAAGACGCTTCAATGACGCCGAATCGCATTTACCACCGTACCGACAAAGGTGTGGCCGAACTGGCCCACCGCAGCAAGTCCATTCCCGCCCGGGCGAGGGCTCTGCTCTTCTTGGTGGATGGCCAGACGACCGGGGCCGAGCTGTTGGAGCAGGTGGGATTCGAGAACCGCGAGGAACTCCTCGAACTCCTGGAGAGCGGCGGTTACGTCGAGGTCGAGCCTGAGCCGCTCCCCGAGCCGGAACCGGAGCCGCTCCCCGAACCTTCGCGTCCACCCGTCTACGCCGACGTGCAGTCCATCGCTCCGCAGCCGGGGGAAATCGACTTCACCGGCGTTGCCCTTTCGGCGCCTTCGGTCACGCTTCCCGACGAACCCGAACCGCCTTCCCAACCGCCGCCCCCCGATCCGCCCGAACTCGTCGAGGCGCGGCGCGTCATGCTGGAGAGCGTCGAGGAAGTGTTGGGGCCGGATGCCAGCCTCCTGAGCGGCAAGGTCGCGGCGACCCGCAACCTGGTCGAGATGCGCCGGCTCGCCGAGAAATACCGCACGGTTCTGGTGGAAGCCGGCCGCAAGCGGCGCGCCCTCGCCTTCTGGGAACAGATCGAGCCGTTGCTGCCGCGGGATTGACTCCCGCGCTTTTCAGGGTGCCCTGGCGCTCCCACCCGCCCCCGCATCTTTCCGGGCGCATCAAAAGAAAAACGGCGCGAATCGCTTCGCGCCGTTTCTGTTTGCGACGACTCGTCGATCAGGCGTTTTCTTCCTTGCCGCCGATGAAGAAACTGGCGACGTAGACCAGGAGGCCCACCAGGAAGGCGACGCCGGTCCATTCACGCATCCAGTAGAAGAGGGCAATCTTCTCCTGGGCCACCATGAAGGGCAGCGGGGATTCTGAAGCCCGTTGCAGCCAGACCTGGAGGATGCCGGCGGCGGTGAGGAACAGCGTGATGAAGACGATAGCCACGGTCATCAGCCAGAAGCTCCACATTTCCACCACTTGCGCCTTGTTGCTGTTGGCAGCACGGCCGCGCAGGATGGGCATGGCGTAGGAGATCATGGTCAGGTTCACCATCACGTAGGCGCCGTAGAAGGCCATGTGGCCGTGGGCCGCGGTGATCTGGGTGCCGTGCGTGTAGTAGTTGACCGGAGCCAGCGTGTGCAGGAAGCCCCAGATGCCGGCACCCAGGAAGGCCATCACGCCAGTTCCCAGCGCCCACAGCACGGCAGCCTTGTTGGGATGCTCGCGGCGGCGACGGTTCACCATGTTGAAGGCGAAGACGGTCATGGCGAAGAAGGGAATCGGCTCCAGCGCGGAGAAGATGGAACCCCACCACTGCCAGTATTCCGGCGTGCCGATCCAGAAGTAGTGGTGACCGGTACCGATGATGCCGGTGATCAGCGTCAGGGTGACGATGACGTACAGCCACTTCTCGATCACTTCCCGGTCGACGCCGGTGGTCTTGATCAGCACGAAGGCCAGGAAGGAGCCGAGGATCAGTTCCCACACGCCTTCCACCCAGAGGTGCACCGTCCACCACCAGAAGAACTTGTCGAGAACGACGTTCACCGGGTTGTAGAAGGAGAACAGGAAGAAGACGGCGAGGCCCCAGAGACCCAGCAGCAGAACGATGGAGATGGAGGTCTTCTTGCCCTTCAGCACCGTGAGGGTGATGTTGAACAGGAAGGCCAAGGCCACCACCACGATGCCCAGCTTGGTCGGCAGCGGTTGCTCCAGGAACTCGCGGCCCATGGTCTCCAGGATGTTGTTGCCGGTCATCTCCGCCAAGGTGGCGTAGGGAACCGTCAGGTAGCCGACCACGGTGAGGGCTGCGGCGACCAGGAAGATCCAGAACATGGCGATGGCCAGTTTCGGGCTTGCCAGTTCGGTTTCCGACTCCTCGGGGATCATGTAGTAGGCGCCGCCCATGAAGCCCATGAGCAGCCAGACGATGAGGGCGTTGGTGTGGACCATGCGGGCCACGTTGAAGGGAATGGCCGGGAACAGGAAGTCGCCGATGACGTACTGCAGGCCAAGAATCAGGCCGAACAGGATCTGGGCGACGAAGAGGCCGATGGCCGCGATGAAATACGGCTTGGCGACGGCTTGCGATTTGTATTGCATATTCAGTTCTCCTCTCGATCAGCCCTGGTTATTGGGCGGCCAGTTGGCATCGTTGATCGAATTGACGTGCTTGAGGAAGGCCACGATGGCGTTCAGCTGCTCGTCGGTGAAGTTGAACTGCGGCATGCTGCGGCGGCCCGGGACGCCCTCCTTCGGACGGCTCTGGATGAAGGCTTTGGTGCCCTCCTCGCCATAGCGGACGACCACGTTGCCCAACTCGGGAGCAAAGTAGGCGCCTTCGCCCATCAGGGTGTGGCAGCCGATGCAGTTATGGGTTTCCCAGAGTTTCTTGCCTTCGGCGATCTGCGGCGTGATGTTTTGCCGCATGTCGCGCTTGGGCAGCTGCGAGTGTGTGTCGAAGGACAGCGCAAGGAACAGGAGGAAAAAGAAGACGGTCCCCCCGTAGAAAATATTGCGCGCCATCGACTTGGTGAAAGCGCCACTCATTATGTTCCCCCTTTCGGAAATTGTTTGGCGCGCCGATGGTAGGCTCCGCACTCCCCCGGGGGCTTTGATGTCTGCTAAAGAAAGTAGCGCCCGGGCGACATTTGCGCGCCGGGTCGCGGGGTGATTCCCAAGTCGAATCAGTGATTTGTGGGTGGTGTGTCGCTACTCTTCGCCGCGCCTCAGGGCGATTCTGGCTCGGCGGCGCAGCGCCTTGTCGCTGGGGCCGTGGGGGCCAGCCCGACGCTGGCTGGCTGCCAGGGCCAGGGGATTGCGCGGTTTGCCCGGGCGCGGGATGCGCTTGCGCTTCTTCACGAGGGGTCCGCAGCCGGCGGGGGTTTGAGACGCATGGACATTTCCGGGTCGGGCGCCTGTTCCGGCGCCCAGCCCCCGCCCAGGGCCTTGAAGAGGTCGGCGAGGGCGCTGCGGCGGGCGCGCAGGGCGTCGATGCGGGCCAGTTCGGCCGAGAGAAGATTGCGTTCGACATCGAGCACTTCCAGACGGCTGGCGATGCCGGCATCGAAGCGCTGGCCCGCCGCGGTGAGGGCGCGCTCCAGGGCGGCGACGCGGGTGGTTTCGGCGGCCAGGGTTTCGCGCGCTGCGGTTTGGGCGGAGAGGGCGTCGCGCACGTCCTTGAAGGCGGCCGCGACCGCCTGACGATAGCGCGCCAGGGCCTGATCGCGGCGGGCCTCGGCGGCGTCGACGGCGTAGCCGACACGGCCGGCGTTCCAGAGCGGCTGGGTGAGGGCGGCGGCAAAGGAGAAGATGCCCGCCGGACCGGAGAACAGACGGGAGAAGGCGACACTCTCGCTGCCCGCGTAGGCGGTGAGGCCGATGGCCGGAAAATAGGCGGCGCGGGCGACGCCGATGCGCGCATTGGCAGCGATCAGGGCGCCCTCGGCTTCCCGTAGGTCAGGCCGGCGCAGCAGCAGCTCGGCGGGCAGTCCGGAAGGGATCACCCGCTCCGGAACGGGCGCGGGGTCGCCGGGTTTGAAGTGGGCGGCTGCGACTTCCCGGGGCGACCGCCCGAGCAGCAGGGCGAGAGCGCTCTCCGCCCGCTCCCGCTCGCGGACCAGGGCGGCGAGCTGGGAGCGCGCGGCGGCCTCCTCGGCTTCCGTCTGGCGCAGGTCGTATTCCGACAGGAGTCCGGCTTCCTGGCGCTGCTGGAAGAGGCGCAGGGTCTCGCTGCGAGTGGCGGCGGTACGGCGCGCGACGCTTTCCTGGGCGTGTGCCGCCAACAGAGTGAAGTACTGCTGCGCCAGGCCGGCGGTGAGGGAGAGGCGCACGCTGTCGCGGCCTGCCTCGCTGGCAAGCAGTTCGGCGCGGCCGGCCTCGTCGGCCCGCCGGTAGCGGCCCCAGAGATCAAGCTCGTAGCTGACGTCGAGGGTGACGCGGTGGCTGGTCTGGATGAGCGGCTGGCTGGCGGGCAGCGGGAAACTGCCCAACTGGGACATCTTGCTGCGGTCGGCCGAAGCGCCCGCCGTCAGCGTCGGCCAGCGATCGGAGGCGGCCGTGCCGGCAAGGGCGCGGGACTCGGCGACACGGGCCGCGGCGACGGCGAGGTCGGCGTTGGCGGCCAGGGCCTCGTCCATCAGGGTGTCGAGCTGCGGATCGCCGTACAGCGTCCACCAGCGTTCGCCGACGTCCGGGGAGGCCGGGGTCGTGCCTGCCTCCTTCGTCCAGGCGGTGGGCAGTTCGAATTCCGGACGGGCGTAGTCGGGGCCGACGGCGCATCCCGTGAGGAAAAGCGGGAGAACGAGCGCCCAGGCGACGCGGCGCTGCGAGGCGGGCATCCGGCTAGCAAGCGGTGCGGGGAAATCAGCCATGGCGGTTTCCTTCCGAATTTCCTTCCAGGTCGTGGCGCGCCTTCTCGACCAGCTCGCGGTGATAGCGCTCGTGGGTGGCCTTGATCTCCTCGAACATCGCTTCGGCGCTGCGCGGTTCCGACACTTTTCGGTCGGCGATGAGGCGATAGAAGAGGGGCACGAAGAAGACGGCGAGGAAGGTGGCGGCCAGCATGCCCCCCATCACCCCGGTCCCCACTGCCTGCCGCGCGCCGGCGCCGGCGCCGTGCGAGAAGGCCAGGGGCACGACGCCCAGGATGAAGGCCAGCGAGGTCATCAGGATGGGGCGGAACCGGAGGCGCGCCGCCTCGATGGCGGCGGCCGCGGCGCTCATGCCTTCCTGGTGTTTGTAGATGGCGTATTCGACGATCAGGATGGCGTTCTTGGCGGCCAGCCCGAGGAGGGTGACGAGGCCGATCTGGAAATACACGTCGTTGCTCATGCCGCGCAGCCAGACCGCGGCCAGCGCCCCGAAGGTGCCGAAGGGCAGGGCGAGCAGGACGGCCAGCGGCAGGGACCAGCGCTCGTACTGGGCGGCGAGGATGAGGAAGACCATGAGGGCGCCCAGGGCGAGCGCGATGCCGGAGGTGCCGCCGGATTTCTTTTCCTGGAAGGAGGCGCCGCCCCAGTCGTAGCTGAAGTCCGGCGGCAGATCCCTGGCCGCCTTTTCCACGGCGGCGATGATCTGGCCGGAGGAGATGCCGGGCACGCCGGCGCCGATGATCTTCACCGAAGGCAGGTTGTTGAAGCGCTCCAGGGTTTCCGGCCCGGTGTCCTGGCGCACCTGCGCCAGCGCCGAGAGGGGCACCATCTCGCCCCGCTCGGAGCGCACGTAGATGCCGCCTATGTCTTCCGGACGGGCACGGAAGGCGGGTTCCGCCGACATCAGCACCTGCCAGCTGCGGCCGAACTTGTTGAAGTCGTTGACGTAATAGGTGCCGAGGGTGGTGGCCAGGGTGTCGAACAGGCTGTCGATGGGCACGCCCAGGGTCTTGGCCTTCTCGCGATCGACGTCCACATTGAGCTGGGGCACGGTGGCCCGCCACAGGGAGGAGACCATGGCGAACTGGGGATCCTGGCGCAGCTTGCCGATGAACTGCTCGCTGGTCGCGGCCAGGGCCTTGGCGCCGCCTTCGCCGCGGTTCTGCAGATAGAACTCGAAGCCGCCGGAGTTGCCCATGCCGAAGATGGCCGGCGGGCCGAAGGCCAGCACCAGGGCTTCCTTGATGTGGGCGGTCTTCATGTACACCTCGCCGACCAGGGCGTTGGCGGGGACCTGGCGTTCGTCCCAGTGCTTCAGGACGACGAAGAAGGTGGCGGCGTTGTTCTTGAAGCTGCCGCCGATGAAGTCGAAGCCGGTGAACACCACGGTGCGCGCCACGTTGGGGTTTTCGCGGATGATGGCGTCCACCTGCCGCACGATGCGGTCGGTGCGCTCCAGGGAGGCGCCGTCCGGCAGGTACACGGCGGAGATGTAGTAGCCCTGGTCTTCGTCCGGCACCAGGCTGCCCGGCGTCAGCTTCCACAGGCCGCCGGCCAGGAGGACCATGCCGGCGAAGAGAATGAGGCCCAGGGCGCCGCGGCGGATGAGCCAGGCGACGCCCGCCGTGTAGCGCTGGGTCTGGCGGCCGAACCAGCGGTTGAAGGCGGCGAAGAAGCGGTTTTCCGACTTGTGCTCGTGCTTCAGAATGAGGACGCAGAGGGAAGGCGTCAGGGTGAGGGCGACGATGGCGGAAATGACCACGGCGATGGACAGCGTCACCGCAAACTGGCGGTACAGCTCGCCGGTCAGCCCGCCGAGGAAGGCGATGGGCACGAACACCGCGCACAGCACCAGGGCGATGGCGATCACCGGCGAAGTCACCTCGCGCATGGCCTGGATCGCGGCGGCGTGGGCGGGGATGCCCTCCTCGTGCATGATGCGCTCGACGTTTTCCAGGACCACGATGGCGTCGTCCACGACGATGCCGATGGCCAGCACCATGCCGAAGAGGGTGAGGGTGTTGATGGAGTAGCCGAGCATGAGCAGGCCGGCGAAGGTGCCGATCAGCGACACCGGCACGGCGAGCGTCGGAATCAGCGTCGCCCGCCAGTTCTGCAGGAAGACATAGACCACCAGGAAGACCAGGATCATGGCTTCGGCCAGGGTCTTCAGCACCTCGCGGATGGAGACATGGACGAAATCCGTGGTGTCGTAGGGCACATCCACGGTGAGGCCGTCGGGGAAGCGGGTGGCGAGGTCGTCGAGGGTCTTCTTGACGTCGGCCGCCACGTCCAGGGCGTTGGCGCCGGGCTTCAAAAAGATGCCGACCAGGGTCGCCGGCTTGCCGTTCTGGCGGCCGATGAAGTCGTAATCCTTGGAGCCCAGCTCGACCCGGGCGACCTCTCGGAGCTTCAGGAGCGAGCCGTCCGGGTTGGCCCGCACGACGATGTTCTCGAACTGCGCCACGTCGGCCAGACGCCCCTGGGTGTTGATGGTCAGCGCCATCTCCTGGCCCGCCAGCACCGGCGGCTGGCCGATGCGGCCCACCGCGTACTGGGCGTTCTGCTCATTGATGGCGCGCACCAGGTCGGCGGTGGTGAGGCGCAATTGGGCCAGACGATCCGGCTTCACCCAGACCCGCATGGCGTAATCCTTGGCGCCGAATATCTGCACATTGGTGGTGCCGGGGATGCGTTTCAGCACGTCCAGCACGTTGAGGGTGACGTAGTTGCTGGTGTAGAGGTCGTCGTAGCGGCCGTCCGGCGAAGTGAAGGCCAGCACCTGCAGGAAGGAGCTGGAATTCTTCTCCACCTGGATTCCCTGGCGGCGCACCTCCTGCGGTAGCCGCGCCTCGGCCTGCTTGACCCGGTTATTGACGTTGATCACCGCCTGGTCGATGTTGGTGCCGATCTCGAAGGTGATGTTGATTTCCACTCGCCCATTGGAGGCGGCGGTGGAATTCATGTAGATCATCCCCTCCACCCCGTTGATCTGCGTTTCCAGGGTGGCAGCCACCGTTTTTTCCAGTACCTCGGCCGAGGCGCCGGGGTAGGTGGCGGCCACGATGACCTGGGGCGGGGCGATTTCCGGGTATTGCGCGACCGGCAGGTTGCGCATGGCGGCCAGGCCGGCGATGACGATGAAGATCGAGATCACCATGGCGAAGATCGGCCGGTCGATGAAGAAGCGGGAGAACATGAGCCTCAGGCCTCCAGAAATCGGGCGACGTGGAACCCGGGCGATGCCGCCGGGGCGGAAATGGGCGGGCGTTCCACGATCAGCCTCCCGCCTTGTCGGCGCCCGGGGTGCCGCCGGCGGCGGGCGGGGCGCCGGTGGCCCCGTCCTTCTGTGGCGTCACCTGCACGGGAGCGCCCGGGCCCAGCTTGACGACCCCGTCGACGACCACCTGGTCGCCGGCTGCCAGACCGCCGATCACCACCACGTCCGGACCGCTCCATTCGGCGGTCTGGACCGGCTTGATGGCCGCCTTGCCGTCGCTGCCGGCGACGAAGACGAACTTGCCCTGCGGGCCTTCCAGCACCGCCCGTTGCGGCACCCGGAAGGCGCCCTCGCGCACCGCGCCGGAGAGGCGCACCCGCACGAACTGGCCGGGTTTGAGCAGGCCTTCCGGATTGGGGAGCTCGGCCCGCATTTCGCTCGTGCCGGTCTCCCGCGAGACGCGCACGTCGGAAAAGTCGGTGCGCCCGCTCCTGGCGTACTCGCTGCCGTCAGCAAGGCGGACGGTGACTTCGAAGCGGCCGTCGGCGGGCCAGCGCAGCCGGCCGGCGTCGGCCTCCTGGCGCAGCTTGAGGCGCTCGTTGTCGGCGACCCCGAAGAGCACCTGCATGGGATCGGTCTGGGTGACCGTGGTGAGCAGGACGTCCGGGCCGGAGACCAGGGAGCCTTCGGATTTCAGGGCGCGGCTGGCGATGCCGGAAATGGGCGCCTCGACCCGCGTCCAGGCGAGATTGAGGCGCGCCTCGGTGAAGCGGGCGCGGGCAGCCTTGAGGTCGGCGGCGGCGATGGCGGCCCCCGAGGTGGCGTCGTCGAATTCCTTCTGGCTGATGGCGCGGGAAGCCAGCAGCGGTTGCAGGCGGGCGGCGTCGCGGGCGGTCTGGGCGGAACGGGCTTCGGCGGCGGCCACCTCCGCCTCGGCGCGGGCGAGGGCCGCCGCGAAGGGCGCCGGGTCGATGGTAAACAGGGATTGCCCCGCCTTCACCCGGCCGCCCTCCTGATAATTGCGCTTCTCCAGAATGCCGGTCACCCGCGCCCGCACTTCCACTTCGCGGGAACCCAGGGTCTGGGCAGCGTACTCCAGATTGACCGGCAGGGATTCCGCCTGCACCGCCAGCACGCTCACCGGCACCGGGCCGCCAAACCCGGCCGGGCCGCCGTGCCCGCCCTCGCCGCGACCGCAGGCCGCCAGCGCCAGGGCGAGGAGGGTCAGGGAAAGGTTTCGGCGCAGGGCGAGGGGGCAAGGGAGGGGCATGAGAATCTCCTGGGGGAGGGTGCCGGGGAGGCAGGGGATGCTCGAATGGTACATACATTCGTGCATGTATGTAAAGCTTGCGCTAGAATTTCCTCAGCAAGCATTCCCGAGGAGAGGGGCGATGGTCCGCAAAACCAAGGAAGAAGCGCAGGAGACGCGCCATACGCTCCTCGACGCCGCCGAGCGCGTTTTCCAGGAACGCGGGGTGAGCCGCACGTCGCTCGCGGAAATCGCCGCCGCCGCCGGCGTCACCCGCGGCGCCATCTACTGGCATTTCAAGAACAAGGCCGACCTTTTCGACGCCATGATCGAGCGCGTCTTCGACCCCCTGGAAACCAAGCTCGCCGAAGTGCTCGCCCGCGGGCCGGACGACCCCCTGCGCGGCCAGCGCGACCTCGCCGTCTATTTCATCGAGCGGGTGGCGGCCGTGCCGCAGTACGGACGGGTGCTCGAAATCAGCTGGCACAAGTGCGAATACGTCGGCGAGATGGCCACCAGCCGCGACAACCACCTGGAGTGCGGCAACCGCTACCTGGGCATCATCGAGGAAGCCATGCGACTGGCCATCGAACGTGGCGAGCTCTCGCCCCGCGTGCACCCCCGCCAGGCCGCCGTCGGCCTGATGTCGGTGATCGACGGCCTGGTGGTGAATTGGACCCTCGACCCGCAACTCTTCCCCCTCGCCGAATACGGCCCGGCGGCCATCGATACCTACTTCGCCGGACTGCGGGCGGTGGGCTGATTTCCCCGCGCCAAGTCCTCAGTCCCGCAGTTCGCCGGCGCCGTACAGCCGCGCGGCGAGCGCTTGTCCCTTGGTGCGCCGGGCCTGCTGGACATCGATCAGGCGCAGTTGCTCGTGGCTTTCGCGGGCCTTGGGGAGATTGCCCTCCATCAGGTAACCCAGGGTGAGCAGTCCGAGGGCCGGCGGGTGACGGGGCTCGCGCTTGAGGATGCGTTCGGCTTCCTGCCGGCCGCGCACCGCCTGGTTGGTTCCCAGATAGGCCTGGCTGAGGAAGATGCGCGCGTCGATGGCGTCGGGCAGCAGGGCGAGGGCCTTGTCGAGGGCCTGGATGGCCCGGCCGACGGACTTGGCGCGCAGGTGGGCCTCGCCGAGGTTGATCCAGGCGTTGCCCAACGCGGGGTCGAGGCGCACGGCGGTCTCCAGGATGGAGGCCGCCTCGCTGTAACGGCCTTGGCGCAGCAGCAGGTAACCCTTGCTGCTCCAGGCGGGGGCTGCGGTTCCATCCACCTCGATTGCCCGTTCCAGGTAACCGAGGGAGGCCTCGAACTCGCCCCGCCGGCCATGCAGACCTCCCAGTCCAAGCAGGGCGTGGAAATGCTTGGGGTCACCGCGCAGAATTTCCTCGAAACCGGCTTGTGCCTCGCGGTCCCGGCCCAGAAACTGGAGTGCCTCGGCCAAGAGCGAGCGGTCGTTGGCGTTGGCTTCTCCGAGGGCAACGACCCGATCGAGCAGGGTGGCGACCTCTGCATACTGCTTTTTCTCCGCCTGCAGGTAGGCGAGGCTGCGCAAGCCGTTGGCGAAATTCGGATGCTCCCGCACCACCGTCCGCTGCTCCTGCACGGCGACCTCCCGACGGCCGGCACGCGCCTGTATCAGCGCTCGATTGTTTCGCGGCTCAGGCAGGTCCGGACGCAATTCGACGGCCTTGTCGAGGGCCGCCAAAGCTTCGTCAAGACGTCCCAAGGTAGCCAGGACATTTCCGAGACCGTTCCAGCCGTCCGCAAGTCCTGGCGCGAGCTCGGTCGCCTTGCGGAAGGCTCGCTCGGCTTCCGCCAGCCTGCCCCAGTTCTGCTCGGCGATGCCGAGAGTGATCAAGGCTTCCACCGATCGCAGGGCGGACGTGGTGCCGGCCACCGGAATGCCGACGTTGGCGGATACCAAGCGGGCTGCTTCGCTGGCGGGGCCGCCCAGGCGTAGCGCCATGCGCAGATCGGCCACTGCCTCATTGTGCATCTTGAGCTGCTCTTTGATCCGTCCTCGCAGGAGCCAAAGGGAGCTGTTTCCCGGGCCGCGGCGCAGCGCCTGATTTGCCGCCTGCAGGGCGGCCTCAGGCAGGCCTGCGGCGAACTGCCGTCGGGCCTCGAAAAAATGAATTCCCGGCATCCAGGGGCGCCCCTGGCGGGCGTGAGCGATGGCGCCGTCCGCCTCTTCCCGTTGGCCCAGGGAGTCCAGCACCACCGCGAGTTCCAGCCAGGCGGAAGGATTGTCGGCATCGTGGCGTACGGCTTCCAGCAGCGCCGCTTTTGCTTCGGCAAGCCGCTCCTGGCGGCGCAGTGCGATTCCGAGAAATTCGGCGGCGCGGGAGGACATCGGTTGACTTTGCCGCCAGCGCCGGGCGAAAGCCTCCAGGTCGCTGGGCTCCCCTCCATGGGCCAGACGCCCGGCTTCCCCGATCCAGTCGGGCTCCGCCTCCGGAAGCGTGATGGTGGGCGGTGGCAGGCCGCGCTGGGAGAGTTCCTCGATCCACTCCGCGGGAAGGGCGAGGTTGATGCTCTGCCCGAAACCGGTGATGGCCGTCGTAATGCCCACCAGGTACCCCTCCCCATCGAAGAGGCCGCCTCCGCTCGATCCCGGCGAGAGGGGGGCGGTGGTAACGATGACGCGTTCCGCGGCCTCGCCGCGCACGGCGGCGATCAGTCCGGTGCTGGCCGAGAGCTGCAGACCGAGCGGATTGCCCACGGCAACTACCGTTTCGCCGACTCGCAGACGGTCACTTTTCCGCAATTTGGCTGGCGGTGTGACCAGCTCCGGGCTTTCCAGGAGACAGACATCCCGGCTCGGATCTCGCAGGCGCCAGACGGCCTCTTTTTCCGTCGCGGCCTTGCCGGCTGGAGCGACACGGATCGACGCCCCGTGGCGCACCACGTGACAGTTGGTCGCGTATCGTCCGCCGCCCAGAGAGACAGCGCTCCCCTGGCCGGCGGGTTTTCCCTCCTCGTCGAAGACCAGTACGGTGACCACCGAGGCCGAGACCCGGCGGAAGACCTCATCCGCCATTTCCTCGGCCAGGGCTGGGAGCGCCGGCAGGAAGGCCGGCAGCAGGCAGGCAAGGTAGTGGCACGGGATGGGGGTGCTCAAGGCTGTGCCTCCCAAAGGGGTGCGACGACCGTTTCATGGGTTTCCTGCGCCAAGCGTTCGTCGATGAGGCGCAGGCTGCGATAACTGCGCAGCGCCTCGTCCCGCCGGCCGAGAATGCCGTATTGTTCGATCAATGCCGCCCAGACCTTACCCTGCCGGGGGTCAAGCTCCAGGGCTTTGCGCAATGCCTCGACGCTCCTGTCGGCTTCGTCATTGATCGCCAGCGCAAGGCCGAGGTGCCGCCAGGCCGTAGCGTCTGTCGGATCGCGCGCAGTGCGGCCCTCGGCCAGGGCGATGGCTTCTTTCGGATGGCCGCCGTCCTTCAGGGCGATCGTGAGTCCTCTCTCCCAGTCGATCTGCTCCGGTCCCAGGCGCCGGGCCTCGCGGTACGCGGCAATGGCTTCAGGGAAGCGATGCAGGCCGCTGTACGCGAGGCCGAGGGCGCCCCAGGCCTGGTCCGCAGGCTCCACGCCGCGATCGAGGCTGCGCTGCAGCGCGTCGATGGCCGCGAGGGGTCTCCCAAGGGCGAGCAGAATGCGTCCCTGCCAGAGAAGCTCTACCCCCAGTTCGCGCGCCTCGGGGGCCAACTGGCTCAGAACGCGATAAGCCTGCACGGGTTTTCCGGCGCGCAGCAAGTAAAGATAAAGCTGGTGGCGCAGCTTGGCATCCTGAGGTGCGAGGGTGCTCAGGTATTCGAGGATGCTCGCGGCCTTCAGCCAGTCCTGGCGTGCCTCGGCCTGCGCGATGGTGCCCGCCAGGGCGATGGGTTCCCACGGGTTGAGCTGCAACGCCCTGGCCAAAGCCTCATCCCCCTTTTCCCGCGAGCCGCCAAGCGCCTCTGCCATGCCGACCAAGGCCCATACCGAGGCGTCTTCCCTGCGTCTGGAAAGGAGCGAACGTGCGAGGGCAAGTGCTTCAACGCGCTTGCCCTTGCGCAGCCAGAGCTGGACCAGCCCGGTTCCCGGCCAGGGCGCATCCGGATAGACGCCCTGCAAGGCCTCCCGGGCGCGGTTGGCCTCGCCGTCGTCACCCAGGGCGAGGCTCGCGGCCGCCAGGAAGGTCCACGCTTCCGTATCGTCGGAAAAGCCGGCCAGTCGTTCCTGGCTCATGCCCTGGAGCGCCTTCCAATCCTGGGCGCGGTAGCGGACAAGTGCTTCGTCGAAAAAGCGCTGTCCCTCGATATCACTGTGCGGTGCGGCGATAAAGGCGCTGATCTCCGGGAGGGGTCTGGCGAAATTGACGTTCTGACCGTCCTGCGGGCGGGAGTCGATGAGGCCGAGCAAGCGCCCTTCGCCATCGAACAGAGCGCCTCCCTGGGAGCCCGGCGCTATGGAAGCGGAAAACTGGATGAAGCGTCCGCTTGGAAGGGATCGCAAGCCGCCGACGACTCCTTCGGTCACAGCGATGCCGAGGCCCTGAATATTTGAGATGGCGTAGACCTTGGTGCCGGGAGCGGCGTCGCCGATGGCGGGAGTTGCAGCCGGTATATCGCGATCGGCTACGGAAAGGAGACAAAGATTGAGGTGACGGTCCCGCTTGATCAGGGACGCCGGCAGGTTCCGGCCGGCTGCCTGGACGCGAAGCCGATCGCGTCCCTGCAGGGCGTCGCAGACGGTGACCAGGCGGCCGTCGCCAAGCATCACGGCGGTCTGTCGGACAAGTTCCCGGTCTTCACCGTCGGAAACGCTCATGGAGAGGACGCTGGGGGAAACGGCGGCAAAAGCCTCGGCGGCGGTCAGTGCCCAGGTCTGGGATGGGATGAGGCCAAGAACGCCCACCCACAGGGCGAGGCGGGGCGAAAAACGATGGGGGGGCATGAGGTGGTCCGAGAAATATCGCCGGATCATACCCTTTTGGAATCCCTGCCGCCATGCCGGAGGGCTAATGGCCGGACCTCTGGCGCCGCCGCGCTATACTGCCCTACCCGGCGCCGTACGCGTCCCGGGCAATCGGAAAGAAAAGGACAAGCATGGCCGCCCACGCCGACACCGCCAGCATGGCGCTCTTTTGCGACTTCGAGAACATCGCCCTCGGAGTGCGCGACGCCAAGTACGAAAAATTCGACATCAAGCCCATCCTCGAACGCCTGCTCGCCAAGGGCAGCATCGTTGTCAAGAAAGCCTACTGCGACTGGGAGCGCTACAAGGGCTTCAAGGCCACCATGCACGAGGCCAATTTCGAGCTGATCGAGATTCCCCACGTGCGCCAGTCGGGCAAGAACTCCGCCGACATCCGCCTGGTGGTCGATGCCCTCGACCTGTGCTACACCAAGTCCCACGTGGACACCTTCGTCATCATCAGCGGCGATTCGGATTTCTCGCCCCTGGTCTCGAAACTGCGGGAAAACGCCAAGCAGGTCATCGGCGTCGGGGTCAAGCAGTCCTGCTCCGACCTGCTCATCGCCAATTGTGACGAGTTCATCTACTACGACGACCTGGTGCGCGACCGCGAAGCCCAGCGGACGGCCGTGCGCCGCGAGAACCGGGATCCCACGCCGCGCCGTCCGCCGGAAGAGGAAGCCGCTCGCCGCGCGGAAGGGGAAGCGCGCAAGACCAAGGCCGTCGAACTTGCCGCCGCCACCTTCGCCGATCTCATCGCGGTGCGCGGCGACCAGGAGCGCCTCTGGGCCTCGGTGCTCAAGGAGGCGATCAAGCGCCGCAACCCGGGCTTCAACGAATCCTATTTCGGGTTTCGCAGCTTCGGCAATCTGCTGGAGGAGGCTGCCAACCGGGGCCTCATCGGTTTCGGACGGGACGAGAAATCCGGCGCCTACGTGACGCGGTCGGCGGCGCGCGCCCTGCCGGAAGCGCCGCCTCCGCCGCCCGAAACGGAGGCGCCGAGCGCCGCGCTCGCCCTTGTCGCACCGCCGGAAGCCGAGCGTCAGGCGGGCGAATCCCCGGCGGCGCCAGCGCGCCGGCGCGGCGGGCGTCGCGGGGCGCGTGCCGAATCAACGCGGGAAGCTGTCCCGGTCGCCGAGCAGACCGTCGCGCCGGCGGCCGAGCCGACGAATCCGCAAACCGCCGCGGCGCCTGTCGCCGCCCCGGAGGCGGAGGCCAAGCCGGCCCGCAAGGCCCCCGCCCGGCCGCGCAAGCCGAGGAAGCCGGCGGAAGGCTGATCGCTTCAGCCGCCGAGCTGTTGCAGGCGCGCGACGGCCTGCAGACGTTCGATTTCCGCCCCCGCCCGGGCGCAGAAGATGCGGAAGATGGGTTCGACCAGCATTTCCTCACCCATTCGGCGCGTGTCGAGCAGGGCGAGATGGCCGATCACCCGCTGGTCGCTGCCGAAGATCGGGACGCCGATGTAACTCTCGAAACCGGCTTCCTTGGGGTAGACCTCGGCCACCCGCGCGGGAACGAAGCAGGTCGAGGCGCCATGGATCACCTTCTCGCAAGGCGTTCCGCCGAGGTCGTATTCGAGGGTGTTCTGGAATTCCTGGGCGCGCCAGAGGGCGAGGGTGCGAACCCGGGTGGCGGGCTGGTCGATGCACTCGGTCACCAGAGCGCAGGCAACGTCCATCGCGCCGGCGAAATGCCGCGCGAGGCTCTGGAAGAATTGCTCGCCATGGGTGCCGGAAGTGCCGGCCGCGATGTGCTGGACGATGTCCTGGACCCGCTTGAGGCGCGTCACGTCGGTGTCGATACCCACCACCCGCTGCGGCTTTCCGCTGGCCCGGCGCAGCGCGGCGCCGCGGCTGTAGAACCAGCGGTAGTGGCCGTCGCGGTGGCGAAAGCGCGCCTCGAATTCAAAATGGGAGGCGTCTCCCGCCACCTGCCCCGCGAGGGCCGCGTCCACCGCCGCCAGGTCGTCGGGGTGAATCTGGTTGCGCCAGAAATCGCGGGCGTCGGGGAATTCTTCCGCGGTGTAGCCGAGCATCGCCTTCCAGCGGGGGGAAAGGGTCAGCGAGTTGCCGTCCAGTTCCCATTCCCAGAGCCCGTCATTGGCGCCGCGCACCGCCACCTGGAATCGCTCTTCGCTCTGCCGCAGGACCGAGCGCGCCTCGCGCTCGCGCTCCTGGGTCGCCCGCAATTCCTCCTCCAGGCCCTGCGCGCGTTCGGTGAGACGGCGAAGCTCGGCGGCAAGGCCGCCGACACCGGCGACGCCCTCCGGACAGGCGCCTGCCAGCGGGCGCAGCAGCCGTCGCCAGACCGGCAGCGCGCCCAGCAGCAGGACGGTAAGCCCCACCGCGACCGCCCAGATGGCCACCGTGCGGTCCACGCCGAGAAGCAGCGCCAGACCGACGACCCCGAGACCTCCCGCCAGGGGCCAAATCAACAGGCTCAGCAGATTCCCCATTGCCCTTCCATTTCCCTCATCGGAAGTCGTTATACCGCCGTGATGGCTGCGTGACAATTGCGGCGCACACTCCCGGGCGTCTTCGACCCCTGGGCTCAACATGGACTCCCCTTGCCGCTTCCCCTGCCCCCGAGAGATTCCGGCGCATGCCGGAATCGGCCTCAGGACTCAGCATTTTCGCGCCATTCTGGCCACCCTTCCGGCGCTCGGCTGGCTGGAAGTCCACAGCGAAAATTTCTTCGGTGCCGGTGGCCAGCCGCTCTATTACCTCGAGCGAATCCGCCAGCATTATCCCATCAGTCTGCATGGTGTCGGACTCTCCCTGGGCGCCGTGGACGGTCCGGACCCCGAACACCTGCGGCGCCTGAAACATCTCGCCGCGCGCATCGAACCCGGCTTCGTCTCTGAGCACCTCTCCTGGAGCGCGGTGGGCGGCAGGCACCTCAACGACCTCCTGCCGCTGCCGGGGACCGAGGAAGCCCTGGCCGTCGTTTGTCGCGCCATCGAGCGGACGCAGGAATTTCTCGGGCGCCAGATCCTGGTGGAGAACATCTCCAGCTACCTCGCCTACGCCCATTCGACCATTCCCGAGCCGCAGTTTCTCAGTGCGGTGGTCGAGCGCACCGGCTGCGGCCTGCTGCTCGACATCAACAACGTCTTCGTCACGGCCAGCAACCTCGGTTTCGACCCGCGCGCCTATCTGGCGAGCGTGCCCCTGGACGCCGTGCAGGAAATCCACCTGGCCGGGCATTCCCGGCTCGGAGGGCTGCTGGTCGATACGCACGGCACCCGCGTCGCCGAGCCGGTGTGGCAGCTCTACCAGGAGACGATGGCTGCCGCCGCCGCCCGCCCCACCCTCATCGAGTGGGACAACGACATTCCTCCCCTGGCCGTCCTCATCGAGGAAGCGGCACGGGCGGAAGCGATTCTGGAGCGCCGCCATGCCCAGCCTGCTTGAACTACAGTGCGCCTTTCGTGACGCGATCTTCGCTTCCCCGCCGGCTTCCCTTGAAAACTGCCTGCCGGGTGGCGGCGAATCGGCGGATATCGCTCTCGGGGTTTATCGATCGAGCATTCTCGGCAACTACCGAAAGACCTTGGCGGCGGTCTATCCGGTCGTCGAGCGATTGGTCGGCGAGCGCTTCTTCAGCCACGCCGCGCAGGCCTTCGCAAGGCAGACGCCGTCGCTCTGTGGCGACCTCAATTGCTACGGTGCGGGGTTCGCGGAATTCCTGGCCTGCTTTCCCGGCGCCGATCGCCTCGCCTACCTGCCCGATGTCGCGCGGCTCGAATGGCTGATCGACGAAGTCTTCCATGGTGCCGATCCGCACCCCCTGCCAACCCAGGAGCTATCCCGCCAGCTCGCGCAGGCGCCGGGCGAGCTTCGCTTCACGCTGGCGGGCCACTGCCGTCTCCTGCACTCCGTCTGGCCGGTGGACCGCCTGTGGGCGCTCAACCAGCCCGGGGTGCCCTGGGACGACGACTTTTCCATCGATTCGGGGCCGGTCGGCCTGATGGTCTGCCGGGAGGAATTCACAGTGGACATCGTATCCCTGGCACCGGAGGAGTACGACTTCCTGTGCGCGCTGAAGGCGGGAACGCCGCTCGCCGCGGCCTTTCCGCCGGACGCCGCGAGCGCCGAGCGCCTCGCCGCTCTCCTGGGGCGCCTGCTGGCGCCGGGTCATCTTTGCGTTGGATCATGAAAAACCCCGGACCGCGAATCCGGTCCGGGGTCAGGCTCGCCGAAGACGGGCGAGGATCTGGCGGTCAGCCGTACTTGCGAAGATTCTTCAGCCACTCGGCCTCATCGATGTAGCCGTCGCCGTTGCGGTCCATTTTCTGGAAAATCATGTCCATGTGATGCATGAACTCTTCCTTGGTGACCTTGTGGTCGCCGTTGCCGTCCATCATCTTCATCATCGGCATGCGCTGCAGGCCGCGCAGGAAGGGGTCGTCCCAGATGGTGTCGGAGGGGCCGGCGGCGATGGCCGAGGAACTGCCGAGGGCGCCGAGCAGGGTGGCGGCGGCGAGGCCGAACTTCAATTGACGTGCTTTCATGGTGATCTCCTTGAGTGAAAAATGCGTACGTTCCGGGAGGAACAGGAACCCGCAGGATTGAATCGACGCTCGTTCGAGCGGGCTGGAACGCATGTTGCCCAGCGGGCTTCAAGCCCCGATCACGCAAGTTTCACTTTTTGATCACGACCGAACTTCCCTCGGAGGACGGGAGGCGGCCCGGGAGATGCACGATGAAGGAGGTTCCACGGCCGGGGGCGCTCTCTACGTCGATGGAGCCGCCGTGCAGGGTGGCGATGCGCCGCACGATGGCCAGGCCGAGTCCTGAGCTGCCGGTGTTTCCAGATTCGCCGCGATCCACCTGGTAGTAGCGGTCGAAAATGCCGTCGAGCTTGTCGGCAGGAATGCCCTCGCCGGTGTCGCTGACGCGCAGCGTGACGCCCTCGGCGCGGGGTTCCACGTGAACATGCACCTCACCTCCCACCGGGGTGTGGCGAAGGGCGTTGTCGATAAGATTCTCCAGCAGGCGCTCGAACAGGCCGATGTCGCCGAAAACCTGCGGCGCATGGGGGTCGAAGCCGGCGTCGAGGGCCACCCCACGCTGGCGGGCGTTAAGGGAGAATTTCTGGACCACGTCCTGGACCAGTTCGGGGAGGGGGAAGTTTTCCGCGTCGCGGATGCCTTCCATCGCTTCCAGCTTGCTCAGTTCAAAAAGGCTCTGGACCAGCTTGGCGAGACGTTCGCATTGCCGATTGGCCACCTGGAGGTAGCTCAGTCGCTCTTCCGGGGCGAGGCGTCCTTCGTGGATGAGCAGCATTTCCAGATAGCCCTGCATCGAGGTCAGCGGGGTGCGCAGATCGTGGGAGACGTTCTCCAGCAGCTCGCGGCGCCGTTCATCCACCTGGGCCAGTTCGCCGAGCTGGCTCGCCATGCGCTCCGACATTTCCTGGAAGGCGGTCACCAGCCGGTCGATTTCGTCGCCCTCGCGGGCGGCGCGCAAGCCGCGCACGGGGTGGGCGAAGTCGCTCGCGCGAAATCCGTCGATGGCGTCGGCCAGGGTGCGCAGACGCTGGGTGAGCAGTTTGAAGACGATGAGCGCCGCCCCCAGGCTGAAGGCGACCGCGCCGATCACCAGATGGGTCGCGAGATCCACCAGGTGGTCGACCTCGAACATGGTTTCCGTCGCCAGGAGGGTGGCCGCCGCCACGACGAAGAACACCCCCATCAGCACGACGGCGATGCGGCCGTAAAGGGAGCGCAGGATCATGCCTTGCCGGATTCGCGGAATTTGTAGCCGACGCCCCAGACAGTCTGGATGAAGCGTTGCTGGTCGGGGCCGCCTTCGATCTTGGCGCGCAGCCGGTTGATGTGGGAATTGACGGTGTGCTCGTAGCCGCTGTGGCTATAGCCCCAGACCTGGTCGAGCAGCTGGTTGCGACTGTTCACGCGGCCCGGATTGCGGGCGAAATGCAGCAGGAGGTCGAATTCCTTGGCGGTGAGTTCGACGGGTTTGCCATCCACGCTGGCTGTCCGGCCCTCGGTGTCGATGCGCAGTCCGTCACTTTCAATGAGGGTCTCCTGGCTGTCGCGGGGGGCGCCCAGGAGATCGACGCGGCGAAAGAGCGCCTTCACGCGGGCGGCGAATTCCAGGACGCTGAAGGGCTTGCTGAGGTAGTCGTCGGCGCCCATTTCGAGACCCAGGACGCGGTCGATTTCGGTGGACTTGGCGGTCAGCATCAGGATCGCCAGATACGGCCCCTTCCGGGCGCGCAGATCGCGGCAGATGGCGAGCCCATCCACCCCGGGGAGCATGAGATCGAGGACCACCAGGTCGAAGTCGCGGGCCAGGGCGGTGGCCAGACCTTCGCGGCCGTCGTGGCAGAGGCTGACGGCACAGCCCAATTCGGCGAGCTGCATTTTCACCAGACGGGCGATGTCCGCGTCGTCCTCGATCACCAATACCTTGCGTCCACCCATGAGCCCTCCCTTTCCGGCGCTGCCTGTGATTCGTTCATCGTAACCCGGCGTGATGAAAAAGTGAGATTCCGGGGATTTTCCCGTGAAGGCGAGTGCCGATACTGCGCCTCACGGACAGGCCGACACGGCGGTCCGCAGCAACCCACTCACCTTCACTCAGGAGTCTCACCATGAAAAACGAGCAAATCCTCCGCGCCGCCCTGGCCGGAATCGTCGCCGCCGGCATTGCCGCCGCCGCCCAACCCGCCTTCGCCGCCAAGGGCGACAACGAGAAATGCGCCGGCATCGTCAAGGCCGGCAAGAACGACTGCGGTACTTCGGCCAACGCCTGCTCCGGCCAGGTCACCAAGGACAACCACCCGGAAGCCTGGATTTTCGTTCCCGCTGGCGTCTGCGAGCGCATCACCGGCGGTCGCGTGGTGACCGGCCAGGCGGGCAAGGCCGGCGCCAAGGGCTGATCGTTTCCGCCGGCGGCCCGCGGGTCGCCGGCGACGCCATTCAAGGAGACCGACATGGACGCCTACGCTTCCCGTTTCACCCTGCCCGAGCAAGACCCCCCGAAGATCGCGGCCTTGGCCGAAAAGGCCTTTCTCTGGCTCGACCGCATGACGCCGCTGGTCGACCTGGCCCTGCGCGTGCTGATCGCCGCCGTGTTCTTCAAGTCCGGGCTGAGCAAGATCGCCAGTTGGGAGACCACCCTGCTGCTCTTCGAGAACGAATATGCGGTTCCCCTGCTGCCCTCGGCGGTTGCCGCCTATCTGGGGACCGCCGTCGAACTCGGCATGCCGGTCCTCCTGCTCCTTGGACTTGGAACCCGGCTTGCTGCGGCGGTGACCTTCGTCTTCAACATCGTCGCCGTGCTCTCCTACCCGGATCTCGGCGAGGTCGGCCTGCGCGACCACCAGTATTGGGGCCTCTTCCTTCTGGTGATCCTGCTGCACGGTCCCGGCCGCCTTTCCATCGACCATCTCATCCGCCGCCGCTTTCTCGGGCGAGGCCGTGCCTGAGTGCGCGGCCGCCCGAGTGGCGGACCCGAAAGCGGCGCGAGGGAGTACACCCATGCAAGCCAAAGAAACGTCTTCGGACGAGCGCAATATCGTCATCGTCGGCGGCGGTTTCGCCGGGACGACCCTGGTCCAGCGCCTGGAGAGGCGTCTGCCCGCCGGTTGGCGGGTCGTCCTGCTCAGCCAGGAAAGCTACACCACCTTCAATCCCATGCTGCCCGAGGTCGTCGGAGCCTCGGTGTTTCCCGAGCACGTCATTGCTCCCCTGCGTCAGATGATCGAGCGGACGCGCTTCATCATGGCCTCCGTGCGGGAAGTCGATCTCCGCCAGCGCCTGGTGGTGGCCGACACCCTGGGAGGCGCGCGGGAGATCCATTTCGAGCATCTGGTCTTCGCCTTCGGGACGCGCGCCAATCTCGATCTGGTCCCCGGCATGGCCGACCACGCCCTGCCCCTCAAGTTGGTGGGGGACGCGCTGCACATCCGCAATCGCGTCCTGCAACAGGTCGCCCGCATCGAGCTGGAGAACGACCCGGAAATCCGGCGACGCCTGGGGCACTTCGTCGTCGTCGGCGGCGGTTTTTCGGGGGTCGAAACGGCGGGCGAACTGGCAGATTTCCTGGCCGGTGCCCGCCGCTACTATCCCCGCGTCCTGGACGGGGAGCTGCGCGTGAGCCTGCTGCAGGACGCCGATCGGCTGCTCCTCGAACTGCCCGAGTGCCTCGGGCGTGCCGCCCGCGATTCGCTGTCCTCGCGAGGGATCGCGGTTCGCCTCGGCGCCCGGGCGGCGCGCGTGCAGGCCGAAGGCGTCACCCTGACCGACGGGGAGTTCATCCCCGCGGCGACGGTGATCTGCACCATCGGCACGCGCCCCAATCCCCTGGTCGAGCGCTTGCCCGTCGCAACCGAGCGGGGACGCATCGTGACGCGGGACGACATGGCGGTGGAGGGGATGGAGGGTCTGTGGGCCATCGGCGACTGCGCCCTGGTGCAGAACACCCTCAGCGGACAGGCTTCCCCTCCGACGGCCCAGTTCGCGGCCGCCCAGGCGCGCCAGCTGGCGGACAACCTGCTGGCGTGCATCGGCGGCCGGGCAACGCGGCCTTTCGCCTACCGCTCGCGCGGCATGATGGCTACCACTGGCCACATGAAAGGCGTCGCCCAGGTCTTCGGCCTGCGCTTCGCCGGCTTGCCGGCCTGGCTGGTCTGGCGCGCCTACTACCTCCTGCGCATGCCGACCCTGGGCCGCAAGCTGCGCATCTGGGTCGAATGGACCTGGAGCATGTTCTTCAAGGCCGACATCACCCATCTGCGCTTTACCCGCACCAGCGATCTGGAGAGCGATACCGCCCTCGTCGCCAAGCGGGCTCCCGCCTCCCACTGACCCCTCACCCCGCACCCTTCACCCTAACCCCACGGAGAACACCATGCTCAAAGGAAAATCCGCCATCGTCACCGGCTCCACCAGCGGCATCGGCCTCGGCATCGCCCGCGCCTTCGCCGCCCAGGGAGCCGACGTGCTCTTGAACGGCTTCGGCGACGCCGACCAGATCGAAACCCAGCGCTTCGCCCTGGAGAAGGAATTCGGCGTGCGCGTCGCCTATTCCGGCGCGGACATGAGCGATCCGGAAGCCATCCGCGACCTCGTGGATTCCGCCCGCAAGACGTTCGGCAAGATCGACATCGTCGTCAATAACGCCGGCATCCAGTATGTGGCGCCGGTGGAAGAATTTCCTGAAAGCAAGTGGAACGCGATCATGGCCATCAACCTTTCGTCGGCGTTTCATCTCATTCGGGCGGTGGTGCCCGAGATGAAGGCCCGTAACTGGGGGCGCATCATCAATGTGGCTTCCGCCCACGGCCTCACCGCTTCGCCCTACAAGAGCGCCTACGTCGCCGCCAAGCACGGGCTCATCGGCCTGTCCAAGACGGTGGCCCTGGAGGTGGCCGAGTTCGGCATCACCAGCAACACCATCTGCCCGGGCTACGTGAAGACTCCCCTGGTGGAGAAGCAGATCGCCGATCAGGCCAAGGCGCATGGCATCCCGCCCGAGAACGTGGTGCGGGATGTCCTCCTGTCCCATCAGGCGCGCAAGGAATTCGTCCAGGTGGAAGAGCTCGCGGCCCTAGCCGTCTTCCTCTGCTCCGGCGCCGGCGCCTCGATGACCGGGACCGCCCTGGCCATGGATGGCGGCTGGACTCAGCACTGAGGAGCCGGCCATGAACGCTCGCGATCGAACCCTGGCCGCCGCCAGCCGCGCCGCTGCTTCGGGTAGCCGCGTCAAGCCCATCAATCTCGCCCTGCAGGGGGGAGGCGCCCATGGCGCTTTCGCCTGGGGGGTTCTCGACCGCCTCCTCGAAGACGGCCGCCTGGCGGTGGAGGGCATCAGCGCCACCAGCGCCGGCGCCATGAACGCCGTCGTCCTGGCCGACGGCCTGCGCCGCGGCGGCCGGGAGGGTGCCCGGGAAGCCCTGGCCCGCTTCTGGCGCGCCGTTTCCGATGCCGCCTCGTGGTCCAGTCCCTTCCAGCAACTGCCCTGGATGAAGGGCTGGGGCGGGCATACCCTCGAACATTCTCCCTTCTACCTGATGACCGATCTGATGCTGCGGGTCTTCTCGCCCTATCAGTTCAATCCCTTCAACTTCAATCCGCTGCGCCAGGTCCTGGAAGAACAGGTGGATTTCGACGCGCTGCGCACATTCTCGCCGATCAAGCTCTATCTCTGCGCGACCAACGTGGAGACCGGCAAGGTACGCATCTTCGAGCGGCACGAAATCTCCCCGGATGCGGTGCTCGCCTCGGCCTGCCTGCCCTTCCTGTTTCAGGCCGTTGAAATCGACGGCGAGCACTACTGGGATGGCGGTTACGTCGGCAATCCGGCGATCTTCCCCCTCATCTACCACTGCGATTGCCGCGACGTGCTGATGGTCCACATCAACCCCATCGTGCGCAAGGGCGTGCCGACCACGGCGGCTGAGATTCTCAACCGCATCAACGAGGTGAGCTTCAATTCCTCCCTGATGCGCGAGATGCGCGCCATCGCCTTCGTCACCGGGCTCATCCAGCGGGGCAAGCTGGCGGCGGACGAGATGAAGGAGCTCTACGTTCATTCGCTGCGCGCCGACGAGATCATGGTCGAACTCGGCGTTTCCTCGAAGCTCAACGCCGACTGGGATTTTCTCTGTCAATTGCGCGACCAGGGCCGCGAGCAGGCCAGTCTTTGGCTCGCGGCCAATTTCGCTGCCGTGGGCAAGCAGTCCAGCGTCGACATCCGCGAAGCCTTTCTCTGAATCCTCATTTTCATCCAGGAGACCACCCGTGAATATCAACGACATCCTGGGCACCCCGTCGATGCCCATTGCCAGTCCCTCGTATCCCAAGGGGCCCTATCGCTTCATCAACCGCCAGTACATGATCGTCACCTACGAATCCGATCCCGACGCCATCCGGGCGGCGGTTCCCGAGCCCCTGGAGCCGGACGGCAGCAATACCGTGCTCTACGAGTTCATACGCATGCCGGATTCCACCGGCTTCGGCGACTATACCGAGAGCGGTATCGTCATTCCCTGCACCTACCGCGGCGAGCCGGTCAATTTCACCGCCCAGATGTACCTCGACTGCGAACCGCCCATCTCCGGCGGCCGCGAGATCTGGGGCTTTCCCAAGAAGCTGGCCGACGTGTCCCTCAAGGTCAATCGCGACACTCTGGCCGGGCGCCTGGAATATGCCGGCCAGCCGGTGGCGCTGGCGAGCATGGCCTACAAGCATGAGAACCTGGTCTGCGGCAACGGCGGCCACGATCATCGCGGCACCGCCTGCGACGCCGAGCCCCTGCGCAAGAAGCTCGCCAAGACCCAGGTCAATCTCAAGCTCATCCCGGACGTCGACGGCAGTCTCGCTATCGCCCAACTGGTGGCCTACAACCTCAGCGACATCCACATCAAGGGTGGCTGGCACAGTCCGGCCCGCTTGCACCTGATCCCCCACGTCAATGCGCCGGTGGCCGATCTGCCGGTGCGGCGGGTGCTCGGTGGCACCCATTTCGTGGCCGACCTGACCCTGCCCTACGGTCGGGTGCTTTTTGACTATCTGGAGGAATCCCCATGTCCCGACGCCTTGCCAACGGCCTCGTCCTTGGCGGCGCAGTCGGCGTAGCGCTGCTCGCATTCCAGCACTACAGCCACTGGCTCGCCGGTTCGGCCAAGACCTTCGTCATGGACCGCGAACGTTGCTACGGCGTCGTGCGTGCCGGCCGCAACGACTGCGGCACCGCCCTGCATGCCTGTGCCGGGCAGGCTGCTGCCGATGCCGTCGAGAGCGAGTGGCTGATGCTGCCCGCCGGCAACTGCGAAAAGATCGCCGGCAGTCGCACCTGGAACAAGGAGGAAGGATGAACCTGCACCACCTGCGCGAGGCTCTCGGTCTGGCGCCCGCCGGCGCCCGGGCTGGCGCGCTGCCGGCCCGCGTGCAGCGGGAACTGGAGCGCGAGCAGTTCCGCGCCGAAGGCGTGGTGACCGGCGTCCAGCTCCTCATCGTCGTGTTGTTTGCCTCGCTCTACGCCCTCACTCCGCCGGATTTTTCCCCAGACGCTCCGGTCCAGGCCGTTCCCCTGGGTCTCGTGCTGTTCGGCGAACTGGCACTGCTGCGCTTCTACTTCGCGGCCACCGGGCAACTGCGGCGGGGCTGGCTGGCCTTCAGCGTGGTGGCGGAAATGATGGTCCTGGTGTTCGTGCTCTGGGCCTATCACATCCAGTACGAGCAACCTCCCCAGCTATCCCTGAAAAGCAGCGAGTTCGCCTTCGTCTTCATGCTCATCGGCCTGCGGGCACTGCGCTTCGAGCCGCTCTGGGTGCTCCTCTCGGGGGTCGCCGCCGCGCTGGGCTGGGGCGCCCTCATCGCCTACGCGCTTCTCGCCGCGCCCGCCGACCCGGTGACCTGGGATTACGTGACATCGCTGCGCACGACCCAGATTCACCTGGGCGGCGAGGCGGGAAAACTGCTGGCCATCGTCCTGCTCACCGGCGTCCTCGCCCTCGCCCTCGCGCGGGCGAGGCGGCTGCTCGGCCAGGCGGTGTCGGGGCGCCAGGCGGCGGCCGATCTCTCGCTCTTCTTCGACGACGGCGTCGCCCGGCGCATCACCGAATCGGAGGAGGCGGTCATGGTGGGGCAGGGCGATCTGCGCGCGGCAGCCATTCTCTTCCTCGACCTGCGCGGATTCACCAAAGCCGCGACGGCCCTGACGCCCAGCGAGCTCATCGCGCTGCTCGGCGAGTATCAGGGGCTGATGGTGCCGATCATCAAGACCCACGGCGGCAGCATCGACAAGTTCATGGGAGATGGCATCCTGGCGAGCTTCGGAGCGGTGACGCCCGATCCCCGCTACGCCGCGCAGGCGCTGCGCGCCGTCGATGATGTCATGGAAGCGGCCGCCAAGTGGCGCCTGCGCCGGCCACCGATCGGCGGTGTCCGTCCGGACGTCGGCGCCGGTCTGGCCTGTGGAGAGGTGGTCTTTGGCATCATCGGTGAGGGGCAGCGCCTCGAATACACCGTGATCGGCGATGCCGTCAATCTGGCGGCCAAGCTGGAGAAGCAGAACAAGGTCGAGAAGACGCGCGCGCTGACCACACGGGCGACCCTCGACCTCGCCCGGCGACAGGGCTACGTTGGCGAAAAGGATCTGCGTGCCGCCCGCCCGGTGGGTGGCGTGGCCGAACCCATCGACCTGGCGGTCATCGCCGCCTGAGCCAAAGAAAAACCCGCCGGGTGGCGGGTTTTGCGGGGGCGGCGGGCCGCTCAGGCGGCAGCCTGGGTTGGAATCGCGTGGTCGCGGCGGGCGATGCGATTCTCGGAATCGACGTAGATCAGCTCCGGGACGTACTTGGCGAGTTCGATCTCGTTGTAGATGGCGAAAGTGGCGATGATCAAAATGTCGCCGGGGGCCGCCTTGCGGGCCGCCGAACCATTCACCGAAATGATGCCAGAACCGCGCTCGGCGCGGATGGCGTAGGTGGTGAAGCGCTCGCCGTTATTGACGTTCCAGATGTCGATCTGCTCGTATTCGCGGATATTCGCCGCGTCCAGCAGATCCTCGTCGATGGCGCAGGAACCCTCGTAATGCAGTTCGGCGTGGGTCGTCGTGACCCGGTGAAGCTTGGACTTCAGCATCGTTCTCTGCATGGCTTGACGATCCAAGGTTTGGGGTTGGGGAAGCGCATTGTAGCGAGTGCAATTATGAAGTCAATCGCCGCGCAGGCCTTTAGTTTCGCGGCTTGCGGGCGAAATGGGGTCTTTCCAGACGGGAAGCGGGAAGGACGGCAAAGGCTATGTCGAAGGAATCGGGTGGCGGGCGCCGGCCGCCTCAGATTTCCAGGTTGTCGATGAGCCGCGTCCTGCCCAGGCGGGAGGCGGCAAGGACGACGAGGGGCTGGTCGTCTCCGCTGGGCGCGAGGAGATCGGCCTGGCGGCGGATGGCGACGTAATCCGTTTGCCATCCGTGCGCATCGAGGGCGCTCGCGGCGGCACACTCCAGAGCGGCGTAGTCGCGGTTTCCGGCGAGCACCGCGGCGCGCAGGCGGGAGAGTTCGGCAAAGAGGCGCGGCGCCTCGGCGCGTTCCTGCTCTGTGAGATAGCCGTTACGGGAGGATAGAGCGAGACCGTCCGCGGCCCGCACGGTTTCCCCTCCGACGATGGCGATGGGCAGGGCGAGCTGACGGGTCATGTTGCGCAGGACCATGAGCTGCTGGTAGTCCTTCTTGCCGAAGACGGCGACCTGGGGCTGGACGCAGTTGAAGAGTTTGAGCACCACGGTGGCGACGCCGCGGAAGTGACCGGGGCGGAATTCGCCTTCCAGCAGGTTCTGGATTTCCGGTGGATCGACCATGTATTGCTGGGGTTCCGGGTAAAGGTCGGCCTCGGTGGGGGCGAAAAGCACGTCGACACCGGCGGCGGAGAGCTTGTCGCAATCGGCCTGGAAGGTGCGGGGGTATTTGTCGAAGTCCTCGCTTGGACCGAACTGCAGGCGATTGACGAAAATGCTGGCGACCACGGTATCGCCATGGGCGCGGGCCTGCTCCATGAGGCTGATGTGGCCTTCGTGGAGGTTGCCCATGGTGGGCACGAAGACGATGCGGCCGCGGCCGGCCAGGGCCGCCCGCAGGTCGGCGATAGGCGAATGAATTAGCATGTCAGGTGGCGTAGGTATGCTCGGGGGCAGGGAAAGAGCCATCCTTGACGGCGGCGACATAGGCGTCGATGGCGCCCTTGAGGCTGTCGGAACCGGCCATGAAGTTGCGGACGAACTTGGCCTTCTTGCCCGGCGTCACGTCGAGCATGTCATGGAGAACCAGAACCTGCCCCGAGCAGTCCTTGCCGGCGCCGATGCCGATGGTGGGCAGGCCGGTTTCGTCGGTGATGCGGGCGGCCAGGTCGGCAGGGATGGCTTCCAGCAGCAGGAGAACCGCGCCCGCCGCGGCGTGGGCGTGGGCGTCGGCAAGGACTTTGGCAGCTGCGTCGCCGCGGCCCTGGACCCGGTAGCCGCCCAGGGTGTGAACGTACTGGGGGGTCAGGCCGACGTGGGACCACACGGGGATGCCGCGCTGGCTGAGGAAGGCCACCGTCTCGGCCATTTCGGCGCCGCCTTCGAGCTTGACCATCTGGGCACCCGCCGCCATCAGGCGAGCGGCATTGCGGTAGGCCTGGGCCGGGGATTCCTGGTAGGAGGCCCAGGGCATGTCGGCGGCGACCAACGCCCGGCTGGACCCCCGGGCGACGGCGGCGGTGTGGTACACGATATCTTCCACCGTCACCGGCAGGGTGGAGTCGTGGCCCTGCAGAACCATGCCGAGGGAATCGCCGATCAGCAGGACATCGACGCCACAGGTGTCGAGAAGCCTGGCGAAACTGGCGTCGTAACAGGTGAGGACGGCGATCTTCTCGCCCGCTTCACGCAGGCGGGCGAGATCCAGGTGGGTGAGGCGACGGGTCGAGGCTTGGGCCGACAAAGGGAACTCCGGTCGAAAACATCAGTGGCCGCAGAGGATGGCCGGGTTATTCACCCCGTGCTGGGCCATGCGCTCCAGGCAGGCCAGCACTTCCATGCTGGAGCTCTCCATGAGGGTGACGCAGTCGATTCCCCCGGCGAAGTCGCCGCCGCGGAAGCGCTGCACCGCTTCGCGCCCGTGCTTGTGGACGGCGAGGTGGGGGCTTTCCATGGCGGTGTAGCCGTCGAGGCGGGAAAAGCACTGCTTGCCGTCGCCCTCGTAGTACCACTTGCCGAGGCGGCAGGCCGTGTGGTCGGCGAAGTCGGACGCCCCCTTGGGGGAAAAGCCGAAGAAGACCTTGTAGATTTCGAACTTGAAGACCAGATGGTCCATCTTGGCGAGTTCGGTAAAGCTGCGCAGGGCGGCAACGGCGACATCGACCTCGATCTTGCGCGAGACCTCGATGATCCCGGCGATGCGCTGGGTGGCCTCGTTGCCGTCGGCGCCGAAGCCGGCCGACTTGGCGGCCAACTGTTCCATGGAGGCGTGGGCGCTGCCCGTCTCCTGGCTGATCGCCTGAACCAGGGACGAAATGTCGTTGGTGGCCTTGGAGGTGCGCTCGGCGAGCTTTCTCACTTCGTCGGCGACCACCGCGAAACCGCGACCCGCTTCCCCGGCGCGGGCGGCCTCGATGGCGGCGTTCAAGGCCAGCAGGTTGGTCTGGTCGGCGATTTCCTTGATGAGCGAAAGGATGCTGCCGATCTTGTTGGCGCTGTCGTTGAGGCCTTCGACCTTTTCCATGGTGCCGCGGGAATCCTCGGCCAGGGAACCCAGATCGACGCCGATGCGCTGCATGAGATCGCTGCTGGCCGCCGAGGTTTCGGCGGCGGAGATCGCCTCGCCCTTGGTTCCCCGCAGGTCGTTGGCGAGGGTCGACAGCGTCTGCTGGGACGCCTGCAGGGAGGAACCGAAGGATTCCAGATTCTTGAGCAGAAGCTCCCAGGCCGCCGAATTGCGGACGTTGCCGTCGAGCTGCGATTGCAGCGCCTGGCGCCGGTTTTCGCTGTCGCTCACCTGGCCGCGCAACTGGTTGATTTCACCTTCGAGCTGGCTGATGCGTTGCCGCGCTTCCTCCAGCTCCCGAGAATTCCCGCCAAACAATCCCATGACTCCTCCTTACAGTGGTTTATTGGTCTATCAGGGTCGGAACGCGAAGTATATCGCCCCCAGCATACAGAGCGCAGCCCACAGGTAGTCCAGTTTCAGCGGCTGGTTCATGTAGAAAACGACGAAGGGGACGAAGACCGTGAGGGTGATGACTTCCTGAAGTATCTTCAACTGCGCCAGACTGAGTTCGCTGTTGCCGATGCGATTGGCGGGCACCTGAATGAGGTACTCGAAGAGGGCGATTCCCCAGGAGATGAGCGCCGCTACCCACCATGGCTTTTCGTTGAGGTGCTTGAGGTGGGCGTACCACGCGAAGGTCATGAAGACGTTCGACAGGGCGAGGAGAACGACGGTCTGCCAGAGGACGGGAAGGTTCATGGGACGGGAAGGATCACAGCCGTTCGATGGCCTGCAGGGCGACCGCCGGCAGCCAGGCCGCCACACTGCCCCGCCCGGGGAGGGCGAGGTCGGGGGCGAGTTCGGCGAGCGGGACGAGGACGAAGGCGCGCAGATGCAGGCGCGGATGGGGCAAGGCAAGGCCGGGGCGCGCGCAACGCGTCTCCCCGTGCAGCAGCAGGTCGAGATCCAGGCTGCGGGGGCCGTTGCGTTCGCCCCGCCGGCGTCCGAAGGTGTTCTCCACGGCCAGCAGGGCGGCGAGCAGCTCGTCCGGCGACAGCCCGGTTTCCAGGCTGGCGGCAGCGTTGATGAAATCGGGCTGGCCGAGGAAGCCGACGGGCGCCGTGCGGTAGAGGGAGGAGCGCTGCAGCAGTCGGGTCTGCGGCAGGCGCTCCAGGGCGGCGAAGGCGGTGAGTACGGTCGCCGCCGGGTCGCCGAGATTGGCGCCCAGGGCAACGTAGGCCAGGGTCATTCGCCGGGCGGGGTGGCTGCGGCGCCTTCCCGCGGCTTGCGCCGACGGCGGCGACGCTTCTTGTCGCCGCTCGTCTCGGGCAGCAGCAGGGCGGCGCGGGCTTCGCCGTCGCCGTTCTGGAAGGCTGTCCACCAGCGGGCCACGCCGGCGTCGATCTCGCCGGCTTCCGCCCGCAAAAGGAGGAAGTCGTAGGCAGCGCGGAAACGCGGCTGCTCCAGCAGCGCGTAGGGGCGCTTGCCGGCGCGGCTGTCGAAGCGCGGCTGCAGGGCCCAGATTTCCTTGATGTCGCCCGCGATGCGCCGGGTGATGGCGAGCTTCTCAGCCTGACTGTCGAGCACCTCGTCCATGGCGGCGTAGAGCGCCGGGATGGTGGAAAGCTCGCCCCTCGCCTTGATTTTCTCCCACTGCGCCAGCACTTCGTGCCAGAGCAGCGTAGCGAAGAGAAAGCCGGGGGAAATTGGCTTGCCCTGCTTCACACGGGCGTCGGTGTTGGCCAGCGACAGCATGACGAACTTCTCGCCCATGGGTTGTTCGAGGATCACGTCGAGCAGCGGCAGGAGGCCGTGGTGCAGCCCCTCTTCCCGCAGCTGGGTGAGGCATTTCACCGCGTGCCCCGAGGTGAGGAGCTTCAGCATTTCGTCGAAGAGGCGGGCCGGCGGCACGTTCTCCAAGAGCTCGGCCATTTCTCGGATCGGCTTTCTCGCCGCCGGATCTATGATGAGCCCCAGCTTGGCCGCCAAGCGCACCGCCCGCAGCATGCGCACCGGGTCTTCACGGTAGCGTTTTTTCGGTTCGCCGATCATGCGCAGGGTCTTCTGCTTCAGATCGGCGACGCCGTGGTGGTAATCCACCACCGCTTCGGTGGCCGGGTCGTAGTAAAGCGCGTTGGCGGTGAAGTCGCGGCGGGCGGCGTCCTCGGACTGGCTGCCGAAGACGTTGTCGTGCAGCACGCGGCCGTGCTCGTCGGTCTTGGCGTCGTCCCCCAGCATGCCGCGGAAGGTGGTCACCTCCAGGGTCTCCTGGCCCATCATCACATGCACGATCTGGAAGCGGCGACCGATGATGCGGGAACGGCGGAAATAGCGGCGAATCTGCTCCGGTGTGGCGTCGGTGGCCACGTCGAAATCCTTGGGGTCGGCGCCGATCAGGAGGTCGCGCACGGCGCCGCCCACCACGTAGGCCTTGTGGCCGTGGCTCTGCAGGGTCTCGCAGACGCGCCGGCTGCCCGAAGTGATGCGGTCGCGGGTGATGCCGTGGCTGGCGACGGGGATCACCGCCGGTTCGTTTTGGCCGGGGCGGGCCTTCTTGCCGCCGAAGACGCGGGAGATGAGTTTGCGGATCACGGGAAGCCGGTTAGCGTGCGGCAAAGCCGCGGAAAAACGCGGATTCTACCGCAAAGTAATGATTTTCCAGCCCATTTCTATGGCGTGGGCGCGCAGGGTGTCGTCGGGGTCCACTGCCACCGGCGTGTCCACCGTGGAAAGCAGCGGCAGGTCATTGAGGGAATCGCTGTAGAAGGTGCTTTTCGCGAAGCTCCCCCAGCACAGGCCCAGGGATTCCAGCCAGGCTTCGGTACGCAGAATCTTGCCCTCGCGGAAGGATGGCGTCCCCCGGGCGCGCCCGGTGAAATGGCCGTCTTCCCATTCCGGCACGGTGGCGATCAGGTGTGGTACGCCGAACTCGCGGGCGATGGGGCCGGTGACAAAGCTGTTGGTGGCGGTGACCAGGGCACACAGGTCGCCGGCCTCCAGATGAGCACGCACCAGGGCGCGGGCAGGCTCACCGATCAGCGGGCGGATGTGGCGATCCAGGTACTCGGCGTGCCAGGCGTCCAGTTCGGCCCGCGGGTGGCGGGTCAGGGGCGCGAGCTGAAAGGCGAGGAAGGCCTGGATGTCCAGGGTGCCCGCCTTGTACTGCTCATAGAACTCGATGTTCTTGGCCTCCTGCACCTCCCGGTCCACCACTCCCTTGCCGATGAGGAACTGGGCCCACTCGAAATCCGAGTCGCCGGAGAGCAGGGTGTTGTCGAGGTCGAAGAGGGCGAGGTTCATGGGGGTGCCTGGGGGAACTGGGAAGTCGAGCGTGGAAAATGGCGACGATCGAAGCGGGCCGGGTTGTGGTTCTGGAGCACTGAGCCGGTTGACTCTACGTTTAGGCAGAACCAAAATGGTTCCGCTTTGGTTGGAGAGTGCCATGCCCACAACGTTGACCCTGAAAAACATTCCGGATGCCGTATACGAGAAATTAAAACACGCCGCGGCGAGTCACCGTCGCAGCCTGAACAGTGAGGCCATCGTATGCCTTGAATCCGTTCTGCTTGCGCCCCGAATGATACCCAGCGAGAGGCTGGCGCGGGCACGCGAGTTGCGCGCAGCACTTCCGGAAGGCGTGTTCTATGCGGGTGACATCGACGCCGCAAAACGCCAGGGCCGCCCATGATCGTGGTTGACTCGAATGTGCTCGCCTACCTGTACCTGCCGGGCGAATACACTGCAGCGGCGGAAGGCCTGCTGGAGCATGACCCGGATTGGGTGGCGCCCATCCTTTGGCGTAGCGAGTTTCGCAACATTCTGGTGGGCTACATGCGGCGCCAGGCCATCACCTGTGAGCAGGCCAACTGCCTGCAAAGAGAGGCGGAAAGCCTGCTCGAAGGCGCAGAGTTTGAGGTCGACTCCCGGATTGCGCTCGAGCTTGCCCGTGACAGCGATTGCTCCGCTTACGACTGCGAGTTTATTGCGCTGGCAATGAAGCTTGATAGCAAGCTGGTAACGATGGACAAGAAACTGCTGCGGGCCTTCCCGAAACGGGCCATAGCGCTTTCTGCGGGCTAGCCTGCCCCGCGGATAACGAAACATGAAAACTCGTCTTTGCCCCGCTGGCGTTGTTGCTCATCCTCGCCATAGCCGGGCATGGCTGCGGTTCGCTTCGCGCGATCAGGGCGCGCAGGCGCGCCTCGGCATCCACGCGAACCTGCGTGACTGACTATTAGCCTGCGCGATCAAATACCCGACGCCAAGGGAAAGCGGGGAAGCTTCACGCAAGCTTGTCCGAAAGCAAAGGCTGATTGGCGCGGAACGCCTCCGAAGCCTCCGCATCCCAGGGCCAGACTCCCGACGTCGTGGGCCAGATCAACTGGAGCGCCGCAAAGTCGGGGCCGCCGTGCAGCCAGCAGGCGGAGCGCATGTACTCGGCGCGGTGCTCCCGCGCGACGATGCCGAATCGAACGTCGAATCCCTCGAGGAATCCCGAGTAGGGAACCTCCGGCATGAACTGCTCGCCTGCTCGAACCCGCCGGTTGTACTCGTTGACCAGGCGGTGGGAGAGCTTGGCGTCGAGGCCGACGATGATGAGCTCCGGGGCGCCCGACGAGCGGGCGATTCCGATGGAGTACGAGAACGGTGGTTCGACTGCTTTTGGGTCGAACACCGAGGTCACGCTGCACCCGAATTTCTCGATGTGCTGAAGGATGTTCTGCTCGTACTGATCCATATGTTCCCTCACGGGGTGGTGGAAGAACGTCCTCGGAAAAGCGGCGTGGCGGAGGCACACGGGACGACAAGAGCACGCCTGGCGAAATCACGGCGACTGCGCAATGAGGTGCTCAAGCGGGCGCCAAGGGAACGGCATCGCTTTTCGGCAGCCGCTTCGCGCCGGTGCGCTCCCGTCCAAACAGACGGATTCAAGACGATGTTTCCTGCGGCAGCAGCAGTTCCCGCAGGAGCGGCAGGGTGACGCGGCGCTTGTGTTCGAGGGTGTAGCGGTCGAGGGCGACGACGAAGGCGGAGAGGGTGCGCATGTCGCGGGGGGCGTGGCGCATCAGGTAGGCGATGGCTTCCGGGGTCAGCTTGAGTGCCCGTTCCTTGGCCTGGGTGGCGAGGGCGGCGGCCTTTTCGGCATCCGACAGGGTTTGCAGACGGTAGATGAGGCCCCAGCCAAGGCGGGTGCGCAGGTCTTCCCGCAGGGGCAGGTGGGCCGGCGGTTGCGGGGTGGCGGTGAGGAGGCGGCCGCCTGCCGCTTTCCTGCGGTTGAAGGCGTTGAAGAGGGCGATCTGGCCGGCGGCGTTGAGGGCATCGACGTGGTCCACGGCGATTTCGGAGGCTTCCGGCAGGGCGAGCAGGGCCGGGTCGGCGGTGGCGTCCACGTAGGCGTAGCCGCTGGCCTTCAGAAGGTGGCTGCAGCCGGATCCCGCTTCGCCCCACAGGCAGAAGGAAAACTCCGCGCGCTCGCCGGCCAGCCAGCCGGTGAAGGCGGCAAGGGCCTCGCCGTTGCCGCCGGGAACGAAATTGTCCAGGCTGGGCGGGCTGTCCGGCAGGAGGTCGAGGAGGAGCTGGCGCATGGGGGGCGATGAGGGGCGGCCGATTTTATCATCGGCCTTCGGCGGGCTGCCCCTTGAAACCGGCGCCCGCGTTCCCATATCGGCAACAGGGACGCCGTGCCGGCGCCCTTATCTTTCGGCAAGGAGATGTCCATGTTTTATCGAAACACATTTGCTCCCGACTGGTTTGCCGACCTGGATCGCCTGCAAAGCGCCCTGCGGCAGGGCTTTTCGACTTCACCCAGCATTCGTGGCGGCGCCCGTGGCGGGTATCCAGCAATCAACGTGGGCGGCAGCCCGGAAGCCGTGGAGATCCACGTTTTCGCCCCCGGTCTCGATCCGGCGTCGATTGACGTGCAACTGGAGAACGGCGTGCTCACCGTGGCGGGTGAACGCCCCTCGGTGCTGCCCCCGCGCGAGGCGCCGGCCACCACCCACATCGACGAGCGCTTCGCCGGGCGCTTCCGTCGGGTCGTCAGCCTGCCGGACGACATCGACCCCAATGCGGTGAGCGCCCGCTACCGTGACGGCATCCTGCAGATCAGCGTGCGCCGGCGGGCGGCCGCGCAGCCGCGGCGCATCGCCGTCGAATACCGTTGAAGGAGCACGCCATGACCCCCTCTGCACAAGCCGATCGCACTCCCGCAGCCGGCATGGAAGCCGCCCTGGTGCCGCCCGTCGATGTCGTCGAAGACGCAGCCGGCATCACCCTCTACGCCGATCTGCCCGGGGTGCCGCGGGAGCGGCTGTCCCTCCACGTGGAAGGCGAAACCCTCAGCATCGAAGGCGATATCGTCCTCGATGTTCCTGACGGCCTGGAGGCGACGCATACCGAAGTCGGCGCCCTGCGCTATCGCCGCGTGTTCACCCTTTCCCGCGAACTGGACGTCGAGCGGGTGAGTGCGGAACTCGCCCAGGGGGTGCTCACCCTGCGCATCCCCAAGGCGGAGCAGGCACGCCCGCGCAAGATCGCCATCAACGTCGAGTGAAGGCCACAGGGCAGGCTCTCCGGGCGCTCCGCCGCCTGCCCCGCCTGGGGCTCTTCCTGCTGGCGGCAAGCGCCCAGGCCGCCTGCCCCGGGGATCTGGAGATGGCAGGACTGGCGGCCCGCTACGTCGCTCGCGAGCCGCTGCCGCTTCCCGCCGCCGACCTCACACCCGCCGAGGCGGCCTGCGGACGCGACAAGCTGGTCGCCTTTCTCGCCCAGGCCTACGGCCCGGTCGTCGGCTACAAGGCGGCGCTCACCCAGGCGGCGCTGCAACGGCGCTTCGGGGTCGCCGGGCCGGTGCGCGGCAGCCTGTTCGCCGCCATGCTGCTGCCCGACGGTGCCGAGGTGGCGGCGGATTACGGCGCCCGGCCGGTGGTCGAGGCCGATCTCGTCGTCGAGGTCGCCGATCCCGCCCTGGCAGAGGCGAGCGACCCCGGCGAGGCGCGCCGCTTTCTGGGGCGGCTGTTTCCCTTCATCGAACTCGCCGACCTGTTGGTGGACGATCCTTCCCGGCTTGCCGGTGCGGGGGTCGTGCTGATCAATGCCGGCGCACGCTTGGGGGTGCTGGGGGCGCCGCTGCCCCTGCCCTCGGACGCGGGCCTGGCGGGCATGCGCGTGCGCCTGCTGGACGGTCAGGGCAATGAGGTGGAAAGCGCGCCGGGCAACGCCGCCGGCAACCCCCTCGCCGTGGCGCTCTGGCTGGCGCGGGATCTGGCGGCGTCCGGCGTGCGCATCAAGAAAGGCGATCTTCTGAGCCTGGGCAGTTTTTCAAGGCCCTTTGCGCCGCAAGCCGGCGGCGGCGCCACCGTGATCTACGAGGGATTGGCCGGCAATCCCCGCGTCAGCGTGCGATTTCGCTGAGCGCCGGCCTCGGCGTCAGCAGGGCCCTTGCCCGCAGTTGGCCGCAGCCGCCGTCGATGTCCTGTCCGGCCGAATTGCGCAGCTTGGCGAGGATGCCGTGGGGCTTGAGGGCTTCCACCAGAGCGGCGCAGCGCTCCGGCGAAGGGCGCTGGTAGCCGAGGCCCTCGTTGGCGTTGTAGGGGATGAAATTCATCATCGCGTAGCGCCCGCGCAGCAGGCGGATGATGCCGTCCAGCTCGTCGTCCCCGTCGTTGACGCCGGCCAGCAGGGTCCACTGGTACTGGATGGGATAGCCGGTGGCGCGGGCGTAGGCTTCCCCCGCTTCCACCAAATCGGCGGGGTCGAAGGGCGGCGCCTTGGGCAGCAGGGCGGCGCGGCGCTCCGCGAAGCTGGAGTGCAGGGAAAGAGCGAGCGCCGGCTTGACGGGTCCAGCGGGCAGGCGCTCGAAGATGCGGCGGTCGCCGACGCTGGAAAACACCAGGTTCTTGTGGCCGACGCCGCCGACCGTGCCGAGGAATTCGATGGCCTCCAGCACGTTGTCGAGGTTGTGGGCAGGTTCCCCCATGCCCATGAAGACCACCCGCCGCACGGGCCGCCGGCGTCGCGCCAGGGCCACCTGGGCGACCATCTCGGCGCTGCCCACCTGGCGCAGGAGGCCGTCCCTGCCGGTCATGCAGAAAAGGCAGCCGACCGCGCAGCCCACCTGGGTCGAGACGCAGACGCCGTCGCGCGGCAGAAGCACGCTCTCCACCGTGCGGCCATCGGCTAGGGCCACCAGAAGGCGCGCCGAACCGTCTCCCCCGGGATGCTCGGAGGCGACGCGGGCCAGCGCGTCGGCGCTGGCGAAGAAATCGGGCAGATCGGCGCGCACCGCCGCCGGGAGGAAATGCGCGGCAGCGCTGTGGCGATTGTCCAGACTGCCGGCGCCGCACCAGGCCCGCAGGACCCGATCCTGGTGGGCGGGTTTGGCGCCGAGATCGGCGAGGCGTTGGCGGAGCTGGGCGAGACGCATGGGGAATTCGTGTCAATGCGCGTGTCAATGCGCGTGTCAATGCGGCGGGAAAGTTGCGGTGGTCGGGAATGGAAGGGTCGGCTGGCAGGAAAGCCGCATCGCCAACCCCAGGATGCCTGGGTCAGGCCATGCTAGCCAGGGCGCTGGCCAGATCGGCGTTGCTGGCGCCGCTCTCCTCGCCGCCGCGGCTTTCCACTTCCACCTGATAGCCGGCCGCCCGCAGGAGGCCGGCCCAGCGATCGGCTTCCTCGCGGGAGGGATGCCAGGGACCGCGTTCGATGACGACGTTGCGGAAGCGGTCCTTGTATTTGGTGACAACCCGGTGCATGCGGTCAGGGCGCCCGTGGGGGCGGTGGGTGATGGCCTGGCGGCCAATTTACCAGATTCCCGCCGCCGCGACAGCGCCCGCTCCGCGCGCCGCGCCATGGGCAGCAAAGAAAGAGGCGATGCGTTCGCGGCTCGCCGCCAGCGTATCCGGCGGGATTTCCCCCCGCTCCAGAGCCTTGGCGGCGCCCTGAATGGCGCGCACGAACTGGTCCGGGTCGTAGGAAATCAGCACGTAGTCGGCACCGGCGGCCAGGGCCTCGGCGGCCACCCGGCCAACTCCCCGGCCATAGACCGCACCCATGGCGAGATCGTCGGTGATCACCAGCCCGAGGTGCCCCAGTTCCCCGCGCAGGAGGCCCGTGATCACCGGGTGCGAGTGGGACGCGGCGTGGGCGGCGTCCACCGCCGGCAGGGTGACGTGGCCCACCATCACCACGGTCTGCGCTCCGGCGGCGCGGAAGGGCAGCCAGTCGGCGGCCAGCGCCGCGGGATCGAGGTCAAGGCGGGCGGGCCGGAAATGGGTGTCCGCGCTGACCCGCCCGAGGCCGGGAAAATGCTTGAAGGTGGCGCCCACGCCGACATCGGTGAGGCCGGCGGCGTAGGCGGCGGCGACGCTGGCCACGAGTTGCGGATCGGCGGCGATGGCGCGCACCGAGATACGGGTCTTGCCGGAGTCGGCAAAGCCCGATGACGCCGGTTTGAGATCCACCACCGGCGCGAAGTTGAGATTGACCCCCAGGGCGGCGAGTTCGCTCCCCTGGGCGCGGCCGTAGGCGCGGGCGCGTTCGCTCAGGGGGCGAGGGTCATCCGAGGTCAGCAGGGTGGCGAGGGCCGGCATCGGCGTCAGCCAGGGCGAGAGATGGGAAACCTCGCCCCCCTCCTGGTCGGCGGCGACGACGAGGGGCAACAGTCCGGCCAGGCGGCGGCGCTCCTGGAGGCTGGCGATCTCTGCCGAGAGGCGCGCCGGCGTCGTTTCCCGCAGATTGCGGCGAGTGAGATAGATGCCGCCGATCAGCCCCTGTTCGGCGAGCACTTCCACTTCGGCGAAGCGCCGGAATCCGACGACGAAATGGCCGCCCACGCTTCGCAGCGCCGGGCGGGCGGCGTGCAGTTCCGATCGCGCGGCGGCGAATTCGATTTCCCGGCCCAGGGCACAGAGCGCCACCGCCAGCAGGGCGGCGCCCAGGAGGCGGCGGTGGCGGCCTGGCGCCGCGAGGCCCGCGGCGCCGCCGCAGAGACCGACGAAGAGCAGTGCCGAGGTCTCCCAGGGACGCGCCCAGAAAAAGAGCGGGTGCTTGAGATTCCAGGCCAGGAGCAGGAGGGCCGCCACGGCCCCCCAGGCGAGCAGGCGGGCCATGGCCCTCAATCCGCCCGCCGCGGCGCGACCAGGGTGTCCACCCGATACCAGTCCACCCGGCGGGTGGCGATCATGACGGTGCCCAGGGCGAGGAAGAGCAGCAGGCTGCCCATGAGGAGCGAGTTGTCTTCGGAGAGCAGCACGCCGTAGAGCACGCCGTAGAGCCCGGTGAGGCCGCCGGCGAAGCCCAGCGCCGGACGCGTTCCGCCCAAGGCGCCGGCCAGGTAGGTGCCGATGAGGGCGATGCAGGCGGCCGCCGCGATGCCGTAGGCGGCGACGAAGGGCAGGTGTTCCGAAAGGGCGATGAGGAGCAGGAAGAAGAGGGCGAGCGCCAAGCCAACCAGGAGGTATTGCAGCGGGTGGATGGGTGCCCGGCGCAGGATTTCGGTGAGGAAGAAGCCGGCGAAAGTAAGGGCGATGAACAGCACCCCATACTTCACCGCGCGCTCCGATTGCAGGTAGACGTTGACCGGGTCCATGAACGCGATGTCGATCACCTCCGGGGTCGCAGCGCTCGCCGCGGCCAGGGTGTTGGTGAAATTGCGGGCGAGATGCGAAACCTCCCAGCGCGCGTCGAAGCCGTCCGCGCCCACCTCCCGCTCGCGGGGTAGGAAGCGGCCGCCGAAGCTGGGGTGGCGCCAGTCGGACTTGAGACTGATCGTATTGGATTCGCCGCTGGGGGCGATGGCCAGGCGCTCGGTGCCGGTGAGTTGCAGCGGGAAGCTGAATTCGAGGGGCGTGGCGGCGGCCAGGTCGACGGCCCCCAGGGCAACGGCCAGCCGCGGCCCGGACAGGGCGTCGTTTTCCGCCGGGCGGCCCTTGGGGGTGGCGAAGCGGTGGCGCTTGCCGGCGACTGTCACCTCCGGGTCGTTGTCGACGCCGCGGGGGTCGGAAACCCCCAGGATCAGCGAAGCCTCGGCGCTGACGATGTTGCGCCCCGCCTCCAGGCCAAGATGGGGCGGGATGACGAAGCGCCCGGCGACGTCCAGGTTGAGATGGAAGAGCCGCGCCTGGTAGATGCCGCGTTTGCGGGTTTCCACCTGGGCGTCGCCACCCAGGCGCAGGGTTTCCGGTGGCAGGTAGAAGGCGCTGTCGCGGTAGCGCGGCGTGTGGATGAGGCGGCCGGTCTCCGGATCGCGCTTCTCCTCCGGCTCCAGCCGCTCCCGGTAGGTGATCGCCAGCACCGGCCCCACCAGCGTCTGCGGCCCGGCGGCGCTGTTGGCGATGTTCTGCTGCACTTCGGATTGGCGGTTGCTGCGCTGCCGTACCTGACCCTCGATGAGGGACAGCGGTATCAACAGCAGCAAGGACATGAAGCCGATGGCGACGAGCTTGTAGAACAGTTTTCTGTCCATGATGGTCTCCCGGATTGAAGGTGAGACCAGTGTCGCGGCGGCGGGTGAGGCGACGAGGGAGCGGGGGTGAAGTTGAGTGAAGTCGAGGTGAAGGGGCGCGTGCATTCGTCGTGAAGCGCGGCGTGGCGGCGTCTGTTTTCAGAATGGAAACGTGCGTTTCCGTTTCGGAAACAGGGGTCTTGGCCGACCTGCCTCAGGCCGGCAGGCGCAGCGTGGCGACGCCTCCACCTTTTTCATGGTTGGCGAATCCCGCCTCGCCGCCGTGCAGCCGCGCCACTTCCCGCACCAGGGCAAGCCCCAGGCCGGTACTTTTCTTGCCGGTGGCGGGGCGGGGCAGCGAGTAGAAGCGCTCGAAGAGCTGGGGCAGGGCATAGTCGGGGGCGCCGGCGCCGTGGTCGCGGACGCTGATCTCCGCACGGCCGTCGCTGGCGGTGAGGACGATTTCGACGATACCGCCCGCCGGAGAGAATTCGATGGCATTGTCGATCAGGTTGAGGATGGCCTGTTGCAGCAGGAGCGGGTCGCCGCGGACGCTGATGGATTGTGGCGCGTCGATGCGGCATTCGAGCCCGCGGGCGGCGAGCGCCAGTGCCCTTTCCTCACGGCAGCGGGCGAGCAGGGCGGCGAAGTCCACGGTGGCCGCGCCTTCCGGGGATTGCAGCTGCTCCACCCGGGCGAGCTGGAGCATGCGCTCGATGATCGCCTGCAGCCGCCCGCCCTGTTCGGCGATGCTGGCGGCGAAGCGGCGGCGGTCTTCTTCCGGAGGGTCGCCTTCGAGGATTTCGGCGGCACCGACGACGGCGGTGAGGGGGCTCTTCATTTCGTGGGCGAGGTTCTGCACGTAGCGTTCCACGTACTGCTTGCCTTCCAGCTTTTCCCGCATCACGGCGAGCGCGCGGGCCAGTTCCGAGAACTGGCGGCCCCCGCCGGTGGGGGGTTCGGCCTTCTTGCCCTCGGCCACGTCGCGGGCGTAGCTGCGCAGGCGATTCACCGTCCACGTGAGCCAGGCGGAGAAGGCCAGGCCGATGAGGGCCGAGGCCGCCAGCAGCCAGTAGCCGGCGCGCCGCACGCGGTGTTCGGCGCGGTCGATGTAGGGCAGCACGGTGGCGAGCGGTTTGGCGAGGGAGAGCACGCCGATGAGCTTGCCCTGAGCCAGGATGGGGGCGGCCACGTACATGACCGAGGAGCTGGGGTCGTCCGGATTCTCCCGGGTGCTGCGGGCGCCGTATTCGCCCTTCAGCACCAGGGCCACGTCCCGCCATTGGGAGTAGTCGGCGCCGACGGCGCTGCCCTCGGAATCGAAGACCACGCGGCCGACGGCGTCGGTGACGTAGACGCGGAAATCGACGCTGACTTTTTGCACGCCCCAGATGTCGGCCCGCGGCGTGCGTCCCCGGGCGGCGGCGAAGGCGGCGGCGAAATCCCCCTTGGCGATGCGCCCGGCGGCCAGCTCCGGCGCCGCCAGTTCAGCGAGGACGTGGGCGGTATCGACCAGGGTTTCCTCGGTGGCCTGGCGGATGCCCGGCTCCGCCTCGTGGGTGAAGATATTGAGGACGAACCAGGCGGCCAGCCCGAGCATGAGGAAGTAGCCGGCGAAGAGGCGGACGGAGATGTTCATTGGCTAGCGACGATGCTGTACCCCAGCCCGCGATGGGTGGCGATGGGGTCGTCGTCTGGGCGCACCGCCTTCAGTTTGGCGCGCAGGGTCTTGACGTGGGTGTCCACCGTGCGTTCCAGGCTCTCGCCGTCGTCCTGCCAGACGGCTTCCATGATCTGCGGCCGGGAGAGCACCCGCCCGGGGCGCTCCAGGAGGAGCGCGAGCAGCAGGTATTCGTAGCGGGTGAGCGGCAGCCAGGCGCCGTGGTAGGCGATGCGCAGGCCTTCGGAATCGATCGTGAAGCGGGCCGCGGCGGCCGCCGAAGGGGCGTCCGTAGACGCCCGCGCCGCCTGCCTTTCCGGCCGCAGCCGGCGCAGGATGGCGCGTACCCGGGAGACCACCTCGCGGGGGCTGAAGGGCTTTGCCACGTAGTCGTCGGCGCCCAGTTCGAGGCCGACGACGCGGTCCACCTCGTCGGCGCGGGCGGTGAGGAAGAGCACCGGCACTTCCGAGAAGCGGCGCAGGCTGCGGCAGACGTCGAAACCGCTCATGTCGGGTAGGCCGACGTCGAGGACGACGAGGTCATGGCCGTTGCCTTGCAGCAGCGCGAGCGCCTCGCCGCCCAGGGTGCAGCAGTCGGCGGCGAAGCCCTCGGCCTTGAGCGCGTAGGCGAGGGTGTCGGCAATGGCGGGTTCGTCGTCGACGATGAGGATGCGCATGGCGTGATGATAGGCGATTCGCCCGATTCCCGCGGCGCGGTGAACGCCTGCGGGGCAGCCCCGGGTTTCGGGTAAAATCGCGCCTTTATTCACCAGCGGGGTTTTCGGCCCTGCCCCGGGCCCGCCGCAGACCATGAACCAGAAAACCTCCCTCTCCTACCGCGACGCCGGCGTCGATATCGATGCCGGCGACGCTCTCGTCGACCGTATCAAGCCCCTCGCCAAAAAGACCCTGCGCGAAGGCGTGCTGGGCGGCATCGGTGGCTTCGGTGCCCTCTTCGAGGTGCCCGGGCGGTACAAGGAGCCGGTGCTGGTTTCCGGCACCGACGGCGTCGGAACCAAGCTGAAGCTGGCCTTCCAGTTGAATCGCCACGACAGCGTCGGCCAGGATCTGGTGGCCATGAGCGTGAACGACATCCTGGTGCAGGGGGCGGAATCCCTCTTCTTCCTCGACTACTTCGCCTGCGGCAAGCTGGACGTGGAGACCGCCGCCAGCGTCGTCGGCGGCATCGCCCAGGGTTGCGAACTGGCCGGCTGCGCCCTGATCGGCGGCGAGACTGCCGAAATGCCCGGCATGTACCCTGACGGCGAATACGATCTGGCCGGCTTTGCCGTCGGCGTCGTGGAAAAGTCGAAGATCATCGACGGTTCCACCATCGCCGCAGGGGACGTGGTGCTGGGCCTGGCTTCCTCCGGCGCCCATTCCAACGGCTACTCCCTGGTGCGCAAGATCATCGAGCGCTCCAATCCGGACCTGAACGCTCCCTTCGACGAAGCGGACGGCAAGGCGCGTAGCCTCGCCGACGTGGTCATGGCCCCCACCCGCATCTACGTGAAGCCCGTCCTGCAACTGATGCAGAAGGTGGCGGTGAAGGGCATGGCCCACATCACCGGCGGCGGCCTGCTGGAAAACGTGCCCCGCGTGCTGCCCGAGAATACCGTTGCCGAACTGGAAAAATCCGCCTGGCCGCGGCCCCGCCTCTTCGACTGGCTGCAGGCCGAAGGGGGTGTGGCGGAAAACGAGATGCACCGCGTCTTCAATTGCGGCATCGGCATGGTGATCATCGTCGCCGCCGGCGAAGCCGACGCTGCCCTGGCCGAATTGCAGGCCGCCGGCGAGCGCGCCTGGCGCATCGGTCACATCCGTGCCCGGCAGGGTGGCGAAGCGCAGACCGTCGTTCTCTGAGCGGCGCCGTCCCGCTCAGCGGGGCACGGCGAAGCCCAGCATGGCCGTCATGCCCTGCTCGAATAGGCTTTGCAGGGGCGCCGCCAGATAGCCCAGGCTGGCGCCCAAGGCGACGAGGCCGATGGCCAGGGTGACCGGAAATCCCACCGCGAAGATGTTGAGCTGGGGCGCCGCCCGGGTCAGCACCGCCAGCGCGAGGTTGGTGATGATGAGGGACACCAGCACCGGCAAGGCGAGGAGCAGGCCGCCGGCAAACATGATCGACCCCATCTCGGCCAGATTCCGCCAGCTTCCCGACCCCAGCCCGCCGCCCACCGGCAGGGCGGTGAAGCTCTGCGCCAGGGTGGCGACGTAGAGGAGCGGCCCGTTGAGCGACAGGAAAACCAGCAGGGCCATCAGATTGACGAATTCGGTGACCACCGGCGTCTGGGCGCTGGACAGGGGATCGTAGAAGGTGGCGAAGCCGAGGCCCATTTGCAGGCCGATGTATTCCCCCGCCACTTCCACCGCCGAAAAAACCACCCGCATGGCGAATCCCATGCCGACGCCGATGAGTGCCTCGTGGGCCAGGATTCCCATGCCGGCGGACGAGGCGGGCGCCACCGCCGGCATGGGGGGCAGCATGGGGGTGAGGGCGACGGCGATGGCCAGCCCGAGCAGCAGGCGGATGCGGCGCGGCACGCCGGTACTCGCCACCAGGGGCGCGAAGGCGAAGACGCCGAGGATGCGCGTCAGCGGGAAGATGAAGGCGGCGATCCAGGCGTCGAGCTGGGCGGAGGTGAGGGCGATCACGGCCGTCGGGTGTCGGGTGGGCTACTTAGCCAATCAGCTGGGGAATGCTGGTGAACAACCGCTGGATGTAGTCGATCAGGTATTGCAGCATCCAGGGGCCCAAGAGCAGCAGGGTGAGCAGCATGACCACCAGTTTGGGAACGAACTGGAGGGTGGCTTCGTTCAACTGGGTCGCCGCCTGGAAGATGCTGATGATGAGGCCGACCAGCAGACCGGCGAGGAGGAGCGGCGCGGCGACCACGAGGGTGACCTCGATGGCCTGGCGGCCGATTTCCATGACCATGCCGGGCGTCATGTGCCGAAACTCTGCACCAGGGAACCGATGATCAGATGCCAGCCATCCACCAGCACGAAGAGCATGAGCTTGAAGGGCAGGGCGACGAGCACCGGCGACATCATCATCATGCCCATCGACATGAGCACGCTGGCCACCACCAGATCGATGACCAGGAAGGGGATGAAGATCACGAAGCCGATCTGGAAGGCGGTCTTCAACTCGCTGATGACGAAGGCGGGGACGAGGACGCGCAGCGGCGTGTCGGCCGGTTTCTCGATGCGTTCGATCTTGGCCAGCCGTGCGAAGAGGGCGAGATCGGCCTCGCGCGTCTGCTTGAGCATGAAGTCCCGCAGGGGCACCGCCGCCCGGTCGGCCGCCTCCATGAAACCGATGCGGTTCTCGCTAAGCGGTAGATAGGCCTCGGTGTAGACCTTGTCCGCCACGGGTGCCATGACGAAAAACGTGAGGAAGAGGGAAAGCCCGACGATCACCTGATTGGGGGGCGAGGTCTGGGTGCCGAGGGCGTGGCGCAGCAGGGAGAGGACGATGACGATGCGGGTGAAGCCGGTCATCATCAGGACCACGGCAGGAATGAAGGTCAGCGCCGTGAGGGTGACCAGGGTCTGGATCGACAGGGAATAGGTGGTGGCGCCCCCCGGCCCCGGTGTGCTGGTCACCGCCGGCAGTCCTCCCGCCGCCTGGGCGAGGGCGGCGCCGGCGGGCAGCAGCAGGGCGGCGCCGAGCATGGTCTTGAGCAGCCGCCTATCCATGCGTGCGTTCCCGGACTGCCTTGAGCCAGTGGGCGAAGGAAGCCGGCGCGCTGGCGTCGGCGGGCAGCGCTTCGCCGCGCGGCAGGGTGTGCAGGGTGCGAATCTGGCCGGGGACGATGCCGATGACCAGCCAGGTGTCGCCCACTTCGACGAGCACGACACGTTCCCGCGGCCCCAGGCTGAGGCCGCCCACCACCTTCATGCCGGCGGTGCCGAAGCCACGGGTGCCCGCGATGCGCTGGGCGATCCAGGCCAGCGCGAGCAGCAGGAGGACGATGAGACCAAGGGCGGCCAGCGCCTGCACGAAGGTTCCGCCGCCCACTCCGGGGGCCGCCGCCTCGGCTCGGGCGAGCGCCGGAATGGCCGACAGGACGGGGATGAAGAGGGGGAAAAGGCGCCGCACCGCAAACCTCTGATCGAATGACCCGGTAGTTTAACCCGGATCATTCGGGAGCCACCCGTCGCAAACCCGATGAAATATCCGGGCTAAACTATCGGCCCCAACGGCGAGGGGGATCGACCCGCCGCCCCTCACCCGCGAGTGCGCCCGACGACCGCGACCATGCACGAACTCACCTACGATATTCCCGGCGGCTTGATCGCCGTCCTGCTCTTCGTTCTCATGGCCCTTGCCGTGGAGGCCGGACATCGTCTGGGGAGGCGGCGGGGCGAGCGCTACGCGCAACAAATGCGCGACCATGTGCATACCGTGCAGGGCTCGCTGCTGGGCATTCTCGCCATCGTTCTCGGATTTACCCTTTCCCTCGCCCTGGAGCGCTACGACAGCCGCAGCCAGGCGGTGGTCGTCGAAGCCAATGCCCTGGGCACCGCCTGGTTGCGCACCGACCTGCTGTCCCCCGCGGTGCAGGGTGGCGCCCGCGAGGCCCTGACGGAAGTCCTCGACCTGCGCATCGCCGCCGGCCGCCTCAACCTCGCCCAGCATGGCGAACGCCAGAACCTGGCGGTACGTACCGCCGCCGCCCAGGCAAAGCTCTGGGACGCCGTGCGCCGGGCGGTGGCGGCCGATCCCGGGCCGAGCACCGGCGGGCTCTTCGCCCAGGCGGTCAATGAAGCCATCGACAGCGCCGGCAGCCGGGAAGCCGCCCTCGATCGCCATGTCCCTGAGCCGATCCTCGATCTCCTCTTTGTCACGCTCCTCCTGGCCGGCGGCATGGTCGGCTATTGCGCCGGGCTGGCCGGGCATCGGCCGGCGGTTCCGGGTTATCTGCTGGCCGCCCTCATCGTCGCCCTGGTTTTTCTCGTCCTCGATCTGGATCGTCCCCGGCGCGGCGTCATCCAGGTGAGTCAGCAAGCCCTCATCGAGCTGCGCGCGAATTGGGCGGCATCCCTCGCGCCGCCCGCCGCTTCCCGCTGATCCCGTGTCCGCCGCCCATCCCATTGCCGTCTTCGACTCCGGCCTCGGCGGCCTGACCGTCCTGCGCGCCCTGCGGGAGCGCCTGCCCGGCGAGGATTTTCTCTATTTCGCCGATACCCGCTTCCTGCCCTACGGCGACCGTCCGGAAACCTTCCTGCGCGAGCGCGGGGTCCATATTGCCCAGGCTCTTGCACAGCGCGGCGCCAAGGCCCTGGTGATCGCCTGCAACACGGCCACCGCCGCCGCCGCGGAGGCCATCCGGGCGGTGAGCCGCCTGCCCGTCGTCGCCCTGGAACCGGGCGTCAAGCCCGCCGCCGCGCTCACCCGCAGCGGAACCGTCGGCGTGCTGGCGACGACCCGCACCCTGGAAAGCGAGCGCTTCCGGCGCCTGGTCGATTCCCACGCCGAGGGCCTCTCCGTCGTCGCCCAGGCCTGCCCCGGGCTCGCCGAGGCCATCGAGGCCGAAGGCCCGGCGGGCGCCGGCGTCGCCGCCCTCCTCGACCGTTATGTCGCCCCCCTGGCAGCCGCCGGAGCGGACGTGGCGGTCCTCGGCTGTACCCACTACCCCTGGGTGGCGGAGGCCATCGCCCGCCGCTTGCCAAGAGGCGCCCTCATCCTCGACACCGGCGAGGCGGTCGCCCGCCAGGTGGAACGCCGGCTGGCCGCCGATGCGACCCTGGGCGGCGGCCACGGCCGGCTCACCGTCGCCACCAGCGGCAACGCCGCCGCGGTCGCCGACACGGTTGCCCGTCTCTGGGGACAGCATCTCCCCGTCGAGCACTGGGAACCCCAAAACCAAAACCTCTCGGATTCGCCATGACCGCCACTCCAAAACCGCTGGCCGGCCTCAAGGTCGTCGAACTCGGCACCCTCATCGCCGGGCCGTTCTGCACCCGCATCCTGGCCGAGTTCGGCGCCGAGGTCGTCAAGGTGGAATCCCCCGATGGCGGCGATCCTCTGCGCCTGTGGCGCAAGCTCAAGGACGGGACTTCCCTGTGGTGGTTCGTGCAGGCGCGCAACAAGCGCTCGGTGACCGCCAACCTCAAGCACCCGGAGGGGCTGGCCTTCGTGCGCCGTCTGATCGCCGAAGCCGACATCCTGGTGGAAAACTTCCGCCCCGGCGTTCTGGACAAGCTTGGGCTGTCCTGGGAATCCCTCAGCGCCGAAAACCCCGGGCTCGTCATGGTGCGCCTTTCGGGTTTCGGGCAGAGCGGCCCCTATAAGGACCAGCCCGGCTTCGGCACGGTGGGGGAATCCATGGGCGGCCTGCGCTACGTCACCGGCTTCCCCGATCGGCCGCCGGTGCGTACCGGCATCTCCATCGGCGACTCCATTGCCGCCCTGTGGGGGGCCATCGGCGCCCTCATGGCCCTGCGCCACCGGGAAGTGAAGGGCGGCGTCGGCCAGGTGGTCGACGTGGCCCTCTACGAAGCCGTGTTCGCCATGATGGAATCCCTGGTGCCGGAATTCGACGTCTTCGGCTTCGTGCGCGAGCGCACCGGCAACATCATGCCGGGGATCACGCCGTCCAATACCCACACGACCCGCGACGGCAAGCACGTGACCATCGGCGGCAACGGCGACGCCATCTTCCGCCGCTTCATGGCCGCCATCGGCCGTCCCGATCTGGCCGCCGATGCCGGTCTCGCCGACAACGCCGGGCGCGACGGTCGCCGCGACGAGCTCTACGCCGCCATCGACGCCTGGTGCGCCGGCCGCGACGAGGCCGACGTGCTGGCCACCCTGGAAGCTGCCCAGGTGCCTGCCTCCCGGGTCTATTCCGTGGCGGACATGTTCGCCGACCCCCAATTCCTCGCCCGCGAAATGATCCAGACCGCCCGCCTGGCCGACGGCAGCTCCCTCAAGGTGCCGGGAATCGTCCCCAAACTCTCGGCCACGCCGGGCGGCACCGACTGGCTCGGGCCGGCCCTCGGCGAGCACACCGAAGAGGTCCTCGCCGCCCTGGGGTACAGCCGGGAGGCCATCGCCGCCCTGCGGGAAGGCGGCGCCGTCTGACGCTGCGCGGTGCCTGTCGTCGCTGGGTGGCGTCAGGCGAGGGGGCGGCGCGAAGTGCACCGGCAGCCGCCAATCAGCGAAGCCGAAAGCGCACCGGAATCAGAGTTTCCCTGGGGGCGTCGGCAGGTAGGCTGCGCAGGGAGCCGGCAGCGCGCAGGGCGGCGTCGTCGAGGATCGCGTGGCCGCTGGTTTCCTCCAGGCGGACGGCGACGGCGTTGCCGCCCGGATCGAGGACGAGGAGGACGATGGCAACCCCCTCCAGGCCGCGGGCAATGGCTTCTTCCGGGTAGAAAAGACCCTTCTCGTCACGCTTTCGCCATTGACGCCTTACCTCCTCCTGCCAGCCGCGCGTTGCGCGGGCTGCGCCGGCGGCGGGGCGCGGGGTGGGCGGCGGGAGAGCGCGAGGCGGGGTTTGGGGGGGCGGATCGGGAAGGAGGAGAGGGACTTCCGGCACTGTCGGCAGCGGCAGCCGCAACTGGGCCTGCAGGGGCGGCGGCCGCTGCGCGGGGCGCGGCAGCAGGCTCGCGGCAAGGTCCGTGACGAAGGGCAGCGCGTGGGCGACGAGGGAGAGGGCCAGGGCCGCCAGCAGCCGGCGGGAGGATGAAGTCATGAGAGAATGGCGGCTGGCAGCGGCGGCGGAATCGGCATGGGACGAAGACTGGCGGCAATGATAATCGGACTGGGCCTCCTCGGGCCCTTTGGCCAGGCGGCGGCTGAAGTACGTCTGCCTAGCCCGGTGGAGTTTTCCGTGCAGATGGAACTCGGCGACCTGGGGCGCGCCCAGGATTGGCTGGCTGCGGGTCTGCCGCCGGATTTCGAGGGCAGTCGCATTGGTAGCGGCCTGCAGATCGGTGCCTGGGAAGGCAACCTCGAATTGATGCGGGTTTTTCTCGCCCAGGGCGCAGACATCGATTACCGCAACGGCAATGGCGAGACGGCGCTCCTGCTTGCCGCGTGGCAGGGTCGCAAGGCGGCGGTGGAATGGCTGCTGGAGCGCGGCGCCAAGGTCAATGCCGGCGACCGTCAGTGGTCGGCGCTCCACTACGCGGTCTTTGCCGGCCACGGCGATATCACCAACCTGCTCGTCGAGCGGGGGGCGGATATCGACGCGAAGAGCAGCAACGGTTCCAGCGTGCTGATGATGGCCATCTACGAAGGGCGCGAAGATCTCGCCCGAATGCTCATCGAGCGGGGCGCCGACCGAAGCGTCAAGAACGACTGGGGAGACGGTGCCCTCGAATGGGCCATGCGTGGCAATCACCTGAAGATCGCCCGCCTGGTGACCAGTCCCGAGGAGTTCAACATCGCCGTCGCGCAACCGAAGGCGAAGTGGGGTGAGCCCCGGCGTTCGCTGCGCAGTTCCAAGGAACTGGAGGAACTCCTGCGGATGCGGGAAATCCTCGCCCAGCGCAATCTCTCCACCCAGGCCATCGACAATCGCATCGCTGCCGAGCGGGCCCGCATCGTGCGCAGCGAGCTCAACCGCGACGGTACACCGACGCGCGCATCGACCCTGGAGATCACCGCCAGCCGCAAGGATCCCCGCCAGCAGTCGGCGAGCATCGTGCGTGAGGGGCCAGCGGGCGGCAAGGCCTTCCCCGTGCCTTCGGCCACCTACAGCGGCAAGCCGCGCATGCCCCCGAAGGGCGCGGCGAAAGGCTACTGATTCGCGTCTGCCGCGCGCTGGCGACTCCTGTTGGCCATCCCGCGGCGCCTTGTCAGCGGCCCAAACTCGGCAGACAATGACCCCTCAATAATAGGTACGGGCGACGAGGGGATCGAGCCATGGGCGACGAGGGATTTCGTGTTTTCGTCATTGACGACGATGAGGTGGTGCGGGAGATGCTCGCGGCGCTTCTCGAAGATGAGGGTCGGGTGACGACATTCGCGTCGGCGGAGGATTACCTGGCCCGGGCCGGGGAGGGGATTCCGGACATGTTCCTCCTCGACGTCATCATGCCCGGCATGAATGGCCATGACCTGTGCCGCCGCCTGAAGGACGACTTCGATACCCAGGACATCCCCGTCACCTTCATTTCCGCCAACGACGAGATGGAAAGCCGAATTGCCGCCTACGAAGCCGGTGGCGACGATTTCATCGTCAAACCCTTCGACCCCGTCGAACTCCAGAACAAGCTCAAGGTCGCCCGCCGGCTTCTCGAAGAAAAGCACCGACTGCGCGAGCAGGCGGGCTTCGCCCAGCGCACCGCGCTTTCGGCCATGACCAGCATGGGCGAGCTGGGGGTGGTGCTCCAGTTCCTCAGCAAGTCCTTCGCCTGTGCGACTCCGGAAGCCCTCGGGCAGGAAATACTCGAAGCGCTCCGCCAGTACGATCTGCATGGCGCCGTGCAATTGCGCTTGGGAAGCGAGGAACTCTCCATCAGTCCGAACGGCGCCAACGTGCCGCTGGAAGTGGGCATCCTGCGGCATGTGCGCGCCTCAGGGCGCATTTTTCAGTTCAAGACGCGCGGCGCCTTCAATTACGGTGGCGTCACGATCATGCTCAACAACCTGCCCCTCGACGATCCCGACAAGGTTGGCCGCATCCGCGACAACGTCGCCATCCTGGCCGAAGGTGCGGACGCGCGCCTCCAGGCCATCGGCGTGGAGCGGGAGAACCGGCGCCGGGAGCAAGGCGTGCTGGAGGCCCTGCCGCGGGTGCACGACGCCCTGGAACTGCTCCAGGACAACTACCGCGCCACCAGCTTCCAGCTCACGCAGCACATGATCGAGTTCCAGGAGGCGCTGATGAAATCCTTCGTCCACCTGGGGCTTACCGAAGGGCAGGAGGATTTTCTCAACCGCCTGGCCAACGAGCACCTGCAACGCATCGTCGCCGCCCAGGACCAGAATCTGGGGGTGGTGGATCAGTTGCGTCAGGTGGCCGACCAGTTGGGCGGCCTGGTGCGCTGAGCGCTTCAGCGGGTCAGGAAGGCCTCGACCCGGGTTGCAATGCGGGCGGCGAGGCCGTCGGCGAGGCAATCGAAGCATTCCGCGGTGAAGGAATTGGCGAGCCAGGTGATCTGCCGTTTGGCCAGTTGCCGCGTGGCGAACACGCCCCGGTCGCGCATTTCCCCGGGTGGAATCAGCCCGTCCTGGGCTTCCCAGACCTGTCGGTAACCGACGCAGCGCATTGAGGGCATCTCTGCCCGCAGGCGATAACGCGCCCGCAGGGCGCTCACCTCGTCTTCCAGGCCGGCCAGCAGCATGGCGTCGAAACGGCGCGCGATGCGTTCGTGCAGCGCGCCACGCTCCCCCGGCAGCAGGCCCAGGGTGAGGAAACGCCAGGGGGGTGGGGCTTGCTCCCCCGCCGCGTGCCATTCGGAAAGCGGCCGCCCGGAAATCCGGAAAACCTCCAACGCCCGCTGGATGCGCTGGCTGTCCCGCGGGGCAAGGCGTGCGGCGGTGACGGGATCGGACATCGCCAGTTCGGCGTGCAGCGCCGGCCATCCGCGTTGCGTCGCCTCCCGGTCGATGGCGGCGCGCACCGCAGGATCGGCCGGTGGCAATTCCGCCAGGCCATGCAGCAGGGCGCGGAAGTAGAGCATGGTTCCCCCCACCAGAAGCGGCACCCGGCCGGCCGCCGCGATATCGGCCATGGCCGCCAGGGCGTCGGCCCGGAAGCGCGCCGCCGAGTAGGCTTCCGCGGGGGAAATCAGGTCGATCAGGCGGTGGGGGTGGCGGGCCAGCGTTTCGGCGTCCGGCTTGGCGGTGCCGATGTCCATGTCGCGATAGACCTGGGCGGAATCGACGCTCACCAGCCCCACCGGAAATCGCTCGGCCAGTTCGAGAGCCACGGCGGTCTTGCCGCTGGCGGTTGGACCCAGGAGGAGAATGGCGGGAGGCGGCGGGAGCGGCATGGCGGCCGAATGCTACCACCGTGCTTTAGTCGCGTGGCTTTGCTCCGCGGCCCGGCGGGTGAGAAAATGGCGCCCGCCATGAAGAATCTTCCCGCCTGCCCCCTCGCCGCTGTCCGCTACACCCCGCAAACCCCCGTCGAAGGCCTGCTCTTCGAGGCCGCCCGTGCCCTGCGCGAGCGCGGTGTCCGCCTGGGGGGCGTCGTCCAGCACGACGTCTCCGGCGACAGCGGTCGCATCTGCCAAATGGAACTGGAAGACCTCGGGAGCGGCCGCCGCATCCGGCTTTCCCAGGATCTGGGCAGCGGCTCGGTCTCCTGCGGCGTCGACTCCTCCGGTCTGGCCGATGCCGCCTCGGCCATCCGCAGTGCCCTCGATCAGGGTGCCGAACTCGTGTTCATCAACAAGTTCGGTACCCAGGAGGTCGAAGGCGGTGGCCTGCGGGACGAGATCGGCCTCGTCGCTGCCGCCGGCGTTCCACTGCTCACCGCGGTGGGCGAGCGCTACCTGGAGGCCTGGGGCGAGTTCACGGGCGGAGAGGGAAGCCTGCTGGAGCCGAACCTGGAGGCGATTTTGGGGTGGTGGGAGAGGGTGAAAGCGGCTTAGGCACTGCAGGGAGCGGGAGCCTGAGGCTTTGAGGGCCGCCCGGCGCCGGTGTCCGGTGCTGAGCTTCCTGCGACCTCGGCGTGAACGACTGCGGTCATTCGACTCACTCTCGGTCGATGGGAGCGAGGCGCTGAGACAACTCACCCGCCCGCCGGCATCCGCTGGTGTATCTGGAAGGCGATGAGGGCCAGGAAGATCACCAGCAGGAGGTACTGGATCCCGTAAACCGCACGGGTGGCGAGGGGCGTCTGGTAGTAATCGGCATCCGGGTCGTGGTCCCGGAAGGCGCTCAGCGCCTGGGGAATCGCAAAGATCGCCACGAACAGGAGCAGGGGGCTCGGATTCCAGAAAAAGAGGCCGGCCAGAATGGGAATGCCGAAGATCCAGATGCGTGGGGAGATGACTGCCACGATGCGTCCCCCGTCTAGCGGCGTGAGGGGTACGAGGTTGAACAGGTTGAGCAGGAAGCCGGCGTAGGCGATGGCGAGCAGGAGCGGGCTGGCCAAGCTTTCGGCGGCGAGGTAGCAGAGAAAGGCCGCCGCGGTTCCCAGCATGGGGCCGGCGAGTCCGACGTAGGCTTCCGTTTCCGCGTTCATGGGTTGCTCTTTTAGCTGGATCCAGGCACCGACGAAGGGTATGAAGGCGGGGGCGCCGACCTTGAGTCCGCGCTGGCGGGCGGCGAGGAAGTGGCCCATTTCGTGGGCGAAGAGCAGCGCAATGAATCCCGCCGCGTAGGGCCAACCGAATGCCGCGGCATAGACCACCAGAGAGACCAGCATGGTGCCCCCGGTGGTGAGAAACTTGCCCAGCTTTCCGGCCAGAAGGAGGGCCGCCAGCGCCTTCATGGTGCGGGGGCGCCGCGCTCCCGTAGCGCCTGGTAATAGGCCGTGTCGATCTCAACCCGCTTGCGGGCGCACAATTCGCGGACTTCCTGGCTCAGTGCGGCGCTCTCCTCGGGGGAAAAACGCGTGTTCAGTTCGCGCCGCGCTCTCTCCAGGTCTTCCCTTGTCGCCTCGGGGGAAACCCCAAGGATGGCGCTCCAGTGGCGCGGCGGGTCAGCGCTGTGGGCCGTCTCGCCGGAAGCAGCGGCTTTGCCGGGTGGGGCTGCGGGGGGCGTGGTCGTGAAGAAGCGGGTCACGACCCAGTAGCCGACGAACAGTCCGAACAGGACGACGAGCGTTTCTAAGCCGGACACGCGGCGGTCTCCTTGAGCAACTGATCCAGGTGCCGGGCCAGGGCTCGGTGGCGGGGCGATTCGGGCGGTTCCCAGGCCAATTCGCCTTCGATCCGAGTGATCAAGTGGGGCACCGCCTCGCTCCAGGCGGCGGCGTCGAGCAGGGGGCGGGCGGAGGGCAGCCCGACCTTGCCGTGGGCGGCAGTGCTGAGGCGCCGCACGAGGTTGAGGGCAAATGGCGGGCAGGTGACGCATTCGAAGACGAGGGAGGCGTAGCGCCCGCCCCGGCAATTCCAATCTCCACGGTGGCGCCAGATCCAGGTCAGCGCGGCCAATTCCGCCCCGTAGAAAAGCGCCAGGGCGGCGAACAGCAGGGGCTGGCCGAGGGGAGAGAAAAGGCCGGCGGGAAGCAGGACGAAAAGCGCCACGGCCATCAGCCAAACCAGCCATCCCAGAGGGCCGAGATGCCTTGGGGGTGGGGGAGAGGCCTCAGCCGGAGCATCGCCCTCGAAGCGCCAGACAAGCCGGTAAAGGGGGCGATGGGGCAGCCAGGGATGGGGAAAGTAGGGCTCGCGTCCGCGGAAAGGAAAGCGCTCGCTCCCGAAGGCCAGGCGCCAGCCATCACGACCGCGGGGGGTGATGATGGCCTCGTTCACCGCCAGAAGAAGGGCGGAGTCGTAGAGGTAGAGCGCGACGATCCCGAGCAGCAGAAGCCATTCCGGGTGGGGGAAGCTCAAGATTCTCCGGCGCCTTTGCGCTTGAACATGGCTCGGATTCCGGCAAACGCCGCGACTGCCGCAGCCGCGACCAACTTCCAGGAAGCCGCGAGGAACCCCCCAATGACCGCCCAGAGACCCTTCTTTGTCGCGATGGCGGCGGCGCCACCGGCGACCAGGGCGGCGAGGCCGTACTCGGCGATACGGTCGCCCTGCTTGAACTCCGAGTAGCGCTCGCCGCTGTTGAATTCGAAACCGCTCAGCACGGCGCGGAAACTCTGTACGTCGGCGTCCAGGGTCTCGGGGGAAGACACCAGGATGGCGTTCATGACCCCGGTACGTCCGAGCAGGCGGATGGTGTAGTTGAGGACCAGTTGGCCTTCCGAGCGCAGCTTGACGCCCCATTCCAGGCGCTTCGTGGCCGGATCGTAATGGGGTGGTACGTACCAGCCCTCCGTGTGGAGCGGGGCCATGCCTCGGCGCTTGCGCTCCTCGTTGGCCGGTCCGTCGGACTCCTTGAGAGTCTTGAGGAGCGCGTCGGCGTCGATCTTTTCGTCATCCTTCACGTAGCCGATGGGGTTGAAGGAAAAATCGGCCCACCACTTCCCCTTCGCCGAGTAGACGATGTTGTTGCCCTTGTCCGGGAGGTTGCCGGTGAGTTCGAGAAACTTGGCCGAATTGGCTTCGTCGAGAAAAAGGGTTTCTTCGTCGGGGGTCTTGAGGGTGGCCTTGCCGCCGACCGCCTCGGTCTTCGGGCCGGCGTGCCAGTCGAGCGCCCGAAGGGCGGCGCCGCGGTCCTGTTCCGGGGTTTGGGCGAGGGCGAAAAGCGGGAACAGGCAGGCAATGAGAGCAAGTCGGATCGGACGCATGACGAGGGCTTTCGGGGGGTTGAAATTAAAACGCGATCATATCACGGATATGTCTTGCGGATTTTTTTATCCCATGTGGAAAGCCCCCGGCCGGCGGGGCTCCCTTTCCGAAGGCTTACCTTCCGCGCAGGAAAAGCCCATCCAGATCGGCCATCGACCACGCCAGCCAGGTGGGACGGCCGTGGTTGCATTGGCCGGCGCGCTCGGTTTCTTCCATCTGGCGGAGCAGGGCGTTCATTTCCGGGAGGGTGAGTTGGCGGCGTGCGCGGACGGCGCCGTGGCAGGCCATGGTGGCGAGTAGCTCGTTGCGGCGGGCGGTAGCGAGCTGGGTCATGCCGTGCTCCCGCAGTTCGGCGACGAGGGTGCGAGCGAGCGCCGTCGGGTCGCCGCCCTGCAGGAGAGCCGGCATGGCGCGCACGCCCAATTGGCCCGGGCCGAGGGGGGCGATCTGGAAGCCGAGGGCGGCGAGGGCCTCGCGGTTCTCTTCCACGGCCGCCACGTCGAGGGGGTCGGCGGAGAAAACGGCGGGAATGAGGAGGGCCTGGGTGGCGATACGGCGATCGTCGAAGGCGGTCTTCAATTTTTCGTAGAGGATGCGTTCGTGGGCGGCGTGCATGTCCACGAGCACGAGGCCGGCGGCGTTCTGGGCCAGGATGTAGATGCCGTGGAGCTGGGCCAGCGCGTAGCCGAGGGGCGGCGGGCCATCTGGCGAGGTGACGGGCAGAGGGGCGGGTGCGACGTCCGGTACGGTGGAAGCTTCGGCGGCGGCTCGGGCGAAGGCCAGGTAGGCTGCCGCGGCGGGTTCGGCGACGCCGAGGGAGTGCTGCCGCGGGGGCTCGCTCCATCCGCTTCCCGCCATGCCTCGCGACGGGGTCGCAGATGATGCGGGCTGTCCCTCGCCTGCCGCGGTGTGTTCCTCGCCTCGCGATCCGCCGATTGGCGCTGCCAGCGTCCTGTGGACGGCGTGATAGACGAATTGATGCACCGCCCGGGAATCCCGGAAGCGGACTTCGGTCTTCGCCGGGTGCACGTTCACATCCACCAGGGCGGGGTCGATGCTGAGGAAGAGGCAGGCCTGGGGTTGGCGCTGGCCGTGCAGCACGTCCCGATAGGCCTCCCGCAGGGCGTGGGCGAGCACCTTGTCGCGCACGTAGCGGCCGTTGACGAAGACGTATTGGCCGTCCTTCGTCTGCGTGGCCTGAGTGGGGTCGATGACGAAGCCGGCCAGGGCGAGTTCGCCGGCCTGGGCGGCCAGAGGGCGGGCGGCGGCGATGAATTCGCGGCCAAGGATGTCGGCGATGCGTCGTTCCCGGTCGGCAGGGGGGAGTTGCAGGCTGGTGCGGCCGTTGTGGGTGAGGCTGAACGCCACGTCCGGGCGGGTTAGGGCGATGCGCCTGACGCCGTCGGCGCAGTGGGCGAATTCGGTTCCTTCGGCCTTCAGGAATTTGCGGCGCGCCGGGGTATTGAAATAGAGGTCGCGCATTTCCAGCACGGTGCCGGCCATGAGCGCTGCGGGTTCCGGGCTGGCGCCAACGCTGCCGGCCAGCTTCCAGGCGTGGGCGGCACCCGCCGCGCGGCTGGTCAGGGTCAGGTGCGCGACGGAGGCCACCGAGGCCAGCGCCTCGCCGCGGAATCCCAGGGTGCCGACGCGCTCCAGGTCCTGCAGGGAGGTGATCTTCGAGGTGGCATGCCGGGTGAGGGCGAGGGCCAGTTCGTCCTGCGGGATTCCGCAACCGTCGTCGGCGACGCGGATGAGTTTGACGCCACCTTCCTCCAGGGCTACCTGGATCGCCGTGGCGCCGGCGTCGAGGCTGTTTTCCAGGAGTTCCTTGAGGACCGAGGCCGGCCGCTCGACCACCTCACCGGCCGCGATCTGGCTGACGAGGAGGTCGGGCAGGGGGCGGATGGCGGGCATGGCGGGATTATACCTTGGGGTAGAATGGCGCTTTTCGGCGAAGGGTGGCGCGATATGCAGCGCCATCCGGTTTCCCCTCCCCCTTCCCCATCCCTCCAAAACATGGAATTCATCGCCCAGTTCTTCGACATCGTCATGCACCTGGACAAGCACCTGGCCGTCCTTGTGCAGCAGTACGGGCTATGGATTTACGCCATTCTGTTCGTGATCATCTTTTCAGAGACGGGCTTCGTCGTTTTTCCTTTCCTGCCCGGGGATTCCCTCCTGTTCGTCGCCGGAGCGCTGGCGGCCATCGGCGAAGGCGGCATGGACATCGGTGTGCTGATGGCCGTGCTTTCGGTGGCAGCCATTCTGGGCAATACGGTCAATTATCAGATCGGCCGCTTTCTCGGCCCCAGGGTCTTTCACTGGGAAGGGTCGCGCCTCTTCAACCGGGACGCGCTGGTCAAGACCCATGGCTTCTACGAGAAGCATGGCGGCAAGACCCTGGTGATCTCCCGCTTCCTCCCGCTGTTCCGCACCTTCGCGCCCTTCGTTGCCGGCATTGGCGAAATGGGCTACGCCCGCTTTACCTTGTTCAACTTCATCGGCGCCGTGAGCTGGGTCGTCTCCCTGTGCCTGCTGGGCTACTGGTTCGGCAATTTCCCCTGGATCAAGAAAAACCTGTCCGTGGTCATCGTGGCGATCATCGTTTTCTCCCTGGTCCCCCTGGTGCTCGGTTACCTCAAGAGCCGGCAGGCGCGGGTGCAGGGTTAGGCGGGCGGACGCTCTACGGCGATGCGCGTTTTCGTCGTCTTTCTGGCTTTGCTGCTTGCCGCTTGCGCGACCAAGGTCGGGCGCGACGGCCAGCGGGAGACGACCTTTGCCCCGAAGTATCTGGCCAAGAGCGAGATCGATCGCATTTCCGACACCACCCGAGACGAGGTCTACGGCAGCCTGTTGTCGATCGCCGACAAACTCTATCGCCGCAACCCGCGGGAGTGGAAGAAGGCCGGCCTGGCCAGCCGCGAGGCAGCCCTGGAACGGATCAAGTCGCGCGGTGCCCCGCCGGTGGAACTCGAAGGGCGCCGCGAAGGCGCCGCTGCCCTGGCCGCCTTTCGCGACGATTTTGCCGGTGATCGGGTGGCCGCCCTCATGTTCGGGCTCTTGACCATGGCCGACGCCGCCTTCGAATACAAGGACGAATATTTTCTGCTAGACAGTCTCGACGAGCAGAAGCTCTACAACTTCGCCCGCAACGTGGAGATCGCCGTCTGGAAGCTGTCCACGGCGCGGGACGGGGCGGGGGAACTCCTGTTGCTGTCCAACGAACTCGATCCGGCCCACCGCAACCTTTCCTTCGAGCGAGAATTCGGTCGCGCCATCGGGCTCCTCGATTTTCTTTCGCGAGTCATGGCCGATCGCCATGGGCGCACCGTCACCCGCTTCACCCAGTCAGTGGCGACCGCACTCTTTCTTCCCGTAGGCCTGCTCAAATGAAAAGAATCGTCGTCCTCGTCTCCGGCCGTGGCAGCAACATGGAGGCCCTGCTGGCGGCCCGCGACCGCGGCGAGCTGCCTGTCGAGTTCGTCGCCGTCATCAGCAACCGGCCGGACGCGGCCGGGCTCGTCACGGCGGCGCGGGCGGGAATTGCCGCCCATTGTGTGGATCACAAGGCCTACGGCGATCGTTCGAGTTTCGACGCGGCGCTTGCCGAGCGGATCGACGCCTTTCGGCCCGACCTCGTGGTGCTGGCCGGCTTCATGCGGGTTCTTGGCGACGACTTCGTGTGCCGCTATGCCGGGCGGCTGGTGAATATCCACCCCTCTCTCCTGCCTTCCTTCCCGGGATTGCACACCCATCGCCGCGCTCTTGAGGAGGGGGTTCGAGTCCACGGCTGCACGGTGCATTTTGTCACCCCGACCCTCGACCACGGTCCGATCATCGTCCAGGCCGCCGTCCCGGTCCTCGACGGCGACGACGAAGATCGTCTCGCCGCCCGGGTTCTCGCCCAGGAGCACCGCATTTATCCGCTGGCGGTGCGCTGGTTCGTGGAAGGACGTCTGACCGTGGCGGGGGGGCGTGTTCTCGTCGCCGGGGAGCAGGTCGACGATGCGGCGCTGCGGGCGCCCATGCTCGCTTGATGCTGCGCCCTCACTTGAATTTCCGAGGCGGGTCGGCCGCCTGATCGGCCTGCCACGACGCCATGCCGATCGCTCTGTTCGCCGCGATAATCGGATCGCTTTCCCTCCATGCGGCGGCGTTGTTCCTACCCGACGTCGATCTGGCGCCGCCGCCGGAATCCCCGCCGTTGACCGCCGAGATCGTCCCGCCGCCGCGGCCCGCCGAAGAGCCCGTGGCCAAGCCGGCCGTGCCGCCCCCTCTCGCAACGCCGCGCCGCCCCAACCGTTCGCCCGTGCCGCCGCCCGCGCCCGCCGAGAGTAAAAGCGCGGCGCTCACATCGCCGGTCGAATCGCCTGCGCAAGCGGTGGCCGAGCCGACGCCCTCCACTGCTCCGCCGCCAGTGGCCGCAGAGCCGGTGACCCCTGTTTTGGCGGGCAGCGGGCGCATTCGCTTTGCCGTCTTTCGCGGAGACCGGGGCTTCGAGGTGGGGCGCGCCGAGCACGCCTGGGAGTTTGCGGATGGCGCGTATCGTCTGACGACCATGACGGAAACCAGCGGCCTCGTTTCCCTCTTCAAATCGGTTCGCGTCGAGTTGGAGAGCCAGGGCACGCTCACCCCCCGAGGACTGCGCCCGGACCGCTTCCTGACGCGCCGCAACGGGGTCGAGACACGGGAACGTGCCGATTTCGACTGGTCGCTGGGGGAACTTGTCCTGGGTCGGGACGGCAGTCGGCTTCCGCTTCCCGAAGGTGCCCAGGATTTGGCGTCCTTTCCCTACCAGCTCGCCTACCTCGCCCGCTTGGAGGAGGGCGCCGAGCTGCGGGTCGCGACCGGCCGTAAATTTGAGCGCTACCATTTCGATTCCCTGGGCGAGGAAGAAGTCAGCGTGCCGGCCGGGGTTTTTCGCACGCTGCACTTGCGGGTGCAAACCGATTCCGTGACCGAGCTTTGGCTGGCCCGCGAGCGGGGATGGGTGCCGGTCAAGATCCGTCATACCGACAAGAAGGGCGATTCCTACGAGGAACAGGCCGTCGAACTGGGGGCGCCCTGAAGCGTGGCGGATAAACTGATCTTTCGCTCGGATGTCCACCCGGGCCGGGCTTGGTTTCTTGCCTATCCCTTTGATATGTTTCGTCTCTGCGCACCGTCAGGATCGTCGTCAGACCGGTTCGCGCCGTATCTTCACAAGCGCTGAAGGCTTCAGCCACTCTCATCCTGCCCGATTCCATGTCCGACGTGATGAATGCCCGTTTCACTCCCGCTCTGTTCGCCCATGCCGAGGCGCTGCTCGCGTCGGTATTGCGTTTCGAGCAGGCCGCTGACGCCGTGGTTTCCCGCTATTTCCGCGAGCACCGTCAATTGGGCCATGCCGACCGCGGCTTCGTTGCCGAGACCGTATATGCGGTGGTGCGTCGCAAGCGCAGCCTGGAGGCACGCTGCGGTACCAATGCGCCGCGCCCCTTGCTCCTCGCTTGCCTCGCCATCGTGTTCGGTTGGAACCGGCGGCAGCTGGAGCCGGTCCTGCGAGCGAGCGAGACTGACTGGCTGGCAACCGTGAAGGCAGCCGATGCCGGCGCTCTGCCGAGCTCCATTCGTCACGATTTGCCGGATTGGCTGCACGCGGCGCTGGTCATCCAGTACGGCGAGGAGGGCAGTGCGGTGCTGGCCCGCGCCCTCAACCAGCCGGCACCTCTGGACCTGCGCGTCAATGCGCTGAAGGCGGAGCGCCGGGCGGTGATCCAGCGCCTGCTGGCCGAGGGCATCGCCGCGAAGGAGGGGGCCTGGTCGCCCTGGGCGGTGCGCCTGGAGGGCAAGCCGGCCCTGTCTCGCCATCCCCTTTTTTTGGACGGCAGCGTCGAAGTGCAGGACGAGGGCAGCCAACTCCTTGGCCTCCTGGTGGCGCCCCGACGGGGCGAATTGGTGGTCGATTTTTGCGCCGGTGCGGGCGGCAAGACCCTGCTCCTTGGCGCCCTCATGCGCAATACCGGCCGCCTCTATGCCTGCGATGTCTCGGATCGGCGCCTCGCCAATCTGAAGCCCCGGCTGGCCCGCTCCGGGCTCTCCAATGTTCACCCGCTGCGCATCGAGCATGAAAGGGATGTCCGCGTCCGGAGGCTTTCCGGCAAGGCGGACCGGGTTCTCGTCGACGCCCCCTGCTCTGGCCTCGGCACCCTGCGCCGCAATCCCGATCTCAAATGGCGCCAGGACGAGACCGCCATCCGGGAGCTGGCGGTCAAGCAGGCCGCCATCCTAGCCGCCGCGGCGAGTCTGGTGCGTCCCGGCGGACGCCTGGTGTACGCCACTTGCAGCGTGCTCCACAGCGAAAATGACGGCGTCGTGGACGCCTTCCTGGCGAGCCATCCGGAATTTCGCTCCCTTGATGCCGGCGAGATTCTTGCGCGGCAGGAGATCGTCATTCCCGGCGAGCGCCTGCGCCTCCTGCCACATCTGCACGGCTGCGACGGTTTCTTCGCGGCGGTCCTGGAGAAAGCGTCATGAACGAAAAACAGGCGTTGAGGCTGCTGTCCGATCTCTGGGCGGATATCGGTGATCCCCAGTTCATCTGGCAGGCGGTCACTCTTACGGCCTGCCTCATCATCGCCGCTCTGCTGGCTCGTGCCTGGCGTCAGCGCGGCGGTCAGCGATCCTCCGGCCTGCACGCCGCCGGATCCCGACTGGCCTTTCCCCTTGCCGCCATGGCCTTGTGCAGCGTTGCGCTGTTCGTGCTGCAAGGCATGCTCCATGTCAATCTCCTGCGCGTGGCCATCCCGCTGCTGGGGGCCATGGCCCTGGTGCGCGGAATCGTCTATGTGCTGCGCCGCAGCTTTCCCCAGGCAGCCTGGCTGGCGGTCTGGGAGCGCGGGCTGGCCTTCTTCGTCTGGGGCTGGCTGGCCCTATACATCACCGACCTGGCGCCGGCCGTCATCGAGGCTCTGGAGCGGGTGAGCTTTTCGCTGGGCAAGCAGCCGCTCAATCTCTGGATGCTCCTGCATGGGTTCGTGACCGTCTTCCTCACCGTGGTCTCTGCGCTCTGGGTCGGGGGGCTCATCGAGAGTCGTCTGATGGGCTTCGGCGATATGGACGGGAATCTGCGCCTTGTCGCGGTGCGGGTCAGCAAGGCCGTGCTTACCGTGTTCGCGCTCCTCGTCAGCCTCACCCTGGTGGGCATCGACATGACGGCCCTGTCGGTCTTCACCGGCGCCCTCGGCGTGGGCCTCGGACTTGGCTTGCAGAAGATTGCGAGCAACTATGTGGCCGGATTCATCATCCTTCTCGACCGCTCTATCCGGATCGGCAATCCGATCCAAGTGGACGCGACGACCAGCGGCGCGGTTACCGAGATCACGACTCGCTACACCGTGCTGCGCAATGGCAGTGGGGCCAAGTTTATCGTTCCCAACGAAGTGTTGGTGAGCAACATCGTGCAGAACCAGACCTTTTCGGATACCCGGGTACGGGTCGCGACGCCGGTCGGAGTCGCCTACGGCAGCGATCTCGATCGGGTGCGGGAAATCCTTGTCGGCGTCGCCCGGGCACACCCCCGGGTGCTGGCCGACCCGCCGCCGGGGGTGGCCTTGCTGGCGTTCGGCGAATCGGCGCTGGAGCTCGAACTTGGATTCTGGATCGACGATCCCGAGTCGGGGACCGGCAATATTCGTTCCGAAGTCAATTTCGCCATCTGGCGGGCATTCCGCGATGCCGGAATCGAAATTCCTTTCCCGCAGCGCGAAGTGCGAATGCGGGAGCGGTGATCCAATGGCCGGCGGAAGTCATCGTCTGCCCGGTGGAGGGCTGCGCGTCCTCTCCAGTCTTGTGCTGCACGCTATCCACGACTCGCAGCCGCGCGCTTTCGGCCGTGTCGGCGTTGCAAGACCTCGCTAGAGTGCTGCGTATCCCCGAGGTTTGCGATCTGCCGTGAGCGAATATCCGTCGACTTCAAAAACGCCTTCGAGCGTGCAGCGCTAGGACTCTCCTTCCAGCGAGCGCAGGTACGCGGCCTCGGCCCTGCGCTTGATTTCTTTTGCGATATGGCGGCAGCGGTGAGCCATGCGGGCTTCGATTCCGGTGCGGCGCCGATTGTCACGCCCGTCGGGCGAGGAGCGGGTTTTGCGGTCCATGTGGCTTCTCCTTTGGGGGGTGTGGCGCGACAGTCTTTCCCGTGCCGAACCGCTCAATACCAGGCGCCCTGGAGGGCGACCGCACTGTCGTAGTCAATCTCGGGTCGCCGGTCGCGTATCCGTTCCGTCGAGGCCTGATGCGTGCGGCGCTGGGGGGCGGAAGGCGAGAGAAGCATGCGCCCGGCGGTGGCCGCGACAAATTCCGGTTGGCTTAGCTTGTCGCTCATGGGTGCCTCCTTGGTCGTCCGTAGTTCGGCCACTTTGCCAGCCACAGGGCGCTTGAGTGTTTTCGTTACTGGGCGCTTCTGTGACGAAAGTCGATGAGGCGGTGTCCGAATGCAACCAAGAATCCGGCGCGCCAGCCAAAAAAAACCCCGCCAGCGGCGGGGTAACAGGGAGTTCTCGAAAGGGGGATTTCGAGAGGAGGGTAATCGGTCAGCGCTGCCGCTTACGTCGGCGGAGGGTGAAAAGAACGATGCCGGTGGCGAGGCCGGCGGCTATCGCCCGGAGAATTTCGGCGTTGCCGTCTGCCAGCCAGTCGAGTCCGCTGACGCCGAGGAAGACACCCAGGCTTTCGCTGATCGGCAGGCTTTCTCCGAGGGACATTTCAGTGGGCTTTCCGGCAGGCGGCGGCAGCTTGGGAGACATGGCCGGTTTCGCGCTCGAAGAGATAACGGCGGGAGGCGGCGAGAAAATCCTTGCAATTCTGTTCGTTCATTTTTTTGGTCTCGTGCGGGGTCGATGCGATGGATGGCATTCTACGAACGCCCTCGCCAGAGGTCTGTGGCAGTTGCGTTTTCCCGCGGTAACCGCCAATGATGGGTTGTGACCGTCTGTGACTTCAGGTTTGGTTTTGCGGCCAGACCAGCGTCAAGCGCGCTCCCCCCAACGGGGAAACATCGGCACGGGCGGTTCCACCGTGCATTTCCATGACGCGGCGCGCAATGGCCAGCCCCAGGCCGTAGCCGCCGGTGGAGCGGTCGCGGGAGCGGTCGAGGCGAGTGAAAGCCGAGAAAACGTGTTCCCGGTCTTCGACAGGAATGCCGATGCCGTCGTCGTCAACGTGGATGCAGATGTCTTGGCCGACGACCGCGGCGCCGACGACGATGCGCTCGCGGGCATACTTGATCGCGTTGCGCAGAAGATTGCGCAGGGCGTAGGGCAGAGCCTTGCGGTCCATGTCGACTGAAAAGTCTGCAGGGAGGGCGCCGAGATCGATGCTGATGTCAAGGCGTCGCCCTAGGACGCGAATCGATTCGACCTGTTCGGCGAGCCAGCCCGCCAGCGGGATGTGGGAGAAGTGCGGGGCGGGCGCCTCGCGTTCGAGTCGCGCGTAGGTCAGGCTGGTGTCGATCAGATTGTCCAGTTCGTCGAGGTCGGTTTCCATCATTCCCCAAAGACGCTCGCGCTCTTCCTGGGTGTCGGTTTCGGAGAGCATTTCGAGGGCGAAGCGCAGCCGCGCGATGGGGGTGCGCAGCTCGTGGGAGATGCCGGACGACAGTTCCTTGTGGGTGGCGAGCAGGCGCTGGATACGATCAGCCATGCCGTTGAGGGTGTAGGCAAGCGGCGCGAAAAGCTGGCTGCGGGCGGCCGGGGTTCGCGTTTCGAGGTTGCCGTCGCCGAGGGAGCGTGCCGTTTGTCGCAGCGCCTCCAGATCCCGCCAAACCGGGCGGATCCAGAACCACAGGGCGACGGCGAAAATGACGCCAATCAGGCTCCAGGTCAAGAGGCGCAGCCGTAAATCGAGCGGGATGCGCTCCTGCACCTCCTGGTTACGACTGGCGGACAGCGGACCGACCACAAGAACCTGACTGGTGGTGCCCAGGCGGTGGTACATCACTTCGCCGTCGTGGTCGATGGCGATATCGCCGGCGTCGAGCTTGAGCACCTGGGAAGGCGTGAGCACGCGATCCAGGGTCATGCGCTCGACGATCCCGAGTCGGAAGGCAAATTTCTCATCGAGAATCTTGATTTGCTTTTCCCAGGCGTTGCGATGGTGGCGGAAGAGCTCATCCTCGATGAGGGTGATGGTGCCGCGCATGAAGCGACGGGCGTAGTCGTCGGTGATTCCGCGCTGCGCGGTGGAGATGACGAAATCGGCGGTGAAGGCGATGGCGACGAAGGAGCCCATCGCCAGCAGGTAGAAATTGAAAAAGAGCTTCGAAAGACTGTAGCGACCGCCCCGCCAGCGCGGCATGGTGACCCTGAAAAGGGACCGCAGCGGGCCGGGGCCCGAGGGGCGCTCAGTTCCAGTCATGCTTGCTGAAGAGGTAGCCCTTGCCGCGTACCGTCTTGATCCGGGTGGGATTTTCCGGGTCGTCGTTGAGCTTCTTGCGCAGGCGGGAGATGCGCGCGTCGATCGAGCGATCGAGGCCGTCGAAGCCGATCCCGCGGAGTTCCTGCAGCAGGTCGTCGCGGGACAGCACGTTCCCGGCATGGCAGGCGAGCAACCAGAGGAGATCGAACTCGGCTGTCGTGAGGTCGATGGTCTGTTCGGACAGGGTCGCCGTGCGGGTCGCCTGGCTGATGCGGAACTCGCCGAATATCTTCTCCTCGCCACTCGCTGCCGCGGAATCGGTCGCTGAGGGCAGGCGGCGCAGAAGCGCCTTTATGCGGGCGAGGAGTACTCTGGGTTGGACAGGTTTGGCGATGTAGTCGTCGGCACCCATTTCGAGGCCCAGAATCTGGTCGAAATCCTCGTCGCGGGCGGTGAGCATCAGAATCACCCCGCGGTAGGCATGGCGGATTGCACGACAGACCTCGAAGCCGTCCTTGCCCGGGAGCATGACGTCGAGGATGACCAGATCGGGTTGCTCGGCGAGGATGCGGGCTTCGGCGGCATCTCCGCGGCCTTCGACAGTGACCGAAAAGTCGTTTCGGGTGAGGTATTCGGAAGTGAGTTCGGCGAGGCGTTCGTCATCTTCGACGAGGAGTATGCGTGCAATCATGCGCTGTCTGAACCTGGGAGAAGTGGATGCGAGAAGGAGCGCCGTCGATACCGCGTGGGGCCGGGCGTCGCGTCGCTGGCCCGAATCAGCACAGGTATGCAGGCGAACACGGCGCAAACCCGGCGCTAGTTTAGCGCCCCTGCTGATCAGGGCAAGACCCTGGGCCTCGAAGGGTATCGGGGGACTTGGGCATGCCTTAGAATGAGACTCCCTGCCTTTCGTGGAGTCGTTGTTGTGGAGAGTCTCGCCGTCGGCCTGTTCGATCTACCCTGGTGGGGCTATGCGCTCGTTGTCCTGGGGCTGACCCATGTGACTATCGCCGCGGTCACCATTTTTTTGCATCGCTGCCAGGCGCACCGGGCCTTGGAGCTGGGGCCGCTACCCGCGCATTTCTTCCGTTTCTGGCTGTGGCTGACGACCGGCATGATCACCCGGGAGTGGGCGGCGATCCACCGTAAGCACCACGCCAAGTGCGAGACCGCCGACGACCCACACAGCCCCCAGATACTCGGTCTGAACCGGGTGCTTTGGGGCGGGGTCTTCCTCTACGTGCGGGAGTCGCACAACGCCGAGACGCTTGATCGCTATGGCTACGGGACGCCGGACGATTGGCTCGAACGCACGCTTTACACCCCTTGGCACAAATACGGCATTGTGCTGATGGCGGCTATCGATATTGCACTGTTCGGTCTCCTTCCGGGGGTGCTGATCTGGGTCGTCCAGATGGTCTGGATTCCCTTCTGGGCCGCCGGGGTCATCAATGGCGTTGGCCATTTCGTGGGATACCGCAATTTCGGCTGCGCCGACGCATCCACCAATATCCTGCCCTGGGGCATCCTGATCGGCGGTGAGGAGCTGCACAACAATCACCACGCTTTCGCCACCTCGGCGAAGCTTTCCAGTCGCTGGTACGAATTCGATATCGGCTGGCTTTATATTCGCTTGCTCGCGCTGCTTGGCCAGGCGCGGGTGAAGAACGTTGCGCCCTCGCCGCGCCTGGGGGTGCCTCGCCCGGCCGTGGACCTCTCCACGCTGCATGCGCTCATCGCATGCCGTTATGACGTATTGGCGCGTTACGGGCGGTCTCTCGGGGAGGTCTACCGGCAGGAAGTTGCCGGTTTGGCGGATCGCGCCCAATTCAAAGGCCTCAAGCGCTGGCTGGAGGCCGACGCCCGCGACGTACCGCTGGAATGGCGCGGCAGACTGGAAGCTCTCCTGGCGCGGAGCCAGCCCCTCGCCACGCTTTACGCCATGCGGGAGGAACTCGCCAGCGTTTGGAACCGCACCAACGCCAGCGCCGAGCAATTGGTCGGCGCGCTGCAGTCCTGGTGCCAGAAGGCCGATGAATCGGGAATCGCCCAGTTGCGCGAGCTATCCCTGCGGGTACGCAGCTATGCCCCGAATTGAAGCGGGGAGCCTGGCGAAAGTGCCTCCCCGGGCCTGGTTCGCGACGCTCGCTCTGGGGGCCTTCGGTCTGGTGGCCGTAGGCATGGAACTCCAGGTGCTCCTCCACCTGGCACCTTGTCCTCTTTGCATTTTCCAGCGATTGCTCTATCTCGTCCTCGGCGCTGTGGCGCTCGCTGGGTTGCTCTTGCCCCGCTTGCGCCCGCTGTGGTGCGCCCTCGTCGCGCTGGTCGGATTGGGGGGGGCGGGCGTGGCGGCCTACCAGAGCTGGATGCAGGCTTTTCCCCACCTGGCGACCGAGTGCGGCTTCAGCGAGCCCACAGCCATCGAACGGCTGGTCGATAGCCTCGGCATGCAGTGGCCGGGCCTGTTTCTGGCGACCGGATTCTGCACCAGTCGGGATTGGGAGTTTCTCGGGCTATCGATGGCCAACTGGTCGGTATTCTGCTTCGCCGGGTTTGCCGGGTTTGCGGTCTGGCTGGCACTGCGCCGCGGGGAATAAAAAACCCGCCGAGAAGGGCGGGTTTCTTCGCCAGGTGAAGCTGAATTACTTCAGCTTCACTTCCTTGAATGCGACATGCTTGCGGACCTTCGGGTCGTACTTCACGAATTCCAGCTTCTCCGGCGTCGTGCGCTTGTTCTTGGAGGTGGTGTAGAAGTAGCCGGTGCCGGCCGTGGATTCCAGCTTGATCTTTTCGCGACCGCCTTTAGCCATTTTTCGTATCCTTCCTTATCAGACTTCGCCACGGGCGCGCAGGTCGGCGAGGACGGACTCGATGCCGTTCTTGTCGATCACTCGCAGGCCGGCGTTGGAAACGCGCAGGCGGATGAAGCGGTTTTCACTTTCAACCCAGAAACGACGGTATTGCAGGTTGGGCAGGAAGCGGCGCTTCGTTTTGTTGTTGGCGTGGGACACGTTGTTCCCGACCATCGGGCTCTTGCCCGTCACTTGGCAGACTCGCGCCATGATGGGTGCTCCAGTTCTTGATTCGTTAAAAAGAAAGCCGTGGATTCTAACAAACGGAACTGGACTTCATCAAGCGCTTTATCCGTTTCCGGCGCGGTGACGGGGGTTCACAACAGGCCGCGTTCCGAGAAGGAAAGCGGCGGGACGCCGCCGGCGACGATGAAATGGTCGAGTACCTTGATCTCCACGAGGGCGAGGGCGTCTTTCAGGCTGCGGGTGAGGGATTCGTCGGCCCGCGAAGGTTCGCTGACGCCGGAGGGGTGGTTGTGGGCGAGGATCACCGCAGCCGCGTTGCGTTGCAGCGCGGTCTTGACCACTTCCCGCGGGTAGACGCTGGCGGCGGTGAGGGTGCCCCGGAAGAGTTCGTCGGCGGCCAAAAGCCGGTTCTGGGCATCCAGCCAGAGCGCCATGAACACTTCGTGGGGCCGGCCAGCGAGGTTGAGTCGCAGCCACTCCCGCACCGCCGCCGGCGAGCGGAAGGCGTCGCGAACCGCGAGTTCCTGCGCCAGCGCTCGCCGAGCCAGTTCGAAACTCGCCTTCAACTGGGCGGCCTTGGCCAGGCCGATTCCAGGGACCTTGGCGAGATCGGCGGCCGGCGCTTCCACCAGGTTTTCCAGGCGCCCCTCGTAGCGGCAGAGGAGCTCGCGGGCCAGATCGACGGCACTCTTGCCGCGCACGCCGACCCGCAGGTAGATGGCCAGCAGTTCCGCGTCGGAGAGGGCGCCGGGGCCGAGGCGGAGCAGGCGTTCCCGGGGGCGCTCGCCTTCGGGCCAGTCGGAGATTGCCATGGGATTTCCAGTAGAATGATTCGCGTCCCATTCTAACGACAAGACAATGGAATTGCATGGCAAGCGCATCGTCCTGGGTGTGACCGGCGGCATTGCGGCCTACAAGGCGGCCGAGCTCGTCCGTCTGCTGGTCAAGGCTGGCGCCGAGGTGCAGGTGGCGATGACCGAGGCGGCGACGCACTTCGTCACCGCAACGACCTTTCAGGCACTCTCCGGCCAGCCAGTCTTCATCGATCCCTGGGATGGCCGCATGGACAACGCCATGAGCCACATCGACCTTTCTCGCCGGGCTGACTGTATCGTCGTGGCGCCCGCGTCGGCGGATTTCCTTGCCCGCATCGCCCATGGCCTCGCCGACGATCTGCTGGCGACCCTCGTGCTCGCCCGCGACTGCCCCCTGCTCGTTGCCCCTGCCATGAATCGCCAGATGTGGGAGAACCCAGCCACGCGGCGTAATGTGGCGATTCTCTTCGCCGACGGCGTGGCCCTCCTGGGGCCCGCCTCTGGCGAGCAGGCCTGCGGCGAAGTGGGGGAGGGCCGCATGCTCGAAGCGGAAGAAATCCTTGAGGCCCTCGTCGCCTTCTTTACGCCCAAACTGCTTGCTGGCCGTCGGGTGTTGCTCACCGCCGGGCCCACCTTCGAGGCCATCGACGCCGTGCGCGGCATTACCAATCTCTCCTCTGGTCGCATGGGTTACGCGCTCGCCCGGGCGGCGCAACGGGCGGGCGCCCAGGTGACTCTGGTCTCCGGGCCCGTGGAGTTGCCGACTCCGGCGGGGGTGGAGCGAATCGACGTGCGCAGCGCCCTGGAGATGCAGCGGGAGGTGCTGGCCCGCGCAGCCGCCTGCGACATCTTCATCGGCGTCGCCGCGGTCGCGGACTATCGTCCGCTCGCCCCCGCCGCCCACAAGCTCAAGAAGGATGCCGGGGGTGTTCCCCCCGTCGAACTGGTCGAGAATCCCGACATTCTCGCGACCGTGGCGGCCCTGCCGGAGCCGCCCTTCTGCGTGGGGTTCGCCGCCGAGAGTGGCAACCTCGAAGCCTATGCGCGAACCAAGCGCGAGAAAAAAAACGTCCCGCTCATCGCCGCCAATCTCATCCAGGACGGCTTTGGGGGCGATTCCAACCGCCTTGTCCTGGTGGACGCCGGTGGCGTGCACCCCCTCACCCCGGGACCGAAAGACGTGCTCGCCCGGCAACTGGTCGAGCACGTCGCCCAACTCATGGAAAAACGCTGATGCACCGGATCGACGTCCGCATTCTCGATGCACGATTGAGGGAGTCTCCTCCGCACTATGCGACTCCGGGTTCCGCCGGGCTCGACCTGAGGGCCTGTCTCGACGCCCCCCTGCATTTGCCCCCTGGCGGCACTACCCTGGTCCCTACCGGAATCGCCATCCATCTGGCGGATCCCGGACTGGCGGCGATGATCCTGCCGCGCTCCGGGCTCGGCCACAAATACGGCATCGTTCTCGGCAATCTGGTGGGGCTCATCGATTCCGACTACCAAGGCGAAATCATGGTGTCGGTGTGGAATCGCGGCCGCGAGTCCTTCACCCTCGCACCCCTCGATCGGATCGCCCAACTCGTCGTGGTCCCCGTGCTCCAGGTGGGTTTCAACGTGGTGGATGAATTCCCCGTCTCGGTGCGGGGCGAGGGCGGCTTCGGCAGTACCGGCAAGGCATGAGGCGGCTGGCCGCGGCGCTGGTAGGCGTCATTGGCGCCGCCGCTACCTTGGCCGACGACGCCCGCTACGCGCGCGGGGAGTCACTGGTCATGGCGCGTTGCTTTTTGTGCCACGGCGTTTCCGGCGACAGCTCCAGTCCGCTCTATCCCAAGATTGCCGGGCAGCACCCCAGCTACCTATTCAAGCAGATGCGCAACTATCTCTCGGGCGAGCGCGAAGGAACCGACATGCGCAAGGCCCTGGCGGAATTGTCGGACGCCGATCTCGACGCCCTGGCGATTTACTACAGCCGCCAGCCCACGACGCGGGGCAATTCTTTCTACCCGCAGATGAGGGATGCCGGCGAACGCCTATTCCGCGAAGGCAATGCGGCCACCGGACTGAAGCCCTGCAAGGAGTGCCACGGCGACGACGGCGGCGGTACCGACAAGACACCGCGCCTCGCTGGCCAACACGCCCTCTACATCGAAACCCAACTGAGCCTGTTCGAAGAGCGCCGCCGCACCAACGACAACGAAAAGATGCACGACGTCGCCAAACGACTCAGCATCGACGACATGCGGGCGGTCGCGGAGTATCTGCGGGGACTCTGAAAACGGCTTCGGGGTTCGCGCAGCTCAGTAGTGAGTGGCGACCGATTCACTGCGACATCGTGGGGGAAACCTCAGGGTCTCTCGTGTGGTTACTCCTGTCGCAGGGCGAGCCGCGGTAGTTCGGTGCCGGACTTGGTATGCATGGGGATGCATAAGTGTCTGCCCGGAAATCTGCCCCGCAAATGCACAGGCCTGCGGTGCTGTTCAGTCCTGGAGCGCCATCGCAGATCTATTAACCTTGATTATCATAGGGTTATGAGCACACGCCCGAGGCGACCAGCGCAGACCACTCGGTGTCCGTGAAGACGCGGGAGAGGGAAATGAAAGACTTGCCTTCCGGACGGTCCAGGGAAAAATCACCGCCTCCAACGCATTCCTTCACGTCGATGATGACCTGGGTGTGCTTGTAGAACTCGTACTGGGATTTGCTGATGTAGAAGGGGCAGCCGCCGATTTCCCCGAGCAGTTCGTCGTTGGGGGAAACCAGGATGTCTCCCGGCAAAAGGCAGTTGGCCGCGCTGTTGTCGCAGCAGCCGCCCGATTGATAGAACATCAGGGGGGAGTGGTGCTTTTTCTTGAGGAATTCGATGAACTCCAGGGCGGCCGGGGTGGCGACGACTCGATCGACCATGGTGTGCTCCAATGAAAAAGGGGGCGGTTTCCCGCCCCCTGTGACGCTGCCGAAGGCTTCGGCAGAGGGCTGATCAAAAGAAGCCCAGCTTCTGCTCGGCGTAGCTGACCAGCAGGTTCTTGGTCTGCTGATAGTGGTCGAGCATCATCTTGTGGGTTTCGCGACCGATGCCGGACTCCTTGTAACCGCCGAAGGCCGCGTGGGCCGGGTAGGCGTGGTAGCAGTTGGTCCACACGCGACCGGCCTTGATGCCCCGGCCCATGCGGAAGGCGCGGTTGCCGTTGCGGCTCCAGACGCCGGATCCGAGACCGTAGATGGTGTCGTTGGCGATGGACAGGGCGTCGGCTTCATCCTTGAAGGTGGTCACGGCCAGCACCGGCCCGAAGATCTCCTCCTGGAAGATGCGCATCTTGTTGTGGCCCTTGAACAGGGTCGGCTGGATGTAGTAGCCCTCGGCCAGGTCGCCGCCGAGCACGGCGCGGTTGCCGCCGATGAGGCATTGGGCGCCTTCCTGCTTGCCGATGTTGAGGTACTCGGTGATCTTGTTGATCTGGTCCATGGAGGCCTGGGCGCCGATCATGGTCTCGGTGTCCAGGGGGCTGCCCTGCTTGATGGCGGCGACGCGGGGCAGGACGCGCTCGATGAACTTGTCGTAGATCGATTCCTGGATAAGGGCGCGGGACGGGCAGGTACAGACTTCACCCTGGTTGAAGGCGAAGAGCACCATGCCTTCGATGGCCTTGTCGAGGAAACCGTCGTCGGCATCCATGACGTCTTCGAAGAAGATGTTGGGCGACTTGCCGCCGAGTTCCAGGGTGGCGGGAATCAGGTTGGTGGCGGCGGCCTGGCCGATGATCTTGCCGGTGGCGGTGGAGCCGGTGAAGGCGATCTTGGCGATGCGCTTGCTGGTGGCCAGCGGCATGCCGGCTTCGCGGCCGAAACCGTTGATGATGTTGAGGACGCCAGGGGGCAGCAGATCGGCGATCAACTCGGCCAGGATCAGGATCGAGATCGGGGTCGATTCGGCAGGCTTCAGCACGATGCAGTTGCCGGCGCCCAGGGCGGGAGCCAGCTTCCAGGCGGCCATCAGCAGCGGGAAGTTCCAGGGGATGATCTGGCCGACGACGCCGAGGGGCTCGTGGAAGTGGTAGGCGACGGTGTTCTCGTCGATATCGGAGATGCCGCCTTCCTGGGCTCGCAGGCAACCGGCGAAGTAGCGGAAGTGGTCGGCGGCCAGGGGCACGTCGGCGGCCAGGGTTTCGCGGATCGGCTTGCCGTTGTCGACGGTTTCGGCGTAGGCCAGGGTTTCCAGGTTCTGCTCGATGCGGTCGGCGATTTTCAGCAACAGGGTGGAGCGTTCAATGGTGGAAGCGCGCCCCCACTTGTCGGCGGCGGCATGGGCAGCGTCCAGCGCCAGCTCGACGTCTTCGGCGGAAGAGCGGGCGGCCTTGGTATAGACCTTGCCATTGATGGGGGTGATGACGTCGAAGTATTCGCCCTTGACGGGGGCGACCCACTTGCCGCCAATGAAGTTATCGTACTTGGCCTTGTAGGCGATCTTGGCGCCCGCGGCGCCAGGTGCAGCGTAAAGCATGGTGTCTCCTTTTGAACGGTTCAGGATTGCCGTGAAACAGCCGTGGGACTGTGGCAACGATCAGGGGCAACGATCGTGCCAGACAAAAATGGAGCACTTTTTTTGAGCAGGGGCAGCAGGGGAATTCGAGTATGCTTGCCCGATGGGTGTACATCTCAATTACCGCTTCGATCCTGGCTTTGAGGCTGTTCCCGGAGAGGACGGCCTGCAACTTTCCAATCCCTTGTTCCGCATTCTGGCCGCCGTCAAGGATGGCGGGTCCATCGGCGGCGCGGCCCGCGCTCTCGGCCTTTCCTACCGCTACGTCTGGGGCTTCCTGAAGGAGCAGGAGGTCGCCCTGGGCAAGCCGTTGCTGGCGAGCCGGGCGGGGCAGTCGGCCCGCCTTTCCGACTTTGGCGAGCGCCTGGTGTGGGCTGAACGCCGGGTGCACGCACGGCTCATGCCGCGGGCCGAGGAACTGGCTGCCCAACTCGACAATGAATTGCTTCTGGCTGTCCGGCCGGAATTGAAGCCGCTCATCGTGAGCACCAGCCACGACCTGCTTTTTGCAGCTCTGCGGGATCGCGTGCGGCAGCGGGCCGAAGTCTTGCTCGAATTCGAGTATCTGGGTAGCGGCAAGGCGCTGGACCGTCTCAACGATGGCGAATGCGCGGTCGCCGGGGTGCACATGCCCCTGAACGACCTGCATCTCTGCCAGCGGGGATCGGTGGTTCACACGCGCATCGGGCGGCGACTCAAGCTGGGGGATCACAAGCTCATCCGCTTCGCCACCCGCAGCCAAGGCTTCATGGTGCCCCGGGGCAATCCCCTGGGGATCCGCGGGATCACCGATCTGCGGCGGGCGGGGGTGCGCTTCGTCAATCGGCAGGCGGGATCGGGAACCCGCGTCCTGTTCGACGAACTGCTCGTGCAGCACGGGGTTCCGGGAATGGCCATCGAAGGCTACGGCGACATGGAGACGACCCACCTCGCGGTGGCCGCCTGCGTCGCGGCGGACGTAGCCAACTGCGGCTTCGGCCTTAAGGCCGCGGCGGCGCGATTCGGACTCGACTTCATTCCGCTGGTGGAGGAACAGTTCTTCCTCGTCTGCCATAAGCCGGCCCTGGAGAGTTGGGAGATGCAGGCGATCCTCGACGTGCTGCGCTCGGCGGAATTCCGCGCCCTCGCAGAGGCGGTGCCGGGATACTCCGCCGTCGACGCCGGGCAAATCATTTCCCTGCGGCGGACGCTGCCCTGGTACAAGTAAGGCGGGGTTCGGAAGCCTGCCACTCTGGGCGGCCGTGCGGCGGCGTTCCAAATGAGAAGCCGGCGCAGGCAGTCGTTCTCATCGACCCAGGTCAGCAGAGCCGGGCCTCGGCCAGCGTGCAGTCCTGCGCGATGGACTACTCGTCGAACTGGCGGGCGTAGGCGCCGTCGTTGTACAGGCCTTCGCCGAAGCGTTCGCGGCCGAAGTCGGCGATGATCCCTTGCCCTTCGCGGGAGGCGACGAACTCGACGAAACGCTGGGCGATGTCCCGGCCCGCCGTCGCACCGGGGGGGGCGACGATGGCGTGGTAGGTATTGACCAGAACACGGTCGCCTTTGAAGAGGACCGCCAGGTCGGGGGCGATGCCCTTCTCCATGATCCAGGTGCTGGAATCAGTCATGAAATAGGCGCGTTCGGCGTTCGCCCGTTTGAGGCTGGCGGTCATGAAATCCTTGGTAACCAGGTACCACGACCCCTCGGGCGCGACACTGGCTGACTTCCAGATCTGCATTTCCTTCTGGTGAGTGCCCGAATTGTCGCCGCGCGAGACGAAGGGGCTACCGGCCGCCGCGATTCGCCGGTAGGCGTCGGCGGCGTTGCGGGCAGTTGCGATGCCCGCCGGATCGGTGGCCGGGCCCACGAGGTAGAACTCATTTGAGCCGATGAGGGTTTTGCGGCTGGCCCAGCCTTCGCTCAAGGCCTTGTCGACCTGGGCGGGCGCGTGGACCATCGCCATATCGACCTTCTTTTCCTTCAACAGGGCCAGAGACTGGCCGGTACCCGCCTTGATCCAGACCATGCGCGCGTCGGCCTGGCGCGCGAATGCTTCCGCCAGGGCCTGCAGGAGTCCGAGTTCGCCTGGGCTGCCGGTCGCCAGGGAGAAACTCCTGCTGCCGGAACCGAACACCGTTTCCGCCGTCTCGGAAGCGGAGGCGGGGTCGTTGAGCGCGAATCCGGCCGCCAACAGGATTGCAATGGCACGTCGCCGCAGCATGGCGATCACTTCTTCGCGTTTGGAAAGAAGAGCTGCTGGCCGTCGATCTTGTAATCGGCGATGGTTTTCTGGCCGTCGGCGGAAACCACCCAATCGACGAATTGCTGTCCCAGGTCGGCCTTGACGTGGGGGTGCTTGGCGGAATTGACGAGAATCACCCCATACTGATTGAAGAGGCGTTGGTCGCCTTCGACCACGATGACCAGGTCCTGGCGGTTCTTGAAGGAAAGCCAGGTGCCTCGATCGGCCAGCAGGTAGGCGTTCATCGACGCCGCCGTATTTAGCGCCGGGCCCATGCCGGAGCCGGTTTCCTTGTACCAGGGCCCCTTGGCAGCGTCCAGGTCAATGGCGGCAAGCTTCCACAGGCGCAATTCGGCGGCGTGAGTGCCGCTCTTGTCGCCGCGCGAAACGAAGGGCGCCTTGGCGGCCTCGATCTTCTTCAAAGCTTCGACCACGTCCCTGCCGCCGGCCACTCTGGCCGGATCACTCTTCGGGCCGATGACGATGAAGTCGTTGTACATCACTTCCCGGCGCTCCACGCCCCAGCCCTCGGCGATGAATTTCTCTTCCGCCGCCTTGTCGTGGACGAAGACCACGTCCGCATCCCCGCGCCGAGCCTGGTCCAGGGCCTGGCCGGTACCGAGGGCGACCACGCGCACCTTGATGCCGGTCTTCTGTTCGAAGGCGGGCAGCAGTTGCTTGAAGAGGCCCGATTGCTCGGTGGAGGTGGTGGACGAGACGACGATGAATTTTTCGTCGGCCTCTGCGCCGGCCTGGGCGAGACCGAAGCAGACGAAGGCGGACAACAGAGTGCGGCGCAAGAGGTTCAAGACAGGCTCCCGGGGGTTGGCAAGAGCCGCAGGGTAGCGCGCCGGTCAATTCGGGTTAAGGGGAATTGTCGCTAACCTATGCATGTCTATGCATAGCTTGCCGAAGGGCGACAAACACACAACCCATGTCCAATAAATCATCCTAGGGCGCTACTCGAAAAAACCGCCCGCGCGGCGGCCATCAATCGCGCAAAAACGCGCGGCGGAAATTGTCGCTACTCCGGCTCAACTCAGCATGTCCGCCCAGATGTTTCTGGCCCAGCCCAAGGCGACTTTCGCTTCGATCTCGTTGCGCGCCGCCGAGACGCCGCCGGCGCCCTTGACCGGCTGTACCAGGCGCGTTGCCGGATCGTATTGGTGTACGGAGGCGACGTGGATGGCGTTCTTGGCGTCGACGAAGCTGTAGCAGGTGTTCATGACCACGGGTGCCGGATTGGGCGCCTCTCCCGCCAGCAGGTTGAGGATGGCGGCGGCGGCCAGCTTGGCGTGCTGGTTGGCCATATGGCCCGACTTGGGCATGGTGGGCGCCGGGAAGATGGCGTCGCCCAGGACGTGGATTCCCTGGGTGCTCGTCGATTCCATGGACAGCCAGTCGATCTCCACCCAGCGCTGATTGACGAGCTTCAATCCGCTGCGGGCGGCGATGTCGCCGGCGCGCTGGGGCGGAACGACGTTGAGGACATCGGCCTTGAGCTTGTCGAATTCGAGGATGGCCACCCGGTTGGTGGCATCCACGTCCTTCACTTCACTGTTGGGGCGGTATTCGAGAATGCCCTTGTAGAGATCGTCCCAGGCCTTTGTGAACAGGCCCTTCTTGGAGACGATCTCCTCGTTCGCGTCGAGAACGATGACCTTGGAACGCGGCTTGTGCTGCTTGAAGTATTGGGCCACCAGGCTCGCCCTCTCGTAGGGGCCGGGGGGACAGCGGTAGGGCGCCTTGGGGATGGACAGGGCGTAGACGCCGCCGTCGGGCATGGACTCCAGTTGCTTCCTGAGGGCCACAGTCTGCGTGCCCGCCTTCCAGGCGTGGAGAATCTGGCCCTGGGCCTCGGCATGATTGAGTCCTGGGATACGATCCCAGAGAAAATCGATGCCTGGCGAGAGCACCAACCGGTCGTAGGAGAGCTCGCCGCCACTGCCGAGGCGCAGGCGGCGCTGGCTGGCGTCGATGCCGGCGGCCTCGTCGCGCACGATGCGGATGCCCCACTTGCTCCTGAGGGTCTCGTAGCTGTGGGTGATGTCGGCGAGGCTCTTGAGGCCGCCGATCACCAGATTGGAAATGGGGCAGGAGACGAACTCGGTCTGGCGTTCCACCAGCGTCACCTGGACCGCGCCGCCGCTCCACAGGCGCAGGTACTTGGCCGCCGTCGCGCCGCCGTAACCGCCCCCCACCACGACCACGTGGCCGCCGCCACGCTGGCCTCCCGCACAGCCGGCCAGGGCGGCAAGCGCCGCGGCTGTGCCGCCGGCCTTCAGAAAATCGCGTCTTTGCATGGTGGCGGGCTCCTACTTCGGTTGCGCGGCGAAGTAGCCGGCAATGAGTTCGAGTTGTTCGTCGGTGTAGCCCTTGGATATCTGGTGCATGATCGTTGCCGGCTTGTTGCCGCTGCGGAAGTCCGCGAGCTTCTGGAGCAGTTTTGCCTTCTCGACGCCGGCCAGGGGCTCGATGCCGCTGTCGGCCACGGTGCGACCGTCGGTGTTGTGGCAGTTGGCGCAGGTGGCGGCGAGGGAGCGGGCGACGGCGGGGTCGCCGGCGAAGCTGCCGGGGGCGGCGGCCGTCAGGCTGGCCAGGAGGATGAGGCTACGTGGATGCATGGGGACTCCCGGGCGAGAGGGGAAGCGGGGCGGGTGACAGGCTGCAAAGTATAGGTCAGCGCGCTTGGGCGGTCATCTGTGAGCTCTCGATGCGCCTGGATGCGCCTGGCTCGTCGGCGCACCGGCACCTGTGTTAACCTGCCGCCGACGCGATGGGTGCAGGCCAGGGGGCGATGATGCGAGCAGGGGAAAAGGATCGGATCGAGGAGCGGGCCGGGACACTCCTCGGCCTGCGACGGGGGCTGCTTGCGGCAGCCTTCACCCTCGGGATTGCGGCGACGGGCTGTGCGGCGGCAGAGTCCGCGAGCCAGAAGGCAGAGCGGATCGTCGGCGAGCGCTGCCATCTTTGTCATGGCCGCGATGGCCAGTCGGCGAGCGCAGTCTATCCCCGTTTGGCCGGCCAGCACGCCGAGTATCTCGCCAAGCAGTTGGGCGATTTCAAGGCAGGCCGTCGGCGGAGCGAGGCCATGCAGCCCCAGGTCGAGGGCCTGGAGGAGGCGGACATTCAGGCCCTGGCGGCCTTCTTTGCCGGCAAGAAGGCGCAGGCGCGCCCCTCCCGCGATGCCGATCTGATCGCCGTCGGGCGCTACCTCTACGACAAGGGAAATCGTTTTTCCGGCGTGCCTGCCTGCGCCACCTGCCACGGGCCCCGCGCCGGCGGGACGCCCCAATTGCCGCGGCTCGCCGGGCAGCATCCCCGCTACATCGAGGATCAGCTCGCCCAGTTCAACAAGCGCGAGCGTACCAACGACAATGCCATCATGCACACCATCGCCGCGAAGCTGACCGAGCTCGAATCCAACGCCTTGGCGGAGTATCTGGCGACCCTGGATTGAGGCATTCGCGGGCTAAGGATTCGCGGGGTTTACCGCGCTATTGCAAAAGCGCAGTTCCCGCGGGTAGGGGAAGAAATCCTCCACGTGGCCTTCGCGGATCTTGCGCTGGGCCTCCTGCCAGAAGGCGGGGGAGAGTAGGTCGGCGTGGTGCTTCATGAAGACCTTGCGGAGCACCGGAGAAGCCAGGAGGAAGGTGCCGAATTCCTCGGGGAAGACGTCGTTCTTCTTGACCGTGTACCAGACCTCCCCGGACATTTCGGTCTCGAAATCCGGCGCTGGCGGAATCTGGCGGAAATTGCAGTCGGTCATGTACTCGATCTCGTCGTAGTCGTAGAAGACGACGCGGCCGTAGCGGGTGATGCCGAAATTCTTCCAGAGCATGTCGCCGGGGAAGATGTTGGCCTGAGCGAGCTCGCGGATGGCGCTACCGTACTCGCGGATGGCATGTTCCAGGCCCTCGATGTTGTTGGTGCGCTCCATCTTCTCCAGGTGAATATTGAGAGGCTCCATGCGGCGCTCGATGAACAGGTGCTTGATGATGATGCTGTCGCCCGAGATTTCGAAAGTCGAGGGGGCGAGGGCACGCAGTTCCTCCATCAGTTCCTCGGTGAAGCGCTTGACCGGAAAGGCCACGTTGGAGAATTCCAGGGTGTCCGCCATGCGGCCGACCCGGTCCACCTGTTTGACCATCATGTACTTCTTCTTGACCGTCTCGTGGTCCATCTCTTTCGAGCTGCCGAAGATGTCCTTGATGATTTTGAAGACGTAGGGGTATGAGGGTAGTGTGAAGACAAGCATGACGAGGCCGCGGATGCCGGGGGCGATGATGAAGTCGTCTTCTGAATGGTGCAGGTGATAGATCATGTCCCGGAAGAACATGGTCTTGCCTTGTTTCCCAAGACCCAGCATGGTGTAGAGCTCGGAACGTGGCTTGCCCGGCATGATCGAGCGCAGGAACTGGACATAGCCGGAAGGGGCTTCCATGTCGACCATGAAGTAGGCCCGCGAGAGGGAAAAGAGCAGGCTGATGCGCCAGGCGTCGAGCAGGATGGTGTCGAGAACCAGTTTGCCATCGGCGTCGTGAAGGACGGGGATGGTGAAGGGATATTCGTGCTGGCCGTTGATGCACTTGCCGATCACGTAGGCCGCTTTGTTGCGATAAAAAGCCGATGAGAGGATCTGGATCTGAAAATTCACCTCCCGCGCCGGCATGCCGTTGAGGAAGCGGGCGACCGTCTGGTAGATCGATTCCACATCGCGGTCGAGGTCGGCGAACTCACGGTTCCATTCGAAGTCCTCGAAAATCGTGCGTACTACGCCGCGCAGCCCTCTCGGGTGCGAGTAGTAGCAGCGGTAGGTGGGCCCGCCGTCGCCCTCGATGTACTCCGTCGAGACGGCCGGGCGCACGAAGATGAAATCGTTGTTGAAGTAGCTGCGGTGGAGAATCTTGGTGGTCACCGAATTGAAGAAGGTTTCCGCAAGTTCTGGCTGCTTGTGGTTGAGGAGCAGGCCGATGAAGAGCAGCTTGACTTGTTGCCAGGTTCCCTCGTCGATGCGGCTGGCGTCAAATTCGCTGCGCAGGCGGTCTACGCATTCATCGACGCGGTCGTCATAGAAACGGATGCGTTCCCGCACAGCGCGGTGGACGCCCAGCCAGTCGCCTTCTTCGAAGCGCACCTTGGCGTCGCGGCAGGTTTCGCGGAAGAGGCTGTAGTGCTTGTTGAAGCCCTGAATCATGGCCAGCGCGATCTGGTGCGCGTTGCTGCCGTACAGGCCGACGGAAATCTTCATGATGAACCGCTGATGAACAAAACGCGGATTCTAACCGGTTCCTGCCTCCCCCTCACGAGGGGCAGCGGCTGGCGAGCTTTTCCTGAAGGGCGGCCGCCGACATCGGACGGCCGAAATGATAGCCCTGGGCGTAGCGGCAACCGAGGCGGACCAGGGCCTCGGCCTGCTCAGCCGATTCGATGCCTTCGGCGATCACTGACAGTTCGAGCTCCTGCGCGATGGCGATGATCGCCCGCACCACGGCGGCGTCGCTCCGGTCGCTGTGGACGCTGCTGACAAAGGAGCGGTCGATTTTGAGACGGTCGATGGGCAGGCGCTTCAGGTAGGCGAGGCTGGAGTAGCCGGTGCCGAAGTCATCCACCGCCAGCGAGATGCCCATGCGGGCGAGTTCATCGAGGGTGCCCAGAGCCTCGCTGCCTCCGTCCATGAGGAGGCTCTCGGTGATTTCCAGTTCGATGAGGGCCGGTGGCAGGCGATGGCGGCCGAGGGCCTCGATCACCGTTTGCACGAAATTGGTTTGGGTCAGTTGAGCGACCGAAAGATTGACGGCGACGGGCAGGCGTAGCCCTGCGGCGTACCAGGCGGCAGCCTGGCGGCAGGCCTGATCGAGCACCCAGGCGCCGATGGGCAGGATGAGGCCGGAGGATTCAGCTACCGGAATGAAGCGCCCCGGGCTTACCGGACCCAACTCCGGATGACGCCAGCGCAGCAGGGCCTCGCAGGCGACGATCTGACCGGAGGGAAGCTCCACCTGGGGTTGGAATTCGAGGGAGAACTCACCCTTCTCGGTGGCCACGGCAAGGTGCCTTTCCAGGCTCATGCGCTCCCGCGCGTGCTCCGCCATGTCGCTGCTGAAGAAGGCGAACTGGCCGCGCCCCCGCTCCTTCGCGGCGTACAGGGCGAGGTCGGCGTTCTTCAATAGCGTGCTGGCGTCCTCGCCCTCATGGGGGAAGAAGGCGATGCCGGCCGAGGCGCGCACCGAGAGCTCGCCGTTGATCATGTGGATGGGCCGGCGGAGATTTTCCAGCAGTCCGCCGATGCGCCCCCCCACTTGCGCGAGATCGGGGGCCTCGGGGATGACGACGATGAACTCGTCGCCGCCCTGGCGTGCCACCAAGGCGGGGTCCGGGAATTCATCCCGCAGTCGCCGGGCCACTTCGATCAGTACCTTGTCTCCCGCCTGGTGCCCCATCGAGTCGTTGATGTTCTTGAAGAAGTCGAGGTCGAGGTAGATCACCGCGATGCTGCCGCCATTCGCCTTGGCGTGGGAGAGCAGTTCCGTCAATCTTTCGGCGAGCAGGAAACGGTTGGCCAGCGTGGTGAGGCTGTCGCGCGTCGCGAGGAACTGGATCATCTCGTCCTGCATCTTGCGTTCGCTGATGTCGGTGATCGAGCCGGCCATGCGTCGGGCGACGCCGTCCTCGTCGAAAGCCGCGATGCCACGAGAAAGTCCCCAAGCCCAGGAGCCGTCGGCTCGACGAATGCGGTACTCGCACTCGAAATGGGGTGTCTCGCCGTTCAGGTGGCGGGTGTTCGCACGACTGTAACGTTCCCGGTCGTCGGGATGCACGAGGTCGAGCCACTCGTCGGTGGTCTGCACGCGAAAAGTTTCCGGATAGCCAAGGATGTTGAGGAGTCGGGGCGAGAGGAAGAGTTTCTTGGTGACCGGATTCCATTCCCAGATGCCGTCGGCGGCCCCCTTGAGGGCCAGGGCAAAGCCCTTGTCGCTGGCGTCCAGGCCGCTCACCGCGAATTCATCGACGGCGGACGAGTCGTGGATGAACCACAGCCATGCGACTTCCGGCGACGCGTCAGGCAAAGGTGTCAGGGTGGCCTCCAGACGCAGGCGGCGGAGGCCGCCGGCAAATTCATAACGCCTGCGCTGGCCTGGGGGAAAATCTTCGGGGCGGGCAGCCGTCGCGGGTCTGGCGGTCACCAGGTCGAGGAGGCTCAGGCTTGCGAGTTCACCCGCGTTTCGATTGGTGTCGTGGCAGAGTTGGGCGTTCGCATGAACAATACGGAAGTCAGCGCCGACCAGCGCCGCGCCACCGGGCAGGGCATCGACCATCCTGATCCAGTTGGCCAAGGGGCTGTCGTCCTGCGAATTCATTCCATGCGTCCTCGGACGGGGCCGGAAAATCCCGGGTTCAGGGGAATGGCACACCGTGTTGATCCAAAGCATACTCTACGAGAGGGTTTTTGCGCAGTATTGCGCTTGCTTTCCCGGAGGGGCGCTGTAAGGGTGTAGACAGGCAGCACTGCCACGATGACGGCTTTTGCAGGATAATTATGAGTGATGGCTTCCGCCGACGACGGGGGAAGCCAAATCCCTTACCCGGGGTCAATCGCGACGGCGAAGGGCCGTCAATACCAACTATTGGAGTGGATATGGCATCGCACATCAAGGTTCCGCAAGGTGGTCAGAAAATCGTTCCCGGACAACCGATCCCGGACAATCCCATCATCCCGTTCATCGAAGGTGATGGCATTGGCATCGACATCACGCCGGTGATGATCAAGGTCATCGACGCCGCGGTCGCCAAGGCTTACGGCGGCCAGAAGAAGATCCACTGGATGGAGGTCTATGCCGGCGAGAAATCGACCCGCCTTTACGGTCCCGACGAGTGGCTGCCCAAGGAAACCTTCGACGCCTTGAAGGAATACTCCGTCTCCATCAAAGGCCCGATGACCACGCCAGTGGGCGGCGGCATCCGCTCCCTCAACGTGGCGCTGCGCCAGGAGCTCGACCTCTACCAATGCGTGCGCCCGGTACAGTACTTCAAAGGCGTGCCTTCACCCCTGAAAAACCCGGAATTGACCAACATGGTCATTTTCCGCGAGAACACCGAGGACATCTACGCCGGCATCGAGTGGGCCAACGGCTCCGACGGCGTCAAGAAGGTCGTCAAGTTTCTCCAGGAAGAGATGGGCGTCAAGAAGATCCGCTTCCCGGAGTCCTCCGGCATCGGCATCAAGCCCGTCTCCGTCGAGGGCACCCAGCGCCTCGTTCGCGCCGCCCTCAAGTACGCTGTCGCCAACGATCGCAAGTCGGTGACCATCGTGCACAAGGGCAACATCATGAAATTCACGGAAGGACTCTTCCGTGACTCCGCCTACGAGCTGGCCCAGAAGGAATTCGGTGCCGAGCTGATCGATGGTGGCCCGTGGTGTAAGTTCAAGAACCCGAATACCGGCCGCGAGATCGTCGTCAAGGACGCGATTGCAGATGCCTTCCTGCAACAGATACTGCTGCGTCCCGCGGAGTACGATGTGATCGCCACCTGCAACCTGAACGGCGACTACATCTCCGACGCCCTGGCTGCCCAGGTCGGCGGTATCGGCATCGCCCCCGGCGCCAACATCTCCGACAAGTACGCCTGCTTCGAAGCCACTCATGGCACGGCGCCAAAGTACGCCGGCCTGGACAAGGTGAATCCCGGTTCCCTCATCCTCTCCGCCGAAATGATGCTGCGCCATCTGGGCTGGGTCGAGGCCGCCAACCTGGTCATCAAGTCCATGGAAGCCGCCATCGGCGACAAGCAGGTCACCTACGACTTCGCCCGTCTCATGCAGGGAGCCAACGAGCTTTCCTGCTCGGCTTTCGGCGACGCCATGATCGCCCGCATGTAATCCTGGCGATTTCAGTCCCGCAATGAAGAAAGCCCCCGCGAGGGGGCTTCTTTCATTTGGAGGGGGCCTTCAGCGGTTCAGCTTCCGCATGCGCTCCGAGGGCGTGATGATGTCCGTGAGGCGGATGCCGAACTTGTCGTTCACCACCACCACCTCGCCTTGGGCGATGAGGGTTCCATTGACCAGGACGTCCATGGGTTCGCCCGCCATGGCGTCGAGTTCGACCACCGAGCCGTGGGCGAGTTGCAGCAGGTTCTTGATGGTGATCTTGGTGCGCCCGAGTTCGACGGTGATCTGGACGGGGATGTCGAGGATCATGTCGAGATCGTTGAGGACACCGGCTCCGCCCCCGGCGTCGCCGAAGGCGGGGAAGATGTTGGCCGGTTGCGCGGCGGCCGCCGGAGCGGAGGCTTCGGGGGCCTGTTCGGCCATGGCGGCCGCCCAGTCGTCCTCGCTGATCTGGCCGTCGTCTTCGCTGGCGTTCTCGGTCTCTTCCATGTTTTCAGCCATTGTTGTCTCCCTGAGCCGCTTCGCTCGGGGCGTCGGCGGCGATGAATCGTTCGATCTTGAGGGCGTATTGCCCGCTCTGCTGTCCGTAACGGCATTCCATCAGGGGAATGTTGTCCACATGGGCGACGATGCGCTCGCCGATCTGGATCGGAATGACGTCGCCCACCTGCAATTTGAGAATCTGACCCAGGCTGATCTCGGCGCTGCCCAGGCGGGCGACGACTTCCACCTCGGCGCCCTGGAGTTGCTTGCGCAGCGTGGTGATCCAGCGTTTGTCGGTGGATAGCTGGTCGCTCTGCATCGTGCTGTAGAGCAGGTCGCGGATAGGCTCCAGCATCGAGTAGGGGAAGCAGATGTGCATGTCGGCGGTGGCGCCGCCGAATTCCAGGGTGAAAGTGGTCGAGACGACGATTTCCGAGGGGGTCGCGATATTGGCGAACTGGGAGTTCATTTCCGAGCGCACGTACTCGAACTGGATGTCGCACACCGGCTTCCAGGACTTGCCGTACTCGTTGAAGACCACGCTCAGGAGACCCTGGATGATGCGCTGTTCGGTGGGGGTGAAGTCCCGTCCCTCGACCCGCGTGTGGAAGCGCCCATCGCCGCCGAACATGTTGTCCACCACCAGGAAGACGAGATTGGGGTCGAAGACGAAGAGGGCCGTGCCGCGCAGGGGCTTGGCCACTACCAGGTTCAGGTTGGTGGGGACGACCAGGTTGCGGATGAATTCGCTGTACTTCTGCACGCGGATCGGTCCCACCGAAATCTCGGCGTTGCGGTGCATGTAGTTGAAGAGGCCGATGCGCAGGTAGCGGGCGAAGCGCTCGTTGATGAGCTCCATGGTCGGCATGCGACCGCGGACGATGCGCTCCTGGGTTCCCAGGTTGTAATTGCGGACGCCGCCACCTTCGTCCTCACCCTTGTCGGGCTCGTCGACTTCTCCGGTGACCCCCTTGAGTAGGGCGTCGACCTCGTCCTGGGAGAGAAAGTCGCTGGCCATGGCCCCCTACTGAATGATGAACGAAGTGAACAGGACGGCCTTGGCCGGTCCCTCGCCGGAGATCTTCTCCCCTTTCTTGTTCTTTTTCGGGGGTTCCAGAACGTCGTTGACCGTCTCCAGCAATTCTTCCGCGAGCTTTTCCTTGCCTTCCCTGCTGATCAGCTCGGAGGCCTTTTTGCCCGAAAGCAGCAGGGTGAGGTTGTTGCGAATCTTGGGCATATGCGCCTTGAGTTCGGCTTCCGCAGTGGGATCCTCGAATTCCACGGAGAGCGCAACCTGGAGATATTGATCTCCAGTTTCAGGCACCAGATTGACCGTGAAGGGGTCCAGATTGACAAAAATCGGGTGGGCCGCGGCCTCCTTCTTCTTGTCCTTTTTCTTGGGCTTGGCCGTCTCCTCGGCCGCTTCCTCGTCGTCGGCGTGTTCGTCGCCACCCTTCTTCATCAGAAAAAAGGCGGCGCCGCCGCCGCCCAGCACGAGGAGAAGGACCACCGCGACGATGATGATGAGCAGTTTCTTGCTTTTCTTTGGTGCTGCTGCCGGGCTGTCGCCCTCGGCGGGCTTCGCATCTTTGGCCATCTAGCTGTCCCCGTTCATGATTGGTCTTCTGCTGGCCGCGGGGCTCAGGCGAAGAGATCCACCAGACCGCGTCCCCGCTGCGTCAGTGCGGGGGCGGAAGCGCTCGCCGCTCCGTTGCCAGCCGAATGAAGTATAGCCTCATCGTCGGAGAAACGGGCGCTGCCGGGGTTTTCCGGGGATTTTCCGGCCTGTTCCTGTTGCGCCTGGGTTCCCACGTTGGCTTGACCGAGATCGATTCCCGCGCCGGACAGCATTTCCCGCAGTCGCGGCAATGCGTCGGCGATGGCCTGACGGACCTCGGCGTGGGGCGAGGCAAAACTCGCGCTGGCCTGGTCGCCGTTCAAGCTGAGGGTGATCTGCAGGGGGCCGAGTTCAGGGGGGTTGAGGTTGATGCGCGCCGTCTGCTCATCGTGGCGGACCATCCACAGCACGCGGCCGCCCAGGTCATCGCCCCAGTGGGGGTGATCGATTGTCGTGGCAAGACCGGCGACTGGAGATGCCGGCGGGGCGGCCGGGGTGCTACGTCCGGCGAGTTGGAGGGCGAAAGGCGAAGCCTCCTTCTCCGCGATCGGCCCATGCGGGACCGCGGCCAGCGAGGCGGCGGCGTCGTCGCCGGAGGCGGCAAGTTTTGCCGACTCGGGGCTGCCGGTGGCAAGCCCTGCCGGCGCCGGCCGCTGGGGATCCGACTGCGCGGTGGGGTTTGCCGGCATGCCGGTCACTCGGGCCTCGCCGCCGTCTCCGGGCATCCGGCGCGAAGAGGGCCGGCCCGAGGCGGCGGAAAGACCGGCGACGGCACCGGAGGCGGCGGCGTCGCCGCCGGAGGCCGTCGCGGCCGTTGGAGGAGGCTGCGGCGAAGTCGCAGGAGGAGCGATGCCCAGGGCGGCGAGGAGGGCCGGGTCGGCCGCCCCCGCCGGGCCGGCGGCTGCTTCGCCGGGCTCCTCAGGGGTTTCGCTCAGGGAAAGCGCTTCGCCCGCGGCGTTGCCGAGGGCGGTTAAGCGCGGCGCAGCGAGGGTGATCCCCGGCGCGTCGCCGGCCGCGCATTGCGCAAAAAGGAGGGTGGCGAAATCGACGGCAGCACCGGTCGCCGGAATTTCGGGGGAGACTCCGGCCGCGGCGCTGGCGGCCACGGCGGCATTGACGGCGGATATACCCATGAAGTCTCCTCGCGTAAGGGTGCCCTGAACTTGGCGACGGAGCAGCAAGACGCGTGCCAGTCTTCAGAGGTCCTTCGGCGTGGCCGGTCCGCCAGCGCGCGCGGCAAACTCGTCCTGTTCCTTCTGCTCCTGGCGGTTTTCGTGCTTTCTTTCCCGGGCGGTGTGGCGGTCGGAGAGGGTGTCGATGGCCTTCAGTCGCTTGTTCTGCTCCTGCCAGGCGGCCTGGCCGGAGGCGGTGCACTGCTCGGAATCGGCAACGGCCTTGCCCTGCTGACGGATGGCCTCGTCGATGCGGGCGAGGAAATCCAGGAAATTGCGCAGGGCGGCGGGGGTGAGTCCGCTGGCCAACGCCTCGCGGTAACGCTGGGCGTACTCGTCGCGGTATTGCTCCAAGAGTTGGAGGCGGCTGCGGGCACTCTGCTCGGCGGCGATCAGGCGTCCCAGGCGGCGGCTGGCATCGTCCATGCGCGTCTGCATGAGGTCGAGGAGAGGTTGCAGGCTGAAGGGACGCGCCACGGCTTTGCCGAGATCAGAACAGCGACTGGAGGTGGGCTGCGCTCGCGCCGAACTCCGCCCGCTCGGCCAAGGGCTGCTGCAGGAAGGATTCAAGGCGCGGGTAGAGGGCGATCGCCTGGTCGAGAACGGGGTCAGAGCCGGGGACGTAGGCGCCAACCGAAATGAGGTCGCGGGAGCGTTGGTAGCGGGAGAAGAGCACCTTGAAGCGGCGAATCAGGTCGAGGTGCGCCGGGCTGACCAGATTGACCAGGGCCCGGCTGATCGATTGCTCCACGTCCACCGCAGGGTAGTGGCCGGCATCGGCCAGGCTGCGAGAGAGGACGACGTGGCCGTCGAGTATGGCGCGGGCGGCGTCGGCGATGGGGTCCTGCGGATCGTCGCCCTCGGTGAGCACGGTGTAGAAGGCGGTGATCGAGCCGCCGCCCTCGGGGCCGTTGCCGGCTCGCTCGACCAACTGCGGCAGGCGCGCAAAGACCGAGGGCGGGTAACCGCGGGTGGCGGGCGGTTCGCCGATGGCCAGGGCGATTTCCCGCTGCGCCATGGCGAAGCGGGTGAGCGAGTCCATGATCAGGAGCACCTGGAGTCCCTGGTCGCGGAAATGTTCGGCGATGGTGGTGGCGTAGGCGGCTCCCTGCAGCCGCATGAGAGGCCCGGTATCGGCCGGCGCGGCGACGACCACGGCACGCGCCATGCCGGCCTCGCCGAGAATCTGGTCGATGAATTCCTTCACTTCGCGGCCGCGTTCGCCGATCAGGCCGACGACGATGACGTCGGCCTCGGTGTAGCGGGCCATCATGCCGAGGAGAACCGACTTGCCGACGCCGGACCCCGCGAAGAGCCCCATGCGCTGACCGCGTCCGACGGTGAGCAGGGCGTTGATGACGCGAATGCCCACGTCCAGGGGCTGGGCGATGGCGGCGCGAGTCATGGGATTGGTCGGGCGGCTCTGGAGGGGACGAAGAGCCTGGGTCTGGAGCGGGCCGCGACCGTCGAGGGGGCGGCCGACACCGTCGACCACCCGCCCCAGGAGAGCCTCTCCCACCGGCACCTGCTTGGCGCGGTCTATGGCACGCCGCCGGTGGGGGCTCGGCGCTCCGACGCGCGGCGAGTTGGCGGGGGATTCGAAGGCGACGACCTGGGCTCCGGGGGATAGGCCGTACACGTCGTCGGAGGGCATGAGGTAGAGCTTCTCGCCGGCGAAGCCGACGACCTCCGCCTCCACCGGCGTTCCGCCGCTGGGGACGATGCGGCAGGAACTGCCCAGAGGCAGTTTCAGGCCGGCTGCTTCCATCACCAGGCCGTTGATGCGGGTGAGGCGGCCGCTGGGCCAGAGGGGTTGGGCATTGCCGGCGGCCGTCGCGCAGTGGGCGAGAAACTGGCGCCAGCGGCCAGTGTGGTCCGGGAGCTCGTTCACCGCTCCTCGCGCCTCTCGCCGGCGGGCGCGGCGCCCACCGTTTCGAGGACGCGCTTCCAGCGGGTCTCCAGGGTGGCGTCCACTTCGCTACTGCCGGCCTTCAGCTGGCAGCCACCGGGGGTGATGCTGCGATCGTCGAGGATTTGCCAGCCGGCGTGGGAGAAGGATTCGCCGAGGTGACGGCGGATCGCCTCGCCATCGTCCGGGTGGACGTGCAGGACGACGTGACCGTGGTGCAGGGGCAGCGCGGCGAGGGCTTCGCGCACCACGGGCAGAAGGGCCTCGGGATCGGCGGCGAGGCGTTGCCGCAATACCTGGCTGGCGAGTTCGACGGCGAGCGCGAGGACGTCGTCGGCGAGGGTCTGGTCGAAGCTGGCGAGGCTTTCGGACAGGTTGCCGACCAGGGCGGCCATGCGCTCGACTTCTTCGCCGGCGGCGGCGAGCCCCTCGGCACGGCCGGCCTGATAGCCCTCTTCATGCCCGGCGGCGCGGGCTTCCTCGTGGATGCGTTCGATGTCCTCGGCAGTGGGGAGGGGAAGGTCGGCGAGCATTTCCGCCTCGTCCGCCGGGGGGAGCGGGGCGCTGGGCTCCGGCATGGGGGCGGTGGGCGGCGTGTCGTCCGGCGGGTCGAAGGCATCGGCCTGCCAGCGTCGGTAGCTCTCCAGTTGTTCCTTGGGAATGTAGGCCGGCATGGGCTAGTGGCGATCCCGGCTCAGAGCATCTGTTCGCCGCCGGCGCCGCCGAGGACGATCTGCCCTTCGTCGGCCAGGCGGCGCACGGTCTTGAGGATTTCCTTCTGCTCCGCTTCTACCTCGGAAACCCGTACTGGACCGCGGGACTCCAGATCCTCCCGCAGCATTTCGGCGGCCCGCTGCGACATGTTGCGGAAAATCTTCTCGCGGAGGGATTCGTTGGCGCCCTTGAGGGCCATGACCAGGGAATCGGACTGCACTTCGCGCAGGATGATCTGAATCGAGCGGTCGTCGATGTCCATGAGGTTTTCGAAGACGAACATCTCGTCGAGAATCTTCTGGGCGAGGTCGGGATCGTATTCGCGGATGGCGTCGATGACCGAGGTCTCGTTGGCGGTGCCGATGAAATTGAGAATTTCGGCCACCGTCCGTACGCCGCCCAGGGCGGTCTTTTTCATGCTTGCCGAGCCGGCGAGGACGCGCGCCATGGCGTCGTTCAACTCGCGCAGGGCCGCCGGCTGGATGCCTTCGAGGGTGGCGATGCGCAGCACCACGTCGTTGCGCAGACGCTCGGTGAAGTGGTTGAGGATTTCGCTGGCATGGTCGTGTTCGAGGTGCACGAGGATGGTGGCGATGATCTGCGGGTGCTCGTTCTTGACCAGATCGGCGACGGTGGCGGCGTCCATCCACTTGAGCCCCTCGATGCCCGAGGTTTCGCCGCCCTGGAGGATGCGGGAGATGAGGTTGGATGCCTTGTCGTCACCCAGGGCCTTGGTGAGCACCGAGCGGATGTAGTTGTCGGTGTCCACGTGAACCGCCGCGTGCTCCACGGCGATCGTGTGGAATTCGTCGAGGACCGCTTCCACCTTGGCGCGCGGCACCGACTTCAGGGCGGCCATGGCGTGTCCGAGCTTCTGCACCTCCCGCGGGCCGAGGTGCTTGAGCACTTCGGCGGCGTGATCCTCGCCCAGCGCAATGAGCAGGGTGGCGCTTTTCTCGACGCCTTCTTCCGGGCTAGCCATTGGCACCCATCCAGTCCTTGATGATGTTGGCGACCGCCTTCGGATCGGCCTGGGCGATGTCCCGCGCCTTTTGCAGCTTGGCCGCGTAGTGGTCGATGGTGACCTTGTCTTCGCCCTCCAGGCCGGCGGCCAAGGGGCTGCCCTCGCCGAGGATCGCCCCCGCCTCGCCCGCCGCGCCGCCCGCCGCGGCGGGTTCCGCGGGCGGCGGGAACATGGTCTTGAGCAGCGGTTGCAGAATCTTGAAGTAGAGGAAAGCGAGTATTGCGGCGATGGCGAGGTACTTGACGAGGTCTCGCGCCAGGGAAATGTTTTCGGGATCCTTCCAGACGGGCAGGCCGGCGTCGCCCTTGTCGGCCGCGGTGAAGGGGGCGTTGGCCACCGACAGGGTGTCCCCTCGGTCCTTCGAGAAACCCATGGCCTCGCGGACGAGGTCGTTGATCTGCTTCATTTCGGCGTCGGGGACCGGCTTCGCCGCCGGCTTGCCGTCCTTGCCGACCTCCTGGCGGTGATTGACCACCACGGCGGCGGAGAGACGGCGGATGGCCCCCATGTTCTGCTTGGTGTAGCGGACCGTCTTGTCGATTTCGTAATTGACGGTGTTGTTCTTGGTCGTGCTGATCGGCTGTCCGGCGGCGGCCATGGGCGCGCTGATTCCCGCGACCGCCACCTTGCCGGACAGTTCGCCGGGCTTGGCGGCCTGGCCCGGGGCGGCGCCGGTGGCCGGGTTGGTGAGGGGGGCGGTGGCGGGCACCGGCGGCTGGTTGGTGAGGGCGCCGGGAACGCCGCCGGGCGTCTGATTCACCGCTGCCGATTCGCTGCTCTGCTGGCTGCGGATGGCGGTGCTCTCCGGCGTGTTGTTCGGGCGATAGCTCTCGGCGGTCTGCTCGGACTGGGAGAAATCCACGTCCGCCGCCACCTGCACCTTGTAATTGTCCTGGCCCAGCACGGGTTTCAGGATGGCGTCGATGCGGGCGATGACGCTGGCTTCCACCTCCCGCACGTACTTCAACTGGGAGGCGTCGAGACCGGCTTCGGTGAGTTTGCTCTTCAGCTGTGAAAGCAGGGCGCCGTTCTGGTCGAGCACGGTGACGTTGGAATTGGGCAATTGCGGCACGCTGGCCGCCACCAGATTGGTGATCCCCACCACCTGGGCGGCGTCGAGCACCCGACCGGGATACAGGGTCACCAGGACGGAGGCCGTCGGCTTCTGCTCTTCCCGCACGAAGACGGAAGGCTTGGGAATCGCCAGATGCACCCGCGCCGCCTGCACGGCGCCGATGGACATGATGGTGCGGGCGAGTTCGCCTTCCAGACCGCGCTGGTAATTGACCTGTTCGGCGAACTGGCTGATGCCGAACTTCTGATTCTCCATCAGCTCGAAACCGACCATCCCGCCGCGCGGCAGACCCTGGGTCGCCAGCTTGAGGCGCACCTCATGAACCTTGTCGGAGGGGACGAGGATGGCGCCGCTGTCCGACATTCGGTGGGGAATGTTCTGCTGCTCCAACGCCGCGACGATGGCGCCGCCGTCCTTTTCCGAAAGATTGGAGAAGAGCACCTTGTAGTCGCCGTGGCGCGCCCACAGGGCGGTCACTACCAGGATGGCGACGATGGCGGCGAGTGCCGCAGCAAGGAGCACCTTCTGGCGGGTGTCGAGGCGACCGAGGGCCTCGCGCAGGCGTTCCATGGCCTTGTCGGCCGGAGGTGCCCCCGCAGTGGTATCGGTCGTTGCAGCCATCGAATGCGGAATCAGGACAGAGAAATCAGTGAGAAATTAGGAAGAATCGGCACAGAATCAATCGGGAAGCCCAATTTTTCTAGAAATATTCTATATTAGCCGGGCCGCAATGCCGCCAATCTTTTTCGATGCCCGCAGCCTCTCCCGTCTCCGCCGATACTGACAGCAAGGCTGTCGAACTGCAACGGGCCTTTGACCTCTTCAACCAGGTTTCGGCCGAGCTCACCAGCGCCTATGAAGGACTCCAGGGGCGCGTTGCTTCCCTGACCGAGGAACTGGCTGTCGCCAACGGCGAGCTGCGGCGCCAGTACGAGGAGAAGGAAGCCCTCTCAGAACGCCTCTCACTGCTTCTTGCGGCGCTGCCCGCGGGGGTCGCGGTGCTTGATGGCGGCGCCCGGGTGACCGAAGCCAACCCCGCCGCCCGTGCCCTCTTCGGCGAGGACGTGGTGGGCCGCCATTGGGGGGATGTCGCCCGCGATCACCTGGAGCCCACCCTCGCCATTGGCGAGTGGCTGGTCGGTGCGCGCCGGGTCAGTCTGGCCGAAAGCGCCCTCGCGGCTGGCGGCGGCAAGATTCTCCTCATTCACGACGTCACCGCCGCCCACGGCATGAAGACCGAACTCGAACGCCACCAGCGCCTCGCCGCCATGGGCGAGATGGCCGCTTCCCTGGCCCACCAGTTGCGCACCCCGCTGGCGGCGGCGTTGCTCTACACCGGTAACCTGGGGCAGGCCAACCTGCCCGACGATGCGCGGACCCGCTTCGCCGAAAAGGCCACGGGCCAATTGCGAAGGCTTGAACGTTTGATTCAGGACGTGCTCCTCTTCGCCCGCGGCGAGACTATCGGCCGCGACGTCTTTCCCGTCGCCGATCTCCTGGCCGACGCGGCGCTGACCGTCGAGCCCCTGTTGCGGGAGCAGGGCGTGGCCTTCGAACTCTGCGACGACAGCGGCGGCACCGTTCTTGTGGGCAGCCGCAAGGCGCTCTTCGGCGCCCTCGTCAGTCTCCTGGAGAATGCCTTGCAGGCGCTGCCGGGAGGCGGCAAGATTTGCCTGGCCGCTGGCCGCTGCGGTGACGAAATCATCCTCACCGTCGCCGACGATGGTCCGGGCATCGACGCCGACCTGCGGGAGCGCATCTTCGAGCCCTTCTTCACGACCCGTGGCCTGGGAACTGGCCTCGGGCTCCCCATCGCCCTGGGCGTCGCCCGCGCCCACGGGGGCCGCATCGAACTGCACTCTCAGCCGGGGGCGGGCGCCCAATTCAGTCTTCATCTTCCCGTCGCCCCGCCGGAGCCTCCTGTCCCATGAGCCTTGATTCTCTGCCCATCCTGGTCGTCGAGGACGATCCCAGTCTGCGGGAAGCCCTTTGCGATACCCTGGAACTCGCCGGTCGCCACTGCGTCGCCGTCGATGGCGGAGGGGCCGCGCTGAAGGCTCTCGGCGAAGGGGTCTACTCAATCGTCGTCAGCGACGTGCGCATGGTGCCGATGGACGGACTCGCCCTGCTCAAGGAAATCCGCGTCCGCCTGCCACACCTGCCGGTGGTCCTCATGACCGCCTTCGCCGAAGTGGAAAAGGCCGTGGACGCGATGCGCTCCGGCGCCTGCGATTTTCTCCTCAAACCCTTCGAACCGGCCGCCCTGCTCGCCGTCATCGATCGCTACCGGCTCGCCGGGCAAGACCCGGCGGAGGGTACCGTGGCGGAGGATTCCGCCAGCCGCGAGCTGTTCGCCCTGGCCGCGCGGGTCGCGCGCACCGACGCGACGGTCTTGCTCAATGGCGAGTCGGGCGTGGGGAAGGAGGTGGTCGCCCGCTACATCCATCGCCATTCGGCCCGCCAAGACGGACCCTTCGTCGCCATCAACTGCGCGGCGATTCCCGAAAGTCTCCTCGAAGCGACCCTGTTCGGCTACGAAAAAGGGGCCTTCACCGGCGCCCAGCAGGCTCAGGCCGGCAAGTTCGAGCAGGCTCAGCGCGGTACCCTGCTGCTCGACGAAGTGACCGAAATGCCCCTGGCGCTTCAGGCCAAGCTGTTGCGCGTGCTTCAGGAACGCGAGGTCGAGCGGGTCGGTGGTAAGCAGCCGGTCGCCCTCGACATCCGCGTCGTTGCCACCTCCAACCGCAATCTGGCGGAAGCGGTCGCGCGGGGAGACTTTCGCGAAGACCTCTATTACCGCCTCAATGTCTTTCCGGTTGCCATTCCCGCCCTGCGGGAGCGGCCGGCGGACATCGCTCCGCTCGCCCGACGATTCGTCGCCGTGCACGGACCGCGCTTCGGTCGCAGCGGCGTGCTCCTGGGCGCCCCCGCCGAGGCGGCCCTCGTCGCCCACGCCTGGCCCGGCAACGTGCGGGAGCTGGAAAACGTCATCCAACGCGCCCTTATTCTGGCGCCCGGCAGCCGCATCGAGGTCGAGCACCTCGGCCTCGCTCCGGCGCCCCGCCCGGCGCCGCCGCCCGCACCCGACGCAGCGGCGGCCGGAGCAGCGCGAGTAGAGAATGTGCACGACCTGGAGCGCGAGCACATCCTGCGCACCCTGGCGGAAGTGGGCGGCTCTCGCCGGCGGGCCGTCGAACGCCTGGGAATCTCCGAGCGAACCCTGCGCTACAAGCTCCAGCAGTACCGTGACGAAGGTCATTTCTCCGAGTAAGATGAATCGACACCCGCTTTTCCCCGCCTCGACCGCATCCTGGCCCGGGGATTGCTTGTAAAGTCGCATGGACGAAGGCCAGAGGGCCGGGAGCGCAAGATGGATACCCAGGGAATCGAAGACATGCTGAACGTGCTGCGGGCCACCGCGGCCCAGGCCGGCGGCAAACCGGCCGACGGCGCAGCGGTTCCCGCCGGTGGTGCGGATTTCTCCCAGGTTCTCAGGCAGTCCATCGACAAGGTCAACGCCGCCCAGATGCAGGCGCAGGGCATGGCGGAAAAACTTGCCGCCGGCGACAACTCCCAGAATCTGCATGAGGTCATGATCGCCCTGCAGACGGCGAGTGTTTCCTTCCAAGAGATGGTCCAGGCGCGCAACAAGCTGGTTAACGCCTACCAGGACATCATGAACATGCAGGTGTAAGCTCGGTCGCCATCCTGCCGTGGCAACGGCAGGGGGCTGGTCGCTGCGGGCCTCAGCGTTTGCGCGTGCGTGCGCCTTCGCGTTCCAGGCGGGTGATGTAGCGCTGGATCAGACTTAACTGGGCGCTCGTCAGTTCGGCGAACTCGCAACCGAGGCGAACTCCGGCCAGGGTCGCCGAAGCGGGCAGGGGCGAGGCGCTGCGAACGATCAAAGGAGTAGTGACAATTCCCTCGTCGGGCAGCGCAATTCGGCAGCGCTCCGTACGGGTGCCGACCGGAAAGGCTGTGGCCTGGCTTTCGGGAATCGCCAGACTGATCCCGCCGCCGCTCAGATCAAGAACGCGACAGGTCAGTGATTGCGTCGGCGCCACCGTGGGCGGGACGGGAATCTGGCATTGCATCGAAGGCGCGGGCGGCGCTTCGAGGCGGAAATACTCGCGTCGCTGAAGGCGCAGAAGAACCGTCGGAAAGCTGGCCAGCAGGGCAGGTTTGGCCTCATGGGTTCCGCGGGACAGGCGCAGGAGCGGAAACTGGACCTTGACGCGATCCTGCTGTGAGGCCGCAAGGGAACGCTGAGCGCGCAGGATGCGCTCGTTCCTGGCGTCATCGCTGGCCGAATCGAGAACGAGGCTGGCGCCGGGTTCGTCGACGGCAAGCAAGCGGGAAAGGAAGAAATGCTCCGGCGTATCCGCGTAGAGCGTCAGCAGGGCGTTCTGGCGAACGAGCGAGCGCAGGACGAAGAGAATCTCGGTGCGGCTGCGCAGCAGATAGTTGCCGTAGAGATCGGGGCGGTCGATTTCCAGGGCGGCGGAGGAATCTTCGAAGGCTTGGGACACGGCGGCATTGGGTCGGCAGGGCAAGGGAGTTTAACCCGGATCGCGTTCCTGGCGGCCGCGTATCTGGCGTGGCTTCGGACCTCGACGCCCGCATCCGGTGTCAGCGCGGCGGTAGGTTCGGGTCGGCCGCGACCTCACCGTTTTCGAGGCGATAGAGCCAGGCTAGCAGCTCGGCGACCGCACGGTAGAGTTGGGGAGGGATGTGCTGATCCAGGTCCACCTGGAGGAGCAGGGATACCAGCTCTGGCGACTCGTGGACATAGACGCCGTGCTCGCGGGCACGGGAGATGATTTCCTCGGCCAGCAGACCGCGCCCGCGCGCGACGACGCGCGGGGCGGCATCGGTCTGGCGATAGGCGAGGGCGACCGCCTCGCGCTGGGGATCATCCTGCGGAATCGGCATGACTGAGGTCGAGCCGGTCAAGGTTGAGGCCCGCGTCGGCGAACTGGTGGGCGAGCGCCGCCCGGCCGCCTTGCAGAGAGGCAGCGGTAGCTGGATCGGCGGTGGCGATGGCGAGTTGAACCTGGTCGCCGCCTAACAGGCGCAAGGTGGCTTCGACCGAACCCAGGCGGGGCAAGGTGAGCTTGAGGCGGGTGGTCCAGGAAGGTGAGGCGGCGTCCTCGGAGGGTGTCCGTGAGCTTGGCGAGTCATCGATCGCCCACTCCAGGTTCTGGCCCGGCCAGACTTGGCCCTGCCAATGGAAGACTTGCGTCGCCAAGGCGTCGAGCTGCTGCTGCACAAGGGGCACGAGGGAGGCCGGCAAGGATGGGATGGTGCCTGCCGCTGTCGCCTCCCGCGCCAAGGAGGTGGGCTGCGGGCCGGTTTCGGTGGGGGGCGGGAGGGGGCCGCCGACCTCGGTCCGGGGGCTCGCGCTTGGCTGCGGCGTGAGTGTCGGGAGTGGTACGGCGCCGTCGGCGCTGGAATGTGTTGCACCAGGCGGGCTGCCCGGGGTGGCCGGGGCGCTGGAAAATTTTCCCTGCGGTTCTAGCTGGAGGGCGGCGGCGGGGAGCTGGCCGGCGACCCAGCGAGCCTGATGCGACTCGTAGAACAGGCCGCTGTGGGTCAGAGCCTCGCGCAGGAGTGGCGCAAGGTCTGCCGTGCCTTGGGGCGGGGCGGCAAGAAGCGGGCGGCTGGCATTGAGGACAGCAGGAGCCGCCTTCTCTCCGGGCTCGCCGATACGCCCCAGGAGTTCGCCGATCAGCCTCCCCGCGGGGCTCAGCGTGGCGCTTACCGATTCACGCTGGGTGGCCGAGGCGGGCGCCTTCTCCGCGACTACCGCGAGCACCAGGCGATTGCCCCGCTCGATTACCTCCAGTTCCAATGAGTCGCCAGGTTTGGCGGAAAAAGGCAGGGCGAGGGTGATTTCCCGCTGGGCGATGGCGGCGCGATAGTTGCCGTTGGGGAGTAGCGCCTGAATTTCCGCCAGGATGCGCTGCCCAGGCACCAGGTCGCTGAGAACATCCTGGATCTGAGGCGAAGGAACCACCGGCTGAGTTGGCGCCGGTTGCTCGGGAAGAACGAGGCGCAGGCGCGCGGCGACGTCGGCGGGTATCATCGCGAAAGCCGTTTAGGCCGGGCGCCAGCGGGACGCAGCCACTGCCGTCCGCGCGACTCGTGTTCCAAAGAGGCGGACCGGCGCCGCCGCCTTCATCGCGCCGTGGGGGCGGCGATATCCCGAAGGAGGGTCGCCGCATCGCTCAGCCAGGGGAGCGCGCCATTTTTCAGCCGCTCGTGATGGTCCAGGGTTGCAGCGAGGAGCGTCCGCGCCTCGTCACGCTCGGTCGCTGTCATGGCAGCCTGGGTCTGCCGCGAAAAGCGCTCGAAGTGAGCCTGGTGCGCAGGAGCCTCGGCGGCCAGCGAATCCCAGTCGCCGCGTTGGGCGTATTCGGCGAGACGTGCGGCGTGGCCGGCAAGAACCCGGAGACTTTCCAGATAGGCAGCAGCCATGGGGCGGTCAGGCTTCGCCGCTGCCCGCCGCTGCTGGGGAGGGGTTGGGCGGGGCCGGAGCATCGGCGACCTGATCGCGGATTTCGACCCAGGCGGAGTGAATTTCACCCAGCAGTCGAGAGACTTCGTCGAGGGCTGCGAGGTCGTTGTGGAGGTTGGCGTGCAGCAGACGGCGGCCCATGTAGTCGTAGAGCGCGCACAAATCCTGCGAGAGCTTGCCGCCTTCCTCCATGTTGATGCTTGCCCGCAGGCCGTTGAGAATGATGTCGATGGCCTTGGAAATGGCCATGCCCTTCTTGGGGATGTCGCCGGATTCCATGCCATAGCGGGCATTGGCGAGCGCCTGTCGGGCACCCTCGAAGAGCATCAGGATGAGCTGGTAGGGACTTGCCGAGCGCACCGCGGTCTCGACGCCGACCGTCTCGTAGGCCTTTAAGGGGTTCAGTTGGGAGGCGAACATGGGCTTATCTTAACCGATCAGCCCAGGCTGGCGAGTTGCTGGGTCAGGTAAGTCGATTGCACCTGCAACTGGCTCATGAGCTTGTCGAGGGCGGTGAATTGCTTCGAATAACGGGCTTCGATTGCAGCTACGCGCCTTTCGAGTTCTTCGCGGCGGGTGTCCAGGTTGTCGATGAGCGTGTCCAGTGACGCTTGCCGTACGCTGATTGTACCTTCCGTGTCGAGGAGCGCCTCGGCCGTGGTCTGGAAGGCGGCCGCGAAGCCGGTGACGGTGGCGCTGACGCCGGATAGGTTGGTGGCGATCGCGGTGGCGAACTCGCTCTCGTCGAGTTCGAGGCTGCCGTCGGCCTGGAGGGAGATGCCCAGGTCGGCGAGGGTCGGGAAGGCGGTGCTGATGCCGCTCGGCGATGAGAAGAGCACCTCCCGCAATTTGTTGTTGACGCTGCTGACCGTTCCGTCACCGGTGAGTACCGACCCGGTCTGCGTCGTGGTGTCGTACTTGGTGAGCGATTTGCTCAGGGTGTTGAGATCGTTCCAGGCGGTGACGAAGGCCTGCACGCGCTCGCTCATGCCGTCGGCGTCACTGCCGATGGTGAGCGTCGTGGCGTCGTTTGTGTCGAGGGGGTCGTGAGCCTTGGTGAGGGTCAGGGAGACGCCGGTCATGACCTCGGACAGGGTATTGCTGGAGGAACTCACCAGAACGCCGTCGAGGAGGGCTTCCGCGTTCTGGGCGGCGCTTTTCTCCGTGAATGCGGCGCTCGGCGCGATGGGGTCGTAGGTGAGGCCGGAGAGCCCGCCCCCGCCAGTGATCCGTAGGGTGTTCTCGACGCCGGTTTCGTCGCTGGTGAGCAGTAGCTGTTTGCCGCTGGCGCCGTTGATGATGGTGGCGGTGACACCGGCGTCGGCGTCGTTGATGGCGGCGCGCAATTCCTCGATGGTGCTGCCCGTGAAATTGACGACCACCGGTGAGCTACCGCTCTTGGCAACGAAACTGCCGCCGGAAATGTCGCCCAGTTCCAGGGTCAGGGTGCCGGCGGAAACGCTGGGAGCGACCGAAGAGAGGAGTTTGTTGGCCTGGGCCAGTTGCTCGACCCGCAGGGAGAAGGTACCCGGGGCGGCGTAGCCGGTGGCGCTGGCGCTCGCGTAGTCGCTGTCCGCCACGCTGGCGGAGAAACCCTTGAAGCCGGACTCGGTGGCGATCGCCTCGGCGGCGTCGGCCAGAGTCTGGACCGCGCTTTGGATACGGCCCATGGCCGACAGCTGGTTCTTGAAGCTGGTCTGTCGGGCGTCGAGAAGGGTGATGGGTGCGCTTTCCGCAGCCACCAGCTTGGAGAGGAGGGAACTCAGGTCGATCCCGGTTCCCACGCCGAGGGAAGAAACGCTGGGCATGACGGCCTTCCTTGCTGCCCGACCGCCGCCGGTTAGGCGGTCTGCTTGATGATCAGTCCTTGAAGCTTATCCAGGGCCTTGGCCAGTTCGACCACTTCCTTGGACGGCATCTGCCGGATGACTTCCTTGGTTTCCTTGTCGACGACCTTGATGACCCGAATGCCGCTCTCTTCATCGACGGAGAACTGTACATCGCTCGCTGCGCTCTCGACGAATTTTTTCACCCGTTCCACGGCGTCGCGGACGGTTCTGGCGTCGGGTTCGTCGCGGTTATCGGATTTCTGGGCATTGACCGCGACCGAGCGTTTATCGACGGCGGCGGCGACGGGCTCCTGCCCGCCAACTCCGGCCACCCGGGCGGAAGCTGCGTCGGGCGGCAGATTGGGCTCGCCCCGGGATCCCTGTCCTGGCAGGGGCAGCGGAACGACGCCCTGGGCGGTAAGCGATGAGATGGCCATGATATTCCCCTGTTGCTTGCGGCGAATCGGCCCCGGCCTGGGCGGCGGGGGCCGAACCGATTATGCCGAAACTCCTTGCTGCGCGGATTAACGCAGCAGGCTGAGCACGTTGTTGGGAATCGCATTGGCCTGCGACACCATCGCCGTACCGGCTTGCTGGAGAATCTGGTAGCGCGTCAGGGAAGCGGTTTCCGAGGCGAAGTCGGCGTCCATGATGCGGCTGCGGGCGGCGGTCTGATTCTCGCGGGCGGATTCCAGATAGGTGATGGTCGAGTTCAGGCGGGAATTGACGCCGCCGATGGTGGAACGCTGGGAGGCCATCGAGTTGATCCAGGCATCGACGCTGGAGAGCGCGGTGGAGGCGCCGCCGGTGGTGGAGACGTCGGTACCGGTGATGTCGGTGCTGGTGAAGGTGGCGCTCAGGGTGTCGGAGGCGTTGGAGCCGACCTGGAAGGTGAAGCTGCCGAAGACGCTGGTGCCGTTGATCTGGGCGGCGCCCTGGACGCGGTTCGCTTCCGCCTGCAATTGCGAGAATTCGTTGTTGATGAAGCCGCGCTCGGTGTCGCCGATGGCGCCGTTGAGGGACTGGGTGGCCAGTTCCCGCATGCGCTGGAGCATTTCGCTGACGCTGGCCAGCGCGCTGTCGGCGGTCTGGGCGTAGGAAATGCCGTCGGAGGCGTTGCGCATGGCGACGGTCAGGCCGCGGGCCTGGGCTTCCATCTTGGAAGCAACCGCCAGACCGGCGGCGTCGTCCAGGGAGGAATTGACGCGCAGGCCGGAAGACAGCCGCTCGATGGCGGTGGAAAGGCCCATGGCGTTCTTGTTCAGGTGACGCTGGGAATTGAGTGAATAGACGTTGGTGAAGACGATTGAGGCAGGCATTTGGTTTCTCCTCGGTTCCGGTGAGTGAATCTCCGATGGGTCGAAGATGCTGCGGGAAGTATCCCTTGGTCCCAATTACGTCGCCCGCTAGGGAAACTTTAGGGGTCATCGGCAAGTTTTTTGAGTGCTACACTCGCCGCCGTCGAAAAGCCAGGATGAGAGCGCCGCATGAGCGAGCAGGGAGCCGGTTTGTCCAGCGTCGAGGAGGAGGTGCGCCGGGCGCTGGCCTTGCGGCCCGAGGACGCGGGACTCTGGGCGGCCTTGGGCCTGGTGAGGCTCGAACGGGGGGATCGCGGGGCGGCACTTGAACATCTGGCACGGGCGGCGGCCCTCGCGCCCGGCGATGTCCGCATCCAGTCCGATTACGGCGCCGTGCTCACCGACGCCGGTCGGGCCGAGGACGCCGAGCGGGTACTGCGGCGGGTCGTCGATCTGGGGGGCGGCAACGACGATCTTTATTTCAATCTGGCGCGGTCCCTGCATCTACAGGGGCGCAGCGACGCCGCCCTGGCCGCGCTGGAGCGTGTCGGCCAGCGGGCCGACGACGTCCTCAAACTGTCCGGCGACCTCTATCAGGCCAAGGGCGATTGGCAACGCGCGGCGGCTGAATATTTCGGCGCCCTGCGGCTGCGTCCCGACCACCCCGCCTATCTGAACGATCTCGGCGTCCTTCTCGAACTGAACGGCGCTCCGGGCGAGCATCTGGCCCTCTGGCAGACGATCACCGCCAGTGGGGATGCGCACCCTGTCGCCTTCTTTTTCCTCGGAAACGCCCTCGCCGCCCAGTCGCGACTGGACGAGGCCCTGGCCGCCTACGAGCGGGCCAACCAGATCGATCCGAACCTGGCGGAAGCCCTCAACAACCGCGCCCTCGTCCTCGGTAAGCTGGGTCGCGAGGCCGAGGCCCTGGAGTGCCTTTCCAGGGCGGCGGAAATCGACCCCGGCCTAGTGGCGGCGCGCACCAATCTGGGCTGCATGCTTTCCCGCAACAATGCGCTGGCCGAGGCCGAGGCGATGCTGGCGCGGGCGGTGGCGCTGGATCCTGCGAGCACTGACGCGCGGGTGAATTATGGTGCCCTGCTCATGCGGCAGCGGCGCTTCGCCGAGGCGGAGGGGGAATTCCGGGCGGTGCTGGCGGCCGAAGCGGGGCATCCTTCCGCCGAACTCAACCTGGGGCTGCTCAAACTCAATCAGGGGGACCTGGAGGGCGGCTGGCCCTATTACGAGAGCCGCTGGAAGATGCCCCAGTTGGCTGGCAAGCGCCCCGCCCGTCTGGGGCCGGAATGGGACGGCCGGCCCCTCGACGGCAAGACTCTCCTCGTCTACGCGGAGCAGGGTTTCGGCGACAACATCCAGTTCGTGCGCTATCTGGACGAGGTTCACCGCCGCTTTCCTTCGGCCCGGGTGATCTTCTACGCGCTCCACAGTCTCGTGACGCTCTTCCGGGACGCCTATGGGGACGCGGACTGGTGTCGCATCCTGCCCTGGGGAGAGGGCGTCCCCGATCACGATGTCCAGTTGGCCCTGCTCTCGCTGCCCTGGCGCTGCGGCACAGGTCTCGCGACGATTCCCGCCGCCGTTCCCTATCTGCGGGCCGACCCGACGCGCCTCGCCGCCTGGCGGAAGCGCATTGCCGGCGCGCCCGGGCTGCGGGTCGGGTTGGTCTGGTCGAGCAGCGAGACCTTCATCTACCGTTCGGCCAAGACGGTGAGTCTGGAGACTTTGGCGCCCCTCTTCGCGATTCCCGGAGTGAGCTGGGTCAATCTCCAGTTCGGCAAGGAAGCGGCGGAGATCGCCGCCTGCGGACTTGCCGGACGCTTTCTCGACGCCATGTCGGAGGTGGGCGACTTCGCCGACACCGCCTCCCTGGTGGATGCCCTGGATCTGGTGATCTCGGTGGATACGGCGGTCGTCCACCTTGCCGCCGCCCTCGGTCGCCCGGTGTGGATGCTGGATCGCTTCGACACCGATTGGCGCTGGCTGCCGCCGCGCGAGGACAGCCCGTGGTACCCGAGCCTGCGGGTGTTTCGCCAGGCTTCCTTCGGCGAGTGGGCGCCGGTGGTCGCCCGGGCGGCCACCGCCCTGGCGCTTCTCGCGCGGCCGCCCGAGCTCGCTTCGGCGCCCGCTTCCCCCGATTCTTCATCTCACTCCAGCGAGGATGCGCCGTGACCCAATCTCAGGGAAAACTCAAACTCAACCTCGGCTGCGGCCTTCGCAAGCAGGACGGCTATCTCAACGTGGACGCCTCGCCTGCCTGTTCGCCGGACCAGGTCGTCGACCTGGAGCGCACGCCCTGGCCCTGGCCCGACGACTCGGTGGAGGCGGTCTCGCTCATCCACGTGCTCGAGCATCTGGGGCAGCAGCCGGCGGTCTTTCTCGCCATCCTGAAAGAGCTCTGGCGGGTGTGCTGCGACGGCGCCCGCATCCACATCGAAGTTCCCCACCCCCGCTCCGACGAATTCCTTGGCGATCCGACCCACGTGCGGCCGGTGACTCCGGACACGCTGGCGCTTTTCAGTCATCGCAACAACGCCGAGTACGAGCGCATCGGCGCCGCCAACACCCCCCTCGGACGCTACCTCGGTATCGATTTCGAGATCGTCTCGTCGTCTCTCACGCCCCGCCACGCCTGGCTGGAGAGGCTTGCCCGCGGCGAAATCGACGAGGCTTCCCTGCGCGTCGCGGGGGACAGCCAGTGGAACGTCTATAGCAACATCCAGATCGTCCTCGAAGCGATCAAGCCGGCAGGACGGCGGGTTCGCACGGCGCAGCCGGACCTGACCGTCACGGTCCTCGCCGAGAGCGCCGAAGCTGCCCTCGCAGAAGGCCGAAGCGCCCACGCGGCCAGCCTCCTGGAGCGCCTCGTCGAGCTCGACCCCGATCATCTGGACGCCCGTTGCCTGTTGGCTTCCTGTCTTCAGACCCTGGGTCGCCCCGCGGCGGCGCGGGCGCAGTACCAGGCCGTCGTCGACCGGGGCGGGAGGGCCTACGAGGTCTTCAACAATCTGGGTGCCGTCACCCTGGAGCTGGGTGATGCCGGTGCTGCGCTGGAGCATTTCCGGGCAGCCCTCGAACTTGCTCCCGGCGAGCGTCTCGTGCGCATCAATCTGGCCGAGGCCCTGGCGGCCAACGGCGCCGTGCGCGACGCCGTCGAGCTTCTCTCCGCCCTGGTGGAAGAGGCGCCGGAAGACCCCGCGGTCTATCTCGCCATGACCCAGGTGTTCATTGACCAGGGTTGGTTCGACGACGCCGCCCGGGCCGTGGCGCTCGCCCGCCGCTTCGGGGTCGATACCCCGGAATTGGCGAATCAGGAAGGCATCTGCGCCCGCGAGGGCTTTCGTTACCAGGATGCGGTCGCCGCCTTCGAACGGGGCCTCGCCGCTGCTCCGGACAGCGCGGCCCTCGCCACCAATCGCGCCAACGCCTTGGCCTGCCTTGGGCGGGACGAGGAGGCCGAGGCGGCGTATCGGAGCGTTCTTGCCGCCGCCCCCGACGAACCGGAAGGGGCATTTTCCTACGCCTGCTTCCTGCTGCAGCGGGGCCGCTGCGAGGCCGGCTGGAAGCTATACGAATCCCGCTGGCAGCGCGGCGGCCTGCACCGCCCACGCCCCTCCCCGTCGGCATTGCCCCGCTGGAAGGGTGAGGCCAGCGATCCGGAGCGGGACGAACTTCTGGTTTTCTGCGAACAGGGTTACGGGGACAACCTCCAGTTTGTCCGCCTCCTGCCCCGCATCCGCCACCGTTTCCGGCGCATCGTCCTTGTCGCCCGGCCGGCCCTCGTCACCCTGCTCGGCCGCAGCCTCACCGACATCGCCGAAGTAGTGGGCGCTGCGCCCGACGACGCCGGCTTCCGCTGGCAGGTGCCGCTGCTGTCCATTGCTGCGGCGATTGGTTACGGCGTCGACGCCTGGGCCACGGCGGTCCCCTACGTGCTTGCCGATCCCGAGCGGGTGGGGCGCCTGGAGGCCCGCCTGCCCGCCGACCCTCGCCCACGGGTGGGAATCTGCTGGTCCGGCGGAAAGCGACCCCGCTATCGCCACCGCTTCGATCTGCCGCTGCCCTTGGTGGAAGCCCTGCTCGCCGAACGCAAGCTGGCCTGGGTCAACCTTCAGAAGGAAGGATTCGAGGACTGGCGGCGGGAACGTGGGACGGCCGGCGATCTCCTCGACCCCATGCCGGCCGTGCAGGATTTCGATGACACGGCAGCCCTGCTCACCCGTCTCGACTTCGTGCTCACTGTCGATACCGCCATCGCCCATCTGGCAGGCGCCCTGGGCCGGCCGACCCTGCTGCTGCTGTCCAGCGAAGGCGAGTGGCGCTGGCTCAAGGATCGCGAAGATTCGCCCTGGTATCCGACCCTGCACATCCTGCGTCAGCCCGCTCCCGGCGATTGGGCGGGACTGGCGGCACCGGCACTGGCCTGGCTGGCACGCCAGGTCTGAGTGGCCGGCGCACGCGCTGCGAGCCAACGGGAAAGGCGGACGAGCGTACCTGGGCGACCGCGCCGGGCGTGGCGCGCTCCCTCCGGGTCATTGCGTGCCAGGGAGGGGCGATCATCTGTCGGAAATTTTTACAGTTGTAATCCTGCGTGATTCCCTTCTTATGCCAACTCGTTGTTAAATCAACAGGTTTTTTATCCCGCATGAATCTTGCTTCGCCTCGGGAAAATATGACTCATAGGCTGCGGCGTTCCAGCCAAGGCTATTTCCCAAAGGAGGTTGTGATGGCGAATCGTGGTGTTTCTCTCGTAGTCCTGGGCCTGGTTGCCGGCCTTGCATCGAGCGCCGCCCAGGCGGACCTGGCGCTCGGCGGCTTCAATTTCAACAGTGCGCAGTTCGGCAACACTCTGGTCGAGAGCGATGGCGGTACATTTTCGGCAAGCAACTGGCTGAATGTCGTGAATGGCAACCCGGGCAATCCGGGCTACCTCACCGGCGCCAATTTCAACACCGGGATCGCCAATATCGGCCTTGGCGGCCTGCCCGTCTATACCATCGGCTACAGCAGTGCGATCGTCAATGGCGCCGGTGCCGATTTCGGCGTCGTCACCGCGCGGTTCAGCACGTCGGATACCATCAGTCTGGCGGTCTCCAGCAACGGTGGCGGCTCTTTTAGTGGAACCAACGCCTATGGTCCCGGCCTTGCCGTCGATACCGGCGTTGATTGCAACTACTTTTACGGTGGCGGCGGCCCTTTCACCTGCGACCTCTACGTGACTTCCATCGACCTCTCCGACTTCGGCATCGCCCTGGGGGCGAGCGTCAACGCCATCAACGTCAGCGGTAGCCCGGAACTCGACCTGATTCGCATCGCCGGCTTCGGCGATCGCAGCCAGGTTCCCGAACCGGCCACCCTGGTGCTCCTGAGTCTCGGTCTGCTGGGTCTGGGGGCAGCCCGCCGTCGCTGAACGCGACGCCGCCAAAGCGTCTGGTTTCACTTGCATGAAAAGCCGGCATCCTCGCGATGCCGGCTTTTTTTGCGGGTTCGCCGGAGGCATTGAAGCGCGGACCGGCTTTCTGCAGCGGTCTGTTTCAGCGTGGTGCGAGGGCTTCGCGCCATTCGTCCAGATGGTCCTCGAGGACATAGCGGGCGCGGACCCAGGCGGCGAGTTCGGCACCCAAGCGACGGCGGGCGTCGGGATCGCCGACCAGCGCCCGGATCGCTTCGACCCAGGCCTTGGGCTGGTTGGAAACACGCAGCACGGGCGGATTGTCGCTGCGGTAGGGCAGGATGTCGGTAGCGATCACCGGCCAGCCCAGCCAGCCGTAGTCAAGCAGGCGCAAGTTGCTCTTGGCTTCGTTGAAGAGATTGATTTCCAGGGGGGCCAAGGCAATGTCCAGATCCAGGGCGGCGAGGCGGGCGGGATAGTCGCGAAAGGCGACCGGAGGGTGGATTTCGCGAATCCAGACTTCGCATCCGGCCGGGGCCATGCCGAAAAATACCCAATCCACGCTATCGGCCAGTTCGGCGATCACCGGTTGCAGGAGCGCGAGATCGGCGGCGTGTTGTGCTGCACCCGCCCAGCCGACGCGCAGGCGAGGCCTGCGGTTCAGGCTGCTGGAGGGGGCGGTGATGTCACGCCAAAGGGCGGCTTCCAGTCGATTAGGGACGATGCAGACGGATTCCACGTGGGGTCCGTAGAGCTCTGCCAGAGGTTCTGTGGAAACCACCAGACGCTGGCAGAGGGCGAGGGCCTCGCGGACGCGGCGGTCGAGTTGCGGGCCTTGGAAGGTGCCGGCCAGAGGGTGCGAGTTGGGCAGGTCGCCGATGCGGTCATCCAGACCGTAGATGCGGGGTAGGGAAGGAAAATCTCGGGCGCAGCGGGCAAGGCCCTCGGCGAGCCGCAGATCGTCGACGATGAAATTCCAGTAGGTGAAGTCTGGGTCGAGGGCGGCAATCTCCTCCGGGCTGAGCCAGAGAACGCGACCCGCCTCCCGGCTGCCGAACAGGAGGGTGTGGGCAAGACCCGCCTCGCGCAGGGCTCGCAGCGGTGAGGCTGCACGGTAATCGTGGGTGAGCGTGGTCTGGGAGGCGGCAAGAATGCGCGGACGTGCGTCCCTCGCTCCCATAGGCCACCCACCCTCGGCTTCGGCCGGTGCGCCGTCGTTGGGAGCGGCATGGGGAGAACGCGCAGCGATTGGCTGCCGGGGCGGAGAAGGGCTCGGCGGTCGGCGGCGAATCGATGGGGTGAGGGCGGCCAGCCATTCTTCCGCATGGGCTTCCAGGAGATAGTGGCGTCGCACCCAGGCTTCGAGGGCTCGGCCCTCGGCCCGGCGGGCTCCCGGGTCTGCGAGTCGCTGCCGGATAGCTGCCATCCAGGCTTCCGCCGTGTTGGGTACGCGGCAGACCGGGGCGTCGTTTTCCCGGTAGGGGAGGACATCGCTGGCGATCACCGGCCAGCCGAAGATTCCGTATTCGAGCAGGCGAAGATTGCTCTTCGATTCGTTGAAGAGGTTGATTTCCAACGGGGCGAGGGCAAGATCGAGGTCAAGGCTCGCGAGGCGGGCTGGGTAGGCCGAAAAGGGTCTGACCGGGGGATGAAACTCGGCGACATGGCGCTCACAGCCCGTCGGGATCATCCCGAAGAATATCCAATCCACTTCCTCGGCCAGGGCCTCGACGACCGGGGCGATGAGCGCGAGATCGCCGGCGTGCTGGAGGGCGCCGGCCCAGCCGACGCGGGGGCGGTCGTTGCGGCGGGGAGACCGGGGGAGCGCAGCGGCCGCCTCCCAGAGTCCTGTTTCAAGGCGGTTTGGCACGACGCGGATATCGGCCACATGGGCCCGATAAAGCTCGGCGAGGGGGGCAGTACTGACGATCAGGCGGTCGCTGTGGGCGAGGGCGAGGGCCATGCGCTCGGCGACGGCCTCCGGTCGCAGGGCGCGGTGGGCATCGTTGTAGACGGGAACGTCCGAGATGCGGTCGTCCAAGGAGAAGATGCGGAAGATTCCGGGGTTGAACTGGCTTGCGGCAAGGTAGCCCTGTAGACGGACATCGTCGATGATGGCCTGGGCGTAAAGCACGTCCGGCGCGAGCCGGGCGAGTTCGACCGGGGTCGGCGCCCGCTCGCGGCCGGGGTGCGGCTCGCAGGCGGACGCGGTCTGCGCCAGGCCCAGGTCATCGAGTGCCCGCAGGGGGGCAGAGACGCGATACTCGGCCTGCCCCGAGGGGGGAAGCGGCAGGGCCAGGATTCTTAGGGCGTCGCGCCTGGTCGGCTGCCAGCGCGCGACGAGATCGGTTTCCGCCATTCCCCTGCCGTCGACGAGGGAAAGGTTACGGTTCCAGCTGGGGTCGGCTGCCAACTGGGGCAACCAGCGGGCGACGAAGGGACCGGGGTCGGCCGCCGGAGCGGGCGAGGGCGAACGCTGACGTATGAGGCAGGCGAGGGGGGTCCAGAGCGGCGGGTTTCCAGCGGCCACCAGCCTGGCGCAGGCATCGGCAAGGCTGGCGGCCAGGGAGGGAGCGGCGGGGTCGAGGCCGCCGGCAGCAAGCAGCGCACCTCGCGAAACAAGCAGGCAAGCCGCATCGACCGCGCCAACCCGGCGGGGTAGGGCTGCGCGGCACAGGGAGTCGCCGGCATCGCCGAAGGGTGTGCCGGAGAAAACCGGCCCAAGGCTGCCGCCGATGCCGAGGGCGTAGCCGGCGTTTTCGAGCCGGCCGGAGGAATCGATCACCGCCGGCGCGGCGAGGGCGGCGCCCCAGCCGTGGAGCGTGGCGACGAGAACCTGCAGCCACTCGGCGCTGGTGGGCCGAAAGTCGCCCGATACGATGAGGAGGATATCCTCGGGCTGACCAGAAAGAGCTTCGGTAAGCGCGGCGCCGCCCGCGGCCACGGGGGGAGCCAGGCGCAAGCCCGTGTAAGCGGTGGCCGCGGTGAGTTCCTGGGCAGAATTCCCGACTGCGACGAGGCTGACGGAGGGCCATTCGTGGGGTTCGGGCAGTATCCAGCGGGTGTTTGCCTGCGCACCCGCCAATTGCCGGACGCGGCCGACCCGCTGCCCGAGAAGTGTTTCGGTACAGGCGTCCCGCACGGCGTCGGGCGCGCCGGCCCCGGTGGGGACGGTGGCCAGGATATCGGCGATATGACCGACGAAGGGTTCGCCGGCAGTGGTGGCGATCTGCCGCACCAGCGCGTGGGCGAGTCCAGGGGAGGGCGGCGTCGCGGGGGCGAGCGCCGCGACCAGGGGGGCGGGAAGGGCGACTGGACCAAGATAGTCGGTTCCGGCGAGCAGGACCGGATCGAAGTCGGGCTTGAAGCGGGGTATGCCATCCGGGCTGGCGTCGTCGGCATAGATGGCCTGCCACTGCGGCCGTAGGTGGGTGGCGTCGGCCAGGCTATGGAGGGCGTGGGCCTCCAGGCGGGTGCCGGTGGGAAGGATCAGGAGCCAGTCCTCGTCTCCCGTGCGGGCAAGCGCTTGCAGGAGGGCGTCGGCTGCGGTGCCCGCGGCGAACGTGTGCAGGCGCTCGTCGCAGACGGCGCAGGTGCCACCCAGGGCGGCGACCACCCATTGCGGATAGAACTGATCTTTGAGGGATTCGAAAGTGGCGGCCAGCGCCGTTGGGTCCGCGGCATCCACGGCGATGACGAAGCGCGGCGGTCGGCTCCAGGCGTGTTGGCGCCGCGCGAGGTAGAGGCCATCGATCTCCCGCAAAGCCGCTTTTGCCTGCCAGGCCCGCAGGGCTGCCGTTTCCGGCGCAAGCGGCGCTGGCGGATGCAGAATGGGAGAGACTTGCGCGATCTTCCAGGATTCGAGGGCGAGCGGCGTCTGCCCCATCGCCCGGGGGGCGTCGCCGAGTCGCCGCCAGACTTCGGGCAGGAGATGGCGGGCGAGGGCGTTTTCCGGGTCAAGCCTTAGGGAAACGAGCAGGCGACGGTAGGCTTCGGCGGTGTAGAGATGCGGGTGGCCGAAGCAGATGACGTCGCGTTCAAGACAGAACTCGGCGAGGCGGGCTTCGCATTGCGCGCGCTCGCGTTCTCCCGCTGGCCCCTCGCCGGCACCCAGGTGAAAGAGCTTGCCGAGGGGCCAGCGCCGGAGAGCGTCGATGATGCACACGGCGTCTTCATAGTGCTGGGCAAACAACTCGGCGCGGGGGGATTCCGAAGGAGCCTGGCACCGGACCCAGGGCTTACGCTCGCGGTAGATTTCGTGCTTATCCAGGAGACGCAGCCAGCGCTCGAGGTCGGCCGCGTAGGCGAGCGCGGCGTTGGGTGGCAAGGCGCGCAGAATTTCCCCGCGGGCAAGGAGCGAACCTGGGTAGGGCCGCAGCCCGGCAAGGATTTGCCAGCGTGGGTTGTCCCCTCCCGGCGTCGCAGAGTCGTTGTCCTGGAAATTCGCTAGACACGAGAAGACCGCACCCAGGGCGGGGTTGCCGTTCAGGATGTCGACTCCAGCGGCGAGTCGGTGGGGTAGGGAGATGTCGGCGCCGCAGGCCAGGGCGACGAATTCGCCTCGGGAGCGCTGAATCGCATGCCACCCGGCGCTTGCGAGATCGACCGGTGCGTCGAGGAAGTGGCCGCGGACTCTTTCCGGGAGGCGGCGCTGATAGTCCTCGATGATACGGCGGCTGCCGTCGCTGGAGCCCGCGTCGACGACGACTATCTCGTGGTATTCGTAGGTCTGAGCGAGGCAGGAATCGAGGCATGCCGCGAGACTGGCTTCGTCATTGCGGCAGACGATGGCAACGCTGACCAGCATCAGCCCTCGCCACCTGGGGCGACGCAGACGCGGTTTTTGCCGCTTCGTTTGGCGTCGTACATCGCGTCGTCCGCCCTCTTGAAGACTGCAGCCTGCGTTTCGCCCGGGGCGACTGCCGTGACGCCGGCACTAAAGGTGATCAAAGTTTTTTGATTGTCGTGCAGGAATATCTGACGCGTGAGTTCCCGTTGCAGGCGGGTGAGGGCAGCGACAGCGTCTTCGATGCCAGTGTCCGGCAGGAGAATGATGAATTCCTCGCCGCCATAGCGGGCGACCGTGTCCTGTGGCCGCAGCGTCGTACGGCAGACGGTGGCGAGATGCACGAGCGCGCCATCCCCGGCGTCATGGCCAAGGCTGTCGTTGAGCTTCTTGAAATTGTCGATGTCGAGGAGGGCCGCGCAAAGGAGTGTTTCATGGCGGTCCGCGCGGGCGATTTCCTTGGCGAAAATTTCCTCCAGGCCGCGGCGATTGAGGACGCCGGTCAACTGATCGTGGCGGACCAGATCGCTGGTGGCTTCCAGCTCCTCCTCAAGCTCTCGGATCTTGGCGTCGGCCTCCTTGACGCGCTGCTGCGTCGTCCGCAACTCGTCGCGGGACCGCTGGGCATTGTGCTGGATGGCGCGGGTTTCCTTCATGACCTCAGCGAGTACGGTTTCCAGTTCGGAAATGTCGTTGGCGCTGCTGATCTTTTCGGCGCACCGCTCGATCCGATCGTGATAATCGGAGGTCGCATCGGCAAAGTCCGCCAATTGGTCAACGAACCCGGCGAGCATCGCCTTCAGCGCCTCTTTGGCTTCGTTCAGGCTGTGCTTCAACTGGCTTTGCTTGAAGACGACTTCCTTCAGGCGCCGCTCGGCATCGTCCAGGGCACGCTGGGAGAGCGGTTTTTCGATGATTTCCCTGACCACGCCGATCTGGCCCGCAAGCCAGCGATCATCCATCACCAACTCGCTCATGTTCTCAATCAGCAGGCGGAGAAGGTTGAGCAGACTGGCGCGGAGTTCAGTGCGGTCCTCGGCGAGCAGTTCGAGCTTGAAGGCAAAGCGCTTCAGGCTCGCCAGGAAGTTCTGCAGTTCGCGGGAAGATCTTGCTCGGCGGATATCGGCAGCGAGCGCGCGGGCAGTATCGGCAAGCGGCGGGGACTCGACGAGTTGGGTGGAAATCGCCGTCTCCAGGGTGAAGGCCAACAGCTCCCGGAGTTCGGAAAGGAGTTCCGCCGATTTGTCTCCTTTGCCGGGAGCCGTGGGCTCGGCGGATGCTGAATCCGGCTCGGAGTCCGCGATCTCGACGCCCGAAACGCCGTCACCACCAGCCGCCCAGGTGCGTAGCAATGCATTGAGCCGGGTGTGGAGCGTCTCGGCATTGGCGGATGCACTGGCGAGCACGTGGTCGAGGGATTCACGCTTCTTGGCCTGGGTTAGCCCGGAATGCCGGCTCTCCCATTGGCGGAGCAGGTCATTGATCAACTCGCCCCAGGGAAGCTTCTGGTTTTCAGAAAGGGCAGTGAATTGTGCTGCCAACTGATTCTGGAAACTCTCCCAGTCCTGCTCGCGCAGTGCGTTATCCAGGCCGCGGGCGAGCCGCAACTGCTCCGGCGATGTTCGCGGCAGCAGCGCGGCCAGGCTTCGTGCCGCTTTTTCCGGAAACGTTTCCTTTTCGCGGGTTCCGGAGATTTCGTTGTAAAGAGTGCGGTAATTGTCGGGTGTCGGCGGAATCCGCCTTGCGGCGAGAAGCCGCAGGGTTTCCCGAGCCAGTTCCGAGGGATTGGATGGAGTTGCCATGGGGTCTATGGTGGTGGGGGCTCAGGCTATAATGCCGCTCCGATGTCGCCTGCCCCTGTAGCATGAAGGTCGTGCAGTTGCCTTGTAAGCATCAGGCCCTGGTTCGATTCCGGGCAGGGGCACCATGGAGACATCATTCGCGCATGCTGCCGTAACCCAGGCGGCCAGACAAGCCGGCGGCCGAGGTGCGCATGGCCTGGGCGACCGGGCTTTCCCACTCCACATTGAATTCGCCCACCGGCCCCAGGGCTGTAATCGCCGCGGTCATGCTTCCGGTATGGTCGTGGACCGGGGCGCTGAAGCCGTTGATTCCTGGCGTCAAGCTTCCCGTGGCGCGGGATATTCCGCGCTCGCGAATTTCGCTCAGAGTGCGTTCCAGGTGTCGACGCAGTGTGGTTATGGCGACGCGGCTGGTTGCCGCGGCTGCCCGGAGTTCTTCGTCGAGAATGCGTCGTACGAAAGGGGAACGATGGAATGCGGCAAAAGCACGGCCCGTCGCGGAATTATGGAGCGGCAATACGGTTCCCGCCCGCAAGGTGACGGTGACCGGGCCGCCGGAATCGACGATGCGGACAATGGTGGGCCCCCGATTGCCCCAGACTGCCAAAGCAACCGTCTCACCGACGCTTTCGCAGAGGTCCTCGAGAATCGGTCCCGCCAGGCGGACCGGATCGAGGCGCCCCAAAGCAGCCATTCCAAGTTCCAGGGCGGCGGGACCGAGGTCGTATCGCCCGCTGGCGGAGTCCTGGGAAATCAGCCCCAGGCGCAGGAAACTGACCAGATATTGGTGTGCCTTGGCCGGGGCAATGGCGGAGGCGCGGGCGATGTCGCGCAGCATCATCGGCCGCCCGTTATTCGCCAGCGTTCTTATCAGGCTGTAGCCTAGTTCGACGGACTGAATGCCCTGACGCTGTTTTTCAGGTGTGACAAGCATCGCGTGGAACGGCTCGTGGAAAGGGCACCCGGCCTGCCCGAGTGCGCGCTAGGTCAATATAATGCACGGGAATCCGACAACAAAGGGGGAGAAAGAGATGCGTGCAGTGCTGATCGCCAATCCCAAAGGGGGAGCCGGCAAGACAACTTTGGCCACGAATCTGGCCGGATATTTCGCCAATGATGGACGCAAGGTGACCCTCTGCGACCTGGACCGCCAGCAATCCGCGCTGCGCTGGATGGCCTTTCGGGATCCTTCCGTAGCTCCGGTTACCGGATATTACGCGGGCAACCAATTGGTCCTGAACATGCCGCGGGAAGCCGACTGGGTGGTCCTCGATGCGCCTGCTGGTTTGCAGGGATACAAGCTCTCCGATTACCTCCGCGAGGTGGATAAAGTTCTTGTTCCTCTCGTGCCCTCGATTTTCGACATGGCCGCCACAGAGGATTTCCTGAATTCTATCCGCAGCGAAATGCGCGGCCGCAAGAATGCCATCGGGATCGTCGCGATGCGCGTTGATCCTCGGACACGCGCGGCGGGAATGCTTGAAGAGTTCCTCAAACATTTCGATATTCCCATCGTCACCTACCTGCGCAACACCCAGAATTACGTCAATGTGGCGGCAGCTGGGGCGACCGTATTCGATCCGCCGCGCTCGAAGCATCGCCGTGAAATGGAGCAATGGGAGCCCCTGCTGCGCTGGGTCTCGCGCTAGTCGATTCAGAAAGTCCTGTCCGAGGCTGCGCCCTCATTGGAAGGCGCGGGTCGGATGCCGAAATGTGCGAAGGGGGTTTACACAGGAATCGGATGTCTCCATAATCTCGCCTCTCTGACGGACGCGGGGTGGAGCAGTCTGGCAGCTCGTCGGGCTCATAACCCGAAGGTCGCAGGTTCAAATCCTGCCCCCGCAACCAGCAAGCAAAGCTTGGCCTAGCCAAGCTTTTTGTTTGCAGGTGGTCTGGTCAGGGAGTCAGGAAAGCGAAAATCTTCTACCTCTTGACGGTTTTTTGGAAATGCTTCAAAATTCCGCTTCTTCGCTGGTTGAGGGTTTTTCTGGCGATGTTCTTTAAAAAATTGGACAACCGATAGGTGTGGGTGTCTTGATGCG